>OCTA010000001.1_pt1 | contig 470636 bp, 365 predicted proteins | sample 1538991 | NCBI WGS metagenome assembly OCTA01 (sample SAMEA3539302, study PRJEB22396) | soil metagenome | biome: tundra; feature: field; material: soil | place: USA | collected 2010-05 | depth 0.15 m
CATGACGCGGACAGCTTGGCGCTTCGCGCGCTGCTTGTCCGCCCCATGTTATCTAGAAGCCTGCTGAATCCTTTTGTAGGTTGCTACGGATCAGAAGGTTAGTGGTTCGACTCCCTCCGGGTGCGCCAATTTTTGATGCGTTTACTTTCGGCATCTATTGCCCGAAGGGCGCGGATTCCCCGCCCCGCGGACTGCCGGGTCGATGGAGCATCATCGGGAAGACATCTCTGCCAGGAGCCATTGGCTGATACGAAAGATGACCAGGCCAAGCACCGCGGCCACCACGACATCACTGAAAAAATGGAGGCGGAAATACACGCGGGTGATCCCCCAAAGGATGGGCAACAAGATGAGCAGGAAAAGAGCAGAGGGATAATAGGAGGCCAAGGTGAGGCCGACTGCCAGATTGTTCATCGTGTGTCCGGACGGAAGGGAGAACCGGTCAAGGGGGGGCACCTGCGGCGGCAAGCCGTTCGTTTCGCGCTGAAACGGGCGGACGCGACGAATCGAAAGCTTCAACGGCAGGTACAATGCCAGGCTTGCCGCCAGCGCGAACAGGCAGTGGGAGATGATGACCGCGAATTCGCGGTGCGGCCGCGTGATGAAGACCGCCAGAATCACGGGGAGCCAAAACCAGCCGTCGCCGGCCCGTGCGAATATCCTGAGCGCCGAACGCAGCCTCGGGTGGAGGTGAATCCCGCAAAGCCTCGCTACGAGCCGGACATCGACGGCGTGAATTCGTTTGAACATCTGCGGTGCACAGCAAGGACGACAGAACCCGGCCATCAAGCGAGATCTCGCCCCGGCGAGCGGCCGAAATGTCCTTGCCACCCGCTGCGCGTTTGGAAGTATCGGCCGTCATGAGGCCAAGTAATTGAACTTATGAGCGCGCCCAGCATTCCCAACACGTTCTATTTGTATCCGGACCTCAGCGGAGGCGTGGATGTCGGACTCGAGAATATCAACGTGACGGGACTGCCCCTCATTAAACTCGAGGCCACCGTCAAGGCCCTGCCCAAGATTGTCACCGACAACACGGTCAAGATGGGGCTGGACGACATAAGGGTTAAGGAGCTTCCGACCGTGCATCTTGAATTGAGCGTGGCGCCAACTCGCGTCCACTATCCTGGCCACTACAAACTCTGCGCGGCGATCTTTGGCGTGGAGTTCTTCAGCCTCGCCGTCTGCGGAGAGTCCATGGCGATCGCGGAGCCCTACGAGCCGCACAAGACCGAAATCTGCCATTGAGGCGGAGAAACCCGCAACGCCAGTCTAAGCCCGCCTCAAAAGATGGTCAGCGAACGCGAGGTCGGCCAGCGCCTGGTGGAATTGAGCAAGGAACCGCTGGTTTTCGCGGGCCAGCCGCCACACCTGGTCGGATTCATCGACGTGAAGAATGTCACCGGGGAAAGACTGAGGCTGCGCAACGTCTCCCTGTCCGGCCTGGATCGGAAACTGGTTCACGGGGGCAGCTTCGGACCGGTTCAGGCGTTCGGGCTTCTTGGCGCCGGCGAACGCAAGAGGGTGCGGGTGCGCCTTGCCGTGCAACCGCAGGCGCCCCCGGGTGTCTATAAAGGCAAGATGGAATGCGCGGGAGAGCAATGCGAAGTCGCCATACATGTCCTCGAGTCGTGGAAACTCAGGGTGAGCCCCGAGAACCTGAGCATTAAGCTCCTGCCCGGCGAGAAAATGGTCCGCAGCGTTCATGTGACAAACGAGGGCAACATGCCGTACGCGTTGCACAGGGCGGTATTCGCGCCACTGCAGGAGAAGGACGGCCTGCACCGCGCCATTTACACCGCGCTGATGGAAGCGAGCTCGCAGGGCTCGGACAAGACCTTGGACGCCTTTGTTCGCGAGCTTGGCAACCGCGAGGTCAAACCGCTCACGGTCAAGGTGAAGTCCGGTGGCCGCGTTCTCAATCCGGGCGCCTCATCGCGGCTGGAGCTGGAGTTTGAGGGAACGGAGTCGCTGAAGAGACACTGCCTGTACACGGGCTCGGTTCAGTTCGAGAACAGCAACCTGAGTTTCGACATTGAAATCGTTGATCAGATGGCAACCGCCGGAAAAAGTACCACCAAATGAGCAAGTTCAAAATCGAGAACAACACCGACAGCGAATGCCGCGGCGGAACCGACGATTTTGCGCAGCTCGGCGTTCGCCTGGTGACGCTTTCACTCGATGGCGCCAGTGAATTCATGAAGCAGAGCTCGTCGCTGTTTCTTTCGTCCCTGCCGAAGCTGGGCTCGGCGAGGGGCGCCACGTGCTGCGAGATTCCAGAGACATCGTGCCCGCCCCGTTGCGCCTGCGAGATCGAGTGGGAGGGATCCGCCGGCGAGGACCTGCGCACGGCGATTAAGGTCGTCAACACCTCAAATCAGACGCGCGCGTTCTCCTTTAGCTCGACGCCGTTCAAGAACGCCGCGGGCTTGACCCTGCCGGTGAGCGTCTCCCCGGCGTCCGCTACCCTAAGGGCCGGCGGATCCGCAACCATCCTCGCGGAGTTCACCGTCACCGAGGCGATCGCATCGGGCGGACCGCTCGAAGAGGCCGAGGTGCTTATCCAGGGAGCCTACGAGCAGCGCGTCTGCATGAAATTGCGCGCCCTTCCGGATAGGGTTGCGCATTGCGTGGTCGAGCAGGGCGATCCGCCCGTGCGCCTGCGCGCGCACCAATGGTGGGATCATTTCCAGTGCACGGAGCCGTGCATAAGCGATGTCACGGCGGCGCAGCCGCAACCCATTATCGGCACGGTGATGCTGCCGCGTTCCCCAACAAACGCCAGGACAAGGAAAAAATCATGAGCACTGCAACTGATACCAAAGAACTGTCGGATAAATTCCAGGCGCTGGTCAGCAAGTCATTCAAGGAGAATGCGGAGCTCTTCAAGCGGTTCACGGCCTTGTACACCGATGGGGCCAAGCAGTTCTCCTCCGGGTTGAAGGGCGAGCCGCGCCTGGAAGCCGGGGACAGCCTCACTCGGCTGGCCGAATTGAATATCTCGTACTGGTCCGCGGCCACAAGCCACGCCCTGGCGTTTGGCCGCGACCTCGCAAGCGCGTATGAGAAGGCCCTGGGCTTTAAGGATTCGGCAGGGGCCGAATCCAAGGTCGAGATCACCGTTAGCGCACGGGCTGGGGCGCGGGCGTCGGCGGCCTTCCAGCTGGAGAACAAGTTTTCCGAGACGCTGAATGTCTCGCTTTCGGCCGGGGACATCCACTCGCCGAGCGGCGGAGTTGTGAAATCGGTGCCCGTCACGCTAAATCCGGCCACTCTGAGCCTGGCCCCCAAGGCGCAGGCCGTGGTGCAGGTGTCCCTGGACATACCCGGCGACTGGCATGTCGGTGGCGTCTACACCCTGCCCGTCAAGCTGGCGGGTTTCCCCGCCAAGGAGATTGTGATTAGGCTCCACGTTGCCCAGGCCGCAGCGGGCGCCGTCAAGCCCGTCTCCACTCCGCGCAAGGCGAAGGTCTCCACTCCGCGCAAGGCGAAGAAATCTGGTCGCTCGAAGCCGGCGTGAAGCGCTTGCGGATTGGCCCCACCCACGTTAACCGAAGCGCATGGCAGTTCGAGCAGGGAAGAAAAAGAAGGCGTCTCCTCAATCCCGGTCAAAGCAGGTTAGGAAAGCGCACGTAGTCATCGTACGGACGGCCTCGAACGACAAGTTCTCGCTGCTGGGCATCGCGCTTGAGCGGGCCGGTTTCTGGCCCCACATCGACGCGGCGCGCCGCCGCGCGGGGATTCCGGGCGAGGGTTTCCAGGTGCTGATCAAGCCCGACCTCCACCTGTTCGGCACCGCGGAATCAACCGGAACCGACCCCGAGCTCGTCGAGCACTTGATCGACCTGCTCCATGATCGCGGCTACTCCAAAGTTGTCGTCGCCGATGCCCGGAGCGTGTGGGAACTCTGGCTGGAGAATTGCGACGTGCCTGTGCGGGCCGAGCTCGTCGGCTACCACTATGTGACAAGAAGGGGCCGCGCCTACGACGTTGCGGACCTGAGCGAGGACGTCGTGCCCGTCTCGTTTCCCGCAACGAGCGCATTGCGGGGCACCGGGATCGCCCGCGCCTGGGTCGAGGCCCACTACCGCATCAACTTCGCTAAGAACAAGACACACGAGGAATTCGGCTTCGCCCTCTGCCTCCAGAACCTCCTCGGCGTGCTTCCCCTGCGAGACAAGGACTATCACTACCGCAACCGCCTGAAGCCGTGGGATGTATGCGCTGAGGTCCTTGTCCGGTCGCCCGCGCAATTCAACCTTGTCGACGCATTCATCAGCAACCACGGCAGCGAGGGCGATCGAGCGTCGCACCCCATTGAGACCCGCACGATGATTGCCGGCCCGGACGCGCTGCTGGTCGACTGGGCTGCCAGCCTGAAGATGGGCCTCGACCCATACGCGTCGGCCATAAGCGCCAAGGCCCTTCGGGCCGTCGGCCTGCCGAAGGAATACGAGATCCTCGGCGATCTGACGCCCTATCCGGGCTGGATCAACGTGCCGCCGCTGCTCAGCGACTCGGTGCGAAGGCGCAACGAGTCGCCGGCGTTCGGCAGGCTGGTCAAGCCCTGGCTGCAGTCGGTGAATCGCGAGCTCTTTCCGTTCAAGGACCTGGTCAACGACCGCGCCAACGCGATCGCGATGAAATACCTGTCGAACGTCGACACGAACAACGGCGGCTTCTACACCCTTGTGGGACTGAATTACCTGCTCGGATTCGCCCACAGCAGCCTTGAGGCGTATCAGATTGTCAATCACAAGGAGCGCCTGCGCTGGAGGGATGCCCCTCTTGACTTCGACCCAAAGGCATTCGCGGCCGCAGACTACAAGGCGGTGCGCGCCTACATGGAGCCCCTGCAGCGGATCATCAGGGAGACCCCGGCCGAGCCGAACGGCCTTCGCTGGCGGTATTTGGATGGCTCGGTTCTCTTTGAATTCGCCCAGGTCATACCGGTGCCCTTCCGGAAGTTCGTTTCCCGCGTCACCATCGCCAAGGCGGTCCAGTCGATGAACGACTACATCGGCGGAGCCTGCGCGCCCGTCGCCTTCGACCGCAGCGGCCGGGTGACCTACCAGGTCGAGCGAAACATCTACCTGCCGCAGCCGAACTGGATCGGCCTCTTTGGCGGGCAGCACATCGACGTGGGCAAGCTCGAATACATCGAATACGGGAAGGGTGTTCAGAAGATCTTCTGGCGCGCAATCAGGAGCAGCAACGGGTCCGCGGAGTTTGACGACGGCATCGTGACATTCGCCGCGGAGGAGAAGGACCAGACCCGGGTGACGATCGTCGCGCGACAGAAGTTCGCGCTGCCGCTATTCTGGCAGGCGATCAACATGGACCTCACCCCGAAGATAAAGAACGCCCTGGTCGTTGACGCCTACACGCGCTACTTCCGGCAGACCATCGCGAATTTTGAGGCGCAATACCAGGGTCGCGAATTCCGGGTCGGCCGTCCTTGGAACCTCGCGGAGGGCGAGACCGGATCGGGCGCCAATGCCCGGCTGGAGGCGATTGTGGAGTTGTTCAGCAGCGTGGGGAAGGCGCTGGGCGGGAACCTGGTCGACTTCCCGTCGCTCCTGCAGTCGCTCGGGATCGCGAAGAAGGAAACCCCGGCCGCAGCCGTGGATGACCAGGGCTTCCGGCATTTCGACGGATCCTTGGGCGGCCCACAGGCCGTGCGCGATGGCGCGGGCCTGGCCGGCTTCTTCAAGAACGCGCGGACCGAGGCTTCCGGGTTCTTCACGGACGTTGCCGAGGCGATGCGAAAGGACGCGCAAATCGGGGCCGCCCAGCTTCCCCAGGGCGAATGCGGCGCACCATGAGAGCCCTTGTCACCGGGGCAAACGGGATTGTCGGGGCCAATCTCGTCCGTGAACTGCTTCGGGACCGCCACGCGGTCAGGGCCTTTGTCCGGGAGAAGAGCGACCGCCGCAGCCTGCGCGGCCTGGACGTTGAGACGAGCGTCGGAGACATCCTTCAGGCCGAGAGCATTGCCGGTGCCGCGCGGGGATGCGACGTGCTGTTTCACACCGCGGCCGTGTACTCCTACTGGAGGCACCCGGCGGAGGATCTGAAGAAGGTCGCCGTGCAGGGGGCGCTCAATGCCGTGGAGGCCGCGCACCGGGCCGGGGTGGGGCGGGTGGTCCTGACCTCGACATCGGTGGTGTGTGGCTCCGGCACGCAGCGCTACGTGCGGGACGAGACCAGCCCGGACACCGAGACCGACGCCTACGCGGTGGCCAAGGCGGCCCAGGAATACCGGGCGTTCACGCGCGCGGCCGAACTCGGCGTGGACCTGGTGGCGGTGTGTCCGAGCATGTGCCTCGGACCGCACGACTACCGCCTTGGCCCGAGCAACGCGATCATCTGCTCCTTCCTGAGGGATCCCTTGAAGCTGACCTGGCCCGGGGGCTGCAACCTGGTTTCGGTTCGGGACGTCGCCCGCGGCCATATCCTGGCGGCCGACAAGGGCGTGAGGGGAAAGCGTTACATCCTGGCGGCGGAGAACCTGGAGTGGCCCGCCGTTCACAAGTTGATAGCGGAGCTGTGCGGCGCGGACCCTCCGAAGTTCACGGCGAACCACACCTCGTCCTATCTTGCCGCCACGGCCCAGGAGCTGATCAGTCTGGTCACGCGGCAGGAGCCCCTTTCCACCCGCACGCAGGCGAAGATGGTCGGGCGCTTCTACTGGTACAGCCACGAGCGTGCGGCCGAGCTTGGCTATGCGCCGCGCCCCGCGCGGGCGGCCCTGGCGGACGCCATCGCCTGGCTGCTGAGCAGTCCGCACATCTCGATGCAGCTGCGGGCCGCGCTCCGGCCGACGCGCGAGGTCTACGAGGCCTGGGAGGCGCACCAGGAGGCCGAGCAGCGATTGCTCAAATTGAAGAAAACCGCCTAATCCCCGCCGAATTCCATGAGAATCAGTTCCGTCAGCGTTCTGAAGCATCCGCGCGAGAGCGTGTGGGTCGCGATCCGCGACCGCCTTCCGGAGGTGGTTCTCCTGCTCGATGACATCGAGAGCGTCACGGTGGAGTCCAGGAAGGAGCTGCCCGACGGAACGGTGGATCTGGTGAACATCTGGAAGGCAAAACCGAAGCTGCCGGCCATCGTCACCGGCTACATCAAGACGGAGATGCTGGCCTGGACGGACCGGGCCGAGTATCGGCCGCGGAGCTACGAGTGTGTCTGGCGCATGGAGCCGCATTTCCTGGCCGAGAGGATCAGGTGCTCGGGGGTGACCCGCTACGAGCCCGCGATGGGCGGGAGGGGCACGCGGGTGACGTTCGAGGGCGACCTTGTGCTCAGCCTCCAAAACCTCGCGGGCGTGCCGTCCATTCTGGAGGGCCCGCTGGCCAACGCGGTCGAGCTTTTCGTCGTGGCGCTCGTGCCGAAGAATTTCCGGAAGCTCCTGGAGGCGGCCGGGACCCTGCTGAGCTCCGCGCCCGGGTCGCCGCCGGGCGGGAAGGCTAGGGCGGGCTGATCAGGTAGCTGTGGTGAAAGCCGAGCCTCGGGTCGGCGATCTTTGGCAGCTTCACGAACTCGTGCAATTCGGGCATCTGCACACGGAGACGGATCTCGTTCGAGGGATAGTCGTATATCGTGATGTGGTTCAGGCCGCGGTTGGCGGTGAACAGCAGTGACTGGTCCTTGGACAGCTGGCATGCGTAGATCGAGTCCAAGAACGTGAAGCGGCTCACCCTGAGAGCGCCCAGTATGTGCCTGGTGCTCGTGAAGAGGCCGCCGCGGGCGAGGGAATCGTAGATCTGCGTCGCCATCGACCTGGAATGCTTGAGGCTCGTCTGGAAGCCCGGCCTCTCGTCGATGATTCGAAACTTGGCGAAGCTCTCCAGATCTATGAAGACGATCGTCTGGCTGCCGCCGTTGCAGAAGATGAGCTCCCGATCGGAAATCGTGACGTCCGAGTTGATATGCGCCGGGGTGTCGCGGCTCGCGGCCCAGTGCCGGGTCACCTGCTTGGTCTTCGCGTCGATCTCGTAGGCGTATTCCTTGAGGTAGGCCATCGCCCACTCATGATAGTCCACCCCATCCTGCGGGAAGACCCGGAACGACACGCTGTAGAACAGGTCCTTTTTCTTGTGCGGTATCAGGTGCCAGCAGGTCGTGGGAAGCTGGATCCGCGTCGCCTCGCCGGTCTTCATGTCCCAGACGCCGACCTCCTTCGCCTCGCCGCGGCGGCCAAACACCGGGTTGTCCATCGAGCCGTAGCACAGGTACCGGCCGGATGCCGTGAGCTTCATCGCATGGGGCAGCTTCACCTTGTGCGGGCCGAGTTTCTCACCCTTTGATATCCTCTTGACGTTGAACCTGTAGAAATAGTCGCCAATGGCGGTGATGAACTCGTCGTTGTTCAGCCAGATCGAATGGGTGCTTCCGCGCAGGCTGGTGTCATTCACCTCGAAACGCAGGGTGGAGATCCGGTCGTACTCCTCGAGGTTCTTGGCGTCATAGAAGATGAGGTGCTGGCCGACGTTTCCCAGAAACCCGTGCGTTCCGGCGGGGTTCACGTTGACGGAGTGCCCGGCCGCCACTCCGTCGTAGTAGCTGATCTTGTACGCGTAGGAGTTGTCCGCGGGGTCGTACCGGAACAGGCAGACCCCGGCCATGCCCTCCAGGCCGTTGATGCCGTTCCCGTCGAGGGCGACATGGAACGAGTACGGATACTGCTTTTTCAATGCGAAGTTGGGCTGATTTGAGGAACGAGAATCCCGGCCTTGGGGGAGATTTGCCCGAGCTAAAATCAATGTTTTTGCGGCACGAGCTAAATCGTCCGCCGATGCTAGAAATCCCGGCGGACGGCGCCGTGACGAAGAGCCGCCCGCTTTTCGCCCCGTCATTCGCGGCGGAGGCAGCCCGCGATGGGCCTGCCATCCGGAGCGGCTGGCCTCCCGTATGGGCCGGTCAGGGGCGGACTGCGCCCGCCCAGGCGGCGCCTCGCCGGTCGCGCACCATCATCCAGAGGAAGGCCGAGGCGGCCAGGGTGGCTGCACTGATCAGGAAGATCACGTTCTTGTCGGCGGCCCTCTGGATGATCGAGCCGACGAACAGGCTGACCAGAAGCTGCGGCAGGACAACCGAGAGATTGAAGATGCCCATGAAGAATCCCATGCGGCGCTGCTCCACGAGCTCGCTCATGATCGCGAAGGGAATGCTGACGATCGAGGCCCAGCCGATGCCGGCGACCGCCATGCAGAGGTACAACCCTGTCGGCGACGCCACCCTGAGCGCGATCGCCCCGTAGGCCAGCGCCATGAGAGCGCATGCCAGCCCGTGGACGCGCACCCGGCCGATCCTCTCCGAGAGCGGTTCCAGGACAAAAGCGGGAAGCAGGAAGCCCACCGTGTTCAGCACAGCGAAGGCGATCGCGATGATGGGGCCGGACGCCTTGTTCACCGCTTCCGGCGCGACCCCCGCGGCGAACATCTTCTGCTGGATGAAGGCGATGATGAAAACGAACATGGTCTGCACCCCGATCCACGAGAACCCGTGGGCCAGGTAGACCCGCCACAGCTGGCTCCAGTCGGCGGACCGGGCGACAGTGGCGTCGGCGGCTGCGGCGACATTCGTCAGGATGCGCGGCTCCTTGATGAGGAATGGGGGAAGCACGGAGAACAGCAGCACGAGGACGGCGCCGGCATAGATCAGCACATAGTTGCCCAGCGTCGCCCCGATCACATAGGCCAGCACGCCGAAGAAACCCGAGATTGTCTGCATCCAGGTGTACCCCTTGGTCCGCTCGTTGCCCTCGGGGGTCACGTCGGCGATGATGGAACGCGTCGGGTTGAAGCTGATGTTGATCGCCAAATCCAGGGACAGCGCCACGATGGTCGCCACGATCAGCAGGTTGGCGATGCCCAGAGCGTGGGAGATCGTGTCGATATTCGGCAGCGCCAGGAGCATGAGGGAGGCGAGGATGCCGCCCACCACGATGAAGGGCCGGCGGCGGCCGCCCCCCACCCAGACGTTGTCGCTGATCAGTCCGATGATCACCTGGCCGAAGATTCCGGCGAGCGGTCCCGCGGCCCAGACCAGTCCCACCTGATGGATGTCGAGGCTGTACTTGGTGGTCAGGATCCAGCTGAGCGCCGAGATCTGAATCGACAGAGCAAAACCCATCGCGGTTGAGGGCAGGCTGAGCAGGGCATAGAAGGATTTGGAAAGCTTTTGCTGGATCGTGAGCATTAGGGGGTAATCACATTGGTTCGTTGTCTCAGAACCGGTCGATGTCACCATGAAAACGTCCCGAAGGGCCTTCTACGGCCTCGGAATCGGCCGGCCGTAAACGCCAGCCGGGCCTTGCGTGCCAGTTCGCGCCCCGGCGCCCGTTTGCACCGGGCAAACCAGGGTCATTCATCCCCTCCCGGCCCCGGGGCTCACCAGGTGAGCATCGCCACGGGGACCACGATCGCGGCCAACCCCGCCGCATTTGCGGCCAGGGCCGCCCAGAACAGGAGGCTTCGCATCCTGCGGAGGCCGTCGTGGAACACCTCCGCCCAGGCCATGCCAAGCGCGAGGACAGGCAGAAAGAGATAGCGGCCGACCAAACCGGGGACGTACCCCATGCTCACGGTCCCGAACGCCAGCCAGAGCGTGAGGGCGGTAACGAAGACGAGGGCAAAGGATACGACCAGCATTCCGTCGGCCCAGACGCGGCTCGGCCTCTCGCTCCACGAGGCGCACCCCAGGAACCCCGCGAGGAAGACCAGGGATAGCACGGCGTTGAAGCGGTACGCCCCGCGCGAAACCCAGTCCCCCGGATCGCCGTAGAGGTGCGGCCATTGGGCGGGGAGGTCGTGCCTCAATGTGAAAAGGAAGGGATCCGAGAAGCGCAGCGGGTTCCCGAGGAACCACTGCCTTTGCACCGACATCGGCGGCCGTTCGGGATGATACCAGCGAGCGACGTCGATGTCGAAATTCGCCCGGTTCCAGGCGATCCACACGCCGGCCACAAGCAGGCAATAGGCGGTGAGCGCCGCGGCCTTGGCAAGCCCCTTGCCGCCGAAGCGCCGGGCGGGAATCAGGAACAGGCACGGCAGCATCGCGAAAAGGACGGGCTTGAGGAGCGTCACGAGGATTCCCAGGGCGAGCACGCACGCCAGCTCCCGCGCCGGATGCCTCACGTCGCGGACCGTGAGCCTCCAGGTCCAGGCGAGCACAAGCAGCGGCAGCGAGAAGTTGATGGCGTCGGCGCTCAAGGATGAGGCCTGGATGACGAGGAGCGGGCTCGAGGCAAGGAGCAGGATGCCCCTCTGGAAGTGCGGCGAGCACTCGATCGCGATCACCACGAGAACCAGGTAGCCCGCGAGGTTGAAGAGGCACCCCATCCAGTTTGCAAGGAGAGGCGCCTGGGACAGGGCGGCCGCCAGCCGCATCCCGAGGGCCTGGAAGAGGTAGTTCGCCGGGCTGTAGATCGCGGTGTTGGTGAACTCCACGAGAACGGTCCCGGGGACCCGCTCGTCCTGCCTCGAGAGGGCTTCCCACCGGGCCCGGTCCATGTATTCGTGCCCGGGCTTCCAGTAGTAGGCCCAGAGAAGGGTGTTGAGGAATTCAAAGTGGCTGCGCGCGATCGTTCCGCCCGCGGCGCGCTCGGAAATGCGCTCCGCCCGCATGTGGCCCTCGGACACCTGCAGCGCGCGCGCGTAGTGGCTCGGGCCGTCAAACGTGACGGCGGGAGGGACAAGGACAACGGCCGGAACCCCGAAGAGCAGGCCGATTAGAAGCGCGAGCCAGGATTCAGTGCGCAGCAGCGGCTTCATGGGACGGGCCCGCTACGGGGCTCCCCGCACGCCCGATCAAGGCCGCCGGATGCGGGGGCATCGGCATTCGACCGGCTGGTCCGACGGCCCGCGCCGCGGTCAGCCGCCAAGGAAGGCCTGGAGGAAGGGGCGCCGGGGTTGGGGTCGCCGTGGCCGCGCGGGAAATCACGCCCGCCCTTAGATCATCCCGGCGAGGTTCGGGCAACCAAGATCCCGGCCGCCGCGCGCCCGCTCCGGCGATAGCGCGCAGGCGGCCGCGCCAATTCCACTTGCGTGCAATGATAACGAAGTTAATCCGAGCTCACCCGCCTCAATGCGGCGACAAGGAAGCCCATGAGCAACATTCCCGATCCCTTTCGCGACCACCGAGACGCCGCGGGCGCCCTCGAGTGCGAGTTCCAGGGCGAGGGCGTGCCGATGATCCTGCGCCATGAGGACGTGCGCCGTGCCGCGAAGGACTGGAGGACGTTCAGTTCCGATGCCCCGTTCCGGGTGCCGATCCCGTCGGAGGAGGACGTCCGGACGATGCGCCAGCTGCCCATCGAGACGGACCCGCCCGATCACACGGAGTACCGGGACATCGTCGAGCCGTTCTTCCGCCGGGCCAAGGATCCCGCCGTGGTCGCCCGGGTGGAGGCGCTGATCGAGGAACTGATCTCTTGCGCGCTGGGCCGTGAATCGATCGAGGTGGTCCGGGAATTCGCGCTTCCCCTCCAGTCCCGCGCGCTCGCCTACCTGCTCAACGTGCCGGAGGCCGAGGCGCAGACCTGGATCAGCTGGGGCACCCATGTCTTCCGCGACGGCGGCTCGGGAAAGCGGAAGGGCGCCGAGCTGGAGGCCTACCTGCACCGGCAGTTCGACCGCGCCGCGGAGATTCCGGGCGAGGACTTCTTCAGCGCCCTCACAAAGGCAACCTTTCGCGGGCGGGCGCTCACTCGGGAGGAGATGATGGGGTTCGCCAACCTGGCGTTTGCCGGCGGGCGCGACACCATCATCCACACGATCTCCTCCGTCATGGCCTACCTCGGCCGGAACCCCGAGGCATTCGAATACCTGCGCAGGGACCCGTCGCGCATCGTCCATGCCTGCGAGGAGTTCTTCCGCGTCGTCTCGCCGCTCACGCATATCGGGCGGGTGTGCCCGGTGGAGACCGACGTCCACGGGGTCACCGTCAAGGCCGGCGGCCGGGTGTCCCTGTGCTGGGCGTCGGCCAACCAGGACGAGGCGGCGTTCGAGGCGCCGGAGGAGGTGCGCCTCGACCGGAAGCCCAACCCCCACGTCGCGTTCGGCATCGGGGCCCACGTCTGCCTCGGCGCGCCCCACGCGAGGCTGCTCCTCAGGACCCTGCTCCAGAAATGCACGGAACGGGTCGCCGGCATCACGCTGCTGGATGCTAAGGAGCATGTGGAAATCGAGGCGCGCTACGAGCGGTCGGTCGGCTACGAGTCGCTGACGGTCAGGCTGGCGCCGCTCTGAAGGGCTTCAGGGGGCGGTTCGCCGACGATTGGCGGGGTGGAGCCAGCGCGGGTCGCGGCGACGCAATCCGGCGCGGGCGGCCAGCTGGAGAGCTGGCCGGCCACAGGGCCCCGCTGCCCGGCGGGAGGGGAGGCGGTCCGGGTTACGGTGTCCGGGAGCGAAGGCGCCACCGGGCCTGATGATCGCTCGCCAATTTCCTTGAGTCGCTTAGGACGGCCCTCTGTCGTCATCCCTTGGTCCCCAGATGATCTTCACCACCTACTGGTTCCTGCTCTTCGCCATCGCGGCGATGACGGTGTTCCGGCTCCTGCCCGGGCCGGTCCTGCGGCAGGGGTGGCTGGCGGTGGCCTGCGCGGTGTTCCACTGGCACTTCGCGGGGCCGGCCGGCGTGAAGCCGATCATTGTCCTGATGATCCTCACGTTCCTCGCGGGGCTGACCCGGCGGGGCTGGGTGTGCGTCCTGGCCATGATCGCCAGCGTGGCGGCACTCTGCTTCTACAAGTATTCCCTCTTTCTCATAGGCAGCGCTGTCGCCCCGTTCAGCGCCGCGCTCGCCGCCGCGCTCGCGAGGCTCGCGAAGTCCGTCATGCCGGGGGCTCCGCCCCTGGGAGTCAGCTTCTTCGTCTTCGAGTTCGTCCACTACCTCTTCGAGGTGCGCCGCGGCGGGGAGCCGATCCGCAACCCTGTCAAGTTCCTGCTCTTCGCCATCTTCTTCCCCTCCCTCGTCGCCGGCCCGATCAAGCGCTACGCGCAGTTCCTGCCGTCCCTCGGGGAGGCGGCGCGCTCGCCGTTCTCGTCGGCCGACCTGGCCGAGGGCCTGGCCCGCGCGGGCCTCGGCTTCGCCAAGAAGGTCCTGATCGCGGACCAGTTGACCGCCTACATCGATTACTTCCAGCCGCACTTTGACGAGCAGGGATTCCTGGGACAATGGATCATCCTTGCCGCGATAGCATTTCGGATCCTGATGGATTTCTCGGGCTACAGCGACATCGCGATCGGCTGCGCCCGGATACTCGGCATCCGCCTTCCGGAGAACTTCAACTGGCCCTATGCGGCGCGCGACCTGCAGGATTTCTGGATCCGCTGGCACATCTCGCTCAGCCTCTGGATCCGCGACTACGTCTACATCCCGCTCGGCGGCGGCCGTCAGGGCTGGCCCCGGAGGAGCCTGAACGCCCTCGTTGCGTTCGCGCTCTGCGGCCTCTGGCACGGCCCGGCCCGCCATTTCGTCCTATGGGGCGTCTACCACGGCTGCGGGCTCGGCCTCTGCGCGACGTATGCGCGGATTCCGCAGCTCGGCCGGGTGGTCGAGCAGGTGATCCGCCGCGACCCGGTTATCGGCTGGGCGGTGACCCAGCTCTTCGCCTGGCTCGGCTGGCTGCTCTTCTTCTATCCGACGGCGGAGGCCTGGCACATGGCCCGACAACTCTTTGGCCTGTGAACCCGCCGACTCCCCACTTCCCGCCCCCCGCCCGTTACGGGTGGATCCGTCCCCGCTGGTTCCTCATCGGGTTGGCCGTCGGGCTGGGCTCCCTGGCCTGGAGCGGATGGAAGATAAGCCGCACCGACTACCACCCGGGCTTCACACGCTTTCACTCGCTCATTTCGCCGGAGGGGAACTATTACCCCACCCTGGACGAGATGTGCGCCATCGTGCGGGCGAAGTGCCGGCCGGACCAGATCCTGGTGATCGTCGGCGGCAATTCCATCCTGCTCGGGGTATGGCAGCGCGGAGAGGACATCTGGTCGAAGCGCCTACAGGAGCTGCTTGGCGACCGGTTCTGCGTGATCAACTTCGCCTTCCGTGGCGGCTCTCCGACCGATGGCGGAGCGGTGGTGGCCGAGGCCCTGCGCCGGGAGTTTCCGCGGCAGATCCTTATCATTAACGAGGCGCCTGTGACCAACGTCGAGTCGTTCGGCCACGGGCCCTATCGCTACATCTTCTGGCAGGCTTACTTTGGAGGCAAACTCATGGACGCGGCCCCGCGAGAGAAGCAGGTCCGCGAGTATCTGAGGGACAATCCCGACCAGCGGTTGCCCGTTCTCGAGACCCGGATCAGCATCTGGTTCGATTCCGCGCTCCATTATCACGACTTCTGGAACTGGATCACGTTCAAGTATTTCGGAACGGTGCCTTCATACCGGGAGGAGTATTTCCCCCATTTCCTTAGGCCGCGGCGCGTCTATCCCGACCCCGAGGTCGACGGCACCGACCCGGTTTACCTGGAGCACCATTATCCCGTGTCCGCCCTCGATGCGGAGATGCGGATCATGCGCGGGCTGTCGGCGTTTTATCACCGCGAGGCCGACGGCCGCTGGGTCCTTTCGGAACGCTCGACCTCGGACCTGGCGATGTACAGCAACGAGGCCTTCCCGGCCCCGCTGAAAAGGCGCACCCTCGTCCTCATAAGCGGGAACAGCCCGTACTACCGCCGGCTGCTGACCGAGGGTGAGAGGGCCATGGTGCGCCAGACCTTTGTCGACACGGTTGGCATCTGGCGGCGGGTCGGCTACCCGGCCATGGACTACGGCTGGGACTACAACGCCGATGACTTCGGCGACCGCACGCACCTGACGAAGCTTGGCGGCTGGAAACTCGCGGCCCAGGTGGCTCCCGAGGTCAGCGCTCTGGCGGAACGGCTGGGATACTTTCGATGAAGACGCTCAAGTCGCTGTTCGCCCAGATGCCGCCGCCGTACGCCCGGATCCTCGCCGCGGCGCTCTCCTTGGCGGCCGGGCTGGCCGTGGCGCTGGTGTTCGACTACCTGCTTTACCGGATCGGGCTCCCCAGCAAGCCGTTCATCTACGTTTCGTTCTGAGGGCCGTTCGTGGAAGGGCGGCGCAGGCTCAGCGCAAATGCCGGTCAAACCAGTCGATGGTGCGCGTGAGGCTGTCCTCGGTGTGCGCCGGGTTTCGGAACCCGTGCCCCTCGTTCTCGTACACGACTATACACGACGACATAAGTTCCGACACGCTGGATCAACATCTATTGTTAGCCGAGATGCCCAATCGAGCGGCGATGCAGGGCGCCTGCGGCAAAATGCTCGTGAGGAACGCAGGGTCCAAAACGGCGGGGGAACGGCGCGGTGGGAACTGGAAATCGGGGGTTTCGGCCGATCGCCTGGGCTGATGACTGCATACGGGTTCAATCGAGAGCATTTTTTCCTTGATACCGTTCAGATGAACGCCATTCAATTGAACGCCTAATCCGGTGGGTTAAGCAAAGCGAAATCTATCGAGCGCGATCAAGATGACCCGCACAATCAAACTGCGTTATGAGCCGATCGCCGGTTTCGCCGAGGTGCTCGCGGACCAGCGGCGGCGCCAGGGCCGGTTGATCCGCTCCGCCTATCAGGGCTTGGTAGCCGGCATGGCGAAGCGCGACCTCTATGCGGCGCTGCGAGCCCATCCCGTCGGCCAGGGATTGCATACATGGCTCACCCTCTCCGGAATCAGAAAGGCCAGCGCGCTGTTTTCGCGCCATCCCAACGGCAAGGTGGTATTTGGCGGCAGACGAGCCCTCCTTGAGCGTGCCCAAGGCAGGATGAGTCGCCAGGAGTGGCGAAGCGCCAGGCTGATGCCCCTTTATGTCGAAGGACACGCAAAGAGTTACGGCGCGCAAGGAGGCAACCATCTGGTGACGCTCGATATCGTTTCTGAGCGCGTGATCTACCATGGGCCCGACGGCCGGGACTTCCCGATCAAGCTTTGCCTTTCCAGGAAGAGCCGCGAGTACCGGCGCCGGTTGATCGGGCTGCAGGCCCGGTGCGAAACCCTGCGGGACGTACCTTTTACCGCCACGATCAACGAGTCGGAAATTGCCCTGAGTTGGAGCGAGCCACCGCCGCCAGTTGCGTGCGGCATCGCCAATCGGGTGCTGGCCCTTGACCTGAACCCGGCGAGGCTAGGCTGGGCCGTGGTTGAACGCGGCCATGCAGGGCCGGGTACCTCCCGGTGCGTGGCTTGGGGGGTGTTCGAGTACTCGGACTTCGCCCGGCGTCTTGGATTCACCTCTGACGATCCGCGCTCATTGGCCCACAATCGCAAACGGCGCTACGAATTGGCAATACTGGCAAAGAAAGTGGCTGTTCTGGCGAAGCACCATCGGGTGTGCGCCGTCGTCACGGAGCGGCTTGCATTGGGGCCGAAGGACCACGGCAAGGGCAGGCGGTATAACCGCCTGATCAATCAGGTGTGGTTGCGTCGCGGCCTCCTGGAGCCGCTCACCCGGCGCCTTGCGGGAGCCGGCATCGCCCATGCGGAGGAGAACCCCGCCTTTTCCTCGAAACTGGGCAACCACCTCTGGGCCGATGTCCTGCGTATCCCGGATCCGGCCTGCGCCGCGGTTGAACTCGGCCGCAGGGCGATTTGGCCTGTCAGATTTTCCGCTCCGCAGAAAGATGCCGCGCAGCTGCCGAAGCCCAACGCGCGCCGCCGATGGAAGGATGGCGCACGGCTCAAGCCCCGCAAGGGGCCCGCCCTCGGAGGTTGGCAAAGCGTCTGGAGCCAGCTCCAACCCAACGCGGCCGATACACGCCGCCGTTCCCGGGCCGATCTGCGGCCCAAGCTCCCGCCCGGGAATCCACGCCTCGCTCCGCTTGTCAACCCCAGGTCGAAAGTCCTCCGTTACGAGCCTCGCGAGGGGGCGTCATTGCCGTTCGGTCGCGACCTTCATGCGCTGTGCTTGCGGGTCCGTTCCGACACGGACTAATGGCGTTGTGTATAGCTTCGTTTCCACGCCGAGCGCCCGCAGGGCGTGCCAGTATTCGTAGGACTGCGGCGCAGGGCATTCCTTGTCGCTGTCACCCACGATGATCAGGGTGGGCGTGGAGGGCGCTGATGAAGTTGATCGGCGAGCTCCGAGCGTACACGGAGGGGTCGTCGTAGACGGATGCGCCGAAGTAGGGGATCATCCACTGGTCAATCAGGTTCTCGCCGTAGTAGCTTTGCCAGTTGGAAATCCCGGCGCCGGCCATGGCCGCGCGGAAGCGGCCCGTCTGTGTGAGCACCCACATGGTCATGTAGCCGCCGTAGCTCCAGCCGCACACGCCGAGCTGCCGCGCGTCGACGGGAGCGGTCCTGAGCACGTGGTCAAGGCCGCTGAGGATGTCCCGAAGGTCGCCGTAGCCAAGATCCCGCACGTTGGCTGTGGTGAAGGCCTCGCCCTGACCGTAGCTGCCGCGCGGATTCGGCTCAAAGGCGAAATAGCCCTCCGCCGAGAGGGATGACGCCATGCCGCCCCACCCGGGCGTCGCCTGGGCCGCCGGGCCTCCGTGGACGTGCACGACAAGGGGATAGCGCCTGCGCGGGTCGAAGTCCCGCGGATAGATCAGCCAGCCTTGGACGTGAAAGCCGTCGCTGGTCCACTGGACGCTCTCCGCCCGGCCCCACAGGGGCTTGAGGTTCCTGTTCGCGCCCGTAAGCGGCTTCCACCGGCCAATTGGGCCCAGGTACACCTCGGGCGGCTGGCCGTACGACCGGCGCACGACCGCGGTAGTCGTGCCGTCTGCCGCGACGGACAGGCTCAGATCCTCGCCATCGCGGCCGGTGTCGATGCGCTCGTCGCCCCGCCACAGGGTTGTCGTCCGCCCGCTGGCGGCGTCGAGCTCGCCGGCCGCGCATCCTCCGTTGGCGAACTCGCTGAACAGGAGCCGGCCCGGGCCCGGCTGCCAGTGGAGCCACGCGGGCGAGCTGGCCCGGCCGGGCGTGAGGTTGCGCGCAGGGCCCCCGGCGGCGGGAACGAGCCAGATGTCGCCGCCCGTTGAGCCGGCGTCGCTCATCAGGCCCTGGATGAAGGCGATCTGCCGGCCGTCGGGCGACCAGCGCGGGACGGCGATCTGCGCCTGCGGCCTGTAGAGCTCGCGCACGGCTCCGGTGGCGGTGTCGACCGCGCGCAGGCGGGCGATCCACCAGTTGCTGTCGCCCGAGCCCGGCGCTGAGATGAAGGCGATCTGGCGGCTGGCGGGCGACCAGTCGTATTCGTAGACATAGCTGCCTGGGGGGGAGACCGCGCGGGCCGCGCCCGTGGCGGCGTCGACCAGCACGAGCCGCGCCTCCGCGACGTGCTCCGCCACCTCGCCGGTCTCGTGCGCCGCGGGCTCGACCGCGCCGGCAGCGGCCTGCGTCTCCGCTATGTTCAGGAGCGCGACCGTGCGGCCGTCGGGCGACCATCGCGGCTGCTCAAGGTAGCCCGACAGGCTCGTGAGCATGCGCGGCGTGCCCCCGGCCGCCGGGGCCACGTAGAGCTGCAGCCGCTGCTTGAGCTGGCGGTCCGAGAGGAAGGCGAGCTGGCTCCCGTCGGGCGACCACGAGATGCCGTGTTCATCGCACAGGTAGATGGAGGCGTTGGCCGTCGGCGTGCGGTCCGCGTTGGGCCGGGCCTCGGCCCAGGCGATATGGCGCCCGTCGGGCGCGAGGGCGACGTCGTTGAACTGCTGGGTGGCGTAGGCGAGGTCCAGCGTCTCCCTGGGCGAGGCGAGCAGGAGGGTGGGAAGAACCGCCGCGGCCGCGGCAAGGAAACGCTGAATCTTCATGAACGGGAGAACTTGGCCCGGGCGCGAAGAGTCTCAATCCGATTACGCGCAGTCCCCTTGCGGCGGTTTTGGACCGGCGTCGCCGGGCCCGAACCCCTTTCGGCCCGGCTTCAGTGCAGGCGCTCCTGGGCGGAGGCCGCCGCCTGGTTGGGAGTCCCACCCGCGAATCCCCATATGAGCCCGGCTGCAAACCCGGTGGCGTGGGCCCCGACGTCGATATGGAGCCCTCCCGCGCCGAACAGCCCGAGGAGAGTGATGCCGGCCGCAAGGGGCGCGAAGACGGCCTGCCAGCGGTGCGGGCGGCCGTCCCACTGGACGGCGCGGATCGCGCGGCCGGTGAGGAGCCCGAGGGCGGCAAAGATCGCCGTGGACGCGCCGAGCGACCGGTAGGGGCCCGGATAGTTGAGCGCGGCGATCGCCAGGTTTCCCGTGACCGACGCGAGCGCAAGCAGGAGCCACCCGCGCCGCCGGCCGATTGTCGAGAGCACCGCCGAAAAGGCGAAGATCCCGCTCAGCATGTTCGAGATCAGGTGCCCGAGGTCCGCGTGGAGAAACAGCGCGGTGCCGAGCCGCCACCATTCACCGCGGTCGAACACGGCCTGCGCATCCAGCGCACCGGCGTCCTCCAGGCGGCCGGGCAGGAGGCCCTGCGCGCAATAGGCCGCCATGAGGACAAGGGCCCACAGCAGGGGTGTGGAGAGTTCGAACCTCCGCAGCGGGTCCTCCGCGATGGGCCGCGGCGGCCAGCCGATGCTCTCGCGGTCGAAGCACGCGAGCTCGCCGCGGACGGCCTCGAGGGCCTGCGGCTCCACCAGGAGCCGGAAGCCGGCGTCGTCGGGAACGAGCCAGTAGGGACTCCCCATGGCGAGCACGACCAGGCCGTGCTCGAACCCCTCCTCCGCCGTCGGGTAGGCGCCCGCCACGGCGAGGTCCCCAGGGAATGGACCGCCGGCCGCTTCTTGGGATGGGTCGGGTGGAGGCATCGAGGGGATTAGGGGCCGATCGGGCTTCGCTGCGACGAGAAAGAGGCTCGCGGGGGCCCGGCGCGTCCGCAACAGCAGGAGAGGCCGGATGCTCACCATACCCGGCAAGGCGCCCGCTCCCGGGGCCGAACTTTTCCCTTGCGCGCTCGGGCGTGCACCGCAACACCTCCCGCCGAGGGCGCGGCGCCCGACCCCAAGATGATTTTCCTTTCGTCCGTCGCTGCCCGGCTGAGGACCCAGCCACCGTCCCCGACGATCCATGACGCCGGGGAGATAGCCCGGAAGTACCGCTACTGGCGCGGGCGGGTGATGTACTCGACGACGGCCGGGTACGCGATCTTCTACCTGGTCCGCAACAACATGCCGATAGCCACCAAGTCCATCACCGACGAATTCGGCTTCTCCAACACGCAATGGGGTGCCGTGCTCAGCGCGGGGACCGTCATCTACGCGTTCTCCAAGTTCCTGAGCGGGGTGATCGGGGACCGCGCCAACCCCCGCTACCTGCTGGGCATCGCCCTGCTGGTCTCCGCCCTGGTCAACCTGGTGTTCGGCTTTGCCGCCAGCCTTGGCTGCTTCGCGGCCCTGTGGGCGCTCAACAGCCTTTTTCAGGGAGTGGGCGTGCCCCCGTGCACCCGGCTGCTGACGTACTGGTACAGCCCCCGCGAGATTGGCCGTGCGTGGGGCGTCTGGAACGCCTCCCACCAGATCGGCAGCGCCGTCATCGCGGTCTGGGCCGGATACCTGGTCGCGAATCACGGGTGGCGGGCCGCCTTCCTGGCGCCGGCCGGGGTCGCCATCGTCGGCGCGTTCTGGCTGATGAACCGGCTGACCGATTCGCCCGAATCCATGGGCCTGCCGCCTATCGAGGTCTACAAGGAGCGGGTGAAGCGCCCGGCCGACGCCCCGTCCGTGCCCTTCCGCGAGATATTCGTGCGGCACATCCTGGCCAACCGGTGGGTGTGGGTCGTCAGCGTGGCCAATTTCTTCGTGTACATAGTGCGCATCGGAATCGTGAACTGGGCCCCGAAATACCTGATCGAGGCCAGGGGGTTCACGCTGGCCAGGGCGGGGATTTCCCTGTCCTTGTTCGAAGTGGCCGGCATCTTCGGCGCCCTGGCCTCCGGCTGGCTGTCGGACACGGTCTTCAGGGGGCGGCGCGGCCCGGTTTCAGCCGGGTTCATGCTCTGCCTGGTCGCCTCCGTGCTGGCGCTGTTCGCCGTGCCCAGCGGCCGCGTGCCGGCGATGATGGCGCTCTTCGCCGCGCTGGGATTCTTTGTCTACGGCCCGCAGATGCTGGTGGCGGTGGCGGCGGCCGATTTCGCCACCAAGGTGGCGTCCGCCAGCGCCGTGGGGCTCACCGGGCTTTTTGGCTATCTCGGCGCCGCGTTCTGCAACCTGGCCACGGGCATGCTCGTGGACCGGTACGGCTGGAACGGCGCGCTCTGGCTGTACGCGGTTTCGGCGGTCGTCGGGTGCGCGCTCCTCGCCTCGACCTGGGCAAAGGCTTCGCCCCTCCTGAGGGAGGAGTCGGCCTGATGGCGGACTAGCTTCTCGCCGTCGTGCTCGCCAGCTCGTAGCTGATCTTGCCCTCGATGATCTCGCGGAGGGCGGTGTCCTCCGCAGACAGCTTCTCGAGCGATTCGACCAGCGGGCGGTTGCCGCGTTTGAGCTGCTTCACCCGGCGCGACACGACGTTGACTAGGATGTTCGGGTCATCGATCGTCTTTAGCGCCTCCCTGATGTAATCGTCTCTCATGGCCTGCCATTCTAGGAGGCCGCTTTCCCGAACACGACCCATATCGGGGCGGATGGCGCGCAAGCGCGGCAATCCCGTCGCAGGCCATTCGTTTAGGACAGTTATGCGAATGCGCCGAAGCGGGCTTTGCCCGCGCGCCGGCTGCATGACGCCCGGCCGAGCCTCTAGGTGCCGACAAGCCGGTAGCCTATTCCCGACTCGGTCTTTAGGTGGCTGGGTCTGTGCGGATCGGCTTCGAGCTTCTGGCGCATGTGCGTCATGTGCACGCGCAGGTAGTGCGTGTTTCCCTCCGACTTTGGGCCCCACAATTCGCGGAGCATCTGCCCGTGCGTCACCACCTTGCCGCGGTGCATCACCAGGAGGCGAAGCATTGCATATTCCTTTGCCGTCAACCGGACCTCGGCCCCCCGGCGCCGCACGAGGCGCGCGGCAAGATCCATCTCGATGTCGCCAAAGACGACCACGGACGGCTCGTTTTCCCCGGGCGCGCGCCTCAGGATCGCCCGCAGCCTGGCCGTGAGTTCCGCGGCGCCAAAGGGCTTGGTTAGGTAGTCGTCGGCCCCGGCGTCCAGCGCGGCGACCTTCTCGGTTTCCCCGGCGATCACGGTCAGCACGAGCACGGGCACGCGCGACCATTCGCGCAAATGGCGCAGGACCTCCAGGCCGCCCATGTCGGGCAGGCCGAGGTCGAGGACGATCGCATCAGGCTGGCGCCGGGCGGCCTCATCGAGGCCGAATCTCCCCGTGTCGGCCTCCGCGACGCAATAGCCCGCGGACTCCAGCGTGATGCGGAGCAGGCGGCGGATCTGCACCTCGTCGTCGATCACAAGGACCGTCTGAATTGCCGGGTTCGCGGTCATTCCTCGGGCACGTCGCCGTGCGGCTTGTAGGGCAGGTAGACGGTCAGGACCGCGCCGCCCCCGGGGTTCTCGCCGGCCACGACGTCGCCGCCCTGCGCGGTCACGAATCCACGGATGATGGAGAGTCCGAGCCCGAGCCCTCCGGCCTTCGCGGCATCCCCGCGCTGGAATTTCTGGAACAGGCGTTCGCGCATCGCCGCCGGCAGGCCGGGGCCCCGGTCGGCCACCGTGAAGAACACCCGCGCCTTGGCGGTGTCCACTCCGGCGGCCAGGAAGATGGGCGTGCCAGCGGGCGTGTGCAGCGCCGAGTTGAGGAGCAGGTTCGCGATCACCTGCTCCATCAGCGCGGCGTCGGCGCGGAAGAGGGGAAGGTCCTTGGGGATGTCGACCTCGAACGGATGGCCGTCGAGCTGGTCGCTGACGCCCTCGGTTGCGGCGTTGACGAGATCGTGGCCGTCGCACCAGTCGAGCCGCGGCTTGAGCGCGCCCGACTCAAGGCGCGTCTGGTCGAGGAGGTTGTTCACGAGGCGGTTGAGCCGGCGCGCGGCGGTGCGGATCTCGTTGGCGAGGCTGTCGCGCGTCGCCTCGTCGGCGGATGCGAGGTTCTCGACCGCGGCGCTCAGGACCGCAAGCGGCGTCTTGAGCTCGTGGGACACGCCGTCTAGGAGCGTGCGGTGAAGCTTGTCGGACTCAGCCAGGAGCTTCTCGCGCTCCCCGGCAGCGCGCAGCTGCTCGCGCTCGACAAGCTGCGCGAGCTGCGTGGCGAAGCTTTCGGCGAGGTCGCGCTGGGCCAGGGTGAGCAGGGCCTCTGGCGGCAAACACAGGATCAGGACGCCGACGGCAGCGTCCTCGCGCAGGAGCGGCACGTGGAAGCCTTCGGCGGAGGGGAGCGTGTCGGTGAAGCGCCCGGCCTTCCTGCGGTTGCGCCAGGCCCAGTCGGCGACAGCGCGCTCCTTTTCGGCGACCGTATACGAGCCGGCAAAGTGCGGCATGATCGCGGAGCCGTTGCCGTCGTCGAGGAGAAGCGCCGTCGTGGCGCCGAAGTATGCGTCGGCTTGGCGGAGCGCGGCAAAGACGGCGTCGTCGAGCGTGCGCGCGGAGCCGATCGCCTGCGTGAGGTGGAAGAGCGCGGTGGCGCGGTCCTCGCGCATGCGCTCATTGCGCTCCTGGGCGCGGATTCGGGAGGCCAGATGGCCGGTGATGAGGGCGACCGCAAAGTAGGTCCCGAACATCAGGCGATCCTCGAGCCTCCCGATGACGAAGGTGAAGACCGGCGGGATGAAGAGGAAGTCCCAGGCCACCGCGCTGGCTATCCCGGCGACAAATATGGGGCCGCGGCCGACGCGCAGGCTCAGGCCGATCACGGCGAGGAGGTAGAAGAATCCCACGGCAGGGTAGCCGGTGTGCGGCGCGGCAAGCCAGCTCGCGGCCGTCAGGGCCGCCAGCGTGCCGAACACCTCGGCATATTCGCGCGCGGGCGACGGCTCGATCTGGCGCCAGCCGACCCATGGGGCCGGCCTCTCGCCCGATCGCTCGGCGGGGACCACGTAGATGTCGATCGACCCGCCGATCCGCAGGAGGCGGTCGACGAGGTTGCCGCCGCGCAGCGCGTCGAGCCAGCGCGGCCTGAGGGACTTGCCGACGACGATCTGCGTGGCGTTGTTCTGCAGGGCGACGCGCACGAGGGCGTCGGCGACGTCGCTGTCGTGCGTGACGACGATCTCGGCGCCGAGCTCGCGCGCGAGCGCGAGATTCTGCTCGAGGCGGCGCTGGGCGTCCTTATCGAGAGGCCGGGTATCCTCGACGCTCACCGCGATCCAGGACGCGCCTTGGGAGGCGGCCATCCGGCGGGTCCAGCGGACGAGCTGCGTCGAGGAAGGGCTCGGGCCGACTGCGACGAGCAGCCGCTCGCCGGAGCGCCAGACCGTCTTGAGGGCGCTGGCGGAGCGCAGCTCCCGCAGGCGGTTGTCGACCTGCTCCGCCACGAAGCGCAGGGCCAGTTCCCGCAGGGCGGTGAGGTGCGTGTCCTTGAAGAAATTCTCCGCGGCCGCGGCCGCGCGGCCCTCCATGTAGACCTTGCCCTCGCTCAGGCGCTCGCGAAGCGCCTCGGGCGTGATGTCCACAAGCTCGATCTGGTCGACGAGCCCGAGGAGCGAGTCGGGGACGGTTTCGTGCACGGTGACGCCCGTGATCTGGCGGACGGCGTCCGCGCGGCTTTCGAGGTGCTGGACGTTGAGCGTCGTGTAGACATCGATTTCAGCGTCAAGCAGCTCGATGACATCCTGGTAGCGCTTCGGATGGCGCGAACCCGGTGCGTTCGTGTGCGCAAGCTCGTCCACGAGGACAAGCCGCGGCTTGCGCGCGAGCACGGCCTCCAGGTCCATTTCGGTGAGTTGGATGTTCTTGTAGGCGATCTGCTTGCGGGGGACCACCGGAAGGCCCGCGAGCAGGGCCTCGGTCTCGGCGCGGCCATGGGTCTCCACCACGCCCACGACGAGGTCGACCCGCTCGCCCAGCTCCTGCTGCGCGGCGCGCAGCATCGCGTAGGTCTTTCCGACGCCGGGGCACATGCCGAAAAAGACCTTCAGCCGCCCCCGGCGGGCCCGCGCCTCGTCGCGCTTGAGCGACGCAAGGAGCGCGTCGGGGTCGGGTCTGTCCGGTGCGGTCACGCCTGAGAGCATCTCAAAGAGGGCGCGACGGGCAATCCTTCAGTAGAGGAGCCGCGCGGATGCGGCGGGACGGCCGCGGCTATTTCGCGGGAGCCGCCCGGTCGAGCGCCACGTTGAGGCGCAGGACGTTGACGCCGGGCTCCCCCAGGATGCCGAGGTCCCGGCCCTCGGTGTTCGCCGCAATGAGCTCGCGGATCTTGTCGGGCGCGAGGCCGCGGGCCTTGGCGACCCGTCCGGCCTGGATCAGGGCGTTGGCGACGCTGATGTGGGGGTCGAGGCCGCTGCCGGACGATGTGACCGCGTCGGCCGGCACCGGCGCATCGGAGCCGAGACCGTTGGAAGTCCGGTACGCGGCGACCGCGGCCTTGACGCTGTCGCTCAGCTTCTGGCTGGTCGGTCCCAGGTTGGTGCCCCCGGAGCTGGTGGCGTCGTAGCCATTGCCGGCCGCGGAGGACCGGGGCTGGAAGTACCTGTCGCTGGAGAAATTCTGCGCGAGCAGCGTTGAGCCGCGGACGACGCCGTCCTTGTCCACGAGCAGGCTCCCGTTGGCCTTGCCCGGGAACAGCGCCTGCGCCCCGGCCCATACCGCGAGCGGATACGCGCCGCAAAGCAGCACGACCAACACGATCATGAGCAGCAGGGAGGTTCTGAGTTCTGTGAAGAGTGTCTTCATGGTTCAGACGAGGTGGGCCGCATTGACGATGACATCGATCAGCTTGATCCCGACGAACGGGATAAGGATTCCGCCGACGCCATAGATGATGAGGTTGCGCCTCAGCATCGCGGCCGCCCCGATGGGGCGGTAGGCGACGCCCTTCAGGGCGAGAGGGATGAGGGCGATGATGACGAGGGCGTTGAAGATGACCGCGCTCAGGATGGCGCTCAGGGGCGAGACGAGGTGCATGACGTTCAGGGGCGCGATGGCGGGAAACACCCCGACCAGCATCGCGGGTATGATCGCGAAGTACTTCGCGACGTCATTGGCGATGCTGAAGGTCGTGAGCGCGCCGCGGGTGATGAGCAGCTGCTTTCCTATCTCGACGATGTCGAGCAGCTTCGTCGGGTTGGAGTCGAGGTCGACCATGTTGCCTGCTTCCTTGGCGGCCTGGGTGCCGGTGTTCATGGCTACGCCGACGTCGGCTTGGGCGAGCGCGGGCGCGTCGTTGGTGCCGTCGCCGGTCATGGCCACCAGGTGGCCGGCTGCCTGCTCCTCGCGGATGCGGCCAAGCTTCATCTCGGGGGTGGCCTGGGCCAGGAAGTCGTCGACGCCGGCCTCGGCAGCGATCGCCGCCGCGGTGAGCGGGTTGTCGCCGGTGATCATCACGGTGCGGATGCCCATGGCCCGGAGCTGCGCAAACCGCTCCTTGATTCCGCCCTTGACGACGTCCTTGAGGAAGATGACGCCGAGTGTCTCACGGCCCTCCGCGACGACGAGCGGGGTCCCTCCACGGCGCGAAATCTCGTCGACCGCGGTGGTGGTGGATTCGGGACAGGCCCCTCCCTGGGATTCGACCCAGGCCCTGACGTTGGCGGCGGCGCCCTTGCGGATCGAGCGGGCCGGCGAGCCGTCGGCGGCGGCGAGGTCCACGCCGCTCATGCGCGTCTGCGCGGTGAACGGCACGAAGTGCGCGCGCTGCGCGGAAAGATCCCGGCCGCGAAGGTTGAATTTTTCCTTCGCCAGGACGACTATGCTGCGGCCCTCCGGCGTCTCATCCGCGAGCGAGGCGAGCTGGGCGGCGTCGGCGAGCCGCTCGGGGGTGACGCCGGGAGACGGCAGGAACTCGGAGGCCATCCGGTTGCCGAGGGTGATCGTGCCGGTCTTGTCGAGGAGGAGCACGTCGATGTCGCCCGCGGCCTCGACGGCGCGCCCGCTCATTGCGAGGACGTTGCGCTGGAGCAGGCGGTCCATGCCGGCGATGCCGATCGCGCTCAGGAGCCCGCCGATCGTGGTCGGGATCAGGCAGACGAGCAGGGCGATCAGGGCCGTGATCGAGAACGCGACGCTCGAGTACACGCCGAAGGGCTTGAGCGTGATGATGACCAGGAGGAAGATGAAGGTGAGGGCCGAGAGCAGGATCGTGAGCGCGATCTCGTTCGGCGTCTTCTGGCGCGTGGCGCCCTCGACGAGGCTGATCATGTGGTCCAGGAACCCCTCGCCGGGATTCGCGGTTATGCGGATCAGCAGGTGGTCGGATAGGACGGCGGTGCCGCCCGTCACGGCGCTCCGGTCGCCGCCCGCCTCGCGGATCACGGGCGCGGACTCGCCGGTGATGGCCGATTCGTCGACGGACGCAGCTCCCTCGACGACCTCGCCGTCTCCGGGAATGAGCTCCCCGGCGACCACGAAGACGAGGTCCCCCTTGCGCAGATCGGAGGCGTCCACGGATTCCGTCGCGCCGTCCTTGCGGCGGCGGTTGGCGACCAACTGCTTGCGCGAGGCCCGCAGCGCACGAGCCTGGGCCTTGCCGCGGCCTTCGGCGACGGCCTCGGCAAAATTGGCGAAGACGACCGTGAAGAGTAGCCAGAGGGCGATCTGCAGGACGTAGCCGAAGGGCTCCTTTGATGTGAACAGCTGCTGGAACGTGAGGATCGCGCCGACTAGGGTCACGAACATCACCGGGTTCTTGAGCTGCAGCCGCGGGTTGAGCTTCAGGAACGAGTCCGCGACGGCCTTTCGCATGATCGCTCGGTCAAAGAGGGAGATCGATTTGGTACTCATGTCGGCTGGTAGAAGGGTGGGAGGGAGAGGGGGCCGGGTTCAGAACAGGGTGCCGGCTCCCATGAGGTAGTGCTCGACGATGGGGCCGACCGCCAGGGCAGGCAGGAACGTGAGCGCGCCCACGAGCAACACGGTGCCGATCAGCAGCGCGATGAACGTGAAGCCCTCTGTCCTGAAGGTGCCGGCACTGGAGGGGATGAGCTTTTTCCCGGCGAGGTTGCCGGCGAGGGCCAGGATGGGGACGATCATGAGGAAGCGCCCCACCAGCATCGCGATTCCTAGGGCCGTGTCCCAGTGGGGGTCGCCGTCCGCGGGAGCCGCGGTCAGGCCCGCGAAGGCGCTCCCGTTGTTGCCCACGCAGGAGCTGAAGGCGTAGAGCATCTCGCTAAAGCCGTGCGGCCCGGCGTTGTTGAGCCCTGCCTGGCCCCAGGCCGTCACGCTGGCCCAGGCGGTGAAACCCAGGATGGTCGCCGAGAGCACCATGAGGACGAGCATGACGAGCTTGACGTCGTAGGCCTCTATCTTCTTGCCGAGGTACTCCGGCGTGCGGCCGACCATCAGGCCCGCGATGAACACCGCCAGAATGACGAAAATGAGCATGCCGTAGAGGCCCGCGCCGACCCCTCCGAAGATCACCTCCCCGGTTTCGATGTTGAACATCGGGACAAGGCCGCCGATCGGCGTGAACGAGTCGTGCATGGCGTTGACCGCCCCGCACGAGGCGTCGGTCGTGATCGTGGCGAACAGTGCGGAGCTGAAGATGCCGAAGCGCACCTCCTTGCCCTCCATGTTTCCGTCCGCCGCCGAGACGCCCAGCTTCTGGTGGATCGGATTGCCGGACGATTCGGCCTTCCAGCAGACGAGCACGCCGCAGGCGAACATCGCGAACATGGCGCACCACACGGACCAGCCGTGCTTCTGGTTCTTGACCATGCGCCCGAGGAAGTACGTGAGCGCGCTCGGGATCGCGAAGATCGAGAGCATCTGGAAGAAGTTCGACAGGGGCGTGGGGTTCTCGAATGGATGGGCGGCATTGGCGTTCACGTATCCGCCGCCGTTTGTCCCGAGCATCTTGATCGCGATCTGCGAGGCGACAGGCCCCTGCACGATCGTTTGGGTGTCCACCGACTGGTCGACCATTACCGGCGTCTTGCCGTCGGCAGCCATGACTGGTTTTCCCGCGGCGTCGACCTTGGGAACCTGTATCGTGAAGGCCTCGAACGTCTTCGCCGTCGTATAGGGCTTGAAGTTCTGGATGATGCCCTGCGAGACAAGGAACAGCGCGAACACGAGGCAGATGGGCACGAGCACGTAGTAGGTGACCCTCACGATGTCGGCCCAGAAGTTGCCGATGGTCCTTGCCGAATGCCGGGCGATGCCGCGGACAAGGGCCGCTGCGACCGCGATCCCGGAGGCGGCCGACATGAAATTGTGGATCGCCAGGGCAACCATCTGCGAGAAGTACGACATGGTCGATTCGCCAGTGTAACTCTGCCAGTTCGTGTTGGTCGTGAAGCTCGCGGCGGTGTTGAAGGCGAGGTGTGGGGCGAGGCCGGGCAGCCCCTGGGGATTGAGCGGAAGGTGATCCTGGAAGCGCAGGATGAAGTAGGTCATCAACATGCCGACGAGGCTGAAGATCAGCAGCGAAAGCGTGTAGCCGACCCAGCCCTGCTCGAGCGCGGGGTCGATGCCGCAGACGCGGTACGTGATCCGCTCGAAGGGCTTGACGATCCGGTCGAGCCATGTCCTGCCCTGCACGTCGAGGACCTGCACCAGGTAAAGCCCGAGAGGCTTCGTAATGAGGACAAGCGCGCCCACATAGAGCGCGAACTGGAGCCACGCGTTGGGATTGTTCATTGGCGGAATTCCCTAGAACTTCTCGGGGCGCAGAACGGCCGCGACAAGATAGGCGAGCAGGGCGAGGGCGATCAGGCCGATGACGATGTTTTCCATGGACGGGGGGGGGGGAACGGACGAACCGGGGTCAGCGCATCTTGTCGCAGAAATAGGCGTAGGCCGCGGCGATGACGAAGAACGCGATCGATATCAGAATAAAGGAGGTGTCGTTCACGGGAGGCCTTTCAGGACTGCCTTCCGCCTGGCTGTGCGCTCGGCGCATCGCGGAGAGATTCGTGCTGGTTCATTCCCGGGGATACTACCACCGGGCCTGGAATGCCCCGAATTAATTACCGGCTCCAAACCGCTAAGATTGTATTAAGCCCGCGCGTCCCCTGCCCGCGCGAACCGCCCTCGCGGCTCCGCGAAGATCCCCTCACCAGCTGACTCGGGCGCCCGCACCCGCCATCCGCGGGGGGGCGACGTTGAACACGCCGGTCGCGCTGTGCGCCGTCTCCACCCGGGAGTTGCCCAGGTTGTCGACGCTCACAAAGGCCTCGGCGTGGTTCGGCAGCAGGATGCGAAGCGATGCGTCCGCGACCGTGGCCGGGGCCAGAGGCAGGCGGTTCAGGTCGTCGTCGAACTGGGAGCCCGTCCGGCGGATGCGGGCCGTCACGAACAGGTCCCTCCAGGGATGCCAGGCGAGTCCCAGCGACGCGTTCCAGCGCGGCACCTCGGGGAGCGACAGCCCCACGAGTCCGGGGGCCACGGGCGCGGCGCCGACCGTGGCCTCCTCCTCGAGGACGGACAGGTCGAGGCTCCACGCGTCGGACTGCCTCCAGGTTGCGCCGAACTGCGCACCGTCCGTGTCGACGCGGCCCAGGTTCAGCCTCTCCTGGCCCGTGCCGCCGGCGGGAAGGGTGCCGAACACGGGGAACGTCCCGGGCCCCTGGACCAGGGTAACGTTGGCCACCGGGTCCTCGAGCCGCGCCGCGAAGCCCTCGAGCGCGACGCGCAGCCGGCCCCGGCTCCAGGTCGCGCCGACCTCGCCGCTGTCGGCGTGCTCGGTCGACAGGCCGGGATTGGCCTCGGTCACCGTGGATCCCACGCGAAACGGCCTGTAGAGCTCGTTCAGCGTCGGCTCGCGGAACGCCCGCTGTCCGGCGGCGTGGAGCTCCCATGCGTCCGACGCCTTCCAGGTGAGTCCCGCGCTCGGGCTAAATTCGGTCCCCGCGCGGGTGGGGTAGATGTCCTCAAGGAGGAGCGCGCCCGTCGCCAGGCTCGTGCTCCTGAGGTGCCCGTCGCTGTCCTCCCACCGGTCGAGGCGCACGCCCGCCAGCGCGTGCACCGAGCCGCCCAGGGGCTGGCTGCGTTCGGCGAAGAGCCCGGCGAAGGTCTGGCGCCCCCCGGCGAAGCGCTGGTCCGCGTAGGCGCCCCCGGCGTACGAATAGCCCTCGCGCGTCTCCCCCCGGATATCACGGACATCGCCGCCGACCGTCGTCGCCGCCCCGGAGGAATCGGCCCAGGTGGACGACCCGGCGAAGCCCAGGGCGGTTACCGGGACGGCGAGCTGGTCGCTTGCCGGCGTCTCGGCCGTGCGTGCGGCGTTCACCGAGCTGAACGTCTGCGAGGACGACTGATCCTGGGCGTAGGCGGTCGCGGTCCAGGATTCGCCGGGGGAAACCTGGCCCGACAGGGCGACGGACCCGAACACCTGGCGGGTGCGGTTCTGCTGGTAGGGGGTCCCGTTGTCGCGCCACTCGTCGAAGCTGCGGAGCGTCACGGTGGCGGCCACGCTGGCGCCGAGCGATCCCCGCCAGCGCGCACTGGCCGAGTCGTGGCGGCTGGCCGCATCTATATCCACCGGCCCGCGGTCCTCGGGGGCGACGAGGCTTGTCCCGGTCGTCGCGAAGTCCTGGCCCCGCAGCTCAAGGACGCCGGGCCCCAGGGGGACCGCCTCCGTGAAAGCAGCGCTCCGGGTGTCGCGGTCGCCCCACCGCGCCACCGCATCGCCGGATCCCGGGGGGGGCTGCGCGTAGAAGAGCTCGATCACGCCCGCGAGCGAGGCGTTGCCCCAGGCGGCGGCGCCGCCGCCCGGGACGATCTCGGCCCGCGCGATCGAATCTACCGGCAGGAGGCTCCACGGCACCCAGCCGCCGAAAGGGTCGTTTAGCGGCACGCCGTCCAGGAGGACGAGCGAGCGGCTCGCGCCGCTCGGTCCGAGGCCGCGCAGCGAGACGCCCTGGGAGGTCGGGTTGGCCGTCATGCTGTCGTTCCTGCGGAACAGGCTGAAGTCGGCCGCGCCCCGGAGCGCGTCGTCAACGGTCAGGTAAGGGCCGTCGCTGAAGGCGTCGCCGGGGATGATCTCGACCGTGAACGGCACCTGCGAGAGGGGCTCCGGCGCGCGCGTGGCGCTGACCGTCAGCGGATCCAGGGTCTCGACCTGCGCGAAGGCCGCCGGCACGGCAAGAAGCGCTGCAAGCTCTCGGATGAGGCGCACCGCGGCCAGTCACCATGCTTTCTTGCGCGGAGGCAAGCAGCGTCGCACGCAGCCCGCGTTCCAAATCGACAACCGGGCGCAGTGCCACTCACCTGTGGTTCCCCCATCTCGATGGCATTCGTAAACCCGGCGTCCGTTGCGGACAGATATGACGTTCTCGTGGTCGGTTCCGGCGCGGCCGGCGGCCACGCGGCGTACACCCTCGCGATGGGAGGAGCGAAAGTCCTGATGATCGAGGCGGGGCGCAACTACGACCCCGTTGCGGAGACGCCGATGTTCCAGACAAACGCTGCCGCGCCCCTGCGGGGCTCGGCTACGCCCGACAAGCCGTTCGGGTTCTACGACGCCACGGTCGGCGGCGGCTGGGAGGTGCCCGGCGAGCCCTACACGAACGCATCCGCGGAGGAGGGCCGGCAGTTCAGGTGGTGGCGCTCGAGGATGTTGGGGGGCCGGACAAACCACTGGTCGCGCCACGCGCTTCGCAACGGGCCCTACGATTTCAAGCCGCGCAGCCGCGACGGGCTCGGATTCGACTGGCCGATATCCTACGAGGACGTGGCGCCGTACTACGACAAGGTCGAGATGCTGATCGGCGTCTGCGGCACGAATGAAGGCCTCGAGAACACGCCCGACTCCCCGAAGGGCTGCCTGCTGCCTCCCCCAAAGGCGCGGATAGGCGAGCTTCTCGCGCGGCAGCGGGGGCGCATGCTTGGCATCCCGGTCATCCCCATCCGGCGGGCGGTTCTCACCCGCCCGCTCGACCACCGTGCGATTCCGGCGAGGCTCCATCCGGGCAATGCGGGGGCCCAGCGGATCTTGGCCGAGGACATGCGGAACCGGGCGGCCTGCTTCTGGGCCACGCGCTGCGAGCGCGGCTGCTCCATCCGCGCGAACTACCAGTCGACGACGGTGCACATCCCCCCGGCGCTGGCCACGGGCAACCTGGACATCCTCGCGAACGCGATGGCCCGCGAGGTCACGGTGGACTCCGCGGGCAGGGCGGCGGGCGTCGGCTACATCGACAAGGCGACGGGGCTGGAGCACCGCGTTTCGGCGCGCGTCATCGTCCTCGCCGCGAGCGCGTGCGAGACGGTGCGGCTGCTCCTCAACTCGAAGTCGGCCCTGTTCCCCAACGGGCTCGCGAACTCGAGCGGGCTGGTGGGCAAGTGCATCATGGACACGGTCGGCGCGAGCTGGGGGGCCAGATCCCGCTCCTTGAGAACCTCCCCCCCCACAACGAGGACGGGGCGGGGGGCCTGCATGTGTACGCGCCGTGGTGGCTCTACCAGGAGCAGAAGGCGGAGAAGCTCGGCTTTGCGCGCGGCTACCACGTCGAATTCGCGAGCGGAAGGGCCATGCCCGGGGGCCGCATGGGCTTCGGGGACGACGCAAGCGGCCGCACGAGCTACGGCCTCAGGCTCAAGGAGGACGCCCGCCGCTACTACGGCTCCTTCATCGGGTTCTCGGGAAGGGGCGAGATGATCGCCAACGCCGAATCGTTCTGCGAAATCGACCCCGGGGTCGCCGACAAGTGGGGCATCCCGGTCCTGCGCTTCCACTGGAAGTGGTCCGACCACGAGATCCGGCAGGTGGCCCACATGCAGAGGACCTTCGCCGACTGGATCGAGGCGATGGGGGGCGTCAACCGCAGGAGGCCGGATCCCGACGGCCGAAAGGCGATCTCCGCCGGCGGGTTCGTCATCCACGAGGTGGGCGGGACGATCATGGGGGCCGCGCCGTCGACGTCGGTCACGAACTCGTGGTCGCAGGCCTGGGACGTCAGTAACCTCTTCGTGGCCGACGGCGGCGTGTTCGCCTCGAACGCGGACAAGAAACCGACGCTGACGATCATGGCCCTGGCATGGCGCGCCGCCGACCGGATCCTCTACGGGATGCGCAGGGGCGACCTGTGATGGAGCGAGGAGCCCTCCAACCGGCCCTGGCCGTCCGCCTTCGATCGGGGTGGACACCGGCCTGAATTGCCGGTCCCCTGCCGTTCCCCAGCACCACCCCCATGGCGTTCATCACCCCGTCGTCAGCCACAGCCAGATATGATGTGATCGTCGTCGGGTCCGGCGCGGCCGGCGGCCAGGCGGCCTACACCCTCACGATGGAGGGCGCGCGGGTCCTGATGCTCGAGGCGGGCCGCAACTACGACCCGAGCTCCGAGACTCCGATGTTCCAGACGAACGATGCTGCGCCTCTCCGCGGGATGGGGACGCCCGACAAGCCGTTCGGGTTCTACGACGCGACGGTCGACGGCGGCTGGGCCGTGCCCGGCGAGCCCTACACGAATGCGTCCACGGAGGAGGGCCGGCAGTTCAAATGGTGGCGCGCGAGGATGCTGGGGGGCAGGACCAACCACTGGGGCCGCATCTCGCTGCGCAACGGCCCCTACGACTTCAAGCCGCGCAGCCGCGACGGGCTCGGGTTCGACTGGCCGATAGCCTACGGGGATGTCGCGCCGTACTACGACAAAGTCGAGATGCTGATCGGCGTCTTCGGCTCCAACAGCGGCCTCGAGAACACGCCCGACTCCCCGGAGGGCTGCCTGCTGCCTCCCCCCAGGGCAAGGATCGGCGAGCTCCTCGCGCGGCAGCGGGGGCGCAAGCTCGGCATCCCGGTCATCCCCATACGGCGGGCCGTCCTCACGCGGCCGCTCGACCACCGGTCGATTCCGGCAAGGTTCCATCCCGGCAACGAAAAGGCCCAGCGGATCCTCGCCGAGGACATGCAGAACCGGGCGGCCTGCTTCTGGGCCACGGAGTGCGGGCGGGGATGCTCGATCCGCGCAAACTACCAGGCGACGACCGTGCATCTGCCCCCCGCGCTCGCCACCGGCAACCTGGACATCCTCGCGAACGCAATGGCGCGGGAGGTGACCCTGGACCCGGCCGGCCGGGCCGCGGGCGTGGTTTACGTCGACAAGAAGACGGGGCTGGAGCACCACGCCTCCGCGCGCGCCGTCGTCCTGGCGGCGGGAGCCTGCGAGACGGTCCGGCTGCTCCTCAATTCGAAGTCCAGCCGGTTCCCCGACGGCCTCGCGAACTCGAGCGGGCTGGTGGGCAGATACATCATGGACACGGTCGGGGCGGACTGGGGGGGCCAAGTTCCCCTCCTCGAAAGCCTTCCGCCGCACAACGAGGACGGGGCGGGCGGGGGGCATGTCTACGTGCCGTGGTGGCTCTACGGGGAGCAGAAGGCGGGGAAGCTCGGCTTTGCGCGCGGATACCACGTCGAGTTCGGGACGGGAAAGGGGATGCCGGGGGGCGACCCGCCGTACCTGCCCGACCCGGGCGGCCGGACCAGCTACGGCGCCCGGCTCAAGGAGGACGCCCGCCGCTACTACGGCTCCTTCGTCTCCTTCACGGGAAGGGGCGAGATGATCCCCAATGCCGACTCGTTCTGCGAGATCGACCCCGGGGTCGTGGACCGGTGGGGCATCCCCGTCCTGCGCTTCCACTGGAAATGGTCGGAGCACGAGATCCGGCAGGCGGCCCACATGCAAAGGACGTTCGCCGACTGGATCGAGGCGATGGGGGGCAAGAGCTCCGGGGCGCCCGACGCCGACGGACGCAAGGCCATCGCGCCGGGCGGGTCCATCATCCACGAGGTGGGCGGAACCATCATGGGAGGATCCCCGTCAGGCTCGGTCACGAACCCCTGGTCGCAGGCGTGGGACGTCGGGAACCTCGTCATCGCCGACGGCGGCGTGTTCGCCTCGAACGCGGACAAGAACCCGACCCTCACCATCATGGCCCTGGCGTGGCGCGCCGCCGACCGGCTCCTCGAGGAGATGCGGAAGGGCAACATTTAGGCAGACGATCAACCAAGATAGGTACTCCCATGAATACTCCAGACCCCATTCACATGGACCGGCGCGCGGCGATCAAATGGATGCTCGCGGCGACCGCGGGAGCGATGCTCGCCAAGGCGCCTTCGTTTGCTGCAGGGGCCCCGGGGACGTCCGCCGGAGCCGCGGGCGGGCCGGCGGCCGGCTACGGCACGGACCCCGACCTCGTCAAGGGGTACAAGCCGGGCGACCTTTGGCCGCTCACGTTCACGGGCGCCCAGCGCCGCGAAGTTGCGGCCCTTTGCGACGTCGTGATACCCGCGGACGGCCACTCGCCCAGCGCCTCGGCCCTCGGCGTGACGGACTTCATCGACGAGTTCGTCAGCGCCCCCTATCCGGACAACGTGCGCGACGGCAGGATGATCCTAGACGGCCTTGCATGGCTCGACGGCGAATCAGCAAGGCGCTTCGGCGCCGTCTTCGCCGAGGCCTCGGACGCCCAGCGGAACGCCCTCTGCGAGGACATCTCGCGCGAGGCGCCTTCGAATCCCGACCTGAAGCCCGCGGCGGACTTCTTCAGGCGGTTCAGGAACCTGGCCGCCACCGGGTTCTACACGACGCCAGCGGGGATGAAGGACATCGGCTACGTCGGCAACGTTCCGCTTGCACGCTTCGACGGCCCCCCCGCCGATCTCGTCGAAAAGCTCGGCCTCACTGACGAAGTCAAGTGGTGAGGCCGGACCCGGGCCAGATCGTCTTCGGCAAGGGCACGCCGAGCTCGACCGCGTGGAGCTGGTGGCGCCTCGCGCGAAACAGCTGCGCCCGCCGGGCGAGCATGCGGTCGAGCTTGTCGGCCAGGAGCGACACGGCCTTGTGGCATTCGTCGGACCCGACGCTGGCGTTCATCGCGGGGCCGTTGACGACGAGGTGGCCCTTCGCCTTGAACCGCGCTGCGAATTTCTCCTTCGGGTCGTACTCCAGTTCCACGCGTAGACGCAGGATGCGTTCCTCATGCCGGAACAGCCGCTCGGCCTTCTCCTGAACGAACGTTTTGAGTGACGGTGTGAGTTCGAGGTGAATGCCCGAGACGATCAATTCCGCATTGTTGTGTCTGTTCATGGTTGTTCGTTTGTTCCTTGTTTGACTGGGCGCGATCGGATCAAGATCCGACGGCGAGAAACTGAACCCTGAAATCCGATGCCGAAGCCCGATGCCGCTCTCAAAAACTTCTCCGCGGTAATCATCACGGGCGGATCTTCCGGGATTGGAAAATCGTTCATTGAGCTGTGTTCGAAGATGCGTCCGGAGCTCGCGTTTTGCAACCTATCTCGGCGGGCGCCTGTCATAAATAATCCCGAGCTTAATCTGCGCCATGTAGCGTGCGACCTTTCGAAGGCGGGGCAGCTGGAGGCGGCGCTGCCGGGGATTGAGGATTTTTTGACACACCATGCGCCGGCCGGCCGGATCCTCCTTGTCAACAACAGCGGATTCGGGGTCTACGGCCGGTTCGCGGATTCCGACATCGCGGTGCAGCTTGAGATGGTGGACGTCAATGTGCGCGCCATCCTTCAGCTTACGGGCGCGCTGCTGCCGGCAATCCGATTGCGCGGGGGCGCGATCGTCAACATGGCGTCGACGGCCGCGTTCCAGCCGACGCCCTACCTCGACACGTACGGGGCCACCAAGGCCTTCCTGCTCCATTGGAGCCTTGGCCTAAACGAGGAGCTCCGCGGGACAGGCGTGAGGGCGCTCGCGGTCTGCCCGGGCCCGACGTCGACCGAATTCTCCAGGCGCGCGGGCATCCACGAGCAAAAGGCGCCCGAATCTTTCAGCCAGACGAGCGAACAGGTCGTGGTCGAGTCCCTGCGGGCCCTGGCGGCCGGCAAGGCGATGGTCGTTACCGGATGGACGAACAAGCTTTCGGCGGCGATCGCGGCAAAGCTGCCGAAGCCGTTCGTCGCGAGACTGGCGGCGCGCGTGATGGCCCGGACGCGCATGAACCGGGTGAAGCCGTGAGCGAGTCCGGGTACAGCGGGCACCGGGCGTCGGCATGGCCGAGGCGCCTTGCCCAGGGCCCCTCCAGAACGATCGAACTAGGGGAGCTGCGGTCATGGATCATCCACGAGGACGACCGCCTCCTTGTCGTAGACAAGCCCGGGGACGTCGTGTGCCATCCGTCGAAGCACGGCCCATGGTCGAGCCTGGTGGGGGCAGCCCGCGAGCACGCCGGGCTCAGCACGGTCCACCTGGTCTTCAGGCTCGACCGGGAGACCAGCGGGGTGGTCGTCCTGGCAAAGGACCCGCCCATGGCGAGACGCCTGCAGATGGCCATGCAGGAGCGCAGGGTGGGCAAGACCTACCTCGCGCTCCTCACGGGGGAGCTCACCGCCTCGGTGACGGTCGACCAGCCCCTCGGCACGGACACGGCGAGCCCGATATTCATCAAGTCGGCGGTCTGCGCGGACGGGCAGCCGTCGGTGACCCGCTTTGAGCCGCTGTCCGGCGGGAGGGGATTCACGCTCGCCAGGGTGACGACCGAGACGGGCCGCAAGCACCAGATCCGCGCCCACGCCCAGTGGCTGGGCCACCCCCTGGTGGGGGACAAGATCTACGGCCCCGACGCCCGGCTGTACCTCGAATTTATCGACGGGGGTTGGACGCCCGCGCTCGAGGCCCGCCTCCTCCTGAGGCGCCAGGCGCTTCATTGCGCCCGGATCGACCTCGGGGCGGCCGGGGTCCCGCTCGCCTTCGAGGCCCCGCTTCCGGGCGACATGCGCGACTTCTGCGGGCGCCACGGAGTGGAGGTTCCGAAAGCCGGAGCGGGACCGCGCTAGTCCGGCGGATGCGGTCGGTGCCGGGCCGGCTCGGCCATGAGGCGGGCGGTCAGCTAGTGCTTTCTCAGAACGGCCACCGACTGCCCGAGGTTTCCGAATGATTCCATCCGGGCCCCGCTGTCCCAGCGAATCTCCTCGGGGATGGGAATGTGCGGCTTGTCGCCGTCGCACAGCTGGACGACCTCGAACTCCGAGTACGAGGCCCACGCCCTGATCGCGTCGCGGTCGATGAACTGGTTCAGGTGCTGGCCCGGCGCGGAATCCCTCACCTTGTCAATGAAGACGGTCCAGTGGGACGGGATCCGAAACTCAAGGAACGAGAAGACGAGCTGGCCGCCGGGCTTCAGGACCCGGGCGGTCTCCCCGAAGTACCGGAAGATGTCCTCGTGGAGCAGGTGGGTGAACACCGAGAAGAAGCACACAAAGTCGGCGGCCCCGTCCCCGCACGGGATCTTCGACCCGTCCGAGCATATGAAGCTCCAGTCCGGCCGCTTGGAGAGCCCGGAGGCATAGGCCACCAGACTCTTGACGATATCGACCCCGACGTACCGGATGCCCGGGAACGGGGCAAGCTGCACGGACAGGCGTCCGCTGCCGCAGCCGACGTCGACCACCAGGTGGCCGTCGGACAGCCCCAGCGAGCGCAGGAGGTGATGCTCGAGCTTTCCCACGGCGTTGAATTCTCCGCCGATCGCCCTGCGCATCGCCTCGTCCCTCTCCAGCTGGCCTTCCAGAGCCGCGACAAGATCCTGATTCGACTTTATGTAGTTGGTGTCCGTGGCGCAGTGTTGTCGGCGCCGGAAATTGCACGCAAGCGATTCCTGACGCTCACGGGGCGGTACTCCCCAATCCCTGGGTCGACCTCGTGCGGGCGCCGGCGGCGGGTCTCTCCACGGAAGTCGCGAGCGAGCGGCGGATCAGAGCGGAAGCCAGCGCGATTGAATGGATGGCAGGCGTCTCGGAACGCGCTCTCATATAGGATCTTATAACGTCCGGAAGATGCATGGACCAGCAGGATGCTACCGCGGGCAGCAGGGCTTCGACGCCGGAGGCCTGGCTGCCGGCTCTGCTCCGGAGACAATCCGGGAACGCAAAACCGCCGTCGCATCCTCCCTCCTCGCCGAGTGCAGGCCAGCGGCCGCAAGGGCGCCTTCCCGCGTCCGCGGGGACAAAGCTCCCGAGGGGACGGGGATCAGGCCCGGGTCCGGTCGAAGGTGGATGCGAGCGCGGCCCCCAGGGCCGCGCGCAGGGCCGCGACCCGGGTGTCGAGCACCAGGGACGACGGCGCCTCGATCGTGTAGGACAGCCGGGTGTGGTTCACCTGGAGGTAGAAGGATTCCGGCCATTTCTCGCGTCCGAGCGGATCGAGGAGCGGACGAATGATCCCGCCCTTCGCCTCGCGGCCCTCGATCAGGGGGCTCTGGTCGATCGGGCAGACCTTCGACGCCGCCGTGATCATGGGCTCGGCGAGGCTGGGGCGGCCGTCGGGATTAAGCTCGTAGAGATAGAAGCCGGCCGACTCCCAGTCCTCGTGGACGCACACGGCGAGGTCGAAGTTGGGCTGCCGCTCGAGCCACCGGACGTGTGCCCGGATCTCGGGGGACGCGAGGTGCCGGAAATCGCGGTTGAGGTCGGCCCCGGAGGCGTTCTCGCGCGTGCCGCGCGCCAGGCCCTGGGGGTTGAGCATCGGGCAGATGAACCACACGGCCCTGGCGTCGAATTCGCCGGACTCGAGCAGCGAGAGGAGGGCGAGGGGAGGGGCGGGCTCGTCCCCGTGGATTCCGGCCGAAAGGTAGATCCTCGGCCGGGGCCCCGGGGTGTGCCGTGTGAGCGCGGTCAGCGGGAATCCGCCGGAATCGCCGAACGGCTCGAACCGGAATCCGGCCCTCGCGCCGGCGCCCTCAAAGCGCGCGGCGAGGGCGAGCGGGTCGAAGGGTGCGGCTTTGACAGCGGGCATGCCTTGGTTCTTGCTGGTCCCTCGCCCGAATCACAAGCAGCAAACCAAAGCCCCTTTAATGCCACAGGTTCGAGTCCGCTTCGCTCCCAGCCCGACCGGGTTCTTCCATATAGGGAGCGCGCGAACCGCGCTGTTCAACTGGCTCTACGCGCGCCACACCGGGGGCGTGTTCATCCTCCGGGTGGAGGACACCGATCAGGCTCGCAACAGCGAGGAGTTCCTCAACCTCATCTACAACAGCCTGCGCTGGCTGGGCCTCAACTGGGACGAGGGACCCCAGGCCGGGGGCGATTTCGGCCCGTACCTCCAGAGCGAGCGGGCGTCCGTCTACGCGGAGTTCCTCGGGCGCCTGAAGGCCTCGGGCAGGACCTACGAGAAGGACGGAGCGCTGTTCTTCAGGATCTCGGGAGAGCCGCAAGTGATCGAGGACGCGATTCGGGGAAGGGTGGAGCGGACCGAGGAGAAGGACTTCGTCATCGTCAGGTCGGACGGCAAGCCGGTCTTCCACTTCGTGAACGTCGTGGACGATATTTCGATGCGCGTGAGCCACGTAATCCGGGGCGAGGACCACCTTTCGAACACAAGCAAGCACACGGAGCTCTTCAAGGCCCTCGGGGCGCCGATCCCGGTCTACGCCCATATTCCGCTCATCCTGAAGCAGAACGGCCCGGGCAAGATGTCCAAGCGCGACCAGGGCGCCCTCGTCGAGGAGTACCAGAAGAGGGGGTTCCTGCCCGAGGCCCTCGTGAATTTCCTCTGCCTGCTGGGCTGGTCCCCGAAGGACGACAGGGAAAAGCTTCCCCTGGAGGAGGTCGTGAGGCTCTTCGACCTGCCGGGGGTGAACCAGAGCAATGCGCGCTTCGACGAGAAGAAGCTCGCGCACATGAACATGGTCTACCTGCACGAGATGGCGCCCGAGCGCTGCCTTGTCCTCGCGCGCGACTTCCTCCTCGGTAGGAGTTATTTCGCTGGCGGCATGCCCGCCGAAGCGTACCTGCGGGACGTGATCGCGCTCTGCCAGCCGAAGGTGCGCGCGATCGAGGATCTGCCGGGCTTCATCGGCTACTTCTTCGGCGAGGATTTTGCCACCGATCCCAAGGCGAGGGAAAAGGTGTTTGCGAAGGGGGACCCGAAGGCGCGTCTTGGCGAGCTTCTCGCGGCGCTTGCGTTGGCCGATTTTTCGAGCGACGCGGCGCTCGAGACCCTTGTAAAGGCCCTGGCGGAGGAACACGGCGCCGCCACGGGCGACTATATTCATCCCGCGCGGCTGGCCGTGTCCGGGACGGCCGTTGGGCCCAGCTTCTACGGCCTGTTGCGGGTGCTCGGCCGGGACCGGGTCATCAGGCGCATAGGGCGGTTTCTAGCAACGGCTTGACGCCGTGTCCGGCGAACGGTTTGATCCGCGCCCTAAAGCTCACGTTGCGGGTGTAGCACAATGGATAGTGTAGCGGCCTCCGAAGCCGTCGATCCGGGTTCGACTCCCGGCACTCGCACCATAAAGATGGGTCAAGTTCAAAGTTTGGGGACAGGGTGAGGTTGCTCCGGTTTGACGGACACGCGTTGGGCTCCAAGAAAGGAGCTAACGATGACATCGAAGGGCAATAGGCCTTGTCGATCCGATTTCCGCCCGCTGGGAAAATGCCTATGCTTCGCGAGCCACCCGGAGTGCTAGTCTCTCCCTGGCAAAGGATGTTTCGCCTTCATGGCTATGGAATGAAATCGGTGCCACCGCTTTGATCGTTCGAGAGGGCTTTGCCGTCGACCCATACAATGATATTGGTTCCGACAACGTATCCCATCTTCCCGCTCGCCTGATCCGTGGCAGTCATGCGCCAGCGGAACGCTACCTTTTCGTCTTCCCCAAGGATTGTCTCGAAGACGAAGTGAAGGTCCGGATATTTTTGTCGTAGCATCTTCGCCCACGCGATGGTGCCATCGGCGCTCGTAGGCGTTCCGTTGTATTTGTAGTCAGGGCTGATGAGCGTGGCGGTCACGTCATAGTTCTGCTGGTTGAAAACTTGTTCAAAGAATCTTACCGTAAGAGCCTTGTTGGTGTCGGAAGTCTGGGACATAGGGGCGTGTGTTTTTGGGCTGATGTTTTTATTGTTTCTCGGCCTGCGTGCCGCGCTGGCCGTAGATTTGTTTTACCGGCGCTCCATTCCAATATTGGACATTATAGAGGCCCCCTGTTGCCGCGGCCTTGGCCGCGAGGAAGTTCTGGACGCTGGCTGCAAGCTGGAGCGAGTAGTCCATGGACGTCGCCTGCTCGTCGAACGGCGTCGCGCACGGCACGTTGCGAAACCAGCGCATCCATTCCGGATCCTTTGGCGTAAGGTTCTTGCCGTCTGCGTTCGAGGCCATGGTTGCCAGAATCGGGGTGATTTGCGGGAACTGGGCGGTTGCGTGGCATGATTGACAGGACGACAGGGTATTGTCGACGGGGCCGTTGAGGCGCAGGCCCCAGCCAAGATGCATGGGCGGAAGGTCGGTCGAGGTGTTGATGATGGTGTGCTTGAGATCTGGATTGATGATCGTCTTCGTTGGCGTGGGGTTTGAATCGGAGTAGCTCGTGACAAAGGGATCGTTGCCCCACATGATTCCCACCGGAACGGTATTGAGCCACACGTTGGGATTGGCGAGGGCTCCGTTGTAGACAAATGTCCCGAAGACCCAGCCTCCGGTATCCTTTGCCCTCGGATCGCGCACCATGATGTCCATTTGGATGAACCGGACAGTGCTCATAACCCGCTTGGACGTCGGCGGATTGAATTGCTCGGTTGTGTAAGCGAGCCACTCGATCGGATTCGTGAGATACGGCACCTCGGCAACGGGAGCCGTGGTGAACAGCAGCTTGGCTACCACCGTGCCGATCGGGAAACCCTCGGACTGCATCACGGTCGTCGTCGGGTTTTCGGCGTCCTTCCACACCCTTCCGATCATGTAGCCGCCTTGTGGATTGTAGAAACCCACGGCATAGGTTTGCCATTGATTAGGCTGCGACGGCGACAAGACGTGGGGAAACACCGGTCCCTCCTTGGTCAACCCATGAATGCCCTCGCGGCCGTAAAGGCCATAATGCTGCCAAGGCACGTGATACCATCTGCGGACGTTGTTGTCCTCGAGATAGAAGTCGTTTGCGACACCGTCGCCCTTGATGTTCCCCTCGTAGATGTAGGCGCGAACCGCCTCCATGTATTTCTTCCAGTCCTTGGTATAGTCAATCTGGAGGATGTTCTGGACGGCCTGCTCATCCTCGGGCTTGGCCCCAGGGTAATCCTGGCTGAGTTTAAAGATTCGACTATGGTACGCGTCCGGGGGCGGCAGCTGGCCGAAGTCCGGAAACCGCGGGAGCAATGGTGCGGCATTCGCTCCTGCCTGGGCGCAGGTCGCAATGCACAAGAAGAGCGAGGTCAAGGCCCGGCTGGCGCTTCGATGGAATTCTGTTTTCATGAGGGTAGGGGGTGCCGTTTTTTCAATAAAAGCCGCCGGTCCGCGCTCCAGAAGGAGCGTCAAAACAGCTAATAAGGCGGTGAAGAATCGACAGTCGGCATAAGAGATGGGCAAATATATTATTAGATCACGGAATAGTAATACTACATGGAATCACGTAGAAACCCCGTTCGTAGTCTCTGAAGGCCAGGGGATTTTGAGACAATCAGACCAGGTATCCTTCCATCGACCACCCTGTGCGTATTGGCACACCCCTAATCTCAGCCTCAGGAAGGTAGCGCCAAGCCAAGCGTCTTCTCCGCGTCAGCCTCCATCTTGTCTTTTTTGTCCCAATCTTCCGTTCCGCCTGGGGCCTCAGCGCCCCGTGCCACCAAGTACTCTCATGAAAACCCTGCGTTCCATCTGGCGGCTGCCAACCTACGTGGCGGCCTTGTTCTGCGCGCTTGCCGCCTTCGCGGACGACCCGACCTCCGGTTAGGTCCAATCGACCGTTGGCGATTTGGCACAGTGGTGCGGCACCAGTTTGGATCAGCAACTTGGAGAATCACCAGGATTCTCTTGCCGCGTGGGCCCAACGTACTCGGGAGGCAGGCGGGTCAAGGAACCTCGTAGATCTCGGCCAAGCCCACGCCCATAGCCCCATTCACACCGGTCACCTCGGCGGTGTACGCGCCTGGCGGTAGCGTTACGAGGATCGCCGCGTCCGCGGAGTCGGCATTGAGCGGGAAGGCTCCGACTTGGGCAAACGTCTGGGCGAGGACTTGGCTTCCGCCCCAGCCGCCGTTCGACTGTAAAGCGTCGTTGTTGGAATCATATAGGACAAGTTGCGGAGTGGCCAGCGCCCCCGAAACGCCGAACTGCCCGAGCGTCGGCCCTATCCCGCGGATGAGCACCGTCTCGGGCGTGTTCCCGGTGATCACGAAGCCTGCGATCAAGATGTTACCTGCGGTCCCGACGGAAGCACGGGATGAGAGGTTCACTAGGCGCGACGTCGACGTCCCGCTGTCGGCATCATAGATTTCGGCGAGCCCAACGCCCGTGGTGGCGGAGAGGCCGCTTACCTGGGAGGTATAGGCGCCGCCGCCGAGGGTCACGAGCATCGCTGCATCCGCCGACGTGGCTGGAAGCGCGAACGCTCCCACCTGCGTGAAGGCCTGCGAGAGTGTCACCCCTCCTCCCCACGTGCTGTTCGTCCCAAGCATGCTTCCCCCCGAGTTTACGAGGCTCAGCGTGGGCTGCATCAGTGCGCCTGCGACACCGAAATCGCCAAGCGTCGGCCCGATTCCGCGAAGCACAACCTGCTTGGATCCGGTGCCCCCGACAATGAAGCCCGCGATCAGGATGTTCGCGTCGGTCCCGACCGTTGAGCGCGAGGATAGGTTTGCGAGCCGGCTTGGCTGGGCGCCGCCGGAGCTCACTTCGACCCCGCCCGTTCCGGTGAGGACAAAGATGCCTTTCCCGGGCGCGATCCCGTCCAGCCTTGCTGTCGTCCCTGATTCTCGGCCTGTCCAGGTCTCCCCCTCGTCGCTCGAGGTGAGGACCGTCCCCTGAAGCCCGACCGCGACGAAGGTCCCGTACCCGTATCCCACGTGGACGAGCACGTTCGGCGTCGGCGAGGCCTGTGGAGCCCAGAGCTTCCCGTCGGGAGATGCGAATATGCTTCCGTCGGCTCCGACGGCCACGAATCCCCTCGTCCCATAGGCGACGCCGTAGAGGTCCTCGGTGGACCCGAGCTGCTGGACGCTCCAGGTCGAGCCATCGGGCGACGTGACCACAGTGCCGCCCAGCCCCACCGCGACGAAGCGTCCATTGCCGTAGGCTATCGCATTCAGGTTCTGTGCGGTGCCCGCGGAGACCTGCTTCCAGCCCGAGGCGGTCAAGCCCGACCTGATGCAGGTGCCTCCGTAGCCGACTGCGACCAATGTCTGGTTGCCCAGGGCGATACCGGTCAGGATGCTGGTTGATCCCGATGCCTGGAGCGTGCCGTCATACGTTCCGCTGGCATACGTGACGACGGCGCCCCCGTTGCCGACGGCAACAAGCATGTTCCGGCCCAGCACGCTGACGATCGCATTCAGCTCGCCCCACGTCTGCCCGCGCGGGCCGTTGCTGGCCGAGGCGGTCCAGTTCACGCCGTCGGGCGAGTAGAAGGCGGTGCCGTCCAACCCAACGACCACGAAATTGCCTCCGTCAAAGGCAGCAGCGACCTCCGAGGTCCCGGTCGGCAGCGGAGTCGACGGGGTCCAATTGTCGAACAGGTAGGTCGGGCCGTGGGGAAAAGTCTCCGAAAGGCTCGCGGTTGCAACGGACGTAGCCGAGCCGTTGGACACCGCCGCCGAATACAGGCCCTGGTCTGAGAGTTGCAGCGGGCGCGTCGTGTAGGCGGGGGCCGTGGCGCCGGCAATGGGGGAGCCGTTGAAGCTCCACTGGTAGCTGACGGGCGTCACGCTGCTCGCGGCAACGCTGAAGTTCACCGTGCTTCCGACGGCGACCGACTGGGTGACCGGAGCCGTGCCTATCGTGGGCGCGCTGGCGGCGCCCTTTCGGATCGTTTCGTTGTCCGTGTCCACTATGTAGACGCCTCCGTCGGGGCCCACCGCGATTCCCTCCGGGGTATTCAGGAGAGCCGAGGGGCCCGTGCCGTCGGCATCGCCGGCATTGTTTCCGCTGCTTCCCGCGACCGTCGTGACGGTACCCTGAGGCGATATCTCCCTGATCTTGTTGTTGTTCGAATCCGCCACGAATAGGTTGCCGCTCCCGTCGATGGCAACGGCGGAAGGATGCCAGAACAAGGCCCGGCTCGCGTTTCCGTCAGCACTTCCGGCCAAACCGGCAGTGCCCGCCAATGTGGTGACGACTCCCGCGGCGGTGATCTTCCGGATCGTGTTGTTCCCGGTATCGGCCACATAGACGTTTCCGTATCTGTCTACGGCCACGCCGCATGGAGTGCTGAACTGGGCTGCGGTCCCCACGCCGTCGGCGTTGCCCGGGACCCCCGCTTCGCCCGCGAGGGTCGTCACCACCTGGTTCGGCGACACTTTTCGAATGGTGCAAGCGGCCGAGTCGGCGACATACAGGCTTCCGTCCCCGTCGATGGCCAAGCCGAAGGGGCTCGTGAGTCGGGCGTTGGTCCCAAGGCCGTCCAGGTCTCCAGAACTGCCTATGTACCCTGCGAAGGTGGTGACCAAGCCACTGGGTGCTATCTTTCTCACGGCGGAATTGCCCGTGTCCGCCACGTAGACATTGCCCGAGCCGTCCACGGCGACCCCATTCGGCTCATCAAACCGAACAACGCTGCCGCTTCCATCGATGCCCCCGGAGAGCCTTGCCGCACCCGCATAGGTGGTCACGACACCTGCCGGCGTGACCATCCGGATCGTACAGTTCACCTCGTCCCCGATATAGAGGTTTCCGGAGGCGTCTATCGCGACGCCGACCGGGTAGAAGAACTGTGCAGAGGAGCCCGTTCCATCCCCGCTGCCGAAGCTTCCGTTGGCTCCCGCCAAGGTCGTTATCGTCAGCATCTGGGCGCGCACCGTTGAAACCGAGATGGCGAATGCGCATGCTGCGACGGCCAGTGGGCGGATCGTTGCGCGGGTAATGGGGATGTTCATGTGTCGTTCGCCTGGGCCGCCCGGAGTCCGCTCGTGCGGGCCGGGTCGACTGGACTTGGGGGCCTCGTCGCGGGATTCGTGCCGAGGGACCGGAGGCTGGATCCTGTGGGCCTCATGCAAGATATGACAGGTTACGCAGCGAAATCCGCTACTCTGGCGCCGAGAGGGATCGCTCTTGTCGTATCCTGGGGGCCGGCTTTCCGGTCTGGCCCTGACCTTGGTTATCGTCACTTGTTCCCCCGGAGCCGTTCGCAGCTCTGGCGCAAGCCGAAGCTGCCCGTCGCTGTGCGCGGAGCCATTTGACTTGCGGGGCAAGCAGCGCGATGATCCCGGCGCACGGAGGTTGCCATGCCGAGCCAAGCCCAGCCGATTGTCACAGCGCTTTTCGGCGGAGCCGACATCCGGATGGATGGGGCGCGCCCTTGGGATCTGCGCGTTCACGACGAACGCTTCTTCCCGCGCGTGCTCGCCGCCGGCACGCTCGGTTTCGGCGAGGCCTACATGGACGGCTGGTGGGACTGCGACGCCCTTGACGAGATGTGCTGCAGGGCCTCGCGCGCCCGTCTCGACGAGCGCGTGCCGGTCAATCTAAGGACGGCGGCCGCCACGCTCGCGGCCAAGGTGTTCAATCTCCAGACCCTGCGGCGCGCCCGGCGCGTGGCAGAGGTGCACTATGACCTCGGCAACGACTTCTTCGCGGCGATGCTCGGCCCGGACCTCCAGTACTCGTGCGCCTATTTTCGCGACACCGACGACCTTGCGCAGGCCCAGCGGCGGAAAATGGATCTCATCTGCCGCAAGCTCGGGCTGCAGCCGGGCATGCGCGTGCTGGACATCGGCTGCGGCTGGGGCGGCCTGGCAAGATACGCCGCCGAGCACCACGGCTGCACCGTTGTGGGCGTCACCATCTCCCGCGAGCAGCAGACGTATGCCGCGGCCGCCTGCCGCGGGTTGCCCATCGACATCCGGCTGCAGGACTATCGCGCCGTGGCGGGCGTGTTCGACCGCGTGGTCAGCGTCGGCATGATGGAACATGTCGGCTACAAGAACTACCGCGCCTTCATGGCGGCCGCGGCCCGGTGCCTGCGCGATGGCGGCCTCTTCCTCTGCCACACGATTGGCGGCAGCGTCTCGCGAGTGCGGACCGACCCGTGGATCGAGCGCTACATCTTTCCCAACTCCATGCTTCCTTCGCCTGCGCAGGTGACCCGCGCCGCGGAAGGGCTGTTCGTCCTCGAGGATGTCCACAACTTCGGGGCCGACTACGACCGGACGCTGCTGGCATGGGAGCGGAACTTCCGCGAGGCGTGGCCTCGGTTCCGGGCCACCTACGGCGAGCGCTTCTTCCGGATGTGGCGCTTTTACCTCCTCAGCTGCGCCGGGGCGTTTCGCGCCCGATCCATGGATCTCTTCCAGTACGTCTTTTCCAAGGGCGGGGTTCCCGGCGGGTATGCGGCGGTGCGCTGAGAAAACCGACCGCTTGATTGAGAAAATGCTTCCGTGGCGGTGATTTCAGCCCTTGTCCCGGGAATTCCCGTTGCCGCTCTGTTCGGGCACCGGCAAAAGACCCTTTTGAGCAATGACGTCAACCGTACGCTCGGCCCGGCGGCAGAGCTTGGATGGCGCTTGACCGGATCAATTGATAATGCATTATCAATGCATGCCGTACACAACTCTTACCGTCAGGGTGGATGTGGCAAAGAGGCTGCGCGCCACGCGTGGCGCCGGCGAAAGCTACAGCGATGTCCTCAACCGGCTGATCGACAACCAGCCGGCGAAAGCGGTCGGCGAATGGCTGGAATCGCTGGCTCCGCTCGAAGGCCACAGTCTGTTCACGCCCGAGGAGCGAGCCCGCATGAAACGGGACCAGCACAATCCACGGGACTCCCACGCTCGGCGCAAACGCCATGCTGCTGCTTGATACCAGCGCCCTTATCGACTTGGAAAGGGAGTTGGCCTATAGGAACGTCGGGCCGATTCGCGCGTACCTCGGACGGCACAAGGGGGAGGAGCTGTCCTGCAGCACGGTCACTGTGGGCGAGTTGGCGTCGGGTGGCAGCCAGGCGGCGGTCCAGGTCCTTCTCCGGCATCTGCGGAAGCTCCCGATCTCGGAGGCCATTGCGTACCGCGCGGGCGAACTCGACAAGAAGCAGATGCGCAAGGGGCAACGATTGGGCGAGAATGATAATTGGATCGCTGCGACCGCCCTGCACTATTCCGCGACCCTCGTTTACACCGACGGGGATCTCGACCGGATTGACGGGATCAAGCGGGCAAGATTGCACAATTCCGGATCTCCGTAGTTCGCACCCCGGCGTTAGAAGAATATTGAAAACGGAACCGAGGCCAACTCCACTCTCCGCACTAGATCGATCATTGCTTATCCCGGAACCGACATGAAGAAAACAACCCTCCTTGCACTTGCAGTGTCCTTTGTGCTGCCGGCCCTCGTCGGTGCAAACGCGCCCGCGTCCCCCGCCGCCCTCGCTGACGCCGCGAGCGGCGGGCTGCGGTTCAGCATCGCAGTCACCAAGTTTGAGAACCATGCGAACTACAACGGGAGGTTCCAGCTCGCGGACACCTGGGGCGCCATGCTCACGGACTCGCTCCAGCAGTCCGGGCACTTCATCGTCCTTGGCGAGGCCGACATGCGCGGCGCGGCGATGCAGGAGCAGGACTTCGCCAAGAGCGGCAGGGTTGCGGGGGGGGACAAGGCGCCTGCGACGGGCTTCATGACGCCGGCGCAGCTGCTCATCAAGGGAGAGATCACGAACTTCCAGACGACCTCGGGCCAGCACGGCGGGATCGGGATCCGCGGTTTCAACATAGGCGTGGGGGGCGACACCGCCGAGATCAACGCGGTCATCTACGTCGTGGACTCGACGACGGGGCAGGTCGTGGCGTCCAAGAAGGTGATCGGCACCGCGAAGAGCAGCGGGGTGTCGGTCGGGTTCTCCGACCGGGACTGGGGCGGCGACCTGGGCGGGTTCAAGAAGACCAACGTCGGAACCGCGGTCGAGCAGGCGATCGACCAGGCGGTCGCCTTCATCATCACCCAGATCCCGAACCTGCACTGGAGCGGAAACGTGATCCTGGTGAAGGGGCCCCAGGTCTACATCAACCGCGGCTCGCGCGAGGGGGTGGCCGTGGGTCAGCTCTTCAAGGTTGGCTCCGCGGAGGTCCTCCGGGATCCGGCGACGGGCGAGACCCTGGACGTCTCCTTCACCGAAAAGGGCCAGATCAAGGTCGTCAGCGTGAAGGAGAAGGTCGCCATTTGCTCCATCGTGTCGGACGAGGGGCTGGCGAACGGGATGTCCGTGGCGCCGCTCACTCCCTGAGCTAGCCCGCGGGCAGGGGGGGCTTCACGACGAAGGGCTTCAGCACCCCGTCCTGGGACGGGGGGAACCGCCCGGTCACCAGGATGCCGTCCTCGCGGTGCTCCTGGGCCTGGACGTGGCCGAGCTCGTGCAGGCGCGCCACGACGTCGTAGCGGTCGAGGGGAACGAGCAGCTGGACCGTCCCTAGCCCGTGCGCGATCATCTCGCGGAACCGGTCCTCCAGGGCGGCGATCCCCTTGCCGGTCCGGGCGCTCACGAAGAGCGCGTCGGGCACGGCCTGCCGCGCGGCCCGGATCTCGGACTCGTCGGCGAGGTCGACCTTGTTGAAAACATTCAGGGCCGGGCTGTCGCCCGCGCCCAGCTCTGCCAGCACGCTGAGGGTCGTCGCCCGGTGCTTCTCGAAGTGGGGGCTCGTGATGTCGACCACGTGGATCAGGAAGTCGGCGACCAGCACCTCCTCTAGGGTGGCCTTGAACGCCTCCACGAGGTCATGCGGAAGCCGCCGGATGAATCCCACCGTGTCGGTTAGGAGGAGCTTCTGGTTGCCCGGGAGCACGAGCTGGCGGGTCGTGGGGTCGAGCGTGGCGAACAGCTTGTCCTCCACGTGGACCTGCGAGCCGGTGAGCCTGTTGAGCAGCGACGACTTGCCCGAGTTCGTGTAGCCGACGATCGAGGCCGTGGGCAGCGGCACCCGCACCCGGCGCGTCCGCTGGACGCCGCGCTGGCGCACGACCGCGGCGAGCTCCTCCTTGAGGTGGGCGATCCGGTTGCGGACGACGCGGCGGTCCTGCTCAAGCTGGGTCTCGCCCTCGCCGCCCATTGCGCCCTTTCCCCTCTGCCGCGAGAGGTGGGTCCATGCGCGGGTGAGGCGGGGCAGGGAGTACTCCATCCTCGCGAGGGCGACCTGGAGCACGGCCTCGCGCGTGCGGGCCCGGTCCGCGAAGACCTCGAGGATCACCTCCTGACGGTCGATGACGGCCATCCCGGCAAGCTCCTCCCAGTTGCGCTGCTGGCCGGGCGAGAGTGCCGAGTCGAACACGATCACCTCGGCTCCGTCGGATTTCGCGATCGCCGCCAGCTCCTCCGCCTTGCCCTTGCCGAGGAAGAGGGCGGGGGACGGCGACCGGAGCTTGACCAGGGCCGCCCTTGCGACCGAAAGGCCGAGGTTCTCTACGAGCTCGGTCAGTTCGGCCAGCAGCTCATTCCCCTCCCCCTCGGGCATGTCCGGAGTCTGGATACCCACCAGAAACGCGCGCTGTGCCTTGGGAAGGGTGGGTAAAAGTACGGCCATTTAAAGGATTGCGGAAGGAAGTTTGGAGACATGGGCTTGCCCACGCCAGCCACATCCGTACACGCGCAGCTCAATCATGGCAACGTTATGGCCGCATCTTCGATCCTCATCGTCGACGACGAGCCCGGGATCCGGGAGCTGCTGGCCATGATATTGGAGGCCGCCGGCCACTCGGTTGCCGCCGCGAAGGACGGAGTCGAGGCGCCCAAGATCATGGCGTCGCGGGATGTCGAGATCGTGATCACTGACCTGCTGATGCCCGAGCGGGACGGGCTCGAGTTCATCACGGAGATCCGGTCGAAATACCCCAAGGTCAAGATCATCGCGATGTCCGGCGGGGGGCATATCGCGCGCGAGTCCTACCTGCGGATCGCCAGGAACTTCGGCGCCCACTACCTGCTGGAGAAGCCATTCAGCCAATCCGGCGTCCTGGACGCGATCGAAAAGGTGCAGGCGATGCCCTAGCGGGGGAGGCGGGCCCGCCTCAGTCCAGGAACAGCGCGCAAACGGGTGCCGGCACGGGAACGGACCCCGGGACGCGGCGCAGCCGGCCGGTGTCGCCGTCGGCGCGGAACGCGCAAAGGGTGTCGGAATCCTGGTGGGCGCACACGAGCCACTCCCCGCCGGGCGACATCGAGAAATGCCTCGGTCCCCTGCCTCCGCAGGGCACGGCCTCGACGGGCGATAGGGCGCCCGTGACGCCGTCGATCGCGAACACGGCGATGATGTCGGGGCCGCGGCACGAGCCGTAGAGGAACCGGCCGTTCGGATGAATCACGACCTCGGCGGAGGTGGCGCCTGCGGCGCATCCGGCCGGGAGCACCGACACGGCCCGGCCCGGGGAAAGGCCCCCGGTCGCGGGATCATAGCGGTAGCCGACGATGGTGTTGTCGAGCTCGTTGATCGCATAGGCGCGACGCCCGGTTCCGTCGAATGCAAGGTGGCGGGGGCCCGACCCGGGCGCCGTGGAGACGAATGGAGGGGTCCCCGGGGAGAGGGCGACGCAGTCCATGTCGATCGCGTAGGTGTGGATCCGGTCGAGGCCCAGGTCGCACACGACGGCGAAGCGGTTGTCCGGGGCGAAGTTCGCCGAATGGACGTGGGATGAGGCCTGGCGGGACGGATGCGGGCCCCTGCCGGTGTGCGCCACTACCCGGGGCTCCCCGAGCGTCCCGTCGCCGTTGAGCGGGATCGCCGCGGCGAGGCCCAGGTGGTAGTTGGCGGCGAGCGCGATGCGGCCGGTCCTGCCGACGGCGATGTGGCAGGGCGTGGGCCCGTCGCCGGGCGCCGTCTGCTGGACGGGGATGAGTCGGGACGAGGCGGGATCAATCCGGAACGAGGACGCCCACGCCGGGCCTGCGCAGACCGCGTAGAGGAGGTCTCGGCCGGGCGACAGCGCGAGGAACGTTGGGTTGGGAGCCTCCGCGGCGAGCTCGGGCGCGCCCAGCTCCCCGGTCTCGGCATCCAGGGCAATGGAGTAGATCCCGCGGCTCGAACCCCTGGTGTACGTGCCCACGAATAGGCGGTGGCGGCCGGTTCTTGCGCCCATCCGGAAGAAGAAGCGGCGTGCGGGCTCGAAGACAAGCCATCACGGCCGGGCGTCGCCCCGCGCCTCCCGCTCCCCGGGAGGAAGTGCCGCGGGGGCTCCCCGGCCGGGAGGTCAATCCCGGCCGGCCGTCACTTCTTCTTTGCCTTCAGGTCGGCCACGGCCGCCTGCGCCGCCGCGAGCCGGGCCACCGGCACCCGGTACGGGCTGCACGACACGTAGGTGAGCCCGAGCCTGTGGCAGAACTTGACCGATTCGGGATCGCCGCCGTGCTCGCCGCAGATGCCCAGCTTGATTCCCGGGCGGGTCCGCGAGCCTTTCTCGACGGCAATCCTCATCAGCTGGCCGACGCCCACCTGGTCGATCGTCGCGAAGGGGTTCTTCTTCACGATCTCGGCCTCGGCGTAGTCCGGCAGGAACGATCCGGAGTCGTCGCGGCTCATCCCGAGCGCCGTCTGGGTCAGGTCGTTCGTCCCGAAGCTGAAGAATTCGGCCGTTTCCGCGATCTCGTCGGCGGTGAGGGCGCCGCGAGGAATCTCGATCATGGTGCCCACGGAATACCGGATCCTCGCCTTCTTCTCGGCCTGGACGGCCTTGGCGACCTCGTGGACGATGGCGACCTGCAGGTCGAGCTCCTTCTTGAAGCCGACGAGCGGGATCATGATCTCGGGCCTCGCCTTGTAACCCTGCTTGTTCGCGTCGGCGGCGGCTTCGAAAATGGCCCGCGCCTGCATGGCGGTGATCTCCGGGTACTTGATCCCGAGGCGGCAGCCGCGGAATCCGAGCATCGGGTTGAACTCATGCAGCTCGTGGACCCGGTGGACGATCTTCTCGGCCGGGATGCCGAGCTTCCTCGCAAGGTCGGCCTGCTGATCGGCCTGGTTGGGCAGGAACTCGTGAAGCGGTGGATCCAGGAACCGGATGGTCGCGGGCAGCCCCTTCAGCTCCCTGAAGATACCGAAGAAGTCGTCCCGCTGGTAGGGAAGGAGCTTCGCCAGGGCGGTCTGGCGCTCCTCGACGGTCTCGGCGAGGATCATCTCGCGCATCGCGTCGATGCGGTTGCCCTCGAAGAACATGTGCTCGGTGCGGGTCAGCCCGATGCCGGTCGCCCCGAAGGCCACGGCGATACGCGCCTGGTCGGGCGTGTCGGCGTTGGTTCGGACCGAGAGCCGCGTGGCCTTGGCGCACCACTTCATCAGCTGCGCGAAGTTCTGGAACGTGCGGCTCTTCTTCGCCTCGGCGTCCCCCTCGACCAGGCCCTGGATGACTTCGGCGGCCGCCGTCTTGAGCTCGCCCGCGTAGACGGTGCCGGCGGTGCCGTCGATCGAGAGGAAGTCCCCCTCGTTGAACGTCTGGCCGCCCACCGTGAGGGTGCGCTTGTCGTAGTTGACCTCGAGCGCGCTGGCCCCGCACACGCAGACCTTGCCCATCTGCCGGGCGACGAGCGCCGCGTGGGAGGATACGCCGCCGCGCGCGGTCAGGATTCCCTCGGCGGCTATCATGCCGCGGAGGTCCTCGGGCGACGTCTCGACGCGCACGAGGAGCACCTTCTGCCCCTTGGCTGCGGCCTCGACGCAACGGTCGGCGTTGAAATAGATGCGGCCGGTCGCCGCGCCGGGCCCGGCGGGAAGGCCGGTGGCGATGGCCTTGGCACTCTTGACGGCCGCCCTGTCGAAGACCGGGGCGAGCACCTGGTCGAGCTGGTCGGCGGGAACGCGCGTGATGGCGGTCTGCCAGTCGATGAGCTTCTCCCTGACCATCTCCACCGCGATGCGGACGGCGGCGACGCCGGTGCGCTTGCCATTGCGGGTCTGGAGCATGTACACCTTCCCGTCCTGGATCGTGAACTCGAAGTCCTGCACGTCCTTGAAGTGCGACTCAAGCATCTGGCGGATCCGCTCCAGCTCCTTGAGCGAGGACGGCTGCTTTTCCGCCAGCCTCGCGACCGGGTCGGGCGTGCGCACGCCCGCGACGACGTCCTCGCCCTGCGCGTTCATCAGGAACTCGCCGTAGAACACCTTCTCCCCCGTCGCCGGGTCGCGCGTGAAAGCGACGCCGGAGCCGGACTGGGTGCCCGTGTTGCCGAACACCATCGCCTGCACGTTGACGGCGGTGCCCCACTCGGTGGGGATGTTGTACTTGCGGCGGTAGACGATCGCGCGATCGTTCATCCACGAGCCGAAAACGGCGCCGATCGCGCCCTTGAGCTGGGCCCAGGGGTCCGAAGGGAAGTCGTGGCCGGTGCGATCCTTGACGAGCGCCTTGAAGCGGGCGATGAGCTCCTTCAGGTCGTCGACCGACAGCCTCGTGTCCTCGAGGTGGCGGTCGTGGTAGCGCTCCTCCTTGATCTTCTCGATGGCGGCCTCGAACGGCTCATGGTCCTCTCCCGGGCGCTTCTGCACGCCCAGGACCACGTCCCCGTACATCTGGATGAAGCGGCGGTAGCAGTCCCACGCAAACCGCTCGTTCTTCGTCGCGTTGAAGAGGGACAGGACGGTCTGGTCGTTGAGGCCCAGGTTGAGGATCGTGTCCATCATTCCGGGCATCGAGTCGCGCGCGCCCGAGCGCACGGAGACAAGGAGCGGAAAGCCCACGGCGTCGCCGAACTTGTATCCCATGATCCCCTCGATCTTTGCAACCCCGTCCGCGATCTGCGCCTGGAGCGCCGCCGGGTACGTGCGCCTGTTGGCGTAGTAGTGAGTGCAGACTTCCGTCGTGATCGTGAATCCGGCCGGCACCGGCAGCCCGATCCGGCTCATCTCGGCGAGGTTTGCGCCCTTTCCGCCCAGGAGCGGCTTCATCCCGCCGTTGCCGTCGGCCCTGCCGGAACCCCACGAGTACACGTATTTCGGTGCCTTCGCGGAGGCGGATTTCCTGGACGAAGCCCCGGCTTTCGCGCGGGCCTTCAGGGATTTGGACTTAGTGGCCATTGATGTGGTTCTTGGTTTGAAACGGGCCGGTTCGCGGCATGCGTAAAACATTGATCCCAACGTTTGTGGCGGGGGCCTGTCAACCGTCCATCGGGCGCCGGGAAGAAAAAGGTCGCATCCCGCGGGCACCCATTTCAACACTTCGGGACGTGCTTCCCGACGCAGATCATCGCATCAAGCTCCAGGTCTTCGAGGGCCCGCTAGACCTGCTGCTTTTCCTGATCCGCAAGAACGAGATAGACATCTACGACATACCGATCGAATCGGTGACAAAGCAGTACGTCGCGGTCCTGCGCTCCATGCAGCAGCTCGATTTGGAGGTGGCGGGCGAATTCTTCGTCATGGCGGCCTCGCTAATGGAAATCAAAAGCCGGATGCTGCTTCCAAAGGGCCAGTACGCCGTGGACCCCGCGGCCGAGGGCCAGGACGAGATCGACCCCCGGTGGGAGCTCGTCCACCAGCTCCTCCAGTACAAGAAATTCAAGGATGCGGCGTCGCGGCTGTCGGAGATGGCGCGACTGCAGCGCGACCTCATGGATCGCCTGCTGTCGTCCCGTCCCGCGGACTCTCTCGACCGCCCGCTCAAGGGAGTGAACCGGATCGAGCTCTGGACTGCGTTCAACATGGTGCTCCGGCGCCTTGCCGAGAAGCTTGTGGTCGGCGAGATCCACGACGAGGCGGTGACGGTCGCCGACCAGATGGAGTGGCTCCTCGAGAGGATGCGCGGCGAGAGGAGCTTTGTCTTTTCGGGCCTCTTCGATGCGGGCGTGTCCCTCAGGCGGCTCATCGCGACGTTCCTTGCGGTCCTTGAGCTGACCCGGCTGAGGAAGATGCGCCTGCGCCAGAGCGAGGCGTTCACGGACATCGTCTGCGAGTCCGCCGACGAAACTTCGCTTGAAACTCCGGCTTCCGTGCGCAGCGTTCAGTCGTGAGCAAGAAGAAACCGAAGCGAGGATACGGCGCCCTTCTCGGGCTGGGCCTCGACAACGACGACGGCCACCGGCGCATAACCACCGGGGAGCAGTTCGCCATCCTCGGGGGGTCCGCCGAGACCCACGAGCGGATGACCGAGACCGTGGTGAAGACGTTCGAGGAGCTCAAGCAGCGGGGAAAGCGCTTGAACGAGGTCCGCCCCGTCGAGCTCGCCGACATTATCAAGAAATCATCGCCCAGGTGAGCGGCTGATTTGCTTTTGGCCGCAGACCCCGTCTATTCTCCGATCCACATGTCCGACAAGATCACCCAACTTACCACCGACACGTTCAAAGCGGCTGTGTCCTCATCGGCCACGCCCCTGCTCGTCGACTTCTGGGCTCCGTGGTGCGGGCCCTGCAAGGCCATCGCGCCCGTGCTGGACGAGCTGGCCACGGAGTTCGAAGGGAAGATATCGATCGCCAAGGTGAACATCGACGACAACGAGGCCATTGCCGCCGAGTTTGGCATACGCGCCATCCCGACCATGCTGCTCTTCAAGGGAGGAAGCGTGGTTGAGCAGATCGTGGGACTCGTGCCGAAGTCGGCCCTCAAGGCGAAGCTCGCCGCCCAGATCTGACGGCTGCCGGCGTCCGGCGGTCAGATGAGGATGCCCGCCGCGAATAGCCCGGCGTAGACGGCCATCAGCCGCCCGGTGTCGCCCAGGAGCGCCACGTCCTCCGCGGGAGCCCCGGCTGCCGCCATGCGCCGGATGTGCGACCACGCGAGCGGGGCCGCGAGGAGCGGCAGAAGGCACCACGCTCCGAATCCGGCGGCCGCGTAGAGAAAGGGGGCGGCGAGCGCGGCGCCGAGCGAGGCGGCGTGCTGCGCGCGCGCGAAGCGCCGTCCGAAGCGGACGACAAGCGTGAGCTTGTTCGCGGCGGCGTCCGTCTCGGCGTCCCGGTAGTTATTCACGAGGAGGATGTTGGCCGCCAGCAGGCCCATCGGTACGCCCGCGAGCACGGCGTACCCCGTGATCCTTCCCGCCTGGACGAAGTACGTTACCGACACGGCCACGAGCCCGAAGAAGACAAACACGAACACGTCCCCGAGCCCGTGGTACCCGAGCGGCCAGGGACCTCCCGTGTAGGCGACGCCGCTGACGATGCTGGCGGCGCCCACGGCCAGCATCCACGGGCCGCCCCAGTGGATGAGCCCCAGTCCGGCGGCGAATGCCGCGGCGAATGCGGCCGCCATCGCGCGCCGCATGGCCGCGGGCGGGACGAGGCCCGACGCCACCGCGCGCCTGGGCCCGACGCGGGCGGCGGTGTCGGCGCCGTGGGCGAAGTCATAGTAGTCGTTTGCGAAGTTCGCCCCGACCTGGACGAGGAGCGCGAACGCGAGGCATAGGCCGGCGGCGGCGGGATCGAACCGGTGGTCGTGGGCCGCCATGGCCGATCCGACGACGACGGGCGCGACCGCGGCAGGAAGGGTCCGCGGCCGGGACGCGGAGATCCAGATTCGCCAGGCGGAAGGGTGGGTGGGGCCGGCCTCGGGGCTCACCGGATTGAGAAACCCCCGAATTGAGCCACCCGCACGCGCGACTGGCGCTCCACGTTTCGCACGTACCCGTGCATCCTCTCCTGGACCGCGGCGATGAACGCCTCGACCTCCTCCGGCCTCCCCTCGGCCTCCAGATGCACCCTCCCGTCGGGAAGGTTGCTCACGAAACCGGCGACCTCGTACTCCCGTGCCACCTCGAGCGCCGTGTACCGGAAGCCGACGCCCTGCACGCGCCCCGTGAAGACCGCGGTTTCGTGGTGGATCTCCGGCATGGTGCCATGAAGCCTATGTCCGGGCCGGCGCGGCCTTCAACAAACAAACTCCCCCGGCGCTCCGCGTCAGGAATTTATTTGCATCAGCAGAGTTTCTGAAGGACCGTTGCCGACAACAGATGAGCGATTTCGATTCTGACAACCTCTCGGAAAACGAGTGGGAAGAGAGCGGCGATCTGGCCTGGAACGAGTTCGACTGGGAGCTCTATCTGCGAGAGCAGGAGGTGGCGATCCACCACTACCTGGGGTTCTACGAGGAGCTCAAGGCGAGCCCCGACCGCATCGACGAGGTGGCCGACAAGATGGGCTGGGACCGGGCTGACGCAGACGAGGCGGAGGAGCGCGAGAACCCCGAAAAGACCCTCTACTCCGACGAGATCTACACGCTGCAGAAGAATCCCGTCTACATCGCGACGAAGGCGCTCTTCCTCAGCCTGCGCAGGTCATGGGAGGCGATCGCCTCGAGCCCGGGCAGGATTCCGCAGTCCCTGGCGCTGTCGTACCTGTCCTGCCTGCACCGGTGCGAGGAGCAGGCCGTGATGGCGATCCATGCCTTGGACTTTGGCGACTATTCGATGGCGATCTGCCTCTTCAAGAGGGCGCTCGCCGAGCTGAACGACGGCTTCGCCATCATCGGATCCGAGGAGGCGGGCGGCTATGCGGCGATCGGCGCGTGCCGCGACGACATGCGCATGCGCCTCTTCGATCTGCGCGAGATCTGGCTCCGGGTCATCAGCGACTGCCGGGAGGATTCGAGCCGGCCGGCGGACGAAGAGGATTGACGGTCCCGGTTTCGCGCAAGCCGCCGCGCGGCCGGGCGGCTGCGCCGCAGGGCCGCACCCTTTCAGAAACCACCCCAAGACCCCCCGACCATGCCATCCAGCCCAGCCCCCCTGGCCGCTTCCCGCCCGGCGCCTCGGCGCCGCCTCGCCCTCGTTTTTCTCGCCGGCGCCCTTTCGCTCCCGCCGGGATGGCTGCGCGCCGAGGCGCCCGCCCCCGGGCCGCGCTGGCAGCACATCAAGACCGCGCTCTTCTTCACGAGCGAGGACGTGAAGCAGCTGCTGGCAAAGCCCGAGGACCGCAGGGCGACCCTCGCCTATTTCGCGCCGCTGCGCCTCACGAAGGTGTACCTCGACAACGCGAGCGTCGACCCGGCCGCGGTGGCGAGCCTGCGCGAGATCGCCGCCGATCTGAGAGCCCAGGGGCTCGAGGTCTCCGGCGCCGTCGTCCCGTCCAACCGCGGCCCGCTCTGCTACAACAACCCGGATGACATGGCCCTGCTTGAGGGCCGGGTGCGGGTGCTGGCCCAGGTGTTCGACGAGATCATCGTCGACGACTGGCTCTTCACGACCTGCACCTGCGCGAAATGCCTGGAGGGCCGCGGCAGCGACTCCTGGGCCGACTACCGCAGCCGGCTCGTAGCCGAGCAGTCGAAGCGGCACCTGATCGACGCCGCCAAGCAGGTGCGCCCGGAGGTCCGGGTCATCATCAAGTATCCGAACTGGTACGAGGGCCACCGCCAGAACGGCTACGATGTCGCCCGGCAGACGCCGCAGTTCGACGGTGTGAGCGTCGGAATCGAGACGCGGCAGCCGACCACCCAGGACCAGCATATCCCGACCTACTCGGGCTTCGTCTTCCAGCAGTGGATCGGCGGCGATGCCGGGGCAAAATGGCGCAGCGCCTGGCTCGACAACTCCCAGATGCAGGGCGCAGGCAACGACTTCGTCGCCCAGGTGTGGCAGGCCGTCCTGGCGCGGGCCCCGGAGATCATCTTCTGGTGCGCCGGCGAGCTCCATCCCCCCAACCCATCCTGCGACGTTTACCCGCCCCTCTGGGGGATGATGCCGGAATTCGACAGGCTGGCGGGCATGCTTAGCGGGCCCGCGCGGGGCATTCCGATCCACCTTCCGCTGGGCGCGGTGGGGGAGTACAACATCTTCGGCTACCTGGGCATGGTCGGGCTGCCGATGGCGCCGCGCACGGCGTTCCCCGCCGACTCGAAGACCGCCATCTTCACGCAGCACTCGCTGCGCGACCCGCAGCTCGGCGCGGAGCTGCTGGCGCGGGTCCGTTCGGGCAAGGAGGTCTTCCTGACCTGGTCGCTCCTGCGCGACCTGCGTGGGAGCGAACTGAGGCGGGCGCTCAACGTCATCAGCGAGGACGGCACGGTGGCGTCGTCGACCTTCCGCGTCCGCGAGATGTTCTGGCGCAGCACGCCGGTCGAGGCCACGCGCCCTCTCACGTTCCCGAGGATCGAGCTGTCGACATGGCCGTACGTGCGCCAGGTGGCCCTCGTGAGAGAGGACGCGGATTTCGGCGTCCTGATGACGGCGCCCTACCTGGAGGGCCAGGTCGACGTGCTCAACATGCCCGACAACAGCTACGACCTGCAGCGGCTGCCGGAGCCCGTGCTCAACTCCATCCGCAGCCTTTTCTTCGGGGAACTTGGCGTGCGCCTCGTCGGCAGGGGCGGCGTCGCCCTCTATCCCTTCGGCGAGCGCCAGTATGTCCTCTACAACATGAACGACGGGCCGGCCAAGGTGGCGCTGCGTCTCCCGGCCGGGAGCCCGACCCAGGGGTGGCAGGAGCGGATGCACAGCACGAACCTGAGCGTGAGCGAGGTCCAGGAGGACCGCGGGCCCTGGACGCGGCGCGAGACCGAGGTGGCGCTCGCGCTTGGTCCTTTCGAGCTCGTGCTGCTCGAGAGGCCGTAGCCGATCGCAGCGTCGACGCCGGCGGGCCGGCCGCTGCGCTCGGCTAGGCGTGTCCGGGCGCGCCGTCGGTAGCGTTCCCTGCCGCCTCCAGGGCGCGCCTCCTCCTCAGGTCGGATGCGATCTGCGACATCCTCGCCTCGTTCAGCGGATAGAAGAGGACGAGGACGACCGACAGGACGCCCAGCGACGCCGGAAGCACGCTCATCAACAGCACCAGGGCGTGCAGCGAAGTCGGGGTCTGGGCTGCGTTGGCGACGAAGCCCACGCTCTGCATCAGGGCGAGGGCCACCCACGCCCCGATCGCCCAGCCCTGCTTTTGGGAAAAGATTGACGCGGAAAAGATGAGCCCCGTGGCGCGCCGGCCCCTCGTCCATTCCGCGTAGTCGGCCGTGTCGGCGTACATGGTCCAGAGGAGGGCGGCCAGCGGACCGCCGGTGACGGAGCCGATCAGGTTGATCCCGTAGATCAGCGGGAGCTGGTCGGGCCTGAGGAAATAGAAGGAGGCGGTCGAGGCGATCGCGATGACGAGCAGGACCACGACCGCGGCTTTCCGGCCCACGATCCTGGCGAAAGCCGGAATCATCATGACGCCGACCAGGGACGCGACCTGATTGCTGGTGTTGAACGCCGAGACGAGGCTTTCCCAGCTCCAGGTCTGCGTGCCGGCGGCGGACTTGGGCAGGAACGCGGGCAGGGTCAGCGTCTGCGAGCCGATATAATACTTGAAGTAATACGCTGTCACGCTGCTCCTGATCGCCCCGAAGAGGATGAAGGTGATCGTCGTCGCGAGCACGATCAGCCACGGCCCGTTGGTGAGGAGGTCCCCGAGATCGCGCAGCACCGACGTCCTCTGGGCCCTCGGAGGGCTGACGCGTTCGCGAACGCCAAAGAACGTGGCGAGGAAGAAGACAACCGCGGCAACGCCATAGAGGACAAACGACATCTGCCATCCGCGCTCGACGGTCCTGGCGCCTAGCCATCCGCCCACCTTCGACATCGGCAGCAGCGTCGCCGAGACGATGATGCCCCCGGCAAAGGCGCCCACGAACTGGATGCAGGAGAGCGCGGTCCGTTCGTTCGGGTTGGGCGAGATGACGCCGAGCAGCGCGATGTAGGGGATGTTGATGGCGGTGTAGAGCAGCATCAGCGCGTTGTAGGTGACATAGGCCCAGACGAGCTTTCCGGAGGCGCCGAGGCCCGGCACGGTGAATGTCAGCACGCCCATGACCGCCATCGGCACGCAGAACCAGAGCAGGAACGGCCGGAATTTTCCCCAGCGCGTCCTTGTGCGGTCGGCAAGCATGCCCATGACCGGGTCGAAGAAAGCGTCCGCGCTCCTGCTCAGGCCGATCATGGTGCCCGCCGCCGCGGCGCCTATCCCGAACACGTCGGTGTAGAATATGGTCAGGTACACCATGAACGTCTGCCAGTAGAGGCAGGACGCCATGTTGCCGAAGCCGTACGAGGACTTCTCGCGAAAACCCAGGAGCTCGGGGGCGGGCTCCTGCAGCGCTTGGATTGGGGTTGCGGGCAATGGGGTGGGCTGCGGCGACGGGGCTGCTCGGGGATCGCCGGAGCGGCCGCTATTCGGCCGAAAACCAAAGTGCGGGCCTAGGTCACCCGCTGCGCCATGGATTGCGCCCGCAAGCAAAGCTCGGCGGCCTTGAAGGCGTGGGCCTGGGTCATGGCGTTCTCCGTGCGGTTGAGGCAGTCCAGGATGAATTCGCCGAAGAACCTGTACCCGACCTTTCCCGCGACGCTCAGGTGCCGCTCCCCCTTCTCGTCGGCGATATACAGGTGATCGCCCGCGGCGTCCCGGGCGATGTCGAGGTACTTGCGCAGCTCGATCGTGCCCTTGGCGCCGAGGATGAACGTCCTGCCGTCGCCCCAGGAGCTGAGCCCGTCCGGCGTGAACCAGTCGACGCGCACATAATTGAGCGCGCCGGAATTGCCCACGAGGCAGGCTTCCCCGAAATCCTCGAACTCCGGATGGTCGGGGTTCGCAAAGTTCCCGACCGCGGCGTGGCTTATGGTGGCGTCGCTCGACCCGGTGTAGGCCAGGAACTGCTCAAACTGGTGGCTGCCGATGTCGCAGAGGATGCCGCCGAACTTCTCCCGCTGGAAGAACCAATCCGGGCGGGAGGCTTTGCTCAGCCGGTGGGGAGCGAGGCAGACAACCTGGATGACGCGGCCTATGGCGCCCTTTTGCACGAGGTCGGTTGCAAACATCGCCGACTCGTTGTGCAGCCGCTCGCTGTAATAGACCATGTACTTGCGCCCCGTCCGCGCGACAACGGCCTTGGCCTGGTCGAGCTGGGCCATCGTCGTGAACGGCGCCTTGTCGCTGAAGTAGTCCTTGCCAGCCTCCATGACCTGGCAGCCGAAGGGTCCCCGTTCCGAGGTCACGGCCGCCGCGGCGACCAGGCGGACCCCGGGGTCGGCCAGAACCTCGTCAATGGAGCGCGCGGCCTGCGCCTGGGGGAACTTGGCCCTGAAGGCCTCGGTCTTCTTGGGATCCGGGTCATAGACCCATTTGAGCGTCGCACCCGCCTCCAGCAGGCCGTTGCACATGCCGTAGATGTGCCCGTGGTCGAGGCGGGCGGCCGCAAAGACAAACTCACCGGGCTTGACGACCGGGTTGGGCTTTCCTTGGGGGGCGTAGTTCATGCCTTCCGATTTCTGGGGCGCGCCGTCGGCTAGTGCCCGGGGGATCAAAGTGCCGGCCGCCATGGTTGCAACCGTGCTGGATAGGAATTCGCGACGATTCATGGGATAAACGTGCTGGGGTTGCCTGGATCTCAGATGCTAAAGGTGGGCCAGGTGTCTACGTCCATTTGCCGAGCGACTCGATGTACGCGGCGGAGCCGTCGCGTTGCCAGACGTCGAGCTGGGCTTGGTCCTTGAGCTGTTGGCCACGGGCGCGCGGCACAGCGGCGAAGACGTTGTCACATTCTATCAGCGTTGTCATATCACCCCAGAGTTTCTCGAACTGGGAGACAGGGTACACATCCTCCTGGCCGTGCCCCCAACGTCTCTTGACCTCCTTTAGCGTCACGTAGGTGGGCATTCGCGCAGCGAGCAAGCGGACCGCTGCCGCCGTCTTGCCGGCGTCTGCCAGATCCGTGCGGCGCAGACCAAATTGCGTCAGCAGCCGGTCTATGTCCACCCAGCAGGAGTTCGTGTTGTAGTACGTGAGTGTGAATTCGTCCTCCTCGCGGGGAAGGGCCAAGCCCTCGACCAGACGGATGCGCCCGTCAATGCGCGCCAGGCCGCCGCCGTGGTCCTCGACCCGTTTGGCCATGACCTCCCAGCCAAAGGTGGCGCCGGAGGCGCAGAACCAGCCGAGCATCGTGGAGTCAACAGTGGCGCCGAGCGTGTCGATGTTGTGCACGAGCAGCGTGCGCAGCTGGGGCCGCGCGGCGAGCAACCGCGCAAGCACACCGTTCTTGAGCAGGTTTGGGATCTCAAACCAATGGCCAACGGGATGCAGGCACTGCCCGGGCAGGTTGTCCATGTAGTCGCCGCCCTCGCCGGCCTGCCGGGCCCACGCCGTCAACGCCGCGCGCACGCTCTCGCGCATCTTCTCCTTCTGCTCGTCGAGTTTCTGCTGCGCAGTCTCCTGCCAGGCGAAATGCAGATCGCGCACCGTCGGCACAAGCCGCAGCCCGATCGATCGTCCCGGCGAGACCCAGACCGTGCGGCCAAGCGCTGCGCCGACTGCCTCTCGGAGAAAATGTTCGATCGGCGCATGCGTGAGGTAGCTGGTCGTGAAGACATGCGGGATCTCCATGCCGGCGGTGTGCTCAGCCTTCCGTGTCTTTGCCAGGTGCACCTCGATGAAGCTACGATGGCGGCCGCCGAATTTTGCGAAGGGATGCAGGCCCTTCACAACCCCCGCACCCTGGGTCCAGCGGCTGCCTACGCCGGCTGAATAGGTCACCACTGCCACCTCGCCGGCCTGCAGCGCCGCTTCGCCCCTTTGCCGGAAGGCGGTGGATGCCGAGCCCGGGTTGAACAGTGCCTCGGCGGGCACGTCGTCAATCTTTGTGCTCGGCGCAAGCCGGTTCATCGCCAGGCCGATACGCCCGTTGCGCAGGTCGGCACGGATCTGCTCATGCTGGACGCGATCGAAGCCATTCTCGTCCAGCAATGCGTTGAGCCGCCCGGCATCCTGCGTAGCCACCGCGGAGGGCAGCATGCGGTCGAGCAACGTTGGCAGCACGGCGCCATACTCCGGCTTACCCCTCGCAGCCTGGGTGAACTGCTGCAGGTCGCCGCGCTCTCGCGGAGTGAGGTTGCGCGCTTCCTGGCGAAGACAGCGCGGCACAGACTGCTGGTAGAACCCGGCGGGCAGCAGCGCGTCGGCCCCCGCCAGCAGCTTGCCGACGGAGCCGTGCTCATTGATGGCGAAATCATAGACCACCGGATCCATCGCAAACGGCAACGCCGTCTCGAGCTCTCGCTTGGCGGCCGCCATGATGTCCTGGAGTCGCTTCTGGCCTTCGCGCCGACGCTTCGGTGCAAATATGAAGCCCATGCCGCCGCCCGACATTCCGCCAAGCATCCAGAAGCCCCAGAAATCATCGCCGAACGCGGTGCGCGTGCGCTCAATGAGACGTTCGGTGTACAGATTGCTCACCCAGGGGATGATCGTCTGCAGCGGCCCAAAGAAATTGGCGGTGAGCGAGTGACCCAGCGTGCGCACCTCGCCAGCGGCGAGCTGGCCAAGGATTCTCTCTAGGTTCGCCATCGCTTGATGGCGCGCAGTCCACTCGACCTCGCCGCGCAGCAGGTATTTCTCCGTTACCATCTCGAGAATGGGCCCGACGTTCTGCGCCATTCCCCCGTGCACCAGCACCAGCGACTCCTGCAGTCGAGTGCGGGCCGCCTCCGGCACCCGGTCAGTTCCCAGCAGCGTATGCCGGGGCAACAAACAGCCGCGGCTGAAACCGTGCTCGACATCGCCGGGCTGCGCCGCGACGCCCTCGATCAGCTTGATGCCCGGCCAAAGGCCTCCCGAGTCTTGCCAGCCGCCGCCTGAGCCGCCTAGCCATTCGCCGAGAATTGCGCGCGCCGCCACCATCCGCCGTTCGGGCTCTTCCATCGGGCCGCTCAAACTGCGAATCTGCCCTGTGGCGCGCATGCAGGCGCCGATCAGCGCGCCGAGCAGGGTGGTGGAGACGGCCAGCCGCGAACCCTTGGGAATGCGATTGACACTGCTAACCAGCTCGAAACCGCGGCCGGGCCCACAGGTGATGGCCAACAGTTCCGCCAGTTTTGCGCCGGACCGTTCAATGCCCGGCGGCACGAGCCCCGCGGCGATGATCGAGGCTTTCAGGAGCCCCAGGTAATCGCGGCCAAAGTCGAACACATCGTCGAGATCACGCACCTCGGCGATCGCCTCGAGGTCCACGCTAGCCAGGCGGATGACCGGTTCGTCGATGACCCGAAAATACGCCTCGACCGGCGGGCGCGGCCCGGAATCGCGGCCATGCACGCTCAAGTCGATGGAAACGTTGAGGACCCGCGCACCCTCCGGGAAATCCATACCGAGAAAGAAGATGTCGCTCCAGCCGCAGTGGGTCAGGTCCATCCTGACCGGTGTGCACTCGCACAGGATTGGATGCGGCCCGTTACTGTTGCCGACGCGCAACAGCTCAGGGCGGATGCGCAGCGGCTGATCGAGCGGGTGTCCGAGGCGGAACATCCACGCATTACCCCGGGTGGCCCTCACGGTGTGGCGCACCTGGTCAGCAAGTGTCTGGAAACCAAGCTGATGGTACGCTGCCGCCAGCGCGCTCGACAGGGTCTCATTGGCACCCTGCGCGGCCTGCGCGCGCAGGAAGCCGCTGATGGCTTCCTCAAAGCGCCGCTCCAGCATGCGGCTGAAGCCGTCGTATGGCACCCGGCCTGTACGCCGAAATTCGGGCCTGGTCGGGAGGTGATAGCGGTGAATGGCCGCGAGAAAGAACAGAGCTCGGACGCGCCGGTACAGGTTCGCTTGCTGGCGGCGGTAGCTCTCGAGCTCGGCACAGGCGCCCAAGAGCTCGGCGGCCGGCTTCCCCGCGCACCAACGTTCAATTGAGAGATCGCGCGTCTCCGGCGCCTCGGACTCGATGATGTCGGTGATCCGGAAGCTCATGGGGCGGAGATTATCGGATTCTGGCAGCCTGTTAATGGATCGCGAGCAACTCCACGAGCTGCGTCAAGATCCGGTCGCGGTCGCTGCCGGCAAGGGTGAGTGCCAGCTGTGCGAACAGCAGGCCATAGGTCGCACCGATGTCGTAGCGCCGACCCGCAACGTTGAATGCCAGGTAACGGCGACGGGTGGCCAGCGCGTGCAGGGCGGGGGAGAGCCCCAGGGATCGGCCGGTAGCTTTGCTTTGGTCGTCGAGCAGTTCGAAGATTTCCGGTGGCAAAACGTGCATTCCGAAGAAGCAGAGGTAGTATCCCGCCCGCAATCCCGGCACCAGCAACTGCTGCTCGGCGACCGTAGGCGTCGGTTTCTCGATCACCGTCTCGATTTGGTAGAGCGGACGCTCGCCACCCACGAGGCGGCCGCCGATCGTTCCGTAGGCCGTAAGAAGGCCCTCATGAGTTGGCTGGACGGCAGATACGGGAGTGTCCTCAGACTCGGCCACGCTGATAAGCTGCCGGGCGCAGCTGATCGCACCGTGAGCCACGTGCAGATGGTCCCCCACTAGATGAAGGAAGGACTCTCCCCCAATGAACTCGCGTCCGCACAACACCGCATGGCCGTAACCGCGCGGATTGTGCTGCGCGACAAAGCGCACGCGATCGCGCAATGCCCCGCTCGCGCTGGCATAAGTGGACTCGTCCCCCGGGCAGACGACGATGCCGAACTCCTCGACCCCCGCGCCAGCTGCTTCCTCGAGAATGATCTGCAGGGCTGACTTTGATTCGCCCTTTTGGTCGATCAGCATTTGGAGCGGCAATTTACGTTGCTGGGGATTGGCAGCAGTGATCAGGGCTTTTCGGACTTTCATGGGGGGGGTTGGCGCTCGTGAACGACAGCCGGATTGCGATCTTGGCTTAGAACAATCGCAGTAATAAACAGAGACAATCCGAAAGGATGCCGCCGGAGCGTGCAGGCCGGCGGGTGGCGCGCAATCTGCGCGGCGATCGAGGAGTAGCGCGGGCTGATGATCCCTTTTGAATCTCTGACCGAATCTGGAGGAGTCTTGAAAATGCAGATTCGCTCAATCTTGGACAAATACTGCGTTGCCCTAATTTTGCCGCGGGCATTTGCTCCAACCCCTTGAAACGGAGAGATGCCTGAGTGGCCGAAAGGGACGGTTTGCCACGCCGCATAGTTGGCATAGGGATAGGAGGCCTATCGACCGCTAACCCGTGACCCCAGCCTGAAGCGCCTGCCGCCCTCCGATGTCCATGTCCTGCTTCATTCAGTTCTGTCGTGGAACGAGTGCGCCACCGATGCTGCGGCGGACCCTGGGCGCGAGGACGTGGGCGTCGCTCGCGTGGCTGCTTGGCCCGCTTGTCATGACGGCTCCCCGTGCTTCATCGGAACCCGCCGCCCAGGCGCAGCCAAACCTGTTGGCGGCGCCTACGCCGACCCCGGTGCCGGCAGCGCGGATCCCCGTCGCGCAGCCCGATGAGGTTCCCCGTCTGATTACCGGCGTGCGGCCCCAGTATCCGCCCGAGTACGCCGGGAAGCAGGTCGAGGGGAGAATCCTGGTCGACTTCATCGTGCGGACCGACGGCACCGTGACCCGGGTGCATGCCATCAGTTCGCCCGACCCGCGCCTGTCGGTCTTTGCGGAGGCGGCTGTCTCCCAGTGGAGGTTCTCCTCGGGTCTAAAGAACGGCGTGCCCGTGAATACGCACATGCAGGTGCCGGTCGTATTCAAGGCCGTGCCGCCCAAGGGCCCGCCTGGCGCCGAGGCCGGACTCGATCCCGACGCGTCGAACTCGGCCCGCCATCTTGCCCAGGGCAACGCGGACATGGAGAAAAGGGATTACGGTGCCGCCGCCTTGGAATTTGACGCGGCCGTCCGCCTCGAGCCCGATTCGGGCGCCGGCTACGTTGGCCGGGCCCAGGCCTACGCGCTTCAGGGGCGGCAGGATGAGGCTCTCGAAGACTTCATCCAGGCGGCCTTGCTGGAGCCGGCCGACCAGGCGTCCCTCGAGGCCTATCAAAAGACCCTGCCCGATTCCCCCGAGCGCAGGTGGAAGTCCCTCCGCTACCAGACATTCACGATGGTCTGGCGCACCGTGAATGAAACCTATTTTGACCGCACCTTCGGCGGCGTGGACTGGCTCGCCGTGCGCGAGAAGTACCGGACCCGTCTGGCGACCGCGGCAGAAAACGCGCAGCTGATCGGCCTGCTGCAGCAGATGCTGGCGGAGCTTCGGCGCACCCACTTCTCGATCGTGCCGCGGGACGCGGCGGTGTTCAACCCGTCCGAGCGCGTGCGAATAGGCACAACCGGCGCGGAGGTCGCCTTTGTCGAGGGCGGGGTTGTGGTGACCGAGGTGAGGCAGGGTTCAACGGGCGCCGCGGCCGGGATCCGGCCAGGCGACCTGATCACCCAGGTGGACGCCACTGCGACGGCCCCCAACCTGGCCCTCCTGGCCAAGGCCGGACTCACCCCGGCCCGGAGCGGGCTATACATGACGCAATTCATCGAATCCCGCCTCGCCGCCGCTGTGGGAACGAAGGTGCAGCTGGATCTGGTCGCGCCCGAGGCGGGCGCCGCGCCAAGGCATGTGACGGTTGAATGCGGCGCAAATGACGCGCAGTGGTCCGAGCCGGTCGGCTATTTCCCCTCGATGCCGATCAGCTGCGAGGCGAGGCGCGATCCCGACGGCGTCGCGTATCTGCGATTCAACATCTTCGTCCCGCCTGTCATGAAGGATGTCCGGTCGCTACTGCGCCTCCTTGCGCCGGGCGACGGGCTGATTGTCGACCTGCGCGGAAATATGGGAGGCATAGCCACGATGGCCTCGGGCATCTGCGGGTGGTTATGCCGGGATGAATTCGTGCTCGGCTCCATGCACAAGCGTGACGGGGTGGCGAGTCTGGACGTGTACCCGCAAACGGGGATCTTCGATGGCCCCGTGGCCATACTCATTGACGGGCGTTCAGCCTCGACCAGCGAGATTCTGGCGGCCGGGCTCAAGGACAAGCGCAGGGCGCGGTTGTTTGGGGAGCTGAGCGCAGGGGCGGCGCTTCCGTCAGTGTTCGAGAGGCTGCCGACGGGCGATCTGTTCCAATTCGCGATCGCCGACGTGACCACGCCGTCGGGCGCGCTGCTGGAGGGCAACGGGGTCGCTCCCGACGAGGCCGTCTTGCGCTCCAGGGTCGACCTGGCAGCGGGGCGCGATCCGGTGGTCGAAGCGGCGCGAAAGTGGATCGATGCGGAAAGGCGGAAGAAGGGTGGGGAGCCAGAGAGGCCAAGCGCAAAAGGCCGATGAATAGGGCCTCGCACCTGTCGCTTTCGGTCGCCCTCCTTTCGTGCGCCCTCGCGGCCTCCCCTGAGGCCCGTGCGTCCGACAAGGGGGTCCTCGACGACATTCTCGGCAACTGGCTTATCGCGCAGGGTGGGCTCGGGTCCTCGGTATTGGTTCAGAACTACGAGATCCAGGAGAGCGTCGAGTCCGACGGGAAGGACCATCCCGTGATGGAGCTGCACATTGTGCGCACCCGCGCCGACCATTTTCGATTCGAGATGTCCCGGCCAGGCAGCGGAACCGCCGTGCAGGCCTTCGACGGCCGCCTCGGATGGCAGGCGCAAGCCCAATGGGGGCTCGGGCTGACCGGCAACCCGGCCTCGGGCGTATGGGTCTGGCAGAACGACCTCCTATTGGCGCTCAAGACATTTCGCCCGCCAGTCACGTACCGCCTGCTGAGTCCAGCTATCATCAACGGACGCTCATGCATTGCGGCCGAGGTGACCGATTCGGCGAAGAACGTGGGGAAGGTCTTCTTTGATCGGAAGACCCACCAGCTGCTTCGTCTCGAACGGCCGTTTGCCGTCGGGTCGACGTCGCTGTTCGCGGCCGAATTTGACGATTTCCGCCGTGTGAACGGCCTGGTGATCCCGTTCTTGGTGAAGGCCTACGTCGGCAAGTCAGCGATGATTCACCGCAGATCGAAGATCACCATCAATCCTCCGGTCGATGAGACGACATTCGTTCTCACGACGGCCCAGATGCAGGAGGCGATGAACGTCAATGACGTCCTCAACCACCACGACGCCTCGGCGGGCGGGGGCGAAGCCCTTGCGCGGATCCACACGCGCGTCACGCGCCTTTCGCTCGAGGTGTTGACAACGGGCACGAGGACCGCCGAAACGATCTCTCAGAAGCTTCCGAACCTGATCCTGGAGGAGCTGGAGACCCCCGGAATGGGCCGCGAAGCCCGGGGATACGATGGAACGACTGGATGGGTCAGCAGCGAATTGCAGGGGTACAGGCCCCTCAAGCCCGCCGAACTCGCTCAGCTCATTACTGATGGAAGCATCCATCTGGTGGGGCGGCTCGGGGCCAGCTTCCCTTTTCGCAAGCAGGTCGGCGAGCGGGTCGTCAACGGACGCCCCGCGGTCGCTCTGGCGCTGGCCACCATGCAGGGGCCCGCGGGCACTTTCTATTTTGACAAGGGAAATGGCCGGTTGCTGCGCGTTGGATCGCCCATCGTGGGCGATCGCACCAACAGCACTGAGTCCACAGTCGATTTCTCGGATTTTCGCAGTGTCGACGGCGTAGAGATTCCGTTCGTCCTTATCCAGACCAGTCCCCTGATACGGGCGGTGAGCACGATTCAATCGGTCGAGAACAATGCCCCGCTTAGCGATCAGATATTCCGTCCGCGCCGGGAGGAGTGAGCCCGCTGTGGGGCCGTTGCGTGGCGCCGATCGCGAATACGCCATGCGCCAGGCGGAGTCGGTAAGGCGGGCCCCGGCCGGTCCCGCCAAAAACGGCCTTGCGCTCGCATGGCGGGGTACGTTGGATCTACAGCCCTGAAACGGAGAGATGCCTGAGTGGCCGAAAGGGGCGGTTTGCTAAACCGTTGTACGGGTAAAACCGTACCGGGGGTTCGAATCCCCCTCTCTCCGCCATTTAACACGCTGATAATAAGCGGGTTAATGCGACCTGACAACCGATTTGGACGTTGACTGGCCAAATCGGTCATGAAGCACACAAGTCCATTCGTCATTTCGGAATTCGCCAATCCCTCCGGAAAAATTGCATTCCAGCTCTACGCCCGCCTCGACGGCAAACGCTTCCGCAAAAATTTCCAGACGCGCGCCGAGGCTGAAGCGGAGCGGCAGGTTCAAGAAATGCAGTTGCTCCAGCGTGAAACGGGTAGCCGCGTTGCCGCGACGCGTTTAACCGATGAGCAATTGCACGAAGCGGAGTCCGTGTTTTGCCGCATTGCCGGTCACGCGCACTCGCTCTCTTTTTACGTCGAGTTCGCCCTAACGAATTACCGGGCGCCCGTGATGCAAAAACCCCTGGCGGAAGCTATCGCGGCATTTGTTGCCTCCAAGGATCACGAGCGCGAACAGGACCTGCTTTCCAAGTCGCACCTGGAGCGGGTCAAGCGTGACCTCAGATGCCTTCAAAGACATTTTCCCGGCGTCACTGTGGCCGACCTCACCGGGACGAGACTCATGGAGTATTTCGAAGCCCGCGGGGCGGCGCACAAGACCTTTAACAACCGGCGCGGGATCGTTTCGACCTTCCTCAAGTTCGCTCATCAAAAAGACTGGATCGCGGACAATCCCCTTACGAAAATCCCCCAGCGCCGCATCCGGCGCCGGCGCGGTTGCGCGGCCACATTCACGGCGTCGCAGGCGTCGGAACTCATGGCCCATGTGGAGAAGCACCATCCCGCCGCCGTGCCGTTCTTCGCCCTGTGTCTTTTTGCCGGTATCCGGCCCTGCCTCCGCAACGGTGAAATGCTCCGGCTCCAGCCGGAGCACGTGAAGCTCGACGCCAATCTGATCCGGATCGACGGGGACGTCTCCAAGGTGCGGGAGCCACGCAATGTCACGATCCAGCCAAACCTCGCGGCGTGGCTCCGGGCGTACCCGCTTGCGAACTTCCCGATCGTCCCGCCGAACCTTCAGCATATCCGCGCAAAGGTCGTGCAGAAGTACCCCTTGGGTCATGACGTGATGCGTCATTCATTCGTGTCGAATTTCGTCGCTAAATTCCGCTCCATCGGGGAGGCCGCACTGCAAGCGGGCAATTCCGAGAGCATCATCCGTAAGCACTATCTCGATTTGAAAACAGCCGAGGAAGCGGAGCAATTCTTCGGCATCCTGCCTAAGCACGCCAGAGCTTCCGCTGCGCCCAAGACGGCTGTTCCGCCTCAGTCTGTTGCGGCCTGACCCCTGCCCAAAGCCCGTTTGCGGCTCTTGACTGGCGGGCAGGGGTATGGAAACGGGGATATATCGAGGAGCCGCGGCCTGTCTGTTCGCACCCTGATTTCCTTGACCCGGCCCAGACTGTGCCCGTTCTCCCTAAGCCTTTCCCATGAAACACCCCCTCATTCCCCTTCTCGCCCTTATTGCGTGTTCGCTCGCCGCCCCGACCGCCAAAGCCCAGACCGCCCCCAAGATCGTCCTCTTCGACCTCACCAGGCTTTTCGAGGCCTATTGGAAAACCCAGCAGGAGGAGGTCAAGCTGGCCGAAGACGAGGCCAAGTTCGAGAAGGAGGTCGTCCGAATGCAAAAGGAACAAAAGACCAGCTGGCAGCAGATGGAGACGTTGAGAAAACAGGCCGGGCCCTTAAACTCGAATGCAATGACGGGTCCTGGGATCATAAACGCGGGCTCCATCACGTTCAACACCAAGACGATGACCCCAAGCGATTATACAAATCCCCAGGCTGCGGCCGAGGCTGATAAAAAAGAGCAGGAGTTCGATACCCTGCGGATGACGATCCCCGATTTCTTGGAGAAATACAGAAGACAATTGCGTCAGCGCATGGAGACCTTTAAGAAGCTCATGTTTGACGAGATCAGCAAGGTGGCGATCGCGATCGCCAAGGCCCACGGCGGGATGCTCCTCCTCGACAAGTCCGGACCAACCCTGGTCGGCATCTCCAGCGTCGTCTACTGCGACCCTTCGCTTGATATCACCGACGAAGTGATGGCGGCTATCAACAAGGACCGGCCGGCCAACCTGCCGAAACCGACCGGTGGTTGGGCCAACGGCCTACCCACGATCGGTTTCCCTGGCTTCACTCCGGGCACCTACTGAAATCGGCCGGGGTGAAGAAATTGACTGAATGGCGGGTAGAATCCTCCGCACATCGCGCGTCAGTCGCAATTTCGGCCCGAATTATTTGGACAAGATTGGGACAAAAACTTATTTCTGGTTTGATTTTGTTGGTACTGGTGACCTGCCCCGTATGACTGGACACCGCAATTCTCGGATGTCGGGCGGTTATTTTCGGAGGGGCCGAGGAGGGGAGGAGCCTGTATTTAGCTTTCCCGCTCTCGGTGAGCAGAACCTCGCCCTTTTCCTCGAGAATTTTTCGAACTTTGGGGAAATGGTTGCGAAGATCGCGGACAGATGCCGTGGATTTCATGGTGATACGATCCTGTATCACACATATTGCTCCGTCAGGCCCTCCGTAGCGCACGCTGCGCCACCAGATCCGGAACGAGGGCGGTCTTACCGCCGCCACGTTTTTTCCGGTTACGCGCCTTTATTGGTGCCGCCTGGCCCAACGGGATGTGCTCGTCCCAGTACTCCTTGATTTGGATCAGTGTCGGGGAGATATGAATTGTAACCCGCATCCATCGAATAGACCTTATGGCCCTTGGCATCGTAGCATAGCATCTTGAATATGCCCGCGCACGACACGATCGACCCCGACTGCATCGTAACCTTCGTTAGCGCCGTTGTCGCGGCGTTTCCGCCAGCCTGTAACGCCTGGATTTCCGCGTAGACCTTTCCGCAGACCCATGTCGAGACGGTTTCCATTGAAGCTGAAATCTGAGACGCGGGCGTCGCGAGGCGCCGGGAAAATCGGTCGCGCTTCTATTACGAGGGCAGCCGGATTCATGAATTGGCTCCTTGCAGGAGCGCTGCTCCTTGCGGGATTCACGGGTTGCCGTGCGCGTGTCTCCCCGGCGAGCCCGGACCCAGTGGACAAGGCGCCGCCCTACAATTTCCAGAATCTTTCTAGTCCTCTCGATGCAGTCGCCTTCGCCGCCGATGACCTTCACGGCTGGGCGGTCGGCACGGGCGGCACGATCCTTCGCAGCAGTGACGGCGGGAAAAACTGGCAAAGGACGGACCACATACCCGTAAAGGCGGAACTTCGCTCCGTTTCCGTGTCTTCCGACGGAACATGCGCCGTGGCGGTGGGTGACTTCGGAATCGTTCTTCGCACGGACGACGGCGGCAAGTCCTGGGTCCGCATCCCCGTCGCTGGCATTGGCGCACCGTTGCACGGGGTCGCCCTCTCCGCGAATGGCCGCACCGGGTGGATCGTGGGCAACTACGGTATCATCCTGCACAGCGTCGACGGGGGACTGATCTGGCAGAAATCTGAAAACGCCAGTATTCAAAACCTGCAGGCGGTCACGTTCTCATCCGATGACCAGCATGGCTGGGCCGTGGGTGACGACGGGGCGATGCTGCTCAGCACCGATGGCGGCCAGACGTGGCAATCGTCCTCCGGAATCCCCAAATCCGAATTCCTGGAGGGTGTCACGTTCTTATCCGACGGCCGACACGGTTGGACGGTGGGCGACTACGGCGCCGTGTACCGAAGCGCCGACGGCGGTCGAAATTGGCTGAAGGTGCCCAATATTCCCTCTGAGGGCTATTTGAATTCAATCGTGTTCGCGGCCGACGGACAGCGCGGCTGGATCGGGGGCGATTATGGCACGCTTCTGCGCACCATCGACGGAGGCCAGACGTGGCAGGGCGTGTGGGTTCCCACTGGGGAGGATATCTTTACGGTCGCGTTCTCGGCTCACGGGAAGCACGGGTGGGCCGTGGGGGACACGGGCGCGCTGCTGACCAGCGGCGACGCAGGAGTTACTTGGAGCGAGGCAAGCGGGCCCGTCGACGAGGTGGGCCTCCGTTCGATCACTTTTGCCGCTGATGCCCAGCACGGATGGGCTGTGGGCGACGGGGGCCTCATCCTTCGCAGCAGAGACGGGGGCCAGACGTGGCAGGAGACGGAAAATCTTCCGACGCAAGCTTGGCTGAAGTCGGTCGCATTTTCGGCTGATGGAAAACACGGCTGGGCCGTGGGCGACCACAGCACCCTTCTGCGCAGCAGAAACGGGGGCCAAACCTGGCAGAAGACAGGCGATACTCCAGGCGGACCCAAACTTTATTCCGTGGCCTTTGCGGCGGACGCCCTGCGTGGCTGGGCCGTGGGCGAAAAGGGCACGATCCTGTATACCATGGACGGCGGTCAGACATGGCAGAAGCATCCGGGCATTCCCACTCCGTTGGAACTCGACAGCGTCACCGTGACTCCCGACGGGATGCACGGGTGGGCAACGGGCCAGGGCGGCACGATCCTGCGAACCACCAACGGAGGCCAGAGCTGGGAAAAAGTGGCGGGGATCCTCACGCCAAGCGCGCTTCGGTGCGTCGTGTTTGCGCCGGGCGGCCTGCGTGGCTGGGCATCGGGTGACTCAGGCACGGTCCTTCGCACCACCGACGGCGGCTTAACCTGGGAAACGGTCATGGCAGGGAGTTCGATAATCCTCACGGGCGCCGTCGCGTTTGCCGATGATGGCCTGCGCGGCTGGCTGGTGGGTGACAACGGCAATATCATGCGCAGCGCAGACGGCGGGGTGACTTGGTGGTGGGTCGCTACCAATCCCAAGCAGGGGATGATAAGTTCGGTGGCGGTCTCGCACGACGGGCAGCAGGTATGGGCGTCGGGAGACCGCGGTACCCTTATGCGCACGTCGTCATCCGTTGCGGACTACAAGCCATTCGAGGGGAAACTCTCGGTGCGCTTGGAATTCAAGGGGGGGGCGGTGCGCCCCGTCCTCAGTATTGAGGACCGCACCCTGCCGTCGATGGGCCTGGTCTCCGCCCACCTCGACCTCTCCGGGCCGAGGGCAAGCGGCGATATGGCCAAGGCATTCGCCCGTTATTTCGTCTTTGGGCAAGCCTACGAGGGGTGGAAGACGGCCGACCTCGGCCCCGGCATCTACACTTGCCACGTCGAGGTCTTCGACGGCTGGAACATCGTCAGCCAGGACATCAAGTTCGGCAACGGACCCTGGGAAAGGATCGTCGGGTTCATGGGCTGGGACATCGCCACTTCCCAGCCGCTGGAATTCTTCAAGGCGCACGGGACACAGAACCTCGTCCTCCTGCTCATCCTGTACTGCCTGGCGATCGCCGGGCTCTTCGTCTTCATGCCGTCGTGGTTTGTCCTCTGGCACGAGAAGGCCGCGCCGCTCATCGCCGCGCTCCCCATTCCAAGCAAGGCCACCGACAAGGTGACGCAGCTGGCGGGGCTTTTCCTCATCACGCGCGGCCGCGCCCTCGATGCCGTCGTCGCCGAATTCGCGCCGCTCGCCCTCGCCGAGTTGGAGAAACTTCCGGAGGTCACGGCGCGGCCCAAGTGGGTGGCCGCACCACTGCAGGTCGAGGACGAGCTCTTCGGCCGGACGGCCAGCCCAGTCCCCGAGTCGGCGGCGGTCGCGGAGGGCGAGCTCTACATCCGGGGCCTGACCGAGCTGAAGCGCCACCTCGTCCACCGGCGCTGGTGGCTCTCGATCGAGGGACCGGGCGGAGTGGGGAAATCGGCGCTCGCCTTTCAGTTGGCCCGCTGGTTTGCGGCCCCGGAACCGGAGAGCCGCCTGCACATTGTGCAGGCCATTCCCATCTCAATCAGATCCCTGAAGGAGGGGCTGGACGCGGAAGTGCTGGCCGAACTCAAACGGATCGTGGATCTGTCCCGCATGTCCCCCCAACTGTCGGGGGCGCTTCTGTCCCGGCGACGGGTGCTCGCGCTGGTCGACGGGGTTTCTGAGAAGGCGAGCGATATCGAGGCCCTCGAACTGGACGCACTGAACCCGTCCAAGGGCGCCGCGCTCACGCATCTGGTCGTGATGACCAGCCGGCGCCGGATCCAGATTCCTGATGTGGTCAAGGTGCTCCCTAAGGCAGTCGACCTCGGTACCATTGATGAAGTGCTGAGCCGGTACCTGGACGACGTAGTGGGCGCGGGACGCTTCTCACCGTCGCAACGGGAGGCGATCCGCGAGTCGCTCAAGGGCATCATGAAGGAGATATCGCGCGAGAGCGGCCAACCGCCCCAGATCCCGATGGTGTTCGTGAAGCTGATCATCCAGCGCGCGGACGAGGTCCTTGCGAAAGACGACACGTCCGGGACTTCGGGCAGCGCCGAGGCGTCCCTCCCGAAGGACCTCTCCGAGCTGGTCGACGCCTATGTCGCGAGCCTCCTGGAGGCCCGGACCGACTGCGTTGCGGAGGCGAACCAGGCGCGCCGTGCAGCGCTCGCCTGCATCGGGCAGGACGGCCTTCCGAAACTGCGGCCCCTGGCGGCCTACGAGGCCAGGTCGCTCACCTTGGCACAGCTCGAGGGCCTCGTGATAACGGGGCTCATGGTCAAGGACGCCGCCGACGTCGGCGATCCCCGCTACAAGTTCGCACTCGACCCGATAGCGGAATATCTCGCAGCGAAGGAACTGGTCATCAGCGTCCGCGACGGACGGATGACGCCGGACCAGCTGAAGAGCGACTGCTCCCAGTTTGTCGCTGTGTCCGACGTGGCTGCGAAGATTGCGTTGATCGCGCGCGCTCTGGGAGTCGCCGTCAGCTGAGCGAGGGACCGGGGCTTAGGGTTTGCCAGCCTTGACCATGGCCGCAGCGACCGCCTCGAGGAATCCGTTGGCGCGGGGAGCCTCGGTTGTCTTCCGGTAGGGGCAGCGAGCGGGGAAAAAAGTAACGTGGCTAGCCCCACGAAATTTCGTTGCAACTAAACGAGGCATGAAGGTCGCCTGGATGGCGCACCCTCCGCTTCTCCCCCAAGAATATTTGGCCAAGATTAGGACAGAATCTTATTTCTGGTTTGAATTCGTTGTGACTCGTTGTACCTTGTTTCTGTTCTAACTCACTCGTAACAATACAAAAGCACGGTTAGCGAACCAGTTGTGTTGTCAGGGCCCGGAGGTTCGAATCCCCCTCTCTCCGCCATTTTCAACCAACCACTTAGGCAAGCGTGAGCCTATGTGTTTTCCCTCGAAAACACATCATGCAAGAGGCTCAATCGCCCAGTTTGTCGCCAAGTCAGAGTGGATCACGGATCGGATGCTCGCCTGAGGGATACGATTTTTCAGGCAGCAAGCTTTCTCGCAATAGTCGAGGGCAAGACCCTCAGTCCAATCTGAAGGGTGCCACTCGGGACGCCCGCGTTGCTGAATCCAAAGAAACTAAGGTTACGAGTCCCCATGTGACGGCGACGGCAGGAGCTGCCGCTTGCCAACGAGGCCTACTTTTCCACAGGGAATGGGTGAACTCATCAAATACATCACTCAATCGCAGGGAACAGTTCCTTGCTGCAGATCAACCGCCAAGTACAAAGACGAAGTCGTACGGCCCCAAAAAACGCGCTGCGAGAACCGTGGGCCACAAATGGGCAGGTTACCACCCGAAGTCGAAATCCTGGTACGGCGACGGAATAAGCCCGGAAGGCAAGCGCTGGCGCAAGTATGGCTTCGAGACGGCCCTGGAGGCATCAGCCTGGGCGATGGGGACGCGGGGACGCGTGGACGAACTGAGCTATGCTGCGGCGACTTTACCGGCCGCTATAACCCGCGATGTGGCAAACGCCATGAACCTGTGGTCCAAATCAGGACTCAATCCGTACGAGGAGGGCCTGTTTGCCGGTCTGGTTCGGGACGATCAGGCGAGAAACCCAACAGGCGAGAAAACGACCTTCGCCAATGCGGTGCAGGGTTGGCTGGAAGCCAAAAGGAAGTGTGAAGGCATTAAACCAAGGACAGTTCGCGATGCTCGAGACTACATATCGCCAGCCGTCGCCAAGCTTGGCGAAATGCTCGTTTATGAAATCAGGCTTCGGGATATCGAGGGGGTTCTAAGCGGATATACCCGTTACCGTAGACGGAATATCCGCGTAAAAATCGAGCAGGTGTTCGAGTACTGCCAGAAACATCACCTGATTGGTTCAGCTCCCGGCGACAATCCATGCTTTGGAATCGAAAAGCCGATGATCACTACCTCGGAGCCGGACCCAATATCGACAATGGACGCCATTCGATTGATGGCGCTAGCCGTACAAACGGAGACCACGCTTGGATGCACCGCATGGGTCGCCTTCCGCCTATTCAAAGGCTTTCGAGACTCGGAGGCTGCGAAAGTGAACTATCCGGCAAATCGGGGCAATCTCATCTACGGGGTTTGAATCCGCTGCCCGGATTTCAGGAAATTTAACTGGAAGCGACGGAAACGTGTTCATCGATGGCTAGGGCGTCGGCATTCACTTTGCCCGCAATCTTTATCAGCTTCTTATTGGTTTCACCCTCCTCATCGAGAGTTTCCTGAAGAAGATCAACTACCTTGTCCTCTCCCAACGCCTTCGCAAAAGCTCGGGCCGTGCCGTAGGCCGCGATTTCATAGTGCTCAACTCGGACCGCTGCCCCGATCAGATTGGCGTCTCGCACTGCTCCCGGTCCTTTCATCTCGATGGCTTCTCCGCCCTCCGCCACCAAGCCTAGCATCGCCTGGCAGGTCTTGTCGGTCGCGGGAGAGCCGAGGATATTTAAAGCTTTAGTGAGTCGTTCTACGTGAATGCGGGTTTGGGCAAGATGCCCCGTAAACCCCGCTTTGAGATCTGCGTTCGAGGCTGCTTTTGCCAGCTTGGGCAACGCCTTCACCAATTGCTTTTCGGCAAAAAGAAGATCCGCTAGCTCGTCGATAAGCAGCGCATGAAGATTTGGAATGGAAGCCATGTTAGATCAGTGATTCGAGGGTTTTGCTCTATCAATAATGTTCGCGAACGTAGGTTCGTGACGGCGACATCCTACCGCGGGGACCCCGCGCGAACCATGGGGTAATACCCGAATCGAGGTGAATTGTACCATGCGTCACGCTTTGCGCCATGATTCCTGTAACGCACTGTATGGATGTTCGCTGTCCCTCGTGTGATGTAGATTCTTCAACCGCGACAGACCTGTTCGGGTTAGACCCCATACCGAGAGAAAGCCGCCTGTCGTAAGATAGAGACAATGGAACGCACCGTCGGCCCAGGGTGATACGGGTCACTCTTGACCAAGTAGAATTTACTGAAATTGACCGATATGGACCTCAGCAGTGGCATGCATTCCAAAACATCCATTAGAGATTCGTACATCTGCGACCTCCGCAGTCAAAATTGACCCACAACCGATATAAGATGCCTCTTCTCATGAAAAATCATAACGCAGGACTCAAACGTCATCTAAATACAAAGACTTACATCGTTCCACTCGCCGCATTCCTGCTCCTAGGAGCGGGTGCCAGTGCGATCGAAGCTCAAGACGCGTCGACTTCCACTGCACCTTCCAACACTGCGACACCCGTCGAATCGTCGACGTTGTCCCACGGTGACAAGAAGTTTATCAAGAAAGTCGCCCGGGCGAGCACCAATGAGGTGGCGCTTTCGCAGCTAGCAGACAGTCGTGCATCAATTCCTGAGGTCAAATCACTCGCCAAGATGATGATCACGGACCACACACAGGCGAACTCCGAGTTATCGTCGCTCGCAAAGGCCAAGGGGATCGACGTAAACAAGCAGGTCGCCGAAGGAAACCTGGACAACGTTTCCAGCCTTTCTTCCAAGTCCGGAGTCGATTTTGACAAGGCCTACGCCAAGCTGATGGTAAGCGCCCACACTGGGGCCGTTGAGCTTTTCAAAGACGAAGTGGCCGCTGGCAAGGACACCGACGTTGTGGCGTTTGCGAAAAAGTATGTCGATACGCTGAGCATGCATCTAGAACACGCAGTCTCTCTCGAGAAGACGGTCAATCCCTAGAGATTGCGCACCACTGCAGCGTATAGCCATCAAGAAGCCGGCATAAACAATCAGGCCGTGCGAGGATCGCTGGCGGGCGAATTGTGAGGGCCGTTGAGTTGCCGCATCCTCCGCACCAATTACTGCAATCCGTAACTCGGAGCCGGATTTCCGAGCGCAAACTGTGAGCGGCTGATCTCAAAGCACCCAATAGCGCGATGACAAAACTAACGACACAAACCAGAAATAGTCTATCGGAGCGCAGCTTTGCGCTTAAGGGCCGGAAGTATCCGATCGAGTACATTGTCCACGCACGAAATGCACTCGCGCGCGTATCGCAGGATGGCACACCGGGGGAAAAGCAAGAGGTGCGACGAAAAATCAACCGGCTGTACCCGGAGTTAAGGCGAAATGACTAGGCCCACGGCGAAATCGGCGTTGAACACACAATCCTCGATGCGATCGTGGGATCCTCGGAAACGGTCGGGCGCAGTACAGAGGCGTATTGCAAGCCGAACATAAAAGATTATGACCTCAGCGCCGTCCTTTCTCCGACCGCTTGAAGGTCGGCGTGCGCTCGTCACCGGGGCCAGTTCTGGCATCGGCGAAGCGATAGCCAATCGTTTAGCCGCCGCGGGCGCGACGGTGATCATCGTATACCGGTCGCATGAGGCCGCCGCCAAACGAATGGTCGCTAACATCGAAAGCACCGGGGGCGAAGCGATTGCCTTCCGCGCGGACATGGCGAAAGAGCGCGATATCAAGTCGCTATTCGCGCAGGTCCGCAAAACAGTCGGCCCGCTAGATATTCTGGTCAACAGCGCGGGCATGGAAAGCAAGCGTGCCTTCCTGACCATGCCGGTGAAGGACTGGGATCAGGTGATGAATGTCAATCTGCGCGCTGTCTTCCTCTGCTCACAGCTGGCGGCGCAGAGCATGGTGAAGAGAGAACGGGGCGTGATCATCAACATTTCCTCCGTGCATGCGGTCCTGCCGTGGGCCGGGTATGCCCACTATTGCGCCTCGAAGGGCGGCCTGGAGATGTTGATGAAGAGCATGGCGCTCGAGCTCGCCGGGAAAGGCGTCCGGGTCAACAACGTCGCGCCGGGCGCGATCTCCACGCCGATCAACAATTCGTGGCTCCACGACGCTGCGAAGCTCCGGCGGGAGCTGAAGCGAATCCCCCTGCACCGGATCGGCCGCCCCGAGGAGGTGGCAGGCGCGGTGCATTATCTAGCGAGCGATGAAGCTAGTTATGTGACGGGCACCACCCTCATCATCGATGGGGGGAGGAGCTTGTAGGCGAGTTTCCCCGGACGGACCTACCGTCATAAATATCCCTGTGTGACGAACAATGAAACCATCGCCTTTGGCGCACCGGGAATCGAGCCGCGGTGGACATCCAGCGCCAAGAGCGGCGTCGGCACGGCGTATCACAGCAGCTCTCGCGTGTGGTTCACCCTTAGCCATGGCATCATCAACGAAATCTATTTCCCCTTCGTCGACACTCCTAACACACGCGATCTGCAGTTCCTGATCACCGATGGCGAAACGTTTTGCCATGAGGAAAGACGCGATCTACTCCACAATACCGACTACCCCGAAAAGAATGCGTTGCTCTACCGTCTGACCAATTCCGACCCCGCGGGCCGTTACCGCCTCATCAAGGAAATCGTCACCGACCCGCATTCGCCCGTGCTGCTAATGCGTACACGCGTCGAGATTTTCGACGGGACGCTGGCCGGTAAACTTCGTCTCTACGTGCTGCTCGCGCCCCACCTGAACGGAACCGGCAAGAGCAACTCCGCGCACTGGTGCAGCATTGGCAACCGCAAACTCGTTCACGCTTTTCGAGAGGGAATGAGCCTGGTGTTGGGCGGCGTACCCGATTTTAGACGGCGTTCGGTCGGATTCGTGGGAGCCAGCGACGGCTGGCAGGACTTGATGGATAATTTCAAAATGGATTGGGAATTCTCGCGAGCCGATGACGGCAACCTGGCGATCACGGCAGAGGTGGACTTGTCGGCTGGCTTGGAGTTTACAGTCGGGGTCGGATTCGGTCACTCGCCCCAAAGCGCATCCACTCAACTTGAACAGGCCCTCGCTACTTCCTTTGTGGATGTGCGAAAAAAATTTGTCGACCAATGGCAACGCGTCCGGTCCGATCTCGATTTGAGCATTTACACCGGTGATGGTGGCTCGATGGTTCGCCTTAGCCAAAACCTGTTGCTCGCCCACGAAGACAAGACCTTTCAAGGCGCCTTCGTCGCGTCGTTGAGCATTCCCTGGGGGGAAACGAAGGACGACAGCGACCGTGGCGGCTACCATCTTGTGTGGACACGCGACATGGTTCAAACCGCAACCGCCCTGCTCGCTTGTGGGCTAACAGAGTCGCCGCTGCGCGCTCTAATCTGGCTGTCGTGTGTGCAGGGCGACGACGGTTGTCTCCCGCAAAACAGTTCGATTTCCGGTGAAGCTTGTTGGCAGAGCGTTCAACTCGACGAAGTTGCGGCGCCGATCCTGCTCGCATGGCGGCTACAGCAAGCGCAGGCCCTCCGGCTATTCGACCCGTGGGCTCTCGTCTCTCGCGCCGCCGGTTATTTGATCCTGCACGGGCCTGTGACAGAGCAGGAGCGTTGGGAGGAGAATTCCGGTTACTCACCCTCTACGCTAGCGACGATCATCGCGAGCCTCGTCTGCACCGCGGAATTTGCGCAGATGAGAAAGCTTCCCGACCTCGCCAACTTTCTGTTGGATTATGCCGACTGGATTTCCGCGCACCTCGAGGCGTGGACCGTTACACATCACGGTGAATTGTTGCCCGGCAAGCCGCATCACTATGTTCGGGTTACCCCGGCCCATCTGGACCCGCCCGGGCAGGCTCCCGACCCGGACAATGCGGAATATTTGGTCGCCAACGGCGGCGGACGCCATCCCGCCCGGAACATTGTCGGCGGTGACTTTCTTCAGCTGGTGCGGCTGGGCGTCCGGGCGGCGGACGATTCTCTCGTTGTCGATTCGCTCGCGGTGATCGACCATGTACTCAAGCACAATCTCCCGCAAGGGCCGGGCTGGCGTCGTTACAATCATGATGGTTACGGGCAGAAGCCCGACGGCAGCGCTTACGACGGCACCGGCGAAGGACGTTGCTGGCCCATCCTGACCGGCGAACGCGCGCATTACGAACTCGCCGCCGGGCGCGATCCGTTTCCTCTCATCAAAACGCTCGAGGGATTCGCCAACGAAGGCGGAATGCTGCCGGAGCAAGTCTGGGACGCCGACGACCTGGCGGCCGGCAATCTGAAGCGCGGCGGCCCGACCGGCGCCGCGATGCCGCTCTGCTGGGCGCACGCGGAATATGTTTCACTCGTGCGGAGTCATAAGGATGGCGTTTGCTTCGACCGCGTCGAACCCGTCTACCAGCGCTATGCGAAAGAGCGGAGGAGCAGTACGATTGAAATGTGGACGTTCGATCATCCGATAATGCGCATAGGTGCGGGCAATACACTCCGTCTCATCACGCCGCTCTCCGCGACGATTCACTGGACCTCGAGCGGATGGATGACAGCACACGACTTGGAAATGCACGACACGGGCGTGGGCTGCTGGTTCGGGCAACTGCCGACGGCTCAATTGGCTGTCGGTGCACGTGTTGACTTCACATTCCGGTGGGGCGAACGGTGGGAAGGGAAAAATTTTCGAGTGACAGTTGAGGCCTCCGTGGTTCCGCGTGGTGGCCTTCCTGCCTATAAGAAGCCGTAAGCTAAGGAGGCGTAGGTGCGATGACCCGTTCCTGGAATGAAAGGCTCCAATTTCCCGGGCAACCAAGGAGGTATAATATGGCGGTGCTGGGATAAGAAGACCGTCACCCAATTTTCGATTGCAGAGGGATTCGCTTCGGGCTCGCCGGTAGAGAAAACAAGCAGGTCGGCAGCGGTGACGTCTGCGATGATCTGCTCGTAGCATTCCGGTTCATTTATTGCTAGAAGAGAGGGTATTACGCGAGTCTGCGTCTCTCAACTATTGCCATTTTGGATCTGTTGTGATGCAGCCTTCTGCTGTCTAGTAATCCGGAGAAGCTCTTGGGCGATATCCTCGGGCGAAAGAACAAAATCAACGCACCCGCTTGCGATTGCGCTCTCAGGCATATCCGGCTGCCCGGCCGTGTCTAACTTCTGCGCGATCGTAATGCCTCCCACTTCTTTGATACCGCACAGAGCGGCGGCCCCATCACCATCATACCCAGAGACGATGACGGCGACCAGTTTTCCGTCCCAGTGTTGAGTCAGGGATCTCAGGAAAACCGTTATTACGTCGGGCCATCCCCGTGGCTTTGAGATCGGCTTCAGACGGAATTCGCCATTGAGCACGTGTAAATCCCGCTGTTCCGGAATGATGAACACATGGTCGGGCTGGATGAGCAGTTTTTCCGTAATCAACTCGACCGGCATCGTGGTATAGCTCGGGAGAATTTCGTGGAGTCTAGTGGCGACGGTTCTAAGGTGATTAACGATGACGATGGCAACGCCTAGGTCGGCCGGCAAAAGCCGCAACAACCGGATATAAGCGTCAAGGCCACCGGCTGAACCGCCCACGCAAACTACAGGAAAATCGTTGGATGCTCCCCTAGCTTTCATCGTCGCTTGCGGATCGTCGGTTCGGACGCCGTTTGTCATTTGCGGTTCACTATCCAGTCAGCTTTTCGTCCGAAATCCGCCCATCAGAAAAACGATGAGGCATATCAGCAGAATCAGACCGACACCGCCTCCACCGATAGCGGGACCTCCGAAGTAAAAACCGCCGCCACCGAACAAGAGGAGAAGGACGATTATAAGGAGCAGTAGGTTCATGTTTCCCAACCAAGATAGCATAGCACGATCAGCTAGTCGTTCCTATGGGGTCTTCTCCCCCCCGAGATCAATCTTCGGGAGGCCAGCTCGAATAGAATGAACGCGGCTCTGTGCTTATGGCGTACGTCAGAAAAGTAGATGGAAACTACCGACTCAAGCGCATCCACAATGTCGCGAGGTGCGGCCATACAGCACTATCTCGAATCACAAAGGGCTAGTCTCTCAACCCCCGCCTCGGAATCCTCCAAAATGCGAACGCCATGTGCGTGGGAGGCGATAGCGGCACGTAGGCCCGTATACGCAGGCGCTGGTTTAGTTGGCGACGAGGGTGGGGCCGGTCGGCGTCCTCCGGTTGGGGTCAGCCCGGCCTCCAACTTCCTTTCCGCTACGAAATTTTAGGGTGTTTTCGCTCGTGCTAGCCCCTAACAAAAACGCCGAAAAATCGTAATGCTAGCCCGGGAGAAAACACCCGAAGGTGATTCGAATCCCCCTCTCTCCGCCATTTTCAGGCGGCCTTGAGCGGATGGACGGAGGCTTTGACCTTTGTTCCGATCGTGTTGATCGCCTCGCGCAGGTCGTAGGCGAGCTGCACGCGAAGCCAATAGCCCGGGTTAAGCCCAAAATAGGCGCAAAGGTGGAGGTCGGTTTCTGCGGTCACTCCCCGGCGTTCATTGAGGATTTCGCTGACGCGTTGATGTGGAAGCTTTGCGTCCTTTGCCAGCCGGTAGGCGGTAATACCCATAGGCTGAAGGAACTCTTCGCGGAGGACTTCACCAGGATGTACGTTAAGATGGGTTTTCATTGGTCAGTGGTAGTCTGTAACTTCGACATCGTGCGCATTCTTCCCGTTCCATCGGAAGCAGACTCGATATTGGTCATTCACTCGTATGCTGTGCTGGCCGGCCCGATCGCTTTTTCGAGCTTCTAGTTGGTTTCCTGGCGGGAGTCGCAATTCGTCGAGGGTGGTGGAGGCTTCGAGCTGCGTGAGTTTTCTTAGAGCGACTTTATGGATGGAGGGTGGAAGTTCGGGTGCGCGGCGACCAAGCGAAAGGGCTTCGGTCGGTTTGTCGGCGAAAGATTGAATCACGGGTCAATGGGCCAGACTATGCACGATAGGCGTGCATAACGTCAAGCGATAATATGCACGGCGAACGATAATACTCCTTTATCGAGGTGATCTTCTGTGTGATGAAAAATTGCTCGGGAATGCCCATCTCCGCCCATGTAAAGGCACTAACAGAGTTCAACGCACCGAAATGTTAAGGCGTTGATAGGCAGTAAACAAAGAAACGATGGCGCGCCTCGAATCCTCCTCTCTCCGCCATTTCATATGGTAGGGACCAGGAGCTTCATCCCGACGGCCTTCACAAGATTTTGCTGACGGGTATCAAAACTGATGAATGTGCGGAATCCAAGTTCAAGGGCGCTTGCTACGTGGAGCACATCAAGTGACCGCGTACCGAGATGTCGGCTATGCTCGCGACCCAATTCGGCTGCCCGGTTTAGCGCTGCACGCCAAAGCAAGTCAGCCTGAACATATCGACCTTGCGCAAAATCATCGTCGAGCGCGGCAAGGGCTCCTTCAAATGCAGATTCGCTGATAAGATTGCGGTGCGCCGCTAGAGCGATTCCGTTGACCAACTCGACGCGCCCGTGATGGGTCACCGGAAGGGAGCCTCGAGCCTTTGTGCGCCAGGCAGCCATACATTGGGACTCGGGCTCGTGAAGGTAGAGCTTCAGGAGCGCGCTGGGATCGGCGTAGACCGTATTAGCGGTCGCCACGGTTTTCATCGTCAAGTGCCCGGGATGCCTCGGCTGAGATCGGACGTGGCTGACATGACGTAAGTCTCCTCCAGTAGTCGATTGCTGGGGGCGATTTCTTTAGGGGGGCTGAGTAAGGAATAAGCCGATATTTCGCTGCACCGCTTTCGGTGAGGAGAACCTCGCCCTCTTCCTCAAGAATTCTCCGAACTTTTGGGAAATGGTTGCGAAGATCGCGGACGGACGCGGTGGATTTCATCGTGATACAGATATGTATCACGTGAGTTTAGCCGTCAAGTATGCCGTAGCACAATCATTGAAAGGGCATTGATTGGCTGGTATGGTGGTATGGATGGCATACCGTGCTAATAATCCCAGCACGGGATTTCAGTTCCAGGACCGGCATTTTCACTCATGTCAGCACACTAACAGGATTCACAGTTTCGAATCATTAGGCTCTTCGTAAAGCATCAATAAATAATCGGTTGCGTATTTTGAATCCCGCTCTCTCTGCCATTTTGGATCGGAGTGTACACAAAGGAAAACTCTGTTCAGCATACAGGCGCGGGGACGATTGAAACGACCGCGTCCCTTCTGCCGCAGATAAATTTTGAAGCTATGTCCCCCGTCACTCGCCGAACATTCCTCAAGACTTCTGCCCTGGCCGCCGGTGCCGGGCTCGCCTCGCGGCTTACCAGTTCCGTGTGGGCGAAGCCCGCCGGCGCGAGCGACGATGTGCGCATAGGCATCATCGGTCTCCGCAACAAGGGCGGCGACCATCTGAAGCAGCTGCTGGACCTTCCCGGCGCGCGCGTGGTCGCGCTTTGCGACCTGGACCCCCAGATCCTTTCCCGCGCTGTCGAAGGGATCAAGGGCCGGCGGGTTGCCCCCTTCGCCACGACGGAGGCGCGCGAGCTGCTCGCCCGGCCCGACGTTGACGCCGTGGTGATTGCGACGCCCAACCACTGGCACGCGCTGCTCACACTGTGGGCGTGCCAGGCCGGCAAGGATGTCTATGTCGAGAAGCCGATGTCGCACACGGTGTGGGAAGGCCGGAAGGTGATCGAGGCCGCCAGGAAATACGGCCGCGTCGTGCAGGTGGGCACGCAGCATCGCTCCGATCCCGGCCTTCTGGAGGCCAGCAGATACCTGCGGGAAGGGCACTGCGGGAAGATGCTTCACGTGCATGCCGTGTACTTCAACCTGCGCAAGGACATCGGATACAGGCTGCCTTGGTACCCGGATTGGCTGAACTACGACATGTTCTGCGGACCGGCGCCGATGGCCCCGCTGGAGCGGGCCAGCCTGCATTACGATTGGCACTGGACGTGGGCCACGGGCAACGGCGACCTCGGGAACAACGGGGTCCACGTGCTCGACATGGGTCTTTTTTTCGCAGGGCACCAGGCCCCTCCGCGCCGGATCATCTGCCTCGGGGGGAGATATGTGGTCGCGGATCGAGCGGAGACCCCCAACTCGATGCTCGCAGTCTACGATTACCCGGACGTCCCCTTCATATTCGAGCACCGCGGGCTGCCGGCGAAACCCGGCGTTGACTACATGGATCAGACCCGCGGCGTGCGCTTCGGAATCGTCGTGCAATGCGAGGGCGGCTACTTCGCCGGCATGAACGGGGGCGCGGTATACGACAACAATGACAAGGTGGTGGCGAGGTTTCCCGGGGATGGCGGGGCCGGCCACATGCCTAACTTCCTGGGCGCGGTCCGCAGCCGCCGGGTGGGCGACCTGGCCGCTCCCGCTGATGTCGCCCACACCGCGGCATCGCTCTGCCATTTCGGCAACATCTCGTATCGCATCGGGGAAGCGGCTGGCCTTGGCCGTGTGCAAGAGTCCTTGGAGGCTGTTCCGGTGGCCGGGAAGTACCTTGAAGGGCTGGCGAAGAACCTCGGAGCCAACGGCGTCGACCTCAGCCGCGACCCCTTGAGGCTTGGCCAGTGGATTCAGGTTGAGGGCGACAACATCGCGCAGGTGGAATCCGGCAGCGAGTCGGGCCTGGAGTGCGCCCGGCACCTCCTTCGCGAAACCCACCGGCCGCCCTATGTCATTCCCGAGCAGGTTTGAAACTGGGCGCGAGCCACGTCGCAACGCTGCCGACGGCCCCATTGCCGCACGGCCAGGGTTCCCATCCTGGCGCCCTGCAAACTAGAGAACCCGGGGAACTGCACCAACGCCTCTTATGGCGTTTACGGTCTCCCGGCCTACGGAACCTCGTAGGCCTCGACGCTCGCCACATAACTGAGCGTGGAAACATTGTTGTTCGGCGCCGTTACTGTTCCCGCCACCGGCGAGAAGCAAGTGAACATGTATGGCGTGATCGGATAGAGGGCCGCTCCGCCCGGACCCGTCTGGGCATATGCCACGGTCTTCGCCACGGCATAGTATCCCGACTAGGGCGGGGAGGAGAACTGGGGAACCAACAGGGAGCCCGCGAGCAGCATCCTGGCGGGTATTATTTGCACGACATTCATGTCCGATCGCGAGCGCGGGTCCGCACCTCTTCAGACGTACGGATTGTTATTGGTGCCAGTCAGGGGGGCCGCCCGGGACCCGCCCGCCTCAGTCCCGCAGCCAGTAGTACGCCGCCGTCGCGACGAAGGCGAAGGTCACCGTCGGGGCGATCACCCACATCGGGTTGAACGGCATGGCGAAATGATTGACGGCCCAGACCACGACGAAGCTCTTGAGCACGATCAGGCCCCAGCAGAAGTAGATCAGGACCTCGACGCGCCGGCGATGCCGCATGCGCCTCTCCTCGTCAGTCAGGCCCGCCTCGTCGTGAAGGCGCAGGCTGCGGCGGAGGAGATCGCGCAGCTTTGGGCCTGATCCTTCAGCGTTCATATTGAGCCTCCTGGGGTTTGGGATGGCCGGGACACCGGTCTCTGGCCCCGCAGCTTAGATGAGCGCCGTCCCGCGCGCTCCGCATCTATTGCGAATCCCGTCGCATTGCTTGCCCTTGTGCCGCCTCCGGCCCTGCGGCGGGGGTCGCCAGTCCATGGCGCGCGAAGGGGGCCTTTCGGCAGCTGGCCCCGCTCCAGTTCAGGGCCGTGTTGCCACCAGCCGGAGGGCGGGGCCGTTCGGGTTGGCCTCGAGATCCACAATCTGCCTGGAAAACCCGAAATGCGACAGGGCTCCCAGGATCTCGTCCTTCTCCATCCAGTTTGAATAGGCGTTGGGGCCTCCCCAGAACTGGCTGTAATCGAAGCCGGACCCGTACTCGTGGCGATGGAGAGCGTGGCGGAACCCCGATTGGACGCGCACGTCGGCGCCTGTCGTCCCTGCCGCGCCGGCGGGCTGGCTCGAGATGTACGCCGCCTCCCAGTAGACGGTCCACAGGAAGACGGCCCGCGTCCTCCGGCACAGCAGCTCGAGGAACTCGACCGGATTCACCAGGTGGTACAGAATCCCGCTGGCAAAGCCGATGTCGTACGAATGCCCGATCGAGCGCAGAAACTCCGCGGCATCGCCGTAGAGGAAATTGACCCGCTCCATGCTCAGGAGCTCCTTCACCGCAAGGCACTTCAGGAAGGCCTCGGGATGGGCCTCGATCGCCGTCACCGATTTGGCGCCGGACCGGATCAGCCGGTAGGTGTGGCCGCCCTCGAGGGGGCCGATTTCGAGCACATTGCTCGACTTCAGATCGACGCCCAGCTTCGCGAGGCTTTCCACCGCCCAGTCCACCCGGGGATCCTCAAACAGGGGGGTCTCGCCCGCCTCGCCCCCCTTGTCCGACGGCATCCGTGAGGCCCACTTGCCCTTGAAGATGTCGAGCGTCTGCTGGAACGAAGGCGCCTTCGTGGCATATGGGGAATTCATTCTCTTTGGGTTTCTCGCGTCCGCCCGGATGGTTGGGCGCAACGTCAATCGTCCAGGGATTGATAGGCGAGCACCTGGACCTGCCGGTCGAGGGCAAAGCCGCCCGTGGGATGAAGCTGCGCCATGAATATCACGATCATGTCCTCCTTCGGGTCGACGACAAATGAGGTGTAGAAGAACCCCCCCCAGCTGAAATCCCCCGCGGAGCCGAGCTCGACCAGCGGCGCCTTGACCCCGTCGACCCCGAAGCCGAGGCCAAAACCCATGTCGCGGTTGATCTTCCCGAGCTGGTCGTGGGTCATGAGCTCAACGGACTTGCGACTCAGAATGCGGACATGGTCCAGCGTTCCTCCGTTCAGCATCATCTGGCAGAAACGGGCATAGTCCATGGTCGTCGACGACAGGCCCCCGCCGCCCGAGAAGAGCTTCCTCGGCCCGCGGTAGGGATAGTCGGCGGAGTAGGCCATCGTCCCCTCGACGATGGGCTCGTCGGGAAAGCGGCTGAGGCCCTTCTCGCTGTAGTAGGTGTATGCCGCCGCGAGCCGGGGCACCTTGTCGGCGGGCAGGAAGAAGTACGTGTCCCTCATCCCGAGGGGCTCGAAGATGCGGGTCCGAAGGAACTCGTCGAGCGGCGTCCCGGAGACGACCTCGACTAGGCGGCCGAGCACGTCCACGGAGAGGCTGTACTCCCAGCGGTCGCCGGGGTTGAACAGAAGCGGGACGCCCGCCAGCCGCCTGACGCTGTCCCCGATCGTCCCGTCGTACTGCAGGAGGCCGCTGGCGACGTTCGCGTCGCTGTACATCTGGCCGAGGTCGGCGTTCCAGTTGTAGGTGAGGCCCGACGTGTGCCGCAGCAGGTCGCGGATCGTGATCTCCTGGGCGGCGGGAATGGTGTAGGGCTGGCCGGCCGCGGGCTTGACGAGCACCTTTGGGTTCCTGAACTCGGGCAGGTATTTTGACACGGGCTCCTCGAGCAGGAACTTCCCCTCCTCGTAGAGTATCATGACCGCCGTGCTCGTGATGGGCTTCGACATGGAGCAGATCCGGAAGATCGCGTCCCGCTGCATCGCCTTGCCCGCCTCGCGGTCGGCCATGCCCCGGGCGTCGAACCAGGCCACTTGCCCGCGTCGCACGACCATGGAGACCGCGCCTGCGATCCGCTTGTCGTCGACGCCCTTCTGGACCGCGGCGGCGATGCGGCCGAGGCGATCCGGGGATAGGCCCACCGACTCGGGTTTTGCCGAGGGCAGATCCTGCGCATAACCGGCCGCGCAGAGAATGAGGGCGCCCAGGGCGGAGGATAGGGAGGTTTTTCGGTTCATGGTGGATGACGTGAGGTGCCTGCGCTTCCCGAGGCAGATCGGCCTCATGGCCGCTCTTGGCTGGCGGGGGATGTTTCCGGCCGCCGCCGCAAGGTATTGTGGCCGTGGCGCAGGGACTCAAGTTATTCCCTCGCGCCGGCGGGGCCGAAGGGAGGTTCGCGTCCGGGCGCCCCCCGCGCGAGGCCGGCGCCGCCTGGCCGCCAAGCCCCCATCGTCATCGACGAGCGCGTCCGGGCATGCTACCTTCGGCCCGCTGTTGCCCCTGGCGCACGAACGATCCTCGACAAATCGCTCCTTTCACCCCCGGGCTGTTGCAGCCGCAGTACCTCCATGAAAAGCGCAGTCACACTCCTTTGCTCGACCTTCGCGGCGCTTCCGCTTGTCGCCGCGGACGCGCCCCAGTTTGCCTCCAGGATCAGCGACAGGGCCGAGCCCGTCGCCCCCGGCAAGTTCCAGCCCTCGTGGGAATCGCTCAGGCAATACGAGGTGCCCGAGTGGTACCGCAACGCGAAGTTTGGGATCTGGGCCCACTGGGGCCCGCAGTGCCAGCCCGAGCAGGGCGACTGGTATGGGCGCTTCATGTACCAGGAGGGCAGCGATGACAACAAGTTCCATGTCGGCCACTACGGTCCGCCGTCGGAGTTTGGCTTCAAGGACGTCATCAACACCTGGAAGGCCGAGAAGTGGGATCCCGACCGGCTCGTGGCCCTCTACAAGAGGGTGGGGGCCCAATACTTCTTCGCCCTGGCCAACCACCACGACAACCTGGACCTCTGGGATAGCAAGTACCAGCCGTGGAACTCGGTGAGGGTCGGCCCGAAGAAGGACATCATCGCCGGCTGGGCGAAGGCCGCGCGCGCCCAGGGCCTGCCCTTCGGCGTGAGCGTGCATGCCGCCCACGCGTGGATCTGGTATGAGCCGGCCCAGGGGGCCGACAAGGCCGGTCCGTTCGCGGGGGCCGCCTACGACGGCGTCCTCACGACCGCCGACGGAAGGGGCAAGTGGTGGGACGGCCTCGATCCGCAGGCCCTGTATGCGCAGCACCACGCGCGCAGCCTCAACAGCGAGAACCCGTGGGGGATCAGTCCCCAGTGGGCGTGGGGCAACGGAGCCAGCATCCCCGACGCCGCCTATTGCGAGAAATTCTACAACCGCACCATCGACCTCATCAACAGGTACGACCCCGACCTGGTGTATTTCGACGACACCGTGCTGCCGCTCTGGCCGGTCAGCGACGCGGGCTTGAGGATCGCGGCGCATTTCTACAACAGCAACATGCGGCTGCACAACGGAAGGCTCCAGGGCGTGATGCTCGGCAAGATCCTCAACGAGGAGCAGCGCCGGTGCCTCGTCTGGGACATCGAGCGCGGGGCGAGCAACCAGATCGAGCCCCTTCCCTGGCAGACGGACACGTGCATAGGCGACTGGCACTACAGGCGCTCGGTCTACGACCACGACGGATACAAGAGCGCGAAGACCGTCGTCCAGACGCTGGCGGACATCGTCAGCAAGAATGGCAACCTGCTGCTCAACATCCCGGTGCGCGGCGACGGCACGATCGACGACAAGGAGCAAAAGGTCCTGGAGGGCATCGCCGCGTGGATGGACGTCAACAAGGAGAGCATCTTCGGCACGCGCCCCTGGAAAGTCTTCGGCGAGGGTCCGGCCAGCGAGGGCGCGGCCCTGGAGGCGCAGGGCTTCAACGAGGGCAAGGGCAAGGCGTTCACGGGCGAGGACGTCCGGTTCACCACGAAGGGAAGCGCGCTTTACGCGATCGTCATGGGCTGGCCGGTCAAGCCGCTTGCGATCCGGTCGCTCGGCGGCTCGGCGAGGCTGCTCGACAGGACGATTGCCGGGATCGAGCTGCTCGGCAGCGACGAGATCGTCCGCTGGAAGCGGACGGATGACGCGCTGGTGCTGGAGGCCGCAAAGGCGAGGCCCGCCTCCGATTTCGCGGTCGTCTACAAGATCAAGCTTGAGCCGGATGCCAGGCTGGCGAGCGAGTGACGCGCCGCGGCGCTCCGCGGCCGTGACCGGGGGGGCGCCCGAGGGGCGAAATACCGGGCTTCTCGCCCGGGCCGCGATGCTGTAGTCTTGGGGCACGTTGGAACACCCGCCCCTTCGCATCGGACTGTTCGGCATCGGACTGGAAGCCTATTGGCCCCAGTTCGCCGGCCTCAAGGAGCGCCTCGAATCCTGCCTCGGCGCCGTGGCGCAAAAGCTTGCGCGGCCGGGCGTCGAGGTCGTCAACCTCGGGCTCGTGGACAATCCCGATCGCGCCCAGGCCGCGGGCCGCGAGTTCCGGCGCGAGGATGTCGATCTGATCTTCCTCCACGCGACGACCTACGCGCTGTCGTCCACCGTGCTGCCGGTCGTGCAGCGCGCCAAGGTGCCGGTGATCGTGCTCAACCTCGCGCCTGAGGCCGCGATCGACTACGCGGCGTTTGCCAGGCTCGGCGACCGCACAAAGATGACCGGCGAATGGCTTGCGCACTGCTCGTCGTGCCCGGTTCCGGAGATCGCCAACGTCTTCAAGCGAGCCGGGATACGCTTTCACGAGGTCACCGGCGTCCTGGGCGACGACCCTGCGTGCTGGGGCGAGGTCGACGGGTGGGTGGACGCGGCGCGTGTGGCCGCCGCGATGGGCCGCAACCGCCTGGGCCTGATGGGCCACCCCTACGGCGGGATGCTCGACATCGAGTCGGACGCGACGCTGCAGGCCGTGACGTTCGGCACGCACATCGAACACCTCGAGGTGGACGAGCTCTCCGGCCTGCGCCGCGGGGTCCCGGACGCAGCGATCGCCGGTCGGCTGGCGGAAATCCGCGGGGTGTTCGACATCCAGCCCGGCTGCACGGCGGAGGACCTCGCGGAGGCAGCGCGGACGTCCGTCGCGCTCGACCGTATGGTGGCCTCCCACCGCCTCGGCTCGCTCGCCTATTTCCACAAGGGGACCGGCGTGCCGGAGAACGAGGCGACCATGGCGTCGATCATCCTCGGGTGCTCGCTTCTCACAGCGAGGGGGGTGCCGGTCGCGGGCGAGTATGAGGTGAAGAACGTGCAGGCGATGAAGATCATGGATCTCCTGGGCGCCGGCGGCTCGTTCACGGAGTACTACGCGATGGACTTCAACGACGACGTCGTGCTGATGGGGCACGACGGCCCGGGCCATATTGCCATCGCGCAGGGCAGCACGAAGGTGCGCCCCCTCGAAGTCTACCACGGCAAGGTCGGCCGCGGCGTTTCCGTCGAGATGGCGGTGCGCCACGGCGCCGTCACGCTGCTCTCCGTCATCGAGGGCGGCGGCGGCACGCTGGCGCTGCTCTGCGCCGAAGCCGAGTCGGTCGCGGGCCCGATCATGGAAATCGGCAACACCAACAGCCGGTACCGCTTTCCCTGCGGCGCGCGCGAGTTCGTCCATCGCTGGAATTCGCACGGGCCCGCCCACCACTGCGCCGTGGGTGTCGGGCACATAGCCGACAGGATTGACAAGCTCGGCAGGCTCCTCGGGATCGATGCGGTCCGCGTCTGCTGAGGCAGGCTCAGGCTTCGATCATCGCCTTGATCACCCCCGTCCCGGGCCGAACCCAGGCCGGGAAGTCGTCCGACACGCGGGCCAGCGGCGCCCGGTGCGTGATCCACGGCGTCGTGTCGATGCGCCGGGCCTCGATGAGACCGATGATGCGCGTGAAGTCGGCGGACAGAGCGTTCCGGCTGCCGATCAGCGTCAGCTCGCGCCTGTGGAAATCGGGGTCGTTGAACGTCACGTCTCCCTGCAGGAGGCCCACGAAGACCAATCGGCCCCCGGGCGCGGGGAAGTTGAAGGCCCCCTCCATGGAATCCCTGCTGCCGGTCGCGTCGAAGACCGAGGTGGGCAGGTTGCCGCCGGTGATGCGCCGCAGGGCGTCCAGCGGGGCTTCGGCGGCCCCGTTGATGCCATGGGGCACGCCTAGGCGGCTCCGGCAGAACTCAAGCCGCGCCGCGTTGACGTCGAGGGCGATGACCTGAGCGCCCTTCTCCAGGGCGAACTGCATCACGGCGAGGCCGATCGGCCCCGCGCCGATGACGAGCGCAAACTCACCGGGCTCGAGGCCGGCGCGCTCGACGGCGTGGCAGCCGATCCCGAGGGTTTCGACGAGCGCCAGCTGGTCGAGTGAGAGGGTCGCGGACGGATGGAGCTTGCGCGCGGGCACGACGAGCTGCTCGCGCATGCCCCCGTCGATGTGGACGCCGAGCACGCGCAGGTTGGCGCAGCAGTTGGGCTTCCCGCGGCGGCAGGCGATGCACTTCTGGCAGTCGAGGTAGGGCTCCACCGAGCACCGGTCCCCCGGTTTCACGTTCGCCACGCCGGCCCCCACCGCGAGGACCTCGACTCCCAGCTCATGGCCCAGGATGCGCGGGTAGGTGAAGAACGGCTGGTTCCCGGCGAACGCGTGCAGGTCGGTCCCGCACACGCCGACGCGGCGCACGCGCACAAGCGCCTCGCCGGGCTGCGGCCGCGGGGGCGGCTCGGACTCGATCAGGGCGAAGCGCCCGGGCTCTTCGAGGCGTATGGTGGTCATGACGGGATTGCCGCCGGAGGCACACATCGAGCAGGCTGGTGCTCACCCGCGCTCATACATGATGACCGTCTGGTCAAGGCCGCGATCAGACGCGGGCCAGCGCAGGGTGGCGCTGCCAATCCGCGCCTCGATGTGGTATTCGACGGCCGGGTTCGCAAGGTCCAGCCCTGGCAGGGCGGCCTCGTAGACCCGGCGGGCGACGTGGGTGAGCGGGAGCCGCCGGTAGTCCGTGCCGCCGAGCCACCGCCAGCAGAGTTCGATGGCGCCGGGATCCTCCTCGGCGGCCACGAGGACCCGCAGGCGGACTGGCTCCCCTGGCGCGGCGCAGGTGCGCACGGTCGGGACTATGAGCCGGGCGGGGCCGGCGTACTGGTGGGACGGCGAGGCCGCCAAAGGCAGGTCGCGGGCGAGGAGCCTGATGAGCGACGCGTCGTGCTTGGTGAGGATGGCCTGGTGCACGCGGCTGTGCTGCTCTAGGTTGGCGAGGGTGCCCAGTTCCCCGAGGCTCGAGGCGCCGGCCACCTCGGTGCGGAGCAGGCGGGTCCAAAGCGCGGCAAGGCGCAAGCGCAGCTCCAGGGCGCCGGTCCGCGCCCGCTCGCCCGCCTGGGCCGGGTCCGCCAGCGCCGCGAGGGCGGCCATTTCCCGGTCGAGAGCCCCGGCGGTGCAGCCGATTTCGGCGATGAGGCGCATGGCGCGGAACTGGTTCAGCCAGTAGTCGAATCGCTCGAGGCTGGCGCTTCCGCGCACGCGGGCCCGCAGCGACTCGAGCTCATCGACGAACGAGTAGGCTGCTGCGACGGAAGCCCATGGCTCGGGGTTGCGCAGAATGTCCCCCGGCCCGTCGACCCAGAGGGACGGGACCGGCAGCTTCACCCCGTCGACCGCGCTGAAGACGCGCGCGATCGCATCGGCGGGCTCGGCCCCAAAGTTCGCGGCGGCGAAGTCCAGGTAAAAGGCCTCGATCGGCATCGTCCGGTCGTCGGGCGGGCGCGGCCGGCCGGGAAGCTGGTCGGCTTCAAAGTCTTCCCAGGCGGGGCCGCCGCAGTTGATGTGCTTCTCATACCTTGCCTGGCCGACCTTGGTGGCCCCCAGGACCTCGATCGTGGCGATCGACGGCTGGCCGGTGTGCGCGACGAACCCGATCCGCAGGTGCCCGTCGGTTATGTCGACATCCTTGAACTCATGAACGACAGCCTGGTTGGGACCGTACCGGGCTGCCAGGTCGAGACGGTCGAGGGCGACGCTGCCCTGCAGCTTCACGCTGAACACCCGCTGGCCGGACTGGGCATCCTGGATCTCGCTGAATCCGAGCCGCACGCGGTAGGTGCCGCTCGGCACCAGCAGGTCATAGGCGCCCATGCCCACCCGGTTCGTTTGAAACAGCGCCGCCTGGCCGGTCCCGGCGATGGGCGCGGAGGTGGAGACGACGCCCCCGCCGTCGGCGCCGGACGCGGTCAGGGGCGGAATCCGCGCCCGGTCGAATCCCGGGGGCAGCCACGACTGGTCCCAGGCGGCGCCCGCGAGCGCCGCGATGGCGGGGGCGAGGATCCTGGTCCTCCAATGGATGCCGATCAGGCCCGTGCAGCCCAGGCGGCGGGCGTCCGCCGCGTCGAAGCGCATGCGGCCGGCCCAGAGCTCGGGGCTGGTGAGGTCGCCGTCGTTCTCGAGCCAGGGTATGGCCCAGCGCGGGCGGTCGCTGAGGTTTGCGAACTGTCGCTCGATCGCCGCGTAGCCGACCGCGGAGTTGATCGCGCTCATCGGCGACGACGGCGGCAGGAGCCGGTCGAGGGCGGCGCGGTCGTGCTGCGGGCCGAGCACCCAGCCGCACGTGGCGAGCTTTATGGGGCTGTGCAGGTCGCGCAGGGCGCCGAGGGCGGCCCGGATGTCGTCCGCCGTGGCCTTGAAATGCTCCGGCTTGTTGCCCTCCCAGGTCCAGGATTCCGGGGTCCAGAGCCAGTAATAGTCGGCCGGGCAGGCGCGGCTGATGCGCTCGAACATCGCGGCGTAGATCTCCCCGGCGAGGGCCGGGTCGCTCGGGTCGCGGCCGCGGCTCCGGAGCTCCGCCTGCACGGGCGCGGGCAGGGTGAGGGGGGTCTCCGTGCCGATGCAGGTGAGCACCCCGAGGCGGCGGGCCTCGGCGAAGGCGGTTCCGAGCATCGCCGCCGTGCGGTTGAAGACCGCGGCGGACCCGGAGGGCGTCTGGTCCTCGAAGCCCTCCCCGCGCATGACATCCGAGCCGAAGTCGTCGCGATCGTATAGATCGGCCGCTCCGCCGAGGAAATCGCCCGTCCGGAGGGGGGCGTAGCTCCACCAGTACCGGCCGCTCCTGCCGGTCGTCTGATAGGAAGCGGGGTAGGCGCTGGTCACCTGCCCGCGCTCGTCGAAGTCGCTGCGCGGGCCGATCCAGACGGTCGGCTCGGGGCCCACCGTGCCGTCGGGATACGTGTGCAGGCCTAGGAAGTTCATCCGCAGCTTCGCCAGCTGGCCGACGGCGCAGAGGTAGTCGTCCGTGCTCCACCAGTCGGGCCCCTCGGCAAAGTCATGGAATGGCTGGAGCCCGCGCACGCTGAACAGCGCATGCCCGTCCTCGGCAAAGGCCGGGAAGGAGAGGGGGACGGGCGAGTCGGGAATCACGTCCCCGTGGAGGTAGAACCGCACGCCCAGGCGCTCGGCGAACCGGTAGACGCCGTAGAGGGTGCCCACATCGTCCCCTCCGATGATCGACACGCGGCCGTCTGAGCTGCGCACGCGGTAGTCCCCGGGCCCCAGCGGCTGGCCGGGTCCGGCCAGGCTCGCCAGCGCGCGGCCCTGCGTCGCCACGATCAGGGCCGGGCCGGCGGGAGCGCCCGCCTGCGGCCCGGACGCGACCAGCGATCCGGTGCACACGTAGATGTAGCGCTGCAGCTCGCGGGCGGCGAAACGCTCGAGGGCGCTCGCCGCCGGGTCCACCGCGATGCGGCCCTGCTGCGGGACCGGGGGCTCCAATGCGGACGCGGGGGCGAGCGCGGCCAGCCCGGCCAGAACAAGGCATCCCAGGGCCTTCATGGCCCTTGCTCGGCCGGCCGGGATTTTGCATGGACAACCCGGAGCGGCCTGCGCTTGCTTGGGCGCGTCATGCAACAGCAGGAGAACAAACTCGTCACACCCGCCAGCCTGGCGGTGGATGCGGTCCTTGTCATCGCCTTTTTCGTATTCATGTACGGCGTCGTTTCATCGCATGTCCCCTCCAGGGACCACCGGATGGTCCTGATCTGGGGCGGCGCGTGCTCGGTGTGCCTGACCTGCCTTTTCTGGCTCGCCCTGCAGATGCTGCGCGTCGTGGTGCGCGCCCAGCGCAACGCGCCGAAGGAGTAGGCGGGTTCTCAGGCTGCCCGCCCGACCCGCCGGAACGAGGCCACGAAGAACCCGTCGCCGTCGTGCGACTGGGGCATGAGCCTCCCGCCGGCGACCGCCAACTCCAAGCCGGGCGTCTCCCGCAGGAGGGCCTCCGCCACGGACTCGTCCTCGGTGCGGCACAGCGAGCAGGTCGCATAGACAAGCAGGCCGCCGGGGCGGACGCGCGCGGCGTTCTCGCGAAGCAGCTCCAGCTGGCGGACAGCCGATGCGCGGACGACCTGCGGCGTCGTCACCCATTTCAGGTGCGGCGAACGCCGCCAGGTCCCCGTGCCGGAGCACGGGGCGTCCACGAGGACGCCGTCGTAGCCGCCCTCCGGGTCGGTCCGGGGCCCGATGCGGATCCGTCCGGCGAGGCCGGCGCGCCCGGCGCGGGCGCGGAGCTCGTCGAGCGGCTCGCGCCTGACGTCGCGGGCGCAGACCCGGCCGCCCGGCCCGAGCATGCAGGCCAGCTGCAGCGCCTTTCCGCCGGAGCCCGCGCATGCGTCGAGCCAGGACCCCCCGGGCGCCACCCCCACGGATTCCAGCACGAGCTGCGAGCCGATGTCCTGGATCTCGACCTTGCCGGAAAGATACGCGCCCGCCTTTGAGACGTCGGTGTCGGGCGGCAGGGCGACCGCCGCCGCCAGCAGGGGACTCCGCCTCCAGGCCCATCCCAGCCGGTCAAATTCCGCGAGCACGGGCGCCGGGTTGGCCGTCTGCAGCCGCAGCCACAGGGGCGCGCGCGACACGAGCGCGTCGCGCAGGGGCGCAGCGGACGCCCCGGGGCACTCCGCGCGGAACCATTCCGGGGTGAGAGCCTCGGGGTCGGCGCCCAGCACGAGCGCCTTCGCGTCGACTCCGTCGGGGCACGGGGGGAGGTCGCCCGAGATCTCCGCGCGGAAGGGCCGCACCGGCGGCGTGTCCGCGGCAAGCCATGCGATCCGCCTCACCGCGCCCGGGGGATCCGACTCCAGCAGGGGTTCGATCCAGGGCAGGTAGCGCACGGCCGCGTAGATCAGCTCCCGGTAGATGCGCCGGTCGCGCGAACCGAGCCTTCGGTCCCCGCCCAGGAGCGCGTCGATCCTCGCGGGAAGCCCCGCGTCGCGCCTCCAATGGGGGCGCAGCCGCCCGAGGAGCTCGACTAGGGTTCGCTGCTGGCTACCGGCGCGGCTCACGGGCTCGATTCGAGGCGGATGGCCGTCGGGCCGTCAGAACCGCATCATGTTGAGGGAGACGTTTAAGCCAAAGTGGCCCTGCCCGTTGTTCGGGCCCCGAGAAAACGTCACCGCATATTCGACGTTCCAGGTGTTCGAGACCTTCTGGGAGATCCCGTAGTATTGGTCGACGAAGAAGTGGTCCCGGGCGTCGTAGTCGCCGCGCGCGAAGGCCTCGTACACCTCGTTCAGCCGCGCGCGGGTCTCCACGTGGAATACGTCGAGGCCGACGATCGGGTAGCTGCCCAGCCCGGGCAGGTAGAACGTCCCGTACTTGTCCGAAAGGTACCCGACGCCGAAGCCCGCCGACCACACCTCTCCCTCCCGGAACGTGATGGTGGCGTCCATCGCCCGTTGCGCGGCCCTTCTTGTCGAGACCGAGTCCTCCACCCTCAGCTCGAGCCACCGCGCCGGGGTCGCCGTGATCTCGGCGTGGACATCCGAGAAGTCGGTCTGTCCCAGCGAGCGGTGGAACCGCAGGTCCTCCTCCACATTGAACGTCAGCAGGTCGATCGACCCGTAGTTCTTGTCGCGGGTCTGCAGCGTGTTGTTCAGTCCCACCCTGAGCACGTTCTCGGCCTGAAGCTGGTCCAGCGCCCTCATGTCTCCCAACTCCATGATGGGAAGGTAGTTGGAAAATGTGCTCCGGTCGATGGGCGGTATCCAGTCCGCGGACTTCTCCGCACCGGGAATGTACCGGTAGCTCAGCGTCGGCGTCAGGAGGTGGCGCAGCCCGTCGATGTGCCAGAGGGGGTTCTCGTAGTCGAACGTCGCGCTCATCTTCAGGTCCGCGTCGAGGCCGACCTCGCCCAGGGCACGGCCCGCGCCTCCGGAGTTCGCGGCGCCCGCGGTGTCCCAGTACTCGGTGAAGCGCCCGCCGACGACGGGCGTCAGGTCCAGGAAGCCCTTGTACAAAAACGGGCGGCAGAGCCCGAGGAATGCGTCAAACCGGTCGCTCTCGAGGTGGGCGCCGCCGTCGGGCGGGTTCTCCTCAAGGTGGGCGAGGCTCGAGTCGAACCGGGCATAGATCCCGCCGCCGATGGCGGCCGGAAGCAGGTCGAACCGGATTTCGGGCAGGCGCTCCTGGACCGGGTAGAACGCGTCGGGCTGGAACCGCGTGAAGACCGAGCCGACGAAGTCCGCGCCGGTGTAGACGGCCTCGATGTAGTTGTCGGGCTCCTGCACGGGCACGAACTCCTTGGCGTGGAAATCGCGGATCACCTCGGAGTCCGTGGACCAGTTGACATCGCCGTTCAGGGTCAGGTCCGGCGTGATCTGCTGGATGTGGTGCCATTCCGCGAAGGCGCGGTTGGGCGGCACCGGGTTGTCCAGGATGTCCGTCAACCTCCTGCCGAGGTCATAGATGTAGCCGGCCTTGAGGGACCCCAAGATCGAGCCGTCGCCGGTCTGCACGTCGTAGTTCGCGACCGGGCCCACCATGACGCCCCTGAATGTGTAGACCCCGATGTCGGGCCCCAGGCTGGCCCCGTCCGCGATCGGGATGTGCATGCCCGCGTCGACGTACGCTCCGAGCGAGTGGCGGTAGCCGCCCTCGAGCGTCGTGTTCCACAGGTTGGATTCGTGCGCGAGGTCCTCGCCCAGGCGCGATAACGGAAACGGGAGGTAGTCGCCGATCCCCACTTCGGCCGTGGCCAGGCGCAGGTAGTGCCCGGGCGAGTAGATCACGGTCTTTGCCTTGACTGTCGGCTGCCACGACCCCGGCTCGCGGTAGACGACCGTGGCGTCATGGACGATGACCTCTTTCTGGGTCCCCTCGGCCGTCGGGCCCTCGATGTAGAACGGAAACCTGCCGGCCCGCAGGTTCTGGGCCGTGAAGGACCCGTTGCCGCCGTTGTAGGTGAGCCGGTCCGCGAGCAGCCGGTTCCCGATCCGCGTCAGGACCACGTGGCCGGTCGCCACGGCGACCAGCGTCTTCTGGTTGTAGCGTATCTCGTCGGCGGTCAGGAGCAGGCTCTTGTCTACGAGCCGCGCGTTGGGCCTGGCGACGGCTTCGCCGGTCGCCTCGTCGAACGTTATGGTCGAGTCGGCCGAGAGGTCCGCCTTGGACTCGGCGCTGAGCGTCGCAGCCGGAGCGGCTGCAAGGGCGAATAGAAGGGCGAGGCGGCGCATCACTCGGCGCAAGCAAATGCGCCGGGGCGCGCCCAAGCAAGCCTCGCCCGGTGGCGGAAAAAGGCGCCGAATCGCATCCGGCGCGCACTTTAGGCTTTTTCGGCGGGGCGGCGGGCCCCATCGTGTCGGGCCGGCATGCCCAGCAAACGCCCCATCCGCAGGTCCAAAGCAGCGCGCGACATCGCCCCGCTGCGCTCCGAGGTCCGCGGACTGGGCGCGGCGCTCGGCCGCGTGATCACGCGGATCGAGGGCCGCGAGACCTTCGACACGGTGGAGGCCCTCCGCAAGCTTGCCAAGGCGCGCCGCGCGAACGACGCCGACGCCGAGCGGCTCCTCGCGAAGGCCGTGGCCGAGCTGGATCCCCCGGCGGCCTTCAACCAGGCGATGGCCTTCACGCTCTATTTCGAGCTCGTGAATCTGGCCGAGGAGAACTTCCGGATCAGGCTCCTGCGCCGGCGCCGCGTGGCCCGCGCCCTCGGGAAGGACGAGGGTCGCCCCATCCGCGAGTCCATCGAGGCGGCCGTGATGGAGCTCAAGGAGGCCGGCATGGGGGCGGAGGAGATGCAGAGGCTCGTGGACCGGCTGCGGATCGAGCTCGTGTTCACCGCCCACCCGACCGAGACGAAGAGGCGCACGCTCCTCGCGAAGCTGAGGCGCCTGGCGGGGATCCTCCGCGCGCGGGCGCTGCCGGAGTCGTCGCCCGATTGCGCGGTCCTGGACGCGGAGACGGTCGAGCGCGAGATCGCGTCGCTCTGGCTCACCGACCGCAGCCGGACTGCCCGGCCGGGCGTCAAGGACGAGGCCCGCACGGGGCTGTGGTACTTTGACACGACGCTCATCGAGACGATGCCCCGCCTGCAGATGGACATGGAGCGGGCCCTCGCCCGCCATTATCCCGGGGTGCGGCCCCCCCGGCGGTGGCTCACGTTCGGGTCGTGGATCGGGGGCGACCGCGACGGCAACCCTGAGGTGACCGCGTCGACGACCGCCGACGTGCTCCTGTTGCACCGGCGGCTGGCCATCGAGAAGCTCCGGGCGACCTCGCACGAGCTGGGAAGGCTCCTCAGCGTGAGCGACCTGCGCGACACCGTGGTCCCGGCCCTCAAGCGCGAGCTCCGCGAGAACCTTCACCTCTCCGAGCACCTGTCGGAGCTCGAGAACAGGTATCCCCACGAGCCGTACCGCCTGCTCCTCGGGGTGCTGCAGGAGCGGCTGGGGCGGGCGAGGGACGAGCTGCGCGACGGGGGCGCGCTCCTCGCCTCCTCGTCCTCCTCGTGCCTTTCCCGCTCCACGGTCGCCGACACATTGGACACGATCCGGGCCGGCCTCGAGGCGGGGCGGGGCGCCATGCTCGCGGGCGGCGACCTGGCCGCGGCTGCAAACCAGTTCGAGGTGTTCGGCCTCCACACGGCGCGCATCGACCTGAGGCAGCATTCATCGCTGCACGAGGCCGCCGTGGCCGAGATCCTGGGGCGCGCCGACTATCCCGGCCTGGGCGAGGAGGACAAGCGGAAGGTGCTCCTCGCCGCCGCCGCCGCCGCCGCGCCGCTCGGGCCTGGGGCGGCCGCCGGATTCACGGCCGCGACCCGCGACGTCCTCGAGCCGCTCGCCCTTTCGGCCCGGGCCCGGGCGGCGATCGGGGCGGAGGCGATGGGCATCTACATCATCAGCATGACCAACGGGCTGTCCGACATCCTCGAGGTCGAGCTGCTGCAGAGGCTCGCCGGGTCCTCGCTTCCGATCGCGCCGCTGTTCGAGACGCGCGACGACCTCGAGCGCGCGCCGGGCGTGCTTGCGGAGCTCTTCGCGCTCCCCGGCCGCCGGACCGTGCACCAGCACGTGATGCTGGGCTACTCGGACAGCAATAAGGACTGCGGCTACATCACGGCGAACTGGGCCCTGTTCAAGGCCCAGGAGGCGATCGCGCGCGTGTGCCGCGGCGCCGGCGTCGCGCTGACCCTTTTCCACGGGCGCGGGGGCAGCATCGCACGCGGCGGCGGCCCGGCGGCGAAGGCCATCCTCGCCCAGCCCGCGGGGCTGGGCGACGGCGGGATCCGCGTGACCGAGCAGGGGGAGGTGCTCTCGACGCGCTACCATGACCCCGACCTTGCGCACAGGATCCTCGAGCAGATGGCCTACGGAGTGATGCTCGGGATCCACGCGGCGGGGGCCGGGGCGTCCGCCCCCCAGGAATGGCGCGACGCCATGGAGGAGATGAGCCTGGCCGGATACGAGGCGTACAAGGCCCTGGTCCACGACGACCCGGAGTTCCTCGCGTTCTGGCGCCAGGCGACGCCCATCGACGAGATCAGCAACCTGAAGCTCGGCTCCCGCCCGGCGTACAGGAAGGCCACCGAGGACGTGGCGGACCTGAGGGCCATACCTTGGGTGTTCTCCTGGATGCAGAGCCGGTTCAATTTTCCCGGGTGGTTCGGCCTGGGAAGCGCGCTCGAGTCGATGCTGCGGCGCGGGCCGAAGGCCAGGGAGCGGCTGCGGGCGATGCACGCCGGCTGGCCGTTCTTCCAGACGCTCATCGACAACGCGCAGCTGACGATGCGCAAGGCGGACATGGGGATCGCGGCGCTCTACGCGGGCCTCGTCGTGGATTCGAGGATCCGGCGCCGCATCCTCGGCATCCTCGGCGCGGAGTTCGAGCGGACGGAGTCGGCGATCCTCGCCGTATCGGGGCAGAGGCGCCTCCTCGCACGCGAGCCCGTCCTCCTGCGGTCGGTCGAGCTGCGCAACCCCTACATCGACCCCCTGAACTACATCCAGGTCGACATGATGCGCCGCCTGCGCGGCCCGGTCCCGCCGCCGCCGCGCGAGGCCGAGGCTATCCACGCCGTGATCGAGCTCACGATCAACGGAATCAGCGGGGGCCTGAAGAACACGGGCTAGAGCCGGCCGTTCTGATTTGCCCCGCCGTCGGCATCGGGTGCAGTATGCCGAGAACAAGGACCCCGAGCAAGTGACCCTCCCCAAGACCGACATCAAGGCGATCCTGAATGCCCGCCACGGCTCCCCCCACTCGGTGCTCGGGATGCACACGTGCACGTATCGCCGCAGCCCCGGGCTCGTCGTGCGGGCCTTCCTGCGCGACGCCGCGGCCTGCGAGGCGGTCCTGACGTCGGACACGCCTCCCGCGGTCTTCCCGATGAGGTCCCTCGCGCCCGAGGGCCTCTTCGAGGTCCCCATCCCCTGGCGCGCCGAAGTCTGCGCGTATGAGCTCAGGGCCACCTCGGCGGACGGGCGCGTCCGGCAGTTCCGCGACCCGTACTGCTTTCTCCCCACGCTCGGGGAGCAGGACCTCTATCTCTTCAACGAGGGCAATGAGCACAGGATCTACGACAAGCTGGGCGCGCATGCGCGCGACCTCGGCGGGGTGCAAGGGGTCGCCTTCGCGGTTTGGGCCCCCGCGGCGGCGCGGGTCTCGGTCATAGGCAACTTCAACGGCTGGGACGGGCGCTACCACCCGATGCGGGGCCTGGGGGCGTCGGGCGTATGGGAGATCTTCATCCCGGGCCTGGGCCAAGGGGAGCTCTACAAGTTCGAGATCCGCGACAGTCTGGGGGGGATACGCGTCAAGAGCGACCCCTACGGCACCTGCTTCGAGGGGCCGCCCGGCAACGCCGCCCGGGTGTGGGAGACGGGGGCGTTCACGTGGGGCGACGCCGCCTGGATCGAGCGCCGCCGCTCGCAGGCGGGCCTCCTGGACCGGCCGGTCTCGGTCTACGAGGTCCACCTCGGCTCCTGGCGCCGGAAGCCCGAGGAGGGCAACCGTTCGCTCACCTACCGCGAGATCGCGCCGCAGCTGGCCGACTACGCGGTCGAGATGGGCTTCACCCACGTTGAGGTGATGCCGATCGCCGAGCACCCGTTCGACGGGTCGTGGGGGTACCAGGTGACGGGATTCTACGCGCCCACGCACCGGTTCGGCCCGCCGGAGGACTTCGCGTGGTTCGTGGACCACCTGCATCAGCGGGGCATCGGCGTCATCCTCGACTGGGTGCCCGCGCATTTCCCGAAGGACGCGTTTGCGCTGGCGGAGTTCGACGGGACCCACCTCTACGAGCACGCGGACCCGAGGCAGGGCGCGCACAGGGACTGGGGCACGCTCATCTTCAACTACGGACGGCACGAGGTGCGCTGCTTCCTCGTCGCCAACGCGCTCGCCTGGTTCGACAGGTACCACGTGGACGGCCTGCGCGTCGACGCCGTCGCCTCCATGCTCTACCTCGATTACTCCCGCGGGCACGGGGAATGGGTGCCCAACCGGTTCGGGGGGCGCGAGAACCTCGAGGCGATGGATTTCCTCAAGCGCGTGAACGACCTCGTCCACCACTACTATCCCGGGGCGCTCATGATCGCCGAGGAGAGCACGTCGTTCCCGGGCGTCACGCGCGGGACCTCCGACGGCGGACTTGGGTTCGACTACAAGTGGAACATGGGATGGATGCACGACACCCTGCGGTACTTCTCCAAGGAGCCCATCAACCGCCGCTGGCACCAGAACGACCTGACATTCGGGATGCTCTACCAGTACGCGGAGAACTTCGTGTCGGTGTTCTCGCACGACGAGGTGGTCCACGGGAAGGCGTCGATGCTCTACAAGATGGGGGCGTGGCATATCCCGGAGAAGGCGGCCAACCTGCGCTCTCTCTACGCGCACATGTGGGCCTATCCCGGGAAGAAGCTGCTGTTCATGGGGAGCGAGTGGGCCCAGTCGGGCGAGTGGAACCACGAGTCCAGCCTGGACTGGCACCTGTGCCAGTACATGGACCACGAGGGCGTGCGCAGGCTCGTCGCCGACCTGAACCGCCTCTACGCCGCCGAGCCGGGCCTCGGCGCGAACGACTTCAACCCGCGCGGGTTCCGGTGGATCAACTGCCTGGACGCCGACGCGAACGTGATCGCCTACCTGCGGACGGACGCGAGCGAGGAGACGCTCTTCGTTGTCGTGGGCCACTTCGGCGGGGTCACGCGCACCTACAGGGTCGGGGTGCCCCGGCTGGGCTGGTGGCGCGAGGTGATCAACTCGAACAGCGAATACTACGGCGGCACGGGCCTGGGAAACGCCGGGGGACGGCCCGCCACCAGCGATCCGTGCGACGGCTACACGCAGTCGATCGAGCTCACGCTGCCCCCCCTGACCACCCTGGTTTTCAAGTGGGCCGCGGGCGGGCAGGGCGGGTCCGGGCCCCTCGGTACGTAGAAGTGCGGGGGCGTTTTGCCTCGCTAACCTTTTCCGCGCTGGCAACCGTAATGGGCAAGTGCGCGGTGCGTAGGCCAGATGCGTAGATATGCGGGGTGTTTTTGACTCGCGGCTTGGCGATGCAGCCCGCACATTGTTTGGTGACAACGGATATCCCTCTTCATGGCGCGCAAAATAAGCTTCCTCAACTATAAGGGCGGCGTCGGCAAGACGTCGCTTATCGTGAACGTTGCCGCCGCGTTGGCCAAGATGGGCAAGCGGGTCCTCCTGTTCGACCTCGACACGCAGTCGAACGCGAGCATCTGGCTGCTCCGCCTCGACCGTTGGAACAAGATCAACTCCAGCGGGGAAGGCTCGATCTTCTCGGTTTTCGACCCGGGCAAGGTCCACATCAGGGACATCGTGGTGAAGGACGTGGTCGAGGGAAAGTCGGGCGAGAAGGTGCTTCCGGGCCTCGATCTGGTCCCCACGAGCTTCAACCTCACGGACCTGGAGGGCGAGTACTCGGGCGATCCCAAGCGGCCCGCCTATCTCGTCTTCTGCGAGCAGGTCGCGGCTCTCGAGCCAAACTACGACTACATCTTCTTCGACTGCCCGCCGAACCTCCTGCGCGCATCCCAATGCGGCGTGTTCACCTCGAACGAGATCTACGTGCCCTCGAATCCCGACGCCCTGAGCCTCATCGGATTCACGCTCCTTGCCGACAAGCTCCAGAAGTTCCAGGCACTCTCGGGCAGCTTCCGGAAGGCGTCGATGGGAACGCCCGCGCAGGTGCAGGGGCTCATCTTCAACTCCATCCGCACGGGGGTGGACATCGAGGTTCCCAAGATGAGGATGCAGCTCCGGCTGAATCAGTTCCGCGCGGCGAAGCGCGCCGCGCCCGGCGCGAAGATCTTCACCGTGCAGATCCGCGACGCGATGGTCGTGCGCCGCTCCGTCGCCCTGGGCCTGCCCGTCATCCTCGTCGGCAGCGAGGCCGCCGACGTCGTGGATTCCGTGACGAGCGACTACAGAAAGCTCGCCCACGAGCTCGACGAGCACGATCCTTCCTCCTAACCGAACCCACGATGCCCGAACAGAAATACTCTGAAAAGGATTGGGACGAGGTGCGCACGGCTTTTGCGAGCTCGATCATGGTCGACACGCCCATTTCGAGCCTGGCGCAGAACCTGGACGGCCCGACGTGGCCGGTGAAGTCCAAGGACGAGACCCCGGCGAAGTACATCGACCTGAGCTACGGCGAGGCGATGGAGCTGCTCGCGCTCAAGGGCCAGACGGACGACAAGCTCGACCTGCTGATCTCGATCATGAAGGAGACCCTCGCGTTCGACAGCCCGTTTGGCGACATGATCGAGCAGACCGAGGCGGCGGCGGTGCGCGACAACCCGCTCCTGAAGAACATGGCGCGGATCGGCGTCTCGGAGAAGTTCCCGATCTCGCTGACGGCCCTCGGCAGCGACACGGTCGAGTTCTGCAAGCTGGAGGACCTGAAGACCCTTGGCGAGTTCGCCGTGTTTGCGCAGGAGATGTCGCAGAACGTGATTATCGGCGGCGACTTCAGGAAGCTGCTGAACTCATTGTCAAATCTTGATGAAATTACCCTGACGGAAATCCTTCCCTTCCGGAAGGGATCGAAGGGCCTGCACCTGGTGGAGGCGCTCGCGCATGCGACCCGCGCGCCAAACCCCATGGCGAAGTCGACCGAGGCCGCGGCCTGGTTTGCCGATGATTTCGCGCAGATCAAGAAGGACTTCTCCGACGACGCGAGCATCGCCAGGCACCTCGGCGTGCTGAACGACGTTGCCCTGGAGAAGAAGGTCTCGGACCTCATCCGGCAGATGATCAAGCCCGGCTCGGGCGTTGGCGCCGTCGAGCCCGCCGAGCACAAGACTGGCTTTTTTGGAGGGTTTAGGCGTATATTCAGGAAGTAGGGTGCTGCCAGGCGCCCGAAGCTAATGCCTGATCCATCCAATATCCGGTTTCCCATCAAAAGGCCCGAGGCCGGTACCAACCTGTCGCTGCGGCGCAACAGGACGTTGACCGGCTCACCGTTTTCCGTGTCGGAGGCCTCGGCTGCGGCCAGGGAGTCCATCAGGAAGATCGTTTCGGCGACGAGGCCGACGACCGGAGGCCGGAGCGCGGCCGACGACGCCCGGATCGCCGAGCTCGAGCGGTCGCTGCGGCAGCTGGAGCTGAAGTTGGTCGAGCGCGAGCGGCTCACGCAGGAGAAGGAGGCCCGCCTCAACGAGCACGAGCGGGAGCTCGCCGAGGCGGAGGCCCTGCTTGCGGCGCGCGAGCAGCTTGTCGCGGCGTCGCGCAAGGCGACGCCCGTGCACGTCTCGCCCGAGGAGAAGGCGGCCCTGGAGGCCCTCCGCGCGGAGCTCGAGCGGCAGGAGTCCGTGCTCAAGGATGCGCAGGCGGCGATGCACGAGCGCGAGGCCTTCGTGCAGGAAAGCGAGACGCGGCTCTTTGAGAAGGTGCAGGAGCAGCAGGAGAGGGAGATAGAGCTCGACCAGCGCGAGGAGGACCTGAAGACCAAGAGGCGCAAGCAGCGGGTGAGCGAGGCCGCCGAGGACCCCCGGGCCGCGGCGGCGCTGCAGGCAGAGGATGCGGCGGCGGCCGACTCGGACGAAATGCGGGCATGAGCCTTGACGCGGCTCGGCCGCGGCCCCTATTTTCATGCAACTTTTCGCCGGACTTGGCGTCCAACCCATTCCAACCACTGCAGCATGAGACTCCTCCGCATCGCCCTGTGCGCCGCCTGCCTTTCTTTCGGGGGCCTTCGCGCCGCGGACGAGGAGCAGAAGCAGCAGCCGGAGGAGATTCCGGACTTTAACCAGATCGACGAGTACACCTACGTGCCGAAGTCGATGCTCAGCCTGAGCAGCCGGTTCTTCGTGCACGGCCCCAAGACGACCTACAGCGGGCAGGGATCGATCCCGTCGCCCACGAGCGCGGGCTTTGACATCTCGGTCCCCAACGTGGCGCGCATCTATTTTGACGGGTTGGTCAATTTCGACACGCGCACCATTTTCACCAGTTCCGGGGTGGGCGAGGGCACGTCAATCCCGATCGCCTCCGACGGGAGGACGAACAGCTGGAGCTATGAGTATCCGAGCCAGCTCCTGCCCAACGGCAACATCGCCTTTAACAACTATTCGGCGGAGGTGACGGACACGGGTAGCCACAACTCCCTCGGCGCTCCCGGCCTCGGCCTCGAGTTGCTGATGGACAGGGACATGGGCAAGATCGGCAAGCACTTGAAATGGGCGATCACGGCGGGCTTCAGCATAGCGGACATCCATTCGAGCACCTTCGCGTCGGTCCCGACAGCGGTGACGACCGTCACGGACACCTACGACCTGTTTGGCCAGGTCCCTCCCGCGGCCCCCTACAGCTCGCCCAACACGATCAGCCAGTCGGTCCTGACTTCCACCGGCGGGGTGATCACCACCACGAGCGGCACCACGACGACCCAGCAGGCCTCCCAGACCATCCTCCTCGGCAACGCGCCGCTCAGCCGGACGATTTCGACCGCGGTCGTGCAAACCGAGAACCGATACTTCATCGAGGGGGCCTACTACACTCTCCGGATCGGCCCGACCCTGATCATGCCGATCGGGTCGCATTTCAAGCTGAGCATGAGCGCGGGGCCGGATCTCCTCTACTCGGGATCCGAGTTCAACGTCTTCGAGACCCTGCCGCTCGACGAGAACCCCCAGATCCCCTACACGGTCCTGTACCAGAAGCAAAACACCAAGATCCTGCCCGGATACTATATGGATGTGGACCTGCGGTACGATCTGACCGAAACCGCGGGCTTCTACGTGGGCGGCCTTGTCCAGGGGGGCGGCAGCTACTCCCAGGACGTACCCAGCGGGGCTGGCACCTCCTATTCGACCAAGATCGACTTCAGCGACCAGCAGGGCGTCAAGGGCGGGTTCACGTTCAGGTTCTGAGCCCCCCCGGGCCGCGGCCGGCCCTCAGGACCCCGAAAGGTCGCCCAGGACAGACTCGATTCCCCGGAGCGAATCCGGAGGGTAGAAGCCGTTTATCCGCGAGATCACCTGCTGGATGATCCCGTCCGGGCACGACGCGCCCCCGGTCACGAGAATGCGCTTGGGGGCGCCCCCGGGGCGCGCCTGCTCTCCGCTCCAGAGGGGCCTGCGCTCCACGTGGCCGCCCGGTCCCCCGCGGCCCTTCGCAGGGAACACGTAGTGCTCGGCCTCGTCCTGCGACAGGATGTTGGCCTCGCTTTGGATGAAGAAGGCACGGCGCCCCAGACGCTGCTCGCACAGCCGGTAGAGCTGGTACGTGTTGGATGAGTTCTTGCCGCCAATGACGAACGCGGCGTCCAGGGGCTCGGCCAGGGCGCGGGTGAGGGCGTCCTGGTTGACCTGGGTCGCGTAGCAGAGCGTGTCGTTGCGGTCGTGCCCGCCGACGCGGGCCGGGGATCCGGGGAGGTCGGGCCCATACTTCTGCGCGAAGAGGTCCCTAAGGTAGGCGATTATCTCCCGGGTCTCGTTCATCAGGAGCGTGGTCTGGTTCACCACAGCGACGCGGCCCAGGTCGCGGCCCACGTCGAATCCCTCGGTGTGCTTCCCGCGAAAGAGGGCGTGGAAGCGCTCCCGTGACGCCGCGTCTCCCTTCAGGATGATTTCCCCCAGCTGGCGCGTCTCCTCCATGTTCCTAACGATGATTGCCGGCGCGTACCTGCGGGTGTTGGAGAAGGTCGCCTTGGTCTCCTCGTGCTCGTGCTTGCCGTGGATGACGACCGTGTAGCCCTCGCGTCCGTAGCTCCGGGCCGCCTTCCAGACCTTTTCGACGAGCATGCAGGTCGCGTCGTACTGGCGCACGGCGATGCCCTTCCTGACGAGGCGCCTCTTGTCCTCGTCGGTCGCGCCGAATGCGGGGATGATCACGATGTCGTCCGGGGTCAGCGTGTCCCAGAGGTCGGGCCCTCCGGGCCCGTCCGCGTGGGCGACCCCCTTGTCGGTCTGGAGGTACCGGAGGCCGCGACGGATAAGGTCGTCGTTGACGAACTGGTTGTGGATCAGCTCGGAGAGCATGAACACGCGCCTGCCCGGGTTGCCCGTCAGCGTCTCGTAGGCGCGCTCGATCGCGTTCTTCACGCCGAGGCAGAACCCGAAGTGGCTCGGGACCAGGTAGTGCACCGCCCCGAAATCAAGCAGGACGGGGGCCGTCGCGGTGCGCTCGTGGCGCCGGGCGAGCGCCTTTATCGCCGCGCAGAGCCTGGACTGGTAGATGGCGCCGGCCTCCGTGTCCTGGGCGTAGATCGCGTCGTTGCGCTCCTTCTCAGGCCTGAACTTGTAGATGAAGTCGTTCTCGCCGAGATTCAGGTAGGGAATCTCGATGAGGTGGGGGTCGAGCCGGGTGAGCACACCGGCGAGAGACGGCGCCAGCGCTCCGGGATCGGATTCGAGCTGCTCGGCCGACCGCATCTCTATCTCGGGATCCGCCGCCGGGCCCTCCACCTGGACGAAATGGACCCGGTACAGTCGCGCCCCCGCCTCGGCCGTGAAGCGCTCCACCGGCCGCGTGTGGTCCCTGAACGAGGACTCGAGGCGCCCGACAGCCATCGCGAGGTCGGATCCCGTGAAGGAAAGCCCCGACTTGGACCCGAGCCTGCGGACGGCAAGCCGGTTGTTTCCGTCGAACGCGAGGATGCAGTCGAGCGGCGAGGCGGCTACCCCTGTGGGTTTGGGCATGAGGCAATGGTGCCCCAGGGTCAGCCCTTCGGCAAGGATGCGCTCAACGCCTCCTGAAGCTTGCCGATGTCGCGGCCACCGCCCATGGCGAAGTCGGGCTTGCCGCCGCCCTTGCCGCCGAGCTTCTGGCTGAGCCCGTTGACGATCTTCCCGGCGTTGTGGCCAGCGGCTGCGGCGGCCGGGGAGCAGAACGCGACGACAGCGGCCTTGTCGCCGAGCACAGCCGCAAGGATGACGACTCCCTCGCCGAGCTTCCCGAGGACCTGGGATCCGAGGGAGCGCAGGGCGTCGGGGGACTCTACCGAGACCTGGACGGCCGCGAATCTGAGGCCGCCGAGGGCGACGGCCTTCGCGGCGATGTCCCCGGCAAGGTTCGCGGAGGCCCTCTGCTCGAACGACCGGAGCCTCTTCTCCATCTCGGACTTCTCGGCGAGCAGGGACTCGATGCGGCTCTCGAGTGCGTCGCGCGGGGAGCCGAGCCTTTGCGCCGCGAACTCGACCGTGTCAAACGCCTGGAGTGCGAAGCGGTACGCCGCGTCGCCCGCGACGGCCTCGACCCGCCGCGTTCCCGCGGCGATCGCTCCCTCGTGGACGATCTTGACGAATCCGATCTCCCCGGTGCCTGCGACGTGCGTGCCGGCGCAGAGCTCGCGGCTGTAGCCGCCGATGTCGACCACGCGGACCACCTTGCCGTACTTCTCGCCGAAGAAGGCGAGAGTGCCCTCGGGCCTCTTGTCAAAGTCCACCTCGTAGGCGTCGACCCTCGCGTTATCAAGCACCCTCTGGTTCACCATCTCCTCGATCTCGCGGAGCTGGGCGTGCGTCACGGCCTCGAAATGCGAGAAGTCGAAGCGCAGCCGGTCGTGGGCGTTGAGCGAGCCGGCCTGGCGGACGTGCGTGCCGAGGACCTTCCGGAGCGCCCAATGCAGGAGGTGGGTCGCCGTGTGGTGGCGCTGGACGGCGCGGCGGCGAACGGAGTCGACGGAGAGATCCGCTGCCGTTCCCACGGCGGGGACGGGCGCGCCCGGGGCTATCCTGTGCAGGTGCCGGCCCGACTTGTCCCTGACGGTGTCGGCGATCTCCAGGGCGCCCCCGGCTATCAACGCGTGGCCGGAATCGCCCTGCTGGCCGCCCATCTCGGCGTAGAAGGGGGTCCTGTCGAATATGAGAAACACGCCGCTCTCCGACCTCGCCACGTCGACCAGGGCCGCGTGCGTGCCCTTGGAGAAGTCGAGCGAGTAGCCCGTGAAGGCCGTCGGAAGCTGCGCCGCGGGGGCTGACCCCTTCGTGGCGGCGACGATCACCTCCTTCTTCTGGGCCGCTCGGCCGCGCTCCCTCTGGCGGTCCATGAGCGCGTCGAAGCCCGCGACGTCTACCGTCAGGCCGCGCTCCCGGGCGATCAGCTGGGTCAGGTCGAGGGGGAAGCCGTACGTGTCATACAGCTCGAATGCCGCGGGTCCGGGAAGCGCCCCGGCCGACGCTGCCTCGTCGAAGCGCTTCAAGCCGCGCTCCAGGGCCCGCCCGAAGCTCTCCTCCTCGGACTTGATCACGCGGCGCAGGGTGACCTCCTGCCGCTTGAGCTCGGGGAAGACGCCGCCCAGCGACTCGACGACGGGCGCGACGAGCTCCTCAAAGAACCCGGTGGCGAGGCCGAGGTGGCGGCCGTAAAGGGCCGCCCGGCGCAGGATCCGCCGGATGACGTAGCTTCGGCCCTCGTTTCCCGGTAGTATCCCGTCGGAGATGGCGCAGCACACGCACCGCGCGTGGTCGGCCAGCACCCGGAATGCGACATCGACCTGCTCCTGCTCGGTTAGCCCGCTGCGCGCCCGGGGAACGGTGCCCTTGTAGGCCTTTCCCGAAAGCCCCGCGATCCGGGAGAAGAGCGGCGCGAACGCGTCGCAGTCGTAGTTGGACGGCTCGGCCGAGAAATCCGTGAATCCCCTGGTCGTCGCGAAGATCCCGGCGACGCGCTCGAATCCCATCCCCGTGTCGACGTGCTTGGCCGCCAGCGGCGAGAACGAGCCGTCCGCGTTCGCGTTGAACTGGATGAAGACGTGGTTCCAGATCTCGATGCAGCGAGGGGAGCCCGCGTTGACGAGCTTGCGGCCCCCGGCCTCGTCGTCGGAGGGGAGCAGGTTGACGCTGATCTCCGAGCAGGGCCCGCAGGGGCCCGTCTCGCCCATCATCCAGAAGTTGTCCTTCTTGCCGCCCCGCACGATGTGCGTCTGCGGATCGAGGCCGGCCTTCCTGAATATCCCGGCCCAGATGTCATACGCCTCCCGGTCGAAGTCGGACGGGTCGCCCGCCGACTTTTCCGGCGAGTACACGGTCGCAAAGACCCGCTTGGGGGGGATGCCCCAGGCGCTCACGACCAGGTCCCAGCCCCACCCGAGCGATTCCTTCTTGAAGTAGTCGCCGAAGGACCAGTTGCCCAGCATCTCGAAGAACGTGTGGTGGTAGGTGTCGAGCCCCACGTCCTCCAGGTCGTTGTGCTTGCCGCCGGCGCGGATGCACTTCTGGGTGTCGGCCGCGCGCGTGTCCGCGCCGGGCCTGGCGCCGGCCCACCGGGAGACGTCGGGCTCTCGCTCCCCGAGGAATATCGGGACAAACTGGTTCATCCCCGCGTTCGTGAACAGGAGGCCGGGGGAATCGGGCAGGAGGGACGACGACGGCACGACCGAGTGGCCGCGCGCCGCGAAGAAGTCCAGGAAGGATTGGCGTATCTCCGATGATGTCATGATAGAGCCGCGATGACCGCGTCCGACATGGCCCGGGTGCCGACGCAGGCGCCCCCGAACGAGATGTCGGCGGTGCGCGCCCCCCCGGTGACGGCCCTCCTCACCGCGGCCTCGATCCGCGAGGCGGCCTCCTCGAGGCCGAAGCTGTACCGCAGCATGAGGGCCGTCGAGAGGATCTGCGCGCAGGGGTTCGCGACGCCCTTGCCCGCGATGTCGGGCGCCGTGCCGCCCGCGGGTTCGTACAGGCCGAAGGGGAGGCCGAGGGAGTTTCGGCCGGCGCCCAGGGAGGCCGAGGAGAGCATCCCGAGCGAGCCGCAGACGACGGCCATCTCGTCGGAAAGGATGTCACCGAACATGTTTTCCGTCACGAACACGTCGAACTGGTTCGGGTTGCGGACGAGCTGCATCGCGGCATTATCCACGTACATGTGGCTGAGCTCAACATCGGGGGCGTGCCGGGCGGCGTAGGCGGCCACGGTCTTCCGCCAGAGCACGGAGGTCTCCAGGATGTTGGCCTTGTCGATCGAGCAGAGCCTCTTCTTGCGGGAGCGGGCGGCCGCGATCGCCGTGGCCGCGATCCGCTCGATCTCGCTCCGGCGGTAGACCATCGTGTCCACGGCCTGGACGTCGCCGTCGGCGAGCGTGGTCGTCTCCTTCGGCCTGCCGAAATAGAGGCCGCCGGTCAGCTCGCGGATGCACACGATGTCGATCCCGTCCGGTATCCGCTCCGACTTCAGCGGGGAGGCGGCCGCGAGCTCGGGGTAGAGGAGCCCGGGCCGGATGTTGGCGAAAAGGGTGAAATGCTTGCGGAGCGGGAGGAGGGCGGCCCGCTCCGGCTGCTCCTTCGGGGGGAGGTTCTCCCACTTGGGTCCGCCGACCGAGCCAAACAGGATCGCGTCGCTCTGCTCGCAGAGGCGCAAGGTATCGTCCGGCAACGCCTTGCCATGCCTGTCGATCGCCGCCCCCCCCACGTCTGCCGCCGTGGGCTCCAGCGCGAAGCCCTCCCTCCGGGCGACGTGCCCAAGGACGCGCAGCGCCTCCGACATGACCTCAGGTCCTATGTAATCCCCTGCGAGTACAGCGAACTTGAGGGTGGGCATGGCAAAGAGGTGTATCGGTAGCCGTTGGGGGGCCAAAGGTGAAGGGCAATTTTCGCCGTTGCGGGGGCCGTGGAAACTTCTCTCTTTGTGGCGTGAATGTCCACGTTCTCCTCGCGGGTCCGATCCAGACGAACGCATACCTGCTCACTTCGCCCCCAACGGGCGAAGCCGTCCTGATCGACGCCCCGGGCGGGGTGTGGGAACAGGCGGAGCCCCTGCTCAAGGGCGAGGGGTGCCGGCTGGCCCGGCTCTGGCTGACCCACGGGCACTGGGATCACACGCAGGGGGCGGCCGAGGTCGTCCGCCGGACGGGGGCCGAGGTATCCGCCCACCGCGCGGACAGGCCCCTCATCGAGACCCCCGAGGTGATGAGGTTGCTCCTGATCCCGGGCCTGGTTCTCGAGCCCGTGGTGGTCGACCGGTGGCTTGAGGACGGCGATTCGGTCGACGCACTCGGGGAGAAGGTGCGGGTGCGCCATGTGCCCGGGCACTGCCCGGGAAGCCTCATGTTCTATTTCGCGGGGGCGGGGGCCGCCTTTGCGGGCGACGCGCTCTTCAGGGGGGGCGTGGGACGGACCGACCTTCCCGGGGGAGACTTCGGGCAGCTTGAGCGTTCGATAAGGTCGCGCATCTACACGCTTCCGGACTCGACGACAGTGTTCCCCGGGCACGGCGGGCCGACCACCGTGGGCGAGGAGAAAGCACACAACCCTTATGTCGGCGGCTGAGCGCGGGGGCGCCCGTGCGCAGGGCGGCCGGCCGCGATTCCGCCGCGGCGAGCCGGACCGCCCATCCGGGCAACGTCCAAACCCATGAAACTCTATCTGGCCTCGGCCAACCCGCACAAGGCGGCGGAATTCCGCGCGCTGGCGGACCCGCTGGGCTCGGCCCGGCCGCCGGGCGCGGCCGGGGCGAGGATACAGATCGGGTCTGCGGCCGACGTTGGGGGCATGCCCGCGGTCGTGGAGGATGCGGGCACGTTTGCGGGGAACGCCTGGAAGAAGGCGCGCGCGCTGCGCGGGCGGCTGCCCGCGGGCGGCTGGTCGCTCGCCGACGACAGCGGGCTCTGCGTCGAGGCCCTGGGCGGGGCGCCCGGGGTCGAGTCGGCGCATTTCGCGGGCCCGCACGCCGGCGCCGCGGCCAACCTCGCGAAGCTCGTCGACGCCATGCGGGACGTGCCCGACGGCCGCCGCGCCGCCGAGTTCGTGTGCGTCCTCGCGCTCTCGGGCCCCGGCAACGTCGAGCGCCTCTTTGAAGGCCGCTGCGCGGGCCGGCTCATCCGCGAGCCGCGGGGCCGGGGAGGGTTCGGGTACGACCCCCTCTTCGTCCCGGAGGGCTTCGAAATGACCCTGGCCGAGATGTCCCCCGAGCAGAAGAACCGGGTCGGGCACCGGGGCCGCGCATGGGTCGCATGCGCCGCGTGGCTTGCGGCCCGCGTCTAAACCATGCTTGGATTGCCCCTTCATGGCCGACTTCTACATCACCACCGCGATCGACTACGTGAACGGTCTGCCGCACGTCGGGCACGCATACGAGAAGGTGCTGACGGACGTGATCGCCCGGTTCCGCCGGCTGATGGGCGACTCGGTCTATTTCCTGACGGGGACCGACGAGCACGGCCAGAAGGTGCAGCAGACCGCGCGAGCAAGGGGCGTCCCCCCGCGGCAGTTTGCCGACGAGGTCAGCGCGGAGTTCAGGGCGATGCTGCCGCGCCTCCTGATCTCGAACGACGACTTCATCAGGACAACCGAGGAGCGCCACAAGAGGGTGGTGCGCGAGCTGCTCCAGCGCCTCTTCGACAAGGGCGACATCTACCGGGGGGAGTACCGGGGCTTCTACAGCACGAGGCAGGAGCAATTCCTCCTGGAGAAGGACCGCAATCCCGACGGCTCCTGGCCCGATATTTACGGCGAGGTGACGCAGATCGCGGAGCCGAACTACTTCTTCAGGCTGCGCTCCTACCAGGAGTGGCTGGTCGAGTTCCTGGCAAGGAACGAGGGCTTCGTGTTTCCGCGGTTCCGCCAGAAGCAGGTGACCGAGTTCCTGAAGGACCCCCTGAACGACCTGTGCATCTCGCGGCCGAGGGAGCGGCTGGAGTGGGGGATCCCGCTGCCGTTCGACCCGTCCTTCGTGACCTACGTCTGGTTCGACGCGCTCGCGAACTACTACTCCGCCGTCGCCGACAGGCCGGGCGTGTGGCCCGCGGCCCTGCACGTGATCGGCAAGGACATCCTCGTCCCGCCGCACGCCGTGTACTGGCCGATCATGCTCCACGCCGCCGGGCTCGCGCTGCCGAGGGGCCTGCTCGTGCACGGATGGTGGCTCACGAGCGGGGCGAAGATGTCGAAGAGCGCGGGCAACGCGTTCAACCCGCTCGAACTCGTGGATGAGTTCGGGGCGGACGCCCTGCGGTATTTCTTCATCCGCGAGATGAACGTGGGGCAGGACGGCGACTTCTCGCGGGAGCTGTTCCTCGTCCGCTACAACAGCGACCTCGCGAACGACCTGGGAAACCTCGTCAACCGGGTGCTCAACATGACCAGCCGCTTCGCGGGCGGGGCCGTGCCCGCGGCGGGCGCGGAGGGCGAGGCGGAGCTCGAGCTTCGCGCGCTCTGGGAGGCCACCTCCAGGGACTACGTCGCGTTGTTCGGGCAGTACCAGTTCCACACCGGCCTGGAGCGGCTCTTCGCGTTCGTCCGGTCCATCAACGCCTACGTCGAGAAGCGCGCGCCGTGGAAGCTCGGCAAGTCCGCCGATCCCGCCGACAGGGCGCTCCTCCAGACGTCGCTCGCGGTGATGGCCGAGGCGCTCCGCCTGGCCTCCGCGGCGCTGAGGCCGGTCATGCCCGGCGCGACGGCGACGATCGACGGCGTTCTCGGAAGCCGTCCGTCCGGCGCATGGCTGGACGAGCTGGCATGGGGGGGGCGCCTGGCGGGCGCGAAGGTGTCCCCGGCGCTCGTGCTGTTCCCCAGGCCCCTGCCTGCGGCGGGCAAGGCCCCGTGACCATCCTTCCCATCGATCCCGTTGCGAACGCGTCCCCCGAGGCGCTCAGCTCGTTCCTGTCCGATTGCCGCGATTCCGCTGCGCAGGCGGGCCGGCCGAGCCTCGTGAGCATCACGATCCAGGTCGACGACCTGGACCCGCTGGCCGTCCTCGAGTCCATCTTCGAGCCCGGCGAAAGGCACTTCTACGCCGAGAGGCCCTCCGAGGGGTGGGCCATCGCGGCGGCCGAGTCGGTCCTCGCCTTCTCGACGTCCGGCCCGGGGCGGTTCGCGGCGTGCCAGCGGTTCATCGACAAGGTGCTGGAGGACGCCGTGGCGGTCGGCGACCAGGACATCCCGTTCGGCGGGCCGCATTTCCTCGGCACGTTCTCGTTCCTCGACTCGGTGGCCGCCGACGAGCCGTTCGAGGCGGCCTGCCTGTTCGTCCCCCGCTGGCAGGTGGCGCGCCGGGGCGGCCGCACCGCGGCCGTGGCCAACCTGCTCGTCGAGGGCGACTCGCCGGTCGAGTCGCTCGCCGCAAAGGTGTGGAGGGCGCATTCCAAGTTCCGCTCGTTCGACTTCCGGCCCCCGGAGCTTCCGGACGAGCGGTCCGGGGTCGCGTCGTCCGTCGACGAGGTGGGCGGGCGCAGGAGCTACGAAAGCGCCGTGAGCCGGGCGGTCAGGCGCATCTCAAGGGGGGAATTCGAGAAGATCGTCCTCGCAAGGGCAAAGGACGTCCGGGCGGAGGCCCGGTTCCACCCGCTCAGGATGCTCAACGGTCTCCGCCAGCGGTTCCCCGACTGCAGCTCGTTTTCCGTGGCAAACGGCCGGGGCCAGAGCTTCATCGGCGCGAGCCCGGAGCGCCTGCTCCGGGTCGATGGCCGGGTCGCGCTGACCGAGGCGCTCGCCGGGTCCACCAGCCGGGGAGCGACGGCGAGCGAGGATGCGTCGCTCGGCAACCAGCTCCTTCACAGCGAGAAGGAGCTGCGGGAGCAGCGGATCGTCCTCGACTCGATCGTCCGGTGCCTGGCGCCGCTGGGGCTCAGCCTAAAGTTCCCCCCCCGGCCCCAGCTCAGGCGCCTCTCCAACGTGCAGCACCTCCACACGCCCGTCCAGGCGAGGCTGCGCAAGGGGGTGCGGCTCCTCGACATGCTCGGCAGGCTGCACCCGACGCCCGCCGTCGGGGGGGCCCCGCGGGAGCTGGCCGTCCCCGCCATCGGCCAGCTCGAGGCATTCCCAAGGGGGCTGTACGGCGGGGCGCTCGGATGGATCGACTCCCGGGAGGGGGGGGAGTTCGTCGTGGGCCTGCGCTCGGCCCTCGTCGACGGGTCCCGGGCGCGCATGTACGCCGGGGCCGGAATCGTCGCCGGGTCCTCCCCGGAGACGGAGTTCGCCGAGACCGAGCTCAAGTTCAAGGCGATGCAGGACGCCCTGCTAGGCGCGTAACCGCCGGGCGACCGATCCATGAAGCCGCCCGCGCTAGACATCCGCAATGTGAACGCCCTTTGGGGAAGCGTGGCGGCCGAGACGCTGTTCAGGTCGGGCGTCAGGCGTGCGGTGGTCTCCCCGGGGTCGCGGTCCACGCCGCTCGCGTTCGCATTCGCGCTGCACCCGGGCATCGAGGCTATTCCGGTGCTCGACGAACGCTCCGCGGGCTTCTTCGCGCTCGGCCTTGCCAAGCAGGACATGCGGCCGGTCGCCCTGCTTTGCACGAGCGGGACGGCCGGCGCCAACTACCTCCCGGCCGTCGTCGAGGCTCACGAGGCTGGGGTGCCGCTCATCGTCCTCACGGCGGACCGCCCGCCCGAGATGCGAAGCTGCGCGTCGGGCCAGACGATCGACCAGCACAGGCTCTACGGAGCGTTCGTGCGCTTCCACCACGAGCTCGCGGTTCCGGAGGCGAGCGAGCCGCTCCTGCGCTACCTGCGCCAGACGGTCGCCCACGCGGTCGAGCGGACCCTCGCCCCCCTCGCGGGCCCGGTCCACCTGAATGCGCCCTTCCGGGATCCCCTGGCGCCCGTCGCGGACGGTGGCGCTGCCGGGCGCTTCGCGGCCGGCGTCGACTGGGAGGCTTTCTTCGAGCACCTGGCGCCCCCGCAGCCGGTCGCGTCCGTCTCCGAGATCCCGGCATTCCCCCACGCGGTCCACGGCATCATCGTCGCCGGCCCGCTTCCGGACCCGGACGGGGCGGGCCATGCGGCGGCGGTCGGCGAGATCTCGCGAAGGCTGGGCTGGCCGGTGCTCGCGGACGGGCTCTCGCCCGCCCGCAACCATGCGGCGGCTGTCCCCCACCTGGTGACCCGGTACGACGCCATCCTGCGCAGCGCGGCGGCCGCGGAGTCCCTCCGGCCGGAGTGCGTCCTGTGCCTGGGGGAGTGGACGACGAGCAAGGTGCTGCGCGCCTGGATCGAGGCTAGCGGGGCGCCCGTCCTCTTTGCGACCGAGCGCCCGGACAACCGCGACGCCCTGCACGGCCGCACGCGCAGGATCGTCGTCCCGCTGCGCGCCCTCGCGCTGGGCCTGCCGTCGGCCGACGCCCCGAACGGCTACGAGCGGCTGTGGGCCGGATACGAGGCGCGCGCGCGCGCCTCGCTCGACGGCCGCCTTGCGGCCGAAGAGGCGCTCATTGAGCCCAAGGCGGCCTGGCTCATGGGCCGCCACCTGCCCCCGCGCTCCTCCGTCTCCGTCGCCAACAGCATGCCGGTGCGCGACATGGAGTTCGTGTGGCCCGCGAACGACCGGGGCTTCCGGATCTTCTTCAACCGGGGGGCGAACGGAATCGACGGCACGCTGTCGGCCGCGCTCGGCGCCGCGCACGGGGGCGCCCCCTCCGTGCTCCTCACCGGCGACCTCGCCCTGCTCCACGACTCGAACGGGTTCCTGATCGCGCCGAGGTTCAAGGGCAGCCTCACGATCGTCCTCATCAACAACCGGGGGAGCGGCATCTTCGAGCACCTTCCCGTCGCCCAGTTCGACCCGGTCTTCGAGGAGTTCTTCGCCACCCCCCAGGAGATCGGCTTCGCGCCGCTCTGCGCGGCGCACGGGGTGGGGCACGTGCACGTGGAGGACTGGTCCCATTTCCAGACCCTCATCTCCGAGCTGCCGGCGAGCGGGATCCGGGTGCTGGAGCTGAGCGCCGACCGCAAGCGGGACGCGGCGTGGCGAAAGGACGCGTTTGCCTCCGCCGCGGTTCAGGCCTAGACAGCGACCCCATCCGATGACCCCCAAGTGGAAAACAGCGGCGACCTTCTCCGACATCCTCTACCAGAAGTCGGACGGGATCGCGAAGATCACGATCAACAGGCCGGGGAAGCGCAACGCTTTCCGGCCGGAGACCATCTCGCAGCTGATGGCCGCCTTTGCGGACGCGCGCGACGACCAGAGGGTGGGGGTCGTCCTCCTGACGGGCGCCGGCCCGCATTCCGACGGGAAGTACGCGTTCTGCTCCGGCGGCGACCAGAGCGTGCGCGGCAGCGCGGGGTACGTCGGCAAGGACGGCGTCCCGAGGCTCAACGTCCTCGACCTGCAGAGGCTCATCCGCTCGATGCCCAAGGTGGTGATCGCGCTCGTGGCGGGCTATGCGATCGGGGGGGGGCACGTTCTCCACGTCGTTTGCGACCTGACGATTGCGGCCGACAACGCGGTGTTCGGGCAGGTCGGGCCCGCGATGGGCAGCTTTGACGGGGGGTTCGGCGCGGGCTACCTTGCGCGCGTTGTCGGCCAGAAGAAGGCGCGCGAGATCTGGTTCCTGTGCCGGCGCTACGGCGCCGCCCAGGCGCTCGAAATGGGGCTCGTAAATGCGGTCGTCCCGGTGGCGGCGCTCGAGGAGGAGGGAGTCGCCTGGGCGAGGGAGATCCTCCAGAAGAGCCCGCTCGCCATCCGGCTCCTGAAGAGCGGGTTCAACGCGGAGCTGGACGGCCAGGCGGGCATCCAGGAACTGGCCGGCAACGCCACGCTTCTCTACTACATGAGCGACGAGGCGAAGGAGTTCCACTCGGCGCAGCGCCAGAAGCGCAGGCCCGACGCGCGCAGGTTCCCCTGGCTGCCCTGAGCCTGGCGGGGAAGAACGTGGCCCGCGGTACCTGCGCGGGCGCCGGCTTGCCGACCGGGGGCCGCCCGCAGGGGAAAGCGGGCTTTCAGGACGAAAAAAGGCCGGCTTGTTGGATCGGGTCCTTCCCGCTATTTTCCGAGCGACCTGCGCAGGTCGTCGAGCTGTCCCGAGGAGCCGAGCTTGTCGTTGCGGCTGGCGATGAACTTCGCGTACTCGTCCATGAAGATCTTGCCGGGCGGGCGGAAGTCGAACTCGGCCGGCTTGTCCCGGAAGAACTCGCGGTGGACGCGCGTCCAGACGAGGCGCCCGTCGGTGTCGATGTTCACCTTGGTGACGCCCAGCTTCGCCGCCGGGAGGTATTCGTTCGGGTCGACGCCCGTGGCATCGGCCATCTTGCCGCCCGCCGCGTTGATCCGGTCCACCTCGTCCTTCGGGACCGAGGACGAGCCGTGCATGACGAGCGGGTACCCCGGAAGGAGTGCCTGGATCTTCTTCAACACTTCGAAGTGGAGCGACTGGCGGCCCTTGAACTTGTAGGCGCCGTGGCTCGTGCCGATCGCGCAGGCGAGCGAGTCGCAGCCGGTCTTCTTCACGAAGCTGTCGGCCTCCGCGGGATTCGTGAGGGTGGCGTGCCCGTCCTCCACCTTGATGTCCTCCTCGACGCCGCCGAGCATCCCGAGCTCGGCCTCGACGGAGAGGCCCTTCGCGTGCGCCGCGTCCACGACGCGCTTCGTGATCGCGACGTTCTTGTCGAATGGCTCGTGGGAGGCGTCGATCATCACCGCGCTGTAGAAGCCCGACTTGATGCAGTCGTAGCAGGTCTCCTCGTCGCCGTGGTCCAGGTGCACTGCGTAGATCGCGTCCGGAAAGATCTCGCCGGCGGCGCGTATGATCGCCTCGAGCATCCGCTTGTCCGTGTACTTGCGGGCCCCCTTTGAAATCTGGATGATGAAGGGAGCCTTCGACTGGATGCAGCCGCGGAAAAGGCCCATCGCCTGCTCGGCATTGTTGATGTTGTAGGCACCCACGGCATACTTGCCATAAGCGTGCCTGAATAGCTGCGCAGTGGTGACAATCATGGAGAGTTCAATCTACGCCGGAGGGCGCGAGCCGACAAGCGTTTAAAATGACGTGCGGGAATTCCCCTCTTCCTTCAGGGAGGGGGATGAAGGCACGCCCTCAGGTGCCTTGGCATTCGGAGATGTAGCGACGGATGACCTCGGTGGACACGGCGCCGGCGGAGCCGGCGTAGTAGGCCTGGGTTCAAAGCTGCCCGCGGCCGTCGCAGACAGTCGCGGCGCACGCGCCGGCAGATCCGCGACTTGCGCCACAAGGGCCTGCGCGCCGCCGTGGACTTTTGCACGAATGAGAAGGTCGGCTCGCTGTACGTCGGCAATCCGCAGGGCGTGCGCCGGCGCAACTGCGGCGCGGTGCACAACGGCCGCATGGCGCGCTGGGAGTGCGGCCTCGACCTCAGGCTCCTCGAGCACAAGTGCGGGCTGGCCGGCATCACCTTCCCGAGCGGGACGCAGCGCGGGACTTCCTCGCACTGTCCCTCCTGTCAGCATCCCCAGCGCCCAGCGGGGCGCAACTTCACCTGTAACAAATGCGGTGCCACGGTGCATCGCGATGTCATGGGTGCGGTCAACCAGCACCGGATTGGCTTCGGCCTGCCGGTGCCTGTGCCCAAGAGCATAAAGTATCTGCGACCCGGCGACGTTTCCCTTCGCCAATGCGCCGGACATGAACAGCCGGCGCAGGCGAGCAGTAGTCGCCCGGACACGGGCCAGCCCGAAAACCAAGGGCTGTTGTCTTGCGGAGCGGGAGAGCCGGGCAACCGACTCGCCAAAACCGCGCCAGATGTAGATCAGGGAATCCAAGCACTTCTGCCGAATGGCCCAAAACCAGTCGCAGAAGGACGCATCCGCGTCAGCCCAACGGTCCCGATCGAATCCCAAGAAGCCCGTCGCCTTTAGGCGATGGGAGTGTCACATGACGGGAGCCGGGCCCTAGCCCTTGCCGCCGCCGGCGCCCGACGAGGTCGATGCGCCCGGAGCGGGCGCCGCTGCCGGGGCTCCGCCGGCCGCTCCCTGGTTGGCCGCGCGCATCAGCTGCTGCATCTGCTGCTGGGCCTGCTGCTGTTGCTGGACCTGCTGGAGGACGGCGAGCTGCGGCGCGGAGAGAACGCCCTGGGCCTGGGCGAGGGCGTTGTCCGTGACCCGCGCGTTGCCGCCGCCGTTGACGATGGCCATCAGGCCCGGGCCCGCATCGCCGCCGTTGCCGGTCCCCGCGGTGCCGCTGCCGGCGCGCTGGGGCTGGTTCTGGGCGAGGAGGGAGATCATCGCGCTTGCCTGGTCGTCGGTGAGGGGCGTCTGCGTGTAGCTCAGCTGCTGCTGCAGGGTGTTGACGACGTTCCTCTCGGGGAGCGTCTGCTGGTACTGCTGGTACTGCTGGTAGCCCGCGTCGCCGAGAGCCTGCTGGATGTTCTGGTCGACCTGCGAGACCGCCTGGTTCATCAGGGTCTTGAACCCGTCCGGGTCGGTCCTCGGGTTGATGCCCTGCTCGCGCGCCGCCTGCAGGACATCCATCATCGCCTGCTGCTTGTCCGCGAGGAGCGACTGGAACTGCGCGAGCTGGTCCGGGCCCAGGCTGAGCGACTTGAAGAGCGGGCCGTAGGTCTGGCTGATGCGGCCCTTCACCTGGAGGGCGAGGAGCCGCTGGAATTCCGGATTGCCGGCCATTTCGGCGAACGCGCCGAACCGGCCGCCCGGCCGGCCCCCTGCGCCGTTCGCCGGGCCGTTGTCCCCGCCGGCGCCGTCGCCCGCGAGGTCTCGGTCGGGACCGCCGCGCCGGCCCCGCAAGGCGGCGATCCGGTCCTCGAGCGACCGGATCGTCTTGCGGGCATCCGCGAGCTGATTCCTTAATGTAACATTATCGGCGTCAGCAAGTTGAGCGCGAATGTCGATCAGCTCGCGGTACTGGTGCCATGCGAGCGCCGCAGTTGCCGCCGCGACCAGGGCCAGGATCGCGATGAGGGTGTTCTTGGGAGATTTCAAGTTGGTTGCTGCGGTGATTAGACGCAGCGCCGGCGCGAAGGTTGCCGGGCGATTGCGGTCCCCGGCTCCCCTAGGCTTGCGGCGCCTTCGCCTTCGGCCTTCGGCCCCGTGGCGGGGCATTCGGGTCCTTGGGCGGGCGCGGGGCGAACTCGAAACCGGTGCTTCCGTCCTCCTTGAGCACGATGAATGCATTGAACGGTCTCCTCGTGCGCATGCTCCAGAACTTGTCGAGCAGGTCGGTCTTTCCGGTCTCCAGCATCTTCAGGAACTGCTCGCGCGGGATGTCGCGCGACAGGATCCGGCGCGAGCAGCGCGCCAGGATCTTGTCCTCGCCGTTCTCCACGCGCCTGACGACGTAGCTCTGGGGGGTCTCATACACGTGCGAGCCGGCGCCGAACCGCGCGGCCGGGGCGTCGGCCACCGGCTCAAGGCCGGTGAAGTCGATCTTGACCGCCCCGCTGGCGTCCCTCTGTCCGTCGAAGAGGAACTCGGCCTTCTTCTCCTCCTTGTTGTAGCGGAGCACCGCGCTGAAGGGCCTGCCGGCCTTTGAGCGGAATCCGTCCAGGGGGCCGATCTGGCCCTTTGCCAGGAGGTCCCGCACCTCGGACTCATCCATCTTCCGGTTTCCGATGACCTTGTAGATCATGAGCTCGCCGTCCCTGGACTTGTACCCGCGGAGCGTCTCGATGAGCGGCTTGCCGTCGGTGGGCGAGATGATGTCCGTTACGCGCGCCGCCGAGTCGTCCTCCTCGAAGCTCTTCACGCGCTTGATGATGCCCTTTGTCGTGGCGATCACCTCGGCCATGAACTTCTCGCGCGGAAACTTCCCGTGCTCCATCTGCCGGAGCTTGAACTCCCATTCCCCGGTCATGTCGGGGCTCGTGACCTCCTCGGCCTTGACCGCCGCCAGGAACTGGAGGATCTGCTCCGCCTTCGCGGTAGGAACCAAATCGCGCTGCTGGCGCTCCACATAGCGGGTGTTGACGAGCCCGTCGATCGTCTCGGCGCGCGTCGCCGGGGTGCCTAGCCCGTGCTCCTTCATCGCCTCCGCGAGCTCCTCGTCCTCCACGAGCTTCCCGGCCCCCTCCATGGCGGAGAGCAGCGTGGCCTCCGTGTAGCGGGGCGGAGGCTTGGTCGCCTCCGCCTGGAGCTGCGCCGACACCGTCGTGGCGCGGGGCGGCGCGCCGTCCGCCGGGTCGAGGGCCGGGAGGGCCTTCGAATCCGGGGAGTCGTCGTCGACGGTGGTCCTCCCGTAGACGGCCAGCCAGCCGGGCGACGTGAGCACCTTGCCCTCGGTCTTGAAGGCGTGGCCCTGGACGGTGCTGGTCCGCGTCGTGATGTCGAACTCAGCCGGAGGATGGAAGACGGCGACAAAGCGCCGGGCGATCATGTCGTAGACCTTCGCCTCCATCTCATCGAGCAGCTTGTGCTCGTGGACGGTGGGGATGATCGCGAAGTGGTCCGAGATCTGGGCGTTGTTGAAGATCCTCTTGTTCGGCGCCAGCCATCCGGCCTCGAGCACCCTGGACCCGTGCAGCGCCAGGTCCCCGTGGAGGTTGGAGAGGATCTGCCTGCAGGTCGGGATGTAGTCCTCGGGCAGCGCGCGCGAGTCCGTGCGCGGGTAGGTGATCATCTTGTGCCGCTCGTAGAGCGCCTGGGCGAACTGGGACGTGCGCCGGGCGGTCAGCCCGAAACGGTTGTTCGCCTCGCGCTGGAGGGTCGTCAGGTCGTACAGCCGCGGGGAGACCTGCGTGCTGGCCCTCTTCTCCTCGGACACCTCCGCCAGCGGGCCCGCGGCGCCGGTCCCGCCCGTGCAGGCGGCGTAGACCGCCTCGGCGTGCGCCTTGTCCCAGATGCGGTCTATCCGGTCGTGCTCGTCCGTGTCCGCCCGCTTGAAACCGGGCCGTTGGTAGACGCCCTCGTAGGCGCCCCTGGCAATCTTGAATTCGGCGGTCACCCTCCAGTACCCGCGCGGCTTGAAGTTGCGGATCTCGAGCTCGCGCGCGTAGACGATCGCGAGGGTCGGCGTCTGGACGCGCCCGACCGATGCAACGTTGCCGGCGCGCGATCCGAACATGCGCTTCGTCAGCGCCCGGGTCCCGTTGATCCCGATCAGCCAGTCGCTCTCGCTGCGGCACCGGGCCGCGTCGGCGAGGCCGCGCATCTGCTCCCCGTCCCTGAGGTTGACGAACGCCTCGCAAATGCCCTCCTGCGTCATCGTCTGCATCCAGGCCCGCTTCACCGGGAGCCGGCACTTGCACAGCTGGTAGATGTACGTGAAGATGAGCTCGCCCTCGCGGCCCGCGTCGCAGGCGTTGATCACGAGCCCGATGTCCTTGCGGCCGAGCAGCTTCTTCAGGAGGTCGAACCGCGCCTTCGAGTCCTCTATCGGCTTGAGCTCGAATTTCTCGGGGATGATCGGGAGGGCCTCCAGCCTCCAGAATCCGAACTTCTTCTTGTCGATGTCCTCCGGCATCTGGAGCTCGACAAGGTGCCCCACGGCCGAGCTGATGACATAGTCGTCGTTTTCAAAGTGGTCCCCCTTCTTGGGGATTTTGCCCAGGGCGCGCGCAAGATCCGCCGCGACGGACGGCTTCTCCGCGATGATGAGTGACTTCATGAAGCCGCGAGCCGATAGGCCCCGCGGGCCGAGATTTCAAGGTTTTGTTTTACGGGCGCCCCCTTAGGACCCGGCTTTCGGGGTCTCCGCAAGGGCGCTGTCGAGGGCCGCGACCAGAACGGCGATCGTGGCGTCGGTCTCGTCGCCCATGTTGGAAATGCGGAACGTCTGGCCCTTGAGCTTGCCGTAGCCCCCGTCGATCACGAGCTGGTGCTTCGCCTTCAGGACCTTGTTCAGGGCCGGCAGGTCGTAGTCCAGGGTGTTCGCAAAGCAGTTGAGGGTCACGGATCCGTGGCCCTCCTTGGGGAAGAGCTTGAAGCCCCTGGCGAGCCCCCAGTCGCGGACGGCCCTGTTGAGCCTCGCGTGGCGCGCGTAGCGGGCCTCGGTGCCCTCGGCGCGGATGTCCTCGAGCTTCGACTTGAGCGCGTAGATGATCGGGATGATCGGCGTGCTCGGGGTCATCCCGTTCTCGTGGTTCTTCTGGAACTCGAGAAGGTCGAAGTAGTAGCCGCGGTCGGCGACGTCCTCGGCGCGCTCGAGCGCGCGCTTGGAGACGGAGACCAGAGAGAGGCCCGGGGGGAGCGCGAGCGCCTTCTGCGAGCCGGTTATCATGATGTCGATCCCGAGCTTGTCCTTCGGGATGGGCATCGCGCTGAAGGAGCTGACCGTGTCGACGATCGAGATGACTTCGGGGAACTTGCGGATGACCGCCATCAGGGCCGGAAGGTCGCTCATGCACCCGCACGAGGTCTCGTTGTGGATGAGGGTGACGGCGTCGTACCCGCCTTTGGCCAGTTCGCCGCGCACGGCCTCCGGGTCGACGGGCTGGCCCCACTCGAACCGCAGGGGGGTGGCCTGCTTGCCGCAGCGCAGGGCGACGTCGTTCCACTTGTCGGAAAACGCCCCGTTCATGCACGTGAGGACCCGCTTCTTGACCACGTTGCGTATGGAGCCCTCCATCGCACCCCACGCGCTGCTGGTCGAGAGGTACACCGGGTCCTTGGTCCCGAAGAGGGACTGGAGGTCGGGCTGGAGGGAGCGATAGAGCGCGACGAAGTCCGAGCTTCGGTGCCCGATCATGGGCTGCGCCATGGCGCGGAGCGTCTTCTCGGAGACGGCGATTGGGCCCGGAATGAAGAGTTTGTAGGCCATGGGGGTTCCGCGTAACCTAGTGAAAACAGTTTACGCGGGCCGCGGCGTCAACCTTCATTGCCGCTGGCACCGTACCCGGTCCCGCCCCATGCCGCTCTCCTGGCTCAAACGGAAATACCAGACATTCGAGCTGTACACGGTCGACGTCGTGCTCGGGCGGCGCGCCGACACGGGGGCGGCCATCTTCGGGGTGCTCCTGCAGACGCTGTCCTGGCTGTTCAGCAGCGGGGTCCAGCTGCGCCTATGGCTCTACCGCAAGAGGATCCTGCGCGACCACCCCCTGGGCTGCCTCGTGGTCGTGGTCGGCAACCTGACCGTGGGGGGGACGGGCAAGACCCCGGTGGTGGAGAAGTTTGCGCGCGCGCTGCGGGACCGCGGGCGCAAGGTGGCGATCCTGAGCCGGGGCTACAAGAGCAAGACGCCGCCGATCTGGAAGAAGGCCTGGTACGCGATCACCCACACCGACGAGCCCCCGCCGCGCGTCGTGAGCGACGGGCAGGACATCTTCCTCGACAGCGAGGAGGCGGGCGACGAGCCGTACATGCTCGCGCGCAACCTGCCCGGCGTCGTCGTCCTCGTGGACAAGAACCGCGTGAAGGCGGGCGCCTACGCGATCAAGAGGTTCGGCTGCGACACGCTGGTCCTGGACGACGGCTTCCAGTACCTCCCCCTCAAGGCCAGGCTCAACCTGCTGCTCGTCGACAAGACCAATCCGTTCGGGAACGGGCACCTGCTGCCGCGGGGCATCCTGCGCGAACCCGTGAAGCACCTCCGCAGGGCGAACTACATCTTCCTCACCAAGTCGAACGGCCGGAGGGACCCCGAGCTCGAGGCGGTCATCGCCCGGCACAAGCCGGACGCCGACCTCATCGAGTGCGTGCACAGGCCCCAGTACCTGCAGCGGATGGACGCGAAGCCGGGCTCGGCGGACGGCCGGGAGCCGCTTTCCTGGCTCAAGGGCCGCCGCGTCTTCGCGTTCAGCGGGATAGCGACGCCCGAGAGCTTCGAGAAGTTCCTGCGCGACCTTGGGGCCCTTCTCGTCGGCCGCGAGAGGTACCTGGACCACTACCGCTACACTCCGGAGGACCTGGGGGAGCTCTATGACGCGGCGGAGCGCGAGCATGCGGATTGCCTCGTGACGACGGAGAAGGACGCGGTGCGGATCTCCGGCGCGGCCGGCAGCCCCCTTCCCGTCTACTACCTGCGCCTCGAGATCGAGATCATTCGGGGCGCCGCCGACTTCGACGAGGCCGTGGGCCGCATCTGCTTCCCGCAGAACGCACTTGCCGGGAGCGCCCCGGCGGACGTTATTGACTCATCCAAATGATCATCGACCCCAGGTTTGGACAGCTTGCCGAAGGACTCACGGGATTCTCGACCGCCCTCAAGAAGGGCGAGAAGGTCCTCATCGACGCGTACGACGTCCCCGACGCGATGGTGATCGCGCTCATCCGCGCGGCGCGCGCGAGGGGCGCGATCCCGTTCGCGCAGATCAACCGGGCCCGCGTCGGGCGGGAGATAGCGCTCGGCGCCGAGCAGGCGCAGTTCGAGGCGCTCTGCGAGATCGAGCTAGCCCGGATGAGGCAGATGAACGCGTACATCGCGCTGCGCGGGTCGGACAACATCTTCGAGGCCGCGGACGTGCCCTCCTCCCGGGTGCAGCTGATCAGCCGGATCATGAAGCCCGTCATCGACCAGCGCGTCAACAAGACCAAGTGGGTCGTGCTGCGGTGGCCGACGCCGGCCATGGCCCAGCAGGCGGCGATGAGCACCGAGGCCTTCGAGGAGTTCTACTTCAAGGTCTGCACGCTCAACTATGCGCGGATGAAGCCCGGAATGAAGGAGCTCGCGCAGCTGATGCGCCGCACCGACCAGGTGCGCGTCACCGGCCCCGGCACGGACCTGCGCTTCTCGATCAAGGGGATCGGGGCCAGGGAATGCGGCGGCCAGTACAACATCCCGGACGGGGAGGTCTTCTCATGCCCGGTCAGGGACTCCGTGGAGGGCTTCGTCCAGTACAACGCGGCGTCCGTCTACCTCGGGCAGCAGTTCGACAACATACGCCTCGCCTTCAGGAAGGGGCGGATCGTGGAGGCGACCTCCAACAACACCCGCCGGCTCAACGAGATCCTCGACAGCGACGCGGGGGCCCGGTTCGTGGGCGAGTTCGCGATCGGGTTCAACCCGCACATCCTCGAGCCGATGCGCGACATCCTGTTCGACGAGAAGATCGCCGGGTCGTTCCACTTCACCCCCGGCCAGGCCTACGAGGACTGCGGCAACGGGAACAAGTCCCAGGTCCACTGGGACATGGTGTGCATCCAGCGGCCCGACCACGGCGGCGGGCAGATCTGGTTCGACGGCAAGCTGGTCCGCAAGGACGGGCTGTTCGTCCCCAAGGCGCTCCAGAAGCTCAACCCCGCCTACCTGCTGGCGGGCTGAGCGCGGGCCCCATCGACGAATGCGGGTCCGCCGGGCATGATGAACCCCGATCCGTCAGGATCCTTGGATGCCTTTGTCCAGGCGCTCCCGAAGACGGAGACCCACCTCCACATCGAGGGCGCGCTGCCGTACGACGAGCTGCTGAGGACGCTCGACCCCGCCGCCTACGCGGCCGACCCCGAGTTCCGCCGGAAGTCCCACCGGTACCCGACGTTCCCCGATTTCGAGCAGACGCTCCTCAGGCACGCGCTGCCGTGGTTCACGTCCGCGGAGCGCTACCACGAGGCGGCCCGCGTGATCTTCGCGGGCCACGTCCGCCAGAACGTGCGGTACGTCGAGACGAGCTTTCACCTCCACGTCACGGAGTTCATCCGCGTCCCCGGCCCCGTGATCATCGACGCGATCCTGTCCGCGGCGCCGCCCGGGCTCGAGGTGCGCGTGTTCGCAGGGATGCTCCGCAATGCCTACTCGGGCCCCCTGCGCGAGGCGATCGACGGGATGCACGCCTGGGAGGGGCTGTCCGGCGTCGACCTTCACGGCTTCGAGCAGATGCCGACGGAGCCCTGGTCCTTCGGCGTCTGGGAGCGGATGAGGAGGGAGGGAAAGGTGACGAAATGCCACGCGGGCGAGTTCGACGGGCCGGCGCGGGTCCGCGAGGCGATCCAGCAGCTCGGCGTCCGGCGGGTCCAGCACGGGGTCCGCGCGATCGAGGATCCCGCGGTCGTGGCGCTCGCCGCGGACACGGGGGTCACCTTTGACACGTGCCCGCTGAGCAACGTGCGCCTTCGCGTCGTCCCGGACATCGCGTCGCACCCGATCCGCCGGCTGATGCAGGCCGGGGTCAACTGCACGGTCAGCACGGACGATCCGCTCTGCTTCGCCAACTCGGTCAACGAGGAATACGCGGCCCTCGTTGCGGAGGCGGGCTTCACGCGTCCCGAACTCGCCCGCGTCGCCCGGAACGGCTGGTCCGTGGCCGACATCGCGGAGCCCGACAGGCGCAGGTGGCTCGCCGAGATCGACAGGATCGCCGGCGCGTGAGCACTCTCCAGAGGATCGAGATCGCCGGCGGCGTCCGGCACACCCGCGCGGACAAGGCGCTCGCTTCGGCGTTCCCCGGCCACAGCCGCGTCGCCTTCCAGAGGGCGTTCGACGCGGGGCTGGTCGCGCTGCGGGGGCGCCCGATCAAGCGCTCCGCGACGGTGCGCGCAGGCGACGTCCTCGAGTTCTCGCTTCCCGAGGTCGTGCCGGCGCAGCTGAGGGCGGTCGACCTCCCGCTGGACGTCCTGCACGAGGACAAGTGGCTGCTCGCGATCGACAAGCCCGCCGGGATGGTCGTCCACCCGGGGGCGGGCACGCGCGAGGACACCCTGGTCCACGCGCTGCTCGCGCACTGCGCCGGGAGCCTGAGCGGCGTGGGGGGCGTGGCGCGGCCGGGGATCGTCCACCGGCTGGACCGCGAGACTTCGGGCGCCATCATCGTCGCAAAGACCGACGAGGTGCACCGCGGCCTGGCGAGGCAGTTTGCCGCGCGCACGGTGGTGAAGGAGTACCTTGCGCTCGTGGCGGGGGTTCCCCGCCTCATGAGCGGCTCGGTCCGCAAGGCGATCGGGCGCAACCTGAGGCAGCGCCACAAGATGGCCGTCGTGGATGAGGCTGGGGCGGGGCGCGCCGCATGGACGGACTGGGCGGTCGTCGAGCGCTTCGGGGACCTGGCCGCGCTTGTCGCGTGCACGCTCCACACGGGCAGGACGCACCAGGTCCGCGTGCACCTGGCCTCGATGGGCCACCCCCTCCTGGGCGACGCCGCCTACGGGTGGAAGGCGAACGCGAGAATGAAGCGCCAGCCCGGAAGGGTGATGCTCCATGCCGGGCGGCTCTCGCTCGTGCACCCGGGGACGGGAAAGACCCTGGATTTGCGAGCGCCGCTGCCCGCCGACTTCAGGGCGCAGATCAAGGCCCTTAGGGAGTCCTGAAGGGGCGCGCCCCCCGCGGCGCCCGCAGGCCCCCTCCCAGGCGCCGGCGGACGCTTCCGCCAGCTCACTTGAGGAGCCCGGCTGCGATGCCCCAGCGCAGATTGCGGAGCGAGTGGTGGAAGGCCTGGATGGCGCCCAGGTCGGCCAGCGCCAGAAACGTCGCGAGCGCCGTCGGGAAGACGTCGGCGCGGGCGGGGGGAAGGCCCTGGATCCGCCGCCGCGCGGCCAGGTCCAGGGGGCCCAGCTCCGCAAGGAGCTCGCGCAGCAGGGAGACCTTGACCAGGGCGCTCTCCCGCTCGAGCGGCACGCCGCGCCGTGCCGCCGCAACCGCGCGAACCGTGGTCAGGGTGCCCCCCGTCCCCACGACCGCGAACCCGGGCGGGACCGGCAGGGAGAAACCGGACCGGCGGAGGGTCTTCCTCACGTGGCCGCCGATGGCCAGCGCGTCCGCCTCGTCGAACGGCGCGGAGGGCCGGGCGACAAACATCTCCAGGAGGCGCACGCAGCCCAGGGGAAGGCTCGCGGCTCGCTCGAGGGCCCGGTCGCGGAACGAAAGGCACTCGAGGCTGCCTCCCCCCAGGTCATAGACGTGAAAGTCGCGGAGGGACTGGAGGGCGGGGTCGGTGGCGAGCCCCCGCCCGATGAGATCCGCCTCCTCCAGGCCCGCGAGGATCCGGGGCTCCAGGCCGGTCGCGGCCCGTGCCAGGTCGAGGAACTCCCGCCCGTTCGACGCGTCGCGGACGGCGCTTGTCGCGACGGCGTCGATCACGTCGGCGCCCAGCCGCCTGGCCTCGGACACGAGGCCCGCGACCGCGGCAACCCCCTGTTCCATCGCCTGTCGGCCGAGACGGGGCCGATCCGAGCCGATCCCCCCGCTGATCCGGACGTCGAGCGTGCGGGTCGCGACCTCGACCAGGGGCCCGCCGGGCGCGCGGGCCGCGACCAGGAGCTTGATCGAGTTGCTTCCGATGTCGACGACGGCGACGCGCATGGCCCGGGGCGGCCTACAGCCGGTAGTCGGAGGGCGCGACGAGCAGCGTGAACTCGCCCTTCAGGCTCGCGCCGGTCACCTGGTCCCTGACCGCGCCGGCCGGACCCACCCAGAATGTCTCGTGCACCTTGGAGACCTCCTTGGCCACGCAGACGACCCGGTCGGGCCCGAGGGACGCGACGATGTCGTCCAGGGCCTTGGCGATCCGGTGGCAGCTTTCGTAGAGGGCGATCGTGTAGCCGAAGTCCCGGTGGCTTCCGAGGAACGCGAGCCTTGCCGACGACTTCGGCGGCAGGAACCCCGCGAACAGGAACCCGTTCGTCGGGAGGCCGCTGGCGCTCAGCACCGCCGCGAACGCGACCGGGCCCGGAACGGGGACGACGGGAAGCCCGCGCCTGCGGCACGCGCGCACCACGCGAAAACCCGGGTCGCTCATGCCGGGCGTGCCGGCGTCGGTCGCTAGGGCGACGGAGCGGCCAGCGGCGATGGACTCGGCGAGGCGCTCGGCGGCCTCGGCCTCGTTGTGCTCGTGGTAGGACACGAGCTCCTTGCGGATCCCGAGCCGGGCGAGGAGCGCCCCCGTGGTGCGCGTGTCCTCGCAGGCGACGATGTCGGCGGACCCCAGGATGGCGCGGGCGCGCCCGGTCAGGTCGGCGAGGTTGCCGATCGGCGTCGATACGACATAGAGATGGCCTGGCAGGGCCTCGAGCGACGGGTTACTCGGCTCGGGACTCAATGCACATTGCTTCCGCTGCCGGTCATCCCGGGGATCTGCCCCTCCCAGTCGGCGGGGCGGTTCCAGGGGATGGACGAATCCGACGGCGCGTCGGTCGTGCATCCCGCGAGAAACGCGCCGCAGGCGATGAGGAGCAGCGCGACCGCGCGTTTCATGGGCGAATTCATTCTGGTGCGGAAAATACGCGGGCGCCGCGCAGATGCAAGTCGGCTCTCGTCAAATGGCGTAGGTCGATTTGAACCAAGGGTCATGGGAAGCCTTGCGCACCGGGCCGTTGGCCGCCAGGTGCTCGAGGATCTTGTGCGCGATCTCGGGGTCGCCGCCCGCCTCGCGGGCGGCCTCCTCGGCGGTGAACGGCTTGCCCGGGGCGGCCCTCAGCGCCGCGACGATCCGCTGCTGGAGGGCGATCACGCCGCCGGCCGCCTTCTTGCCCGCCTCGACCCCGGGCTGGTCGTAGGCGTTGACCCCCACGAGGGCGGCGTAGAGCCCGACGACTCGCTCGTAGAGAGCGACAAGCATGCCCACCGAGCGGGCCGACACCTCGGAGAGCGTGAGGGTGACCGACCAGCGGTCCTTCTCGCTCAGGGCGTCGCGCGTGCCGAGGCAGAAGCCCTGGAGGTAGTCGCCGCTCGTGACGCCCGGCTCAACCTCGAGGTCCTTGCCGGCGCGGTCCTTCATGACCTCGATGAAGGTCACGAAGAAGTTGTTCACGCCGTCGCGCAGCTGCTGGACATACGCGTGCTGGTCGGTCGAGCCCTTGTTGCCATAGACCGCGATGCCCTGGCTGACGGCGCGCCCCTCGAGGTCCGACCCCTTGCCGAGCGACTCCATCACGAGCTGCTGGAGGTAGCGGGAGAAGAGCATCAGGCGGTCCTTGTAGGGCAGCACGACCATGTCCTTCGCGCCGCGACCTCCCGTCGCGAAATGCCACATGAGCGCGAGGAGCGCCGCCGGATTCTCCCGGGCGACGGTCCTGCGGGTGACGGCGTCCATCGCCGCGGCCCCCGCGATCATCGAGTCGATGTCGAAGCCCTGGAGCGCGGCGGGCAGGAGGCCCACGGCGGAGAGCTCGCTCGTGCGGCCCCCGACCCAGTCCCACATGGGGAAGCGGGCGAGCCATCCCTCCTTCTTGGCGAGCTCGTCGAGCCTCGAGCCTGCGCCCGTGACCGCAACGAAGTGCGCGGGGCAGGAGAGCCCCGCGGCCTTGAACGCGGCGGCGGCCTCGAGCTGGCCGTTGCGCGTCTCCACGGTGGATCCGGACTTGGAGACGACGACAACCAGCGTCCGCGCCAGGTTTGTCCCGATCTCGGCCAGCACGTAGTCGAAGCCGTCGGGATCGGTGTTGTCGAAGAAATGGGGCTTCATCCGGTCGAGGCGGGGGGTGCCCAGGGCCTGGCTCACGAACTGCGGGCCCAGGGCCGAGCCGCCTATCCCGATGACCAGCAGGTGGGTCAGGTTCCCCTTGGGCCCGGTGATGGCGCCCGAGTGCACCTTGGCCGTGAACTTCTTGACCGAGGCGATGGTCGAGGCGACCTCCGTCGCGATCTCGCCCGTCGGGGCGAGCAGGGGGGTGCGCAGCCAGTAGTGGCCGACCATGCGCTTCTCGCTCGGGTTCGCCAGGGCGCCCTTTTCAAGCGCGGCCATGCTGGCGAAGGCCCTTTGGATGGGGGCCTCCATCGAGTCCATGAAGCCGCCCGGAAACGGGATCCGGCTGATGTCCAGGGAGATCCCGAGGGCGTCGTTGTGGTAGAGGTATTCCTTGTAGCGGTTCCAGCTCATCCGAAAAGGTTCCTGTCGGTGACCGCCCCCTCGGACGCGCTCGTCACGAGCCTCGCGTACTTTGCGAGCGCGCCCCGGCTCGCCCGGGGCTTCCTCGGCCTCCACGCCTTGAGGCGGGCCCTCATCTCCCTGGGGGCGAGGCCGAGGTCTATCGTGTTGGCCACGGCGTCGATCGCGACCGGATCGCCGTTCGCCACGACGGCGATGGGCCCGCCCACGGCGGCCTCGGGGGTGATGTGGCCGACCACGAATCCGTGGCTGCCCCCGGAGAACCGTCCGTCCGTGATGAGCGCGACGTCCTTTCCGAGGCCCTTGCCGACGATGGCGCTGGTCGGGGACAGCATCTCGCGCATTCCGGGCCCGCCCACGGGTCCCTCGTTGCGGATGACGACCACGTGCCCGGCCTTCACCCGGTTGCCCATGATCGCCTTAAGCGCGGCCTCCTCGGACTCGAACACGATGGCCCTGCCGGAGAACCGCAGCCCCTCCTTGCCGGTGATCTTCGCGACGGCGCCGCCGGGGGCCAGGTTGCCGCGCAGGATGCGCAGGTGGCTGTCGCGCTTGATCGGGTCCGAGAACGGGCGGATGACGTCCTGGCCGGCGGGGTAGGGCTTCACGCCGCGCAGGTTTTCGGCGACCGTCCTGCCGGTGACGGTCAGGCAGTCCCCGTGGATGAGGCCCCGGTCCAGGAGCATCTTCATCAGCGGGGGCAGCCCCCCGATCCGCACCAGGTGCGCCACCCCGTATTTCCCCGACGGCTTGAGGTCGGCCAGGACGGGGACGCGCCTGCCGATCCGGCTGAAATCGTCAATCGAGAGCCTCGCGCCCGCCTCGTGGGCGATCGCCAGGAGGTGCAGGACCGAGTTGGTCGATCCGCCGAGCGCGATCACGACCGCGATGGAGTTCTCGAATGCCTTCCGCGTGAGGATGTCCCTCGGCCGGATGCCCGCCTTCAGGAGCGCCAGCGCCGCCGCGCCGGCCCTCCGGCAGTCCTCGCGCTTCTCCGGCCCGACGGCCAGCTGCGTCGAGCTGTTCGGAAGGCTCATTCCCAGGGCCTCGATCGCGGAGGCCATCGTGTTGGCGGTGTACATCCCGCCGCACGAGCCGGCTCCCGGGATCGAGCAGACCTCGACGGCGTGCAGCCCCGGGCCGTCCAGCTCACCCGCGTTGTGCTGGGCGACGGCCTCGAAAACCGAGACGATGTCGCATTCCTTCCCAGTCTGGGGATGGATGCCGGGAAGGATTGTCCCGCCGTAGACGAATACCGAGGGCCGGTTGAGCCTGGCGAGCGCCATGACGCAGCCGGGAATGTTCTTGTCGCAGCCCCCGATCGCCACCACCGCGTCGAACCCCTCCGCCGCCGACACCGTCTCGACCGAGTCGGCGATGATTTCGCGGGATACCAGGGAATAGCGCATCCCCAGGGTGCCCATGCTGATCCCGTCCGAGACGGTGATGGTGCCGAAGATGACCGACTTGCCCCCGGCGGCGTCGGCGCCCGCGCCGGCGTCGCGCGCCAGCTGGTCGATGTGCATGTTGCACGGGGTCACCATGCTCCACGTGGAAGCGATGCCGACGACCGGCTTGGCGAAGTCCTGGTCGGTGAAGCCGACGGCCCGGAGCATGGAGCGGCTGAAGGCGCGGTCGGGCCCGTCGGTCACGATCGAGGACTGGGGGCGTAGCGGGTCTCTGGAAGCGCTCATGGACGGGCGCCAGTTGACCACAGCGCGGAGGGGCGGGCAAGCGGCGTTTTCATGGTTGCATGGCCAGTCCGGCAGGCCATTCACTTTCGTCCCGATCCTTCGCATGCCGTTCAACCTGAAAAAAGTGCTCAAGGCGCTGCTCTATTCCTCGAGCCAACCCCTCGCGACCAGGGAGATTCAGGCGGCGTTCGAGCGGTTCCACCGGCAGGCGGCGCCGGCCGCGGCCCCGGAGGCCGCGGGGGGCGCCGCGCCCGCCGCCGAGGCCCCCGAGGAGGCCGAGGGGCCGCCGGAATCCCCCGATCTCTACGCGGAGGTCCCCCCCTTCGTGACGGCCACGCAGATCCGCGAGGCCATGGACGAGATCGCCGCCGAGCTGGCCGCGGCCGACGACGGGCTCGTCCTCGTCGACGGCGCTAGCGGCTACCGGCTGGCGACGCAGCCGCGCTTCGCCCGCTGGATCCGGATCCTCCGGGAGGAGGCGGCGCCGGCGAAGCTGAGCCAGGCGGCGGTGGAGACGCTGGCCGTCGTGGCCTACCGGCAGCCCGTCACGCGCGCCGAGATCGAATCGGTGCGCGGCGTCTCGGCGGACGCGGGCCTTGCGAAGCTCCTCGAGCGCGAGCTGATCACGGTCGTCGGCCGCGCGGACCTCCCCGGCCGCCCGATCCAGTACGGGACAGCCGACCGATTCCTCGAATTCGTGGGCATCAAGTCGCTCGACGAGCTCCCGGCCTCGGATGTCCTCTCGTCCCGGCAGATCGACGCGTGGCTCAGGGGCGGCCCCGCCGGGCACACCCCCAACGACGCGGACATGGGCCTCGACGAGAACGAGCTCGCGATCGGAACGCCCGCGGAGGCGCCGCAGGGCGCCCCGCAAGACGCCGTCACCTGATGGACCTCGACCCCATACGCAGGAAGATCGACATCCTCGACAAGAGGCTGGTCGATCTCGTCAACAAGCGCCTCGCGCTCGCCGCCGAGATCGGCAAGATAAAGCGCAAGACGGGGGGCGAGATCTACGTCCCGGAGAGGGAGGACGCCGTCATACGGAAGGTCTGCGCGCAGAACGAGGGTCCCGTCAAGAACGAGGCCCTCTGCGCCATCTACCGGGAGATCATGTCCGCGGCGATCGCGCTCGAGAAGCCGCTCCTCGTCGCCTACCTCGGGCCCGAGGCGAGCAACACGCACGCCGCCGCTATGAAGAAGTTCGGAGCGAGCGTGGACTACCACTCGATGGGGACGATCGAGGACATCTTCATCGCGGTGGAGAAGGGCGAGTCGGACAACGCCGTCATCCCGATCGAGAACTCGACGGAGGGGAGCGTGCGCGAGGCGCTCGACAGTTTCGTCGAAAGCGACCTGAAGATCGTCGGGCAGATCTACCTCGACATCTCGCACGCGCTCATATCGCAGGTGCCCCTGGAGAAGATCGAGCGGGTGTACTCGAAGGACCAGGCCCTGGCCCAGTGCCGCCACTGGCTCCAGCGCCACCTGCCCCACGCGCAGCCGGTCGAGGCGCCGAGCACGACCCGCGCGGTGCAGATCGCGAAGGAGGATCCCAACGGCGCGGCGGTCGCGAGCGAGACGGCGGCCGCCTATCACGGCGTCCCGGTGCTTGTCCGCAACATCCAGGACAAGTCCGACAACACGACCCGCTTCTTCGTCCTCGGGCGCAAGCCCTCCGGGCCGGTGGGGGGGGGGAAGGACATGACGAGCTTCCTGATCTCGCTCGGCGACGAGGCCTCGGCGCATTCCGGCTCGCTCCTGAAGATGCTGATGCCCTTCGGCGAGCGCGGGATCAACCTCTCGAAGATCGAGTCGAGGCCGAGCAAGAAGAGGCCCTGGGACTACTACTTCTTCATCGACGTGACCGGCCACCACAATGACGCGCCGATGAAGGCCGCCGTGAGCGAGCTGAAGAGGTTCTGCCCGATGGTGAAGTGGCTCGGGAGCTACCCGACGGTGAACTGACGCCGCGCGGCCCCGTTCAGCTCCCGTGGGCCCTCTTCACGAGGAAGTACAGCACGGCGACGCAGAGGGCCATGACCGCGAGCGCGGCCGCGAAGTAGAGGAGGCAGCCGACCTTCGCCCTCTTCTGGATCGAGACGGCGGGCTGGCGGAACTCGGCGAGAATGGCCTCCGCCTCGCGGTCGACCGGGGGGGCGTCGGCGGGAGGCGGGGGCTGCGCGGCGGACTGCTCCGGCGCGGCGCTCCCCTCGAGCCCCGCGATTTCGCGGTCCAGCCATGCGAGATGCTCCCGCAGGAGGCCCCGCTGGCGCCGGAATTCGTCAAGGCGGTCGGACACGGGAGCCCGGCCCCGGGGGTCAGAGCGACGGGACTACCGAGACCCTGCGGTGCGGCTTGTCGAACTGGACGACGCCGTCCTTGAGGGCGAAGAGCGTCCAGTCGCGGCCAACGCCGACGTTCTTGCCGGGATGAAGCTTTGTGCCGCGCTGGCGGACAAGGATGTTGCCGGCGACCACGACCTCGCCGCCGAACATCTTGATGCCAAGACGCTTCGAATGGCTTTCGCGGCCGTTTGTGGATGTTCCCTGACCCTTCTTGTGCGCCATAACGTGGTTCTCCTCAGACTTTGATGGACTCGATCTTGATGACGGAAAGCTCCTGGCGGTGGCCCTGCTTGCGCTCGTACCCTTTCCGTTTCTTCTTCTTGAATACGATGATCTTATGTCCGCGCTTGTTCTCGAGAATCTTGGCGGAAACGGTCGCGCCCGGAAGGGTGGGCCTGCCCACCTTGAAGTCGGCGCCCTCGCCGGCGGTAAGCACGTCCCTTATCTCGACCATGGCGCCGGCTTCCGTGTTCGGATAGCGGTTCACGATGAGGATGTCGCCCTCGGTTATGGTGAACTGTTGCCCCTGAGTCTTGATGGTGGCTCGCATGAAATAAAACCGCTAAATAAGCGGTTCCGGAGATTTCATAGCAAGGCTATTTTGGCGGAGTGTAGTCAACGAGCGTCGCGGTGCCGGACCCGAACCGGAAGGCGACCTCGAACCGCACGGGAAGGTGGCGGTCGTCGTCCGTCTCGATCCAGACCCGGACGGTCGAGCCCCTCTTGAAAAACCCGACAGGGGCGGTCTTCTCCATCCTCGGGACGAGGACAACGGTTTTGAAAAGGCCGAGCGTCGTGAGGACATACGCGGTGTCCTCGGCGCGGATCGTGAGCGGGAAGAACTGGTCCTCGAAGATGACCAGCGCGTCGCGCTGCTCCCCGAGCTTGAGGTTCCAGGAGCGGGTCTGGATCAGGGCCAGGATCAGGTCGTTCGGGATGCCGTTTGGCATCGGGATCTTCCTCGTCTTGCTCGGGCGGATCGCGTCGGTGTACGTTGCCTCCGACCTGCCGTAGTCGAACGCGACCGAGTTCTTGACCTGCTTGTTGCGATACGCGCTCCACTCGCTGGTGGAAACCAGGAGGCCGCTCGGCAGCCTGTAGACGGACTCGCCCCGGCCGTCGAATGGGAAGATCCCGCGCGCGAGCCCCGAGGTCCAGGTCGTCGTGGTGATGCGCAGGACCGCGCTGCTCCCGGAGCCGAGCGAGTCCGCGGCTATCTTGATCCTCCCGACGAAGGGGATGAACCCCCAGCGCACGCTGTACGTGAGGGTTTCCCCGTCGCGAAGCCCGATCGGCTGGGCCGGTGCGGCCCCGCGGGCCGCGGCCGCGCAGGCCGCAGCCGCGGCGAACGCCAGCCCGACGAGCCCAAGAATATGCCCGAATGCGTTTGCGCCGGCGGGCATTTGGATACGTTTGGGGTTTGCGACCATGGAAGCGGTGACCCATATACACATTAAAGGCGCCCGCGAGCACAACCTAAAGAACTTGGACCTGCGGATCCCCCGCGGCCGGTTCGTCGTCATCACGGGCCCCAGCGGGTCGGGCAAGTCATCCCTCGCTTTCGACACGATCTACGCCGAGGGCTACCGGAAGTACATGGAGAGCCTGTCGACGCAGGCCCGCCAGGTGCTCGACCAGCTGAAGCGCCCCGACGTCGACTTCATCCACGGGCTCTCGCCGGTCCTGGCGATCGAGCAGCGGACCGGGGGCGTCTCTCCGCGGACCACGGTCGCGACAGTCACCGAGGTGGCCGACTACTCGCGGCTCCTCTGGGCCATCGCCGGCGAGCAGCGCTGCCCGAAGGACGGCGGCCGCGTCGTCCAGCGCTCGCTCGACGACAACGTGAGGCGGGTCCTGGAGGAATTCGCCGGAGAGCGGGTGATGCTGCTCGCGCCGGTGCTGCGCGCGAAGCCGAGCGTGCTTCGCGGCGAGCTGCCCCGGCTCCGCCAGCGGGGGTTCCAGAGGATCCGGATCGATGGCCGCGTGCGGGAGCTGGACGAGGCCAGCCTGGTGCCGACGGGGGCCGCGGAGATCGCGGTCGACGTGGTCGTGGACCGCCTGGTCGCGTCGGCGGAGCAGCGGAGCCGGGTCGCCGATTCGCTCGAGCTCGCGTTCCGCGAGGGCGGCGACCGCGCGATCGTCATGGCGCAGAGGAACGCCGACGATCCCTGGAGGGAGATTGCGCTCAGCCAGCACCTTGCGTGCGACGTGTGCGGGGACGTCTTTGAAAAGCTCACCCCGCGGCACTTCTCGTTCAACCATGCCGAGGGGGCCTGCCCCGGGTGCGGCGGCCTCGGCCGGAAGCTCCATGCCGCCGAGGAGCTGATCGTGCCGGATCCCGGCAAGTCCGTTCGCGGGGGCGCGATCAAGCCGTGGCGGATCGGCGGCAAGAATCTCATCATCAAGCACAACGCCATCCTCAAGCAGCTCGCCGAGCAGCTGCCTTTCGATCCCGAGACTCCGTGGAAGGACCTTCCCGGGGAGACCCGCTCCTCGCTCCTGCGCGGGACGGGCGGCCGCCTTTTCTCATTCAAGCTGCGCCGCATGCGCGAGGCGCGCGCGCTGCCGTTCGCGGGCATCATGGCCGACATCGAGCAGAGCTTCCGCGACACGCAAAGCGAGGGGTTCCAGGCCCGCCTGTCGACCTTCATGGTGGCGGGCCCGTGCCCGGAGTGCGGGGGATCGCGGCTGAACCGGCGCAGCGCCGCGGTCCGCCTCGGGCCGCCCGAGGCGCCGCTGGGGTTCGCCGGGTTCATGGCCATGGACATCTCCGCGGCCCACGCGTTCGGCGAAGGCCTTGTCACGGCGCTCGGGCCGAGCGAGGCCCTGCGGGAGGTGGTGACCGGGATCGAGCAGCGGCTCAGGTTTCTCCTGGACACGGGCCTCGGCTACCTGAGCCTCGACCGCGACTACGCGACGCTGTCCGGCGGCGAGGCCCAGCGGGTGCGGCTCGCGACGCAGCTCGGCATGGGCCTCATCGGGGTCATCTACGTTCTCGACGAGCCGAGCATCGGCCTCCATCCGAAGGACAACGATAGGCTCCTTGCCCAGCTGCGCGGCCTGCGCGACCGGGGCAACACGGTCCTCGTGGTCGAACACGACGAGGAGACAATGCGCGCGGCGGACGAGATCATCGAGCTAGGGCCCGAGGCGGGAGTGGAGGGGGGGCGGCTGCTTTTCCAGGGCACGCCGGCCGAATGCGCAGCGCTGCCGGCGCGCGCGTCCCAAACCGGGCCGTACCTCGCCCGCAAGCTCTCGGTCCTGAAGGACGCCGCAACCAGGACGCCGGACGGGGCCTGGCTGACGGTCCGGGAGGCCAGCGAGCACAACCTGCGCGGGATCGACGTCCAATTCCCGGCGGGGCTCCTGACGTGCGTCACCGGCGTGTCGGGCTCCGGCAAGAGCACGCTCGTCAACGACGTCCTCGCCGCAGCGGCAGCGCGCAGGCTCAACGGCGCAAAAACCATTCCCGGAAAGCACCGGCACATCGAGAACCTGGACTTCTTCGAGAAGCTGGTGCAGGTGGACCAGGAGCCGATCGGGCGGAGCCCCCGCTCAAACCCGGCGACCTTCACCGGCCTCCTCGACCTGCTGCGCGACCTGTTTGCGCAGGTGCCGCTCGCCCGGGTGCGCGGCTACAAGGCGAGCCGCTTCTCGTTCAACGTCCGCGGTGGGCGCTGCGAGCGCTGCCAGGGCGAGGGCGTCATCAAGCTCGACATGCAGTTCATGGCGGACGCCTACGCCCCGTGCACCAGCTGCGGGGGGCGCAGGTACAACCGCGAGACGCTCGAGGTGCTGTTCCACGGAAAGTCGATCGCGGACGTGCTCGACATGACGGTGCGGGAGGCGATCCAGCTTTTCAGGAACATACCGCGGGTGATCGACAAGCTTCAGACCCTGGACGCGGTGGGGCTGGGATACCTGGCGCTCGGCCAGTCCGCGGTGACGCTGTCCGGCGGCGAGGCCCAGCGGCTCAAGCTCTCGCTCGAGCTGAGCAAGCGCCAGCAGGGGGCGAACCTCTACATCCTGGACGAGCCGACCACGGGGCTTCACTGGGTCGACATCCAGCGCCTGATGGACCTGCTCTTCAGGCTTCGCGACGCCGGCAACACCATCCTCGTGATCGAGCACAATCTGAGCGTCATCAACCTCGCGGACTGGATCATCGACCTGGGGCCGGGCGGCGGGCGCGACGGCGGCGAACTTGTCTTCGCCGGGCCCAGGACGGCGATCGAGGCGTGCGAGCGCTCGGAGACCGGCGCCGCGCTGAGGCGCTGGCGCGCCCGCTGACGCCGGGCGGCTATCTCTTCACGAGGCCGAGCCCCATTGCGCCGCCGGCGAGGAGCACGAAGCCCGAGACGTAATACTTGACGTGGTCGGTGGTGTGGTCCCGGCCGTCGATCTTCTGGCCGAGCTTGGACAGCGAATCGTCGGCCCTGCCCAGGAGGGAATGCTGGCGCTCGTAGCCCGTGTAGATCAGCCAGATGCCGGCGATGAGCGCCGCGACCGAGAGGATTTTGACCATGAGCCGAGGATGGCAGCCCGGCCCCGTCAGTGCAAGGGGCGCCGTCGCCGGGAGGGGCGGGGACGAAGCCCCCCGGATTTGGTTTGCGTAGGCCAGTGCGGGGATTTGAGCATCGCCGCAGGGAAAGCATGTCGTCCGCGAAACTCCTCCGCTGTTCCTGGCTCTGCGCATGCGCGTGGCTGGGCGCGCTTTCGGGTCCGGCGCCTTCGTTCGGCGCCGGGACGGGGACGGCCCACACGTTTGCCATCGGCGCCAGCGACTTTCTCCTCGACGGCCAGCGCCTGCAGATCCGCTGCGGCGAGATCCATTCCTCGCGCGTCCCCCGCGAGTACTGGCGGCACCGGCTGAAGATGGCCAAGGCGATGGGGCTGAATGCGGTCTGCGCCTACCTGTTCTGGAACCAGATTGAGCCGCGGCCCGGCGAATTCAACTGGTCGGGACAGGCCGATGCCGCCGAGTTCTGCCGCATCGCCCAGCAGGAGGGCCTGTGGGTCATTCTCCGGCCTGGCCCCTACTCCTGCGCGGAGTGGGAGATGGGCGGGACGCCGTGGTGGCTGCTCAGGGAGGCCGACATCAGGCTGCGCAGCAGCGACCCGCGCTACCTCGGGCCTGCGAAGGCGTACCTCGGCGCGGTCGGCCGCATGCTGGCGCCGCTTCAGGTGACGCACGGCGGGCCGATCCTGATGGTGCAGGTCGAGAATGAGTACGGCCTCTACGGCGACGACGCCGGCTACATGGGCGCGATCCGCCAGGCGCTGATCGACGTCGGCTTCGACGTGCCGCTGTTCGCCTGCAATCCGCCGAGCGCCATGAAGAACGGCCTGCGCGCCGACCTGTTCCAGGCGGCGAACTTCGGCAGCGACCCGGCGGGCAACTTCCAGAAGCTGCGCGCGCTTCAGCCGCAGGGTCCGCTCCTGTGCAGCGAATTCTACCCCGGCTGGTTCGACACCTGGGGAGAGCCGCACCATTACGGCGAGACCGCGCGCTTCCTTGCCGACCTGAAGACGATGCTCGACGCCGGCGCGTCCTTCAGCATCTACATGGTGCACGGCGGCACGACCTTCGGCCTGTGGTCGGGCTGCGACCGCCCCTTCAAGCCCGACACGTCCAGCTACGATTACGACGCGCCGATCAGCGAGGCGGGCTGGACGACGGATAAATTCCAGCGGACCCGGGAGCTGCTCGCAAGGTACCTGCTGCCGGGCGAGACGCTGCCCGAGCCGCCGGCGAGGAATCCCCTCATCACCTTCGCGCCAGTTGCGGCGACGGAGGCCGCCCCCGTGCTGGAGAATCTGCCCCCCGCGCTGGCCGACGACCAGCCGCGCAGCATGGAGGAGTACGGCCAGGGCTACGGCTGCATTCTGTATCGCACGACGATTCCGGCCGGCCCCGCCGGCGCGCTCGAGGCGGCGGCGGTCCGCGATTTTGGGTTCGTCTTCGTGGACGGCAGTCGCGTTGGGGTTTTCGACCGGCGCACGAGCGCCGCCATGGTCAGGCTCCCCGCGCGCGGGGGGCCTTCCCGCCTCGACATCCTCGTGGAGCCGATGGGCCGCATCAATTTCGGCGCGGAGATGGCCGACCGCAAGGGACTGGCCGCTCCGGTGAGGCTGGGAGGCGAGACGCTCACCGGATGGAAGGTCTTCCCGCTGCCCCTTGATGACGGGATGCTTGCCGGGCTCAAGTTCAAGGCCGCAGGCAGGGGGGGCGGACCCGCCTTCTGGCACGCGTCCGTCGGGCTAGGGAGCCCCGGCGACACGTTTCTCGACATGCGCGGTTGGGGAAAGGGCGTCGTGTGGGTGAACGGCCACTGCCTGGGGCGCTATTGGAGCATCGGCCCGACGCAGACAGCCTATGCGCCCGGCTGCTGGCTGCGCGCCGGCGCGAACGAGGTCGTGGTCCTGGACCTGTCCGGGCCGACGGACCCGGTGGTCGCCGGGCTTGCCGCGCCCATTTTGGACCAGCTCCGGCCCGGTCTCGATTTCCCGAAGTAGCGCCTCTTGGATGCGCCGCGGGAGCCCGCCCCGCCGGGCGCCTCACGCGGAGCCGCCGGTCAGTCGCCGAGCCAGACGTCCCTGTAGGGATGGTGGTCGAGCAAGGTCGGGCTCCACCCGCGCACGGACGGCTGGATCAGGAAGACGTGGGTGTAATGGTAGAGGGGTATGACCGGGGCCTCGGAGAGAAGGATCCGCTCCGCCCTCGCGTAAAGGCCGTTTCGCGCAGCCGGGTCCGCAGTCCTCGCCGCCGCAAAGAGGAGCGCGTCATATCCGGCGTTCGACCACCCCGTGAAATTGTTCCCGCTGTCGGCGCGCCAGATCTCAAGGAACGCCGAGGGGTCCGCATATTCCGCGATCTCCGAGGAGCGCAGCAGGTCGTAGGCGCCCGCCCTCCTGGCCTCCTCCGTGCTCTTCAGCTCCTCATTGACGAGGGTCACCCGCACTCCCAGCTCCCGCCGCCACATCTCCTGGATCGCCTCCGCGATCACGCGGTGGGTTTCGGAGGTGTTGTACAGGAGGTCGAGCACGGGAAGCCCCGCGCCGCCCTTGTGGCCGGACTCCGCCAGGAGCCGCCGTGCGTCGTCCATCGTTGCGCGCTGGACGGGGTCCGGCTCATAGGCGCCGAGTCCCGGCGGAGTGAAGGAATAGGCGGCCGTCTGGCCGCCCCGCAGGATCCTATCGACGATGGCCGGCCGGTCGACCGCGAGTGCAAGCGCCAGCCGGACGCGCGCGTCGCCCAGGGCGGGCCGCCGAACATTGATCCTCAGGAAGTACGTCCCCAGCAGGGGGTCAACCCGCAGGAGGCCGGGCGCGTTCCTGCGGTAGGCGTCGATCTTGCTGGGTGGCAGCGTCTCGGTCACGTGCAACTGCCCGGAGCGGAACGCGCGCTCCTCCGCATCGATCGAGTCGAAGGCGTGAAAATGGATCTCGCGAAGCCTCACCCTGGCCGCATCCCAGTAGGTCGGGGACCGGGCGACCACGATCTCCTGGCCGTGGCGCCACGACTTGAGCACGAATGGTCCGTTGCCGACCCAGCTTTCCGGCGCGGCCCAGGGATTGCCCCTCCGGGCGACGGGGCCGTACTTGGACACGGTCGCGATGTGGACGGGCATCCAGGCGGGGCTGCTGAGAACGGAAAGGAACCACGGGGCGGGGTGCTCGAGAACCACCGTGAGCGTGCGCGGGTCGGGGGCCCGCACCCCGACCCCTGAAAAGTCGCGGGCGCCCCGGTTGAACGCCGCGGCCCCCCGGATGACGTAGAGCTGGCTCGCTTTCGTGGCGGCGAGCTCGGGCGTCAGGATCCGGCGCCAGGAGCCGAGAAAATCCTGCGCGGTGACCGGGTCGCCGTTGGACCAGCGGGCGCCGGCGCGGAGGTGGAAGGCATACGTGAGCCCGTCGGGCGAGACGTCCCAGCGCTCCGCGACGCCGGGAACGGGATGCAGGTCCACGGGGTCCTCGGACAGGAGCCCCTCCAGCAGCGAGGAAAGGACGGTGTAGTCGGACGATTGGGTCGCCAGGTGGGGGTCGAGGTCGGCCAGGTCCGGCCCGATCCCGCGGTGGAGCACCTGATCCCGGTCGCCCGAGCGGACGTTGGTGTCGCCGCGCGAGCAGCCACCGGACACGACGCACGCCGCAAGTGCGGCTGCGAGCGCGGCGACCCCCGGCTTCATGCTTTCTCGATAAGCGCGACGGCGTGGGCCGCGATCGCGAGCCCGCGACCGATATCGTCCACCCCCTCGTTGCTCGTAGCCTTGAGGCCGATCGAGGTGGAGGCGAGCCCCGTGCAGCCGGCGAGCGCGGCCTTCATGTCCGCGATCCGGTTCGATATCCGCGGCCTTTCCGCAATGACGGTGACGTCCAGGTTGACCGGCCTCCAGCCGTCCTCGCGAAGAACCTGGACGATGCGCCGGAGCAGGATCTGGGAATCGGCGTTGAGCCAGGTGGTGTCCGTGTCGGGGAAGAAGTGCCCGAGGTCCGGGAGTCCCGCAGCCCCGAGGAAGGCGTCGCAGATCGCGTGGATGATGCAGTCGGCGTCGCTGTGGCCGTCCAGGCCGAAGTCGGACTCGAACCGCACTCCGCCGAGGACGAGGGGCCTTCCCACGACCGTTCGGTGGATGTCGTAGCCGTGCCCGATTCGAAGGGACATGGCGTTTTCCTAACGGGTCACGGGCCGGACGCCAATAGGAATTCTACGTACGCCAAGTCCTGCGGGGCGGTCAGCTTCGGATTGGGATATGCGTTCTCGACCAGGGCGACCGGATGGCCGAGCAGCTCGACCGCCGCGGCGTCGTCGGTGACGCGCAGCCCGCGCGAATTGACCCGGGCGTAGGCGCGCTCGATCAGGGGTTTGGAGAACACCTGCGGGGTCTCCATGGCCCAGAGCCGCGACCGGTCGACCGTGCGCAGGCGGCCGCGTCCCCGCTTCTCCTTGATCGTGTCGGTCACGCGGTGCGCCAGCGCGACCGCATGCCTGCGCCTCACGATCTTGTGGAGGGCGACGAGGTGCTCGGGGCGGATCAGGGGGCGCGCGCAGTCGTGGATAAAGACGTGGTCGATGTCCCCGGGCAGCGCGTCAAGCGCCGCGGACACCGAGTCCTGGCGCTCCCGGCCTCCCCTGACCAGGAGGGACGGGGTGGGCGCAAAAGCCGACAACGCAGTCATTTGCGAGCGGTCGCGGTATACGACGACGTAGAAGTCCGCGACGCCGCTCGCCGCGAAGGCCGCCGCGGAATGGGCGAAGACCGGCCGCCCGGCGAGGGGAGCGAGCACCTTGTCCGGAACGGCTCCCGCCATGCGCTTTCCAGCGCCGGCTGCGAGCAAGATGACTGCTGTGCGGGACATGGGAAGGGTCGGTCCTTACTGGGGGACGGGAAGCCTACCCGAGCGCGGGCCCGAGCGCCACACGGAAAATCATGGCGCACGGGGAATTTTTGGGGAGGATTGCCGCCGACTTGAGCGCCCTGAACGTACCGGCCCCGGCCAAGATCAACCTGTTCCTCGCCGTCACGGGCCGCCGGCCCGACGGCTTCCACGACCTGGTGTCGGTGGCGGCGCCGCTCGCGTGGGGGGACACGATCTCGGTCGGCGCGCAGGACGGCTCCTTTTCCGTGGCGTGCGACGTCGGCGGAATTCCGACGGACGGCACCAACCTTGTGATCCGGGCCGCGGCCGCGTTCGCGGACGCGACGGGCTGGCGGGGCGGCGCCCATTTCTCGATCTCCAAGAGGATCCCGGCGGGGGCTGGGCTGGGGGGGGCCAGCAGCGACGCCGCGTCCGCCCTGGCGGCGCTGAACGGGCTGGCCGGCGCTCCCCTGGACGACGCGTCGCTTGCCCGCGTCGCGTCCGGGGTCGGCTCGGATTGCGCGCTTTTTCTCCACAAGGGCCCCGTGGTGATGCGGGGAAGGGGAGAGCGCGTGGAACCGCTCGGCCCGGCGGCGTCCCGGCGCATCCGCGCCAGGCGCGTCCTGGTCTTCAAGCCCGGGTTCGGGATACCCACCCCCTGGGCCTACGGAAGGCTGGCCGAGTTTCCGCAGGGCTGCGTCCCGGCGTCCGAGGCAGAGGCGAGGCTTGCCTCCTGGACGGCGAGCCCGTCTGCGCCGGCGGGGGACCTCCTGTTCAATTCCATGGAGCGGCCGGCGTTCGCCAAGTTTGCGGCGCTTCCCCTCCTCCTGGGCCTGATCCGGGCCCGATGGGGGATTGCGGCGGGGATGACCGGGAGCGGGAGCGCGTGCTTCGCGCTCCCTGCCGACGACGCCGACACGGGGCCCATCGCGGGCGCGATCCGCGAGGCGTGGGGGCCGTCCGCATTCGTGGTCGACACGCGGTTCGCCTGAGGTCCGGCGCCGGTTTCCCGGCGGGTCCCGGAATTCCCGGTGAATCGCATTGACCGATCCCCGGGGGAAAACGTTATCGTGGGGGGCTGCCGCCCCGCCCCTACCGAAGGCGACACTGCCATGTCCACGGATTCGAGCGCAAAAGACGAGATCGTCGTGCAAGGCATATCCGCCTCGCAGGGCATTGCCTATGGGCAGATTTTCGTCTACCTGCAGAGCAAGGTCGAGATCCCCGCCTACCGGGTCGGCCCCGACAAGCGGATCGACGAAATCGCCCGGTTCGACAAGGCGCTCCTGGTGACGCGCCAGCAGATCTCGAAGATCCAGGCCGAGGTCGAAAGGACCCTCGGCAAGAACGAGGCGCTGATCTTCGACGCGCACCTGCTGGTGCTCGAGGACGAGGCCCTGATCTCGGAGACGATCCGCGAGTTCGAGACGACCGGCCTGAACATCGAGACATGCTTCGACACCGTCTCCAAGAAGTACATCCAGGCCTTCTCGGAGATCGACGACGAATACCTGCGGGAGAGGGCCGGGGACATCCGCGACGTCGCGCAGCGAGTCCTGCAGAACCTCCTGGGCCACGCCGAGAACAGCCTGAGCCAGCTCGTGGAGCGGCGAATCGTGGTCGCGAACGACCTCTCGCCCTCGGACTCCGCGGGAATCAACCGGGGTTCGGGCATGGCGATCGTCACCGATTCGGGCAGCAGGACGAGCCACGCGGCCATCGTGGCCCGTTCGATGCAGGTGCCCGCCGTCGTCGGCGTCCGCGACCTCTCGAATCGGGTGAAGACGGGCGAGTGGGCTCTTGTGGACGGGTACGACGGGATCGTCATCCTGAACCCGTCGGAGGACACCCTTTTCCGCTACGGCAAGATCCAGACGCAGAAGAAGTCCGTAGAGATCCGGCTCCTCGAGGCCAACCGGCAGAAGGCAGTCACGCTGGACGGCGTCGAGGTTGCCCTGATGGCGAACATCGAGAATGTGGAGGAGGTGGCCCACGTGAAGGAGTTCTTCGCCCAGGGGGTGGGCCTTTACCGGACCGAGTACCTCTTCCTCAACGCATCCCGGATCCCCACCGAGCAGGAGCAGTTCCTCGCCTACAAGGCCGTCGTCGAGGGGATTTCGCCCAATCCCGTCATCATCCGCACGCTGGACCTGGGCGCCGACAAGCCGATGACGTCGGACCCCGGGCTGTTCCCAAAGGAGGACAACCCGTTCATGGGCTCCCGGGCGATCCGGTTCTGCCTCGAGCACAAGGATCTGTTCAAGGACCAGCTGCGCGCAATCCTGCTCGCGAGCCACCACGGCAAGGTGAAGCTGATGTACCCCATGATCAGCGGCATCGAGGAGATGGCGCAGGCGAACGGGGTCCTCGAGGAATGCAAGGCCGAGCTGCGCCAGAGGAACCAGCCCTTCGACGAGGTCCTCGAGGTGGGCGCGATGATCGAGATCCCGAGCGCGGCGGCCACGGTCGACATCCTCGCCAAGCAATGCGACTTCTTCAGCATCGGCACGAACGACCTGATCCAGTACATGCTGGCGATCGACCGGGGCAACGACCGCATCGCCCACCTGTACGAGCCGGCGCACCCGGCGATCCTGCGCACGCTCAAGCGGATCGTCGAGGACGCCCACCGCATGGAGGTGCCCGTGGGCGTTTGCGGGGAGATGGCCAGCGACCCCGTCTACGCGCCGCTGCTTCTCGGGCTCGGGGTCGATTCGCTCAGCATGGCGCCGCGCCTGCTCCCGGCGGTCAAGTACCTGGTCCGGGCGATGAAGATGTCCGATGCGCGCGATCTCGCGGTGGAGGTCCTCGGCATGGCTTCCTCGGGCGACATCTACGCGAAGTGCGTGCAGTTCCACCGCTCGCGGGTCGCCTTCGACTGAAGCGGCCCCTTCGGGGCCCGCGGGTGGGAGGCCCTAGGCCCTGGTCGCGCTCGCGAGGAGGGTCTCGAAATAGGGCTCCACGGTCTCCCTCGATACCGGGGCAACCTCGATCTTGATGAACTTGGCCTTCTTCAGGAAGGCCTCGAGGGCGCTCTCCCTGAAGCCGAGCCAGAGGTCCGCGTAGAGCTCGCGGGCCTTCTCGAACCCGTGCTCGGCCAGATCAAGGATGAGCAGCTGCCCGCCCGGCCGCAGGATGCGGTGCGCCTCGTCCACGGCCTTCTGCGGGTGCCGGGCATGGTGGAGGGCCTGGCTCAGGATCGCCAGGTCCACCGACTCGTCCGCCAGGGGCACCTGCTCGATGTCGCCGAGCTTGTACGTGAGGTTGGTCAGGCCGTTCTTGCGGGCCAGCTCGGTCCCCACCTCGACCATCCGGGGGGAGTTGTCGATGCACCAGACCTGCTTGGCGTTGCGGGCGAGGAGCTGCGAGATCATCCCTTCCCCGGCCCCAAGGTCGGCGACCACGACTTGGGGCACCAGCCTGAGCGCGAGCCGCCCTATCGCCTCCCAGGAGCGCCCGGGGCAATGGCTGCGGCCAAGCCGCCCCGCGATCAGGTTGAAGTACTGCTCGGAGACGCGCCTGCGCTTGGCGAGGACCCGGTCCAGGTGGCGGCCGTCCTCGGCCAGGACCTCGAGGCCTGCGACGCTGTCGACGGCCGCCCTGACGAGCGCAAGCTGCCCGGGCTCCAGGTGCGGCCGGAGCGAGTAGAAGGCCTTCTTGCCGTCGCGCCTGTCGACCACGAGGCTGGCCTGGCGCAGGAGGGCGAGCTGCGAGGAGATCCGCGACTGGCCCATCCCGAGGATTTCCTGGAGCTCGGCGACGGAGAGCTCCTCGCGCATAACGAGCGCGATCAGGCGCAGGCGCGTGGGGTCCGACAGGATCTTGAGGGTGTCCCAGGATGAATTCACTGCCGGCGCACGGGTGCGGGTTTCACGCTCCAAGGAGACGCAGGGGGCCCTCGCGCGGGAAGCCGGTCAGGCGTAGCGCGCGATGCTGACGAGCGAGTAGGACTCCTCCGTCGTCCCGCTCTTGACCTTCACCGTTTCGCCCGGCCGCTTGCCCATCAGGGCGGCGCCCAGAGGCGTCTTGTAGGAGATGACGTGGTGCTCGGGATCCCCGTCCCAGACACCGAGAATCGTGTAGCGGGAGGTGGTTCCGTCCGGGATGCGGACCTCGACGACGCTGCCCACGCTCACCTGGTCGACGGAGGCGTCCTTGAAGTCCGTGATCCTGGCATGGGCTAGCTCGCGCTCGAGCTGGCGCTTGTGGGACATGAGCAGCTGCTGGTCCTGCTTGGCCATCTTGTACTCGGAGTTCTCGCGGAGGTCCCCGTGCTCGCGGGCCGAGGCGATGGCCTTGGAATTCTCGGGAATCCTCTTGGACACGATCGACTCGTACTCCTCGCGCTTGCGCTCGTAGCTCTGGCGGGACACGAGCAGCTGCTCCTCCTTGCCGTCGGCGGCTTCGGCGACGAGCGACTGGATGTTCGGGAAGATCTTGATGAAGCGGGCGAGGAGCGACTTCTTCGTGAGCTCCTCGAAGCCCTGGTTCAGGAGAAGCGTGTTGGCCAGGTCGCGCGCGGTCTCCGGGTCGGCCGTCGACAGCAGGTCGGCGATCAGCTCGGAGTCGTCGCTCAGGATGTCGCCGAGCGGGATTCGCCGGGCGCTTGCGGCCTGCAGCGCCTCGTAGTCGATGGCGAAGAAGATCGCGCCCAGGAGGCGGGGCGTGATCAGGTCGTTGAGCAGCTTCGCGAACTTCTTGGAGTGCCTGTTCTTGACGATCCAGAGCAGCACCGGCGCGCGGAGGTTCTGCTCCGTCTGCCAGCGCTTGAGCGTGGACGCGAGGTCCTCGGAATAGCCGCTCTCCACGAGGAAGTTGATGCACTCGGTCGTGAACTTGCCCTGCGAGACCTTCAGCAGGCTGAACACGATGTCGCGGCATTCGATCGGGTGCGTCTCCTTGATCAGCTCCAGGAAATGGCCCTGGAACTGGACCGGCATCTTCTCGGCGATCCCGGGGAGATCCCGCAGGTTGGCGACCAGCAACGCCTGCGATGGCTCGAATGTGGACGGGTCCACCCCGGCGACCTTCGCAATCCGGTCGCGGACGTGGGCGCCGTAGAGGCGCTCCGCCGCATCGAGCAGGTTGCTGTCCTTCACGGCATCGGCGACCCCCTTCAGGACGTCCGCCAGGTTGGCGTTCGCCTCCCTGTGGGCCGAGGCCGCAGCGTAGTCCTCCGCGAGCGAGATCCGGCGGCGTGCCGAGCGCGTGGAATTGAACTGGTCGAAGATCTCGTCCTCGGCCGACACGGGCGTCTCCCTCAGCACATAGCACTCCGTCTTCTTCTGCGGCACGGAGACGCGGGGATCCTTGGCGACGGCCTTGCGGGCTTCGGCCCACCACTTCTTGAACTTCTCCTCGCCGACCACCTGGGCGAGCGTGATCTCGAGGTCGATGGCGGTCGTCGCCTTGTTGGGATAGGATTCGAGGGCCTCGACGATGAGCTGGGCCGGGTTGTCGGCGATCAGCTCGGCGACCTTCTTTGGCTCCGTCTCCTTGCGCACCAGAACATGGTTCTCTGGAAGGACTTCCATCGTCCCGACGCAGAAGGCCGGGTCCATCGGGTGCGCCTTCTTGCCCTTGAAGTCGATCACGAGGCGCATCGTCGCGTCGTCGAAGCTCTTGATCTGGCCGAAGCCCCAGCTCCTGTGGATCACATACGCGCCCGATTTCATGGCCTCAAGCTTGGGCTTGAAGGCCTTAAGTGAAGGATTTTTGGCGATAACTGCGGAAACGGCTTCGGAATTCATAGTTGCGCAAACGTACGCGTGAACCGGAGAGTAAAGCGGATGATGGCGAAGATTGTCAAACCGAGTCTCCACGAGTCACGGGGTCTTTTTGAAATCATAATTGTCGGAAACTGCAGATTGTGCCACATTGCGCCATGCACGGAGTTGGAACCATAGCAGCCTATCTTGTCGCCGCTGCGGTGGTGCTCATCTGCATCATGGTGCGCCACCATCGCGGGCGCGGTACGCCAAGGACGTGACTTCCATGCCAAAGAAGCAGAAGTTCAAGCCGGGCAAAGAGTCCAAGAAGCAAGCCACGCTCAGGCGAGGTTCCGCGCAAGGCGCGCTTGATGCGGTCCGGAAAGCGAAGGGCCGAAGCTCGCGCAGGCGCGGCTAGGGTGGCGCCTTCCTTGCGGGATCCTGCTTGGCCGCTGGAGACCGGGTCGCTTGTTCCTGCGTTCGAGCGCGTCCAATGCGATGAGATGGGACCGCGGGTGTCGCTTTGGTCATTGAAGATAGGCGACGTGTTCGTTTCGTGGATGCCTTGAACTCAAAAAGACCCAGTGGCCTCCACGACGCGTGGTCGTCCGCGGTGAGTCTGGTCGCCCGGTGGCTGGACCTTCGCGAGAGGATCGACGTCCTCATGGAGTCGCTTCCGGCATCGATGGGGGGCGCCGAGCGCGCCCGATGCCAGCACCTGGTCTTCGGGGTGGTGAGGCACTTCGGGCGGATCGAGACGGTGCTCGGCCGGCTTGTCGCCCATCCGCCTCGCTTTGTGACCCGGGCAGCCCTCTACGTCGCGGCGTTCGAGCTGATCGAGGCCTCGGCGGAAGGCGGCGACGCGGGCCAGCCGGCGCGGATCGTCCATCATTCGGTCGAAAAGACGAAGACGATGGCGAGCCCCGCCGAGGCGCGCCTCGTGAATGCGGTCGTCCGCAAGATGGCGACGATCCTTCCGGGCCAGCGGCCCCCGGGCCCGATCGCCCCGGCCGACGCCCTCGCCGACTTTTTCTCGCACCCCGAGTGGCTCGTGAGGCGCTGGCTCGCCGCGCTCGGCGCCGGGGCGACCCGGAGCCTCCTCGAGTGGAACCAGTCGCCGGCGCCGCTCTACGCACGCTGGCGCGACCGGTCGATTCCCCCCGCCGACTGGCTGCAGCCGTCCGAATGGAAAGGATTCTACACGGTGCCCTCGGGCCGCTGGCCGGACGTCGGGCCGCTCCTCAAGTCGGGATCGCTCTATCTCCAGGACCCGGGCACCCGCCTGGCGGTGGAACTGCTCGGTCCGGGGCCCGGCGAGCCCGTGCTCGACCTGTGCTCGGCGCCGGGCGGCAAGAGCCTGCTCATCGCCGACGCGATGGGCTCGGGTCGGATTGTGTCCATGGACGTTCCGGCCTCCCGGATCGACCGGCTGAAGGAGAACCTCTCGCGCACGGGGGAGGTCGAGGCCGCCCTGGTCCAGGCGGATCTCCTCAAGGGGCCGGCCGCGGTCCTCCGGGAGCACAGGCTGCCGGTCGAGTACCCGGCGGTCCTGGTCGACGTGCCCTGTTCGAACACGGGGGTCATGCGGCACCGGGTCGACGTCAAGTGGAGGCTCCAGGAGGGCGACTTCGCCAAGCACGCCCGCCACCAGGGGGCGCTCCTCGGGGCCGCCGCGAGGCTCCTCGCGCCGGGCGGGCGCCTTGTCTACTCGACCTGCAGCATAGACTCCGCCGAGAACGAGAGGGTCGTCGACGCCTTCCTCGACCGGAACCGCGCGTTTGCCCTGGAGAAAAGCGCGGTTGCCGTCCCGTGGATTGACCGCCACGACGGCGCGGCGGCCTTCCTCCTGCGGAGGGCCTGAATAGCAGCCCCGATCCCCTGATGATCCCGAAAACCGGGGCCCTCGCCCTGATTCCACTCCTGCTTGCGTCGGCCCGCGAGGCCCGCGCGGCCGGCCGCGACTGGCCCGAGTACCTTGGGGGCCCCGAGCGGAACCATTACTCCACGCTTGACCAGATCAACACGTCCAACGTCGGGAAGCTCAAAGTGGCCTGGGAGTTCCACTCGGGGGACTTCGGCCAGGTGCAGTGCAACCCCATCATCATCGGCGGCGCGTTGTACGGCGCGACGGCGACGAGCCAGATCTTCGCGCTGGACGCGGCGACCGGCAGGCAGCTCTGGCGGTTCTCCGATCCCAGGAACCTCAACGCGTACGACAACGACCGCGGCGTCACCTACTGGTCGGACGGGCGCGGCGGGAGGATCCTCTGCACGATCGGCTCCTGGCTGTACGCGCTCGACGCGCGGACCGGCGCGATGATCCCGGGCTTCGGCGACGGCGGAAGGGCGAGCCTCAATGCGGGCCTGGGCGCGCAGGCGCAGGAGAAGTGGGTGGTGTCGACGACCCCGGGGACGCTGTTCGGGGACCTGCTGTTCATGCCGACGCGCGTGGGCGAGGACCAGGACGCAGCCCCCGGGTACATCCAGGCCTTCAACGTGCGGACCGGCACGCTCGGCTGGGTGTTCCGGACGATGCCGTACCCGACCGACCCGGGCTACGAGACCTGGTCAAGGGACGCCTACAAGAACACCGATGTCGGCTCGGCGAACTGCTGGGCGGGGATGGCCATCGACCGCAGGCGGGGCATCCTCTACGTGCCCACCGGCTCGGCGGCGCCCGATTTCTGGGGCGGCCACAGGCTGGGCCAGGACCTCTTTGCCGACTGCCTTCTGGCGCTGGACGCCGCCACGGGGAAGCTGCTCTGGTACCGCCAGACGATCCACCACGACATGTGGGACCGCGATCTTCCCGCCCCTCCGGTGCTGCTGGCGGTGCGCCACGGGGGCCGCATGGTCGACGCGGTCGCCCAGACCACGAAGACCGGCTTCGTCTTCCTGTTCGACCGGGTGACCGGCGAGCCGCTCTTCCCGATTGAGGAGAGGCCCTTCCCGGGATCCAGCCTCGATGGCGAGCAGGCGTGGCCGACGCAGCCCGTCCCTAGCAAGCCGAAGCCCTATGCGCGCCAGACGCTGACGGACGCCGACATAAGCCCGTACGCCGAGAACCGCGACGCGCTCCTGGCGCAGCTGCGCGCGGCCCGCACCGGACTGTTCCAGCCGTTCGGAAAGGACGACACGGTCCTATTCCCTGGGTTTGACGGAGGGGGGGAGTGGGGCGGGCCCGCCGTCGACCCCGACGGGATCCTTTACGTGAACGCGAACGAGATGGCGTGGATCGCCTCGCTGTCGGACGCGCCCAAGGAGGCCGACCTCGCCCAGATGAGCCCAGGCCGCAGGCTCTACACCCTGTACTGCGTCACGTGCCACGGACCCGGGCGCGCGGGCCTGCCGGCGGGCGGGATCCCATCGCTGGTCGGCATCGGCGCGCGACTGGCGCGCGCCGATGCCTTCAACCTGGTGACGACGGGCAGGAGGATGATGCCCGGATTCACGACGCTGTCCAAGGCCGACAAGGAGGCGCTGGTCGGCTACCTGTTCGGCGACGAGCAACCCGCCGCCGGCCCGGGTGCGCCGCGGGATTCCGGCGAGGTTCCCCGCATTCCCTACCGCTTCAACGGCTACAACAGGTTTGTCGACAGCAGGGGCTACCCCGCCATCTCCCCGCCCTGGGGCTCGCTCACGGCGATCGACCTGAACACGGGCGAGCACGTCTGGAGGATCCCGCTCGGCGAATTCAAGGAGCTTACGGCGCGGGGCATCCCGCCGACCGGCACGGAGAACTACGGCGGGCCGGTTGCGACCGCGGGCGGCCTGCTTTTCATCGCGGCGACGAAGGACGGCATGTTCCGCGCCTTCGACAAGCGCACGGGCGGGCTCCTCTGGCAGGTCGCTCTGCCGGCTGGCGGCTTTGCGACCCCGAGCACGTACGAGGTTGGCGGCCGGCAGTTCGTGGTTGTCGCGTGCGGGGGCGCGAAGCTCGACACGCCCAAGGGCGACAGCTACGTCGCCTTCGCGCTCCCGTAGGGAGCGCCCAGGCGGGGCCGCTGCCTACGGCACCAGCTCGACGACCGCGAGCAATCTCTCACTCTCCTGCTTGCCGTCGATGAACGTGAAATCGATCCGGCCGGGGCCGGCGATCAGCTTGTCATAGCGGGCGGGGTCCCAGCTTCCCACGGGCTCCCCGTTGATCCGCGATACCAGGTCGCCCGGCCTGACGCCGCCGGCCTCCGCGGGCGAGCCCGGCGCGACCCCGGTCACCTTCCAGTAAGCGGGGTTATTTCTGAAGCTCAGGCCCGTCCCCCGGAGCGCGGGGATTGCCAGCGAATCGTCCGCGTTGTGCTGGAAGAAGACCTCGTTGTCCTCCTGGTCGAAGGTGATGGTGAAATGCCTCAGGACCCCGCCGCCCAGGGAGGACAGCTCGTCCGTGAGCACGGCGACCGGGCGCGGGATGTCGAAGGAGCCCATCCTGACGACGTCCGCCAGGCGGCCGACCCTGGAGGAACGGTCGCCCGTCAGGGTGCTGACCGTCGGGCCGCCGACCGGGCCGAACGAGAACCTCAGGGCGAGGCCGGCCGGGTTTATGGCGATCGCCGCGGTGCTGCCGGAATCGATCAGGGCCGCGAACTCCCGGTCGCCGAGCCGGACGGGGATCAGGGGCGTCTTGTCGGCGTTGTCGAAGAGGATGGCCTCGCCCGGCAGGCCGTCCTCCGGGATCCTCGAGAGGAGCACGATCCGCTCGTGCGGGTAGTCGAGCGTGAGGACGGCGTTCCGGAAGAGCGGGAAGCCTAGGATCCCGTCGATCTTGACGCCGAACTGGGCGGTCAGGTCGGCGCAGTCGTAGACAAGGACGGGCACGTACTCGAAACGGGCGCTCCCGAGCTGGATCTTCCTCAGCGTGACGGCGTTGAGGAGCGCCGATCCGCCCTCGGACGAGCGCACCCGGACCTGGGGCACGTACGGGCCAGGCTGGGCGTCCGAGGCGTAGCGCCTCGCCAGGTCGGGCGAGACGAGCGTCACCGAGGAGCCCGTGTCCATGACGAAATGGTAGGGCCCGTACTTGTCCCACTTGGTCTCCACGATCAGGACGTTGTCGAGGAGGCGGCAGAGAAGCGTCACGGGCCGGGAGCCGATGAAGGTGAGCCCGGGCTTGGGCGCGGGGCGGTGGACGCCCAGGCAGCCCGAGGCGAAGAGGCCCGCGAGCGCCGCAAGGGCGAAGGGCAGGCGGCTCGTCATCGGGCGGCCTTGGGCAACCCCCTACTCAGGGCGATCGCCGCGGCGGCGAGCACCGCCGCCGCCACAAAGACGCTCGTAGATCCGTAGATGAAGAACACCACCCCCGCGAGAATGGGCGTGATCGCCCGGGACAGGGAGCCGAGCGAGCGGAAGATCCCCAAGACTCGGCCCTGCTCGGCGGGGCCGCTGTAGAGCGAGATGAGCCCGGTGATCGAGGGGTTCACGAGGCCCGACCCCATCGCGACGATGGCAAGGCCGGCGTACATCATCCATTGCTGGTAGCCGAGCCCGACGACAAGGAGGCCCACGCCCGTCGACACGAGGCCGCCCGCAAGCACGCGGACCTCGTCGACCTTCTTCAGCAGGATGCGCACGATGAAGCCCTGGGTGACGATCGAGCAGATTCCAAGATAGCCGAGGAGGATCCCGTTCCTGCCGGCCGAGTAGCCAAACCGCTCGGCGGCGAGGAACGTGAGGGACGTCTCCATCGCCACGAAAGCGAGCGAATAGACGAAAAAGGCGATGTTCGCACGGCGGACGCTGGGATTCTCGAGGTTCAGGATCGCGCGGATCGGGTTGCGCAGCCGGGCCTCGCGGGTCTCCGTGCGCGCGCTCTCGGGGAGCGTCTCGCGGAAGCTGCGCTTCACCCACGCGAGATTGACGGCGCACAGAAGCAGGGAAACAAGCGCCGGCACGGAGAATGGGTTGATGCCGAACCTCTCGAGCGAGGGGTGCCGCGCGAGCAGGTTGATTTGCGCGGCCGCGGCTCCGACCATCGGGCCCGTCACCAGCCCGAGCCCGTACGCCGCGCCCACTAGGCCCATTGCGCGCGACCGCTCCTGGCGCGTGGTGACATCGGCGACCGCTGCCGTCGCGACCGACAGGTTCCCGCTGAAGGCCCCGCACACGATGCGCGAGGCCACGAAGAGCCAGAACGAGCCGCTCAAGAGCCACACCAAGTAACCGAGGGCGGTCCCGGCGACCGTCATGAGCAGCACCCCCCGCCGGCCCCTCCTGTCGGAAAGCGCGCCCCAGAAGGGCGAGAAGACGAACTGGAGTATCGAATACAGGGAGAACAGGACCCCGCCGAAGAGGACGGCGGCGAAAGCGTGGTCCTTGCCGAGCGCGCGGGCCAGGGAGTCGCTCTCGGCGAGGAGCCAGCCGAGGATGCCGGATTGGCCGTCGGTCCTCAGGTAGTATCCGATCAGGTCGGGCCCGAGCGGGAAGATGATCGAGAAGCCGATCAGGTCGATCAGGAGCGTGAGGAAGATGACGCCCAGCGACAGCGGGCGCCGGGGCGAGGCGGGCGCCGTCACGACCGGTAGGGAAGAGGGTGGCTCGCGGACAGCTTCGCGGCGCGGGCCTTCACGTCGGCCACCGCCGCGGCCTCGCCGGGAGTCCCGATCGCGCGCAGGACGGCGTCGATCATGTCCGCGATGTCGCCCATGTCGCGCTCGAGCATCCCGCGGGTCGTCACGGCCGGGGTGCCGAGCCGCAGGCCGGAGGCCTGGAACGGGGAGCGGGTCTCGAAGGGAACCGTGTTCTTGTTGCAGGTGATGCACGCAAGATCGAGCGTCTCCTGCGCCTTCTTCGCCGTCAGGTCGGGCAGGGTGCTCCTTAGGTCGATGAGCATGAGGTGATTGTCGGTCCCGCCAGAGACGACCCGGTAGCCCCGCGACGCCATCGCGGCGGCCAGGGCCCGGGCGTTCAGGATGATCTGCTCAGAATACGCCCTGAACTCGGGCTTGAGGCATTCGGCGAAGCAAACGGCCTTGGCCGCGATCACGTGCATGAGCGGGCCGCCCTGGGCCCCGGGGAACACGGCCGAGTCGAGCGCCTTGGCATGGGCGGCCCTGCAGAGCACCAGGCCGCCCCGGGGGCCGCGCAGGGTCTTGTGCGTCGTCGAAGTGACAAAGTCGGCGTGGGGGATCGGGGACGGATGGAGCCCGCAGACGACCAGGCCCGCTATGTGGGCGATGTCGGCGAAGAGGAACGCCCCGGACGCCCGCGCGATCTCGCCCATCCGCGCGAAGTCGATCACGCGGGAGTACGCGCTCGCCCCGACCGTTATCATCTTGGGCCGCTCCGCCATGGCCACCTCGGCCAGCTGGTCGTAGTCGATCAGCTGGTTGTCCTCGCGGACCCCGTAGGCCACGACCTTGTAGAGCTTCCCGGAGAAGTTCGCCGGATTGCCGTGGGTCAGGTGGCCCCCGTGGCTCAGGTTCATCGCCAGGATCTTGTCGCCCGGCTGGAGCACCGAGGTGTAGACGGCGTAGTTGGCCTGCGATCCGGAATGCGGCTGGACGTTGGCGTGCTCGGCCCCGAACAGGCGCTTCGCCCGGTCGATCGCGAGCTGCTCGACCTTGTCGACGAACTCGCATCCGCCGTACCAGCGCCGGCCCGGGTAGCCCTCGGCGTACTTGTTGGTGAGGACCGATCCCTGGGCCTCGAGGATGGCCGGAATGACGAAGTTCTCCGAGGCGATGAGCTCAATGTGGCTCTGCTGGCGGCCGAGCTCGGCCGAAATAGCCTGGTGCACTTCAGGGTCGAGTCTTGAGAGCGGCGCGGTGTTCAGCATGGGAGAAAAAACTAACGGTCGGCCAAAAAGGTCCCGAGGCAAAACCTTTTTCGCGTCATCGGGGACCCGGGGCGGGGCCCTACGCGCCGCCGAGGGCCCCGGAGGGAAGATTCCTAAGGTAGGAGATTATCGACGGGATCGCGGCCACCATCTCGTCGCGGCTCGCCTCGTACGCGGGGAGCAGCTGGCCGTAGGGATCCGGGATCTCCCTGTCGCCGCCCTCCGCGACGAATTCCCGGAAAAGGTGGAGGCGGGCGGGGACCGGATCCGCGGTCAGGTCGATCAAGTCCCGCTGCTCCTCCGTCATGCACAGGACGAGGAGCGAGCGGTCCAGGAGCTCCTGGGTGACGGGCCGGCTGACGTGGCCCGTCAAGTCGACACCGACCTTCTTCAGGGCCGTCACCGAATTCGGGCTCGCGGACTCCCCGGTGCGGCTTGCCACGCCGCCCGAGACGACCTTCAGGGAGCGCAGGGGCTCGGGCTGCGCGGCCAGGGCGTGCTGCAGGAGCGCGGTCGCCATCGGGCTACGGCAAATGTTTCCCGTGCAGACGACAAGGATGTGTCCCGGATCGGGCATCGGCAGGTAAGTGGGCATGATTCGCCCCAAAAGGCAAAACCGATACTGGACGCGGCCGAGGGGCCGCTCAGGCCTTCCTCAGGGCGAGAAGGCCCCGGTGCAGCTGGACCGCCCGCTGGAGCACCGCGTCGACGAGCGGGGCGGGCGGGGAGGCCTTGTCCGCCGCCACGTCGGGCGCCTCGCTGTCCGAAATGTGCTCCTTCTCGAGGTACGCCTCGTCGACCCGCGGCTTCGCGGGATTGTCGCTAAGGAGCGATTCGACGGGCGCCCCCTTCTCCAGGGCGTCGTACGCGCGCCGGTCCACGTCGGCCGTGACGCGAACGGCGATGTCCGTGCGCAGGCCGGCCGCGGCCGGGGCGAGCACGAACAGGCCCGGCGGGCCGTTTCCCGGGAGCGAGGCGAGGAGCGAGGGGCTCGTGGCCGCGTTCTCGAGGACGAAGATGGGGGTGTGCGCGGAGACGTTGAACCTGACCCACGCGCCGAGTGCCCGGGCGTCGGTCTCGCCGGCCTTCGCGAAGCGCAGGTCGAGGACGCAGGGGCCGGGCCGTCCGGAGGGGGGCGAGGGCAGGTCCGAGGGCAGGTCGTGCACGCGGTAGTACGACAGGCCCTGGCCGAGGTCGCGCGCCTGGGGTGCCGCAGGGGCCGGGTGGGCGAGGGCGCACGCGGCCGCCGCAGCGAGGAGCCGTAGGGTGGGTTTCACACGCGCCTTAATTGCCGGGCGCCGATGTCACGGCGATAATATTTCGACGCGAAGTGGATCGACTCGCAGGTCCGGTACGCCCTTGCGGCCGCCTCGGCGAGCGAGCCGGCGACCGCCGTGACGCCGAGGACGCGGCCGCCCGCCGTGACGAGGCGCCCGGCCGCGTCCCTTGCGGTTCCCGCGTGAAGGACAGCCACGTCGGCCGGCAGGACCAGGGGGATCTCGATCGCATCGCCCGTTGGGTAGTACTCCGGGTAGCCCATCGCGCTCAGGACGACGCAGATCGCGTAGCCGGGCCTCACTTTGATCCTGTAGCCGCCCAGCGCGCCCTTGGCCGCCGCCCAGAGAAGGTCGAGCGGGTCGGTCGCGAGCCGCGGCAGGACCGCCTGGGTCTCGGGATCGCCGAAGCGGGTGTTGAACTCGAGCACCTTGGGCCCCTGCGCCGTGAGCATGATCCCGATGAAAAGGGTGCCGCAGAAGTCGATCCCCTCGGACGCGATCGCCGCCACCGAGGGCCGGACAATCGTGCGCTCGATCGCCTCCATGAGCGCGGGGGTCACCACCTCCGCCGGCGAGTAGGCGCCCATTCCGCCCGTGTTCGGGCCCTTGTCCCCGTCCCCGATCCGCTTGTGGTCCTGCGAGGTCGGGAGGATGACGTACTCCCAGCCCGAGACGACGACGAGGATCGAGGTCTCCTCCCCCTCGAGGCAGTCCTCGATCAGGATCTGGCGGCCTCCCGTGCCGAACTTGCCGCCCTCGATCATGCCCTTTACGGCGGCCTCGGCCTCCTTGAGCGTCTTGGCAACGACGACTCCCTTGCCGGCCGCCAGACCGTCCGCCTTGACGACGATCGGGGTGCGCCGCGACCGCAGGTAGTCGAGCGCGGCGGCGGTCTCGCCGAAGAACGCGGCGTCGGCCGTGGGAATCCCGTGCTTGATGAGGAGGCGCTTGGTGAAGGTCTTTGAGGCCTCGAGCCGCGCGCCCTTGGCCGAAGGCCCGTAGACGGGGATCCCCGCGCCGGCCAGCCGGTCCGCGAGCCCGAGGGACAGGGGGGCCTCGGGGCCGACGACGACGAACTCGGCCTTTTCGCGGAGGGCCAGCTCGACGAGGCCCGCGACGTCGTCGGCCTTGACCGGGAAACAGTCCGCGTCCGCCGCGATTCCCGCGTTTCCGGGGGCGCAAAGCACCCGGGGCCGGGCCGGCGACGCCGCGAACGCCTGGACAAGGGCGTGTTCGCGCCCTCCCGAGCCGACGACGAGTATGGAGCGGGGAAGGTCTGCCGGGTTCAAAGGACCTGGAGCTTTTTTCGGTAGAACTCGACGACGTCGGCGGGGTTGTCCGCGAACAGGATGTAATCCTGGATCCAGGCCGGCGCCCGCCCGGAGCGGATCATCTCGCGGATCTGGCGCCTGAGGTCGGACCAGTACTTCGCGTTGAAGAAGACATAGGGCACCCGGGGGCGGATCCCCAGCTTGAGGTTGCAGAGCTCGATTCCGATCTCCTCGAGCGTTCCCACGCCGCCGACGTTGAATATGCAGAAGTCGGCCACCTCGAACCACTTCTGCCGAAAGTGCCTCGAGGACTCCTGGAACGTATTGAAGAAGTCGACGCCGAGCTCGGGGGGCTGGGCCTCCAGCTCGAGGAAGCACGCCCCGGTGAGGGCGCCCTTGCTGCGGGCCTGGTCGGCGGCGAGCCGCATGACCCCGCCGCCCCCGCCCGTCAGGACGCCGAGGTTCGGCCCGATGAACGTGGACAGCTGCTCCATCAAGGCCGATATGCGGTCCGTGTCGGCCTTGTCCAGGCCGACGGCGGAGCCATAGAAGGCGAGGACGGTCGCCTCCTGGAACTTCCTGCCCATCTCGTCGCGGACGAAGAAGCCGTGCTCCTTCTTGTAGAGGTGGAGGTACAGGTCCTTCGTGAGCTCGTCGTACCAGTAGACCTGGATGTTGACCGCGTCGAAGATGTCGAGGCGGGCATGGGCGTTGCTCGAGAGGAAGTATCCGTGTGTGCGCGACGCCTTCCTGAACACGATCCGCCTCAGCTTGACGTCGGCGATGCGGGTCAGGAGCTCGATCTGCTCCAGGAGGTCCGGGAAGTAGTCGACTACGAGCGTGTCCGCATCCCTGGGCGCCGTGTCGATCGCCTGGATCATGGTCCGGTAACCGCAGGCCCCGCCGTTCTCCGAGCAGAGCCTCTTCACGTCCTCGGCCGTGCCCGCCTTGAGGCAGACGGAGCGGTTCTCCATCTTGGCGCTCTGGCCCTTGACGGAGATCCCCGTCATCGGGCGGGCCTCGCCCGGGTCCCTCGGCGGGCGCTCGTCCAGGGTGGCGTAGAGCTCGGCGGCCGCCCCGAGCAGCCTCTGGCGCCGCCGGGAGAGCGAATTGAACTCGGGATCCGTGGCCTCGGGCGCGCGGAAGATCTCGACCGAGACCATCGGGTTCACGACCGGGTGGTCGCCCGTGTTGTAGATCTCGAGCATGATGTTCGTCCCGAAGGTCTTCACGGGATCCAGGAGCACGGCGCTCGAGTGGATGCCGAAGTTGCCCGCCCCCTGGTTCAGCACGACGTAGTGCTCCTTCAGGTACATCGAGCAGCTCGTGAGTATCCCCGAGCGGGGCTGGATCGAGAGGGGCGAGGCGTCGTGGCGGATCTGGACCTTGTCGAGGAAGTTGCGCCCGGCCGCGCCGCTGACGATGAGCTCGAAGTTGATCCGCTGGAGCCTGGCGCTGAGCGTGTAGCTGACCTGGTGGGGCGTCAGGAAGACCGAGCCCTGGCTGTCGATGCTGATCGTGTTGGGAAGCTTGAGCCTGTTCTCCCTGATGGCCGTCCATATCTCGTCGGAAGACAGCTTTGCCAACGCGGGCGCATGGAAGAGCCGGCCGACGGGCACGCCGGGCCGCAGGAGCTTCTTCCAGTAGCCCGAGTTGGGGAAGCTCATGTCGAAGACGAACGCGTCGACGCCGAGGACCAGCCTGTTGCCGTCGGTCTCCAAGCCCACCTGGATCTGCATCTCTATCCCGATCCGGGCCAGCGAGCTGCGCTCCGTGAACTTGAGGCCGCCGATCCGCGTCTTCATGAACTCGAACTCGGCGGAATTGCGCGGCCAGAACGCGACCGTCAGGGACGCGGTCCGCTCGTCCTTGTTCCTCACGACCAGGATCTGGCCGTCCTGGCTCGTCCAAAATTGCTCCGGGCTCATGGTTGGAACCCGTGAGGCTTGCGGAAACGCCGGTGGGACTCAAGCGGCGAACACTGGTATGTAATTGCAAACCGGGCCCGCGCTGGCATGTTTCCCCCTCTTGCCGCACATGATGAACTACTCCACGAAGGCCCTGATACTCTCCCTGATCTCCGTTTCCACCGCCGCCGCGCAGGGTGCCGGCGGGGGCGCCCCCGGCCAGGCTTCCGCGCCGGCCGCCGCCCAGGCCCCGGCCTCCGCCGCGGCTCCGGCCTCCGCTGCGGCTCCGGCCCCGTCCTTCACCGACAGCCAGCTCCTCGAGGAGTACGGCTGGTTCATGGGCAAGAGGGCAGGGCTCGCCGACCTGGGATTCACGCAGGACGAGCTGGACTCGATCGCGAAGGGGGTCATCGGGGGGATCAAGGGCAAGGAGTCCCCCTACCAGCTCCAGAAGGTGGGCCCCGCCATGGATGAATTCATGCAGAGGAAGGAGACCACGCTCGTCCAGGGCATGAAGGCGAAGAACCTGAGCGACGCGGCCGCGTTCTTCACGAAGCTCAGTGCGGACAAGAACGTCGTGGAGCTTCCCGACGGCCTGCGCTACGAGATCCTGAAGCCCGGCGAAGGGAACCCGCCGAAGCCGACGGACAAGGTGCGGGTGAACTACACGGGCACGCTCCTCAACGGAACCGTCTTCGACAGCTCCACGTCGCGGGGCAAGCCCGCCGAGTTCGAGCTCGACAAGGTGATACCGGGCTGGACCGAGGGCCTGCAGAAGACGAGCAAGGGAGGGAAGATCAAGCTCTACGTGCCGCCGCAGCTCGCCTACGGCGACGGCGGCCGCCCGGGCATCCCTCCGGGCTCCGCGCTCATCTTCGAGGTCGAGCTCGTCGAGATCAATCCGGCCCCGGCAACGGCTCCCGCCAAGTAGGGGCGGGCCGCTCCGGAGTTCGTAGGACGCTTCCACCCTGAATACTGCGGATGTCAACCTGTACCTCGTCGGTTTCATGGGAACCGGCAAGACGACCGTCGGGCGCGCCGTCGCGCGCAAGATCGGCTTCCGTTGCGTCGACAGCGACCATGAGATCGAGCGCAAGGCCGGCAAGACGGTCGCCCGGATTTTCACCGAGGACGGCGAGGACGCGTTCCGGTCGCTGGAGCGCTGGTTTGTCGGGGAGGGGCATGCCCCGGAGCGGCTCGTCGTCGCGTGCGGCGGCGGGCTGGTAGTGCAGCCGGGCATGCTCGGCCTGCTGGGCGAGAGGGGCGTCGTCGTTTGCCTCCACGCGTCGATCGAGACGATCCTCGCGCGGACCGCCCGCCACAGCAGGACCCGCCCCCTGCTCGATGTGGAGGACCCCGACGCCAGGGCGCGAGCCCTCTACGCCGAGCGCGAGGCGACCTACAAGTCGGCGGGCACCGTCATCCTGACCGACTCGCGCCCGCTGAGCGAGATCGAGGCCCACGTCGTCCGGGTGTGGCGGCGCGAGGCCGAGGAGTTCTCCCGCAGGCGCACGAGGGGCTCGAGCTGAGGCGATGGGAGCCCGCGAGGAGAGGCTGCGCCGGCGGCTGCGGGATCTCGGCTTCGACGAGGTTCGCTTTGTGCGTCTCACGCCGGGCGCCGGCGGCGCCGGCCTGCGCGCATGGCTCGACGCGGGCTACCACGCGGACATGAAGTGGATGGAGCGGACGGCGGCGAAGCGGCTGGATCCCGGGCTGGTCCTGGACGGCGCGCGCTCGGCGATCCTCCTCGGGGTCGATTATCACGAGGGCGGCGGCGGGAAGGGCGGGGGGGGAGGGGATCGCGCCCCCGGAACCCCCGTGTGGGCCCGCTACAGCCTGTACCGGGACTACCATGATTCGATCAAGGCGGCGCTTGTGCGCGCGGGAGGCGCGATCGAGGAGATCTGCGGGGCCGCTCCGAGCGACTACCGCTACTACGTGGACACCGGCCCCGTGCTCGAGAGGGGCTGGGCGGCGCTCGCCGGCCTCGGGTTCATCGGGAAGAACGCGATGCTCATCTCCCGCCGGCACGGCAACTGGCTCTTCCTGGCCGCGATCCTCACGCGCCTCGACCTCGGGCCGGACCGGCCCCTCAGGGGTCGCGGCGACCCGGGCTCCGTCGGGCTGCTCTGCGGAAAGTGCACCCGGTGCATGGACGAATGCCCGACCAAGGCCTTCGCCGCGCCGGGAGTGGTGGACGCCCGCCGCTGCATCTCGTACCAGACGATCGAGAACAGGGGCGTCATCCCGCGGGGGCTCCGGCCGGCGATCGGAGGCCGCATCTACGGGTGCGACACCTGCCTCGAGGTGTGCCCCTGGAACCGGTTCGCCTCGGAGGGCCGGCGCATGATCCTTTCCTCGAGGGGCGACATCGCGCAGCTCCCGCTTCGCGAGCTCCTGGAGCTCACGCCGGAGCGGTTCGCCCGGGTCTTCCGCGGCACGGCGATCAAGCGCCTGAAGCTCGCGGGCCTCCTGCGCAACGCCTGCGTGGCGGCGGGCAATTCAGGCGACGGGGGCCTTGTCGAACTCCTGGTGCGCCTCGCGTCCCACGAGTCGCCGGTTGTCCGCGCCCACGCGGTCTGGGCCGCGGGGAGGCTGGGCGGCGCCGGGTGCCTGGCGGCGGCGCGCCTTGCGGAAAGGGAGCCCTCGGTTATCGAGGAATACGGCCAGGAGCCCGGTCCCCGGCGGCCCCGGGCCACCCACTCATGAAACCGCGCAGCATCCCGAGAAGCGCCTGCCGGCCGGAGACCCGGCCCATCCGGCCTTGAAGACCGCCCATGCGCTCGCGCTGGCGGCCGCCTTCGCGGCGGAGTCGGCCCTGTTCCTGGTGGTGACTAGCCATCACTACGCATGGATCTACCCCAGGTGGTTTGACCAGGACCAGTACCTTCGCCAGGCCTACGACGCGTATGAGCAGGCGCGGCGGATAGGATTCGCCGGTGCGGCATGGCATGCGCTGACGCTCAACGCCGCGCAGGGCGCCCTGCACGGCTTCCTCGCGCTGCTGGTCTTCGCGGTCGCCGGGCCGTCGCGCGGCGCCGCCCTGGCGGTCAACCTCCTCGCGTTCCTTGCGCTGCAGGCCGCCACGTTCCTCGCGGCGCGGAGGATCTCGGGATCCTTCGCGATCGCATGGGCGGCCGTCGCCCTCGTGGCCGCCGTCCATTTCCCATGGTCAGGCGGGCCAGCCTCCGCCATCGACTTCCGGCTGGACTGGATGGCCGCCTGCGCCTACGGCGTCGCGCTGGCGGTGGCGCTCGCCGGCAACGGTTTCCGTTCGACGCGCTGGGCCGCGCTTTTCGGCGTGGCGGTGGGTGGGGTGGTCCTCACCCGTTTTCTGACCGCAGTGTATTTCACCTTTATTTTCGCCGCCCTTCTCGCCTGGCTGGCTCTTGGGCGCGACCGCTGGAGGCGGATCGGGCGCGCGGTTCTTTCGGGGGCTGTCGCCGCCGCGATATGCGGTCCGGCCCTGTGGCGCAGCCGCGGTGTCATCTACTCCTACTACTGGATCGGGCATTTCGCTGGGCCGGAACGCGAATTGCGCGAGTCCCACCTGGGAGCGCTGTCGTCGGCAAGATGGTTCCTTTACGACATGCTCTTCGTTCAGGTCGGGCTGCCGGCGGCGCTCCTCGGGTTGGGGGCGGCCGCCGCCTTTCTGGTCCTGGGCTCGCTCAGGAAGACCCGGGAGGAATCGCCGGCCCCGCCGGGTTTCCCCCCGGGAAGCTCGTGGGCCCCGGCCCTGGTTTTCCTGGGCGCGCCCGCTGCCGTGCTGGCGCTGCACCCCGAAAAGTCCTCCCCGGCTGAAAGCATCCTCATTCCCGGCGCCGTCTGGGTGATCATCCTCGGCTGGCAATTCCTGGCCCGGCGCGCGAGGAGGGGGGCGGTCGCCGCGGTATGCGGGGCCGTGGCGCTCGCCGGCGCGGTTCTCTTCGTCGCCGCCGAGACGAGGAAGGCGCATCCCGACGGGATGGTTGCGAAGTACCGCAAGGTTAACGCGCTGTGCGACTACCTGTATTTTCGGGCCGAGGAGTCCGGCCTCGCCCAGCCGAGCGTTGCCGTCACCTGGATCGTGGACAGCCTCGACTCAGAGGCGTTCAGCATAGTCGGCTACGAGCGGCACCACAGGCCCCTGCGTTTCATCGCAACCCTGCCGAGCGGCCTGCTTGCCACGACGCGCGAGGCCGTGATGCAGGGGCTGGCGGCCAGCGACTTTGTCTGCCTTGTCACCAGGGCCGCGGCGATGTGGCCCTTCGACCGCCAGATGGAGGACATGCTGCCGGATATGCGCAGGTGGTGCGACGCCAACCTGGAGCACGTGGGGGACCTGGATACGGTGGATGTTGCGGCGTCAGTTTACGAGCGGCCGAAGCTGGCTCGTTTGCAGAAGAAAGGAGGCGTCGTTTTCTCGGAAATGGTGGAGGCCGGGATGCATGGCGCCCCTTATGCGGGCGCCGTCCCGCCGGCGCCGCCCGTCTTCCTTTCCCCGATCAAGGTGCTCGGGTCCACGAAGGCGGATTTCCGCTATCCGCTGGAGGCGGCGCACAGCCCGGTGAGCTTCGCCGCGGAGGGCCTGCCCGAGGGCCTGCATCTTGTCCCGGAGACCGGGGAGATCAGGGGGGGTTCGCAAGGGTAGGCGTGTTCTCCGCAAGGGTGACGGCCACCAACCCAGCGGGCTCGACCGTCGCCGGCCTCGATCTTCAGGTGGAGGACCAGGCGTTCTTTGCCTTTGCGAGGGCGCCCGGGTCGTGCGCCGCCGGAACGCCGGTGGAGATCGCCTATGGGGCCTTCGATGCGGACGGAAAACCGGACTATCTGGACGTGACGGACCTGACCGCGCTACGGCAGCTTGAGCGGCTCCCGGCTTCGGCCGGGCAACGGCAGACATGGCAGGGAAGCTACCGCCTGTCGTTCGACAGCGCCGGCCCGAGGACGATCCTCCTGCGATTCGTGCGTTTCGACAGGGACGCCAAGGAGCGCTATTCGTTCATCGACCGCCAGTGCGACATCAGCGTGACGCCCTGAATCCGCGGTCGCCGCCCGCGCGGGGGCGCCCGGGGCGCCGGGCCGCTCGGGACCGGGGCGGCTTGCGCCGGTCGGCAACGAGCCCCCGCTCCCGCGGGGCATTCGGCGGCGCGCTTTTCGGTGGAAACTTTACCCGGGATTGGCAAGTAGTTACCTGACGTGAAGCCCCCTCCACCGGCTGCCCCCCCGATCGGTCGCTACCGCTGGCGCATCGTCGCGCTTCTGTTCTTCGCGACGACGATCAACTACGTCGACCGCAGCGTGCTTGGCGTCCTGGCGCCCACGCTGCAGTACAGGGTCTTCCACTGGACCGACCAGGACTACGCGGCCATCAACATCTCGTTCAAGGCCGCCTACGCGGTCGGGCTGCTGTTCATGGGCGGCCTCATCGACCGGATCGGCGCCCGTGCCGGCTACACCCTGTCCATCGCCGTCTGGAGCTTCTTCGGGGTGATGCACGCGCTCGTGCGGCCGGCGTTCGGCCTGGTCGGCTTCTGCGTGGCCCGCTTCGGCCTTGGGCTCGGCGAATCCGGAAACTTTCCCGCGGCGATAAAGGCGGTCGGCGAGTGGTTCCCCCAAAAGGAGCGCGCCCTGGCCACGGGCATCTTCAACGCCGGCACCAACGTGGGCGCCATCCTCGCGCCGCTCGTGATCCCTCTCTTCGTCCTGCCGGACGGCACGCACTGGCGCTACGCGTTCCTCATGACGGGCGTATTCAGCGCCCTTTGGATCGTCCTCTGGCTGAGCACGTACCGGGCGCCCGGGGCCCACGCGAACCTCACGGCCGCCGAATTCGACTACATCCACAGCGATTCGCCGGCGCCGGGCACCGGCGCGAGGATCCCCTGGCGCAGGCTGCTGCGGGTGCGCGAGACCTGGGCCTTCACCCTGGCGAAGAGCACCGACGCCGCGTGGTGGTTCTACCTGTTCTGGGGCGGCAAGTTCCTGTACGACCGCTTCGGGCTCAACCTGAAGGGCCTCGCCCTGCCTCTCATCATCATCTACGTCGTCTCCGACGCCGGCAGCATCGCGGGGGGGTGGCTCTCGTCGTCCTTCATCAAGCGCGGCTGGAGCGTCAACCGGGCGCGCAAGACCGCGCTCCTGATCAGCGCCCTGTGCGTGCTTCCGGTCGTCCTTGTCACGCGGATCCCGACCCGCTTCAACGCCGACGACGCCTTCTACGCCCGGCTGCGGGCGGCCCGGACCACGGTCGAGCGCGAGGCGAGCGTGGGCGGGCGCACGGTCACGGAAAGGGTGGCGGAGCCGGTTCCGGCGGCGGCCCAGGCCGCGCTGCGCTCGCTTTCGGGCCGCAGCTTCGGGTCGGCCAGGGAGTTCACCGCGGCCGCCGCGGCGGCAATCGCGCCGGCGGCCGAGGCCCCCATGGAGCCCGCCCTGATCGAGTGTGCCCGCAGCGACCGGTTTTACTGGATCGCCGTCCTACTCATGGCCTGCGCGACCGCGGGGCACCAGGCGTGGTCGGCCAACCTCTTCACGGTCGTCTCCGACGTGTTCCCAAAGGCGGCCACGGCCTCCCTGATCGGCATCGGCGGTACGTTCGGGGCAGTCTCCGGGCTGGCGGCGGACTGGTGCCTCGGCCGGGCGCTCTCCAACAGCGGCCCCCACGGATATCTTTTCGCGTTCCTGATCGCGGGATCGCTCTACCTCTTCGCCTTCGGCCTGCTGCAGCTGCTCATGCCCCGCATGACCCCGCTCGACGAGAACCTGGTGCACGCGAACCCAACCCCCCATGAACCCTGATTCGTTCCTCGGCAACCTGTTCGGGCTAACCGGCCGCGTGGCCGTCATCGTCGGCGGCACCGGCGAACTGTGCGGGGCGATGGCCGAGGGCCTCGCCGCGGCGGGCGCCGAGACCGTCCTCGTCGGCCGCAACGCCGAGAAGGCCCACGCCCGGCTGGAAACGATCGGGGCGGCGGGCGGAAAGGCGTGGTTTCACGCCGCCGAGGCGTCCAGCAAGGCCGAACTGGGCAACCTGCTGGACGCGGTCCTCAGGAAGTCCGGCCGCGTCGACATCGTCGTCAACGGCGCCGGCGCAAACTCGCCGACCCCCTTCCTCGACATAACCGAGGAGGAGTTCGACGGGATCGTTAGGGTGAACCTCAAGGGGGTATTCCTCGGCTGCCAGGTCTTCGGCAGGCACCTGGTCGAGGCCGGGCACGGGGGATCGATCATCAACATGGGCTCGATGTCGGGCCTGGTGCCTCTGTCGCGCGTGTTCACGTACTCGGCGACCAAGGCGGCGGTGCACAACATCTCGAAGAACCTGGCGCGCGAGTGGGCGCCGAACCGGGTCCGCGTCAACACGCTCGTGCCGGGCTTCTTCCCCGCGGAGCAGAACCGCAAGATCTTCAAGCCCGACCGCGTGGCCAGCATCATGGGCCGCACGCCGATGGGCAGGTTCGGCGAATCGAGCGAGCTCGTGGGGGCTACCCTCCTGCTTGCGGGCGAGCGCGCGGGATCGTTCATCACTGGGCTGGAGCTCGTCGTCGATGGAGGCTTCCACGCGATGAGCATCTGAACGCCGGCCGGTGATGAAACCCATCAACCGCTTTCTCGTGGGAAACGGGCTCCTCATCGCCCGCAACCCCTGCGTCAGCCCGGACTTCTGCCTCGACTGGCCGGCGCTCAGGGCCCGGCTGGCCGGCGGATCCGCGGCGGATCTGGCCGTCCATCCCAAGTCGCGCTTCGAGACGGCCGCGGGGGCGTGGACGCTCGTCGAGGAGCGGCGCAGCGGCGACTACGCGTGGAGGCTCGAGCCGGCGGGCTCCGCGGACCCGGGCGCCGCGCTGGGGGAGGGCGCCGCGGGCCCGGCCGGGTGGCACTTCCCCGCTTCCTGGGAGAACCTGCTTCGCCTGAAGAACCTCGTGCAGGAGCACGACCCGGCCTCGACCATCTTCCCGACCGCCGAGGGCCGGCTGGGGAAGGGCACCCTCGGGGTGGGGGCGCGGTTCACCACGCTTCACTGGCCGGCGGTCGAGTGGGCGATGAGCGCGCTCGACCTCGGCGTCACCGCGAACCAGAACAGCATACCCCGCGAGCTCGTGTACGACGTGGACGCCATGCTCGAGGGCCGCCTCGGAACGGTCCCCTTCGCATTCATAGGGACAAACGTCCCGGAGGGCCACCAGGGCCAGAGCGTCGAGGGCATGAGCCACGGCTGCGTGCTGTCGAAGCTTAAGACCGGGTTCCACCGCCGGCGGATCGCGTGGAGCTTCAACGCGGACCACCAGCCGATCGGAGGCGCGTTCGACGCCCGGGAGGACGCCCTGGTGCAGGGATGCCTGCTGGCGAGCTACATCACCTTCGACCTGTCGCCCGAGCTGGCGCTCGGGCGCCCCGCCCCGCCGGAGGAGATCGACGCGGGGCTAAGCTCGCGGGTGGGCGCCCGGGTGGCCGCCGCGGGACTGGCCGTGGAGCCCCCTGCGCTCTCGGCCCTGCTCTGCTCGGTGTGGCCGGCGATGCGCAAGATGAGGAGCCGGGACGAGAAGTACCGCGCCGCCCGGGAACGGGCGTTCACGGCGGCCGTGGGGCGGCGCTACCTGCGGGAGCTGTCCATCGACGAGCTGCCCGGGATCACGGCCCCGGAGACGACCGCGGTCATGCTGGCCCTGTGCGAGGAGCTCGGGATGCCGGCGGACTTCATCGCCCCGGCGTTCGGCTTCCAGAAGAACGCGCCCTATCCCGACAACGAAGGTCTGCGCCTCCTGGTCGAGCGGCAGTGGGCGGTTGCCCGCCGGTTTGGCGCGGGCGTCGGGTTCCACTCGGGATCGGGCAAATCGGCGCAGAACTACCGCGTCATGGGCGAGGTGACCGGCGGCCGGCTGGAGATCAAGACCAGCGGCCGCTACACCTACGAGATGGGGGCCGCGCTCTCCCGCTCGCGGGACCCGACCGACCAGGCCCTCTGGCGCGACTGGTACCGCTTCACCGCCGAGATGGCGCTCGCCGGGGCCTTCAGCGGGGACGCCACCGAGAGGAGGATGGCGCGCTCCTTCATCTCCAGCTCCCTCGGGGGGGCCGGGAGGGACGCCGGCGTGTTCGAGTCGCCCGGGCGCTGCCGGGCCGCCGTCGAGGCGCTTTCGCCGAGCCCCGATCACATGATCTTCTTCGAATACAACTTCCTCTTCGTGCTCGCCGCGGGGGGGCGCGCGGACAAGGCCGCCCTCGGCGACCATTCGCCCGCGGGCTACGCCCAGCGCGCACGGTTCTACGCCATCAGCCCGGGCGCGCGGCTGCTTTACGCGAAGGGCGTCGCGGCCTACATCATCTTCCTTGCCGAGCACACGGGCCTCGCGGCCGCCGAGCGGTGCGCCGCCGCCCGGAGCCTGCTTGCGCGCATCCAAACCCACGATGAACTCCTGAACGAGATTTCAAAATGAATTCATTCATTCGCGACGACTTCCTCCTGCAATCGGCCGCGGCGCGCGACCTGTACCGCGGGTACGCCCAGGCGGAGCCCATCTACGACTACCACTGCCACGTGCCGCCGGAGCAGATCGCCTCCAACCACCAGTTTGCCGACCTCTCGGAGGCGTGGCTCGGGGGCGACCACTACAAATGGCGCGCGATGCGCGCCAACGGGGTCGGCGAGCGCTTCTGCACCGGGGACGCAACGCCGCGGGAGAAATTCGACGCGTGGGTCGCCACGGTCCCGCACACGCTGGGCAACCCCCTCTACCACTGGTCGCACCTCGAGCTGCTCCGGTGCTTCGGCATCGACGCCCTGATCAGCGCGGAGACCGCCGACATGATCTGGGAGCGGGCAAACGCGAGACTCCCGGCCCTGCGCGTGCACGACATCCTCGCGGCGAACCGCGTGGCCGTGGTCTGCACGACCGACGACCCCGCCGATCCCCTGGACGCCCATGAGACGATCCGGAGGTCGGGCTTACGGACGCGCGTCTACCCGGCATTCCGCCCCGACAGGGCGCTGGGGGCCGCAGACCCGGCGGCCTTCAACCCGTGGGTGGAGCGGCTTGCCGGGGCGGCGCGGACGGGCGTCCGGACGTTCGACGACTTCCTCGGGGCGCTGAAGACAAGGCACGACGACTTCCACGCCGTCGGCTGCCGGCTTTCGGACCACGGGATGGAAACCGCGCTGGCGGAGCCGTGCAGCCATGCGCAGGCGGCGGCGATCTTCACGGCCGCGCGGGGGGGCCGCGCGGCGGGGCCCGACGAGTCGGCGAGGTTCGGCGCGTACCTGATGCTGGAATTCGGCCGGTGGGACGCGCGGCGCGGCTGGACGAAGCAGCTGCACCTCGGCGCCCTGCGCAACGCCAACACGCGGCTCCTTGGCCGGCTCGGCCCCAGCACGGGATTCGACTCGATAGGGGATTTCCCGCAGGCGCGGGCGCTTGGGCGCTACCTCGACGCCCTCGACGCCACGGGCGAGCTGCCGCGCATGGTGCTCTACAACGTCAACCCGTCCGACAACTACGCTCTTGCGACGATGGCCGGGAACTTCCAGGACGGCTCCGTCGCGGGAAAGATCCAGTTCGGCGGCGCCTGGTGGTTCCTCGACCAGAAGGAGGGGATGGAGTGGCAGCTGGGCGCGCTCTCCAATATCGGCCTGCTCAGCCGCTTCGTCGGGATGCTGACCGACTCGCGCAGCTTCCTCAGCTACCCGCGCCACGAGTACTTCCGGCGCGTGCTGTGCAACCTGCTCGGCTCCCAGATCGAGCGTGGCGAGCTGCCACGCGACCTGGAGCTCGTCGGGGGCATGGTGCGGCGAATCTGCTTCGCCAACGCGCGCGACTATTTCGGGCTCGAGCTCGACCCGGCCTTCTGCGGGGGGGCGGGCTGAGGGCGCGCGAAGGCCCGGTCGAACAGCGCGACGGCCCACGGCGGGGGGCGCACCGGGCGGCCCTCGCGGTCGACGAACGCGTGGAGGGAATTGCCGGTGGCGAGGAGCTCGGGGCCCCTGCGGACCTCGTAGTCTATCCGGATCCTGAGGAGCGGCCGCTCCCGCAGCGTTGCCGTGACCTCGAGGGTGTCGTCGTAGACGGCGGGGCGTAGGAACTTTGCCGCGATCTCCAGGACCGGCAGGCGGAAGCCCTCCTCCTCCAACTTTTTGTAGGGGACGCCCATCTCCTTCAGAAGCGTCGTCCGGGCGACCTCGAACCAGGGAAGGTAGTTCGCGTGGTAGACGATGCCCATCATGTCGGTCTCGGCGTACCGGACCGTGACCTGCACGCGCGTCTGGATCATCCGGCCTCCCCGGCCTTCGCGAAGAGGGTCGAGGCGTTCTCCTTCCAGCAGTTGCGCGCGGCCCAGATGCGGCCCGCGTCGCCGAGCCGCGCCCGCAGGTCGGCGTCGTGGATCAGCTTCTCGAATGCGGCCGCCAGCTCCGCAGGGCGGTCGGGCGTGACGAGGAGCCCCGTCACCCCGTCCCGGACGGCCTCGGGGACGCCGCCGACCCGGTGGGCCACGATCGGAAGGCCGTGCGCGGCCGCCTCGAGGTAGACCAGGCCGAATCCCTCGACGCTGTCATCGAGGTTGATGCTGGTCAGGGCGAAAATGTCCGACCGGTCGTACACGTCGGCGAGCTCCTCGTCGGGAATGTTCCCGAAGAAGCGCACCGTGAGCACGCCGTCCGCGTCCGCCATGGAGCGCAGCCGGTCCTCGTAGTTGCCCTTGTTGCGGCCGCCCACGATCCAGTACTCGATCCGGCCGCGGACCTCGGCCGGGAGCATCTGCAGGGCCTGGAGCGTGAGCACCTGGCCCTTGCGCGGGTGCAGCCGCCCCACGGTGAGGACGACGATCTTGTCCTTCGGGCGCGCCGCGCGCGGGGGGACCACCGCGAAATCGGACCGGAGGGCTCCGGGCGTCAGGACGATCTTGTTCGCGGCCTGCGGGAAGCGCTCCAGGAGCAGCTCCTGGGTGTAGGTCGTCAGCGTGCTGACCCGCGTCGCGTGGCGGATCAGCCTTCCAGCGAGCCACCGGCGCAGCGGGCTGCCGCCGAACCGCAGGATCTCGGACCCGTGGAACGTGAGCACGAGGCGCCTCGGCCGGAATGCCTTGAAGAACTGCAGGAGCATCATCGTCAGCATCGGGCCCGGCTCCGGAAGATAGACCGTCGCGTTGCGCAGCTGCCGCCTGGATGCCACCAGCTCGCGGGCGAGCTTGAGCTGGCAGGTGATGTCGTGCGTGCCCTTGAGCGGCAGCCGGCGCATCCGGAACGGCCAGTCCTTCTCGGCGTCGGGCGGCGCCGACTGCGCCCACACCTCGACGTCGTACCCTAGGCCTGCGGAGGCCCTCGCGATCTCCTCGGCGAAGGTGGCTATCCCACCGCTGACCGGGTAGAACTCATGGGTGATGAGAAAAAGGGGCGAGGGCCGCTTGGCGGATGAAAGGTCGCTCATTTGCCGGATTGGCTCGGGCCATCGTAACGTTGCCCGAGCCGGGCATTCAAGCCCGCTCGCCGGCGATATTCCGTTTCCTTATACCCCGGGTGTTTGGAGGCCGGCGCGCTTCCCTGGCCGGGCACGCCAAGAAATGGGTTTACTTTATCGGCCAGCGTAACATACAAATAGCGACAGATGTCCGACTCAGCCCAATCAAATGTCACGTCGAGTAAGCCGTTTCCGCTTGCCTCCAAGCCATTTGCACCTGATGACGAGGCGGCGCTGAGGGAGGCGCTAAAGCGCTGCTCGCCCTCCACCTTTGAGGCGGCGGTGCAGTTCCGGAAGACCGGAAACGCCGACCACATGCCCGCGGTCGTGATCGGGGTGATCGAGCGCTTTGTCGAGCCCGACCTCCGGGCAAAGCTCAAGGACGCGGACGACGACCTGCGCCTGATCGAGGATCTGGGCATCGATTCGCTGACGATGATGGAAATCGTCATCCTGGTCGAGGACGTGCTGCAGCTCACGATCAACAACGACGAGTTGCGCAACCTAAGGACGGTCGGCGACGTAAAAACCTTCATTGACTGCAAGATTCGCGGGCTGCCGCTTCCGCGGCCGACGAAGTTCCTCCCGATCGAGCACATCGGCGCGGTGATGCCGGTCCAGCCCCCCTTCCTTTTCCTCAACGAGGCCTCCGTCAGCTCCACGGGCGCCAACGGCAAGTACCGGATAACGGGCCAGGAGTTCTTCCTGCAGGGGCATTTCAAGGACAACCCCGTGATGCCGGCCTCGATCATGCTCGAGGCCCTGGGCCAGCTCGCCGTGCTCTTCCTCCTGGAGGGAGCCCCCCTGGAGCCGGGCAAGGCCATCGGCGCAAACACGATCTATTTCACGGGATGCGAGGGCGTCCGCGCCCACCGGATGTGCAAGCCGGGCGACATCCTGACGCTCTCGATCAAGCCGAAGCGGATGAAGATTCCGCTCGCGACCTTCGAGGGGGCGATCCGGGTGGGGCAGGAGAAGGCGGTCATCGCCGAGGACATCACGCTCACATTCGCCTACGTCGAGTCGGCGGTCGCCCCGGCCATGATCAACGGAGCGCTCCAGCCCATGCCCGAGAGCGACAGTTCCTCCACCCCCCCGCTCCGGGTGGCGTTCAACGCCTGATTGACCGGATTGTGACGTTTGTCACGATGGGCCGGGCATCACAGCCCTAGCCCATGCCCAGAGTCTACATCACAGGCCTCGGTTTTGTAACCTGCATCGGCAACGACGCAGCGACGGTTGCGGGCAACCTGCGCGCGCTCCGGCATGGGATCGAGCTCTTCCCGCCGTTCCAGAAGCCCGAAATCATGTGCAAGGTGGCGGGGACGATAAAGGGCTTCTTCACGGATTCCGTGGATCCGGAGGACTGGACCTTTCCCTCGACGTACGCGATCAAGCGCGAGACGATCCGGTCCATGGCGCCCCACGGGCTCTTCGCCCACTGCGCATTCCTGCAGGCGGTCGCGGACGCGCGCCTCGGCGAGGGCGACATCTCGAACCGGGGGACGGGGTTGTTCGCGGCATCGGGAGGCTCGCCCATGCTGACGTACTTCCACCACGACAGGTTGCACAAGCTCGGGCCGGCGCGCAGCTCGCCGCTCGGGATCGTGGCGTCGATCGTCGGGACGCTCAATTTCAACCTGGTCGCGGCATTCAGGATCCAGGGCGCCTCGTGCGGGTTCTCGTCCGCGTGCGCCTCGTCGGCCCACGCGATTGCGTACGCGTTCGAGGAGATCTCGCTCGGACGCCAGAAGCGCATGTTCGTCGTCGGGGGCGAGGACGGCAACCGGGACGCGATCCTGCCCTTTGCGGGCATGCGGACGCTGTCGCTCCAGACCGACCCCGAACTCGCGTCGCGGCCGTTCGACGTCGCCCGCGACGGATTCGTCGGGACCGGGGGAGGCGGCGTCGTCGTGCTCGAGAGCGAGGAGGAGGTGGCCCGCCGCGGCGTCGCGCCCTATTGCGAGCTCGTGGGGTGGGGCCAGGCCTCCGACGGTTACAACGTGGCGATCTCCCATCCCGACGGGGCGGGCTCGCGCCTGGCGATGGAGAACGCGCTCGCGGCGGCGCGGATCGCCCCCGGGGAGGTGGACTACGTCAACGCGCACGCCACCTCCACCCTGATCGGCGACATATCGGAGGCGAGGGCGCTCGAGGCGGTGTTCGGCGGGAGCGGCGCCCGGCCCGCGATCAGCAGCACGAAGGCGCTCACCGGCCACGGCCTCTCCCTTGCCGGCGTGATGGAGGTGGCATTCTGCGCGCTGGCGATGCGGGAGGGGTTCACCCCGGGTTCGGCGCACATTTCCAAGCTCGATCCGGCCTGCGAGGGCCTGAACATCCTGCGCTCCACCCGCCCGGCGGCCCCCCGCGTCGTGCTGAAGAACAGCAGCGGGTTCGGCGGTGCGAACGTCGCGCTCCTCCTGAGGGCCACCTGAATGCGCCGGCTCGACCAACTGCACGGCTCGGCGTTCGTCTCCGGCGCGAGCCGGGGGCTTGGACGGGTGTTTGCGCAGATGCTCCTGGGCGAGGGAGTCCGCGTCTGGGGCACCTCGAGGGATCCGTCGCGGCTCGCCGACCTGTCCGCCGGGCACCCCGGCGCCTTTTTCCCCGTGGCGTTCGACCTCGGCGACCGCGAGAACGCGGTGCGGGCGTTCTCCGAGGCCTCGTCGGCCGCCGGGGGAGGGTTCGACATCGTCGTCAACAACGCCGGCTACGGCGTCTTCGGGGAGTTTTCCGCCCTCGATTCCTCCATATGGCGCGCCCAGCTCGAGGACATGCTCGGGACCGTCCTTGAGCTGAGCCACGCCGCGTTCCGATCCATGCGCAGCCGGAACCGCGGGTGCCTCGTCCACGTCTCGTCGATCGCGGCGGAGTTCCCGCTGCCCTACATGAGCGGCTACAACGTCGCGAAGGCGGGCCTGTCGGCCTTGAGCGAAAGCCTGATGTTCGAGGCGCGCGGCTCAGGGATAGCGGTGATCGACTTCCGCCCCGGAGAATACCGGACCGATTTCAACCGAGCCATGTTGACGGCCAATCCCTCCGAGGCCACGCGCCCGGCCAGGGCCGCGCTCGAGGCCGAGCTGGAGGCGTCGCCCGCTCCGGAGCGCGCGGCCCTCGACCTGCGCCGGGCGCTGCTCAGGAACCGCAGCGGCATCGTGCGCTCAGGCTCGCTCTTCCAGGCGCATATCGCGCCGCTCCTGGCGCGCCTCGGCCCCGCCTCGTTTGTGCGCTGGGCCACCGCCCGCTACCACGGCCTCTAAACCGGCCGCCCCCAGCATGCCGAAGATCCGAATCCTTGTCCTGACGTCGAGCACCGGCGGCGGCCACGACGCGCGCGCCGAGGCGTTCGCCGACTGGTGCTTCATGCTCTACCGGCACGACGTCGACGTCCGGATCGAGCAGATGCTGGAGAAGTCGTCTGTCGTCAACCGAACGGGCGTCAATTTCTACAACAAGATCCAGGCGAGCGCGCCGTGGGTGCACAAGGCGTTCTATGCGGTCGTCGAACTGCAGAGCGTGCTGAACAGGAAGACGGTCTCCTTCGGGAGGAGGTACTACGTGAGCGTGCTCCGCGAGTACCGTCCGCACCTCGTCCTGAGCGTCCATGACTGCCTTAACCGCGGCTATTTCCAGCTGGCGCGCAGGGTGCTCGGGCCGGGCAACGTCACGTGCGCGACGTACTGCGGCGAGTTTTCCGGGGGGTGGGGGTACTCCCGCAACTGGATCGAGCCGTCCGTCGACCTGTATTTCTCGAGGACGGCCACCGCGCAGGACTATGCCGTCAAGAGGGGCATCGCCCCCGAGAAGGCCCGCGTGCGCGGCTACCTGATGCACCCCCGCGCCCATTTCGAGGTCATCGAGCCGCATGACCGGGGAACCTTCCGCCAGGAGAACCTCGGGCTCCGGCCCGACCTGTTCACGGTGTTCCTGGCGACGGGAATCAACGGCGCCAACAACCACTTCGAGCTGCTTCCGGCGCTCGTCAAGTGGGCGGACCACTGCCAGGTGATCGTGATCTGCGGCCGCAACAAGCAGGCGTTCAACGAGCTCGTCCACTGGCGGTCGAGCCATCCCGAGCTGAACTGCTACATCGATGGCTACTCGGAGATCGTTCACATCCTCATGCAGGTGAGCGACGTCATCGTCACGCGGGGCGGCACGACGACCTGCGCCAAGGCCCTCCATTTCAAGTGCCCGATCATCTTCAACGCGTCCGGCGGGATCATGCCCCAGGAGGAGCTTACCTGGAAGTACCTGCGCAACGCCGCCGCCTCGTACAAGATCGAGAGCGGGAAGGATTTTGACGCGATCATCGGCGCCTGGTTCTCGGACCCGAACGCGTATGCCAGGATGAAGGAGAACTTCCTGAGGCTGCGGTACGAGGAGGACCCGACGATCCTGATCGACGAGCTCGTGGAGCTGGCGTCGAAGGTGTCCGACGAGAAGCCCACCCGGCTTCCGTTCCGGCTGCATCAGGTCGCGCCGTTCAGCGGGGTTCTGTGATCCCGGAGGGCCTGGCCCGCGGCGGGGCCGCGGAGTGAGCCGGGCCAGCGCGTGCGGATGGCCCCGGCCGGCGGGGCCGACGAAGAGTCTTTCCGGGAGGGCGTCCGCCAGTCTACAGTCGCCCGGAATTGAACTCCAGCGCCCCCGCCATCACCTACCTGTTCACGACCTTCCCGAAGGCGACCGAGATGTTTCTCCAGAGGGAGATAGCGGCGCTCCAGGCGAGGGGGGCCCGCCTGAGGATCCACTCGATGTGGGGGGGAGGGGGAGCGTTCCGGGGAATCGAGGTCGAGGCGTTCAACAAATGGAGGCTGTTCGAACTGTTCTGGCTGATTCCCTACGAGTCGTGGAGGCGGCCGGACGTCCTGCGCCAGCTGCTGCACGGACTCGCCACGCGCCGCGCGCCCTCCTGGATCAATTTCTGGGAGAATATGCTGGGCGCGGGGTTCGCCTGCATCTACGCGCGCTCGTACCGCAGGAACCCTCCCGGACTGATCCATGCGGCCTGGAGCGGCGCGCCCGCGACGGCGGCGTGGCTCCTTTGGCGGCTGGACGGCCACCGGTTCACGGCGGGCGCGCACGCCTACGACGTGTTCGAGCACGGCGGCGACTGGTGGCTCCGGGAGAAGCTGGAGGCCGCCGTGTTCGTCCACACCTCGACCGAGCTCGCCAGGGCGGCGCTCGTCGCGCGGGGGCTCCCCGCGGACAAGATCGTGTGCATCCGAAGCGGCCTTGACCGTCTGCCGCCCCTGAAGCCGCTGCGCTCGTCCCGCGTGCCGCTGCACCTTCTCTCGATCGCGAGGCTTGTCGAGAAGAAGGGGCTGGACCGGCAGCTGCGGATCTACGCCGCGCTCAACTCGGCGGGGGTGGAGTTCGCCGCGCGGATCGTCGGCGACGGCCCCATGCGCCCGAGGCTCGAGAAGCTCGCGGGGCAGCTCGGCGTCGCAAACAGGGTGACCTTCGCGGGGCACGTGCCGCCCCACGAGGTCTGGGAGCACCTGGGCTGGGCCGACGTCCTCCTCCACACGGGGGTCGTCGCTCCGAGCGGCGACCGCGACGGGCTCCCGAACGCCATCGGCGAGGCCATGGCGGCCGGCGTCCCCGTCGTCACGTCGCCGACTGCCGGGACGACGGAGGCGGTGAGCGACGGGGCCACCGGGTTCGTGCTCCCCGTGGACCGCCCCGAGGCCTGGGTCGGCGTTCTTCGGAGGCTTTCCTCGGACGATGGGCTCTGCGAAACACTCAGGCTCCAGGCGCGGAGCTGGGTCGAGGCCAACTTCGACGTGCGCGCGAACACCGACCGCCTTCTCAAGCGGCTCGAGGCGGCCGCGGCCGCATGATCTTCTTCGACACGACGCAGGCCTCGTCCTGGGGCCACGCCTCCGGGCTCGCGCGGGTGAGCCGGCGGCTGAGGGAGGAGCTCGGCGGCGCGGCGAGGGACACGCGCTGGCCCGGGATGCGGACGGCTCCGGGCCAGGACGACTGGGTGCTTACGCCGGAGCTTTTCTCGGAGGCCGAGCGGCCCGGCTTCACGGCCTTCCTGGACGAGCGCCCCTGCAAGCTCGCGGCGGTGTACCACGACGCCATCCCGATCAAGCACCCCGCCATCACCTGGCCAAGGAGCGTCGAGCGGCATCCGGGCTACATGAAGCTCCTCGCGCGCTTCGACCGGGTGTGGGCCGTCTCGGCGGCGAGCCGGGAGGAGCTGCAAGGGTTCTGGAAATGGCAGGGGGTCGCGAACCCGCCGCCCGTCGGGGTGCTGCCCCCCGGCGCGGACTGGCAGGGGCTGCCGCGCCCGGCGGCTCCGGCCCGGGACGCAAGGACGCAGAATCCGCCGCGGATCGTGTCGGTGGGAATCCTGGAGCCGAGGAAGAACCAGGCCGTGCTCCTGGACGCCTGCGAGGCACTGCGGCGGGAGGGCCTTGAGATGGAGCTGCACCTGGTCGGGCGGGTGAACCCGCACTTCGGCGGCCCGATAGCGGAGCGGGTTGCGGCAATGCGGCGGCGGTGGCCGGGGCTCCGGCACCACGCCCGGATGGGCGACGCGGCGCTCGCCGGCCTCGTGAGGACGGCGCGGGCCACGGCGTTCGCCTCGGTTGCGGAGGGATGCGGGCTGCCGGTGCTCGAGTCGCTCTGGATGGGCGTTCCGTGCGTGTGCAGCGACATCGCCCCGCTTGTCGAGAACGCGGCCGGCGGAGGGTGCGCCGTGGTCGGCGGGAACGACCTCGCGGGATGGAGGGCCGCCCTGCGCCGCGTGCTGACCGACGACTTGTTCCATGGCCGCCTCGCCGCGGAGGCGCTGGGCCGGCCGCTCCCGACGTGGGCGCAGGCCGCGCGCACGCTCCGCGAGGCGCTTGGCTAGCCGGCGATCCATCCGCCATGCACCGGGTCTTCGCCTACGGGACGCTGCTCGCCCCGTCCCGCCAGAAAAGGCTGTTCGGGCGCCGGATCCCCCTGGCGCCCGCGGTCCTGACGGGATGGAGGAAGGTGCGCTGCGTCGGCCGGTATCCCGGGATCGTCCGGGACCCAAACTCCCGGACCGAGGGGGGCGTGCTGCTGCTGACGCGCGCCGAGCTCGCGGCGGCGGACGACTGGGAGGGGGTTCCGGATCTCTACCGGCGCAGGCGCATCCGGGTCACATCGGGGGGCCGGAGTCGCGCGTGCTGGGCCTACGTGCCCGTCCCGGGGCCCGCGAGGGCGCCGTCAGAGCTTCTTGGCCGCGTACGCCATCGCGGCGGCGATCTTCTCTAGCTGCTCGTCGGTGTGCATCGCCGAAACGGCGGTCCGGATGAGGTCCTTGCCCGCGGGCACCGCCGGCGATGTCGCCATCACGGTGAAGATTCCCTTCTCGAGGAGGGCCTTCCAGAACGGGTAGACGCGCTCCTTCGAGCCGAGGACGATGGGCACCGCGGGGGTTTCGCTGTCCCAGGTGTCAAATCCGAGGCCCTTGAGTATGGCGCGGTACTTCTTCGTGTTCAACCAGAGCTTCTCGAGATGCTGGGGCTCCGACTGCATGATCTCCAGGGAGGCCTGGGCGCAGGCGGCCTGGGTCGGGCTGATCGCGGCGCTGAAGATCGTCTGCTTGGAGTGGGTGCGCAGGAATTCGATGACGTCGCTTGAGGCGGCGACGAACCCGCCCGTGCTCGCGAGCGACTTGGACAGACTGCCGCAAATCACGTCGACGTTGTCGTTCAGGCCGAAGTGGTCGACCGTCCCGCGCCCCTGGCGGCCGAGGACGCCGAAGCCGTGCGCGTCGTCCAGAACCGTGAAGCAGCCGTGCTCCTCCGCGATCTCGGCCAGCTCGGGCAGGCGGGCGATGTGGCCCTCCATGGAGTAGACGCCCTCGATCACGATCATCTTGGGGGCCTGCGGATTTGCCGTCGCAATCACTTCCCTCAGGTCCTCGGGGTTGTTGTGGGAGAACCGCTCGACGGTGGCGTTCGACAGCCGGATCCCGTCCCAGAGGCACGAGTGGACGTTCTTGTCGGCCAGGATGACATCGCCCTTCTGGGCGAACGCGGCGACGCTGGCGAGGCACGACAGGTAGCCCGCCGCATGGATGTGGCAGGCCTCGCGCCCGAGGAAGGCGGCTATCTTCTGCTCCAGCTCCAGATGGTACGTCCTTGAGCCGTTCGACGGCCTGGCCCCGGTCGTGCTCGTCCCCCACTTGAGGAGGGCCGCGCGACCCGCCTCGACGACCTTCGGGTGGAACGAGAGCCCGAGGTAGTCGTTGCTCGAGAGCATGATCATCTCTTTGCCGTCCAGCTGGATGGTCGTGCCCTTCTGGGCGTCCATCGCGTGGTAGAACGGCGCGTACCGGAGCCGCATCTTGGTCGAGTAATCGTCGATGCAACGCCCCAAGATCGGCTTCTTCTTGTTCAGGAATAAGGTGATCGCCATGCGGGCCTTACCCTAGGTCCGGGTGCGGACATTGCAAACGCAAATGGGAGGGGCGGAATCTGCGGCGGAATGGGGGCAGGGGTCCTTCTTGACGCTCAGGCGCCCTGCCCGAGCGAGCCCATCCACCCGAGGAGCTCGGCGGCGTATTCGGCCCAGGTCCTGAAGCGGCGCCGCCGGGCGGCGGCCCCGAGCGCGGCCAGTTCCGCCGGGGACTCGAGCAGGCGGGCGATGGCGGCAGCGATCTCCGCCGGACCGGCCGGCCCCAGGTCCAGGCAGCCGCCGCCGCGCGCGACCTCCCCCAGGGCGCCGTCCGCCCTGCAGGCGCAGGGTTTGCCGCGCGCGAGGCTCTCGGCGACGGGCAGCCCGAATCCCTCGGCGAGGGACGGGTAGACGGTGAACGCGCATTCCTGGTAGGCCGCCTCCAGCGCCCCGTCATCCTCGGGCCCGCCGTAGCGCAGCGGCCGGCCTGCGGCGCAAAGCCTCCCCAGGCGCTCGAGCGCGGGCCTGCCGGTCTCGGAGTTCGCGAGGCCGACCAGCCGCAGCTGGAACCGGACGCCCCGGGCCCAGAGAGACTCGCACGCGTCGAGCAGCGCCGCGTGGTTCTTCCTGGCCTCGATGCTCCCGACGCACAGGACGGTCGGCGTGGCCGCGGCCGCGACGGCCGGCCGCTGCGCCGCAGGTGCGTCCAGCCCGAGGGATATCGCGGCCACCGGGGGCATCCTGGAGACGCCGAGCCAGCGCCAGTAGCCTACCAGCGAATCGCGCGAGGCCTCCGAGACTGCCGCTATGCCGTCGAATCCCAGCAGCTCGCGCAGATACCCGGGGAACCGCGCCACGGTCGAGCGCGGCGCGAACTCGGGAAACTGCAGAGCGATCGCGTCGTGGAAAAGGGCCACGCGCGGGCCGCTCGAGCGGGCAAAGAGGGCGGGCAGGGCGGCGGCCACGGCAGGCGAGAAGATCTCGGGCACGAGCACCCCTGCGGGCGGGTCCCCGTCCGGCGGCTCCGGCGCGGCCAGGGGCGGAGGCCGGCGGCCCAGGCGGCGGACGTATCCCCGGACGCGCGCGCCGAGGGGCCAGCGCGCGCCGCGGCCCGCCCAGGGGCCGGCCGCCGCGAGGTTCGACTCCTCCCACGCCTCTATGGGGCGCCAGGCGCCCTCATACGGGTCGAAGCACACGGCGACCGCCTTCCCGGCCCATTCGCGGCGGAGCGCCCGGGCGACCCGCTGGACCCCGGTCCGGGCCCGCGTGTGGCTCGTGTGCGTGAGGTCGAGGAGGAGGGGCACGGGCGTCTCAGGGTTTTGCCGCGTCAAAGTCGCGCCGCCATATGGTCACGTCGTTCACGCTCCCGACTTGGCTCCAATGGCCCGGCATCCTCGTCTCAAGGACGCGCGATTCGGCGGCCTCGAACGGGAAAAGGACGGCGTACAGGGGCCGCTTCGAGGCGCGGATGGCGGTCTCAACCCTGCCGACGTTTGCCTGGTCGAGCGTATCCCAGCGGATGATCGTGAACTTCGTGTAGTAGAACAGGGCCCCGCTCGCCTGCATCGCGAGGATCACGGAGTCGGGCGGGACGCTCCTCTGCAGCCAGTCCGCGAGGCGCCCGTACCTCTGCTCGTCTGCGCCGACGCTGAGAGCGGACAGGCTGTGGGTCTCCCAGGCGCAGCACGACGCCACCAGGGCGAGGAGGGCCGCGAGGGCCGGCAGCGAGCGGCCCGGGTCGATCCAGCCGGGCGCCCGCGAGAGAAGGGCCCGCAGGACGAGGAGGCTCGCGGCAACCAGGGCCGGGGCCGCCGGGAGCAGGAACCGCAGGTACCACCACGATTCATGGGTGTACTCGTAGGATGAGTAGAAGGCCGCGTAGGCGAGCACCCACGTCCCGAGGATCCACCTCGTGCGCGCCCCGGCCGCGCCGATCCACGGCAGGCCGAGGGCGAGGGCCGCAAGGGGCGTGAACAGGGCCGGCAGCCACCGGGCGTAGTGGAGGAGGGTGGCGGGCACGTACCGGGCGAGGAACGCGAGGGAGTTGTCCCCGTAGCCGGTGGTTGCGAAGCTGCCGTAGGCGGCCACGCTGTGCGCGCCGAAGAAGACGGCGCCAGGCAGGCCCCCGATGATCAAATGGATCCAGCGCCTGGGCGAGGCCCCGAGCGCGATCCCGACCGGGATGAAGGCAAGGACGTTGGTGGGGCGCAGGAGGACGTCGAGCGCCATCGCCGCGCCCGCGGCCAGCGCCCACGGGGCGCGCTCACGGCTCTTCCACGCAGCCATCACCGCCAGGGTCGTCCAGACAAGCGACGGGACGTCGCTCATCGCCTGGAGCGACATGAAGAGGTAGAGGGGGCTGAGGCCGATGACCGCAGCCCCCACCGCGGCCCACCGCCGTCCCAGGCCGGCCATCCGGCAGAGCAGGTACGTCGCGAGCAATCCTGCGATCGAGTGCAGGACGATCACGGCGTCGCCCGCGTGCGTCCAGCCGGCGAGCGGCTTGAGCGCCAGGACAAAGAGAGCCAGCCCCGTGGGGTAGGTGGGGACGATGCCGTCACCGTTCCAGGCCGGCTTGAACCCCAGGGGCACGTACAGGAACGTCGGGAGGCCGGCCTGGGGCAGTCCGGCCAGCGTGCGCGGCTGGACATGGATCCGGCCCGCGGCGAGCAGCCGGGCGTGGTTCATGTAGCCCGACGAGTCCGAGCCTCCCGCGACCGCGCCCACGTGCCGGACGAGGAGCACCCCGTACAGGGCCAGCAGCACGAGCGCCGCGCCGGCCGCGGCACGGCGCCACGGCGGGTGGGCCGGCGTCGTCATGGCGGTGGGAAAATCCATACTTGCTTTAGAACTGGGGGAAGAGTGGTTTGTCCTCTTTTAGTGGGCGGACTCAAATCATTTCTCTCGGATCGCGCCAAGCTTATGCGGTGGCTCGCGTGCGGCGCGGTCGCCGCCCTCTTCGCCTGGAACGTCGCCTTCTTCTACCTGCCGGGCCTCGGCTTCACCTACCTGATCCAGTTCGGCCAGAGGCAGCACAGGAGCTACCTTCCGGAGCTCAAGGCGGTGAACCATTACGAGGCGCCCGACTCGGTGGGGTACGACTCCCAGTACTACGCCCAGATCGCGCTGCGGCCGAACCCGCGCGACCCGCTCCTCAGCAGGGCGGTCGACGGGCTGCGCTACCGCGCGCGGCGGATCCTGTTCCCCCTCGCGGCGTGGTCGCTCGGGGGCGGCGATCCCGGGCGCGTCCTCAACGTCTTCGCGCTCGAGAACGTCGCCTGCTGGTTCCTGCTGGCGGCGCTACTATTCCGGTGGCTTCCGCCGGTCAGCTGGGGCAACTGCGCCCGGTGGGCGGCCGTGCTCTTCTCTTTCGGCCTCATCTTCAGCGTGGCGCGCGCCCTCCTGGACGGGCCCAGCCTGCTCCTCGTGGCCTTCGGGATGGCGCTCGTCGAGTCGAGGCGCCCCTGGCTCGCCGCGGCGCTCCTCGGGGTGGCCGGCCTTGGCAAGGACACCAACGTCCTCGGCGGGGCGGCGATAGACCCGCCCGAATTCCGGAGGCCGGCGACCTGGGCCCCCTGGCTCGCGAAGATGGCCGTCGTCCTCCTGCCGCTCGCCGCGTGGACGCTGTGCCTCAGGTTCTGGCTCGGCCGGGGGGACGACCTGGGCGATGCGCGCAACTTCGCGCCTCCGTTCGCCGCCCTGGCGGAGAAGCTCCAGCAGTCCGTCTCGCAGCTTGTCGCCGAGGGCTACCCGTCGGTCGCCAAGTTCGACCTGCTGGTCATGGCCGGTCTCCTCGCGCAGTTCTTCTTCTTCGTCTCCCGCCACCGCTGGAGCGAGCCCTGGTGGCGCCTGGGGGCCTCCTACGCCGTCCTGATGGTCTTCCTCGGGACCGCCGTCTGGGAGAACTACCCCTCGGCCGCTGCGCGCGTGCTCCTGCCGATGACGCTAGCTTTCAACATCACGGTCCCGCGCCGGGGATGGTGGCCGCTCCTCCTCGTCTTCGGCAACCTGGGGATCCTCGGCTCGCCGGACATCTTCAAGCCGCCCGGCAGAGAGAGCTACGTCGTCGAGGGACCGAACGCCCTGCGCATTAACCCGAGGGATGGGAGCGCGGTCGAGGCGATCTACGGCCCGCGCAACTGGTGGCGCCCGGAGAAGTCGCGGTGGGAGTTCTGGCGCTGGAGCCTGGGCGACGCCACCGTGGCGGTGCGCAACCCGCAGCCCTTCACCCTCGTGGCCGACATCAGGTTCAGGCTGCGCTCCGTGGACGAGCGCGAGGCCGTGGTCGCGCTCGGCGAGCGCGTCCTCTGGAGGGGGATGCTCCCCGCGGGGGAGGTGGTGAGGGTAAGGCTGGCGGACATCGCCCTGGCGCCCGGCGACACGGTCCTGCGGTTCAGGAGCGACCGGCCCGCGGCGTATCCCGGCAACAGCGACCCGCGAAGACTCAGCTTCAGCCTGAGGGCCTTCGAGATCGACGTGGAGCGGAGGCAACCGGGGCCATGAACCTCTGGCACGTGCGCCGCCACTGGGACGCCCTCGCGAGGGCCGATCCGTATTTCGCCGTCCTGACCGATTCGGGGAAGCAGGGCAACCGCTGGGCGAGCGACGAGTTCTTCCGGACCGGCGTCGCGGAGGCCGACAGCGACATGGCCCGGATACGCCAGCTTGCGCCGGGCCTGCCCCTGCGCCACGCGCTCGATTTTGGCTGCGGCGCGGGCCGGCTGACGCAGGGGCTGGCGCGCCACTTCGCCCGGGTGACCGGGGTCGACATCTCGGGGCGCATGGTGGACCTGGCCCGGGGGCAGAACCGCGACGCCAAGGTGGGCTTCGTGCACAACTTCAGGCCGGACCTGAGGGCCTTTGGCGACAACACCTTCGACCTGGTCTGCAGCCGCATAACCCTCCAGCACATCGCCCCGCGCTACACGAGGCGTTACCTGCGAGAGTTCGTCCGCGTCCTGGCCCCCGGAGGCGTGATGCTGGCCCAGGTGCCGGCCAGGGTGCCCGCCGGCGATCCGCCCGAGCGCCTCCGGTTCTCGATCTGGCCGCCCACCGTGTGGATGCGCGTCAAGCGGTATGTGCGCTACCACCATCCGGGCTGGTTTCCCGGCACGCCGAAGATGCAGATGTACGCCGTGGCCAGGGAGGAGGTCCTTGGGTGGCTTGCGGCGGCCGGCGCCGATGTCCTGTCCGTCGAGAGGGACGAGCACGAGGGCCTTGACAATCTCACCTACATAGCGCGCAAGCCCGGCGGCCAGCCAGGTTGACGCAGCTGCCGGCTCGACCCGTTGGCCTAGGTTCTGCACGCTGTTCCCCAAGGATGCGCGTGAAAGCAACGAAACATCAGCCGGATCGGTTTCGGACGCCGTCGCCACCGCCGGGCGCGCGTTCCGGGGGCCGGTGTTCGCGGCCGGCGCTGAGCAAGGGCGGAGGATGACGGAATACCCCACCTTGGCGCGCGACCAAGCGCAGGAGGACGGCAGGCACCTGCGGCTGCTGGTCATCCTGAATTTTGTCGCGGCCGGCCTCTGCTTTGCCGGGATCGGCTTTCTTTTCTGGCACCACAGGAGGATGCATGACGCCTTCCTGGAGATTGGGGTGCCCAAGAACCGGAAGAATGGGGGGATCGCGCTCGAGCAGTTCTTCGATACGTTCATGCTGTTCTATTTGTTTTCGGGTGCCGTCCTGACCGTGATCGGAGCCGGCAATCTGCTGTCGGGCCTGTGCATCAGGAGGAGGAAATACCGCATCGTCTCGCTGCTTGTCGCCTGCCTGAACTTCATCCTGGTGCCCATAGGCACCGTCCTTGGGGCCTTTGCCCTTGTCGTGCTCCTGCGCCCCTCCGTCCGCGGGGCCTATGAAGCCGGAGCCGCCCGTCCCGCCCCCCCGGGCGGCGACCTCCCGGGGCCGACGCCAGGCGGCTGATTCGATGCCGTTGGGGCCGGACCCGTCCCCGGGGCTAGATGCTTGCGATGGTCTCAAGGCGGCGGCGGTAGCGGCCGCCGATCGCGGCGGGGGAGAAACGCTCCTCGATCGTGCGGCGCGCGGCCGCGCCGGCCCGCGAGGCGCCGGCCGGGTCCGAGGCGACCCGCTGCATCAGTTCCGCGGCGTGCCCGATGTCGGGCTCGGCCCATGTCGAACCCTTGGAGTAGGGCCCGTGGCTCCGGTCCAGCTCGACGAGCGAGAAGCGGACCGGGAAACCGTTTTCCTGGTTGAGGTACTCGGAGGTCGCGGACCAGTCCGTGGCGATCACGGGCTTGCCCAGGTACATGCACTCCGCCACGGCGAGCCCGAATCCCTCGGACCGGTGGAGCGAGACAAAGCAGTCGCAGGCCGCCTCCAGGGCGTAGATGTCAGCGCGCGACAGGGTCTCGCTGATAAGAACTGTCCCGGGAAGGTCCCGGACGGACTCGGAAATGGCGGCGAATTCGGCCGCGTTCTCCGCCGTGTTCTGCAGCTTTATTACGAGCGCGGCGCCCCGCCCGGCGAGGCCGGACCTGCGGAAGGCCTCAATCGCCGCACGGGGATTCTTGCGGGCGGCATAGGAGTTCAGGTCGAACAGGCAAAGGAAGAGGAACGCGGCCGCGGGGAGCCCGAGCCGCGCGCGGGCCGGGGCCGGGTCCCCGCCGGGCCGCTCGAACCCTATGGCGTGCGCCATGGTGAGGACCGGGATCGGCGACTTGAGGGCGATCGAGTCGCTCACGAAGTTGCTCGGGCACCAGATCTCGTCGAAGTAGTCGAGCGAGGGCATCCAGGCGTCCGGGAACTCGGGAAGCTCCCAGGCAAAGTAGCCGATGTTGTATTTACCCCTCAGGAACCCCGGGCCGTGGTGGTGGTCGATGTCGCGCGCGACCGGAGGATCGACATGGATGACGTTGACGCCGTGCGGGTTGGACTCCTGCAGCCGGCCCGCATAGGTCGTGTCGCCGAGCCGGTTTCTGCAGTTGAGCTTGAGCGGGACAAGGCAGGTCGGGATGGACGCGGCGTCGGCGGCCCGCGCCATGCACCGGGCGGACTCGCCGATGCCGAGGTCGGCGGCGAAGAATCCGACGATGTTCATCCCGGTCCGCGAGTGGGCGCGGGCGAAGGCTATGCAATAGGGGCTTTCACGCCTGGAGAAATCATAGATCCGCTCCCCCGTTCCCGACTCGACCGCCGAGACCCTCAGCTGGCGGTTCCGGTTCTGCGCGCGGAATCTCTGGATCGGCCCGAATCGCGTCACGCGCCCCAGCCAGGCGAGCGCGTTCGTGAGGCCCGTCCCGTGCAGCCGCAGGGTCAGGACCGAGCCGATGCGGGCGGAGGAGGGATTGAGCGCAAGGGCGGCCTCCCAGGGTCCGGGCTCCCCGGACGAGACCGACCGCACGCTCCTGCCGTCCAGGAGCACCTCGAGGGTGGGAAAGCCGGCCTCGAGCCCGCGCGCGGACGGATGGGCGCGGAACTCCCCCTTTAGGAAGACCGAGTCCAGGCCCACGATCGGCGGCAGCCGGATCACGGCCGTTTCGCGGATCCACGCGGAATCGTTCGCGAACTCGTCGAAGTAGAGCCCTGAAAAGGACGTGAAGCGCCTGGCGAAGGCGCCGCCGAAGGGCGGTGCGTGGGGGTGCGTGGCCATGCTCAATCCGGGATCAAGTTCCGCCAGCGCGCGAGCTCCTTGTCGATCACTTCGTTCATCGCCGCGAGGCTGTTCGGGGGCGGACGGCGCCGGACGTGCGTCAGGAACAGGGCCACCCGGCAGGCCTCGAGCGGCTCGGGAAAATCGCGCGGCTCGTCGAAGGACCGGCGGAAGTGCCTCCAGGTCCACCTCCAGCCGGCCAGGACGGCGATCTGCCTGCGCCAGCGCCGGAAGAGGCGCCGGGTGTTGGCCTCGTCCCGGATCTTGCGCCCCGGGGAGGCGCTCACGTGGTGCAGGACGCGGCTGCGCAAGGCGACCGCGTTGATGAGGCCGGCCTCGCGGGCGCGAATGCACAGGTCGACGTCTTCGCATCCGTTGAAGTAGCGCTCGTCAAACCCGCCGAGCCGGACCCAGGTGTCCCGGTTGACCACGAGGCAGGCGCCGGTCACGGCGGCGACCTCCCGGACCGGGTCAAGCAGGATCGACGCAAGCCCGGGCTCCCTGCGGTCGTGCCTGGGCTTGCACTTGCGGTCGAAGTAGATCCCCGCGTGGTCCAGCTTGAGCGTGGCCGCGTCGACCTGGAGATTGCCGACGAGGCCCGCCATGACGCCCAGGGAGTCCAGCGCGCCGAGCATCGGGCCGAGCCAGCCCCGCGTCAGGACGAGGTCGTTGTTGAGGAGGGCGAGGATCCGGCCTCGGGCGACCGCGGCTCCCCGGTTTGTGGCCGCGCCGAAGCCGAGGTTGCGCTCGTTCAGGACGACCCGGAAGGGGTGCCCGAGCGTGGAGAGCCAGTCGCGCGTCCCATCCGTGCTTGCGTCGTCGACAAGGATGATCTCGTGGGCCATGCGCCGCGGGATCGAGGCGCGCAGGCTCTCCAGCATCGCCTTGGTGAGCTCCAGGCAGTTGAAAAGCGGCGTGACGACGCTGATGTGAGGCGTGCCGGAGCTCCTCGTTGACACGGATGCCGGCCTCCTATTGCCCGGAGAGGAGCCTGCGAAGGTATTGGGCGTAGCCCGACTCGCCGAGCTTCGCAATGTTTGCCTCGAGCCGGGCGTCGTCGATCCAGCCCCGGCGCCATGCGATCTCCTCGAGGCACGCGATCTTTAGGCCCTGCCTGTTCTCGATGACATGGACGAACTGGGCCGCCTCGAGGAGGGAGTTGTGCGTCCCGGTGTCGAGCCACGCGGTGCCGCGCCCCAGGATCTCCGCGTGCAGGCGGCCGGCCTTTAGGTAGAGCCGGTTCAGGTCCGTGATCTCGAGCTCGCCGCGCTTCGAGGGCCTGAGCCGGCGCGCGTACTTGACGACCTCTGCGTCGTAGAAATAGACGCCGGGGACCGCGTAGTTCGACCTCGGCTTCGCGGGCTTTTCCTGGAGCGAGAGCACGCGGCCGTCCGGCGCGAACTCCACGACGCCGTAGGACGAGGGGTTGGCGACATGGTAGCCGAAGATCGTGGCGCCCTTCGTGCGCTCGTTCGCGGCCGAGAAGGCCTTGGGGAGGTCCTGGCCGTAGAAGAGGTTGTCCCCCAGGATGAGGGTGCAGGGCGAGCCGGCGAGAAAGTCGGCGCCGATGAGGAAGGCCTGGGCCAGGCCTTCGGGCCTCGGCTGCTCGGCGTATTCCAGCTTGAGGCCGAAGTCCGAGCCGTCGCCCAGGAGCCGCCTGAAGAGGTGCAGGTCCTGGGGCGTCGAGATCACGAGCACCTCGCGGATGCCGGCAAGCATGAGCGCCGAGAGGGGGTAGTACACCATCGGCTTGTCGAACACCGGCATGAGCTGCTTGCTGACCGCGATCGTCAGCGGGTAGAGCCGCGTTCCCGAGCCGCCTGCGAGGATGATGCCTTTGCGTTTCATTGTGATTGCGTGGAGGGCCGCTCAGGCCGTCCTTCCCAGCCGCTCGCGCGCATAGCGCTTCACCGTGATCTCGCCGCACCATGCCCGGTTGGAGAGGTACCAGTCGACGGTTTTCGCGAGGCCCGTCTCGAACGATTCGGACGGGCGCCAGCCGAGCTCGCGCTGGAGCTTCGAGCAGTCGATCGCGTACCGGCGGTCGTGGCCCGGGCGGTCCGCGACGAATTCGATCAGGTCGGCGTGGGCCCTGCCGTCCTCGCGCGGCGCCCTGGCGTCCAGGAGCGAGCAGATGAGCCGCACGGCCTCAAGGTTGGCGCACTGGTTCAGGCCGCCGACGTTGTAGGTCTCGCCCAGGCGGCCGTGCTCCAGCACGAGCGCGATCGCGCGGCAATGGTCCTCCACGTGGAGCCAGTCGCGGACCTGCTTGCCGTCGCCGTAGATCGGAAGCGGCTTTCCCTCGAGCGCGTTGAGGATCGTCAGCGGAAACAGCTTCTCGGGGAACTGGTAGGGCCCGTAGTTGTTCGAGCAGTTGGTCGTCAGCGTGGGAAGCCCGTAGGTGTGGCGGTAGGAGCGCACGAGATGGTCGCTCGCCGCCTTGGAGGCCGCGTACGGGGAATTGGGCGCGAACGGGGTCTCTTCCGTGAATGCGGGATCGTCCGGCGACAGCGTCCCGTACACCTCGTCGGTGGATATGTGCAGGAACCGGAAGGCCTCGCGCGCCGCGCCCGCCATCGCCGTCCAGTGGCTCCGGGCGGCGTTGAGGAGCCGCAGCGTCCCAAGGACGTTGGTCTGCACAAAGGACTCCGGCGAATCGATCGAGCGGTCGACGTGGCTCTCCGCCGCGAAGTTGACGACGGCGCCGATCCCGTGCTCGGAGAGGATCCGGCCGACCAGCGCCTCGTCCCCGATGTCGCCGTGGACGAAGACGTACCGGCCGTCGCCCGCCACGTCGGCAAGGTTGGCGGGGTTTCCGGCGTACGTCAGCTTGTCGAGGTTGACGACCCGCGACGCGGCCATCGGCGCGTCCGCGAGGAGCCTCCGGACGAAGTTGCTCCCGATGAACCCGCAGCCGCCTGTGACGAGGGTGTTCATGGGGCGCGTGTTCAAGCCGCCTTCCTCCAGGCCTTGAGGTCGCGCTCGATGGCCTCGTGGACCTCGGTCAGCCGGATTCCGGCCCCCGCGAGCTTCGAGGGATTCAGGACGCAATTGGACCGGGGGGTCTTGGCCACGGCGCCCATGAACTCCGCCTCGTCCGAGAAGAACGCGAAATCCTTGTCGCAGACGCCCGAGCGGCGGATCAGCTCGACGACCTCGCGGGTCGTCACCTTCCCGGGATTGGTCACGTTGTACGTCCCGAATGGCACGCGCTTGGTCCAGCAGTCGAGCGTCGCCGCGGCGAACTCCTCGAGCTGGGAGATCGAGTTGGTCGCGTCCAGGAGCCTCGTGTAGCGCATGAGCTTCGACAGGTAATTCCGCGGATTGTCCACGCTGTCGAAGGGGATCCGCAGGCGCCAGACGAAGAGATTGGGATGGCCGGCCAGCACCTCCTCGCCCAGGCCCTTGGTCCCGCTGTAGAACGAGCAGCGGTTCGCCCGGAACGTGAAGTTTGGCTCGTCCTTCTCCGTGAAGCCGCTGCCTCCCGGCCCGTCCCCGCTGTAGATGCACCCCGAGGAGACGTGCCCCCAGGGGACGCCCGCCTCCTCGCAGGCCTGCGCGATGACGCCCGGCAGGACCGCGTTTCCGAGCAGGCACTCGGCCTTGTGCAGCTCGCAGGCGTCGACATTGGGCTTGCCGGTGTATCCCGCGGCGTTGACGAGAAATTCGGGCCTGTCCCTCTGGAGGCCCACGCGAAGCGTCTCGCCGTCGGTGTAGTCCACCTCGAAGCGGCTCAGGCTCCGGTAGGGTATTGCCTTGAGCCTGAACAGCGCCTGGTAGGCGTGTCCGACGTATCCCGAGCCTCCTAGAAGGTAGATCATGGTGCTATTTCCTGCGGTAATCGCCCCGACTGAAGTACTTTTCCAGCCACACGTACATGCAAATGAAAAAATAGCGGCTGCCCATCTCCTTGATCTTCAGCTTGGCGACCCCGTGGTTCCGGTTGCGCCAGGAGATCGGGACGACCTTCCATGTGTACCCCCGGACGATCGCCTTGAGCGGCAGCTCGACCGTGAAATTGAAATGGGGCGCCAGGAAGGGCCGGCAGCCCTCGATCACGTTCCGGCGGTAGGCCTTGAACGCGTTTGTCGTGTCGTTGAGCGGGATGTTGAACATCACCCTGATGAAGAGGTTCGCCAGGCGGTTGACGAAGAGCTTGAGCCTCGGGTAGTCGACAATGTCGCCCCTGCGCAGAAAGCGGCTGCCAAACGCGCACTCGCAGCCCTCGCCCAGCAGGCGCCAGTACTTGACCGCGTCCGCCGGAAGGTCCGAGGCATCCGCCATCATGATGACCACGGCGTCCCCGCGGATCTGGCCGAGCCCGTGAATGACGGCCCGGCCGAAGCCGTTGGCCCCCGGGTTCTGCACCGGCACGAGCGTGGGAATCTCGGCCTTGAGGGCCTGCAGGACCGTCCACGTGGCGTCCTGGCTCCCGTCGTCCACCGCGACGATCTCGTGGGGCACCCCCTCGCGCGAGAACTCGGCGTAGATGTCGCGCAGGGTCGACGGAAGCGATTCCGCCTCGTCGCGTGCGGGGACAACAACCGAGAACAGATTGAGGCTCATCCGAGCGGCGCCGACAACTCGAGCCAGTCGGGGTGGGTGCCGGCGTGCGCCGCTATCTCCTCCAGGACCGACTGGACCGGGATCCTTGGCTTCCATCCCCAGATCCGCCCGGCCTTCGACGCATCGAGCACGATCCACGGGATGTCGAAGGGGCGCGGCGCGGGGTCCGAGGCGACGGGGTGGGGGCCGAAGCGGTCGTCGCACCAGTCCGTCAGCTGCAGGAGCGACATGGCCGAGGCCGCGCCCCCGCCGACGTTCACGATCCGGTCGGCGGCGTCCGTCTTCGGGGCCCCGAACTGCGCCGCGAGAAGCGGGGCGAGGTCGGCCGGGTGCAGGCAGTCGCGCACCTGGTGGCCCTTCCCCCCGAACCCGATGTACCGGAGCGGCCGCCGGCGCAGGTGGCTGTTGATCCAGTAGGCGAAGATCCCCTGGTCCGGGCGGCCGAACTGGCCCGCGCCCGCAAGGATGCCGCACCGGTTGACGAAGACGGGCAGGTCGAACGCCTGGCCGTATTCGAGGGCAAGGGCCTCGCTCGCCAGCTTGGTCGCGCCATAGAGCGACACGGGCGCCGCGGTCGGGAAGGACTCCGAGACGCCCAGGGGGCCGGCGCCGGCGGGCAGGGCGCGCTCATCCGGGCGAAACGCGCGGTCCTCCACGCGCATGGGCAGCGCCGACAGGGGGGCGATGCTGTAGACGCGGCTCGTGCTCAGGAGGACGAACCCGGCGCGGCTGCGCCTGCAGAACTCGAGAAGGTTGAGCGTGCCGACAAGGTTGTGCTCGACCAGCTGCCGCGGGCTCGAGAGCCCGTCGACCCCGGCCAGGATGCTCGGGTTCGCGGCGGCGTCGATCACCCAGTCGCTCGCGGGAAGGGCGTCGATGTCGCTCGCCGCGCGGGCGTCGCCGTGCACGAGCCTGACGCCGAGGCGCTTCAGGTCCGCGCGGTTCCCCTCGCTCCCGGGACGGATGAAGTTGTCGAAGCCCGAGATCTCGTATCCCGGGCCGTGCGCCGCCAGCGCCCGGGCGATCGCGCTTCCGGCAAAACCGCAGATTCCGGAGATGAGTATGCGCACGCCCGTCTTGCCCCTAGTTGGAAGGCTGTGCGGGTGGCTCGGAGGCGGCCTTCTGCCTCGCCTCCTGGTAGGCCTTGCGCTGCTGGACGCCTATCTCGAGAAGGTCGCTCACGAGCATCCGGGCCTCCCGCTGCTCCGTGACGGCGTCCGCGGGGGGCGCCGGGGCGGGGGACGCGACCGGGCCGGGGAACGCCGGTTGAACAAGCGGCGCGGCCTGCGCACTGACGGGTGCCGCGGCCCTGGCCACCGGGGCCGGGCCCGTCGATGCGAACGTGGCCTTGCGCAGCGTCAGCTCCTTGAATGCCCCCCCGACGTTCACGACGGCCTTGTCGTGGGCGGCGTCAAAGCTGATGACATGGATGCCATCGCAGACCCCGCCGACGGGGATCCATTGGCTGCGCTTGGCCTGGCGCTCGTAGATGCACACCGAGACGTCGGATCCCTGCACGCTCGAGCCTGAAAGTTCGATGGCCTCCGCCTGGGCCGGCCCGGCCGCGCCGGAGCCAGCCGCTGGCGCAAAGGGCGAGTTGCCCACCAGCGTCACCTGCCCGAACCCGGCCGCGGCGCCCGCCGCCGAGGCGAGCGCGGCCATGCACAGGCTCCGGATCGCGGACGAGATGCTGGATTCGGGTTTACTCATCAAGGGCTTAAGACGCTAGGACATCGGCGAGGATACGTCAAACCTGCCGTCGTCGCCTCCAGGATTCGACAATCTGGCGGACGGTTTCCGCCAGCGACTGGGTGATTTCCCACTTGGGGTAGTGTCTGCGGATCTTACGCAGGTCGGAGTAGTAGCAGATGTGGTCGCCGATCCTGTTCTTGTCCACGTACGTGTACACCTGCGCCTTGCCGGTGAACGATTCCGCGGTCTTGAACGCCTCGAGGATCGAGGTGCTGTTGGCCTTGCCGCCCCCGAGGTTGTAGACCTCCGCGGAGCGGGGCGCCCCGACGAACGCGGCGATGAACCGCGCGACATCGAGCGAGTGGATGTTGTCGCGGACCTGCTTCCCCTTGTATCCCAGGACCTTGTATTCGCGGCCCTCGAGGTTGCACTTGACCAGGTAGCTCAGGAACCCGTGGAGCTCTACGCCAGAGTGGTTCGGCCCGGTCAGGCAGCCTCCGCGCAGGCAGCACGTGGGCATGCCGAAATAGCGACCGTATTCCTGGACCATCACGTCGGCCGCGGCCTTAGAGGCGCCGAATAGCGAGTGCAGCGACTGGTCGATCGTGAAGGTCTCGCCGATCCCGTCGGCGTAGGCGGGATCCGCGAAATCCCAGCGCGTCGGAAGCTCCCTGAGCGCGATCCGGTTCGGGGCGTCGCCGTAGACCTTGTTCGTGCTCAGGAACAGGAAGGGCGACTCGGGGCAGGCCTGGCGCGCGGCCTCGAGGAGGTTCATCGTCCCGACGGCGTTCGTGTCGAAGTCGTCGAACGGGATCGCCGCGGCCCGGTCGTGGCTCGGCTGGGCCGCCGCGTGGACGATCGCGGACGGCCGGAGCGAGCGCATCAGGGCGAGGACCCCGGCCCGGTCGCGGACATCGAGCTCGTGGTGCTGGAACCCGGGCAACTCCCGCTTGAGCCGCTCCTGGTTCCAGCGGGTGTCGCCCTGCGGGCCGAAGAACACCGCCCGCTGGTTGTTGTCGACGCCGTGCACGGCGTATCCCAGCTCGCGGCCGAAGTACATGCACACCTCGGAGCCGATCAGGCCGGAGGAGCCGGTTACAAGGAGGCTCTTGCTCATCGGGGCCGAGTTTGCAGCGAAGTCACAGCCTTTGGAAGCGGTACTTCACCAGGGCTCGCATCCAGGTGAGCGGGTCGCGGACCATGGAGACCTTCTTGCCCTCGTTGAACGACCGCGACCGGTAGGAGACCGGGATCTCTAACGGGCGGTAGCCCCTGCGCACCAGCTTGATCAGGAGCTCCCAGTCGAAATCGAACCGGTTGCTCTCGAGCCTGAGCCCCGAGATGCAGTCCCTGCGGAACACCTTGTACATCGTGAACGGATCGGTGAGCCAGATGCCGAGCGAGGCGTTGATCATGAGCGTGAAGGTCCAGTGCGCGAGGTTGAGCACGAAGGCGTGGAGCCTCTGGTCGGTGAACTTGCGTATGGCCCAGCCGTTCTTCCTGTGCCGCGTCCCGAGCACGAACGGGTGCTCCTGCCGGGCGATCGGCGCCAGCAGTTTCTCGTAGTCCCCCAGGTCGTACTCAAGGTCGGCATCCTGGATGATGACAATCTCGCCCGCCGCGGCCGCCAGCCCGGTGCGGACCGCGTGGCCCTTGCCCCTCGGCCTCTCCTCGAGGATCACGGTCACCGACGGCCGGCCCTGGTAGCCGAGCACGGCGTCGCGCGAGCCGTCGGTCGAATTGCTCTCGACGACGATCAGCTGCAGCTCGTACCCGGGGATCCGCTTTTCCACGAGGGCGTCCAGCAAGGTGCGGACGGTCGGAGCCTCGTTGTAAACCGGTATGATGACCGAGACCGTCGTGGCTGGGGGGGCGGTCAGGGCCATCTCGGTGAAGGATTTTGATAATCGCCAGCTTCGGCAGGTCTGACGTATTGGTTCATGCCACCACGATCCATGGATGCTTTTGCGCCTCCGTCAATCCGCGCGGAATCCCCAAGGTCCGGGCCGCTCCGCGTTGCCGGGGATGCGCTGCTCACCCTGGTGCTGGGGGTGTCCCTGTTCGGCGTCCCGCTGCCTCCCGACGCGACGCTCGACGGGTCCTGGCAGGCGATGCTTGTTTATGCCCATGCGCACGGCCTCCAGTTCGGGCGGGACCTGATCTTCACCTGGGGCCCCTGGGGCTTCCTCTGCTCGCTGTACCACCTGGGGAGCGCGGAGGCGGTCCCGATGCTCGTTTGGCAGACAGCGGGCCAGTTCCTTGTCGCGCTCTCGCTCGTGGTCCTCACGCGCAGGCTCGCCCTTTGGCGGAGGCTGGCGTTCGCCGCCCTCTTCCTCTGCTTCCACTGGCTGTTCCTGGACTCTGTCTACTTCGTCCTCATCGCGCTGATCGTCATCTCCGGGATGATGAGAAAGGACGCCCCGCTCGTCCGCCTGGTCGCCTGGGCGCTCGTCCTGGGTTTCCTGGCCCAGCTCAAGTTCACGTATCTCGTGCTGGCGACCGCCGGGACCGCGTCCGCGGCGGCGTGCTGGGCGGGGCGGGGCGCATGGGGCCGGACCTGGGGAATCGCGGGCGGCTTCGCCCTTGCGGTTGTCGCGGCGTGGATCGCGGCGGGCCAGAGTCCCGACAATCTCTACCCCTACCTGCTGCGTAGCCTCGAAATCGCCTCCGGCTACGGGGACGCGATGAGCACCGACGAGTCGTGGTCCGCCTTCCTCTGGGGCTCGGGACTGGTCCTCGTCTGCGTCGCCTTTGTCTGGACCGCCTGGCGTCGCGTGCCGGAGCGCGCCTTCGCCACTTCCGCGTGCGCCTACCTGGCGTTTTCCCTCCTGGTCATGTGGAAGGAGAGCTTCACGCGCGCCGACCTCGTGCCGCTCGGCGGCCACGTGTTCGGCTTCTTCACCTACGTGCTCATCCTTGCCCCGGTCATTGCCGGCCTTCTCTATCCCGGTAGGCGCTGGCACTGGTTCGACGCCACGATTGTCCTCTGCCTTGCCGCCGTCGCGTGCTTCGACCGCCCGTATTACTCGCTGGGGCCCAGGATCGAGTGGCAGCGCCTGCATGGGAACGCGGCGGCGCTGGGGCGCCTTGGCTCCCTCCCGCAGGAGTGGCAGGGCGCTTACGAGGGCGCGTGCGAGAAGGAGTCGCTCCCCAGGATCCGCGCCGCCGTGGGCCGCTCGACCGTCGACGTGTACGACTTCAGCACGGGCGCGGCGCTCCTCAACCGGCTGAACCTCGACCCAAGGCCGATCTTCCAGAGCTATTCCGCCTACACGCCGAGCCTCGAGGGATGGAACCTGCGCTCGTACCAGTCCGGCCGCGCTCCGGACTTCCTGCTCTGGAACGACGAGCGGGTCGACAACCGCTATCCCGGGCAGGACGACGCGATGCTCCTCGCTGCCCTTTCCGGGCACTACGAGCCGGTCTTCCCCGAGCGGGGCTACTGGCTCTTCAAGAGGGTTTCGCCGGTCGCGCGGGCCCAGGTCGAGCGCCGGCTGCTCCTTAACCGGGGCGTGCGTCTGTCCGAGGAGATCGAGCTCCCCCTGGAGCGCGACCATGCGATCTGGCTTACGGCTGATCCCATCCCGAACAACCTTGGGCGGCTGAGGGCGCTCCTCTACAAGCCTGCGGCCATCAGCATCTCGACGGCCGACGACATGGGCCGCCGGCGCGTCTGGCGTCTCCTGCCCCGGGTCGCGAGGGCCGGGTTCATCCTTGTCCCCACCCTCGAGAGCGGGGGCGACATGGCGTCGTTCCTGCGGGGGGAGGCGGACTCCTTCGTGGATTCATTCCATTTCGAGGCTCCCCCGGGCCAGGAGGAATTCTGGAGCCGCGTCAACGTGGCGGTGTTCGCCCTGCCCGGCATCCCGCTGCGCCCCGCGCGGCCGTTCCAGCGCCTCGTGGAGCTGGGCATCTTCGACCGGCCCCCCGTCTCGATCACCTCCGTGTTCCGGCACGAGGTCATCGAGACTCCCGAGGGGCCCGCGGTGCTCGTCCACGCGGAGGGCGAGGTCGTTCTTGGCGTCCCCGCCGGGGCGAGCCGCCTGGCGGGGGACTTCGGCATCCGCGAGGGGGCCTATACGGGCGGCGGGCACACGGCCGGGGTTCGGTTCGAAGTCTACGCAGCCTGGGATTCCGGCCGGAGGGAAAGGCTTTGGGGCCGCTTCCTGAATCCCGTGGGCCAGCTGTCGGACCGGGGAACGCAGCATTTCGACCTGGCGATCCCGGGCGATGCGCCCGACCGGCTGATCCTGCGCACGGGGCCGGGCCTGGCGGACGACAACCGTTGGGACTGGTCCTACGTCGCCTCCCTGCGCTTTGATGCGCCCTCCAAGCCATGAGTGGAATCCAGCCGCAGCACCGCGATCGCGCACCCGGGTCTAGCGACCGCTGGATCCTTCTTGCCGCAGGCTGCCTCGCCCTCGCGCCGTTCGTCGCGTATCACCGCCTGTTCGGGCGCCTGTACTGGTTCGGCGACGAGTTTGACCTGATCGACCAGATCGACCGGATCGGGTTCTGGCGCTGGATCTGGCTCGTCTTTGCCGAGAATTTCGTGCCCGTCTTCAAGCTCCTCTGGGGGGGCGGCGTGCTGGCCTTCGGGGGGTCGTACTTGGCGATGGTCGCGACGGTGTGGCTGACCCACGCCCTGAATGTCGCGCTCCTCGGACGGGTGATGCGCACGTGCGGCCTGTCCTGGGTCGCCGTGATCTGCGCGCAGGTCGCCTTCGGGCTTTCGCCTGCCAACATCGAGACCCTTGCCTGGACCGTCCAATGGTCGGCCGTGCTTTCGGTGACCTTCATGCTCCTGGCGTTCGACGGCTTTTTTCGCGCGCCATCGGGGCCGGCGTCGTTCGCCTGGTCCGCCGCGAGCGCGCTGTCCTTCTCCCGCGGGGTGCTCGCGGGGCCCCTGCTCGCGCTTGGGAGCCTCTGGCCGGGCCGCGGCCAGCCGGAGGCGCGCCCCGCGCAGCGCGCGATGCGGGCGGCAGGCTATCTCCTCCCGGCGGCTGCCGTGGCTATCCTGATCGCCGTCCTCGCAACGGGCAACCATCACCACATGAAGGGGCACTGGGGCGAGGCCGCGGTGTTTGGCACCTGGTACTACTGCCTCAACCCCGCCTATCACCTGCTCTCGGTGGAATCCTGGGGATGGCGCACCGTCGTGCTGCTGGGTCTTTGCAAGTTTGCCCTTGCCGGTTGGGCCCTCGCGCGCAGCCAGGGGCGCCAGCGCCTGCTGTTCGTCCTCGTGGTGGCCTTCGACCTGGGCAACGCCGCCCTCCTTGGCATCGGGCGCTACCACACCGGCCTCCTGGCCACCGTCTCGTCGCGCTACCAGTACGCCTCGCTGATCGGGATCGCCCCGCTGGCCGGATTCTGGATCTCGCGGCAATGGGACCGGATCCCGGTCCCGGCGGTCCTGCGGGGCCTGGCCGCCTCCGCCCTCCTCGCGGCCGGCGCCGTCCACCTGTGCCGGCAATGGGGCGGCGACCTGGAACCCTTCACGCAGTCCCGCGGCACCGAGTCCCGCCGGATCCTACTCCTTGAGCCAAACCCGGATCCGCAGTCGGTCCCTGGGATCCCGGGGCTTCCTGTGGAAAGGGCGAGGGCGCTCATTGCCAAGTACGGCTTGCACTAGGCGGCAGGCGGTCCGGCAGAAGCAGGGGTTTTGCGTTTGCATCCGCAAATGCAAACATCCCTTCCGAACAGCCCCCGGGGGGAAGAAAGGCGCCGCCGGCCTCAGTCCGGCTTGCGGCCCGTCGCCGCGATCAGCTCGTTCGGCAGGTCGTGCACGCGCACGTCGGCGAATCCGGCCTTCCTCAGGTAGACGCCCAGCTCCTCGCGGGACGACGACATGCTCAGGTGGGCCGGGCGGCGCTCGAGGGGGTAGCGCGCGCTCTCCATAAAGACGTTCCAGCCGTGGTCCGAATCGAGCGAGAAGTTGTCGAAGTAGCACCGGCCGCCCGGGCGCAGGACGCGGAAGGCCTCCTCCACGTAGCGGAAGCGGTCCCACTCGAAGAGGTGCATGAAGACGATCGTGCAGTACACCAGGTCGAAGGCGTCCCCCGGGAACTCCTGGAGGCCCACGGTGGCCAGCTCGACGAGCGTCGTGTTGGGGCGGTCCCTGAGCCGCGCGGCGGCGTGCCCGAGCATCCCGCCGGAGATGTCGGCCCCGAACCAGTGCAGGCACTCCTGGCTGAGGGGCTTGCCGACGCGGCCGATGCCGCAGCCGATCTCGAGGACGATGTCGTTCGGCCCGATGCCGACGGCGGGGCGGAGCATGTCGATGAACCCGCGCGCGGTGAGGTCGAGGGTCGCCTCGTCGGTGTGGCCCGCTACGGAGAGCCATGCCAGGTCCAGGTCCGTCGCCTGCCGGTCCCAGACCTTCTTGTACGAGGAGCGGTCCCCGAGCGAGGAGGCTGCGGCCTGCCAGCGCGCCTGGGCGTCGGAGCTCATGCGCGGCTCGGCTCGCACCAGATCGAGGTCCTCATGATCCAGAGCCACCCGGCCCCCTCGACCTGCGCCTCGAGGCTGAGCGAGTGCCGGCCCGGGGGCGTCTCAAACGTGATCTCGAAGCCGGGGAGCGGGTTCGCCGCCTGGGGTCCGAACCTCGCGATCACCTCGGGCTCCTCGAGCCCATGGCGGCCATTGAAGATGCGCCCGCCCAGGTTGACCCGGACCGCGGTTACGGCCCGCCCGTCCTGGGGCCACGCCCAGCCCCGCAGCGTGAATCGCGAGTCCCGGTATATCCGGAAAGGCGAGGTGTGCAGGTAGTAGTTGAAGACGCCGGGCTCGGCGGGGGCGCGCTCCACGGGGGCCGCGGGAGGCTGCGCCTCGAACCTGCGCCCGATTGCGCGAAGCGGCGCAAGGAGCCTCCAGGACCAGGATCGCCTGATCCGCCCGAGCTCCGCCTCCAGGGCCGCGGCCTTCTCCCCCTCGGCCTCGAGCATGCGGGTCAGCTCCTCCAGGTCCGCGAATGACTCCTGCTCGCGCTTGACGAGCGCGGCCCGTTCCTCGCGCAGGACGTGGAGGTACGTGTTGCGCTCGCCGCGGTCGAGGAACTCGTGGACCATCTTCGCGCGAAACTCCGCCTCGCGCCGCTTCACGGCCTCGAGTTCGGCCTGGAGGGCGGCGATGCGCGGGCTGGGGTCGTCCGGGGCTGGGGTGTTCATGGGAGGTGGGCCGCCCACGACTTCGGCGCGCGGGAGAGGTACGCCGGCGAGAAGTCCTCCCCGACGAGCGTGAGGTTGGGGTTGTAGGCGGGGTCGGCCATGAGGAGCGCTCCCCAGGTGTTCATCATGTAGTCGATCTCGGCCTGGAAGCGCGCCTTCTTTTCAGCGGTGTCCTCCACGCCGCGCGTGGCCGACTCGTGGTGGTAGAACTCCGCGTACGGCGTCCAGACGTTGCGGTAGCCCGCGTGGATCAGCTTGCAGCAGAGGTCGACGTCGTTGAAGGCGATCTGCAGGTCCCTCTCGTTGAAGCCGCCGACCTCCAGGAACCGGTCCTTGCGGATGACGAGGCACGCCCCCGTGACCGCGCTGTAGTTCTGGACGAGGCGCAGCCGGTTCATCTGGCCCTGGTCGCCCCGGGGGAACTCCTTAAACGGGTGCCCGGCGACGCCGCCCAGGCCCAGGATGACCCCGGCGTGCTGCACGGTGTTGAGCGGGTAGTAGAGCATGGCGCCGACGGCCCCGATCCCGGGGAGGGCGGCGTGGCTCACCATCTCGGCGAGCCAGCCCGGCGCGATCGCCTCCACGTCGTTGTTGAGGAACCCGATGACCTCGCCGTGTGCCTCGCGCACGGCGCGGTTGTTGAGCGCCGAGTAGTTGAAGGGCTCGGGGAAGGGCAGGACGCGCAGCCGCGGGTCGGCGCCCCGGCCGATTTCCTTGAGGTAGGCCATCGTCTCCGGGTCGTCCGACTGGTTGTCGACGATGATGATCTCCAGGTTGGGGTAATCGGTCGCGGTCAGGATGCTCGCGACCGCCTGGCGCAGGAGCTTTAGCCCATTGCGGGTCGGGATGATGAGCGAGACGAGCGGCGCCGGCGACGGGAGCGGATACTTCACCCGCCAGTGGTCGCCCGGCACCGGCAGCAGCTCCACGGTCTCGCCCATGCGCCTGAAATGGTCCTCGAGGGCCATGCGGGCCGCCTCGATGGGGTAGGTCTTCTCGGCTAGCTGGAGCGCGGTCGAGCCCGGGGCGGCCCTCCAGTGGTACAGCAGCTTCGGGATGTGCCGGATGGCGGAGGCCGGGATCTTCTCGACTGCGCGAAGGACCAAGTCCCAGTCCTGGCTCCCCTCGTAGCCCTTCCTGAATCCCCCCAGGGAGCGGATGAGGTCGGCCCGGTAGACCGAGAGGTGGGAGGTGTAGTTCTGGCCGTGGTTCAGCTCGGGATTCCAGTCGGGCTTGAAATACGGGTCGAACCGGCGGTCCTCCATGTCGACCTTGTCCTCGTCCGTGTAGATCAGCTGGGCGTCCGGGTGCGCGTCGATCTCGGCCGCGACCTCGTACAGCGCCATCGGCGAGAGCACGTCGTCGTGGTCGAAGAACGCGACGAATTCCCCGGCCGCGAGGCCGAGCGCGGTGTTCGTCGCCTCGCAGATGTGGCCGTTCTCCTGCCGGTAGGCCACCTTGATCCGCGGGTTCTTCGATGCAAGGCCCTCCAGGGCCGCGCGCACGTGGGGCTCGGTCGAGGCGTCGTCGGCCACGCAGAGCTCCCAGTTCGGGTAGACCTGGTCCTCTACGGACTGGACGGCCTTGGCGAGGAGGGCCTCCGGCGTGTTGTACACCGGCATCACGACGGAGATCAGGGGCCGCGACCGGAAGGCCTCGATGTGCCTGCGGATGGCCGGCAGGTCTTCGTCCCCGAGGGTCTCGTGCTGCTGGCACCATTTCTCGTACTCGCTCGTTTCCGCGGGGTCGCCGGCCTTTCCGACGTGCACCATCGTCTGGAAGAGGGGGTTCCAGCGGTCCCCGTGCCGGACCTCGATGACGAGCGGGTGGTCGCCCAGGTGCGTGCGGACGTCGAGCTTGATGCCGCAGTACTCGGCCTGCTTCATCCCGGTCGAGGCGAGGACGTCGAGGCGCTTCGACCCGTAGATCCCCTCGACCGTCTGGCCCGCGAAATGGGCCCGGATGCCCAGGATCGGGACCGCGGAATTCTCATAGCACCAGCCGAGGATGAGGAGCTTGTTCGAGGCGGTGCTCCACGTCCTCGGGTGGTCGATGTTGAAGGTGTAGTGGTAGGCCGGCGGCGCGGCCCCGGCCTGCGGGGCGCCCGGGGCGGGCGGAGGGGAAGCCTTCGGCTCCTCCTGCTTCGCGGGCGCCGGGGCGGGCTGGGGCTTCGACTTGAGCCGCCGGATGAATCTCTCGACGTCCCGCATCGGCGCGGCGAGCTTCCAGGAGGCGGACCGGAAGATTGCCTTCAGGCGCTCCTCGCGCGCCTTGAGCTCCGCGTCCATCTCAAGGATCCGGGCGACGAGCCTCGTGTGCTCGGCGGACGCCGCGGCGCCGGCGGCTGCCGCCGCGGCGACTTCGGCGGCGGCCCTCTCGGTCTGGGTGCGGGCGACCTTCTCGATTCCGATTATCCGGGCCTCCAGGTTCTGTATATGCCGGTCGGATAATTTCTTGTGAAGCTTCAGGTGGCGGTCCTGCGATTCGATCTTTTCCTCGAGGTTGCGCGCATGCTGGTTCGTCAGGTCCCTCTGCAACTCCAGGTGGCGCACCTTCTCCTCCAGGCGCAGCCGCACGCGGTCCCTCTCCTCCGTCGCGCGCGATCCCCTCTCGTCCTCAATCCTCACGATGGCGGCCAGGTCGGCCGCGAGCGCCGGCAGATCATCCGCTCGGCCGCCGCCCCCGATGCCGGGCTGAAGCGCCTCGGCCAGTTCGCTGATCGCGGCGGTGAGGTCGGACCCGCGCGAGTTCCGGATGATCTCCCAGCACGGCCGCGGCGGCCTCGCAACGACCTCGTCGTAGGTCTTGAGCAGGGCCGCCGTGTTGGCGGCCAGGTCGAAATGCTTCCGCGCGAACGCGGCGCCGTTCTTTCCGAGGCTCGCCCCGAGGGAGGCGTCCTTGAATATCCGCTCGCAGCAGTCAGCGATGTCGTCGGGGGTTCCGCTTGACAGGAATAGGGCCTCGACCCCGTCGCGCATCCCGAGCGCGACATTTGTCGGGGGAAGCACGACCGGCCGGCCCGACGCCAGGAACTCGGGCAGCTTGGAAGGAAGCCGGTAGTCGTTGAAGGGCCCGGGCCTGCCCGGCTGGACGAGCGCGTCGGCGAGGACGAGCAGCTTCGGGAGCCTTGCCTTCGCGATGAAGCCCAGGTCCAGCACGTGGGCCTTGAGGTCGGGCGAGAGGCCCTCGAGGAATTCCGGCCTGTTGAAACCCGTGCGGACAAGCCGGGTCGGGATCCCCCTCTGGTTGAGGAGCCTGATGGCCACGTACAGCTCCCGCATCTCCGGCTCGTTCGCGAAGGTGTTGCTTCCCGTGAAGACGATGAGCTTCTCGTTCTCCGGGAGCCCGAGCTCCCTGCGCAGCCCCGGGTCCGCGCCGTGGGGCCTGAGGTAGTCCGGGTCCACGCCCGGCTGGAGCACGGAGCAGGGCACGGTGGGGGGGACGAGTTCCTTCAGGCGGCCGACGATCACGGTCGCGGCGTCCGCCAGCCGCAGGAAGGTCCTGTGGCGCACCGGGTGGGGGAGGCTTTCGGACACGATCGAATCGAGCTCCTCAAACCCCATCGACCGGAGCTCGCCGATCGAACGCCGGGCATATCCCGAAATCAGGTTCTCCTCGTTGTCCTCGAGGTGGACGATCAGCCTGGCCGCCCGCCTGGCCGCCTTCTGGTAGGCGACGACGAACTTGCGGACGCACTCCCGGGGCGTCCAGGCGTGGATCACGTCCGCCGTGCCGCGGTCGGGGAAGATCGCCGGCTGCTCTAGGGCCTCCTCGTAGATCGCGGCGATGAAGACCGGATTTTGCGTCGCCGAGAGGGTGTCCTTCCCGAAGGGCACGGCCACGACGCAGGCGTGGCCCCGCGCGCACAGCGTGTTCGCGAAACCGCCAATGTGGTTCAGGCTATTGGTGGTGAAATCGCCGTAGTTTACGAAAAGGATGTTCACCGGGGTTACGGGCGCGGCGCCCGATCTAGTAGGGCTTCACGGTGCTCGCGGCGTCGCTCACGGTGGTCGATTCGGCCTCCGGCAGGTTGTCGAATCCGCCTGCGAACTTGAAGACCACCGCGTCCCAAGGCGTCGCGCCGCGCTGCGACCGGTTGGGGGACAGGCTCCAGTCCATGATCGCCGTGGCGAGGATGCACGGGTCCGAGATGGGCAGCTCGGCGAAAGTGCTTTCCCGGACCACGAGACGGACCTGCGTTGAGTCCATCCGGCCGATGAATTCCGAGAGGCCCGCCTGGTCGGCATCGGCGGCGCCGCGCGCGGCAAGCTCCTTGCGCCCCCGCTCCGCCTCATCCATCCGGCCCGCCTCCGCATAGAGTTCGATGGCCTTGAGCGCGCAGGCGCGCCTGTCCTTCCCCGCCAGGTTCTCTTCGCGCGCATACGACCCCGCCTCGTCCAGCCGCCCCGCGTCCGCAAGGTAGCGCAGGTAGGCGAGGTGGGCGTCGATTGCGGCGCCGGTCCCGGGCCGGGCACCCATGGCCGCGCTGTACACGGCGAGGAGTGGAGCGGCCGCCTCCGGCCTGCCGGGAAGGAGCTGGGCGGCGACCGCGGCAACGTCATCCCTCACGGCTGTCCGCTGAACGCCGAAGTGGACGTCCGGTATCGAGTCGGCAAAGGAGAGGTGGAGCATCTCCTTGCGGTGGATCAGGACCGCGCGCTCCACGACGGCGCGCAGGGCTGAGATCCGGACGGCGTCCTCGGGATGATCGGCCACGAATTGGTACAGCTCGGAGCGCGGCTTTCCAAGCAGCACCTGGGCCTCGGCCATGATGGGATAGAAGCCCACCGCTGCCGTCTCCTCGGGGGTCGCCACGTGGACCATGTCCTCGGCGATCTTCTTCTGGTCATAATAGGCCGCCACGCGGAAGATGGTGCGCAGGAGAAGGGGCTTGTGCTCCTCCAGGACCGGGAAGCGCATGACCTCGCCCCAGCGCTGCCGCCGCGCCATGGCCTCCAGGATGCCCGACAGGGCCTCCTCCCGGATCGGATCCTTCCTCTTCGCGTCGAGACCGTAGAGGAAGATGGCGCAGTTGACGTCGTCGAACGCTCCGAGGCGCTTGCGCTCGAGGTTGGAGAGGACGCGCTCCTTGAAGTAGTCCAGCTGGTAGGGCCCGATCCTCAGGTCCCCCCGCACCAGCGCCCGGGCGGTCGGAGAATCCGCGTAGACCCGGCGCACCCGGTCGACGTTGGCCTGGGCGTGCTTCCAGTAGAATTGAAGGTAGGCGTACGAATAGCGCCCTTCCGCCATGGTCGTCACATAGTCATTGGCCCCTGCATAAAGCCTTGCGGCCTCGGCATTTCCGGCCGCAGCCGACGAGCCGTCCAGGTTGGCGGCCCCAAGGGGCGCCAGGACGGCCAGCGCGGGGACTGCGAGACTCAACAGGCGTATCCGATTGGGCATAAAGGAAACAGGCGGACTCCCAGAATTGGAGGAGTCCGCCCGTGAGGTAAATGACGAAGTGGGCGCGTCAGAGCTTGTATCCGCACTCCGCCGCGTCCTTTGCAAACATCCTGACCGTGTCGAGCGAAAGCTCGGTCAGGTCCATTGCGAGCAGCTTTGCGGCCTTTGCCAGGATGTCGTGGGGGACGGTGATGATGTCGCATCCGCATTCCTGCGCGTGAAAGATGTTGAGGACCTCGCGGGTGCTGGCCCAGAGGAGCTCTGCCTTGTCATGGCCCTCGAGGAGCGCCCCGCACGCGCGCATGAGCGGGACGGGATCCACGCCGGTGTCTGCGATCCGGCCCGCGAAGACGGAGACGACGGAGGGAACGGCGGGGTTCAGGGCCTCGGCCACCCCCGCCACCTGCCTCAGCGTGAGGATGGCCGTGATGTTCAGCTTTACGCCCTGTTTGGCGAGCTCCCGGACGAGGGGAAGAGAGGACTCGCCGCGCGAGTTCGTGATCGGGATCTTCGTGTAGACGTTGTCGCCGAGCGCGGAGATCTTGAGCGCCTGGCGCTTCATGTCGGCGAAGTCGTCCGTGAAGACCTCTAGGGAGATGGGCTTTGCCTTGACCGTCTGGAGGATGTCCTTGGCAAACGCCTCGTAGTCCTTGATCCCGGCCTTCTTCATGAGGCTCGGGTTCGTGGTCAGTCCCTTGATGTAGGGCTTGGCGTAGAGGTCGAGGATGCCGGCCTTGTCGGCTCCGTCGGCATAGAGGTGTATTTTGAGATCGCTGAGGGACTTCATGGTTTTTTGTGCCCCCGAATTGAGGTCACGGCCGGGAATCGGGCAAGTAGATTAGACATCCGACTTGCCTCGACCCGCTATCCCGAGAATCAGGGATGCCGCCTCGGGGAAGGTGCCCACGGTGTAGTCGGGCGCGGAGTTGAATTTCTCGGAATACCGGAAATCGATGAACACCGTCCTCACGCCTGCGCGCTTGCCGCAATCCACGTCTCGCCAGCGGTCGCCGACCATCCAGGAGCGCGACAGGTCGATTCCAAGGGCCTTCGCGGCGTCCAGGATCATGCCCGGCTCGGGCTTGCGCCGGAGAGATGCCTCGCCGCGGCCGGAATCGTAGCACGCCTCCACACGGTCGATCTCCGGGACGAGCTTGCGCAGGCGCGCATGCATAGCGTCGACGACCGCCTCGGAGATCGTGCCCCGGCCGACATCGGGCTGGTTCGTGACGACCACGAGCAGGAAGCCGGCCGCCTTGAGCGCGCGGCAGGCCTCGGGGACCCCCTCAAAGAGGCGGAACTCCTCGAGGGAGGCGGCCGCGAACGGCCTTCCGTCCCGGAGCACCTGGACGTTCAGGGTTCCGTCCCGGTCCAGAAAGACTGCCGGCCGAAGCGCCATCCTGCTAGGTCTTGGCCGTCACCGACTCCCATTTGGTCTGGTTCACCTTGAGGTCGGGATGCGAGACGAACAGGTGCCAGATGACCGCCTGGAACGCCTCGCTGTGGGGCGTGACGTTGTTGGGGTTAACGGTCGGCACGATGACGCAGGCGTCGGCTACCTTGGCCGTGTAGCCCCCGTCCTTGCCGATGATCCCGATGATCTTCGCGCCGACCTGCTTCGCCAGCTGCATGGCGGCGACCAGGTTGGGCGAGACGTTCTTCTCCAGGTTCCCGCCCCCGACCGACAGGATGAACAGGCAGTCCTTGCTGCTCAGCCTGCTGGTGCGCAGCCAATCGACGAAGACGCTGGCCCAGCCGTCGTCGTTCGTGCGCGCCGTCAGCTCCGATACGTTGTCGGTCGGGGCGTACGTCTCGATCCCCGTGATCTTCCGAAAGTCGTTCACCGCGTGGGACGCGTTGGCCGCGCTGCCCCCGACGCCCAGCATGAACAGCCGGCCCCCGTGCTCCCTGACGGCGCGCAGTTCGGCGACGCATTTCTCGCAGTCCGCCGGGTTGAGCTTGGCCACGATTTCGGCCGTTTCCTTGAGGTGTTGTGCGGAGTATGACATGGGATTCAGAATGCAAGGGGCCGCTTCGAATGCGAGGCGGCAATGAATCTTTAGCGGGTTTTTCGAAGGAGCCGGTCGAGCTCCTCCAGGCCCGCGTGCGAGCCGATCTCGTAGAAGCGCTCGGCGACCTCGAATCCGGCCAGCTGGCCCCGCGATAGGAGGGCCTTCTGGACGTCGGCCAGATCCAGGACCTTGTCCCCGGGGAACCCGTCGAATGCCGCCTTGCGGAAGACGCCGAGGCCGTAGTCGATGTGCCGCATGCCCGGGAGCCGCGTCTTCTTGTCGTAGGCCCGGATCGAGCCGTTTTCGAACCAGAGGTTGCTCGCGTCGTACTGCCCGCGGTTCTCGAACACGGTCATGAGGCCCAGCTTCCCCGACTCGATGAAGCTCTGGCCGACCGGCTGGTAGTCGATCGGCAGGTAGCTGTCGCCGTAGAGGACGTAGAACGCGTCCCCGAGCCTCGGCAGGGCGTGGATCAATGCGCCGCCGGTCCCAAGGAGCTTCGGACCGTCGAAGACGTAATCGATCCGGACCCCCCATTGCGCGCCGTCCCCATAGCGCTCGACGATCCTTTCGCCAAGGTAGCCGACGCAGACGACGATGCGGGCCAGGCCGGATTTCCGGACGAGCCGTATCTGGTGGGAGAAGAAGGGCTCTCCGGCCACCTCGACCAGGAGCTTGGGCACCTTCTCGGTGATCGGCTTAAGGCGGGTTGCGAGTCCGCCGGCCAGAATGGCCACCGGGAGTTCTGCGGGATTCATCCTGCGCCTGCCGGCAGCCTCCTTGTGGCGTCTCCTCCAAGGAGCGCGAATGCCCGCGCGACAACCGCGTGCACGGCGACGCTGACCGCGAGGGTCAGGCCCAGGGCCAGGAAGATGCCCGTAAGGAGCTGCTCGTGGGTCGGCGCGGGCACGTGGAGGATCACGTGGTAGACGTACAGGTTGTAGTCCCGAATGAGGGGCTGGTGGAAGAGATAGATCTCGTAGGAGATGAGGCCGAGCAGCGAAAAGGAGGCGAGGAGGGCGCCGCCCAGGGGGATCTTCAGGACCAGCCAGCGAAACCCGATCCATGTCAGGACGAATCCAATGGCGGGCAGCGTGTAATCGCACGTGATTCCCCGGAAGAACGTGAGGTAGTAGAAACAGATCAGGCCCAGGCCAAGGAGCAGATTGAACCTGATCTCCGCGGTCCCGGCGCCGAGCAGCCGTCCCGCGACCACGCCGGCGAAGAAACTCGGGATCCTGATCGCAAGGGAGCGCAGCCCGGCCTCATTGCCGTTGACCTGGTAGACGACCGCCGCGGTCACGGTGAGCAGCCCGGACACCGCAAAGACGAGCGAGAGGTTGTCGAGGTGCCGCCGGATGCAGGCGAACGCGACGTAGGCGGCGACAATCATCGAGACGAACCAGAACGCGTACGTGAAATCGGAGAAGGTTTCCTGCCGCGAGAAGGCATGGACGCCTGCAATGTGCTGCCAGATGCTGGACCAGGGCCTGACGATGCCCAAGTATCTGTAATGCATCCAGATGAACAACCCCAACGCGATCCAGTAGCTGGGGTAGATCCGCAGGAAACGGCGGAGGGCGAACCTGCCGAGGGGCATCTCGGCCGACGTGAGCGCCTGCGTGAAGCCGCTCAGGAGAAGGAAGATGTCCACGCCGATCTCGCCGTGGATGGTGTTGGGGGCGCCGAGAACCCCGCAGCTGTGGTAGATGATGATGAGCAGGATGCCGACCCCCTTCAGCTCGTCGACCGCCGCGATCCTGCGGCCCGCGAAAACCGTGGGCGAAAGGTTGATTCGGACGGAGCGCATCCCCGGCCTAGTTCTGGGCCACGACCTTGGTGCCCTCGAAATCAAACCGGAAGCGGACCTCCTGGAGGCCCTTCTCCCGCATCGCGTGGCGCAGCTGCCTCTTGTCGCCCGCGTAGAACATCAGGAAGCCCCCGCCGCCGGCGCCGATCAGCTTGCCGCCCAGGGCCCCGTTCGCCATCGCGTAGTCGTACCACTGGTTGATCTGCGCGTTGCTCATCCCGGCGCTCCGCGCCTTCTTGCGCTGCCAGTGCACGTCCATCAGCATCGCGAACTCCTCGAGGTTTCCCCGCTCGAGGCTTTCGAGCGACTTGTAGCCGAGCTCCTTCGTGAAATGGAGGTTCTCGAGGATGGACGAGTCCTTCTTCTTCGAGCGGTCGTTCTGGTCCTTGAGTATCGACGAGGCGCTCCTTGAATACCCGGTGAAGAAGAGCAGCAGGTTGTCCTCGAGGTTGTACAGCGTCTCCTCCGCGATCTTGCACGGCCGGAACTCGACCCGGCCGTCCTTGTGGAAGGTGAACGCGGTGATCCCGCCCACGGCCGCGATGTACTGGTCCTGCTTGCCGATGGGCTCGCCGAGCCTGTTTATCTCGATCTCGCAGGCCTGCTCGGCCAGCTCCGCCGGCGAGACGAGGTTCTTCTTGAAGGTGTGGAGCGCCTTTAGGAGCGCCGTCGTGAAGCTGCCCGACGACCCGAGGCCGGTCCCCCCCGGGATGTCGGCCATGGAGGTGAGCTCGATGTGCGGGTCCGTTACGCCCGTCAGCTTGAGCGCCTCGCGCACGATCGGGTGCTCGATCTGGTCGACCGAGGCGACCCGCTCCAATTTCGAGTACTTGACGATGATCTCCTCCTGGAAGGTCGTGTGCTTGGTGATGTACACGTACTTGTCGATGGCGGCGGCAACCAGGAATCCGCCGTATTCGCCGTAGTAGCTGGCAAGGTCGGTGCCTCCGCCTCCGAGGGAGACGCGCAGGGGCGAGCGTGTGATGATCATGGGGTGGGATAGCCGCTTTTCTTGTAGATCGACTCGACTATCTCGAGCGCCCGGATGCCTTCCTGCAAGCCCGGCGAGGGCGCGCGCGCCCGGCGGATGTCCTCCGCGAAGGCCGCCGTCTCGGCGGCCCATGAGCCGTCGCCGCTCGGGAAATCCCAGGCCGTGGTCTCCGGCGGACCCATCTGGGGAAGCATCCGGTAGTGGGTGAGCCGCTCGGTCCCGTAACTCCCGCCGAGCCCGTCGACGGACAGCTTCCCGTACCGGCCGTAGATCTCCAGGGAGAACATGTTCTTCCACTCGGTGCAGCTCACGTGCAGCCACGCGGTCTGGCCGGCCGCCGTGCGAAGGCTGAGGAACGCGTTGTCGTCGACCCTCATGTCCCAGAAGAATGTGGCCGCGTGGCCGTCCACCGAGGTGAAGTCGCCGAGGAACCACGAGGCCAGGTCGATCAGGTGCACCCCCTGGTCGATGAGCTCGCCGCCGCCCGACAGCTTCGGGTCGGCCCGCCATTCGCGGTCGTAACCCTTGCGCCCGCCGTGCCCGTAGCGGCCCCGGATGAACATGAGGGGCCCCAGGGCCCCGGAGTCGACGATCTCCCGGGCCTTCACAAGGCCGGGGTGGAACCGGTGGTTGTAGCCGATGCGCACGCGGACGTTCGTGGCCGCGGCGGCGTCCCGGACCTCGCGGAGTTCCGCTGCGCAGAGGGCGCCCGGCTTCTCGATGAGCGCATGCTTGCCGGCCCTGGCCGCCGCCAGGGCGATCGGCGCGAGCGAGGCGTTCAAGGTCGAGACGACGACCGCGTCGACGCCGGCATCGGCGATTACGCTGCGGAAATCGGTGGCGGCCCCGCATCCGGGGACGAGCATGGCCGCCTCGGAGGCCCGCTTCGCGTCGAGGTCGCACGCCCAGCGCAGGCGGGCTCCCGGAACCTGCGCGAGCGCTGCGGCCCGCCTCTTTCCGATCAGTCCGCAGCCTATGACGGCAAAGTTGAGCGGCGCGTCTGCTGCGGGGGACATGCGCGACCAGCGTCTGCCAATGCGGTGATGAAGATCAACCCGAAAAGCCCCCGCGGGATGCGGGCCGGCGCGCGAACGGCCGAAGGGGCCTGGGGCCCGGAATAAGGCGCCCGTCCGGAGGCAACGCCGCCTGCGGGCGGTCCGGGCGTTGGACGAGCAGTGCCGGTGGAGGACCGCGTTGAGTCTTGTCAGGGTTGGCGTGCTCCGGTTTGGCTCAGGCGGGTGCCGACACGTTCTCCAGAAACCGAAGGGATCTCCCTGATTGACCGCGCGGCCTCCCACCGCCTGGTGCGGTTCGCGTGCGTGGGCGGGGTCGTGACGGTCTTCTTCATGGGGTTCAACGCGCTGCTCGCTCGCGGATTCGGGTTTGGCGCGCAATCCGCGTTCCTCGCCTCCTATCCGCCGGCGCTGGCCCTGCATTTCACCCTGAACAAGATCTGGACGTTTGGGGACCGGCGCGCGACGAGCGCAAGGCACGTCGGGGACTACCTTTTCTCCGTGGTCGTCACGTTTCTCATCCAGTGGCCGGCCTTCATCGCGCTGCACGGGATGTTGAGCCTTCCTGGATGGGTCGCCGCCGGCGGCGCGAACGTCATCCAGATGACGGCGAGCTATCTGTTCCTGAGGCACAGGGTGTTCAAGGCCGTGAAGGACGAGCATCCGTCCGAATCCCTTTCCTCCTGGCTTCGCCTGGCGACCTTGGTCGCCGCGGTCGGCGCCGCGGCGTTCATTGCGTGGACCGTCTCCACGACGGGGTACAGGCTCGAATTCCATGGTCCCAAGCGGGACTATTACAACCTGCTGGCGCAGGGGTTCCGGAAGGGCCACCTGTACATGGACGCCGCGCCGGATCGCGCGCTCCTGGCGCTGCCTGCCAGCGAGCGCCCGGGCAACGCGCCCTTCCTGCTCGATGCGAGCCTGTACCGCGGCCACTATTACCTGTACTTCGGCGTCGTCCCGGTCGTGCTGCTCTACCTTCCGTACGCGGCCCTGACCGGCCAGGGGCTTCCCGAGGCGGGGGCCGCGCTGTTCTTCGCCTCGGCCGGCCTGATCTTCGCGGCGCTCTGGTGGTTCGACGCCCGCCGCCGCCTCTTCCCAAGGTCGGGAGCCGCGTGGGCCCTGGTGAGCCTCCTCGCGATCGCCCTCGGCTCGGCGATGCCGTCGACGCTCCGGCGCCCCATCTTCTACGAGGTGGCGATCACGGCGGGTTATGCGTTCATGATGCTGGCGCTCTGGGCATTCACGCGGGCCAGGTACGCGAGCGAGCGCAGGACGGCCTGGCTTGTTCTTGGGGCCGTGGCCGCGGGGCTTGCGGTCGGCTCGCGCGCCAACCTTGCGCCGTCGTGTCTTGTGCTTGTTGTTTGCGGCGCGGCCGCCGCAGGGACGGGCCGCAGGCGCGGCATGGCTTCGGCCCTTTTCGCGGCCGGGCTGGCATTCAGCGCCGTTATCGCGGCCCTTGGGGGCTACAATGCCGCCCGCTTCGGCGACCCGCTGGAATTCGGCCACACCTATCAGATTGGGGTGGAGCCGAAGCAGTTGTTCCACCTGGCGAACCTCGGGCACAACGCCCGGCTCTACTACCTGCGGCCGCCGGCGCTGAACGGCTTTTTCCCGTTCATGGCGCCCGCCCCCGAATCGATCAAGCCGGACGACTACGTGGGCCGCGAGAGCGCGCATGGCGAATGGGTCTGGCTGCCGCTGGCGATCGCCGCCCTCGGGGCTTGGATAGGGATGTCACGGGGCCGCGCCAGGGAGGGGCAGCGGGAAGCCAAATGGATCGTTGGGCTGCCGGCGGCCGTGTTTGCCGTGAATTTCATCGTGACCGCGTCCGTTGGAGTCCGGGCGAACCGCTACATGCTCGATTTCCATCCGATGCTGGTTCTTGCGGTGCTCGGCGTTCTCGGGATGGGCCTGGCTGGGGCGGGGCGGCTCGCGCGCCTGGGCTCGCTTGCCGCCGGGGCCGCCATCCTCGTAGCCGTTGTTTTCAACATGCTTGGGAGCATCCAGGCGCAGGGATTCTTCCGGTTCACCGACCCGATTGTCTACTCGCGCGTTGCGGCCGCCGCCGACCATCTCGTGTGGCCGCTTCTGCGGGCGGAGCCAACTGTGGGCGACCGGGTCGTCCGCCTGCGGTGGCCCTTGCACCCGACCCGGGCGGCGCTGGAGCCGGTCGGCGCGGCGGGCACCCCCGGATACGACGATGTGCTGTGGGTCGAGTACGGAGCCGGGGAGCAGGCCCGTCTTGTCTACCAATACTGGGAATACGGCCGGGCATTCGGGCGATGGTTTGCATTCGAACCCGGAAAGACTTCGGAGATGAGGGTATCCGGGGCGTTCCTGCTGCCGAGGCCGGGCCATCCCTGGTTCGGCGGGCGGCCGATGGACGAGCAGGAGATCCTCAAGCGATCGCTATGCGTGTCGGTGGACGGCGTGACGCGGTTCGAGCGCGACGTCCCGAGCCACGACTCGTCCCCGGCTCTGCAGTCCTGGGGCGCGTGGAGGCACGCCGACGGCACCGAACACGCATTCAGAGGCGCGATTCTGGGCGTCAGGAGCGAGCCCGTGCGGGATCCGGTCGCCCTGCGACAGGCTGCGGACTGGGGGACGGTCCGCATGCGGCTGGAATTCTCCCCGCGCTGCCTGGGGACCAGCGAGCCGCTTCTCCAGAGCGGATCGCCGCAGGCGTTCGACACCCTTGTCGTCCGCTATGTCCGCCCGGGTTTCGTCCAGCTGATCCACGACCAGCTCGGGGGCGGGGCCCGTTCGTCGCGCGAGTTCGCGGTGGACTATTCCGGCGCGCAGCATGTCGAGGTCGAGCTGCCATTCGCGGACGACCGCGTCGATTGGCTGGCGGATGGCCCGGCCTTCCGGGACAAGGACACGGAGCGGATGCGAGTCACATGGAACGGCCGGGTCGTATTCGAACCCGAGCTTCCGCCCGTTCCCGCCGACAGGCGCAGCGTCGCCCTTGGAGCGAATCTGCTGAACTCAAGCGTGGCGCGGGCCACGTTCGAGGGAATCCTGGAAGAGGAGCCGCCCAGGAAGGCGCTGGGGGCCATCGGGGCGGGAAGCCTCGAGTTCAGGCCTGAGGCCTCGGTCGCGTTCGAGGACGAGCATGGGACTCTCGTTCGATTCGACCGGGACGACGGCAGGGCGGCCGGGCTCGCCTGGCGCCGGGGCGAAACGGCCGGCAGCGTGTACCTGGGCTGGACGGAGGGGGGGATATCCACGTGGTCCAGCCGTCCGGTCGCCGGGGTGAGGGGGCCGATCACCGTGAGCCTGTCCAGGGACGGGGCGGCGATCGGGGACGTATCGGCACGCGGGGATCCTGGTTCGCTTGGGCGCCTGGTGGTCGAGAAAGGGGCTTCGCCGGTGCTGGCGCAGCGCACGAGTTTCTTTTCCGCCGGTTCGGTGCGGGCGCATGCCTCCGGCGGCGGCGCATGGTCCGGGACGGCGCTCGTGGGGGCCCCCGGCACGGGAAGCGCCAGGTCATCCGCCGCGCAGCCTCCGGCGCTTCCCGGCAGGATCCGCCTGAGCTTCCTGACGCCGAGGCAGGGCCGGATCTCAAGCTCGCCCCTGGTGGAGGCGGGCAGGGCGGGGGCTGCCGACTCGCTCTACCTCCGGGGTCTTGCCGACGGCCGATACGTTGTCGGGCTCGATCACTGGTCCGTGGGCGCCGTCGAATCGGCGCCGTTCGACCTGGCAGATGGCGACATCCACACGATCGGGGTCGAGATGGCGTCGCTCGATGCCGGCAGGCAGGCCCCCGGCGGCGCGGTCAGGATCTCAGTGGACGGGCGCATGGTCATGGATCGCGTCACTGCGCTTTATGCCGTGCTGCCCGGGGAGGTTGTGTTCGGGGCAAATCCACTGGGCATGTCCACAAGCGGGAGCCTGTTCGAGGGCGACCTGATAGTGGTCCGCACGCACCAGGCCGCCGAGGACCTGTTTCCCGGGAACCGGTAGCACCGGGCCGGCTAAGCCTGCCAGCGAAGGCCCCTGTCCTCGGGGACAATCCGGCGCAAGGTGTAGACATCGCTCGCCGCCAGGGCTTCCTTGTTCTTGGCCAGACCCGGCCATGGATCCCAAGGGGCGCTCAAAAGCCTGCCGCTGATGCCGTCGCTCTCCGGGGACAGAAGCCATTCGACGAGGTCCAGGGCCCGCTCGAGGGGGGCGCCTCCGGCGTCCTTCTGCTTGAGCGCCGCCTGGTATTCGGCCTCGCCGGCGACCGAAGGGCCCAGCGCCAGGACCTCCTCGGTCAAGCGGGTGTGGATTGCCCCGGGAGCCACGGCATTGATGTCGAGCGCAGCCGACTTCTCCTCCTCCGCGATCGTCTCGACGAGCCTCGCGACGGCGGCCTTCGCCGCTCCATAGGCCGAGAACCTGGCGCGGGCCTTCGTCGCCCCGCCGCCCGAGAAGCACACGATCTTCGCGCGTCGGGGCACGCGGGAGAGAAGGGGGTGAAACGCGCGGATCGCGTGAAACGTCCCGTCCAGATTGGCGCGCACGGTCGCGCCCCAGCGGGCGGGGTCGGCCGTCATCGCGCGTCCGATCTCCCCCTGGAGCCCCGCACAGGTGACGAGCCCGTCCACGTGCGGCCACGCCCGTTCCACCTCCCGGGCGGCGCGCTCCAGTGCATCCCATTGCGCCACGTCGCAGCGCGACGAGCGGAACCGGCCCTTGTGCTTCCCCTCGAGATCAGACTGGTCCGACCGGGCCAGGCCCCAGACAAGGTGCCCGCGGCCGATGAGGCGCAGGACGAGGCCGCGCCCTATGCCCGAGCTGCTCCCTGTGACGACGAGGTTCAAGGGGCGGATGCGTCAGTAGTTGAAGCGTGGGACGGCATAGTCGGGCAGGACTCGCGGAGCCTTGCCCTCCTTCTCGGGTGAATGGTCCAGGATCCAGAAGGCATCCACCCGCGGATACTTGAAGCTGACCTCGTCGCCGAGGAGGATCTCAAAGCTGATGCTGGTGGAGGCCCGGCTCTCCGTGCGCCGCACCGACACGATCCGGAAGCGCGTGCCCGCCTTGATGACGTCGAGAATCCTGACATCGGGGAATCCGGCGCCGATGCTCCTGGGGTCCACGGTCTCGGGAAGCGCCGGCACCGTCGCCCTCGAGGCGATCAGGGGCCAGTCGCTGTTGTCCTTCTTGAACTTGAAAAGGTAGCAGTCGTGCTCGAGGAAGTACTCGCGCCCGGGCAGCGAGCTGTAGGCGGGCAGCCCGTTCACATACGAGACCTTTGCCGCCAGGGACTGCCAATAGAGGAGCCCGACGATGACGATGGCCGCCACGGCGGCGATGACCCATTTCATTGCGGGCGAATTAACCGGCGCGCCCGGGGCTTGGCGACACTTTATACACAACGCCATTAGTCCGCGTCGGAACTGACCCTCAAGCACAGTATATGAAGGTCATGACCGAACGGCAATGACGCCCCCTCGCGAGGCTCGTAACGGAGGACTTTCGACCTGGGGTTGACGAGCGGGGCGAGGCGTGGGTTCCCGGGCGGGAGCTGGGGCCGCAGATCGGCCCGGGAACGGCGGCGTGCATCGGCCGCCTTGGGTTGGAGCTGGCTCCAGACGCTTTGCCAACCCCCGAGGGCGGGCCCCTTTCGGGGCTTGGCCCGCGCGCCATCCTTCCGTCGGCGGCGCGCGTTGGGCTTCGGGAGCTGCGCAGCATCTTTCTGCGGAGCGGAAAACCTGGCAGGCCAAATCGCCCTGCGGCCGAGTTCAACCGCCGCGCAGGCCGGATCTGGAACACGCAGGACATCAGCCCAGAGGTGGTTGCCCAGTTTCGAGGAAAAGGCACGGTTCTCCTCCGCATGGGCGATACCGGCGGCCTGCAAGCGCCTTATGAGCGGCTCCAGGAGGCCACGGCGGAACCACACCTGGTTGATCAAGCGGTTATACCGCCTGCCCTTGCCGTGGTCCTTCGGCCCCAACGCTAGCCGCTCCGTGACGACGGCGGACACCCGGTAGTGCTTCGCCAGAATAGCCACTTTCTTCGCTAAGATTGCCAGTTCGTGGCGGCGTTTGTGATTGTGGGCCAACGAGCGGCGATCGTCCGAGGCGAACCCGAGGCGCCGGGCGAAATCCGAGTACTCGAACACCCCCCAGGCCACGCACCGGAATGCACCCGGTCCTGTATGGCCGTGTTCAACCACAGCCCATCCCAGCCTTGCCGGGTTCAGGTCAAGTGCCAGCACCCGGTTGGCGATGCCGCATGCAGCAGGCATCGGCGGCTCATTCCAACTCAGGGCGATTTCCGCCGCGTTGATCGTAACGGTGAAAGGAACGTCCCGGAGGGTTTCGCACCGGGCCTGCAGCTCGATCAACCGGCGCCGGTACTCGCGGCTCTTTCGGGAAAGGCAAAGCTTGATTGGGAAGTCCCGGCCGTCCGGCCCATGGTAGATCACCCGGTCAGAGGCGATATCGAGCGTCACCAGATGGTTCCCTCCCTGCAGGCCGTAACTCTTTGCGTGTCCCTCGACATAAAGCGGCATCAGCATGGCGCTTCGCCACTCCTCGCGACTCATCCTGCCTTGGGCACGGTCAAGGAAGGCTCGCCTCCCGCCGAATACCACCTTGCCGCCGGGATGGCGCGAAAACAGTGCGCTGGCCTTTTTCATTCCGGAGAGAGTGAGCCATGTATGTAATCCCTGGCCGACGGGATGGGCTCGCAGCGCCGCATAGAGGTCGCGCTGCGCCATGCCGGCTACCAAGCACCGATAGGCGGAGCGGATCAACCGCCCCTGGCGTCGCCGCTGGTCCGCGAGCACCTCAGCGAAACCAGCGATTGGCTCATAACGCAGTTTGATTGTGCGGGTCATCTCGATCCTGCTCGAAAGGTTTCGGTCTTCTCAATCCACCATAGTAGGCGTTCAAATGAATGGCGTTCATCTGAACGGTATCAAGGAAAAAATGCTCTCAATTGAGCCCGTATGCAGTCATCAGCCCAGGCGATGGGTCGAAACCCCCGATTTCCAGTTCCTACCACGCCGTACCCCCGCCGTTTTGGGCCCTGCGTTCGTCACGAGCATTTTGCCGCAGGCGGCCCGCATCGCCGCTCGATTGGGCATCTCGGCTAACAATAGATGTTGATCCAGCGTGTCGGGACTTATGTCGTCGTGTATAGAAAAGAACTTGAACGGTTTGCTCTGCCTTTCCGGAATGTACCCGTCGCTTCCTTTGACCCGCAAGGTATGGCCGTTCCTGGCGTCCTTCGGCCTGCGCGAGCGGACCCTGTTCCTTGTGGCCGTGGCGATCGTGCTGGGAGCATACGCCTACCTGAACGTCAAGGCGACCGTGCCCGTGCCCGACTCCGTTCCCCATTCGTATTACCAGCTTCTCACCGAGGCGTTCTTTTCCGGCAGGACGTACATCAACCTGGAGCCCGATCCCCGGATGAAGGCGCTCCCGGATCCATGGGCGGGGGCCCAGGGCGTGCCGCGCGCGCACGATGCGACCTACTATGACGGCAGGTACTACATCTATTTCGGGGTGGGCCCTGTGCTGGCCCTCCTTGGGCCGTGGCGCCTGCTGACCGGGACCTATCTGAGGGACGGGACGGCAACCGGGGTTTTCTGCGCAGCGGGCTTTCTCCTAGCGGCGTTTTTCTACCTGCGGTGCAAGCGCCGCTATTTTCCCGGGATCGCACCGGAGTGGACCTTTCTTGCCGTGCTGGTCCTTGGCTTGGGCTCGTTCATCCCGTTCGTGATCAGCAGCTCGAGGATCTACGAGGTGCCGATAACATGCGCATTTGCGTGCTGCATGCTGTCCGCGCACGCCATCCTCTCGGCGGCGGCGGCGGCCGAGTCGAGGGCCCGCAATCTCTGGATCCTCGTGGCGAGCGCCGCATGGGGGCTGGCGGTGGCCTCGCGCCCGAATTATGTCTTCGGATTCATCCCCCTGTGGATCACCACGGGCCTGATTTTCCGGCGCATCCGGGGGGAGTCCAGGCCCCTCGCGGCCGCGGGGCTCTGGATCGCCGCCATCGCACCGGCCGTCCTCGTCTGTGCCGCCATCGGCCTCTACAACTACGCGCGCTTTGCGAATCCGCTCGAGTTTGGGACCACGTACCAGGTGTCGGCCATGGACATGCGCCGCACGAATCTTTTCGCCCTTTCAAATGTCGGCCAGTCGCTCCGGGAATACCTTTTCAACGGAGTCCACCGCTCCGCCTATTATCCGTTTCTGAACCAGGACATCGCCGTTTTCGGAGTCATCCCGTGGTCGCCGTTTTCCCTCTTGGCCCTCGGGCTTCCCCTGACGCTCCTCCTGCGCCGGATGCGCGACAATATCTGGGCTCCCGTGCTGGGATTCCTTGTTGCGGCATCGCTGTGCAATTTCGCCACGCTATTGCCGCTGCCCTTTGCCAACGGGCGCTATGAGGTCGATTTCCTCCCGTCGGTGATGCTCGTCGCGCTGCTTGTCGCCTCCGTCGGTATCTCGGCTATTGGCGGCGCGCCCCGATGGGCCAGGTCGGCCGCGGGGCTGGGGATCCTCGCCGCCCTTGCGCTGTCGCTCATCGACTCGGTGGGAAGCGCCCTGCCGGCGGTCGGATCCGGTTCCGGCGTTCGCGCCGCCGCGCGCCTCCTCGATCTTCCGGCCGAGGGGATTGAGCGCCTGGTCGGAATCCGGCAGGGCCCGGTCGAATTCGACGTCGAGTTCGCGGACCGTCCCAGGGGGCGCCGGGAGCCGCTGGTCGCCACCGGCGGCAGCGGCGACTGCGTGTTTGTCGAATACCTGGGCGGTGGGGAGGCAAGGTTCGGATACTTCCACCTGGGGGCGTCCGGGCCCCTGAGCGCGCCGGTCTCCGTGGGCGCCGGACGCCACAGGCTCCGCGTCGACCTGGGCGGGCTCTACCCGCCGGCCGAGCACGCGGCGTTCGAGGACTGGACGGACGAGGAGATCGCGGTCCTAAGGCGCAGGGTCGAGGTGAGTCTGGACGGCACAACCGTCCTCAGGGCTTCGTCGGCGTTCTATCCCTCCGACCCATGGCAGACATCGATCGGGTCCGCCTCGGTTCCCGGGCAGATGGAGGGCAAGTTCTCGGGGCGGATCGCGAACGTCTCCAGGCTGGGGATCCCGGAAAGGAGCGACGTTCCGGGCGGATTGATGACCGGGCCCGTCCGGCTGGTCGCGCGGCTTCCCGAATTCCGTGCCATCGTCGGCCAGCCGCTGGTGAGCACGGGCGTCCACGGCGCGGGAGACCTGGTTTATGTCTTCTATCTCGCCCCCGGAAAGGCGCGCTTTGGCCACGACTGCTGGAATTACGGCCTCTTTGAGACGGAGCCCGTGCTCTTCGATCCAAACGAGGACCAGGTCATCGAGATCGACATGGATTCGCTTCACGCCGTGCCCAACGGCGGAATCCGCCCGTTCAAGCTGCGCTTCAACGGGCGCGACATCGCGTCAAACGTGGGGCTCTGCAATCCTTCGACGCCGGAGGAGGTGGCCTTTGGCTACAACGCGATCCGCGCCAGCACGGCCGAGGTCATTTTCAGCGGGCCAAAGCTCGACCCCGAGAGGCTGCCGTCAATGCCCTCCGGGGAGCCTCCCGCAGGCGGCGTGCACATGGTCCTGAAGCTTCCCAGCGAGCGGAACCGCGGGCCGGAGCCGCTGCTCGTGACGGGCCGGGAGGGCGCGGCGGACTTCGTGTACCTTTCCTATCCGGACGCCGGCCACGTGCAGATCGGATACGACCACTGGGGTGTGGGGGGACCCATCAGCGCCAAGATCGCCGTGCGCGGAGGCGAGAACCTTGAGGTCGAGGTGAGCCTTGGGTCTCTCCACTACGAGGCGGATCCGCAGTGGGCCGCGCTGAGCGCCGCGACGCGCGAGCGGCTCGCCTCCACCGTCGTCGTGCACGCCAATGGCGCAAGGGTTCTCGAGGCCAGGGCCAGCCCCTACGCCTGCGGGCCGGGCGAGATCCACATCGGTGCCAATCCCCTCGGGGGATCGACCTGCGGTCCAAAATTCGGGGGCGCGATTGTTTCAACCCAAAGGATCGGGGTCCTTTACCTTAGGTAGCCGCGCATGCCGACCTCCGCCCCCAAACTCCGTGTGGTCATTGTCGGCGCCGGGCCTGCGGGCCTGACGGCGGCCTGCGGCGCGCGGGAGGCGGGAATGGAGGTCACCGTCCTCGAGAAGGATCCGGACTATGTCGGGGGGATATCGCGGACGGTCGTCAAGGGAGGCTTCCGGTTCGACATCGGAGGCCACCGGTTCTTCAGCAAGAGCGAGGAGGTCACGAACTGGTGGAAGAGGCGGCTTCCGAACGACTTCATCCGGGTGCGCAGGATATCCAGGATCTATTACCGGGGCAGGTTTTTCGATTACCCGCTGAAGCCATGGAACGCGCTATCCGGCCTGGGGCTGTTCACGAGCATCTCCTGCGTGGCGAGCTACCTCTGGGCGCGGCTCTTCCCGCGCCGGCCCGAGCTATCCTTCGAGGATTGGGTGTCGAACCGCTTCGGCCGGCGGCTCTTCTCGATCTTCTTCAAGACCTACACCGAGAAGGTCTGGGGGATGCCGACGAGCCAGCTGAGCGCCGACTGGGCCGCGCAACGGATCAAGGGGCTTTCCCTGTCGAAGGCCGTCATCAACGCCTTCAGTGGCGGCCAGCCGAATGCGGGAGAGACGATCAAGACCCTGATCGACACCTTCGACTATCCGAGGCTGGGTCCCGGGCAGATGTGGGAGAAGGCGGCCGCGGACCTGAGGGCGCAGGGCGGGCGCCTGGAGATGGGCAGGCGGGTCGTCCGGATCATCCGCGAGGGCGACCGGGTGACCGCCGTCGAGACGGAGGACAGCGGAGGCGCCCGCACCGTGGTGCACGGGGACCAGTTCATCGTCTCGATGCCCCTCCGGGAGGCGGTGCTTGCGTTCGACCCTCCGCTTCCGGAGCAAATACAGGCGGCTGCGCGCGGGTTGTCGTACCGGGACTTCATCACGGTCGCGCTGGTCGTCGAGGGCGAGAATCCGTTTCCGGACAACTGGCTCTATATCCACGAGCCGGGCGTAAGGCTCGGGAGGGTCCAGAACTTCAGGAACTGGAGCGAGGCGATGATCGGCCGCCCCGGAACGACGTGCCTGGGGCTCGAGTACTTCTGCTTCGAGGGCGACGGCCTGTGGACCATGGCGGATTCCGACCTAGTCGAGCTGGGGAAACGCGAGCTGGCCCAGCTCGGGCTGTGCGGCGCCGGCCGCGTGACGGACGGGTCCGTTGTCCGGGTCGAGAAGGCCTACCCGGTCTACGGCCCGGGCTACCAGGCCAACCTGGACGCCATACGCCCGGCCCTGGGCGAACTTTCCAACTTCCAGGTGGTGGGTCGCAACGGAATGCACAAGTACAACAATCAGGACCACTCGATGATGACCGCCCTGCTCGCCGTGCGGAACCTCCAGGGGGGGCATTTCGACCTCTGGAAGGTGAACACCGACGCCGAATACCACGAGGAGGCCGACCCATCCGCCGTCGACCGCACCGGACGCGTCATGCCTGAGCGAGCGGAGGGGCCGGAATAGGCCCACTTCCGGCGTTGCCCCCCATGGGGCCGGAGCGAAACTGGCGGATGGCCCTGGATGCAAGCCAGCCCAGGGCCGACACGGCGAGAAGGCATCCGGTCGAGAATGAGGCCCAGAACGCCGCCAGGAGACGAGGCGTGCCGGCATAGCGAAGGTTGAATTGGTGCTCGCCCGCCGGAACCTCGACCATAACTGAGTGGTCCGGCGATTCGGCGACCCGGGCCGGGCGTTCGTCAACCGTTGCCGCGTAGCCTGGAATGAAGCGCCTGGGGGTTTCCAGCCACGCGGCCTCGCCCGCCCGCACCAGTCCCGACAAGGGAAGAAGTCCGTCCACCTCGACCGGAAGACTCCGGGGGTCGATTTCGCGCAGTTCATATCCGCCGACCACGCCGGGCTCATTCACCCCGATCAGGGTCAGCCGGACCTGCGCGCCGACCGGATTGGTTGTCCAGAGGACAAGCGAGCGGTCGTTGCCCGGTTTCATTCCGAATCCGCGTGGTTCGCCTGCGCTCGGAAGCGGGTACGCGCGCCGGAAGTGATCACCCTCCATGATCAGGGCGCCGGTGACCGGGGGAATCTTGAGATCAAGGGTGAGGCGGTAGCAATGGTAGGACTCGATCCGGATCAGGGGCGCGATGGCAAGGGGCGTCATGTCATAAGCGCGCTACCGGCGCGCGTCGTAGACCCAGCGATTTGCCTCGAGCCAGCGCAGGGTGCGCACAATGCCCTGCTCGATCGAGAGCCTGGGATTCCATCCGGTGGAGAGGATTTTCTTGGTGTCGAGGAAGATGAATGGGTTGTCGCCGATCCAGCCGCGGTCGCCACCGCCGTAGCGCAGCTCGGGCTTAAGGCCCAGCGCCGCGCAGATGAAGCCCACGCTGTCGCTCACCCGGACGTACTCCGAGGTCCCGAGGTTGTACACCTGGACCCGGTGGCGCGATTCGCGGGCCGTCCCCATCCGGGTCGTGCGGAGGATGGCCTCCATGCAGTCCTGGATGTAGAGGTAGCTCTTCCTCTGCGTCCCGTCCCCGAGGATCTTGAGCCAGCCGGGGTGCTCGGTGAGCTGCTGGTAGAAGTCGAACACGTGCCCGTGGGTGTAGCGCTCCCCGAGGATCGAGACGAAGCGATAGACGTACCCCTCGAACCCGAATCCCTCGCAGTAGGCGCAGATGAGCGCCTCGCACGCGACCTTCGACGCCCCGTAGAGGGACGTCTGGATGGGAAACGGCGCATCCTCGGGGGTGGGGATGAGCTCCGCCTCGCCGTAGGTGGAGCCGGTCGAGGAGAACGCGATCCGCTTGATTGCGTTCGCCCGCATCGCCTCCAGCACGTTGTGCGTGGCGATCGTGTTCTGCTCGAGGTCCCTCCTCGGGTGTTCGGTGCCGAAGCGCACGTCGGCGTTAGCGGCCAGGTGGAACACGGTGTCACAGCCCGCCATCGCCTTCGAAAGCGCCGGCAGGTCCAGGTTGTCGCCGCGCACGAGCCGGAAAGCGGGGTGCCTTGAGGCGCCCTCTAGGAAGCGCTCCTGGCCGGTGGAGAAGTTGTCCCACCCGACCACCGTGACCCCGTCCGCCAGGAGGCGGTCGACCAGGTTTGAGCCGATGAAGCCGGCGGCGCCCGTGACGAAGGCCGTGCTCATGCCGGGCGCGGCTTCAGGGAAAGGCCGATGCACAGGTTGCTGAACACCCACGGCAGGAACGGGAGCGGGAAGAAGACCTTCCTCTCCACCGTGAAGTAGGGATCCAGCTCCTCCAGGATCTCGTGGGGCCGGTTGATGTGCTCGCGCGCGATGAGCCAGCCATATCCGCCTTCGAAATACCTGTTGTAGACCCGCTCGGCCGAGATCTTCCGCGCGAACGAGTACGCGAGGCCGCCCTCGCACGGGATCACGGCAAGCATCTGGCCGCGCTGCTTGTCGAGCAGGCGGTGGGCCTCGCGAAGGCAGGCGGGGAGATTGGGCAGGTGCTCGAGGACGTGGACGGCGATGTAGCGGTCGAAGTGCCCGTCCGGAAAGTCGAGGCGCGCCTGGCAGTCTCCCATGACGGCCTGGACCTTGGGGAAGCTCTTGCGGATCTCTACGACCATGTTCTCCCGCAGCTCTACGGCGCAGTAGGCCTTTTCCTGCTCGGGCGTCAGGGTCTCGTAGTGGAGGTGCTCGCCCAGCCCGGCGCCGATCTCCAGGGTCGCGCGGAACCCGGGCAGGGACTGGCGCACGGGAAAGGAATGGTTGAAGCGCTCGACGACGCCGTAGCGGGTCGGAAGCTGCTCGTGCCAGCGCTTCATGAACTCGTCGCTGATCCGCTTCTGCTCCGGGGTGAGCGGGGGCAGGACCTTGGGCCACTTGGCTGTTTGCATGGAGGCGCTATTGGACGGGCATTTGGCCCTTTGGAAAAGACATTAATGCACGCCGCCCGGCCGGGCCGGCGTCATGCGGGGCCCGACCTGCCGCCAAAGCCCTCGGCCCGGTCGACGATGAATCTCGGGCGGGCGCGGACCTCCTCGTAGATCCGCCCGATGTACTCCCCCAGGATCCCGACGCTGATCAGCTGGATGCCCCCAAGGAAAAGGATCAGGATGACCAGGGTCGGGTTGCCGACGGGAAACGGGAAGCCGCACAGCTTCATGATCAGGTAGGCGAGCGCGATCAGGAACGATGCCCCCGCGATCACGAAACCGAGCTGGGTGCTGAGCGTCAGGGCGTAGGTCGAAAAGCAGAAGATCCCGTTGAATCCGATCCGCAGGGACCCGAAAAACCGGTTGTACTTGGTCTCCCCGGCGAACCGCGCGGGGCGCTCGAAGGGCAGCAGGTACTGCCTGAAGCCAACGACCGCGACCATGCCGCGCAGGAAGCCGTGGCACTCGCGCAGCCTGACGACCTCGTCTGCGACCCTCCGGGACATGAGACGGAAGTCGCCGGTGTTCGGGGGGATCCCCACGTCCGCGATCTTGTTGATCACCTTGTAGCCGGTGTCGGCCACGAGCCTCTTGACCCAGGGCTCGCCCGTCCGGCGGGTGCGCTGCGGCAGGACGACGTCGTAGCCCTCGCGCCACTTGCCGACCATCTCGGCGACCAGCTCGGGGGGGTCCTGCATGTCGACGTCCATCACGATGATGGCCTCGCCCGAGGAATACTGCATCCCGGCGAGGCTGGCCATCGGCTGGCCGAACCTGCGCGAGAACTTAAGAAGCTTGATGCGGTCGTCCCTCGCGCGGTGCTCCAGGATCACGTCCTCGGTCCGGTCGGGCGAGGGGTCCATCGCGAATATGATCTCATAGTCCTGGGTGATGCCGCCGACGATGGTGCCGATCCTGCGGATGAACTCCGGAATGTTCTTCTCCTCCCTGAATACGGGTACGACTAGGCTGAGCAGCATGGCGGCCCGGAGGATTGGCGAAAACTCAGTCGAAGTCGATGTTCACTACGCGGTAGGAGCGGATCCGCATGTCGGGTGCCGCCAGCGGGAAGCTCTCGTCGGTCGAGAGCACCGCGTCCGTGTCACGGGTCCTGGACAGGGGGATCCGGATCCGCTCGGTGCGCTCCAGGCCAAGGGTCCGCTCCTTCTCGGAACTGCCGTCCTGTGACACCCCGAGGGAGATGTCCCACTTGGACGGGAAGCGGACCACCTCGACAATAGCCTCCTTGAACCTCTTCGTGGGCGGGAAGCGGAATTCCAGGCGCTTGTCGACCCATCCGTCGGTGTCCGCACCGCTGATGCCGAAGAGGTATCCCGACCTGTGCCATCCCCGCGCGAGGAGATCAGTCCGGCCCAGGTTCTCGAAGGAGATGTTCTTCAGGGCGAAGGAGCGCATCCTCCCGTCGCCGGGTAGCGCGAAGACGTCGGAGGAGTCGAGGCGCACGAGCCTCTGGCCGCCCGGGGGAAGGGGCACGTAGACGCTCTCGTACGTCTGGCGGGGGACGGAGTCCGCCTGCACGACCTTGCCGTCTACTGACACCTTGATCGTATTCGAGGCGATCGACGCCCAGCCGGGCATCTCGAGGTCGAGCCTCAAGACCTTGAAATCCTGGAAGGACGGGGCCTTGAATTCGGCCGACTTGGCGATCCAGCCGTCGGGGTCAACCCCCGCCAGCTCGAACTTCTCGCCGTAGTCGTTGGCAATGTTGCGGAAGCTCGTGAAATCCGGGATGTCGTTGATCGAGATCTCGTCCACGAACGCCGAGACCGCGCGCTTGTCCTGGTCGTTGTCGTAGACCTGCGCATCCGAGAAATGCAGCGAGATGGAGGTGATGTCGGAGGATTCCTTGATGAGGCGCGTGAGCGTGAACCGGCCCGCCTTCAGCTTCACCATCTCGGTCGGGCGCTCATTGATCGAGATCGTCGCGTCCACGCCGTCGCGCCGGAACCGGGGCGTGTCGGGGATGAATCCCTTGAAATAGAGCACCTGCCCGGCGTGGGAGGCGCCCAGCTTGAAATACGCGTCCTGGCCGGTCCAGCCGTCCTCGTAGATCCCCGAATACTCCAGCCCCTTGTACTCGAGAAGGTCCCGGGGGAACTTGGAGATCTTCGTGGGCCGCAGCATCGCGCGGTACTCCTCGTCGGTCAGGACGGATATGTCGCGCGTGAAGCCGATGAGCCGCCGGTCGTCGAGGGCGAACTTGATGCCGTACCAGCGCATGAGCCCTGTCTTGGGCTTGTCGATCACCCTGGCCATGTCGCCAAAGTCGATCGTGATGTAGGCCTGCCCCTCGTAGTACTCGGGCGTGACGACCGGCGAGACGACCCGCGCCGAGCCGCCCCCGACGAACGGGAGTCGGTAGTCCTCGTCGCCGACGACGATCGCCTTCTCGGGCAGCATGGTTCGGCCGACGCCGAGCGACGTGCGCGAGAAGTCCACGATGACCCTCAGGCCCGGGGAGGGGTTAACGATGTGGAACACGTTGTACCGGCCGGTGCCGTGGAACGAGGAGGTGCCGTGAGAGACCGGCTCCGTCTCCCTCTGGAAGAACGCGGCCTTGAAGCGGGCCGACGAGTAATAGTGCGGGCTCAGCTCGGAATGCACGAAGACCAGGCGGTTCCTGACCTGGCTCTCGAGCTTGTACTGGTACATGTTCTGCAGAGTCCAGCCCGTGCCGGGATTCAGCTTGTTGAAGTGGTCCAGGTCGGTCCTGGTCGAGACGAACAGGCGGTCGTCGTACCTGAGGTGCCTCGAGCTCGTCTCGGTCCAGTTGTTGGCGTAGAGGACGCTGTCGGCCTCCTTGTGGATCGTGGCGACGCGGTAGTCCGGGATGTCGCCCGACAGGATCTCCTCGGGCAGCATGAAGCGCAGGAGCGAGAGCTTCTCGACGAGGCGGGCCTGCGGCCCGAGGTCGGGGTCCTCCGTGCGCAGGAACTTGAGCACGGCGATGTTGGCGATGTTGTCCATGTAGCTCCTGGACAGGAACCGCGTGTCGATGCCCCTCGTGTACTGCGAGAGCATCTTGGCGCTCACCACGTTCGAGATGTCGCTCTCGATCCCGCTGTACCTGATGTTCTTGGGCGGCGTGAAGCCCACGCCGAGCGCGGAGCCCTTCACGATTTCAGTGAGGCCGCCGCCGTAGGTGCCGAGCGAGGCGATCGTGTAGTAGAAGAACGAGGCGGTGGTGCCGACAAAGAAGACGGCGATTGCGATCCGGGCCCTTCTCCTGACCGGTGCGCTGGGCGCGAAAAGAAAATGGGCGAATCCCTGGGCGAGGCACAGCGTGGTGATGGGCTGCGCATACATCGCCAGCTTGAACAGCCCGAAATCCTGCCCCTTTTGGAACAGATAGATGCCGAGGAGGATCGCGACGACGCCGAGATAGCCGACGGGAGCCCCCTTGAGCAGGTTCCTCCAGGTGCGCCAGGCGAAAAAGAGCAGGAAGGCGACGCCGACCACGATCTGGGCCGATATCCACGGATCGACGCCCACGATGCCGAACGGGTGCAGGCCGAAGAGCATCGGGATGAAGGAGGGCACGAGCGTCCAGGGGAAGAGGACAAGCCCGCCGCTCTGGTCGTTGATCTCCGCCATGGCGCCGAGGCCCGCGGAGCCCACCGACTGCATGACGAGCGTGTTGACGAACTCGTAGGTGTTGCTGGCGATGAGGAGGAACGTCAGCGCCGCCACTCCCGCGATGAAGAGGAGATAGGGCCGGAAGCGGGCCGGCTCCGTGTAGTGCACCCGCATCGCCACGAGCAGGATGCCGAGCGCCACGAACGGCGAGACCTCCGGATAGAAGATCGCGAGGCTCGCCGTGAGGAGCCCCCCGACCGCCCCGATCCGCACCGAGATCCGGCGGGGCAGGAAAAGAACCGAGGCGATCACCAGCAGAAGGGCGATGCCCCCGACCTGCGCGATCAGCTGGTAGAGCGTCCCCAACCCGAAGAGCGGGCTCGTCGCAAACAGGAAGAACGCGACCAGCGCGATCCGGCGGTACCGCCCCCTCCAGATCGCGATCGTCCCCATGGCGAAGAGCTGCATCAGGCTGAGAAGGAGGATCGCCGGCATGAACACCTCGTGGGCGCGGCGGCCGGTGAGCGAGGCGATCCACGCGATCGTCATCTCCGAGCCGGGCCGGATCTGCTGGAGCGCATGCATGAACCAGTAGTGCTGCGTGTAATCGCGGCCCTGCAGCTCGGTCTGGAGGGGGATGGCGTAGTAGCCGTGCTCCAGGAACCGCTCGGCCGCCAGGACGTAGTTGGCCATGTCGTCGTTCGCGTAGGAGATCCAGTTGAACCCGTAGCGGAGCGAGGGCCAGCCCACGTAGAGGAGGTAGCCGGCCCCGATGCCAAGGAAGGGGATCAGCTTGCGCAACGGCAGCAGGGGCCGGCGCCAGGCGAGCACGGCGGCGGCCCCGGCGAGGAGCGCGAGCGTGGTCCACGGTCCCGCGGTCCTGACCGGGATCCCCCAGACATTGAGCCGGGTGATGATCACGATCAGGAGCGACAGGCCCAGCGTCGGCGCCGCGAACCAGCTCCAGAGCACGCCCAGGCGGGGCCTGAAGAGGCTCACCACGGCCTGCCCGATGACGGAGAGGTAGGCGTAGAGGACTGCGACGAGGAGCAGGGCGATCATTCTGGCGGGAAGGGGTTAGACTTCGGAATCCACGTCAAGAAAACAAGCTCCTACCAGCGGATCCCGGCCGCGTGCAGCCTCGCGGTTAAGGCGCCCCGGAACCGTATCCTGCGCGCCTGGCTCTCGATGTTCGCGGCGCTGTCCTTCTCGGCCCCGTGAAAGCGCGAGCGTATGCGGGACATCTCCTGCGCCCCGGTCGTGTGGATCACCTGGCTGGTCTTCTGCTGGGCGTGGACGCGGAAGCAGCCGAGAAAGTAGGGCAGCCGGACGATCCTGCAGCCGGCCTGGCGGAACCGCGCGAGGAGGTCCCAGTCGAGGGCGAACTGGAAGGTCGGGTCGATGCCCCCTGCGAGGTCCCATGCGCGCTTCCTCCAGAAGAGGGTCTCCTGCGGCACGTAGTCGATCCACTCGATCGAGTCCCGCTCGTGGCGGGGCATGATCCAGCGGCCGATCTCGCGGTCGGCGTCGTTGATGATGATCCGGTGGCCGTAGACCGCATCCACGCGCGGATGCGACGCGAAGTAGGAGGCGACGAACCTCAGGGCCCTGGGCGCCACCAGGTCGTCCGAGTTGAACCACGCCATGACGTCGTCCGGGCTGAGGTCGGGCTCGACATGGGCGAACGCCTTCCGGATGGCGTCCGCCTGGCCCTTGTCGGGCTCGGATGCCCAGTGCCGCAGCTTCGGGGCATACCGGGCGATAATCCCCGCGCTCGCGTCGTGCGAGGCGCCGTCCTGGATGACGTAGAGGAGCTTCGGGTAATCCTGGTTCAGGATGCTCACGATCGTGCTCTCGAGGAACGCGGGCTGCTCGAAGCTGGGGGTCACGATCGCCATCTTCGGAAGGGCATGGTCCGCAACCCCGGGCCTGGGGAGCCTGCGGTCCCACTCGATGGGGCGGGGTTCGTACTGCCTGAGGACGCCGATCTGCATCCAGTAGTCCTCGACGACCTTCCTGAAGATCCAGCGGTCGACGGGACGCCAGAGCTTCTCGCGGACCCCCAGCTTCAGGGCGATCCAGAGCTTGCGCAGGGTCGCCGTCGCGGCCGTCGCCTCGGCGGCCATCTGGTTGATCACCGCCTCCCGCTCGACGCAGGCGCGGTTAAGCTCCTGGATCACCGCCTCCTTTTCCGAGAGGAGCCGGCCGTAGTGCCTCGCCTGCTCGGTGTTCGCGTGGCCGGACGCGTAGTTTGCGATCTCCTGCTTGAGCGCCAGGATCTCCCCGTCCTGGTTCCTCATGGCAGTCTCGATGTTGCCGATGTGGACATCCTTGTCGTGGATGACCTGCGCCCACAGCGCCGCGTCGGGCGGGAGCTTTCCAAGGAGCTCTAGCCGGGCCGCGAGGGCCTCGCGCTCAGCCTCGATCCTGGCCACCCGGCGCTCCCACTCGGGCACCGCCGCGATGTGCGCCTTCAGGCCCGCGTCGAGCCGGACGACGATCCTCTCGCGTTCGTCGCACGTCTCCTTGAGGGCCGCGATCTCCCCATCCTTGGTGTCGGCCTCTTTCTTAAGCTCGGCGATCTCGGTGTCCTTGTCGGCGCACTCCTGCTCGAGCTCGGCCTTGATGGCCTCCATCTCGGTCTTGCGCTCCTCAGCGGCGCGCTTGAGGTCCTCGATCTCCACGTCCTTGGAATTGGTCTCGACCTTAAGCTCGGCGATCTCGGTGTCCTTGTCGGCGCATTCCTGCTCGAGCTCGGCCTTGATGGCCTCCATCTCGGTCTTGCGCTCCTCCGCGGCGCGCTTGAGCGCCTCTATCTCGACGTCCTTGGAGTCGGTCTCGTCCTTGAGCTCCTCGATCTTGTGCTGGCGGTCCACGCGGTCGCGCTTGAGCGCGATGATCCCGGGGGTCGACGCGGAGATGAGCTTCAGGGCCTCCGGCGGCAGCGCGCGGGATTCCACGACGGCGTCGACCGGCTGGTCGGCCGCAGCCAAGGCCCGCCTTATGCCCTCGATGACATCGGAGGCCGGGATCGTCTTCACGCAGGGACCGTCGCCGAAGTGGCAGTCCCAGTTGCAGCCGAAGCAGGGCAGGGGCTGGACCACGGAGACGCCCTGCCGGGCCGAGGGCTTGAAGCGGGGCCAGTGGCCTCCGCCGAATATCCCGACCACCGGCCGGCCGGCCGCGCCCGCCATGTGCATGGCGCCCGTGTCGTGCCCCACGTACAGCCCGGAATCCTTGAGGAGGGCCGCGAGGAGCGGCAGCTCGCCATCCTTCCCGAGCCACGCCCCGGGCCGGGAGCCGCCCGATCCCGCCACCCCCGAGGCGACGGCCTCGATTCCGGAGGCCTCGTCCGCGTGGGCGAGGAGGAGCACGGGCATCTTCCTCGCCTGCAGCCACGAGACCACCTCGGCAAATCCCTTGGCGTGCCAGGACTTCACGGGAACGTTCGCGAGCCCGCCCGGGAACACCGCCGCCCACTTGCCCTCGGCGAGCCCGTGGCTGGCGGCGATCGCGCGCGCCCTTGCCGACAGGTCCTTCGAAATCTCGATTGACGGGAGGACCTTCGGAAGGCCGCGGCCGATCACCTTCTCCGCGAAACGGTGCTGGCTCTCGACGTCGCCGGCGGCCTTGTCCGCGGCCACCGTTTCCCTGAATGAGCTGGCGGGATCGACGCCGAGATCGAGCCTTAGCGACGCGGCAAAGATCGGGTCCACATCGGCCCCGCCGAGGACGACGCTCCGGACCTTCCCGAAATGCGCCGCGACGGCGATCTCGAGCCAGGTGCGGTTGAGCGTCGGGGCAAGGATAAGCTCCGGCTTCAGCGCAGCCAGGTCGCCCAGCAGCGCCGCCAGCTCCGCGCGGCATTCCGAGGGCCTCTGCTTGAAGGGATTGAGCCGGGCCACCTTCCACTCAAGGGCCCCGGGAAATAGCGGCGCCAGGCTTTCGTAACCGTGCCTAACGACAATGACATGGCGAGCCTTCGGCCATTCGGCGATGAACTGGCCCAGCGCCGGGGTGAACAGGATCAGGTCGCCGATCGTGTCGGGGCGCAGGTAAACGATGGTCTTGGGCTGGGCGGGCACGTAAAAGGGGTCACTTCACACCAAGTGCGCCGGGTGAGGCGAGCCTGTTCTAGGGGTGCGGCGGCGGGGGGTTGAGCTTCGCCTCCAGGCGCTGCATCGCCCACCAGCGGTCGGCGGATTCACGGGCCTTGTCGAGGAGCGCCTGGACGAGGCGCCCGACGGGCGCCTTGGAAAGGGAGGCCGCCGCAGAAGCCTCGTCGTTGGGCTTCAACGGGGACCGTCCCGCGACGAATGACATGTCGTAGGAATAGACCGGGCTCGAGAAATCGAGATGGGGAAACCCGAGCCTTGAAAAAAACACCCCGGCCGAGCGCCTGCTGAAAAGGTACAGGTGCTCCTCGTTGTTCCGGTCCATGTGCTTCAGGAAAAGGTCGTTCTTGGCCCGCAGGTCCGCGTAGCTCAGGTGCTCGATGTACTCGGGAGTCTGGATGACGAAGAACCCGTCCTTGGACAGGAGCCCGGCGCAGTGGCCCATCGTCCTCACGGGGTTCGGCAGGTGCTCGATCACATCGTTTAAGACAATCACGTCGAAGCTTCCCGCCTTGAAATCTTGGCTTTCGACATCCCCGGTGAGGACCTTGATCCCGAAGGTCTCATGGGCAAAGCGCGACATCCAGGGGCTTATCTCCGTGCCCGTTGCCTCGAATCCGGCCCAGCCGAGGAGGGCGACGTAGCCCCCGTGGGCGCAGCCCACCTCGAGGACGCGGGCGGGAGGCAGCCGGAACTCGAGGAGGCGCCGGAGCCAGTGGGTGCACCGCTCGGGCAGGTCGAGCCGCGCGCGGTCCCGGATATCGGGCAGCCCGTGGTGTCCGGTCTGGCGCTCGGTCCAGTACTCCCGGCTGTAGAGCCCCTCGACCGGCAAGGCGCTGCTCACCAATGTCCCGCACGCCCGGCATACCCTGTAGTCGTCGGAGTAGGACTCCAGCTGCGGATGGCCGCACCAGCAGGCCCGTTCGGCGGGTTTGTCGCTCATTGCTAGAGATAGCTGATGTCCATCGGCAGCTGGGCGATGCCGTAGAAGGGCAGGGCGCCCGAGCCGAAGTTTCCCACGTTGAGCGGCCCGAGGCCGCCGATCCTGTCGTAGAAAGCGCCCACGTTGGGATTGTCCTCGTCAAATTCGGCGGCATCGAGCGACAGCGTGTAGGCGCCGGGCTGGAGGGAGAGAGCTATCCTGAACTCCAGCAATATCTCCTCGCCCTTGGACAGGGCCGGCAGCGGAAAGCGCAGCTGGGGCGTCCCCGCGGCAAAGACCAAGTTGCCCATCCTGTCGTGGAGCTGGATCCCGGCCGACGGCCTCTTGATTTCGGCGTTCGCCCTGAGGTGCATCCGGACGGCCGCGCGGTGCATCATCTCGAAATCCCAGGTCGCCGCGCCGTGCCCGTCGACCACCACGGCGGCCGCGATCTCAAGGGCCTTGTCCCCGTGCCGCGACTTCGCCGTGGAAAGGATGTCGCCCGACCGGACGGAATTGAGCACCGCCGGATTCACGGGGGGGTGCTTCCCCGCGACGGACTGGCCCGACTTCATCGAGACCTTGTGCAGGTTGAAGTACCTGCTGACGCAGTCCTCCGGGACCCCGTCGAACATGAGGCTCCCCTGGTTGAGGAGGAGCGCCCGGTCACAGAGCGACTGGACGGCCCCCATGTCATGGGAGACGAAGATGAGCGTGGCGCCGCGGTGGACGATCTCGCGGATCCGCTGGAAGCATTTCTGGGAGAAGAAGACGTCGCCGACGGCGAGCGCCTCGTCGATGATCAGCACGTCCGGCTGGACGTTCACGGCGACCGCGAAGGCGAGCCTCATCATCATGCCCGAGGAGTACGTCTTGACCGGCTGGTCGATGAATTCGCCTATGTCGGCGAAAGCGGTCACCTCGTCCATCCGCGTGTCCATCTCGGCGTGGGTGAACCCGTAGATCGCGCCGTTGAGGAACACATTCTCCCTCCCGGTGAAGTCCGGGTTGAAGCCGCTTCCGAGCTCGAGGAGCGCCGAAATACGGCCGCTGGTCCTCACGGAGCCGGCCGTCGGCATCAGCGTACCGGCGATCAGCTGGAGGAGCGTGCTCTTGCCCGAACCATTGCGCCCGATGATTCCCGTTGCCTCGCCGCGGCGGATGCAGAAGCTCACGTCGCGCAGGGCGTAGAAATCGCGGAACCTGCTGGAGGCATGGCGCGCCAGCGCGCGGCGCGCAGAGGACCCCTTCGGCAGCAGCGCCGATGCGGCCTCAAGGAACGGCACGGTGAGGCGCGAGGACGGGCTCTCCCAGATCCTGTAGGCCTTGGTGAGGCCGCCGACCTCGATTAGGGGTTCGCTGGACATGGTTGGGAGGTGCCCCTTAGACCACGTCGGCAAAGGCCGGCCGGAGCCTCATAAACACCCAGCGGCCGGCAAGGAGTACGGCAAGTCCCGCGGCGTACGTGTAGCCTAGGTGCATTGCGTTGACGGGCATGCCCCAGAGCACCACTTCGCGGGCCAGCACCACGGTCTGGAGGAAGGGGTTCCACTTGAGGATCGCCCACAGGTTGGCGGGAATCCGGCTGACCGGAAAAAAGACCGCGCTCGAATACAGCACGATCTGCGCGAAAAAAGGCATCACCTGGGCGAGATCGCGGTAGAAGACGCCGAGTGCCGCAAAGAGCCATGCGAGTCCCGCGGTAAGCATGAGAAGGGGAATCAGGATGACCGGCAGCCATGCGAGGCCCGCCAGGCTGAGGCCGCTCCCGAAGATCAACGCGCCGCCGAGCGCAAGGACAAGACCGATGGCCAGGTTGAACCACAGGCCCCCGGAATGCGACAGGGGCAGTATCTCAAGGGGGAAGACGACCTTCTTCACGAGACTGGTGTTCCCGACGATGAGGAGCGGCGACGTCCCCAGGATGTCCGCGACCAGCATGTAGAGGGTCAGCCCCAGGAACATGACCATGGCGAAGTCCGTCTCGGTTTCCACCTTGGGGTCGCGGAAATGACCTTTGAAGATCTGTCCAAAGACGACGTAGTAGATGCCAAGCATCAGCACGGGGTTGAGCACGGCCCAGATGATGCCGAGGTAGCTGCCGCGGTAGCGGGATTCAACGGCCCTAACGGTGAACTGCCACCAGAGATCGCGTTTCCGGGCAATGCCTGAGAAGGGCGAGGCTGTTGCTGGGGCGCTCATAAATGGCCCTAGAAATACCGCACAGACAAGGGGTTGGAGTCAACCTGAACTGGCACTAGGCTGGTTCGCCCATTCTGGGCGGGTTCAAGTTCTCGCGAGAACTCCCTACGTTACGGCTTTGCCTCCCAAGTCACCTCACAAGGAGTGATCAACGAATCAAGCCCCAGCCCAGCCGGCGCTTTGATTGCGGCATAAGTGCGGACGGAACCAAAAGGAAGCCCATCGTCGTTTGTGTAGAAATAGGAAAGATTCCGGTCGAAATATAGACTGCGATCGATCGCGCGGTCGCCGGACACCTTCACCACATTCTTCGTGGTTTCGCCAAGCCTGGTCCGCAGATAAGACTTCTGCCCCCGCCTCCCCACGAAATTTCCGGCATAGGCGATTGCCAGGATTAGAATAACAATCGCAGAAAATTCTGGCAGCCCGCGGGCGAGCTTAGCATTTCTATCGCCAGGAGTAGATGGCTCCACAAGCAAGCAGATGAGAGCGACGAACACAAAGATTTCATACGTCACGCTAACGCGATAGCCGCTTACGAACCCAAGAACGGCGTGCAACGTAAGGGATCCAACATAGCACAATGCAAAACAAACGGCCATGGGGCATCCCCTAAGGATTCCAGCGGCAGCGATCACCCCGGCTAGGATCAACGCCGGGTAATGAAAGGCTACCGCGTCGCGCGTCACAATCATCCATATCAAGACTATGACGCCGATCAGGCAGATCCCAATTCCCCAATCCCGCCACTTGATCTGATTGCCATGCTCCGGAAATGGCTTGTTGGGAGATTCGTGGTCTTTGCGATTTGTCCACCACCCAAGCGCTGCACAAACAAACAAAAGACCGAGGAATGCGGAGCGCCTGATATGGAGGGCGTCCTGCTCCAGTGGATAGGCCATTGCCGAACGCACGAAAGCACGGCCACCCGGACTGGCGATGAACTCGACGAAGTGCGTAACGACGACCTGATTCGACGGATTCTTCAGGTGATAGAGTTGATCGGTCTGTGGGGTCCAGGCGTGCGCTGGATCGGTATAAGCGCAATAGAGATTCGCCATGGCATTATTGGTTACTCCATAGGCTGTTCGGATCGAGTTGTCGCAGAGTGTCGGAGCGAGAAAAGTGACGACAGAAAGCGTCAAGGTCCTCCATTCGCGTTCCTGGATCCAGCGTCTTGCGCACCAACCCAAGACGAGGCCCCCGCCAAGCAGCTGCGGCCCCTGTACCGCCGCTGCGACACCCACTAGGCCAAAGCCGGCGACCGCCGGCAGCCATCGCCGGGTGTCAGCATTCCGGCTTAGTCCAATCAGAATGAGACCGATCACTGAGAATGACATGGTCCAGAAACCCATCATGATACACTCGGGATGAAGTGCCGAAACGAACGCATCGTAGTTCAGATTCAAGGTGACCAAAGTCGCGACTATGATGATTCTCAAAAAAATGGGGCCGCTGACGAAAAAGTAGATCGCTGCTGCGAGGAAGGCTGCAATGAGGACCTTGGGGATTGCCGAGACCGCCTGAAATATTGTTAGAATCGTGCTGAAGAATAGGCCGATAGTTGGCCGATAAAGATTGGTCGTGGGCGTATCGTGAAGATAGTAGCTCATTGTCCCTCGGAGCCACGGGTCCATCGCGTCGGAAAAGGGTGCGCTGGCGTTGCCATAGCCGATAACGGCGAGACGCGGTTCGGTTAGCCGTAGGAACGAGGCGTGCACGTGGATAATAAAAAGAATCAGGGCTCCCATGAAAAAAGGCGTCATGTAAAACTCCAAGGCCTGGAATCGTTTCGATCTAGGGGTCAACCAGTGAGCGCCTGGCAGCTTCGATAGCTGGCGAGTCGCACCGCGGGCTATCCGTGCTGCGAAATCCAAATTTGCGGCCACGGCCACCAAGAGGCACAACGCACACAGCCATTGCGCACTCAAAGAGGGGACTGCAACTATATGGGCGACATAGGCCCGACCGTTGGAACGGGGGTCACTATTGTCGGAGGTGGAGAAATATATCGCTGAACGCCATTGAGAAAATGCGCCGCGTCCTTCCATGCGGACATGATCATGAATCGCGTGAGCGGGGTGGAGGGCATGTCCGTCTTCGAACAATTGGGTAGGAGCGCGATGCGCATTCCAGGGATCGTCATCCAGAGGCGTCAATAAATCCGGAGTCGCGAGTGCAACCTGGTAGGCGTATCCCTGCTCTGCCGAAATCTCATCAGCCGCTATTGGGCGCTTGATTTCGATGCCCCTGTTTGCCTTAAGAAAAAGGGCGGCTAAAGCCGCCGCAACCAGGAGGCTCAGTCGCCGCCAAAGAAGCCGTGCTGCGCGATCCAAATTTGCGGCCACGGCCGCCAAGAGGCACAACGCACACAGCCATTGCGCACTCAAAGAGGGGACTGCAACTATATGGGCGACATAGGCCCGACCGTTGGAACGGGGGTCACTATTGTCGGAGGTGGAGAAATATATCGCTGAACGCCATTGAGAAAATGCGCCGCGTCCTTCCTTGCGGATATGATCATGAGTCGCGTGAGCGGGATGGAGGGCATGTCCGTCTTCGAACAACTCGGTAGGAGCGCGATGCGGATTCCGGGGATCGTCAGCCAAAGGCGTCAATAGATGCGGAGTTGCGAGCGCAACCTGGTAGGCGTATCCCTGTTCTGCCGAAATCTCACCAAACGCTATTGGGCAGTTGATTTCGGTGCCCCTATTTGCCTTAAGAAAAAGGGCGGCTAAAGCCGCCGCAACCAGCAGGCTTAGTCGACGCCAAAGAAGCATAGGCACACAGGCATCAACGACGTACAGCCATAAGTCTCATATGTACGTACGAACAGCGCCGGCGAGGGCAAATCGATATTGTGGCATTCCGGGCTTCCATGGAGCGGCTTTGCGCATGTCGTTACGTTACCAGTTTCGGCCCAGGATGGCGCCGACATCGAACTTTAGGGCCGACGGGTTGTCGTAAGAAGAATGGTTAGCCTGCTGCCGGATCCGGCGGCCGCGCTCGGAATACGTCCTGCGGGGCAGGAGTGACACGCTAGCCTTGGCCTCCTTGGGTCTCCCGAGGAAAATTGGAGCTGAGTTCCGGATGGGCAGCCTTGGGCGGCTTGGATCCCAATCCTGTCGCTCGCGCAGCGGTCCAAAGGGCAGCGACGATCCAACCCACGGCGCTCAGCCAGAATGCCAGGTGCAGGGCGAGCGGGCCGGCGAATCGCAGCTCGACCTGGCTTTCTCCCTGCGGGACCGGGAAGGCCACCAGTCCTTCGGCGGACCTGCGCACCGCCGCGGCGGCGCCGTTGACCGTGGCGGCGTAACCGGGGACGAACATTCGAGGGGTCTCGAGCAGCGCTGCCCCCGGGCTGCGCACGGTTGCGCGGTAGGGGATGAGCGAACTCACGCGCACCGGCAGCGCCTGCTCATCGATCTTCTGGAGGCGGTACCTGGCAAACGGGATGTAATCGCTCGGTTTGGCCTGCTCCGCCGTGGGAATGAAGCGCAGCCTGACGGTCTCCGATCCCGGCGCGCTCGTCCAGATAGTGATGGATTTTTCGGATTCGCGTTCGCTGCCGAACGACTTCAATTCGCCTGACCGCGGCAGACTGTATTCCCGGTAGAGGGTGGGGCCGATTATCTGGAGCAGGCCGGCCGTGTCCCTGCGTGCGAAGCCGAAGGTCAGCAGGTATTGCTCGCCCGGCCTGAGTGTAAGCGGCGGATCAAGGTCAAGGATGCCGGGATTGACATCGATCGTTCCCCGAAAATCCTCCTGCGGCGCCTTGGCGCGGCCTTGGTCGTAGTCCGAGATGAGTAGGCTGCCCGTAGTGGGATCGAGCAGGCGGCTCTCCAGGCGCGGCTCAACGACGCCGTGAGTGAAATATGCGGGCCGCCTCGGGAATAGGCCGTAAGTGTGGCGCTGGACAGCGACGTTCTCCAGGCGGGACCAGCGGCGCGAATCGAGAACGGTGTCGCTCTGGCGGCGGGCCATCTCGATGAACTTTCCGGCCTCCTTGGCGCTCCAGAGCGTCGCCACCAAGAGCCCAAGCCGGACCGAGTCGCGCCCAATCGCGCCTGTTGCCGGAAACTCCCGCAGAAGACGCTGCCCGCAGACGACAGCGGCCGCAGCGATGAGGATGTAGAACCTTTGCATCGGCCAGTAGAGCGTCATGCCGACGACGGTCTCGGGAAAACTGAGCCAGAGAGCCCTGTTAATCCACGGAAAGGGAAACAACAGGAGGACCATCAGTGCCGCCGATGCGAGCAACAAGGCGACCGCCCAAAGGCGGGGGCGAAAGCACCACGCAATGCCGCCCGCGAGCAGGACGAGCCATAGCCCGTAACCGAGTTGCATGTAGGTGAGGATGGGAGCATTGAGATCAATCGGCTGGAGCGAGGAGGGGAACGACTTGCGCACCACCTCCAGCAGCGCCTGGCGGTCCATGATGTAGGGGACGATTGCCTCGCCGGGGGTGCGCAGCAGGAAGACGGACACGAACGGATAGGCTGCAAGCGCGGCAAAAATGCCGGCGCCAATGGCGGCGCGGGCGAACCCAAGGCGACTGAGCCTTCGATCGATCAATCGGACGACCTCTCCGACCGCGGCGAAGGCCGTAGCCCATAGCGCAATTGGGGAGTGCGCCCACCACAGGGCGGCAAGGCTCGCCGCGAGGACGGCCTGCGGTCCCAGGCTATCATCGTCGAACGAGCGCACCAGGGCGGCGAACGCGAGCGGGACCCAAGGCAGGGCCATGCCGCTCATGTAGAGGTCCTGGGCGTAGAACAGGCCGGCGACGCCCGGGCACATTACGTAAAGAAGGGCGAGAGCGGCCGCCGACCAGCGCTGGCCCGGGGCGATCCATACGAGGGCCCAATAGGCGGTGGCCGCGCCCGTAAGGACACTCACGATGGCAGTCAGGTGCTCTAGGGCAAAGAACCCCAGCGTTCGGCCGGTGAGCAGGTCGAGAAGCCCTGCGAGATATTGGTAATAGGGGGCGGCGCGAAGGGGATAGATCGAGCCGTTGAACGAATAGTCGGACTGGCCTACGAACACGGGAAAGACGCCCGCGCGAAACTGCGTGACGGCGTCGGCCAGCGAATGGTGGTACCAGAGCGCATCGCCCGTGCCAATCAGGCGCGCCGCGAAGTACGGGTGAACGAGCCAAATCGTGGCGGCGAGCAGCACGAGCCAGCGTGCGGCCTCGGCGCAAAGAAAGGCGCGGCGATCAGGGCCGGCCGCGGGGCTTCCAGATTCCGACTTCAAGGCCGGTGACAGGGTTGGTGGTTTGGCTGATCTTCGTGTAGCCGTCTGGGAAATCGATCCCGCAACTAAGAAACTGCGGGCGAAATGGACGAACATCCGCCTGGGTAATGATCCATGCATGCTGGCGGCGCTTCAACGGGACCCGATCCAGTTTTAGCTGGTCGATGTTTTCTTGTTGGTACCAGGTGCCAAAGTACCACGGAGCTCCGGGTTCCTTTGCGCCGACGGAGAATATGATGCCGGGAAGGTTGAAGAAGCCGAACACGTCATCACCGGGTTTGTAGCCATTTGCGTCGAGCGCTGTGCGTACGTCGCGGAGAAAGGTAGCGAGGGCGGGGTCGATCTTTAGCCTGGTTGCGGGGAAGCCGATCTCGACGCTCTCGGTCTGTTTCCAGAGGCTTGGCTGATACATGTACGGCCGAAGAAAATGGCCTGAGAAAATATGCCCGGCGGCGCCAAGCGAGATGAGGGCAGCCATTGCGGGCCTAAACCAAGGCGCGGCGAATGCCCCGGCAATATGATCCGAGACGAGTAGAAGGCCGGCAACCCAATACACGGTCTCATGGAGGGCGGTTACATACACTGTGTTTGTGCTGCCAAAAGAGCTGATCAAGGGCAGCATGAGCAGGACTATAACCCAGGCGATGTGCCGAGGAGTCGCCTTGTATCCCGTTCCGGTCCTTGGCCAAAAGCTAATAATCCAAACCGGCAGCAGCGAACCCCAAAGGAGCAGGTAAAAACGTGATGCTTCACCGCTTACTGCTGCTTGAAAACTGCTGTCCCAAAGCCGTCTTTCGAGCAGCGCAACGGCGAATGCCAATAACAGGAGAAGCAGGCTGGCTGCCGACCACCTCCGCAGGCGATTAGTGCGCGAGGTACCGAAAAGCGCCGCCCCACACGCCAAGATCATCGGGCCCGCTGTCCAACTGAAGTCCAGGCGCAATGCGGGCAATAGGCGGACGATTTCAGTCCAATACCTCAGTAAGGTGTAATAAATGAAGTTGGGGGTTATGAGCAAGCCTTTCACAGAGAACGCCTCATTTATTCCAAAGCCGCGCCGGGTTACGACAAAGAGCGCGGCCCCCAAGCCAACGACGGCCATTAATACGCCTATAACGACAAGCGCGCGGCGCAGCCGGGCATCAAGCCGCGATTCGAAACAGAAAAGGAAGTAACCGCAAATGGCAAAGGCCGCCGCAGCAGGAATCTTCGCAAGATAGACGCCGTAAATCAGTGCAGCTAGCACGAGAGCAATTGCCCATCGGATTGACCGTCTCGGTAGCCAAGCCGCTAGCGATTCAAAAGATCCCAGGATAATCGCGAATCCGAGCAGGCCGAATAGGGTCGGGATCGAATTGTAAGTCAGCGCTACGGGCACCCATGTGAGGCCGGACATGGTCGCCAGCCACAGCGGCCACCAACAAATGCCTGCGTTCTCGTAACGCGGCACCAGTCGCTTCCACGCTCGCCAAAAAAGCCAGCTCGCTGCCGACGCCAGTGCGAGAGTGACGATTCTGAAGGCGACAATATTCTGGTCGCACAGCAGCCATATCGGGCGAGCAAGCAAATGAAACCGCGTCTGTGTATCGGAAAAATCCGCGGGGTTTTGAAAAAGCAAAAAGTAATATGCCCCATCAAGCATGTCATAGCTGCGGAACTGGGCCCAAATAAGTGCCGCTACCGTGGTCGCACCGAGGCCCGTGAGGGCGAGCGCCAACGCTCGGCTTGCACGGGCACTTTGAGAAGGGGCGGCGCCGGTCATTCCTTAATTCACTCGGAAACGATTGGCTGCGGATTCGAGCAGATTGTCATATCCCTTGCAACTAACCGGTGGTGTTCATTTTGCGGCGATATCGAATAGGCTCCGTCCTCTCGGCTTGAAACAAAGCCTCCGGAGGCAGGTTCGAGACCGTAGCTTTCCACCCCGTAGTCGCGGCGCAGGACGGCCAGGAAGATCCCAAATCCGCTGCCGACCTCGAGCAGCCGCTCACCGCGCAGATCCTCGGGTTTCAGGCCAAAGGTGCCGCGAAAGAGCGCGACCTGGTCATGGACCTTTTCCTCATCCAGCACGTCGCGGGCGCATTTCTCCGCGGGAATCCTTGAATAGGCCTCATAGGTGGCGCCATAGGTTTCCGTCACGCGCCGCAGAATGGAATCGGGGACACGGATCATGACCCCGCTGCGGGCGGACGAGAACCGGAGAGGAAGATCACGATTTGCCAAAGGCCGCCCACAACCGCCTGGAGCACGCTCATCGCCAGGCATAGCCAGGCGAACGCCACGCCAGCCTCCCCCGGCAGGTGGTAGGCAGCAAAGAATCCCACGGCGAACCAGTCCCGCAGGCCGATCCCAGCAAAGGTGATCGGAGCCAGGCCCAGCACCGCTATTATTGAATACAGCGCGAAAGCCGGGATCAGGCCGAAGTGGATCGCGAGCGCGTGCAAGAGAGCGACATACATCGCAACGCTCAGGCCCTGTGAGAGAGCGCTAAGCGCGGCGGCCTGCCACAGGCGCCCGGGCTGCTTTGTGTAGGCAAACGTCGCCTCGGCAAACCTTTCGAACACATCCCTTGCCGCGCCCCATGGGAGATTTGCCAGCACGGCCAGCACGAGCCTTTGGCATGGCCTTGTCCAACCAAGCAGCAAAGCGCAAAAAGCCAGGAGCCCGATGCCGGCGGCCGGCAGAGCAAACCGCGCCAGCTCGGGTGAAGCGGATGCCTTCATGACCAGCAAGCTGCTCAGGCAAAAGAACAGCAGCATGACCGTTAGGCCGACCAACCGGTCGGCCAGTATGGACGCTGGAAGGGCGGCCTGCCGCGCATCGGCGTTCTTCCAGGCTAACAGACCACCCTTGGCAATGTCGCCCGACACGGCGCCGGGCAGGATGATAGCGTAGAAGGACCCGATCCACGTGAAGGCCAATGCATCGGGCCAGCCGACGACTGGCCGAGCGAGCACCCACCAGCGCAATGCAAGCACAACCGGAATCGCAAGAGAGAGGGCTGCTGCCGTTATCATGGAGGACGGCAGCGCGTGGGTAAGCCGCTGCGCGGCCTCCCCGATGTTGATCTTGGAGAGGACAAGATAGAGCAGGGCGCCAGCCAGCAGGATCTTCGCGCCGATCAAGAGCGGCAGAGGGATCTTCCGGCGTGAAGAGGTAGCGGGTGCGGTCACGGCTAGCGGGAGGCGTCTAGAATTTGGAGGGGCGCGACAAATTCAACCTTTCAAGAGGAGAGTGTTGAGGCGCTGGGAATAAGGAAGATGGGCCCCCGTACACAGGAGCCGCAGCTTGGCCCGCCTGCGTTTGCGCCAGGAAAACAACCGCAGCCGACAAACCGAGTTTGAGCCGGGCAACGGCTTTGCTTGCGGGTCATTCGTCGTCGGTGCCGGGTGGACGTGCGCTGAAGGGCAGCGCGCGGTAGATGTTCAGGTAATATGGGCCGCTGATGTACTGGCGTGCAAAAATGAAGCGGCGAGGGTCGCGAAGGGCGACGTTGACAGCATCAGGGGGCGGGGGGCTGAAAAGATTGCTGACGATGATCCAACGCGCATCCAGTGCGGTGACGCTCGCAGGGCTGAGGCTTGTGACGGCTTCGCGGTAATTTGCGGCGTAGTACGAATCGCTCCAGTACCATCCAACCGGCAACTGCACATGTGCGAGCGTTGCCAGCCTGAGCCATTCGGGAAAGACCTCCGTGGGCGGAATCGCATCTGTGGGCACAATGACGATGGCGCGTTCGCGACCCAGCGTCTGTGGATAAAGGTAACGCCGGGCAAGCTCGGCCAGCTTGGTGATCGCGGCAGCCCGCTTTTGGGCTGGGGACAATTGGGCTGGAACAACCGCCGCCTGCGGCGACGCTACGCGTATCCCATCCGCGGCAGGTGCCGCTGTTTGGGTGCCGGGTGCCGTTCCTTTAGCAAGAGGCCCCGCGTTTTCTTCCAGCGATGCTTTCTTCAGCGAACCCGCGCTCTGATTTACGTCCCGTACTGCGGCGAAGGTCGAGCCATTGAGGCCGATCAGGCCTATGATGAATGGGTTCACAAGCACGCAGCCGCAGATCAGCAGCGCCGCGCCGCGCGCCAATTTCGGGCCGCGTCCCCACAGATTGCCCACGAGCCAGCCGAGCAGCAGCGCCGAAAAGGAGAAGGCGCCGGTGAAGAACCTCAGGAAATCCGTCGAGCGGAATCCCCAATCGAGGAATATGGGCGGCAGCACTGAGAGCAGGGCAACCAGCGCCAAGAGCCGCAGAATGGGCTGCTTTCGCCTGAGCGCGAGCCATAGGCCGAACGGCAGCCCCAGCAAAAGCACGGGAGTGCATTCGGCGATGAAACGAAAGCTCAGCAAAGGAACAAAGGTCCCTCCACTTGATCCTGCCCCCTCCCAGGACGGGATCAGTCCGAAGTGGCGTAGGTTCAGCTTAAGTGGGACCAGGCCGGGCGGCGTCCAGGGTAATTCCAGGAGCGGCGAATCTCCGGGGGCTACACCGGGTGGCAGCTTCTTAGGAGTCGGGAACTTGTGCGTCAGGCTATAATAGATGTGGTGCACCTCGGCGTCCCGCGCCTCTTGGTCGAAGCGCGATTGCTCCATGCGCACGCCGATCGCTGAAGATTGCTGCATGCTGTGCATCCAGAAATGCCCAAATACCCCTGAAACATAGGTGTTGTTGAAGAAACCCCACCCAATGGCGATCACCAGGGGCGCCACGCGCAGCCAGACCATGGTTTTGGAGTGCGCGGCGAAACGCCCGCTGCGGATCTCCGTGAGGGCCCTGGTCAGCAGGATAAGTGCGACGGCGCCGATGAATGGGAAAAAATACCATTCGGCGATCAGTGTGAGTGCGCCCGTCCAGAGTCCCAGCAAGGCGGCAAGCGGCCAGAATGGGCGGACGCAGAAACGCCAAAAGATAACGATGCCGACCAGCACGGCGGGTATCCCGCAGGCGTGGGACGGTGTGAACATGAGCTTGAGGAGGCCGTCTACGGATCCGCTGTTCAGCCTTTCCAAGACATGCAGGCCCGCGAAGGAGCCTGCGGTCGCCAGCCGCAAGAACAGCAGATTCCCACCGACGACCAGGAACGCCGCTCCGGCCAGGGCGCCGAGATGGCTGCGGCTGCCACGCAACACTAGGGCGTAGCCCAGCAAGAACGCACAGGGTGCGAAGATGCAGACGACGGCGGCAAAGCCAGTCTGCACCGGGCAATCGAGAAGATAGGCCCAGGTGCCGGCGAGGATATCCGGCCCAAAATGATAGTACAGCGGATCATCGGGCGCGAAGACGCTCGGGAGCGGGAAATACTTTAGATCTTCAACGAGGGTGGCGGCAGGATAATGAAACCACCAGGAGTCGTTCAGGAGGCCTCGCGCGGCCGGCACGCCAAAATAGAGTGCCGTCATCGCAGTGCCGGTCAGAGCGAGCCCCGCCCACAGTTTTCTCCTGACTCCTCCCGCCAACCGAAGGCCGAAACGTGGCCGGCGTGTGAAGACCAAAATGGCAAATGAGGCCGCCAGAAGAAGCTTGTAGGCAAACCAAGCGCCTATCGACATCTCCAGCCAGTACCGCAGCTCGTTCATGGTCGCCATCAGGGCGACGCAGCCGATGACAACGGAACCTGGCAGCAGCACCAGCCAGTCATGCTCGCGGACCACGCGGCGCAGGACAACCCAACCAAAGAAGGCCGGGCAAAGAAATACGACGGAGGCCTGGAAAAGATAGAGCAGCGAAGTCATTTATGGGCTCGAACTGGAACGCGGAAAATCAGGGCGCGCGTTGCCTTAGGATGGCAGGGTTCTCAAGTGAATTCTCCAAGAAGGTCGGGTCGTAGTTGGCATCGGCGGCGTGTGACCGCCCCAGAACTACAACCTTGCGGCCCTTCTCTTTCAAGTGCCTCGCATCGATGATCAGGAATGCGGTCTCTGTGCTGCCCGGGCACACGAGGGCGACTCCAGGGCGAGAGAGCGACTCAAGAAATCCTGCCTGCTTGGGATAAAATGCGTGAAACGACCCAAATATGTTTCGTTTGAACAGGTCGGCCGGGACGTATCGCGTGTTGGACCTGCGCGAATCACTGGATGACGTCAGTTCGATCCATGTGGCCCGATTGACATCGAGTGTCAGTTCGGTATCCGGGCCCCTTTCCCTCAGGCTGACAGCAGGGCCGCTTGGGGCAACAAAGCGGGCGAACAGCGGCACCAGCAGCATGACGGCGAGATAGGGAAGGACGCAGTAAAGCAAGCCGGGGGAATCGTCAGCGGCGTCATTGAGAACATTGGGCTCGGATCGACTTAAAATGGGAATGCTGGGCGCAAAGCGTCCCATCCAAGCCCGCCAACCCGCCAAGGAGAAGGCTGGAATCAGGAACATGACTGGCATGGTCGCAGCGTATATGCGCATCCTGTCCGCATCGGATGTCGGAAGAAATGGCACGGAAAGCACGATGCCGACGCCCGCGGCAAGAATCAAGGGAGACAGGCGATGCGAAACAGCCAGTGACCATAGCAAACCAAGTCCAGAGAGCGCCAGAAGCACGTATTCCGTGTTGGGATGCATGAAGAACGAAAACGGCCCGAGCGCGGCTTTGCTCCGGGTGAAAAAGTCCGACCAATTGCGCGCGGCGCCGCGCCATATCAAGGATGGATTCGCCCGTACTGCAGCGGCAATCCGACGGTCTATCTCAGTAACCCGCTCGGATCGGTCCATCTGGTTGTAATTCGGGATGTCGGCGGCCGGCTTCTCCCAGTTGCCGCCAAACACGATGCCGTACGCGATGTCATGGTAATTTGCCATCAGCTGGCCCCGCGGCGCTCCGAGCAATTTTAGGAAGCCAAAGCTCAAGATGAAGGCGGCGGCCACGCTCATGGTGGCTAGGACTAGCACACGGACGCGGCCCGGATGTTGCCAGCGCCAGGCCGCGGCGGCGACCAGCACGGGCAATATCAACATCGCACCCGCTCTGGCATTGAGCGCCAGGCTCAAAAGAAAAAGGCCCGGCCATAGACAGCGAACGGCGTTTGCGGCAAACGCACGCATGAGAAGAGCAACCCCCAAGGCGCCGAACGCCACCCCCGCTTGCTCGCTCAGCATTTGACCGAGATAGCGGCGGCAATAAACCAACAACATCCAAGTCCAGAGCGTTGCGGCAAGAAGACCCATGGTCCTTCGCACCTCTACGGCGGCCAGGCCTATCGCTGCTGCGCTGAATATGCCGGCAAGGGCGAGCGCGAGGGCGACGTTACCTCCAGCGATGCAAAGATGCCCGGCCAGATACGTGTCAGAGAGCGGGCGAGAGGCCCAAGCAGTCAGGTTTTGCCCCTCAACCAGCCGAGAGGCTTCCCGCAGGAAATTGTTCGCGTCGGAGTAGGGAATTATCCCGCCGACAACTATTCCGTCGGTAAGAAAGCTGCCTCGCAACTCCGCCAGGCCGGTAGTGAACCAGATGCATAGCCAACCGATGAGGAGGCAGTGGCGGAGTTGCGGCGTTGCGGCCAGCGCCAGGAAAACGCCAACAACCCCAACCGCGACGCCCCAGGGCCCGTGCAGCAAACTGAAGGCTGCTGGCATGCTGAGGCCGTGAGAGTAGAGAAAACAGCACCCTGCAGCTGAAGCAAGAAGCACCAACGCATTCAGGATCGTCGCATTGCGGCCGAATGCAGCGGCGCATCTCGCAGCGAACGACCCTGGGGCGGCAGTGGCGGATTTCACGTTTCGCGGGAACTGGTTTCGTGGGACGAGGGCCAACGCGCCTGGCTGTGCGAACCGCGGTTCAGCGGGAAGTGGCAAACGGGGGACCGCCTGGGGGTGCACTTAAGATATTTGATGCCGAAGGTTCTCATCTCAGGCTCCCATTGTTGACGATCACTTGGTGGTGGGATGATTCGCGCAAGTCTCCAAAAGAGCAATGAGCTGGAGCATCGAATCGCGCCTAAGCGGGGTGGGTGGCTCGGATTCAAAGAAGCGAACCGGGTCGAGGGCCGTTTGCTTGCCTGTCACCTTGCCGCCATCGCTGGTATCCACGATGCAGTTGGACGCCACAAAACCTCTGATCGCCGTGTTGACGTCGGCGGTCGTGGAGTCTCGGTCTATGACCAACAATTTGAGAGGGAAACGTTGGTTCACCCGCAGATAATATTCCCCGGAAACGGGAAAATGGAGGCGACGGGATCCCATTACGAAGGGCTTGATCGAATTGATATTCGGGCCGCTGCGGGTGGGTTGGAAGAAATCTATCGAGCTGACGTTATCTACGAGAGTCACGGTATCCCCGGCGCGGATCACGGGGAATCGGTTGATCCCAAAGGAATATGCGCCAGTCGCGCCCGAGTCGTAGGCCGCCAATGCCGGGCTGCGCGCAAGCAGGGTTTCGTCAACGGCTAGAAGCAGCCAACCGTCTGCGATGAACCGAAACCGCAAATCAACTGTTTGCGCGCGGCCCGGGTTTGATACGTGACTCCCGTCAACTGCATAAAAATGGAACTCGTGGGAGCCTGGGAGCAGTACGCAGTCGGCAGGCAGACTCGCGAGCAACGCGGCCTCTCCGGGATAGAGCCTGCCGAAGCCGCTCAGTCCGGCCCTGAAATCAGTCGCTCGCAACGTCAGCACGCCGCGCGGCGTCGAGTCCGGAACGAGTTTCAGCGCAATTCCTGGCAAATAGACAATTGAGCCATCGGTTCTGTTTTCCCGGTACGTGTCCTCCAGGGACCGAGTGGGCGGCAATACGCTGGGGCGAAACAGCAGCGGCAGGAGTGCGCACAGGATGACCACGGCCGACAGCAAACCCATTGATGCGCGGCCAAGGCCGGGACTTTCGCCCTTGGCCTGCAGACTCGGTTGGCCTCCGGCTAAAGCGGTGGGGGGAGAACTTGGGCCGATGCCCCGGGTGCGTATGGCCGACGCCGCGGCAAAAACTCCGAACGCGGCGGTGAAGGCGACCAGTGGCATCGTTGCGGCGTACGACCTCATATTGTCGGTGTCCCACGGAGGCAGCAGCGGCATGGATGCGAGCAAGCCGGCAAGCAGGGCGAAAAGCCACCATGCGCGCCGGTCGCGCCAGAGACTTAGCACGACCGCAATGGCGCCCGTTGCAAAGGCCAGGTGAAGGCTGATATTGAGCAATCTGGCGTTCACGAAGCCGAAGAGATAACCTTGACGGGCAAAGGCCATCAGCGAGCGCTCGCCGCCCATGAGAAGCGAAAACGGGTGTGCGCGCAGCTGAACCTCGACGGCGTGCCATACGGCAACGCGGTCATTGCCATAGCGATTCATGGCATCAGTCCAGGTGCCTCCGTAAACGAGGCTGTGGAGAACGTAGGCCGCGTTGCTGACAGCAGCTTCGGGGCTTGGATTGCCAACGACCTTCGCCGACAGCTTGTTAAGCAGGAAGGCTGCAAGGGCGGCGCCGGCCATGGCGCTCGGGAGGGCCCAGCGCCGGCGTTCCTTTTGCGGCCAAGCCAAGAATGCGCCGCCAATTAGGGCTGGTATTGTCAACATCGCGCCTGGCCTGGCGAAGAGAGCCAGCGTCAACGCAAAAGACGCCAGGATCCAGCAATGATCTCGGCCGATGCGCACGGCGCGACAACCCAACGCCAGCCCCAGATTGCCGAGAACCATGCCCAAGTGCTCGGATAGCGGCACCCCGATGAACCGCCGGAGGAAAAGAATGTCCACCAACAGCCAGACGGCACCGGCGCTCACTCCAAGAAGCAGCGACACTTCGGCCATGGCAAGCCATGCGGATGCGGCGCCTAAGAGCGTGATCAAAGCAAGGATCAGCCGATAATCGCCCTGCGTAGCTTTCCACAATACGGCCAACATCGAGGTCGCGAGCGCATGTTCATTGGCGCCATTTTGACCTTGGAAGCGTTCTCCGCCGGCCAGCAGTTGGGCGTTGAATAGGTAATCGGAGGCGTCCGAGAAGGGCAATAACCCCCCGACAAGCATCGTGTCAGAGGCGCCGGAGAACCAAAGCCACCACAATTGCAGGAGGAAGAACCCCGCGACGACGGTGAAGGACCATGCCGGATATTCGACGCCCCGAAGCCTAAGCGCGACGGCAGCCAGCACGCAAAACGCCAGAGGCAGGAGGATCCCGTAGTGCAGCTCCCTCCCCAACCGGGATGCAGAATCGGGAAACAGGCAGATCCAGCCGATGGCCGCCAATGCCACAAGAAGTCCCGCGATGTGCTCGAGCCAGAATGCAGGAGCGTGTTTATTCGCGGGCGAAGGGAATTCCGGGCGTTTCTGAGCCATTGCAGGACCAGTCTTGCTTCACCTAAAACCGGGCCACGGTCAATGGCAGGCCGCGCATTGAATGGTTGCCATGCAAGGATATCGGATTCAGGTGCAGCGCGGCCTGGTCCGGAGGAAAGGAGTCGGTCGCGCGCCGCAGACAAACAGACATGAATCAAGGTTCCTTCATGTCCCAAACGAAGCTTCGAGCATCTAAGCGGCAGACGGCATTTCTTATTAGAACACCGCCCCCAAATTGCGTCTGTGATGAACACAGGCAGATTGCGCCGGGTCGCAGCGCGTGATTGGGCGTTCAGCGCACCCCGTAGAGGTCGGCATACTTGAGGCCCGTCAGGCTCTGGACCAAGGCGGCCAAGCCATTGTGATCAAGCAACGTGTGACGAGATCTATCGGTTAGATAGAGCTGGAAATTCTGGTTAATCAGAAGGTCAAGGAGCTCGACCGGAGAGCGGCCGGCATGGCGGAGCCCCGCCGGAAAGAATTCGAGATAGATGGCGATGTGTGGACTTGCCGCGAGCGTCCGTTGCATCCCGCTAAGCACGTCCACCTCCCAACCCTGGACATCTATCTTCACCAGGTCGGGCCGAAGCATGGGCAGAAACTCATCGAGGCTGACCACGTCCACCGCCACCTCGGTGGGGAATTGTTTGCGGTCGGCGTTTCCAAGGGTGTTGGCTCCCGAGTTGAAGAACCTCCTGCGAAGGGCAAGGCGGCCGCTGCCGCTGCCGAGCGCCACGTTGTGCGCCTCGACATTGGCGCATCCATTTAGGGCGCAGTTCTTGGTCAGCAAGGCGACATGATGCGGGTCGGGTTCAAAGGCGATTACGCGGCCGGTGGGCCCGACCAGGCGGGAAAGCAGTACCGTGTAGAGGCCAAGATTCGCGCCGACATCAAGGACGGTCATCCCCGGGCGAACGATCCGCTGCAGCGAGTTCCGCTCCGAAGATCCAATCCAGCCTGCGCGGTGCAGGCGCAGGTAAAGCCATCTATCGAATGAGGCGGAAGCCATGAGCTGGCCCCAAACGCGATGCTCGCAATGCCATAGGGAGGAGCGGTTGAGCAGCTCGGCCACGCGTGCGAGTGATCTCCAAAGCATCTTCACGTCTTCCCGGAGGGAAGGGCTAGGCAATTCATGGCGCGGCCGGGCCCGATATAGCGGCGCAATGCTGCCGGATCGCTCGAGAGCGGACGGCCCGTTCGGGCCGCGATGAAGCTGTATCCAAGGTCGGCGATGAAGCGCACGTAATCGTCAAATTCCGAACGCCGGTCATCCTTGTAAAGGAACGGTGCCATCTCGATCAGGATGCGCGGCCGAAATCGCTCAATGCCGCGGCGAAATCCACGCAAGACCGGATATTCGTGGCCATCGACATCGATCTTCACGAAATCGAGGCTGCGCAGGTTCTCGGCCGCACAGAAATCGTCGGCGGTAATGGCGAGGGCATGGGCGAGTGTTTCCGGCTTCCCGAGATGATCCTGATCGAGGTCATCGTGGTCATGGGCAACCGGCCACCGAGCGGCCACTGAGGCAGGCAATACCTCGGTGCTGTCTGAAACAAGGAACCGCTGCTGGAAATTCACCCGGCATGCCAGTTCCGGATTGATCGACAGATTCAGGCGAATTTTAGCCGCCGCATAATCGGTGGGTTCAAAGGCAAATACGCGTCCCAAAGGGCCGACAAGTCTGGCGAAATGCAGCGTATGAGCGCCAATATTAGCCCCAATATCGAATACTACGTCTCCAGAGTGTATCATCGAGGAATAGGCCCGGAGCATGCTCCGTTCGTAAGCGCCTAGCAAATAGATGGATAGGTCTATGCCTTCATCAAGGTCGAGGTCCCAGTTGACGCCCATGCGATTGCAACGGGTGCGCATTGGCTGGCCGACGAGGCCTCGTGCCAGGCGCAGGGAGCCGTTCATCATCCGGGCAATGAACATCTTTTGCCTAATGCTAAGCATGAAATCGAAAGACGGTTGGATTAGCCTTGGGGGTACAGTCGTGTCGGTCCGTCGGCTTCAGCGAGGGCTGATGGCATTCCTTGGCCCAAGCAATGGGTCAAGGGCTGTTTGTTGGGCTGGGCCCTTTGAGGCGATCGTCGAGGGATTCATGCTCGATAGTAGGCGCGATACCAGTCGATGAAACGGCGAAGGCCGGTCTCGATGGGAGTATTGGGCTCGAAGCCGACATCACGGGTGAGGTCGGAGACATCTGCGGCGGTGGCAACGACGTCACTGGGCTGGACGGGCAACATGCGTTTCACCGCCTTCTTGCCCAAACACTCCTCGATCACCTCGATAAAACGGAGGAGTTCGACGGACGAATGGTTGCCAATGTTATAGAGGCGGTAGGGCGCGGGGCTGGTGGCCGAGTCGGGAGCCTCGCCTCGCCATTGCGGATTGGGGATTGCGGGCCTGGCCATTGCGCGCACCACGCCTTCAACGATGTCGTCGATGTACGTGAAATCGCGCTTCATATTGCCCTCGTTGTAAACGTCGATTGGTTTGCCCTCGAGAATCGATTTGGTGAAAAGAAAATACGCCATGTCCGGCCGGCCCCACGGACCATAGACCGTGAAAAAGCGCAGGCCCGTCGTTGGAAGCCTGTAGAGGTGGCTGTAGCTGTGCGCCATCAGCTCGTTGGCCTTCTTGGTCGCGCCGTAAAGGCTGACGGGATGGTCGACGTTCTGGTGGACGGAGAACGGCATGGCGCTGTTCAAGCCGTACACGGAGCTGGAGGAGGCGTAGACCAGGTGCTTCACGCCGCAATGGCGGCAGCCCTCGAGAATGTTGAGGAAGCCCAAGACATTGCTTTCGACGTAGAGGCGGGGGTGCGTAAGCGAATGGCGCACACCGGCCTGGGCGGCGAGGTGGATGACGTATTCGGGGCGCTCTTTTTCAAAAACGCCGGTTACGGCGCCCTGATCAGCGACATTTGCCCGGTGAAATGTGAAGCCGGGCTGTGCGGCAAGCAGGCGAAGGCGGGCCTCCTTGAGTGCCGGGTCATAATAGTCGTTGAGGTTGTCAAGGCCGTGCACGGTCTGGCCATCGCGCAAAAGGCGCTGTGCAACGTGAAAGCCGATGAAACCGGCGGCTCCGGTAACTAGAATCATGCGATTTGAGAATGTGGAGAGGGCGAAGCCAACAGTTCAAGATAACTTTGGGCGGTGCGCGCCCATGGATACTCGCGTTCCGCCCGCGCACGGGCTGATATCCCGAGTTCATCCCCAATATCCGGCCGGGTAAGGAGCGTTCGGACGCAATCGGAGAATCCAGCGGCATCGTCTAGCGGGAATAGCCATCCAGTGACCCGGTCGACGACGGCGGAGTCATTTCCCGGCACCCGGCTGGCGAGAACCGGGCGGCCGCAGGCCATCGCCTCCAGGACAACGTTTGGCATTCCCTCGTATAGGGAGGGATTGATGACAAGGTCAGCCGCTTGGTAATAGGCGCGGAGCTCGGCACGGTCCTTCCAGCCTTGAAATTGCACAACGTCGGTGAGCTGCAGCTCGTGGACCCTGGTGGAAAGGGCAGGGCGGAGCGGACCATCACCGACCAGGTCGAGCACAAACGACAGCCCGGCGGCACGGCGGATCTCAGCGAGCTGCTCGAGCAGCCAGAGCAGGTTCTTCTGCGCCTGAAACCGCCCGACGAAAAGCAGGCGTGGCTGCGGGTTCTTTGGGCGGGGCGGCGCGGCTGGCACGAAGAATGCCGTGTCGACGCCGTTGGGAATCATGTGCACAGCCACCGGATCGGCCTTCTCGGACATATCCATAAGACCTGGCGAGTTGGCGACCACGGCCCGGGCCGACCGCAGGATCTGGCGCCGAAATGGACTAAGGAAGCGATGAACCAAGGCCAGACCGGGTTCCGCGCCGGGTACATCGCCCCCGCGGAGCGAAACGACATAGGGGACGCCCGTCTTCCGGTGCGCCCACCAGGCCGCGGGGCCCGACGGGAATGAAAAAAAGGCGATTATGCCCTCGATGCGCTCCGAGCGGACAATTCGGCGCACGGCGCTCCCAGCGTGCACCATGAATGAAACCATTTCAGAGATCGTTGCGGATTCGCGTCGTCTCCGTCGTGAGGCCATGCGAATCACGCGAATGCCCCCGTCATCGCTTGTCCCGACGAGGTCGCCAAGGCCTGTGGTGAGGACGGTGGAGGGATGCCCCGCGGCGACAAGCGAGCGGGCGATAGCCTGCGCGGCGGTGGCAGCCCCAGCGCCCACGGGAGGGTATTCGTAGTTGATGAGCAGGGTTCTCAAGCGAAATCGGCTGCGGACTCGAGGGGCGCCTCTGTGCGCACTTGCAGGTGCGCGGCGATCAAGGTGCCGAACCGGCACAGCAAGGGAACAAAAATATGACTGGCGCTTCGGGAGACATCGGTCAGGCGCGCGACCACTGGCCGAGGAGCCAGGTGTTCCAGAGAAAGGCGCGCTGGTCGGTGCGGTTGGAGCGGTGCTCGGCGAGCCGTGCCTTGACGAAGGCGCCATTCAGGCATGGCAGGGGCGCATCATCCAGGCCGAGCTGGCCATTCTTGAACCAGGCGCCGATGGGCACGCCAAATCCCTGCTTCTTCCGATAAAGCACGTCCGTGGGAAGGACGGTCTCCAGCGCCTTTTTCAATATATACTTTGTCTGGCCATGCCGGTATTTCCATGCGGAAGGGATTCGGCGTGCGAAATTGACAAAATCAATATCGAGGAAAGGAGCGCGTACCTCCAAGCCATGCATCATGCTCGCCCGGTCGACTTTGACGAGGATGTCATCCTGGAGGTAGAGCTTGGTGAAGTATTGCAGCGTCCGGTCGACGACATCGGTTTGCGCGCAGCCTTCCCAGATTGCGATGGCCTCCGAGAAGATCTCCTCCAGGTCGGCGGGCTCGCTGAAAAGATCGCCAAGCTCCGAGGCGTCGAGTGACGCCGTCCAGACCGGAAGCCAGAGTCTAGGAGGATAGCTTAAGCCGCGGAGCGTGCGCTTCAACCGGAAATCGAAACTCATGTAGCTGTGCGAGACGGGCATCCTTGCCGCCAGCATGCAGATAGCTCGATGAACAGGCCGGGGGACAATCTTGGAGTAGAGCTCGGCCTTGCGCAGCGCGACAAAAGGGTCGTAACCAGCGAACAGCTCGTCGCCGGCATCGCCACCGAGCGCGACCTTCACTTGCGAGCGTGTGAACTGGCTTAGGAGATAGGTTGGCAACAGCGAACTGTCGCCCATCGGCTCGTCGAGCCTCCGCGCGATTGTCGGGAGCAATGAATGGGCCTTCGAAATCGAAAGCGTCTCGAGATGGTGGTCCGTTTTGAATAGCTGCGCGACCCGGCGCGAATAAACGGACTCGTCAAAGCTCGCCTCCTCGAAACCGATGCAGAACGTCTTCAGCCGGCCTGCGGGTACATGTCGCGACGCAAACGCGGTGACCGCGGACGAATCGATGCCCCCGCTAAGGAACACGCCGACCGGCACGTCTGCCACCAGACGGCGCCGCACGGCATCATCCAAGCGCGTTCGAAGCTCCTCGCCCCATGTGCCCTCGGGATCCGCAGGAATCTCGCTCCCGGTGAACGGCTCGAGGACAAAGTCCCAGTACTTCTCGACACGCGGCGCCAGCTCGGGCGACTCGATGTCGAGAATGAACGAGTGGCCCCCCGGCAGCTTGTAGACGTTCTCCAGGATCGTGTGTGGGGCGGGGATGTAGCCGTAGCCGAAATATTTCTTGAGCGCCCGGCGCGACAGCGCGGAACCGACGGCAGGGTGGGCGCGGAGGGCCGTCAGCTCGGAACCAAAAACGAATGCGCCATTCTGCGTGGAGTAGAAAAGGGGCTTCTTTCCGAAGCGGTCGCGGCTTCCGAAGAGGCAGCGGCGGACGCGGTCGTAGATGACGAAAGCCCACATGCCGTTGCACCGGCCGGGCAGTCCGGCACCCCATTCGCGATAGCCGTGGAGCAGCACCTCGGTGTCGGAGTGGTCCGTCTGAAACCTGTGGCCGCGGGCGACGAGCTGGGCGCGAAGCTCGGCAAAATTGTAAATCTCCCCGTTGAAAATGATGACAAGGTCGCCGTCGGCAGTGACCATCGGCTGGTGACCTCCGGCGATATCAAGGATGGAAAGGCGGCGGTGGCCGAGTTGAACGCCTCGGACGGGGTCGCCCCAATAGCCGCTGTCGTCTGGCCCGCGATGGGCGAGCGCATCGGTCATGCGCCTTAAGTCGGTTTCGTTCCCCGCGCCGACAAAGCCCGTTATGCCGCACATGGTAAGTCGGCCCACGCCATCGACGCCACGGCAACGCCCACTGCCAATGGTGCCGTGCAGGGCAATGGCTCGGACCGGTTTACGCGACTATTCACGCTCGGAAGAGATGCCCATTTCGGCGAGCAGACAAAGCAAAAAGGAAGGGTGGGCGGCCGAGGAGTGCCATGATCTATGAGGGGAAGCGGGTATCGCGCGACGGAAAGCTGCCGGTTGGCGCCAAGATTCAGGGGAGGCCGTCTTCAACGAAAAAATCGCCGTCTACCACGTTGTGCACTTGGCCGCGCAGGTGTATGCGCTCTCCGGGCGAAACTTCCCTTTGGCGGACGACGATGAAGCCCAAGCGCGTGCTTCCAGGAATGATGAACATGGGATTATGCGGCACCAGCCTGCGCAGGTAATCGGCCTGTTCGTGCCACATTATGCCATAGTATCCGAACCTCTGAAGAAAATCGCTTTGGCGGACGTCGGGCAGGTAAGTGCGGGCTGCGGTGTCCGGGACGATGCGGAGCAGGTTTCCCGGCTTTATCGTGATGGTCAGCTCCGCATGACCGTCAGTGCGGCGCAGTACCGGCGGATCCTGATGTGCAAACGCAAAACGCACGAGAACGGGCAGAAGATAGAGGCACAGTAGCATTGTTGCGGCCATGGACATCAAAAGGCCGGATGAAGTGGCGGGCGTTAGCCCCATCGTTGCGGCTTGCGGCCGAAGGCTATGCCAGAATCGGCCGATCACGGCGCAAAGCGCGGTTGCCCCGGAGCCGCTTACAATTGCAAAGAGCGGAATCGTTACGGCATAGGCGCGCATGTTATCCGAATCCCATGCCGGGGCGAACGGCAGTGACATGGCCACACCGACGGTAGCGCACAGGACCAAGCAGGAATCGCTGCGCCCGCGCACCCCATGTATCGCGAATGCAATGCCAAGCACGGCCAGGAATAGCAGGGCCCTCTCCAAGGCCTGATTCGGCACATAGCTGAAGGGCCCGTGGCGGTTCATGGAGAAATCCCCCCACGCGCGGATGGCCCCTGTCCAAGCAAGCGAGGGCTCCTTCCGAACATCCTCCCATACCATCTTGTAGGCCGCCACGGCCCGCCTTCCTTCCGGCATTTTCAACAACTCCGGATGCTGCTCGTAGGCCAATGTCCAGTTGCCGCCGTGGATCGTCCCGTACAGGACAATCCCGAGATTGGAAAACAAGACGCCTTCCTTTGTGCCCAGCACCCTGAAGACGCCGACATTCGCTTCCGCGGCGATCGCCATGCAGCAAACGGCCACGGCGGCAACGCGCAGCGAGCGCCACCCGTCGCCTCGCCAGTGCCAGATTATTGCGAGCACCAGGCACGGCAGGACAAAAAAGGCCCCGGGCCTAGCATTGAACGCGCTCACCAGGCAGATGCTCCCTAAACCCACCTCGAGGGTCCCGCGCCGCTCGAAACCGTCCAGGAGCAGGGCTAGCCCAAGCGCGCCAAATGTGATGCCGCAGCTTTCGCAGGCTGTGGAACCGAGAAACCGGCGATAGAACAGGAACAGCACGAAGAACGCTATCGCCGCCGCCCCTCCTCCGAATTGCCTTCGCGACTGGATCAAAAGCAGCGCAAAGGATGCTCCAGTAAAAAGACCAAGCAGCGAAACAGCGACCTGCAGATTGCCGCCGGAAAGCCACAACATAGCGGCCATATACGCGCCGGTCAGTGGTCGGCTGGAGCCCAACTGGGTAAGGTCCTTCCCCTCCGTCAGGCGCGCGCCCTCGATGACGTAATCGCGAGCATCCGAATTCGGCAAAAGACCGCCCACGACCGAGACTGTGGATGCGCCGCCGCCCCAAAGTTCGGCCAGTGCCAGCGAAAAGCCCACGAGCACCACGCACAGGGTTGTGACGCGCCGAAGACGCTGCGGACAGGAAAGCGCTCCGAAGGCGGCCATTGAGAATGCGAGGGGCCCAGCCAGGCCGCCGACCAAGGTTCCTCCGGCCTCAGTCAGCGCATTGCGGCCCGGCAGTGACAGGAGTCTGAAGGCCTCAGGCAGCTTGGCTCCCATTCTAAGAATCGAGACGCAGCCGAGAATGATTATCACGCCCGCCCCAAGTTCGAGCAGCCAAGCCTGTCGCTTTAAATCTCGGAAGGACATTACCTGGTCAAATTTGGGTTTGCTGCCGAAGAATATCAATAGTCGGTCTTGTCCGTAAAATGGGCCCGGTTGACAAGTCGGGCGGAGCGCACGGCAGTCTAATCAGAAACCATCGGGCTCCCGGTGGAAGGGTCTACTAAGCTGCGCCGCCATTGGATGATGCTTCACGAGCGCTTCCCTTGTCAGCAGCATCGGCGTTGCCTAATCGCGGCGGCGGCGAGAGCCGGAAAATATGATCAGGCCGTGTGTTGATGTTGCTCCAAAGGAGCGGCACAAGGGCAACCGACAGATAGAAAACGAATTGCGTCGGACAGCTGTAGCGATCGATGGCTGGCTCCAACAACGCGACGACAATACCGGCACCCAGTGCGACTAGTGAAAGCGCGAACAGCAAGAATGCGCCCAGGTGCCGTCCATGAGACTGAAACAGCAGCAGCCCGCTCATGGCAAAAATCGCGAAATAGCCCCAAACCCAGAGGCCGTTCAGAAAATATTTCCAGTGCTTCGCCTGCCAAGCGATATGGGGCCGAGTCAAATAATGCTGCGCGAGGACCACTTCATGGGCCCCGCCGGCGGCCACGATTTGAATCGCTGGCGGAAGGGGAGGGATGACGGGTCCCAATTCCCCCGGTATATTCTGATATTCGGGCTTCCCGGTGATGAACTCGTCCGTGACCCTTTCCTTGAGGGCAGAGTAAAACTCATATCGGGAATGGATATTCCTGAAGAAGAAGCACACAAAATTCGTCCAGACATACTTGGCATAGAAGACCGGGTGCTTCCGGATGGCCATCAGCGACACCTCCCTGATGTACGGCCGATAGAAAAGGTAGCCCCGGCTGCCAAAGGCGCTTCCGGACCCCCAGCCTGAGACCCAAACGAGGCTATTGTACTGCTTCTGAAACAAGGGGGCCAACGAGTATGGGTCCCAGGAGGTCCGCAAAGTGGCGAAGTCAACTCTCGTTACGCCTGCCTTCTCGTATGAAGCTGGGAGATCCCCCAGCGCCTTGTTTATGTATTCGGGGAAACTGGGATCGGGCTCCCAGTACAAGGCGGTCGCGCCCGCCAGATTTGCTTCGACAAACGGGCTGACGACGAAGTGCCCCAGCGTGGCAAAGTTATACGAGCAGACGACCAGAAGGATCGCCGGAAAGGGAGTGAGGAAGCGGAGAATGTCTCCGGTGGAATAGCGGTTCCAAAGGAGGAATGCCAAGACGATGACATATATGACAGCGAAGTATATCCCCGCGGGCCGGACCAGGATCGTGAGCGCCATGAATACCGACGCGAGCGTGAAGCAAACTTTTCTGGATCCGGCGAACGCGAGAAAGAGGAAAGCTACCGCGAGGATAATGGTGTTCGAGTAAAGGCTCTCACTTACTATGCCCGTGTCGTATACCAGGTTCTGTGAGCCGCCGACGACGGCGGCCATGGCAACCGCAGCGGGCAGCGCGAGGAGGCGCCGAAGCCGGTAGACGGCGTAGACGAGACATAGGGCCGAGGCGAGGGACAGAATGTTCTGGAAGACGACGGCGGCCAGCCAAGGGTCGGGCAGAAAAGTGAAAGGCCAGAGGAATAGCGGATAGCCTGGCATCCGCATTATAAACTGCGTCCACCCGGGGCTCTTGAGCGCGGCTACCAGACTCAGGTAGGAGACCGAGTCTACCGAGATGCCGACCACGGGGTAATACAGAAAAAACGGAAGGCGCGTGATCAGGAAGATAAAGACCACGAACGCCGCGGGAAGGCAGAATGGAGGATCAGGGAACTTGCCGCGGCGCCAAACAAACGCTCCAAGAACCAGGAGCGCGCCGGCATAGACGGCAAATGCGACGGTACTCCCCACCGTTACGGGATAGCGAATCGCGTAGGTTTTTCCGTTGCGGTCGGGTGCGCTGTTGTCGGAGGCGGAAAAATAGACGAGGTCGCTCCAGAACGAAAAACGGCCGGCGCCCAGTTTGCGAATGTCCTCGTGGCTTGCGCCGGGCTCACCGTGCAGCGGCACGCCATTCTCCAGGACGGTCGCGGGGGGAAACTCGGCTTCGCTGATTTCCGGATGGAAAGTGTGGGCTTTGAACGCAAATCCGCTTTCATTATGAATGTCTGCCAGCAGGTCCGTCTTCCATCCGAGCGGAAGGAGCCCCTCGCGGTTTGCGTAGACCGCGCAGGAGAGGAAGAATAGGAAGGCCGGAAACGCCGGTATGCCGTGGAGGCGGGAGTTGAGAAGAAAGGCGGCCAGACGTCCGATTGCCTGCCGCAGGCTGGGTGCCTTGCTGGCATACCAGGCGGACGAACCAAGAAGGACGAGCGTGTCTGCATAGATCACGAGGGCGACGGCAGCGGGTACTGTCCTCGGATAGCGGATCGCGTAGGATCGCCCGTTGGTGTCGGGCGCGCTGTTGTCGGAGGCGGAAAAGTAGACAAGGCGGCCCCAGAACGAATAGGAGCCGCTGCCCTGGTTGCGAATCTCCTCATGGCTCGCGTCTCCGGCAGTCAGTGGACGGCCATTCTCCAAGACGACGCCAGGGGAGGGCCTTTCCTCTGCGCTTAGTTCCGGGTGGCGGGTAGAAGCTCTAAACGCGAATCCGGTTTCATGCGAAATGGATGTCAGGGCGTCTGTCCTCCAGCCGAGCGAAGGCGTCCCTTGCCGGTTTGAGCTGGCGGCATACGACAGCGCGAGGAAGAATGCCGAGAGGCCTAGAAGAGCAGAGAAGACGGGCCCAGGCGTTGTGGCCAACGCGCGCCCAATCGGCTCCCGTAACTCAGGCGCCCTGATGGCAAGCCGAATGGCCCATCCAAGAAGGAGAATCGTGCCGGCGTAGAGCGCGAACGCAAAGGGGTCGGTTACATATCGGGGATACCGAATCTCGTAGGTTCGCCCGTTTGTGGCTGGGGAGCTGTTGTCGGAGGTGGAAAAATGGATGTATCTTCCCCAAAAAGAGGTGCGGCCTTTCCCGATCTTGCGGATGTCGGCATGCTTGGCCCCGGCCAGCCTCGAGAGGGGCACGCCGTTCTCCAGAACCACCCCCAGGGAAGGATCCAATTCCTCGCTCAACTCCGGATGATGCGTGGGGGCAATGTATGCGAATCCGCCGTCGGAGCGGATATGTCCCAGTTTGGCCGTCGTCCAGCCGAGCGAAAACATTCCCTCGCGGCTCCCATATACGAAGCAGGACAGGACGAACAAGGTGGCCGAAAGCGCAATCAGGACCGAAAAGGTCCTTCTTGGCTGTTTACGCGGGAACACGGTCACAGAAGCCTTTCGTGGGCCCTGGAGCAGCGGGAGGCTTCAGCATGCGGCAAGAAGGTATGGGGAAGCGCGCGGCCGGCTGCCGTGCCCGACCACCGCAATTCACGGCGGATGCGATGCCCGTAGTGGCGGCAAATCGGAGGAGATGCGATCGGGAAAAGATTGCGCCATGAAAACGGCCAGCTTTCGCGATGCGAGAAAATTGAGCGAGCGAGCCTGGCAACGTGGAGACAGCCCGGGATTTCGCGGGATGCGGTTGACGGTTCGGGTGTTTTCCATTCGGGTACGACTGCCTTTCGCGCACATGGCCCTCAACAACCCAGACCGCCAGGATGCCGGCAACGGTAGCCGCGGTGTCACATTCATCGTGCCGTGCTTCAACGAGGAGCCCGGGGTGCTTTTGAGGACGGCGGCCCGCCTGCGGGACGCCGCTTCCGCGGCCAAGTGGGCGCACGAAATCATTGTCGTGGACGATGGCTCGACCCGCTTTGCCTATGACGAGGCGGCCCTCGGCGGTGCCCGGTTGGTCCGGCACAAGGAGAACCACGGGTATGGCACTTCGCTGTCGACGGGCCTGCGCTACGCGAAGTTCCCGTGGATTGGGATCATTGACGCGGATGGCACCTATCCGGCCGAGAAATTCGCCGATATGCTTCACCTCACGCACGAATACCAGATGGTCATCGGTGCGCGTGGCTGGGACGACATACCCTGGCTGCGGCGCCTTCCGAAACGATGCCTGACACGGCTCGCGAGCTTCCTGGCCGACCATCCAATCCCGGACCTCAACTCGGGCATGCGGGTTTTCCACCGCGAGATTTACGATGACCACCGGCGCCTCTATCCGGACCGCTTTTCGTTCAGCTCCACGCTGACGATGGTGAGCCTGACGAGCGGATATGAGACGTGCTTCGTCAAAATCGACTATCTCGAGCGGGTCGGCCGATCGACTATCCATCCGCTGAAGGATCCGGTCCGTTTCGCCTATCAGTTGATGCGGCTTTCGCTGTATTTCCGGCCGCTGCGCTTCTTCATCCCGCTTAGCGGGATGATCGGGGTGCTGGCGGTGGCGCGCGGGCTTAGGGATCTCGTGCTTAACAACCATTTCGGTGGGCTTACCTTGGTCCTGTTCTTCATGGCGTTTCAGGTGTTTTTCTTCGGCCTCATTGCTGAGATCATCAACAAGAAGTGAGGCGCATCAGGGGCGCGGCTTGGTCCCTGCTATCCGCCGGACCGATGCTCGGCTGTCTGCGCCGGCCGTGCGCGCGGAGAAAGTTCTCTGCCGATGAGCGCGAAAGGAGAGCCACCTTCGCAGGCCAGTGCCAGTGAGCTCCCGCTGACGATGAGCTCGGCGATGGCCTCCCTCGGCCGGTATCACGAGTACCTCTGGTCATTCGTGCAACCGTGGTTGGGGCAGCGCGTGTTGGAAGTCGGCGTCGGCTTTGGCCAGTACACCAGGCGAATGCTGGCAGAGAAGCGCCGCGTGCTCGGCTGCGACCTCGACACCGGACACCTGGAGACGCTCAGGATGTCGAGCCCGTCACCATCGTTGGAAACACAACACCTCGACCTCGAGGAGCCCGAGACGTCCCGGGCGGCTAGCGCGGCTTTTCTGCCCGACACGGTTATCCTGCTCAACGTGCTTGAGCACATCCGCGCAGATGAGAAGGCTCTCACCTTCCTGCGCGAGGTCGCCGCCCCAGGCGGGCGCATCGTCGTCATCGTGCCTGCCCTCGCTGTGCTGTACAACGGCCTGGATCGCGAGGCCGGCCACCAGCGGCGCTATTCCCACGCGTCCCTCTCGCGGGCATTGGGGGCGGCCGGATGGGCCGTGGTGACGGCGCGCTACATCAACCTGCCGGGCATCCCGGGATGGCTAGTCGCGGGCTGGCTGAGCCGGGCGAGCCGGTCGGCGACCGAACTCAACGCGCCGTCCACGAATTGGCTGCTCCGGTTCTACGACCGCTTCTTCGTGGGCCTTTCGCGTCTGACGGATCCGCTGGCGGCAAGGGTCGCCGGGTTGAGCGTGCTGGCCGTTGCGCGAAAGGCGTGACCGCTTCGCAGCGGACGCCGCACGGGGGGGGCTTGGGGGGAATGGCCGCGAGCGGATGTCGGCGGGCTCAGGCGACGCGGTCCGTGGAGCGGCGTGCAGGACCTGCGACATTGTCACGCGCGGCGATGACGTAGGTCGGCTTGCCCTGTGACTCGTGGTAGGTGCGGATGCTGAGCTCGGCAAGAAGGCCGAGGAGGAAGCATATGACTCCCGTGAAGAACATCGTGACGGCAATCAGCGGCAGCGGCGTCTCGATGAATGACTTGTGGCCAAAGAACTTGTAAATAACCGCCGCGAGGCCGGCCACCCCGCTTATGAACCAGCTGAAGAGCCCGCAGGTGCCGAAGACATACATGGGCCTCTGGGCGAAACGGTGAAGGAAAAGGACAACGCTCAGGTCGAGGATGACTTTGACAACCCGCTCGAGGCCATATTTCGAGACTCCGTGCACGCGCGGGTGGTGCAGCACGGGAACCTCGGCGATTCGGGCGCCATTCCAGTAGGCGTAGACGGGGATGAAGCGGTGCATCTCGCCGTAGAGCGCGATGCCCTCGAGCACGTCGCGGCGGTAGGCCTTGAGCGAGCAGCCGTAGTCATGCAGGTGCACGCCGCTGGCGTGTGAAATGAGGCCGTTGGCAACTCGGCTCATGAAGTTGCGCCGGATCGGGTGGTCCTGGCGGTCCTTGCGCCATCCGGAGACGAGGTCGAATCCCTCGCCGAGCTTGGCGACCACCTTTCCGATGTCGGCCGGGTCGTTCTGCAGGTCCCCGTCCATCGCGACGATGATCTCGCCGCGGGCGTGGGTGAACCCGGCCTGCATGGCGGCCGTCTGGCCGTAGTTGCGGCGGAAATGGATGGCTTTGAGGTGGCGGTCGGCGGCGCAGGCCTCGTGCAGGCGCGCAGCCGTCGCGTCGGTGCTCCCGTCATTGATGAACAGCACCTCATACTCTCTCCCGAGGGTTCCCAGGGCTTCGGTGAGTTTGCTGACGAGGATGGGGACGTTCGACTCCTCGTTGCGCAGCGGAATGACGACGGAAATCATTTGGTCAGGGATAAATCGTTGATAAAGAATGAGACGCCGGGACCGGCAAGCAAATCTTCATCGCGACGCTTTCTTTCCAATGCTAATGAGCATCTTACCACTTCGCATGCTGAGGCATCCGTGCTTGACTGGGCGTGGGAGGGGCAATCGAGCCCTTGGAAACCGAGCGGCCGGAACGGGCGTCACCAGTCGAGTCGTTCAGCCGAGAGAAGTTGTCCAAGGAACCGGGGACCGGTGCTGGAGCCGCCGATCAGGTTGATGCCAGCGGTAATGGAGGTTGGGGAAGCGTCGTTGGCGTATGCTCCATCTTCCAGCACGACAACGCCGTCCAACTTGATGCGCAGTTCCGACTTATGGCTGTTGCGCTGGCTCTGGGAGGCATTCGCCCATTGCGGATCATTTAGCGGCGGATAAAGACCGCCGTGTTCAATTTCAACCTGATGTTCGAGGTTGAGGTCTATGGTCACCATAGGCGACGTCTGGCCGCCAAAGCCCCAGCAATCATGGCTGAATGCCACCTTGCCTTGGCTGGGATAGAACGCGTATATAAAGTCTCCCTTGCCGGCCACGCCGCTGACGAGCAGCGGGTCGTGGTACCCATGGGGAGCTTCGGCAGGGAAGGTGACTCTCAAACGCCACGGCCCGTAATGGAGGCGGTTGCGCGCACTCGAAGTCAGCGTAGCCGCCGAGGCGGGCACTGGAATGGCCTCGGTGATGAAGCCGTTAAACGGCATCAGCGTGGGGCCCGCCTCGCCAGCCGGGCGGCCGGCGCGGGCAATGGACGGAGAGTTTATAATACCGGCGGTCGAACCGGAGAGAACCAAGTCGTCGTCCAGGCGAACCTCAAAACGCGATCGTTGGTCGGCCCGGGCGTTCACCAACCAGGATCCGATGGTGAGCAGGAGTCGATGTGGACCGTTGGACGGGGATGGTAACGGCGAACCCACTCGGTCCGGCTGGCCGCTTGTCTTGAGGACAAAGGCGATCCTCGACTCCGGAAGGTGTCTGATGACCAGCATGGTGCTTCGGCGTTCTGGGTCCGAAGCCGAGAAGAAAACCTCTTCGCTCCCGGGAGCCCGCGCGCGCATCGCATAGAACGAGAAGTCGATCGGGTTTGTCATCCAGCTCCTGTGCAGGGGGGGCGCCGGCGGGAGAAGAGGAAGGCTCTGGGTTGAAAGGATCCTTCCCGAGAAGGCGGGACCACTGACTCCAGGCGAGAGGGTGTTGCGGCCGGGCAGGGCCTTCACCCCATGGGAAGAGCCGAAATCAAGCATGGTGTGGTAGACAGGTTCATCATCGAAGTGGACGTCGACCTGTCCCAAGGTTTCCTGCACGGCGGCTTCGGGCCACCGATCATAGGCTGGGTGCGATTCGGGAGGCGCCAGGGCCCCAAGCCGGATTTCAATCACGTGGGCCGCGGAATAGTCCGTTGGAATCGCTTCAGACAGCCAGTGGGTGGTTCCGGTCTGGAAAACCCCCAGGCGGATATGCTTTGCATCAGCGTAGTGCACAAAAACCAACTCACCGCCGAGGGGTTTGGATGGAACGCTCAGGATTGGTTCATAGGCACCGGCCCGGTCCTTGGGGAATTGCACGACGACGCGCTGCCCGCCCGACGGTGGCGCGTGCAGGGCGTCCCAGGCGAAAACAGGGCTGTTCATGAAGCGAGCAAGCGGCCTTAGCAGGTGAATCCGGGTTGGTCGGCTGACGCTCCACGATTGAATCTGGAGCAGGCTGCCGACGAGTGCGCTCACGACGAGCAGCACCGCAAGGATCGATCGGCAGGCCAGGCGCCTGCCATATCGATGATCAAGCGCGAGGGCGCACACCCCACCGGCCAGAACGATTCCTGGCAGGAAATCGATCATGTAACGAAGAACGGCGACGGAGAAAAGGCACGCTGCGACGAAGCTGAGCACGCAGCCGAGCGCGAGTCCCCGAAGCCAGCCCTGCAGCTCCCTGCCAACTTTTACGAAGACGAGCCCGAATGCGAGCCAGGCAACCGGAAGCGCACTAATGATGCCGAACGTGTCTTCCGGGCCCAGTGTCGAAAAAGGGAAGTACCTGTTTAGCGGGATTGGATTCCACCCGTAAACCTTCCAGTTGATCGCGAGATTCTTGACCCCCCAATAGATCCCCCCCGGCCCGGAGCCCATCAATGCATACTTTATGCCGAATTCGAGAGGGTTATCAAAACGCTTGAAATTCAACCACAGGAGGCAGATGGCCGCCAAGAGGATCGGTGCGATCGCAGCCGAAGCGATCTTCCAGCCTTCGCCGGGCCGCGATTTGATCGCTGCCGGCAGCACAAGAAGGAAGGCCGGTGCCCACAGCCAATAATTCGGGCGGGCTCCCAAGGCGAACGCTACCGCGAATCCGCACGCGAGACCCCACTGGACGGCTCGCCTTGGATTAAGTGCACCAAGCAGCGCGGCCCACCAGGCGATGCCGTAACAGGCCGCTGCACAGGAAATAGGGACACCGTATACATGGTTGTTGGCGGCTACGGTCGGAAGCAGAGAACAGGTTTCCAGGCATAGCACGGCAAGGACTGCCGTGGAATATCCGGCCAGCGGGAAATATAAGCGGCGGATCGCGAGGATGATCCAAGCGAGGGCCGCGATGCAGATGACCCCAAAGAAGGCCACCGCGAGCGATTCGCTGGGCCACCAGCCAGTGGCCACCTTAAACGGCGCAAAGAAGAGAACGCACGGCGACAGCCCCCAATAGAGATAATACTTCCCCCGATACAGGCTGATGTCATGCCAACGGTAGGGTTGATTAAGAGCGGGATCGTAGGGATCGGAGAGTGATAATAGCTCAGGCTGCGGCAGGATCTTTAAGGACAACTGGCCCGATAACAGGGCATCGGTCGCATAGGTGTAGTAATTCTGCGGAATCCTTGTGAAAAGACGGCCGTTTGCCGCTTCCCTCGCCAAGGAGAACTGGAAGATTGCGAAGAGGACAACGGCAACCATCCAGATCATCCAGTCGCGCCTAGCCGGCGGTTGGGTCAAAAGGTTGGCCTCAGTAAATGGCATCAGGGGTGATGAATCTCGACGGACGCGGGCGAATCCTCGTTTTGGACCGGCCTCAGGTTCGGTCTGGATTGGTGGGTGAAGCTGATACGACTGCCGCTGGTTGTCCATCCCTGGCGAAGTAAGGGACACGGTTCGGCCCGATGGGCCGCGGCCGGGATGTCCCGATACTTTCCGGTGCTGGGAGCCTCGCGCCAAAAGCAGCGATAAAGATCGCGAAACCTGCCTAAGTCTCCCGACGACCGGCCCCATTGACCGACAGCCATCCGGAAGTTGGTGCCAATAATGTTTTGGGCACGAGCTTGCAGTGCACGGCCATCGTTCATTTCAATTGATGCCCGCTTTCGCCTACCATGCCTCTTACCACGTTTGTGATGTCGGTCCATCAAGCCGCGTGCCCCCCTCAGTACGCAATGGCGAGCGTGAAGACGGATGTTATTCGCAACATGTGGCTTATGGTGGCGAGTGGTGGGCCGACCAACGCGACCGGACACGTGGCCGAGGAAGGAGGGCGATGCGATCCGCGCATGCGTTCTTCGGACCTCGAGCGAAATGCCGGCCGGGCAATTACGAGTGACCGGGGGGGGGGTGACCCACAATCGCCGCTACCGGGCATTTTGAGCGCGGATGATCCGGCGCTGCCGGACCATCTCAAGGCCCAGGTTGAGAGTCTTCCGAGGGAAGTGGATGTCGGCGTCCCGGGCTCGGTGGCATATTTCGCAAATCCAGGGAAACGGTCTTTGCCCGCGTTCGGGGAGTTGCCGACATGACGGGAGGGAACTCACGAAGATTGGTGCTGGTGACCTCGTGCCTTGGCGGTGGCGGAGCCGAGCGGATCGTGGCGACAATGGCGGCATATTGGGCGCATGCCGGCCACGAGGTTCATGTGGTGGCCCTGCGCGCCGACGAGAAGGGGCCGGCCTACACCTTTCCGGCGACAGTGCGGATTCACCGCCTGCGGTTGATCGTGGAGCACAACGCCGTCTTTGATATCCGCCACATCGGACGCCTGTGGCGGTTGCGCCGCCTGCTGGTCGGCATTCGCCCCGCGCTCGTCCTGTCGTTCATTGACAAGCTCAACGTGGCGGTGCTCCTGTCTCTGGCGGGCACCCGTATCCCGGTCGTGGCGACCGAGCACCTGGTCCCGTGGATGAATCCGCTTGGCCCGGTGTGGGAACGCCTGCGTGCGGCGGTTTATCCGCGGGCACGGGCCGTGGTCAGCCCGACCCAGGCCATGAGCGACTGGTTCAAGGCGCACTATGCCGGGAATTTTTTGACGATGCCCTCTCCCGGGCACTACGAAATTGCTCCGGTGACGACGGAGAATCACTTGCCGGTGATCTTCTCGGCCGGCCGGCTGGCGCGCGAAAAGGGATATGATCTCCTGCTTTCCGCCTTCGCCGATGTTTCGGCGAAAAGGAAGGGGTGGCGGCTGGAGATAGCAGGGGAGGGCCCCGAGATGAGTGCGCTTACCGAGCAGATCGAGGCGTTGGGCCTTCAGTCGCAGGTTAGCCTGCTCGGCCATGTGTCCGACGTAGCGGCGCGAATGAGGTCGGCGGAACTCTTCGTGCTGTCGTCGCGCCAGGAGGCCTATCCGATGGTGCTGTGCGAGGCCATGGCCGCGGGGATGGCGATCATCGCAACGGACTGCCCGGCGGGGCCGAGGGAAATCATCGAAGACGGGAAAGATGGGCTGCTGGTGCCTCCGGAGGTCCCTGCCGCGCTCGGTTCCGCGATCATCCAGCTCATCGACGACGCGCCCCGGAGGCGGCGCCTCGGGGCCGCTGCCCGGATGAAGGCGCCGCAGCTGGCCGCCGCGCATGCGATGCTTGCCTGGGATCAATTGCTGACGAGCATGGACGGCAGGCGCGCATGAAAATCGCCTACGTGATCGACAGCCTTGCGCTCAGCGGCGCGCAAAAGCACCTCGTGCAGCTGGTGCAGGGAATGCGGACGCGGGGGCACGAGGCCGTCGTCTATTGCCTGAACGACAAGGTGCATCCGACGCGTCGCGCCGGGCTCATTGCGGCCGACGCGCGTGTGCGCGTGATCGGAAAGGCCCGGGTGGCATGCGGCGCTGCGGTCGTCCAGCTGGCCGCCGCAATGCGTCGCGAACAGACGGCCGTCGTCGTCACGGTCTTGTTTGTCAGCGACGTCGTGGGGCGGCTCGCAGGGCGGCTGGCCGGCGTGCCGGTGGTCACATGCCTGCAAGCGCGCAACGTCAACTTCCAAGGCTGGCGCAAGGCGCTGCTGCGGGTGACCGCGGGGCTCAATTCATATACGATCTCAAACAGCCGCGCGGCCATAGCCTTCGCTGCGGAGCACGAAGGTGCCGACCCGGCGCGCTGCTATTATGTGCCCAATGCCATCCAGGTTCCTGCCGGTCTCCTCCCGGCTCCCGACTGGGGAAGCTGTGGCTGGCCCGAGCTCGTCGGCCAGCGCGTCATCGGCTCGGTCGGGCGCCTTGTCTCGCAGAAGGGCTACGATATCCTGCTGGCTGCATTTGCCCGCCTTGCCGCTTCGCACGGTGATGTGTCGTTATTGGTGGTGGGTTCAGGGCCGGCGGCGGCCCTAAACGCCGAGGCGAAGGTGCTGGGGCTCAACGGCCGGGTCGTCTTTGCGGGCGAGCGGGCCGACGTGCCGGCCTTGCTGCCCGGCCTGACGCTTTACGTTCAGCCTTCACGTTTCGAAGGCATGCCCAACGCCCTCATGGAGGCAATGGCCGCCGGGCTTCCGGTGGTGGCCTCGGCGGTGGATGGGATCACCGAACTGATCAACGACGGGGTTGATGGCTGGCTCGTGCCCCCGGGAGACGCAGCCACGCTTGCAGCGGTACTTACGAGGATACTCGACGATGCCCCTGGCAGCGGGAAAATGGGGATGCAGGCGCGGCGGACGGCAATCGAGAGGTTTTCGCTGGAGCGAATGATCGAGGCCTACGAGGAGATCCTTGGCCGGGCGTGCTCCAGGCGTTCGTGAGCCCCTAGCGCTCCTTCCCATGGCCAGAGTCCTTCTCACCGGCGGCGCTGGTTTTGTGGGCAGCCACACGGCGGAAGCCCTGCTCGCCGCGGGCCATGAGGTCGCCGGGATCGACAACCTGCGCACCGGTTGCGTGGAGAACCTGAGCTCATTCGCCGGGCACCCCGGCTGGCGGTTCTTCCGGCAGGACATCCTCGATGCCGAGAACTTCAATCGGGTAGTGCGCGAAGTGGCCCCGGATGTCGTCCTTCATTTCGCAGGTCTAGTGAGCGTGCCGGAAAGCATCGCGAACCCCGGGCTCAATTCCGAAATGAACGTGCGGGCGGTGCATGTCATGATCGACGCCGCGGTCATGGCCGGAGTGCGCCGAGTCATTTTCGCCTCATCGGCGGCGGTGTATGGTGATTCAACCGCCGTGCCACTGGACGAGCATTCGCCGACCCGGCCGGTAAGTCCTTATGGCGAGGCGAAGCTGGCGGGTGAGGCCCTGGTTCTTGGACGGGGCAGGACCCTGGGATTTGAGCCGGTGTGCCTGCGCTACTTCAACATCTATGGCCCGCGCCAGCACCGAGACTCGCCCTACAGTGGCGTCGTCTCACGCTTCCTCGATCGGTTGCGGGCAGGCCAGCCGCTGGTGATATTCGGCGACGGCCGGCAGACCCGCGATTTCATCCATGTCCGCGACGTGGCGCGCGCCAATGTGGTCGCAGCTTGCGACCCGGGGCCGCTGGCCGGGATTTTCAATATCTGTTCGGGCAGCGAGGTCGCGGTAAACGACCTTGCCGCGGCCTTGCAGCGGCAGTTCCTGTCGCGCCTCGATCCTATCTTTGAGCCCGGGCGGTCGGGAGACGTCAAGAGGTCCGCTGGAAATCCGACCCGGGCCCGAGAGATATTGGGGTTCTCCGCCCGCATCGCATTGGCAGCCGGGTTGAGCGAATTTGAAGGAAATTCGGTTGCGCCGTGAGTCACGGCGGCGAGTCCAGCTGCGCACTTGTCCCCACGAAAAAACAGCAGCGGACGAATGATTCGGATTCACGAAACTTGGGATGATCCGCTTGTGCTGCGCCAGGGCGTCGAGCCGGCGGCCCTCATGGATGCAGGTTAACTGGTGCATTGGCCGCGGGCCTCGTCGAAATCGGCAAATTATGCTACTCCATTGGAAGGAATCATGGTGGACGCTCATCAATCCCATCGCGAGCAGGCGCCGGTTGCATCGCCAGCGCCCAGTGTTTCGATAGTAATGCCCGCATATCAGGCCGCCGGCACGATCGCCCGTGCGGTGGCCAGCGTGCTCGCCCAGACTTTGGCGGACTGGGAGCTCATTGTGGTGGATGACGGTTCAAGCGATGCCACAACCGCCGCGGTGCATGCGGCCGCCAAGGGTGACCCCCGTGTTTTCGTGAGGCGATTGAGCAAGAACATCGGCGCGGCGGCAGCTTTGAATATCGGATGGCGCAGCAGCCGGGCGGAATTGGTCGCCATACTTGACGCTGATGACATCGCCTTACCCGAGAGGCTGGCGCAGCAGCGGAAGTCTCTGGAGGGGCAACCGAACATCAGTGCGTTGGGCGCAGCCGCCCATTTTGTGGATTCGCGCGGGAAACTTTTGCGGACGGTCATACAGCCACCCGATCACTCGGCCTTGCAGCGGCGGCGCTGGTATCGAAACCCGTTCATTCATTCCACGGTGATGATGCGGAGGACATTCTTGAAAGCGACGGGCGGCTATGCAGATGGATTGCCACTGATCTATGATTATGACCTATGGATGCGCGGCTTTTTTCTTGGCGGTTTTGAGTATGCGAACCTGCCAGAGCCTCTGGTCCTTTACACGACGCAGCCCATTCAGCGTTGGGCAATGGTTCGAGCGGGTGCCCGGGTGCGGCTGCGCGCGGGCGCCCGGGAAGGACGGCTGCTAAGGGCGTGCTGGGCCGCCACGCGCGTCCTAACGGAAGGCGCGGTCGAGCAGACCGGAATCTTCTCCTGGCTGCATCGCCGGCCTTGAAGCACGGCGGCAATTGCTGTACCACTCGAACGTGCTTGTATTGAGAAAGTTGAGCCGCACTTCCTGACCACGATAATTGATTCTCCCTCATGCTGCTCTATCAGAAAGAATCGTGGTGGTCACTCGTGAGCCCACTCAACCTGGTGCGCAAGCTATACCGCCAAAGAAACCTCCTGCGGCAGTTTACCTGGAGGAATATCGAGATCCAGCACAAGGGCAGCACGCTGGGGCTGTTCTGGTCGGTGTTGAGCCCGCTGCTCCTGTTCGCCGTCTACGCCTTTGTCTTTGTCGTGATCTTTAACGGCCGTTTTGGTGTCGTGCCGACGGAAACGCGGGTGGACTACGCCATCGGGCTGTTTCTCGGACTGGCACTGCTCCAGCTTTTCCAGGAGGCGCTGACGGTCTCACCGCTGTCGGTCGTGCAAAACCCGAACTATGTTAAAAAGGTGGTTTTCCCGGTCGAGATCCTGCCGGTCGCCGCTTTCGGGGCCGCCCTTTTCCGCTGCCTCGTTTCGCTGGGACTGGTCATGGTCGCCTGCGTGTTCTGGGGGCCGGGCTTGAGTTCAACCGCGTGGTGGCTGCCATTCATTGTGGTAATGCTCGGTCTTCTGTCCCTGGGCATTGGCTGGATCCTGGCTGCCCTGGGGGTATTCGTGCGCGACCTGGTGCCGTTGATGCAGTTCTTCTCGATATTGCTGATGTTCATTAGCGCGGTCTTCTACTCTGGGGACCAGATCCCACATGCCTTTGCGTTCCTCCGGTTGAGCCCCCTGCTTATAGTGATCGAGTCGGGCAGGGCCGCGCTGCTCTGGCATATCCAGCCCGCCGCCGGCAACCTCGTCTATCTCGGGATAGTTAGCGTGGCGACCTGCATTCTTGGCCACGCGTTCTTCTGTGCCGTCAAGCCGGCGTTTGCCGATGTGGTATGACGCAGGAGCCGGTCATCAAGGTCCGTGGCGTCAGCAAGGCCTACCGAATCTGCCATAGCCCGGCGGCGCGGCTAAAGGCGATCGGCCTGCATGCGGCGAAGCATTTGGTTCCGCCCCTCTGGGAACGCTTTACGGCCGCGCAGGAACAATGCTACCGGAACTTTTACGCGCTCAGCGATATCTCGCTCGATATTTGCCGCGGCGAGGCGGTGGGCATCATCGGACGCAACGGCTCGGGCAAATCGACGCTGCTTCAGATCATCGCGGGGACGCTGACACCCACTTCGGGAACGGTTGAGATTTTCGGGCGCGTCGCCGCGCTGTTGGAATTGGGTTCCGGCTTCAACTCGGAGTTCACGGGGCGCGAAAACGTGTTCATCAATGCCTCAATCCTGGGCCTGAGCGACGGCCAGGTGAGGGAGCGTTTTCCGAGCATCGCCGCGTTTGCCGACATCGGGGAATTCATGGATGAACCGGTGAAAATCTATTCGAACGGCATGGTAATGCGCCTGGCCTTCGCGGTGTGCGCCCATGTGGATGCCGACGTGCTGATCATCGACGAGGCGCTTGCCGTCGGTGACGCCCAATTCCAGCTCAAGTGCGCCCGCGCTATCGACCGTTTTCTTGAGGAGAACAGGACTCTGCTTTTCGTCTCGCATGACGCTTCGATGGTGAAGCGTCTGTGCAGGCGAGCGATCCTGCTGAATCAGGGGCATCAACTCTATGTGGGTGTGCCCAACGATGTTGTGAATCTTTACTCAAAGCTCACCGCTGCCGGAGGTTTGGCCGAATCCATCGCCCCTGACATCGCGGCCCTTAGGAAGAACGCGACCGCGAAACCCGTCGGCCCGGCAACGGGCCCGGACGCTCCCAAGGAGCCGCGAGAAACGGCAGCCCACAGGAATCCGGAGCCGGAAGCGGCCGATTCCGCGCAACTGCACCGCAAATTGAAGGCATTGGAGATTGCGCTCGCCGCCCACCCACGAAGGACCGAGGTGGAGGAGAAGATGCGGGCATTGCTGTCCGAGGAGTGCAGGCCGACGCAGGGCATCGGGCAGGAGTTCGCTTACGGAGGAGCTCTGGGACGCATCCATGAGGTGGCTGCGCTGGACGCGGACGGCCAGCCCCGCACATGGTTTCAAACGGGGGAACCGGTTGTCGTTCGCATGCTGGTGGAGTCGTTTGCCGACTACCCTGATCCGATCTTGGCCCTGACGATCAAGAACACGACGGGAATGGAGATATACGGAACCAATACCTTTGCCAGCAACCAGCCCAGTGGCCCGATAGCAAAGGGCGAGCGGCGCGAGGCCCTGTTCCGCTTCAACCTGAGCCTCATGCCCGGGCACTACTTCCTGTCCTTCGGGTTCACCCACTTCATCGGCGATGAACTCGTGATCCTGCACCGCCGGTACGATGCGATCAAAATCGAGGTTCATGGCCGAGACAGAACGTTCGGGATAGCCAACCTGGACGCCGTCATCGAAACGCGGTCCCCCGCCGCCGCGGAGCCCGATCATTCATGACCACGTTTCGGCACAAGGGCAGAACGGTGACGCTGAACCCCGGGGCAACGTGGTGCGATGAGAAGATCGGAGACCGATACCGCGACACCCCCTCGGATGAAATGGCCGCATTGCTTCGGCAAATCGAAACGGGCACCCCATGGCGGAAGGCCGTCGCCCAGGAATATGAGGCGCGGTTCCCCTGGCTATATCAGATAGTGACCTCGCCCAAGAGGAGCCTGTTCTTTCGCCAGCATCCCCCTTCGCCCGGATCGCGCATACTCGACATCGGCTCGGGGTGGGGGCAGGTGGCGCTTCCACTGGCAAAGTCAGCCAAGGTCACCGCCCTGGAACCCACTCCCGAAAGGCTCGCGTTCATTCGAGCCGCGGCCAGGCAAGATGGCGTCGAGGGGAACCTATGCTTCATGCAGGCGGACTTCCTCGATGTTGAATTCGATACAAAGTTTGACCTGACCTGCTGCATCGGGGTGCTGGAGTGGGTGCCCAAATTCAGGGAAGGAGATCCCTATGAGCTGCAGGTCCAGTTCCTCAGAAAAGCCCGCCAAGCACTTACGCCAGACGGCAGCCTGATTCTGGGGATCGAGAACCGCCTCGGGCTAAAATACATCCTCGGGGCGGTGGACGATCATATCGGGACACCGCTGATTGCGGTCTACGATCGGCTGCTTGCCGGGCGCAAGTGGCGCGAGAAGACCGGTCAGCTCCTGCGAAGCTACACCTATACGCGGGCTGAACTCGGGGCGATGCTGGCGAAGGCCGGCTTTGGGCGTGTGAGGTTCCATGCCGCCTTTCCCGACTACAAGCTGCCTGAGGTTATCCTGCCGGCGGGAGATTCGGTAAACGCCTTCTTCATGCAGGGGAGATTCATAGAGGAACATGATGGCACCACCGGGCAGAAGCTCGGCCTGCAGGGCGAGCTAAAATCCCACTACCGCTCACTTGCCGAGCTCAATGTCGCGCATGAGTTCGTCCCGAGCTTTTTTGCCGTGGCGCAGAGCTAATCGAGGAAGGCCAACGGACCTTGAAAGAACCAACATCAAATCGGATCGAGGCTTTAGGCGGCTCCTTGACCCCGGAGATCGTCGGCCGGGAGCTTGTGAAGGCCGGGATCGTTTCCGACCCGGGCGCCCTTCGCCTTGAGCCAATTCCGCGGAACCCGGAGCGGCGCGACTATCTGGCCCGCGCCTCGTTCCGGGTCCTTGGCGGGAGCCGCATCGTGTGCCATCTGACGGTCGGCGCGAACCTTGAGGACCTCTGGATGAGATCGCGGGATTTCGCGGCCGCCTGCCCGGATATCGCGGCCCACCCGCTCTTCCTGCACCGTGCCGGAGACACCGATTACCTTGGCGTCGAATACATCGAGGGCACGGACTTTGAAACACTCGCGTTGCAGGGTCGGGTGAAGGCGGCAAAGGCAAGCGAGCTCATGAAGAGCGTCGTGTCCTGCTTGGAGGGCACGTTTCAGGATTCCACGGTTTCCGCCGCGCTGGAGGAGATGGAGGCCCTGTTTGCCTCGCTCAGCGAATCGCCGGTGTTCGGCGGCCTCGACCGGCGTTTCCTTGAGGAATTCGTGTTTCCGCTTATCCGCCAGGGCGTGCGCGCATCGCCTGCGCAGGCGCGCTGGACCAATGGCGATTTCATCCCATGCAACGTCCGCATCGATCTGCAGGGGCGCTCCCGCCTGGTGGACTATGAGTTTGCCCGCCGCACTCATTTCCACGGGGAAGATGCATTGCGCTGGTCGTTCTTCAGCAAAGGACTGCCGAAGGAATTCCGCAGCATCGCGCCTTTTGACGATAGTTCGTGCGTGGGAAGCGCGTGGTTGGAAGCCTATTTCCTGCTCCGGCAGATGCACCTTAGCGCGGAGACAAGCGGAAGCGCACTGGCCGTGGGCAACACAGCTTCATATATCCGCGACCGGTTGCTTCACCTGGTCTCAGCGTATCATAACGGCTTCCAGTCCAGCCTGTTCTACAAGGCGATATTCGCCCAGCTTTCCAAGGGCTCCGGGGATTCACCCAGCGGCATGGCTCAGCTTTTCTGGAGCGCAGACGGGACGTTTAGCGAAGACCGGTCTTCGCGGCTTCAACTTCCCTACGACAGGAAAACTATTCTGCGTTTTAAACTGCCGCCACTTTCGGGCCCTCTGCACCTGCGCTTCGACCCCGTCGACGCGGCGGCCCTTGTTCACATCTCGGCTTTGCGCGTGCATTTGCCACGGACCGATCAAACGCTGCTCGCGATCGACGGCCAGACTGGCTGGCAAGGATTGGGAGTTTGCCCCGGCATGCACCGCCTGTCGGATACGCAGGAATTCAATTCGCTTAGCTGGAGCACGGATCCCTTCCTATTGCTGCCCGTCCTGGATTTGGGTCCGGCCGAACAGGAGGTCGCCGTCGATATCGGTATACGCTTTACTCCCAAACTGGAAGGTCTTCCGTCTCTGCTTGCGCCGCCTGCACCGGCTGAACCCGCCCAAACCCGCCAGCAGCCCGAATCCCCTGAGGCGGGCGCCGGCCCCCTCAAGGCCATCGAGGTCCTTCAGGGCGATTTGATGACCACCGCCATCCGGGCAGCCGAGCTGCGCAAGTCCCTTGCCCGACTTGAGGAAGGCGGACGGAACCTGGCGGCGCTGGAGGCGGCCGTGGCTGAACTGGCGACGAACAACCGCACTTATGTGGAGTCTCTACTTGCTCAGAACGATGAGATTCGGCGGCTGGAGGCGGTCAACCGGGTCGTCGGCGAGGCTTTGGTCGAATTGCGAGATCAGCTAACCGCTTCCCAGCGATGGCTGGGTGAATTGAGAAACCGCGCATTGGTGCGCCTTTCATTGGCGATACACCGGGAAAAATGGCCGTTATGAAGGCACGCATTGCCCCCGGGACTCGATTTCGGCGTTACGACACAGGACCAGTCCATTCCCTTTCTCCATGTTGCCCTCCAAGCTGACCCAACTGTTGGCGTTCTACCTGCCACAGTATCACCCCATTCCGGAAAATGACGAATGGTGGGGCAAGGGGTTTACCGAATGGCGCAACGTCACAAGAGGACGCCCGCTGTTTCGCGGTCACTACCAACCCCATGTTCCCGCCAGCCTCGGCTACTATGATCTCCGGCTGCCGGAGGTGCGCGAGCAACAGGCGGCACTCGCCCTGCAGGCGGGCCTGAATGGCTTTGTGTTCTTCCATTACTGGTTTGGCGGGCGTCGCCTGCTGGAGCGGCCGGTCGACGACATGCTGAGGCTCGGGAAACCCGACTTCCCCTTCTGCCTCTGCTGGGTGAACGAGGCATGGAGTCGAAACTGGGACGGCGACAGCAGGGATGTGCTGATGCCTCAGGCATACTCAGTGGCTGATGATATCGAGCACATCAAGTGGCTCTGCGCGGCGTTCAAAGATGATCGGTATCTCAAGATCGATGGCTGCCCGCTTCTTTTCGTTTACCGCCCGTCCGACCTCCCCAGCATGCGGGAAACCGCCGAGCGTTGGCGCAAGGAGGCCGCCGGGCGCGGCTTTCCGGGGCTTTTTCTCTGCGGAGTGCAGTCGCTGGCCGGGGATCTGCGCGACCCGGCGGAGTTCGGACTCGATGCCGCCGTGGAGTTCGAGCCCACCTCCACGGATCCCGGACCCCCGCTTCGCTCGAGCGACCCGCTGCAGATCGGCTATCAACTGCACCGGGTGTGGTCGTACGATTCCTTGGTCCGGAAATGCCTGGAGCGCGATCTGCCCCCGTATCGGTTTTTCCCGGGGCTTTGCCCGTCGTGGGACAACTCGGTGCGGCGGCGGGAGGGAGGCGTGATCCTCAAGGACTCGACGCCGGCCAAGTACCAGGCGTGGCTTCGCGAGCTTCTTTACCGGGAATGGTTTCGCCCGCAAAAGGAGAGCATTGTCCTCGTGAACGCCTGGAACGAGTGGGCCGAGGGCAATCACCTGGAGCCATGTGAGCGTTGGGACAACGGCTATATCGATGCGACGCGGCAGGCGATCGACGACTCGCGTGGCACAATCGCAAGCATCGGTTCCTTCCAATCAGGGATGAAGGTCGTCTTGACGCCCCAATACGAGGTCACCGGGAAGATCGATTCCCGGCGCTCCGGCCCCGGCGAGGCACATCTGGAAGGCTGGTCCGTGGAGGCAATGGCGAAGGGGGCACCGGACATGCTCGCGTTGGCCGAGCGCCTCAAGGATGGAGGCTTTGGCCTGATCGGCCCAGTGCAGGCCCAGCGGATCCCCCGCGCCGACGTGGCGGCGATTCATGGGCAGGCATCGATGCTCAGTGGATGGAAGGCAAGCTACCGGCAGCAGGCCGGCCAGCCCGCGCCCAGGGAAGTGGTCGTCCTCGCCCTGCGTGGCCACGATCGCTCGGTCGCGCTCGTTGCGCCATTGATTCTCTGAGAAAGTGCGGCTGTATCCTTGACCGATGATAAGGTTCCCTCTTTGACGCACCCGAGGCATCAGAGGGTGGACCATCCGGAACCAATGCCCAAAGCCATAGCCAATCTGTGCCGGAGGATTCTTGGGCGCTGGAACTCATCGACGCCTGCTGAGAAGAGGCATCAGGTGCTCGTCGTCAGTCATGACGCCGCACTTGCGGGTGCGCAGCAGCTGCTCCTGTACCTGCTGGCGGAATGGAAGCGTCGAGCCCCGTTCCCCGTGAAAGTCATTTGCGTCGATGACGGCGTGCTGCGTCCACAGTTTGAAAGTCTCTTCCCCACGCTTTTTCTCTCCGATTTTAGGACGAATGACGACCAGGAAGCGGCCTTGCGGGATTTCACCCGCGGATCCTTCCGGGTCATCTACTCAAGCACGGTGGTAAACGGGCCGTTGTTGGAAAGGCTGCGCTGCCTTGGTGCGCCGGCCGTCACCCACTGCCACGAACTGCAGAAGTCGATCGAGCGGTGGGCCCCGGGGGAAATCATGGAAGCCACTCTCCGCAACAGCGATTTCTTCCTGGCGGGAAGCAGCGCGGTCGCGGCCAACCTTCTGGATCGTCACGGGGTTCCGGAAGACCGCGTGGCCGTGGTTTATGAGTTCACCGAGCTATGGGATGCTGCGCGGACCCCGTCCCGCCCCGAACTCCTAGCCATGAGACGGGAATTGGAGATCTCGGAAGCAGATGTCATCGTTTACGGATGTGGCACGACCGACTGGCGCAAGGGTCCGGACCTGTTCTTGGAAATCGCCATTCAGGCCTGCGCGCAGGAGCCAACGCTCAAATTCGTCTGGATTGGCGGGGAATCGCGCTATGGGTACGACGGACTTGCCAGGAAAGGGCTCGCCGGCCGCGTGCGGTTCATCGGAAATCGGCCGCAGTCCCGGCGTTTTTACTACACCGGTCATATCTTTGCGCTTACTTCGCGCGAAGATCCCTGTCCTCTAGTCGCCCTTGAAGCCGCCGATGCCGGGCTTCCCGTAGTCTGTTTCGACAAAGCGGGGGACATCCCCCTTGTCCTGGGAAACGAGTGCGGCGTTGTCGTTCCGCTGGAGGATGTCGGCGCGGCGGCGACGGCGATTGTCACGCTGGCGAGAAATCCGGCCAGGCGTGAGAATTTGGGCCGCGTTGCGCGCCAGCGTGTTCAACTGGGACACAATGTCCAGGCGGCCGCGGTTGCCATTGAAAAGGTCTTCGACCGGGTTCTGGCCCGGGCGCCTGCGTCGGATGTGAGCTCCGGAGCGCCGCTGGTCAGTGTCATCATTCCCAGCTACAATCACGAGAAACACCTGCCCGAGCGCCTTCGAACCGTTGCCGATCAGGCCTTGCGAGACATCGAGATTATCCTGCTAGATGACGCCTCGAGCGATGGCAGTTTGGGCATTCTTTGGGAATTCGCCGCGAACGACAAGCGGGCGCGGCTGCTCCGGAACGAGCGGAACAGTGGTTCAACCTTCAAGCAGTGGCGCAAGGGCATACGCGAAGCCCGGGGTAAGTACATCTGGATCGCTGAATCCGACGACATGGCGGAGGTCTCCCTGCTCGAGACCTTGGTTGAGCGGCTCGAAAAAGACTCCGCCGTCGCGCTCGCCTATTGCCAATTGCGCATGATGGATGCCGAGGGAAAGTTGGGCGGGACCCCAGACGAATGGCTCGACGAGCTTCATCCCAGGCGTTGGAAGGCGGATTTTACCAATGACGGGCTAGATGAGATTCGTCACTTCCTATGCAAGAAGAACACCTTCCTGAATGCCAGCGGAGTTGTCTTCCGTAATTTCGAGGGAGTGGACAAACTCGTGCCAGACTCCATGCGGCTTTGCGGCGACTGGCTGTTTTGGATCCGGCTCTGCGCCCGGGGCAAGATCGCCTACGTTGCGAAGCCCCTCAATTACTGGCGACTCAACACCTCAAATGCCCGTTCCCGGGTGGGCGGGGACCTCGAATGGAGTGAGGGGCAGCAGATTCTCCATGAAGCAGCCGATCTGCTTGGCCTGGATGCCGGGACACGTGCGGCGATTGTCGATGCTTTCCGGGTCCGGTGCCTTGCGTGGGCGGACTCCAACGCGGTTAAAAAGTGAGCGTTCACAGAATCTTTGTAGCCGGTGGCAGTGGTTTTATTGGCCGCAACACCATCCCGGCGCTGCTCCGCAGATCCTGTCAGGTCGTCGCGCTGGAACACATTCATCCCATCCTTCCGCAAGAACATGATGGTCTGAAGATTGTGCGCGGCGCGATCGATCGCCGAAACCGCAAACTACGCGAAGGAATCGACAGTTGCGATACGCTCCTTCATCTCGCGGGAGCTTCGACCCCGGCTAGTACAGTAATGGATCCTTCGCTTGACGTCCGGGTCAACTTACTGCCGATACTCGCGCTGCTTCAGGCGGCCAGCGGTACCCGTATTAAGCGCATCGTGAGCATCTCCTCTGGGGGAACGATTTATGGCGTACCCGCCTATACGCCCATCGACGAGAGTCACCCGACTATGCCGACGTCACCCTATGGCGTCGTTAAGCTTGCGATCGAACACATGATCCGCCTGTGGGCAATCCAGCAAGGGGTGGAATACATCATCCTTCGTGTTGGCAATCCTTACGGCCCGCACCAGCGTGGGCATGGCCATCAAGGGGTCGTGGGTTCGTGGTTGCCCCGGGTATTGAACGACCGGCCGCTGGTTGTCTGGGGCGACGGCAGTATCGTTCGAGATTATATCTATGTCGGTGATGTTGCCGAAGCACTGGCAATAGGCTGCATCCAAGACAATCTGGCATCGGGCCCATACAACATCGGCACCGGGACGGGCGTTAGCTTGCTGGAGGTCGCCCAAACGCTCGCCGAGGTTACTGGCCGGCGTGTCAAGCTGAAGTTCGAGCCGGGACGGCCCTTCGACCCTCCTGTTAACATATTGTCGCCCAATCGTTATGCCGCGGCAACCGGTTGGCGAGCAACTACCCGCCTGCGGGAAGGAATCGTTCAGACTCTTTCCTTTGCAGTTTATCATGGCATTACCTCAGACTAGTACCGTGCTGGGGTAAGGGTCGTGTGCGGGAAACGCGCGTAAAATTGAATGCGCCCGGCTTTGCTCACCATTAGGAGTGGTCGCTTGCAGACCCAGTTCATACCTCGCCAGTGCTTACGCTCTTGTTAAATGATCTTCACCAATAGTGGAATCTGCCCCTATTGTTCCAAAGCTGTTGTTTTCGAGGCACGTCAGGCCTGGCTTCGCGATCACTACGTCTGTCCAAGTTGCGGATCCATTCCGCGCGAGCGAGCGTTGATATGGACAATCGAACATTTCTTCCCTTCATGGCGAAACCTAGCCATCCACGAATGCTCGGCGGTGTTTCGCGGAGCCAGTTCACGGCTAAGGGCCGAGTGCCGAAACTACACACCGACTCAATACTTCACGAACGTCAGTCCGGGAAAGGAGTACAAGAGTTTCCGTTGTGAGAATATCGAAAGGCTCACCTTCCCAGATGAAAGCATCGACCTACACGTGACCAAGGATGTGATGGAGCACGTCTTCGACCCGGCGTCCGCATTCCGCGAGATCGCCAGGACGCTCCGGCCGGGTGGCGCCCATGTTTTCACTACGCCCTTGGTCAACAAGGAAAGGAACAGCGAACGAAGGGCCCAACTCGGGCCTGATGGCGCGGTCGATCACCTTCACCCGGCCGAGTACCACGGCAATCCGGTCTCGGACAAGGGCTCCTTGGTCACGATGCACTGGGGGTACGATATCACCGACTTCATCGCCTCAAGCTCCGGATTATTTACGACAGTTGTCTATATTGACCAGCTCGATGCTGGTATCCGGGCGGAATACATCGAGGTGCTAGTCACGCGAAAGCCCGCACTAGCAGGGGCACTAGGGCCTGATAAATCCGCCTAGGAGGCACCCTCGGCATTCTGCGAAGGGGCCGCAAGGCGGAAGCGATCTTCTAGAAAAGAGGCCGAAACAGTCGAGTGCCTGATCACACGCGCAGGCGCAGTCCCGCCGGCTGGCATACAAAGGCGAAAGATCTAAGTTATGAAACTGCGCGGCGACCATTACGAACCAGGCTCCTCAAGGCGGCCCGGGCGAAGGAATCGCTTGCACGGAAGTTATATCGCGGGTCGTGCGAAAAAACGCCGTCGTGAATATCTGCGTCAGTTGTCAAAAAATTTTCAGTCCGCAGAACCTGCTACAGCAATCCGTTTTCAAACCCTCTCATCCCTTTCTCCCGCCACCATAGATTCCCAGAAAGCTCAGTCCCATTCCCAGCGCGAGTCCGATAAACCCGCCAATGGCGCCAGCCACAACCAGCGGCCTGTACTTGCTGCTCGTCTGGGGTTGCATGCTGATCCGGATTGCATCGGCAAACTGCTGTTTGGCGAAATCCGCATGGGTCTTGCGAATGCTCGAGACCAATTCCTTGTAGGACGCCTCCATGTCAGAGAGCGATTTCTGCACCTGCGCGATAAGGATCGACTGATCTTTGCCCGCGTTCGCGACAAACTTCTCCATGCTTTTGAGGCGCTCGAGCAGTTGAGCCTTCTCCGCCTGGATGCGTTTGACCTCCATGCCGGCGTCGAGCGCCCGGCGGACGAGAAAGTTATAGGCATCGTTTGCCAGCAGTGAGTCGATGAGCCCCTGATCGACGAGTGGTGTCTCGGAGCGCTGCTGGGTCGCCTGGGATTTGATTCCCAGCACGTAGTTTTGGGATCGCTCCTGCGTCTTGCCCAGCAGGTCGACGACGACCTTTTCCTCTTCGATGGCCTTCTGCTCCTGGTCCTCGAGCGTGCGCAGGTAGTAGTCCATTTTCACCATGGCGAGGGCGCGATCTCTGGACAGGCCGTTCTGTCGGATAATTCCTAGAGTCTCGTCTAATTGGAGCTGTGCAAATCGCCCCGTTTGGTTGAGAAGATCGCTGAAGGAAAGATTGGTGGTAGGGGAGCGGTACGTCTTGGCCTGATCGAGCTGTTGATTGAGAAAGGCGGTAATGTTCTGGACCTCGTCGTTGAGAATCAGCTCATATTCGAAATAGTCGGCCTTGCGCAGGGACTCGAAAGCGCTTCCGAACGCCACGGGCACGTCGGCATAGGTGCGCTGGAATTTCTCCTCGTATAAGCTGACAATCTTATTCAACAGCAGCTCGCGCTGCCGGCTATTGAGCGGGGATTTGCGCGGCAGCGTCAGCGTTACGAGGTATTCGTCGGGGAGGTAGGGAGCTGGTGCCTGCCCGGCGGCTCGCAGTCGGTCGCGCTCCTTGGTTACGTTGGGCGGGATGATACCCTCGATGGTCAGCGCCGCTCGCACTTTGCCTTGAAAGTCATCGGTGGTCTCCAGCCCCTGTTGCTTCAGGGCCTCGACGATAATATCCGGTGCGCGGACGTCGTCCGGCTGAAACTTGGAGTGGTCTGGATATTCCCCTCTCCCATAACCACTGAAGGCGAAGGTCACTCGCATTGAGGTCGTGGCGGACGCAAATGGACTGGCCACGAGATAAATGCCAGCGGCCATTGCAAGACCTAACGCAGCAAAACCGAGAGTGGGTGCTAATCCGCGGCATAGCCGTGCAAACACCTCGCGCAGGTCAATACCCTCGTATGGATCGTAGTCTGTATCTATGGTATGATGCGATTCGCTATGGATTGGGGCATCAGATGAAGGAGTGGGGGAGGAAGTCATGGATTCGCCTATGAAACGGCGTCGTGGTAAAGGAGCAAGTTTGAATCAAGTAAGATTCCGCTAAATCTAACGTTTCTTGTCTCGAAATAATTTCGGCCGAATAAGGCGGAGGCACATGGTCGGCCTCAACTCGTTCCTGCAGCGTATGCCGTGAGCTCGACGGCGTACGGCTCACTAGCCGGCATCGCGTTTGTACTTTAAGCCATGTAAATCCCGAGGCGACCTGCCGCGCTGGTGGAACATAGAGGGCGAAGTGAATCGCATCACGGATCAATCTTCGGTTGCCGACAAGTGAGAACAGCAGGGCGAGGCCGGCCATGAATCCAAGCCGAATGAGCGCTGACTTGGCATTGGCCGGTCGGTAAAAGGCAAACATCATCGCTAGCAGCAGGATCCACAACATCAAAGCAAGATATCCGGTGGACAGGAGGCATCGTTGCAGGTTGCGATTATTCATGCCCACAGAAAGGATCGGCGTGACGACGGCGATGCTTGCCTTGGGTTCAATCCCGTCTAAGGTGGAAGTGATGTTCCAGCCGTTGGCTGCCGGTGCGATGGCGGCAATTTGGTAAAGGGGACCGAACATATCCCTGGTGAACCGCCGAATCTCGTGACCCTTCCGGTCGACGATCCGCATCTGCGTGACGGTAAGGGTACCTCCGTGGGCGGGCGGATCGAGCCGCAGCGCCACGATTGGTGCATCCGGCAGGGGAAAAGCATAGGTAAAGCCCTGATGGGTCGACGAGATGGGCCAACGGAACGAATCGAACTCATTAAGGCCCTCGGTTGTATCATACCATATCTTGACGAAGTCTGCCTTGTCTGAGGCGCAGGTTATTTCGAGATACAGGATATCGTCACCGGGGTGATTGAGCGGATAAAACTCCAATGGAACTTTCACTTTCTGAGGCATGCAGAACGCCCCGGCGGCCGCCAATACAGCCAGCAGGCCACGCCTCCAAGTGGGCCGGAAAGGATCGTCCATGCTCGTCCAATCAATGGGTATTACCGCAGAAGGAAAAGCGAAATCCCTAAATCGGGAATTGCTCGAGCGGTTGTATTATCGGGGCAACATATGAGTGGCACAAAAAAATGGTAACGAAAGAGATGCGAGATATCGTGAACAATTTTTAGCTTAGAGGACACTTCGGAGTGCGACCGCGAGAATCCGGCAATGGGCCCTAATAACAGGCGGCGCCAGTATTCGTGCGCAAACGTTGAGTCCGGGGCGAGCCTCTCGTGCTGAACCGCAATTCTATCAAAAGGGCTAAGGCGCTTGCAGGTACTGAAAACGCCCAACCCAGCCGCGGCAGGTTTACTCACAGGAAGTCATTCTATTGCCGATCGACTTGTCCAATGGATTCAGTTTGCTTTACGCTGTGGCCGATAAAGATACAGTTTTACGACTGATAGCGGTAACTCTCGATACCCGAAAGAAAGCGCGGTTGCTTCGTACTCGGGACCGCCTGCGTATTCGAGTGCAACCTCGTTGGACAGCCAGTGCTTCGATAGGAAAGCGGCCATAGACTGAGAGCTGATTAATATCTTCGCTTGTGGTACAACTAGCAAGGCTGAGACACCGTCATTTGGCACAACACTGATGGAGTGCACGAGCAATTCAACGCATGCGGGAGGTTGCAACGCGGGATCAATCAGGCGAGCAGCACCGTAGATATTCGACTCGCCATTTACCAACAGTACAAATCCGGGACCTGGAGGACATAATATCCGTTCAACATGGTTATTCTCACGGTACCTCTGGTTCCCGCTGATTTTCCCAATTGGCGCCATATTTAGGTCGTCAGCTTGTATCGCTAGGGTATTCCAAAGGCGATTAAAACTAGGTCCATTCGAAGGAACGAGAACCAAGGCCCCGACTGCCACCAGCCCGGCGCCGAAGAAAAGCGACTGAAGGTTGGGCGAGGGATGCCCGGAATCAGCCCTTCTCTTTAGCCGAATTTTCCACGCATGGGCTGCAGTGGCTGATAAATAGGTCAGCGATAGACCCGGGGGAATAGCGAACAATAACCGATGGAAAACGAAGATTTCTTGTCCGTTCTTGGCAAGGGCTTCGCAAAAAGGGATCGCCACACAAGGAAGGCCAAGGGCAATTAGCGGGCCAATTGTGAGCCAGCCGATTACGTTGTTTCTTCGAAGCAGAGCGAGACCCGCTGCGAGATTGATAATTCCGAAGAGTCCGAGGATCTGCATTGCGCGATCGGCGGCAGGCGATGGCCATGCAAATAAATTGAACCCATACCAGACATTCAACCAACCAATCGGTCGATACTCCGAACCGATCAATGGGTGTCTCGGCCACCAAAGAATGGTGGCGGCACTTACCGCTATAGCTCCAACAGTCAGGAATAGAATCATCGAGCGTCTCCATTCGATCAGCCGCCATACCACGACTGAGGCGATGCTCAACCCGACGATACCGAGACCCTGGACGTGATTAAACGCGATCAGGACAAGGAGCGCCGAGCATTGAGGAAGGAGCATCAATGCAGAGCGCATCTTACCCAACGATCGCTCTCGACAATCTGAGCTTCCTGGCGCTTCACAAAGCATGGCTTTTGAACCGACGCCTATCGTCATTTTTGCAGCTAAAATGGCTACACGAGTCAGCGCCACCGCGCCGATCTGCGCCAATATCGTGCTCGCTAATCCGTAGTATCGGTAGAATGAAAAGCAGGCATTTCCAAACATAAGGACGTTGACGACGACAGACAGAAACGCCAAGCGATTGCCAAAACCGACAGCTTTGGCCAAGAGATAATACTGCCAGGCAAGCAGCAGACAGACGCCAGTGTAATAAAGATTTAGCCAGAAGAGCTGCCTACCCGAGGAAATCCCACCCACAAAGCTATAGGCAAAGAAATACAGCGACTTATAACCGGCCGAATGACCGCCAACGAGATCGTGTGTGGCCCATTCGGTAATCCTGCGAAAATGCTCCCAAGAGTCCGACGGCCACTCGAGATAGACGCCGGGAATGAAGAACACAAACGCGAGGAGGAGCCAAGGCGAAATAGCAGCCGCCGCAGAGTGAAGAGTGGGATGGAAAGGTGCTGATTGCGAGCGTCGGACCGTGGAATCCGCCGTTGATGGTAAAGAGCCGAGAGCAAGCTGCTCGGAGGCTTCCGGCGAAAACTGATCGTCCAGTGTCTTCTGCTTAGAGTATTTCCACCACCCATGAAACGTTATCGCGGCCAACACTGCGTGGATCGTGTGAAGGGTCCAATAAACATGCAGGAGGGGAATCGGCGTAATGGAAGGAAGGAGGGACGAGAAGCAATGGGCCCCTTTAATTGGCCCGCACGCAATGGCGACTTTATACGCGGCGTTCGCCGGCCATTGTCGCCAATAATATATCAAATAGGTGACGAGGTATGGGATGAAGAATGCCCAGCCGGACCGGATGTAGGCGGTGAGTTGACGGTCGAAAAAAGAAGCGGATCGGTCAGTGGGCACGAGAGACGATATGCGAAGGTCGATGAGTCATATTAAGTCTTTCTCGATGTGCTAGTTGCGTCTATACCTATATAGCAGCAGGGTTTCGGTTGTTTAAAGCTTCTGAGTTATGTAGCCGCAAGCGAAACTAGGAGAAAAAGCACCGAGAAGCAGGCTCAATGCTCCGTTTCTATCTTAAAGCCCTTGGCTGTCATGGTAACTGTGACATTGCCGCGAAGACCGGCCACATACGCCGGAGCACCCACATTATAAAAGTAATTGCGCGTTCGCATGCAACGTGCAGATAGCCAAAGAGCCTTTGACACAGGCACGAGCACCGCGCTGGCGTGAACCTCCCTGTAGAAGACGTCTGGAACGGTACCTTCCGCGCCATGATGCGGTGCCTTTAACAGATTAGCCTGCAAATCCATGCCGCTCTTAACCAAATAGGCTCCCAATTTTTGATTCAAATCGCCTGTGAATAGCGCGCGTATGGGTCCATGGGACAAGCGTAACACGATAGAAGTGTCGTTGACGTCAGTCACCCCAAATGGAGTGTGTACGCCATCATAGGCGCATAACACGTCAAGGCTAACGATGACCCCATCCGAAGTCTTGTATTGATAAATCCTATCCCCAGCTTTGGGGGTCGTGTACGGAATTTTTCGTGAACGCAATTCTGCAAGCACTGATTGCACGTCGCTCCAATCGCAACCCCATGGAATTTCAGCATCAGCGCAGCGTTTATCGGGAACGTTCAAAATCACTTTCTTGACGACGATTCCTGCTTTAATGATTGGAATTAGCTGGGCGTAGTGGTCTTTGTGAAAATGGCTTATGACCACCAAGGAGATCCGATGAACTCCCAGCTTTTTCAACAGCGTCACGGCCAAATTGGGTGCGTCCCAGGCTTCGCCTGCATCGATCAAAATGTTGGAACCATCAGGCAACTGCAATAGGTGGCAGTCTGCCTGTGCCTGAGCCGGTGTGACATTCAGCATGATCCATTTAGTGGAGCTTTGGCTCGCTAGCAAATCGACTGCGGTGACGATAGATAGACTGACTGCTACCAGAAAACGAAGGCACATATTAGGATTAGCGGAGAGTGAGGGAAACACGGGAGTCAAAAACAGTTTTTGTCAGGCATACTTCATTACCGCAATCCCCTTCCAAAATCCTTTATCCCTTTCCCCCGGCAACGTAGATTTCCAGCAGGCTTAGTCCCATGGACGGAATCAAGCTCAATTTTAAACGACGGTCGCTCCGGCCTTTTATGTTCATTTGCTCTTGAACTTGTTGGAGGTCCCTGTTCCTGTCATCCGCGGTGAGTACCGCGAGCAATGCCGTCCAGGCAATAGTCCAACGCTCCCCGGGCGCCGACGAATTCTCCCGCGCGTGCGTGGGATTTTTCAGCGAGGCGGTGCAGCTGTTCGGGCTCGTTCCGCCTTCCGTCGGGCAAATCTATGGGCTACTTTATGCCTCTCCGGAGCCGCTCAGTTTTTCTGACATTTTTGAGCAGCTCGACATCAGCAAAGGCTCCGCCAGCCAAGGACTCAACCTCCTCCGTTCGGTCGGCGCCGTGTACACGGTGGCCCCGGTCGATGCGAACGGCCGCCGCGAATATTTTTCCCCCGAACTCAGCCTGCGGAAGCTCTTGCGCGGGGTGTTGGACGAACGGGTGAGTCCGCTGGCCGGAAAATCGGCTGGGCGGTTGGCGCACCTTCGTGAATTAGCGGACGGGGCGCGAGGTAGGGAACGGAAATTTCGATTGAGCCGGGCGCAACAGCTCGAAATCTGGCGCAGGCGGCTCAAGACCGTCGTGCCGGTGCTGGGCACGCTCCTCGGATCCAGGGCGTAGAGGGAAATGTCACGCCGGATGCGCGGCGAGAAAAGCTTAGGCAACCACCTCCGGTCGCTCTTTCCTCACAGAAGCGACGGAGCGAAGCCATAGGCAAAAAGAACCGTCTTAGTCGATATGGTATGATTGAGAGATCGTCTCGACCGAGCGTGCAATTGAGGAATCTGCAGTTTTGGAATTTACTAAAAAGAATGCAGGGACGCTTGTCGAGATGCCTGAGATCTAAACCGAATCGCGTGCTTTGAGCAGATACGGTTTTGTTCGAGAAAAATGCCTCTAATTGCGTTTCGGTGAGTCGCCGGAAATCATTCGCTTCCATGTTAGCAGGCAGCGCCATTAATTCGGCGCTGGCTGCCATCACCGCATTGGTGATTACGCCTATGGCGATAGGCGTAATCGGTCCGAGCATTTATGGAGCCTGGCTCGCGTCAGGCGACCTTATGATTTGGTTACAATCTTCGGATCTTGGCCTGTGCAACCTCATGATTCAACGAATTGGGGCTGCCCACGGGAAAGATGATGCAAACGCAGTCGCGCGCAATTTCGGAACAGGCATGGTGCTAATTTTCGGTATCTCATTGCTTGTTGGCGTCGTCGGTGTTGCCCTGTCCTTTGCGTTGCCATGTATACTAAGAATTGAGGGAGGATCGGCGCATGTCGTCGCAAGTTGTTTTCGGTGGGGCAGCCTCGCCTGTGCTCTTATGCTGCTGCACTTTGGGTTTCTTGGCTATTTCCGTGCAGTCCAACGAACGATTGCAATCAATCTGCTCTCGCTAATCGGAACATTGCTGAATTTGGTGGTCGTAGTCGCTTTGCTCCGCAATGGATGGGGTCTTAACGCCCTAGCGGCCGGTATGGTGGTTCGTTCTATGTGGATGCTCTCAAGCAGCGCCATATTGTTTATTGTCGCGGAGTGGAAACATTTCTCAAGGCGGACTCTTTACGACACAGCGACCCGCCGCGATATGATCAATGCTGTTCCGGCGACGGCCCTTGGCGTGCTCGCATTCGCAGTCATGAATTCATCCGATTCATTGGTAGTAAGCCTAATTCTGGGAAACGCTACCGTCCCCGCCTACACTTTTACAAAGAAAGCTGCAGATGTCTTAAGATCAATGTTAGACATGGTGGCTTATGCAGCCTATCCTGGTTTTGCCCATCTCGTGGGATCTGAGCAACGCGCAAAGGCGCCCGCAGTCTACCGAAACATAATGGCGTTTTTTGTCCTTATCTCAGTATGCGCTGCAGTAGGGTACATGACGACGAACCATGTTTTTGTAAACTTATGGGTTGGTAATACGTTTTACCTTGGGGGAACACTCACAACCCTTTTTGCTCTGCAAATGATAATCTCTAGTGCCTCGCTTTTAGTGAATTATCTTTATCGAAGTATAGATCGTGTCGTACACGGCTCCCTTGTCTTTTCGCTAGAGGCACTGGCAAAACTTTCCGCCGTGTGCGTTGGATGTTATCTGCTGGGCGTTGTTGGAATTCCAGTGGGATCGATAATGATTTCGCTTGTCTTTATAGTCGCTAATTATCGCCTAACGTTTACTGCGATGGGCGAGGCCATTCGGAAGGAATCATTCTCGAAGTCAATATGGATTGTGCCTGTAATCTGTTTAACACTCGGCGCGACGTATGAGTATACGACTAGAGACGTCGGCTCATTGTATCAAGGAGCAGGAGGTGTGCTGATGGCTGTGTTCGCGGCGATTACAATGTTGTTGTTTATGCGAGAGGCTCGGGTATTGAAACAGTATGTAAATTATAAGCTTTGGTAAATATTGGCGATAATTTCGACGTTATGGGCTCAAAAGTGAAGACGACTAGCGGGCGGGATAAACAGCCCGAGAATCGGACAGATAGGGCATCGGCATCATTCTTGTTTATAGGTCCAATGTTTGCCGTGCAAGCATACCTGACAGCTGTATTGATCGCATTCATTTGGGGTCCATGGCCATGGCCGGTAGTAAACGCGTATAAATTGTATGGGTTCTTGATTTTGGCGCAAGGCATGCTCTTATTTGGATATCTTTCTTCAGGGAGGAAACGACCATGCCATGACTGTTGGCGGTTGAGCTGGAAGCACTTGCTCTATATCTCTCTCGTCCTTAATGGATTGTGGCTCTACAACAATTTGGTAGAAAGGACTGGTCACGAGTATTCTAGCTATACGGAAATCGTGGCCTCCGTACGTTCCGGGTTCGTTGAGCCAGGCGTTGTCTATAAAGCGAGTCACGAAGCGATGAGAGAACGCGGTGGGGCATCACTAGGATATCTGCTTACCTTGGCCGTCAGTCCACTGCTTTCTTTTATGTTCCCGCTTACGGTCCTTTACTGGAATCTGCTGGGATTTGGCGCAAAGTGTCTGGTGGCAGTTCTTATGCTATTGGATGCTTTAACTTGGGTCGCAAGCGGTGCAAATAAGGGATTAGCTGATATAGTTATCTTACTTCCATTCTTGCTGTTTGCTCGGACGGCGATGGTTAAACGCAAAGTTCCTTGGCGGAAGATACTCGTTGCCGTGGTTGCGTTCGCATGCCTTGGAATTGGATTCTTCGTATCTTTCGAAAGAGGACAGATTGGACGAGCTAATAATGTAGTCCACAATTTATACGACGACTCAGCCGGAATCGAGGCCGACCAAAATAACGTTATGCTTAGACATCTAGCTCCAAACGAACGATACGGAGTCGCAGCACTGCTTATTTATATCACTCAGGGATATTATGGATTGTCTCTCTGCATGGAATTGCCGTATGTGCCGACATACGGGCTGGGGAACGCTTATTATACAGCGTCATGGGCAGGTAAGTTTCTGGCGCTTAGGGACGTGAGCAATAATACATACCCGGGGCGCGCGAACGAAGCATTCGGATGGGATGATTTTGCCCGCTGGGACAGCATATATCCATGGTTGGCATCAGATCTGACGTTTCCAGGAACTATTCTTGCAATGGCTTTGATTGGGCGCCTGTTTGCGTTAGCTTGGCGGGACATGGTGTGGGGAGGGCATCCAGTGGCTGCGATTGTGTGCTGCCATTTAATTATCTTGTGCATTTATATACCGGCAAATAATCAGGTCTTGGGTTTCCCAAGATCGGGTGCCAGCTTTATCGTTACATTGTTGTGGTGGCTAATGTCGCGAAGGAGATTAATATGAAAGGCGTTACTTAAGTTTCGGCCATTATTTGGCGAGTCTTTAATATGCGAATCTTAATCGTTGCTTTTGCAGATATTGTTGCGTCCGCATTGGGGAAACGAATACACGAGCTTAGCAAGGGGTTGGTGAGAAATGGTTGTGATGTTTCGGTAGTGGCGCCGATGAATTTTCATGGACATGAGCACGAGGAGTCTATCGAAGGCGTTCGGGTGTTATGGGCGACATCGGCGATTCCATCTGATGTGCATAGCAACCTTAAGCGGATTCGCGCCAGGGTGAAATTCTATAGGCTGCTGATTCGGTTACTCAACAGCGGTGTTGATGCGGTCGTTTTTTCGAATCCGAGCAGTGAGATGGTCCCTGCAATATATCTCGCAAGACTGAAGAAGGCAATCACCATTGCTACATATGATGATGCTCGGAGACTGAATATGCCGGCAACATTTACCGATTATGTAACGTTTTCTGCAGGCTCTGTGGCCGATCGAATCATTCCGCGAATCGTGTCGGGGAACGCCGCAACGAGTACGATGCTGCGTAAGAGAATTCTCGAGATTGCGCCGGAGAAACGGGCCTTTATTTTTCCGCCAGTTGTTGACACAGAGCAATTTCAAGAATGCAGCGCTGGGCGAGCAGCATATCGACGGGAGTTCGGGGTGAAGGAAGAGATGCTTGTTGGCTATCTAGGCACATTTTGGATAGTGGAAGGGGTAAAGGTGTTGCTGTCTGCTGCTAAGGAGCTTCGGAACAAACAATTAGGGTTTAAAATGGTAGTTTGTGGAGAGGCGCACGAGGGGCTTCCTTGTGACTGTGTAAGCGAATTAGTTGATGAGTTTGGACTACGTGATATAGTAAGACAGACAGGCTGGCTCGAGAAAAAGGATGTTATCAATGTGATGAGTGCCTGCGATGTGTTGGTAGTCCCTAAACTGTTAAATGAGGCGAATAAAGCGGGCATGCCGGCAAAGCTTGCGGAGTATATGTCGATGGGGAAGGCGGTGGTTGTCAGTCGGATTGGGGACATCCCGCTGTATGCAAAGGATGGGCAAGATTGCTTGATGTGTGAACCTGGAAATGCATCAAATATTGCGTCGGCGCTGTATCGGCTGGGCTATGACGAACCATTAAGAAGAAGCCTCGGAGCTGCCGCCCGAATTAGTGCTCAAAAGCATTTCGATAGCAGGGGGGTGGCTTTGAGTTTTCTCACGGAGATGACGTATCTCACGCGTTAAACGATGTGGCCTATGTGTGTCTCTTTAAGTGTTGTTGTTCCGACATATAATCGGTCTGGTAGATTGCGGCAATGCCTTGCGAGCCTGCTCGCACAAAAGGTCGGATGCAAATGGGAGATTATCGTTATAGATGACTTTTCAGAAGACGAAACGGCCGTTGTGGCGGCGGAGTTCGCGGCTCGGTACCCGAACGTGCAATATATCCGAAACCTTGAAAACCTAGGAAGATGTAAGACCCGAAATAAAGGAATCGAAATTGCCGCAGGGGAATTGATTGTGATGATCGACGATGACGTAACGGTCGACGCTGGGTGTCTGGAGGCACATCTTTCAATTCACCGGGATTTCGATTTTGCAAGGGTAGCAGTCATGGGGAATGTGAGATATGCACCGGAGTGTATACGTGGCTCGAATTTCGGACGGTACTTACAATCGAGGTACTTGGGATTTCGAATCGGCAGGGTTAGGGATCGAGATGACTTGCCCGCCAAGCATTTTGGAACGTTGAACTGCTCATTTCGTAGAGAGGATGCAATTAAGGTAGGAATGTTGGACGAGAGGTTTCGCTATTATGGAGGTGAAGACGTCGATTTTGCGTTTCGGCTAAAGCGAAGGGGGGTGCGGATAGTCTTTTGTGAGAGGGCGAAAGGTGAGCATGTTGATATCGTTACGCTGAGTAGGTATAAGGAAAAAATCCTGCAAACGGCGCGTAATGCTTTAAAGATAATGGCGACAGAGGCACCTGAACTTGTAGAGTCTTCTGGCTATAGATATCTCGTTCCGTATAATAGATGTAGAGATTCCGTGACTATGCGTTTGTTGAAGTGTTTTGTGCCTTTCCTGATGAGCCGAAGGATTGTGAGATGTGCCGAGCGGTTTGTGGGATGGAGTGACTCGATGCCGATGCTATACTGGGCGTGGGTTTATCATTATCTGATTGCGGGATGGACTATTGCTGGAATGGCTGAGCCCGCTTCTGATCGCGAAACGGTTCGTTATGGAAAGTCGGGGCAATAATGCCTCAGTAATGTTTTAGGTATTTGCGGGCAGTGATACCGGAAGAGGCGATGCGAAGTTAATGCAACGATAGGCCTGATGCAGGTATCTGGAGATTGCTGAGCGATTAAGCGCGAAGCATGAAACAGTTATATTAACCTAAATCCCGCAGTTGACGCGAAGAGTTTCAACTGCGGCGCAGTTGAAGGCAAATGACGCTTTCACCATATAGACAATCACTTAAACCTGCCTTACCATCCTCCATTCATCACTAATTTTGATACCAAGAGCAACTCACCCATCGGGTGAACCCGATATCTCGAAATCGACCTCTGTAGTGCGAGTTCCAACTGCGGGATTAAGGATTAATGGAATACCCGGGTTCGTGCATGAATGATTGCGCCGTGTGGTGTTACGCAATATGTGTTTGCGCAACTGCAGCATGACGGTAGTCGAGGGAGGTTTAAATTGCTTGTGATGTCGGTACGGATAGATATCTGGGTAAGAGGATAATCAGAAAAGTGTTACTGCCGGTTAAACTAATGTACTATTAAGCTACTGCCGATGAAATCGCTTGTTACTGGGGGCGCTGGTTTTATCGGCTCCCATGTTGTTGGTCTGCTTCTTAGCGAAGGGCACGACGTCACGGTGCTCGATAGCCTCGCTTCGGGATATCGCGAGAATCTAGGTCGTTTCCCGGAGGCCCGACTAATAGTTGGCGATGTGCGAGACCTATCGCTATTGCGAGTTGCGGCCCGTGGGGCGGAGGTGATTTTTCACTTAGCGGCGTCTGTAGGCAACAAGCGTTCGATAGAGCACCCTCGATTAGATGCTGAGATCAACGTATTAGGCACATTGAATGTGCTGGAAACTGCGCGGGACATTGGAGTACGGAAAGTAGTTTTTTCGTCGTCCGCAGGAGTCTTCGGAGAGCTGAAAACAATCCCGATTTCGGAGAACCACCCCGCTGAGCCTACGTCACCATACGGCGCAACAAAGCTATGTGGAGAAAAGCTATGTCTTGCCTACGCAAACATCTATACGCCGATTGAAGCGGTTTGCCTACGTTATTTCAACGTTTATGGCGTAAATCAACGCTATGACGCCTACGGCAACGTCATACCGATATTTGCGTATAGGCTACTTCGTCGAGAATGTATTACGGTTTTTGGTGATGGAGAACAGACTCGCGATTTTATTAATGTTGCCGATGTCGCTCGCGCCAATTTACTTGCCGCAAAAAGCCGTGGGCTAAGTGGGGCATTCAATGTCGGCAGCGGTTCACGAGTGTCAATCAACGCGCTAGTGACTATAATGCGCGAGACCTCTGGACTCGATGCTAAGGTCCTACATGCGCCGCTCCGTGCCGGCGATGTGCGGGATAGCTTAGCCGACATCAGCGCGATTCGTTCGACACTTGGTTTCGAAGCAAGAGTCGATTTGCGCTCAGGGCTACGGGAATACATAGATTGGGCGAAGACCTCCCTGAGTGGATGGGCTATTTAGATAAAAGATTTCAGTCAGCTGTTGACATCTCGGTGGCAGATGCACATTTGAGCGCCTATGTTTGAGGGGAAAATACTTTTAATCACTGGTGGCACAGGTAGCTTTGGGAATGCGGTGCTGCGGCGGCTCATCAAGAGTGACATATCTCAGATCCGAATCTTCTCAAGAGATGAGAAGAAGCAAGACGACATGCGCCATGAATACGAGGATCTGAAGTTGAAATTCTATATAGGGGACGTGCGGAATAAGAGCAGCATCGCCGAGGCGATGAACGGTGTGGATTTCGTGTTCCATGCAGCGGCGCTCAAACAGGTACCCTCCTGCGAGTTTTATCCTATGGAGGCGATTCGGACCAATATACTCGGCGCAGAAAACGTTCTTGACGCAGCCTTAGAAGCCAGAGTCAAACGTGTCGTGGTGTTAAGCACAGATAAGGCGGCGTACCCGATAAATGTGATGGGAATGTCTAAGGCGTTGATGGAGAAACTTATGATTGCTCGCTCGCGTGTGGCCGCGGAAAGAGGCGTTGTCTTTTGTGGTACACGCTATGGCAACGTGATGGGATCGCGAGGTTCGGTTATTCCGCTCTTTATGCAGCAGGCCGATGCGGGCCAGGCATTCACGGTGACGGATCCGAACATGACACGATTCATGATGAACATAGATGGCGCGGTAGATTTGGTGCTGTTCGCGTTTAATGAAGCGAAGGCGGGGGATCGATTTGTTCTAAAGGCACCAGCAGCTACCATTGGCACGCTGGTCGAGGCGATGAAACGTTTATTGAAGGCGGACAATCCGATAAAAATCATTGGAACGCGTCACGGGGAGAAACTCTATGAGACCTTGCTAACAAGAGAGGAAATGACTCTCGCAAAAGACCTAGGAGCATACTACAGTGTACCAGCAGACAACCGGGATTTGAACTATAATCTTTATTTTTCGGAGGGGATGCCCAAGGCGGCAAAGGTAGAGGATTATCATTCTCACAATACAAGGCGCTTGAGCGTCAATGAGATGATGGAGTTATTGGTCGCATTGCCCGAGATGCGGCATGCGAGGGAACGTCGCGGTGTTGCGTAATAGTTATAAGGATTAGGGTTGGATGTCCGAACAAAAAGAATAGAATGCGACTGTTTTGCGGCAAAAAAATCTAATGAAGACTGTCTTGGTCACGGGTTCGGCTGGGTTTATCGGGAAGCACGTGGCGGAGGCTTTGCGGCGAAGGGCTGACACGAATATCATTGAGTTTGATCTCATTACACCCGCCGAAAGACTCGACCGCGGCTTAAGAGAGGCAGATTTCATATTCCACTTTGCGGGTATCAATCGGCCGGAAATTGATGCGGAGTTCCATATCGGAAATACAGGCTTTACCCAGGAGATCTGCACGAAACTTGCGCAATATGGACGGAAGCCGATGATCGCGATTTCATCGTCGATTCAGGCCGAGCTCGACAATCCCTATGGCTTGAGCAAGCGAGGGGCGGAGGCTTCTTTGCTGGATTGGTCAAAGAATAGCGGGGGAAGGGTCATCATCTTTCGGCTGAAAAATGTGTTTGGGAAATGGTGCCGCCCAAATTATAATTCGGTGACGGCTACGTTTTGCTACAACATAGCCCACGATATTCCGATCAACATCTCAGACCCAAGCCGCGAGCTAGAATTGGTTTACATCGACGATGTCGTATCGGCGTTTTTAGAATGTTTGGATTGCTCGGCCTCTCCCGGCTCCGAGATGCGCGAAGTTAAGACCTTTTATCGAGTGACCTTGAGAGAGTTGGCGGCGAAAGTTCGATCATTCCGCGAGTCGCGGCGTTCGTTGGTTTTGCCGTCGTTGGACGACGAATTCACACGTCGGCTATATGCCACCTACTTGAGCTATCTTGAGGAAGCTGACTTCAGCTACCTATTAGAACAAAGAACGGATTCACGTGGGAGCTTGGCCGAATTCATTAAACAAACGCATTTTGGGCAGTTGTTTGTTTCACGGACTAATCCTGGTATCACGCGTGGTAACCACTATCATCATACAAAGACGGAAAAGTTTTTCGTTTTGGAGGGCGAGGCAATTATTCGTTTTCGTCATATTTTGAATGGTGGGATAATTGAACATCGGGTGAGCGGCAAAGATTTCAAGGTGGTGGATATTCCACCGGGCTATGCGCATTCGATAGAAAACGTTGGGGAGAGCGAGTTGGTCACTCTCTTTTGGGCTAGTGAGATCTTTGATTCGGAGAAGGCAGATGTATATCCGATGACGGTGAGGGGTAGAAGCTAAGTGACCGGACGCAACGCTCATAGAAAATGAAACAATGAAAGTAATGACCATTATTGGCACGCGGCCGGAAATCATTCGCCTTTCCCGCATTATTACAGTACTCGATCGGTATGTGGACCACGTGCTAGTTCACACTGGGCAGAATTACGACTATGAGCTCAACCAGGTTTTCTTTGACGATCTCGAGTTGCGGAAACCGGATCACTTCCTGGACGCGGTTGGTAAGACCGCGATGGAGACTATTGGTTGTATCATTGCTCGGACGGGTGCGCTGTTAGAAGTAGTGAGACCCGACGCATTTCTGGTGCTAGGCGACACCAACAGTTGCCTCGCGGCTTATGCCGCGAAGCGTTGCAAGATCCCCGTGTTTCACATGGAAGCGGGGAATCGCTGCTTCGACGAGCGAGTGCCAGAAGAGATTAATCGAATGATCGTTGATCACATTGCGGATATCAATCTTCCATACAGCGACCTCTCGCGGGAATATCTGCTTCGGGAAGGGTTGCCGGCAGATCGAATCATTAAGACTGGCAGCCCGATGAAGGAGGTATTGAATCATTACCTTCCCAAAATCCGCGCTTCGAATGTGCTCAAGCGATTAAGCCTGACCGAACAGCAGTATTTTTTGGTCAGTTTCCATCGTGAGGAGAACGTGGATGCACCGGTCCAGTTTCAGCGATTTGTCGGTATGATTAATGGACTCGCAGGGGCATATGATCAGCGTGTGATCGTTTCGACCCATCCGCGCACTCGAAAGCGTATTAAGACGGAAGGGGCTCGCTTCGATCGACGGGTTGAGTTGTTCAAGCCCTTCGGTTTCTCTGATTATGTGAAATTGCAGCTGCACGCGCGCTGCGTGCTCTCTGACAGTGGGACTATAACAGAAGAATCTTCTATCTTGAATTTTCCTGCGCTAAATATTCGCGACACTCACGAGCGACCAGAAGGTATGGAGGAAGCTGTCGTCATGCTTACGGGCGTTGGCTGGGACAACGTGCGGCTGGCGCTTTCCGTTCTCGAGAAACAGGGGCGAGGTGATCAGCGAACCTTGCTGCCTGTGCATGACTATGACGTGCCGAATGTTTCTGAAAAGATTGCTCGTATTATCCTAAGCTACACCCATTACGTGAACCGAGTTGTTTGGCAGAAAGGATAACAACTATAGACGGGTGACATCATGCCTATTTCGTAATAGCGTGTGAGGATTCTTTTGCTCTGCCAGCTATGCACACCGGAACCAGCTTTTAAGAGCGTTCCGTTTGCGCGTGAGCTGTGCCGTCGGGGGCATGAAGTACGAATTCTCACAGGTTTTCCGAATTATCCTGGCGGGAAGCTTTATTCCGGATATCGACTGCGCTGGTACCAGCGCGAAGTGATCGACGGTGTACCCATTCTCCGGGTTCCTTTATTTCCAAGTCATGACGCTTCTTCCCTTCGACGTTCGCTGTGCTACCTTAGCTTCGCCCTTAGCGCTGCTTGGCCGTTGTGGACTGGATGGAAGCCGGATGTAATTTACGTCTATAATTTGGTCACTTTGGGCACACTAGCAGCGATAAATCAGAAATTGCGTGGCGTGCCCTATGTACTGGATGTTCAGGACTTGTGGCCCGATTCAATCCTTAACGCTAGAATGGGAGGATCCTGGATGCGTCCGCTTTTGGAGTTTCTATGCAGGGTCGCATATAAAGGAGCGTCAAAAATCATAGTGCTTTCCCCGGGCTTCAAAACAATCCTTATAAATCGCGGCGTGTGTTCCGAGAAAATCGAAGTAATCTATAACTGGTGCGATGAGGATAATCTTCAAGGAGCGCCGGTCACGTCTAGCGCATGCCCTGAACTTAAGGGTGGATGGTTCAATATCGTATTTGCAGGGAATCTTGGACAAGTCCAGGGGCTTGAGGCTGTTGTTGAGGCCGCTGCTTTGGTACGCGCGTCACCACATCGAATTTGCTTCGTCTTCATGGGGCAAGGAGTCATGCTGGAGCATCTTCGGGAATTGGCGAAGCAGCGGGCTCCAGAAAACACCCTCTTCCTTCCGGCACGATCATTCCAAGATGCCTCCAGGATTCTCCGAATGGCTGATGGATTGCTGATCCACTTGCAAGACTCGCCAGTGTTCGGCGCGACGATTCCATCTAAGACACAAACATATCTGGCGTTAGGGCGGCCCATTTTAGTGGGAGTCAGGGGAGATGCGAGCGAGCTCGTACGGCGAGCAGGCGCTGGCTTGGCCTGTGAACCCGGCAATCCATCAGGTATCGCGAAGGCTGCTATCCAGTTAGCCGAAACCTCGACTGATCGATTGGCTGAGATGGGATGGCGCGGTGCCGAGTTCTATCGAAAAGAGATCTCGATTGCTGCTGGAGTGGCCCGCTTCGAGCGGGCATTTAAGTGCATTGTCAGCAAGAGTGTTTTAGAATGATCTCGACCAAGCCGAAAGTCACCTTAATGGATCAAAATGCCGAACTGCAGGCCCTACACCGAAATTCTGAGGAATGAACAAACCTGATTTAATTATATACGGTGCTGGAGGACACGGCCGGGTAGTTGTTGATGCGGCGCTGGCAGCCGGCTGGACGATTCAATCTTGGATCGACGATCATCCACCTAGTTTAACGCAATGGGACATATCTATAGTTGCGTCGAAAGACGTCGTATGGGGTACATTGACCTCGCGCAAGTTTATCGTAGCTATCGGCGACAATCGGATCCGGGCAGATGTTTATAGACGGCTATGCGAGCTCGGATTAATCCCGGCATTGGTGATTCATCCTTCTGCAGTGATTTCCCATTTTGCGCGAATTGGGGAGGGCACAATGGTAGCGGCTGACGTTGTGGTAAATCCGGTAGCTAGTATCGGCGAAAACTGCATCCTCAATACGGGATGTTCGGTCGATCATGATTGCCGCATGGGTCCGCATGCCCATCTTTGTCCCGGGGTGCGATTGGCGGGCATGGTGGTTGTCGGAGCAGGTACGACGATCGGCACCGGAGCCGTGGTGATACCAAGCATAAACATTGGAGAAGGATGCGTGATAGGAGCTGGAGCCGTGGTGACGACGAATCTACCGCCGAAGGCTGTGGCTTATGGCAATCCAGCGCGGATCGTCCGGTCGATCGAGTAACCTTGGTTGCATCTTGACTCAGTGCAGGAAAGGTTTGGATTAAGGACGCGGGCGAGATTGCATTTGAATTAACTTACCACGATGGTAAAGAATTGACGCAACTGGGCGACGCATTTGCCCTATATTCTTTTCCCCATGAGCAAACCACGTATTTTCCTTTCCCCACCACATATTGGTGGTGATGAACTAAAGCTGGTGCAAGAGACGTTCGCCAGCAACTGGATCGCGCCGCTGGGGCCACAGGTGGATGCCTTTGAAAAGGAATTCGCGGCCACAGTGGATGTGCCGTACGCCGTAGCGCTATCTTCCGGAACTGCGGCCCTTCACTTAGCGCTACGTTGGCTTAGACTTAAACCGGGCGATGAAGTGGTGTGTTCGCTACTAACTTTCGTGGCAAGTGTGAATCCCGTGCTATACGAAAGCGCTACGCCTGTGTTCGTGGATAGCGAAGTGCGTTCATGGAATATGGACCCAGCGTTGCTAGCCGAGGCGGTGGAAAATCGAATCAAACGCGGCAAGAGGCCCAAGGCCGTTGTCTTGGTGCATCTTTATGGGCAGAGCGCCGACATTGATGGCGTATCAAAAATCTGTGCGCAGCACGAAATCCCGTTAATAGAAGATGCTGCAGAGGCGCTCGGAGCGACTCACATGGGGAAAGCGGTAGGATCAACCGGTCTTTGCGGGATATTTTCATTCAATGGCAACAAGATTATTACTACCTCGGGAGGAGGAATGCTTGTGTCGCAGGACAAGGCGCTGATCGACAAAGCGCGATTCTGGGCCAGTCAGGCACGCAATCCGGCGCCACATTATGAACACTCCGAAGTGGGTTACAATTACCGCCTGAGCAATGTGCTCGCGGCCATTGGGCGCGGTCAACTGCGCGTGCTAAAGGAGAGAGTGGAGGCGCGGCGGCGCAACTTTGAGTATTATCAAGACGCGTTGAGTGACTTGCCGGGACTTGCCTTCATGCCCGAGGCCGACTACGGCCGGAGCACGCGGTGGCTAACGTGTATCACGATAAACCCTACAGAAGCCGGTATAGATCGTGAAAGGGTTCGCGTGGCCATCACAGAGGAGAATATTGAGGCTCGTCCCGTTTGGAAGCCGATGCATCTCCAGCCACTCTTCCGAAATTGTACTTGCTTCGGTGGAACGCTAGCAGAGCGGCTGTTCGATCATGGGCTGTGCCTTCCGTCAGGATCGAGTCTGTCGACGGCTGATTTGGATCGTGTGATCGAGGTCATCCGACGTGTTTATAAAAGTCGCTGACATGCGCAGTCTAGTTCTCAAGCGAGCGTTCGATTTGATAACGGTCATCTTAATGATGCCGCTGTGGTTAGCCGTTTTGCTTATTATCGCATTGCTAGTGTGGCAACAACTAGGTGTGCCCGTTTTATTTTATCAAAAGCGGCCCGGCTGTCGGGCGAGGATATTTGAAATGATCAAGTTTCGCACGATGAGCAATGACCGCGACGTTCAGGGGAAGTGGCTACCTGACGAAGCACGACTTACCCCGATGGGCCGGTGGCTGCGGTCGACTTCCCTCGATGAACTGCCGGAGCTCATTAACGTGCTGCGTGGCGAAATGAGCTTGGTTGGACCACGGCCACTGCTGGTAGAGTATCTCGGTCGCTACAACCCAGAGCAAACCCGAAGGCATGAAGTATTACCGGGGCTTACGGGTTGGTGTCAGATCAATGGCCGCAACGCGCTCTCATGGGAGCAGAAGTTTGCGCTCGACGTGTGGTATGTAGACCATCGCAGTTTCTGGCTCGACGTGAAAATACTCATTCTGACAGTTGAGAAGGTCTTTGTCAGGCACGGCATCTCTGCCCAGGACCATGCGACTATGCCAGAATTTAATCCTACAGGTTCTGCTGAAATTCATCAGAATAACGAAAAGCACGAACACACAGATTACCTAGTTACAGGTCACAACCGAGGCAGCCAGCGCGCGAGCAAGTCATAGCAATTCAGGACCTTCTCTGCTAAGTCGATAGGAACGTAGTAATACTGATTAGACGCCTCAAAGCCGATGCGTGAATCCCGCATCTGGATCTCGTACATCATCCGGGCGAGAGCGATTTCATGGTTGATCGTCTCTCTCAACGCGGCCACCGCGGGCGACTTGGCTTGCGCAGTTTGGCTATCTGCAAGTGCTCGGCGCATCTCGATGAATTGGGATTGGTTTGCCGCGCTGCGGAAATGGATAGCAGCAGCTCCAGCAACGTTGAGCTCTTCATCTAAGGTCCGGGACTCGGTTAAGGATCCGTCGTTATTTTGGGCGACCGCGGCCCTCAGTTCCACAAGCGCCCGCTCGAACCCTTGAGCGACCTTTTCAAGCTGGCCGATGAACACGTCTATAGGATAGCCCGTCCTCCAAAGATCAAGATCATCGTAGGGAAAGCCGACCATGGTGGCATGATAACCGCTCGGTTTCTCCCAGAGCAGGTTCGATGGGCCGACCTGCAGGGGAGTAAAATAGAGGCCAGCCCCAAATGGGAATTCGCGGAACGCCACGCTAAATTCCTGCCACGCTTTTACTACGGCGTGGCCCGCGCCGACGCCGAACCGCTGGCGCGCGACTTTCTCCATCGCTTGAGTCGGCGAACAATCGGAATGACGTCCGATCTCGGCAACGACTTCGAGGTTGGGTGAAGGATAACCGCCGAGAGTCCAACTGAGCATGAGTCCGTCCACCTTGGCGTCTCGAAGATTCGCCGCGTGTTGTGCAACATTTGCCACCGCGGGGATGTAGGGTACTGCCGAGAGTTCCCAGGTGTTTCCAGCTTGAATCTTCGCGATTGCTTTCAAACCCCATTTGTGTGCCAGCTCCCAGCTTCGCCGGGCGCGGGGGCCAGGACCGACCGCCGAGATGGAGTATTCGCCGATCTCGCCTTTCACCCCCCCGCGATGGATGGGAAGCCCCCATTCGCTGACACTCATCAAAGCGGCCTTCTGGGGAAGTTGCTGGATAATCTCTTCCGTCCAAGAGTCGGCCCATCCCCAGTCCCAAACGATGAGCTCGGCGGTGCTCCCTGCTTGGCGGATTCCTCGCCAAAACAGATTGTTCACTTCGGCAATGACGTCGCCCGGAGCCCGTTGGCCACATCGCGGACAACCGGAGCCAAGCTTGTGCGACCAGCAATTCGTCAGGTTTTCGGATGCGGTGATGCTAAAAAATCCGCCAAGTTTGGGCACGGCACGGCAAATTGAAGCCACTGCCTCGACGAGATACTGCTGCACCTCAGGAACGCTGGTGCACAAAGCTGCATGATCCTCTTCCGTAACACCCTTAATCTGCTGACGATCGTTGAAGAAATCGGCGGGCATGGCCCTCGGCTCGTTCAGATAAAGATAAACACGGATGCCGTGCTTGGATGCGCGCTGTACGAGCGCCCGAAGATTCGTCAGCCGTTCCTCGTAATGCACGCTGAGACTCGCCTCCCACGCAAAGGGCGCCAGTTTATAGAGCACGGCCTGCAACCAAACTCCGTCGACCCCTGCAGCGGCCAACTGCGCGAGATAACCGTCGGGATATGGATCGGTCTCCGACTTTAGCAAGGGGTCTCCGTATAACGCGAAATAGGAATAGCAAAATCTAGGAGAGAAGGCGGCCGGCGAAAAGGAAGGCGGAATTAGAATACCGGGTTCGGCTGCCGAAAGCCGGGCGACAAAACTGAAGAGAGGATCTTGGATTTGACCGACGCCTCCGGGGAATTCCTTCCGGATAATCTTAGTAATCTCCCGTGCTCTCTCCTGCGTCTTTGCGCTCGGTGGACCGTACTGCAACATTTCACACTGCGGCTTAAGCCCACCGAGCTTACCGAACAGAAAGTCGTCTTCCCTCAGCGTAAAAGCCAGCTGCTCCGGCGTCCAGCCGAGCAGATCCAAGAGCTGCGAATAGGGCAAGAGGTGCCAGTTTCGCTTGATCACGGTGATAGATGATCGACATTGCTGGTCAGACGTTATTGTCGGCGGCCCAGCGAGGCCCATGGACCTCCCCACCGCGAGCAACTCCTCCGAGGTGGCCGCTAAGACTTTGGCCAGCCGGTCAATGGGGACCAGCTGCCAATTGCGCCAGACGCAAGCATGCAACCGATCAGGGAAGTGCGGGAAATCCAGCGCAGCAGGCGTTCCGCCCCGCGGGAGATCTGAAGGCAAGAGCATCCCGGGAAACCGATCAGCGCTAAACAGGGTCTCGCGGCAAAACGCTAAACTACCCAGCGAAAATGCGGTAGCCTTTAGAAAGCGGCGTCGGCTGATCTCCGCCAGGGATGGGTTCATAGAGATTGGGAAATATTACCGATCTCCCTATTGTTTATCATACGGCTGTCGAATTTAAAGGGAGATTCACATCGATGGGCAGAAAGTACGCCTCGCCCCAAGCGCCGGCAAATGACGAGTAGGTCTGAAAAAACCATGGCAGATACGCTATCGAAATTCCACCCGACATAGACCTGATTATCGGCGTTATCCGCTACGTCGACTTAACTCGAGCTCGGGTGCGAGTGATGTCGTGATTGCATTGTTGGAAAAATTTCAAACTCGACGTTTACCATGTTGGCCATCAATACTCGTGTTGGATTTGTGTCTTCTCGCCTAAAATATCAATATACAATCCCGCAATGAGTGCTCTCTGCTTTCAGGGAAACGGCCGATCCGTGCTTCAATCCCTCAAACTAACGTGACCATAGGACGTAACCCGCTTTCGCGCGACGAGTTGCCTAATGATACGGGCAGTTCTCCGCCTTTCGCTTCCACGATGAGTGGCAGTGGCCTGCCGTTTGCCGATTCGGCGAGCCACAGTCGATCGCCTTTCAGTGATGCAAGCAGCTTCACCAGAGTGCTTCTGTTGGTAGTTATCTATAGTGGAGCGATTGTCGTTGCGCACTGGCTGGCCTACCTAATCCGATTCGAGTTTCGCCCGCCGATTGAAGAGCAGACACTCTTCTGGCGGACGCTGCAATGGATCTTGCCGGTAGAACTGATGGCGCTGTTATTGTTCGGTCAGTTTCGCAGCCTGTTGAGCTACTTCAGCCTCCCGGACGCCCGGCGTATCGTGCTCGCCTGCGCCTCAGCCAGCTTGGTTTCGCTCGGTGTTTGGTTTGCAACCAAGGGGCAGCACGCCCCACCACGGTCGATCATCGTAATGGGCTTTATTCTGGACTCTGCCGCATTGGGCAGCGCGCGTCTTGCATTTCGGATACTACGGGAAAGGCAGAAAGGGAGCGGGACCAGCGATCGGCCGCTGCGCCGGATCGTAATAATTGGAGCGGGTGACGTAGGCGCAAACTTGGCCAAGGAGATGAAACTCAGACGTGATCTGCGCATGCATCCGATCGCCTTCTTTGACGATGACCGTGCGAAGTGGAATACGCGGGTACATGGCGTGCCCGTGCTCGGACGTCCGGAATTGCTGATTGAAGGCAAGATTCAGGCGGATGAGGCGGTCATCGCCATGCCCAGCGCTTCCGGGCGGCGCATTCGCGAAGTGGTACAGGTGTTCAATGAAGTGCGTCTGCGCTTCGAAACGGTTCCGTCCATGGAACAAATGGTGAACGGGGTGGTGAAGGCTTCTCAGATACGCCCGGTGGAAATCGAGGATCTGCTCGGACGCGAACGCATCAATCTCGAGACCGAACGCATTAGGGAGCTGGTGCGTGACAAGGTGGTGATGGTCACCGGGGCAGGCGGCAGCATTGGCAGTGAGCTCTGCCGGCAGATCGCGGGGTTTCATCCCCTGCGCCTGTTGCTCGTGGAGCGTTGCGAGGTGCAGATGTTCCAGATCGAGCAGATGTTGCTCGACCTGGGTTGCGGCTCCCAAATTGTTCCGTTGGTCGCCGACATCTTGGACGGCGAACGCATGCACGGGATATTTGCGCGGTTCCGTCCTCAACTGATCTTCCATGCCGCCGCGCATAAGCACGTGCCCATGATGGAGCACCAACCCTACGAAGCATTCCGCAACAACACGATTGGTACCAAGCAGCTGGTAAAACTTTCCATCGAGTTCGGCGCCGACCGCTTCGTGCTCATCTCGACCGACAAAGCCATTAATCCCACGAATGCCATGGGTGCCACAAAGCGCCTGGCCGAACTGTACCTTCAGGCGCACCAGCGGCACAACAGCACACATACCAGGTTAATGGCCGTGCGGTTTGGCAATGTCCTCGGTTCGTCCGGCAGTGTGATACCGATGTTTAAGAAACAAATCGCCGCCGGAGGTCCGGTTACGGTTACCCACCCGGAGATCACACGGTATTTCATGACTGTCCAGGAAGCCGTCGGGTTGGTGCTCCAGAGCGCGACGCAGGGACAAGGCGGCGAGATATTTGTTCTCGATATGGGCAAACTCGTGAGAATCGTAGACGTGGCGCGGCAATTAATCGAGCTAAGCGGTTTGAAACCAGAGATCGATATTGAGATCAAATTCACGGGGCTGCGGCCAGGAGAGAAACTCTTTGAGGAGGTAAATTACATCACCGAAAACGTGGTGTCGACCGAGCATCCCAAAATCATGCGCTTCACGGGCGAACCGCTGCCATTCGAGGCCTTGCGGCAGGGCCTCGTCAACATTCACGAAACCGCAGCGAGTATGGATGCAAACCAAGTCAAGCTGGAGATGCAGAAGCTCGTGGCCGAATACACGCCGCAGCTGACCGCGGTGTGAACGCACGCGTGCGCCGATCCAAGAGGGCAGATTTAATATGGGGAGTCTCGTCATAGCGCCTGTAAGGCTTCAGCGAGGAGCGTCCTTTCCTCACAAGTTACTCAAACTGTGCCTTTTTTGGAATGATCGGATATCTGCCTCTCATTCAGTTCAACTGAGTCCGTTATCGGCTCCCTCCTTTCGAATCAGTCAATCGACCAAACACCCAATTCCGGATCCAGCATTTTTCAGATAGACTGGCTGAATTAGCAGCCGGCGCAGGCACCTAAATCTGCGCGCTAACGTCAGGCGCATAGGCAGGATTAGAATGCTGTGCGGTAGGACCCGCTAAATGGAGAAAATCCGGTCGCGCCGATCTGGGCGCAGCGCCGGAGCCATTGCCATTCTCTGCCGCATGTTGCCGCGACGACCATTCCTAACCCTGACGAGCCTCTTTTACTGTAATGCGGGCACTTAGAGCCACGTTGGCATCCACCAAACGAACGTCTTCGTTCAACATGCACGCGGCCAGGTGAAATCAGAAGCACGGATTCTTATGTCTTGCCCATCTTAACTAGAGTGCCTAATACTCCGAAAAAACTCAGGAGAAGCTGACTTGGTTCCATGTGATGAGCGCCCGAATTTCCTTACATCGCCGATAGCCCTATATAGCTTGCATAGTGAGGAAAATTCTATAGTTGGAAGGGCTCCTAAGGACATCACTAGCGAGGTTTCCCGAATCGAAAAACCCATGATAAATGCGAGCTTGTCCTGTCCTTCAGTCGGCAGTGTGAGAACGGGGCGTTTACCGCTAGAAGGTTGAGGCAGGGAGTTCAACCCGCAAGAGGGTCAACCGAGTGGCCATCATATTTTCCAGATAGCATTGGCAACAATGAGCAAAGCTTCAACTATTGGGCTTTCACTAAAGAATGGATGATCATTCTGCATTCTGCTGCGTTAGGAAGCATGAGACCTCCTGGCAGTCCGGAGCGGCTGGAAGAACACCGCCGGAAAGCGATCGCGTTGCTACGCTCGGGCGAGACCTATCAGAAGGTTGCCTGGGCTGTGAAGGCGTCGGTGAGCTCCGTGGTACGGTGGAATCAAGCCTATCAGCGGAGCGGGAAGAGGGGCTTACGCACAAAGCCGATCCCGGGGCGGCCGCCGCGGCTGACGCCGGTCCAGACGGCGACCCTAACCAGGGTGCTGGTTGCCGGCGCCCCGCAGGCGGGGTATGCCACGGACCTTTGGACGCTGCGCTCGGTCGCCGATCTGATCGAGAAGCGCTTCGGAGTGCATTACGGACTGACCGGCGCCCGGCGGTTACTCCTACAACGCTTGGAATGGACTTGGCAAAAGCCCGAGCGACGGGCGATGTAACGCAAGGAGGACGTGATTGCCGGATGGAAACGGGCCGATTGGCTCGATATAAGAAAACGCCCGACACCTCAGGGCTAATCTGGTCTTCCTCGACGAAAGTGGCTTTATGCTTACCCCGAACGTCCGGAGGACCTGGGCGCCAGTCGGACAGACCCCGATCCTTCGCCGTAGCTACCGGCCCGACTGGGTCTCGGTCATCTCCGCAATCACGATCTCCTCGGCCCGCCAGTGGATCGGCTTGTACTTCCGGTGCCATCGGGACAACATCAGCGGGGAGCGGGTGGTCGAGTTTCTCCGAATGCTCCTGCGGCACCTCCGTGGCGAGGTCGTGCTCCTGTGGGATAGCGCCAAATTCCATCGGAATGAAGCGGTACGCCTGTATCTGTGTCGCTGCCGGCGGTTCCATCTGCATCACTTCCCGGCCTACGCATCGGAACTCAATCCGGAGGAACAGGTTTGGACTCAAACCAATCAAGCGCTCGCCAATTCTACACCGACGAACATTGACGAGCTTGAAAAGGGCGTCCCGCAGAAGCTTCTTCAGCTGCAGCATTCGCCCCAGCTTCTCTGGAGCTGCATCGACGCGGCGGAGCTGCCGTGGTCGTAAGCCCAAATGCATATTCATTGTTTTGTGAAAGCTAATAAATACACCAACCCGTAAGGAAACCATTGAAAACGACCACAAGAATCCTCAGCTTGATCGCCGCGCTACTTATTTGCGGCACCGCGCATGCGCAGACCAACACGGCCACCGGCACGTTGGCGCTTACTTCCAACACGACAGGAACCTACAACACGGCTGACGGCTACGCAGCGCTCTATCTCAATACGACAGGAACTTACAACACCGCCACTGGCGCCCAAACGCTTTCCGCCAATACAACGGGCGTTCGAAACACGGCCAACGGCTTCGAAGCGCTTTATTTCAATACGGTAGGTAACTATAACACGGCCGAGGGCTTCGAAACCCTCGTATACAACACGACAGGATCCTACAACACGGCCACTGGCGCCCAAGCACTCGATTCCAACACGACCGGCACCGGCAATACGGCCACCGGAGCCCAAGCTCTTTTTTTCAATACGACCGGAGACCGAAACACTGCATTCGGATACGACACGCTCGTATCCAACACGACCGGCGGCAACAACACAGCAATGGGCTTCGGATCGCTTGCTTATAATGTGACTGGAGTCAACAACACGGCCACTGGTTGCGGAACGCTCTATTTCAATACCGGGGATGTGTCCGGCAATGGCTCGGACAACGTGGCCAACGGCTACTATGCTCTTTTTAACAACACCACTGGCAACGACAACACGGCCATCGGCTACGAAGCGCTCTATTCCAACACGACCGGAAATGGCAATACAGCCAACGGCTACCTAGCGCTTAATGCCAACACGACCGGCGATAACAACACGGCCAACGGCACGGGAGCGCTTGAATCGAACACGACCGCAAGCGGCAACACGGCCTTTGGCTATGTAGCGCTTAATGCCAACACGACCGGAGCATACAACACGGCCAACGGCAACGAGGCGCTCTTTTCCAACACGACCGGCATCGGGAACACGGCCTTCGGCAACGAGGCCCTCTTTTTCAACACGACCGGAGGAAACAACATGGCCAACGGCTACCAAGCTCTCTATTCCAACACGACCGGAGGAGGCAACACGGCCAACGGTAGCCAGACGCTCATTGCCAACACGACCGGAGGCAGCAATACGGCCAACGGCTACGGTGCGCTCGCAGGCAACACGGCCGGCAGCAACAACACGACCAACGGCGCCGGTGCGCTCGGAGCCAATACGATCGGCATCGGCAACACGGCCACCGGCTACCAGGCGCTCGTTGCCAACACGACCGGCGGCAGCAACATCGCAATCGGCATGAGCGCTGGGTCGAACCTGACCACCGGCAACAACAATATTGATATCTTTGACTCAGGTGTAGCTGCGGAGGGCAACACGATACGCATTGGCACGCAGAGCACCCAGACGACGACATTCGTCGCAGGCATTTTTGGTGCGACCGTCACTGGCAGTGCGGTTGTGGTAAACAGCAGCGGCCAACTCGGGGTCGCCCCGTCCTCGCAACGCTATAAGAGGGACATCCAGGACATGGGCTTGGCCAGCGAGGCTATCCTCGCCCTGCGCCCGGTTACCTTCCGATACAAACCCGAGATTGACCCAACGGGCACGCGCCAATTCGGCCTGGTGGCCGAGGAGGTGGAGAAGATTTCACCGGATCTGGTCGTGCACGACGCCCAGCACCAAATCTACACCGTCCGCTACGAGGCCGTGAACGCCATGCTGCTTAATGAGTTCCGGAAGCAGCACGAACAAGTGGCGGAACAAGCCAAGACGATTGCCAGGCAAGAAAATGAGATCGCGGTACTGAGAACGCAGTTCGAGGCCCTAACGAAAGCTGTGGCTAACAGGTAGCGAACATGACCGGGCCTCGCCGAACACGAGGCGGCCGAGGCCTTCAAAAGGGAACTTCTCCCGATGAATTCCTCCGCGATCTCCCTCTTAAGCGCGATCGCAGCCTCCATGACAACGACTGCGCCCGCAAAGGCCGGTTTCCGACTGGTCGGTGTCATGCCAGCGCTGGCTGATGCGCGGGTGTTTGCGGGGCGCATCGCGTTATCAGGAAACCTGATAGCCTCCGCAGCGGCTTCTCTGACGCCCGCCTCGACGCCGCAACTGCACGTGCCGCTGCCCGATGGCGATCCGAATCACAATTCGCAGTCACTTCAATTCGAACAGATTAGCGACGGCTGGCCAAACTGCACCGAGCCACAATCCTGCCAGAGACTGACCACACGAACCTCAGAAAGGTGCCCGCGGCAAAAGCTGTTGCGATCCTGCGAGGCAAAGCAGCCAACAATTCGGACCATAGGATTGGCGCTGAGGTTGCCGGGCGCAGAGGCACAAACGCGTCCACCATGGGAGCGCATAGAGTAGCCGTAGCCGGAAATGTCAGCGCAGAAGCCTCGGATCATGACAAGGGACAATTCAAGCGCGGCGAAGCCGAGAATTTCGCGCGGGTGTCGTCGGAGCAGGCGGACCATCCACTTGCCGAGGTTACTACCGGATTCGTGCCTTTCAGCATCGAGGACCTGTCAGTGGCGTCACGAGCCCATCCTCCTCTTGTCGATGCCAGCCTTAGGAGCCAGTGCCTCGCGCCCTTTCCGCTCTAGGCGTATGTCGAGGATGGTCGAGTCCAAGGCCCGAGCAATTGGTTATTGGGCGCATCGTCGGCATGGGTACATGCGAATCAGAACCGTAACAGATTCCTGCCTCGCCTTTGAAAATTAGTCGCTTCCTGCTGTGGCAAAACCCAGTGTCGACATCTTCGGGGTTTAGCGGGTTATCGCGATAAACATAAAACGCTGTGAAACATCTGCCAGAGTGAACCCGGGCTCGCCGCCTGATGTGTGGTGTCCGGCTCGCACGCTGTTTTTTTGCATCGATGAGCGTGCTGAATCTAGCAGATTATGCACTCGTTGCGGAAACATGCGACAGACGAGATCATGAGCGAAGCGAGCGTGCCCATGGTGGGAAAAGAGGTGCCTTTGGTGAGCATCGTAGTCCCGAATTTCAATCATCGGCGATTTCTGCCGGAGCGGTTCAATTCCGTTTTCACCCAAACCTATCGGAATGTAGAAATTTGCTTTCTCGATGACGCTTCTGATGACGGTAGCGTAGAATATGTGCGGGGGTTGGCCTCCCCGTTTCAAATCAGTATTGATGTCAATAAGCAGAATTCCGGTAGCCCATTCCGCCAGTGGGCCCGAGGTCTATCGCTCACGCGCGGAGAATTCGTCTGGATCGCCGAGGCTGACGACAGCTGTGACCCCGATTTTCTCGAAAGAATGGTCGCATTGGCGAAACGCAACCCGTCGGCCGGTTTCGTCTATTCGCAGTCGCGCATCATTAACGAGCGGGGGCAGATGCTCGAGGAAACACCGCGCTACCTGTGCGAGATTCACCCGTCGCGCTGGCGGCAGGATTACTTTGCCCGGGGCGCGGAAGAGGTTTCGAATTATCTCATCCTCCGCAACACCGTGCCCAACGCCAGCGCATGCCTCTTTCGACGCGAGGCGCTGCTGGAAATTGACCTGGCTGAGATGCCCCTGCGACTGTGCGGAGATTGGTTGGCCTATGCCCAGATCCTTCGGCGGCACGACATCGCCTATCTCGCCGCACCGCTAAATAGCCACCGCCAACACGAAAAGACGTTGCGGGCGTCAAGCGATCGCGGAGAGCAGCGGATTCGCGAAAGCTACCGCGTGCAAGAATCCATCGCGGAGAAATTCAAGATCGCTCCCGAAATTCACGAGCTGGCGTGTCGTTTTACGTTCCAGGAATGGAAGCATTTGCAGCGTACCGCAGTGGTGCCATCAGATATCCGCTTGAGTTCTCCCGAACTGCTGCAGGCTGCAAGGTCCTTTGATCCGGCTATTGATCAGCGGTTCGACAACCCTGGGGCGCAGGCCCTGCCGAGTTTGCTGGTGCAGCAGCGCAGTTGGCGCACGGCGTGGCGTTGGCGGTCACAATGGCAGGCGTATCGGGATGATCAATCGGTCCGCTTGCGCATGGGTCCTTACCGGGGAGAGGTCAGGCTTGATCCGTTAGCGAAAACCGGGACCGCGATGATCGAACGGCTGTCGTTCTTTGAAACGAATTCACGGGATTTGGTCGCGGACCTTAGCGGTTCTGATCTGGGATGCTGTTTGCGAGCATCGAGCCGTGATATCGCGTGGCATATCGACGCGAAGGGTTTTCAAGTGAGGCGCAATGAGGAACCTGCGTCCTTGCGCGTCATTCCGCCAGCCGGGTTGCAGGGGCGTCCTTATGAATTCGAGATCGTCCTTCGCGCAGAGCCCCCCCTCTTCGCTGGTTTTTCGCAAGCAATCTGATTGGATGGCCGAATGAGCGCGGCCGAAGGTTTCGATTTTCAGAACACCCCTGCCGCAGAACGCAGAGGGACCTGGCCGTATGCTAAGGCGGCAAGTGGCGACTCGCGGCCAATGGTGTCGATCGTCACCCCGTTCTTCAATCCGGGTGCCGTATTTGCGGAAACCGTGCTTTCGGTTCGGCGGCAGTCATGGCAGATTTGGGAATGGATCGTCGTGGATGATGGCAGCACGGACGCGGCCAGCGTTGCCGCCCTGGCGGGCGCCGCGGCGCAGGAGCCGCGCATGCGGACGATCCGTCTCCCCGAGAACCGCGGGCTAAGCGCGGCGCGAAACCGCGGGCTGGCTCAAGCGGCGGCGGATTATGTCTGCTGGCTGGATGCCGACGACCTGATCGAGCCCACATTCCTTGAAAAATGTCTATGGCGACTGCAGGCGATGCCGCACCTCGCCTTCACGAAGGGTTTTACCATAGGATTCGGCGCATCGCGTTATCTCTGGCGGCACGGGTTTCACGAGGGCGACCGTTTCCTCAAGGAAAACAGGGTGGATCCGACAAGCGTGATGCGGACTGCGGCTGCCCGGGCCATCGGCGGGTTTGACGAGACGCTCCGCACGGGCCTCGAGGACTGGGACTTCTGGCTGCGGGCGGCGAATGGCGGTTATTGGGGCGACACGATCACGGAGGCGCTGAGCTGGTACCGGTGCAACGAGGGACATCTGAAACGATTTCCAAACCTGCAGATTGGCTCGAAGCGCGAGGGGTTGGAGCGGCAGATCCGCGCGCGTTATCCCAAGCTTTGGAGCGGCGGGTTCCCGAAGATTCAAGGCGGAGAGCGACCGGCAACGGAATTTGCCGCCTCGGCATCCGTTGCCAACCCGTTGCAGAAAGAGCGCCCGAGGGCGTTGTTGGTTGTCCCGCATCTCGAATTGGGCGGAGCCGACAGCGTCAACCTCGATCTGCTCGCGCAGCTGACTCGGCGCTTCGATTGGGAAATCACTGTGGTGACCACCCGGCGCTCGGAGGACCCCTGGCAGCAGAAGTTCTACGAACTGACGAGCGACGTCTTCATGCTGCATCGCTTCCTGCCGTTTGGCGCGTATCCGGCCTTTCTAACCTACCTCATCGAGAGCCGGCAGCCGGATGTCGTATGCCTAAACCACAGCGAACTCGGCTATCGCCTGCTGCCCTGGCTGAAGGAGGCGTTTCCGACGCTCCCGATCGTCGATCTAGTGCACATCGTGATGGACGACTGGAAGGACGGCGGCTTTCCGCGCCTTTCGTGCCGGTCGCGCCCGTGGCTGACCCGGACCGTTGCGACTTCGCAGGCGCTCCGGCGGTGGCTCATCGAGAACGGGGCGAATGGCGAAGGCGTCGATCCGGTTTACACCGGGATAGATGCCGCGCACTGGACGCGCTCGGCCGAACTGACGGAAGCGGCGCGGGAGCGCTGGAAGATACCCGCCGATCGGCCAGTGATATTGTATGCGGCGCGGTTCGCCGCACAGAAGCAGCCGCGTTTGCTTCCGGAGATTGTGCGGAAACTGGAGGCACGAGGCCGAAAGTTCATTTTGCTCCTTGTGGGCGACGGACCCGAGCGCACATGGCTTGAGGAACATCTCTGCCGGGGGCACCCAAGCTCGGTCAAGATGCTGGGAGCGCTGGACCTGGACGAGATGCGCCTGGTGATGAGCGCTTCCGACCTGCTGCTGCTGCCGTCCCGGGAGGAGGGGATCGCACTGGTGCTGTTCGAGGCGATGAGCATGGGCGCGGTGCCCGTTGCGACCGACGTCGGCGGCCAGCGGGAATTGGTTACCCCGGATTGCGGCGTGCTTCTTCCGTTCAACGAGCGGCTGGCTGATGCAACGGCGGAGGCGTTGGACGCCCTGCTGACAGATGAGCCGCTGCGCCGACGGCTTGCCGGGGCCGGCCGAAAGCGGGTCGAGGAGCAATTCCGGCTGGATCAGACGGGCACTCAATTGGATGCGATTTTCCGCGGTGTGATGCGTCAGCGGGGGGCGCCTTTGAAGGCACGAGCAACGCCAGTGGATATCGGCGAGATCGCCGGTGAACTTGCCGAGCTTCAGGCGGACAGCCTTGCCCCCGATGCCTGGGACCAGCAGGTGCGGGAGGGCAGATGGCTCCCGATGCTCGCCTCGCGCTTTGCGGATTTGCTCCGCCGGTCGCCATTGAGGCTATGGTTTCGGCGTTTCGAGATCCGCTACGGCACGCGCATGGGCCGCTGGATCACCAGGCGCGACTGAGCGGCACTGGGAGGTTCGAGGGGAAAGGAATCTCTTGTGCAGCCGTTGCTGAAACGCTGCGCTAGCCTGCCAGCACCGCGCGAAGGCTGTCTGCGACGTATGCGACCTGGGACTGGGTGATTTCGGGAAACATCGGCAGCGAGAGGATCGTGCACGCGGCGGCTTCGGCGCAGGGGAAGGCGCCTTGGCGCAGGCCGAGGTCGGCGTAGGCCTTTTGGAGATGGATCGGAACCGGGTAGTGAACCACGGTCTGCACGCCCCGGGAGGCGAGCTCGCGCGCGACCGAATCGCGGTCGCGCCCGGGCAGCCGCACGACAAACAAATGGTAGGCGTGGCGGCCGGTCCACGGGGCCTCGACCGGCAGGACGAGCCCCGGACAGCCGGCAAGGGCGGAGCGATACCAGCCCGCCGCGGTGCGGCGGGCATCGTTCCAGTCGGCGAGGTGCCGGAGCTTGGCCGAGAGCACCGCTGCCTGGAGCGTATCGAGCCTTGAATTGAAGCCCTGGACCTCGTGGTGGTACTTGACGACGGAGCCCCAGTTGCGGAGGAGCCGCAGCTGCCGGACAAGCGGTTCGTCGCGGGTGGTGACGGCCCCGCCGTCCCCGAAGGCGCCGAGGTTCTTCGCGGGATAGAAGCTGAATGCCGCGGCGAGCCCAAGCGAGCCGCAGACGCGGCCGTCGGCCATGGCGGCGTCATGGGCCTGGGCGGCGTCCTCGATGAGCGCGAGGCCGTTCTTCTGGGCGAGGGCGGCCAGCGTGTTCATGTCGGCCGGCTGGCCATAGAGGTGGACGGGGATGATCGCCCTCGTCCGCGGGGTTATGGCCGCGGCGACGGCGGCCGGATCGATCAGGTAGTCCTCGATGCGGCAGTCGACGAGAACGGGCTTGGCCCCGGCGTACGAAATGGCCTCGGCGGTCGCGATGAACGTGTTGGCGACCGTGATGACCTCATCGCCGGCCCCGATTCCGAGCGCGCGCAGCACCAGGTGCAGGGCGTCCGTCCCCGAGCCGACGCCCACGGCGTGCGTGACGTGGCAGAATTCCGCCCATTGCCGCTCAAAGATGGCCACTTCGGGCCCCAGGATGAATTCGCCGTGGGCGAGCACGGCCTGCAGGGCGGCGTCGATCTCCGGCCGCAGGTTGCGAATCTGGAGCGGAAGGTCCTGGAAAGGTACTCTGGTGGCGGGCATGGGGGCCTTGTTGGGCTGTCAGTGCTTCTCCCGGCGCCATGTCTGCCAGAGTGAAAGCAGGCCGGCAAGGGTGCGCCACATGACGCTCGGGCGCGAGGCGGAAGCTATCCCGTGCAGGCGCGGCTTCATCACGACATCCACTTCGGCAAAGGTCGCCTTGGCGTCGCGCAGCCTCACGAGCGCCTCGGCAAGCATCGGGATTCCGGTCTGGTCGAGGCGGATGCTCAGGAACGCGCTTCGCCGGTAGGCATGGATCCAGTTCACGTCGCGGACTCGCAGCCCGAACAGCAGCGCGACCAGCCTGGGATAGACCCACGCGTTGAGGCGCATGAGCGGGTTGTAGCCGACCCTCTGGCTGCGGCAACCGACGATCACGTCGGCGTGGCCGAATTCGGCGACATAGGGCGCAAAGTCGTCAGGGGTCGCAGCCATGTCCGCCGGCCAGAGCATGATGTACTCGCCGCTTGCAAGGCGGGAGCCCGAGAGGAAGGCGCCGCCAATTCCCCGGTTTGACTGGTGGCAGGCGCGCACCTCCGGCAGATTCTGGGCGAGGAGGTCGGCGATCGCTCCGGTGCGGTCCCTGCTGCCATCATCGACCACGATGATCTCCGCAGGGACCTTGATCTCATCAAGGGTTGCGCGCAGGGCCCGGATCGACGCTTCCAGCAGGCGCTCCTCGTTGAATGCGGGAACGATGACGCTCAGCGCGGGCGCGCCGGAGCTGCTCCCGTTGCTGCTCACCGTGAGATTAATCGCGCGGGTACGTCGGCTACGACCGAGCACGGCGCGACGTCCTGCAGGACGACAGCCCCCGCGCCGATAGTCGCCCCTGCGCCGATCGTCACGCCGCACATGATGAGCGCGCCCGAGCCGATCGAGGCGGCGTCCCGCACCTCCGTGCGCTCCAGTTTCCACGTGCCGTCGCGGGCCGTCGCTGTGGACGGATGCCGGTCGTTGATGAAAATGACGCCGTGACCGACGAACATGTCGTCCCCGAGGGTCATGCCCGAGCAGATGAAGGAGTGGCTTTGGATGCGGCAGCGGGCGCTGATCGTGGCATCGCGCTGGATCTCGACGAACGTGCCGATCATGCTGTCGTCGCCGATCCTGCAGCCGTAGAGGTTCACGAAGGGGTTGAGCTTCACGCGCTCGCCAAGGACCACGTCCTCGGCGATCTGGAAGAGGGGCGACTTCGGCCGTTCGGTCATGGGTAACGGATGGGTGTCGTCCTGCCGCCGCGGGCGAGGGAATCGCGCGCCGCTTCGAGCACCCGGACAATATCCGCCCCGAATTCGCCGCTTGCGGCGGGCGTGCGCCGGCTGCGGAGGCAGTCGACGAACTCCTGGTCCTGGCGCAGGAGCGGCTCGAAGAGCTTGAGTTTCGGGGTCGTGATCGCGCCGTCGCGCAGGATCATATGGAATTCGCCGAAGGAGGAGTAGTTGTCGGGGATCACGCCCTTGTCGTAGTAGCGCACGGGCTCCAGGATGTTCATGTCGTCCCAGACCGCCATCTTGCTGGCGCCGACCACGGTGAGCTGGCGGACCTTGCGCGGATTGAGCCACGAGGTGTGAACATGGCAGATGACGCTCCCGGGGTAGGCGAGGGTGAGAAAACCGATGTCCTCGAAGCCCTTCCGCAGGAATGCGCCGCCGATGGCGGACACGGACTGCGGCCTGGCGCCCAGCAGGAAGTTGAAGATGGAGATGTCGTGGCTCGCGAGGTCGTAGATGACCCCGACGTCGCTGCGCACGGGGCCGAGGTTGGTGCGGACGGCGTCCATGTAGTAGATGCGCCCGAGGGCGCCGCGGTCGATGGCCCGCTTGAGGTGGAGCGTGCCCGGATTGTAGAGGAACACGTGGCCCACCATCAGAACCCTGCGCTTTTTCTTGGCGATGGCGCACAGGGTGCGCGCCTCGGCGGAGTTGAGGGCGAGCGGCTTCTCGCAGAGCACATCCTTGCCCGCATCCAGGGCCTGGCGAACCAGCGGGAAATGGGACTTGACGGGCGTGGCCACGACGACCGCGTCAATGTCGGCCGCCTCGGTCACCGACCGCGCGTCGCGGCTGGTCTCAATGCCCGGGAATTGCCTGCGCGCCAGGGCCAGGCGCGGTTCGGCGCTGTCGCAGATCCGGGCGACCTCACAGCCCTCAACCAGGCGGAGGTTGCGGACATGATTTGGGCCCCACTGGCCAAGGCCAATCACGCCCACGCGCACCGGGGAAGAGGATGAGGCCATCGGAGGACGGGAATTCTTGGGAGTGGAGCCGGGATAAGGCAAACTCCGGGTTTAGACAAAAATCACCCGGCCAAGACATGGGCAACGGTTTCCAAGTGAAGAATGAAAATGTTTCGCGGCACCTGAATGGCCGTCCAGCGAATTGGCGGCCTTTCCATCAGCTTGTTGCCGCTGGCGGCATCGCACCAATGACAACGAGCATGCAGCCATTGCTCGGGAGTCAACTGGAACCGGCTGCGATTGGATTGGGCTTGCGGGCAGGGTCCGTTGTAACATGTAATGAGACATGTCTAATGATCCTTCAGGGATTACCGCCACCCTTGACACGGTCCGTTTACAGGTCCGATTATCGGACCGCATGAAACCCCTTACCGTCACCGAGGCCAAGCCCAGGCTGGGCAACCTGGTCGATCGCGCCCTGCGCTCCGAACCCATCTTCCTCCGCAGGGGGAAACGGATTATTCAGATAGTTCCCGCGGCGATGCCAGACCCAATCCCAGTGCTTCCCGAAGGTGCGCTCACAATGACCGAGGAACGGGTTGCCTTCATCAACTCAATGCCGGCCGAGGCGGATCCGCTCGGCCGATGAACGGCGCCTTGCGCCAGTGGGACATCATCAAGGTGCGAATTCATCCTCAGGATCGGGATGAGCATCCTGCGATCATCCTTTCGCCAAACGAGATCGTCCTCGGTCGGGCGGACAGGGTGAACGTGCTGTACGGGTCGACCAAGCGCCCAGGTATCGACATCCTTCCCGGCCAGATCCTCCTTGATGAGGCAGACGGCTGCGAGCATCCCACGGTGTTCGACTGCGCCTTCTTCCCGGTCATGAGGAAGTCGGCCATGACGGCAAAGCTGGGCGCGGTTTCGCCGGGCCGCAGAAGGAAGATTCATCAGACCCTCTCTGCCGCCCTGCGCCTCTTTCAATAGCGCCGTGGCCGTTTAGACAAACTTGAGCTTCCTGGCGGCGAACAGCACCATCCGGAGGAGGAGCCATCCATGCCGCCAGCGGTGGATGTTGGTCGAGCCGTACGTCCGGTCCCTGTAACGCACGGGCACGTCGACAATCTTCATGTTGAGGCGCGCGGCGCCGAAGAGGAGGTCGAAGTCGCCGAACGGGTCAAAGTCCCCAAAGAACGCCCGGTTCGCGACGATCCGCTCATAGTCGGCGCGCCTGAGGACCTTCGTGCCGCAAAGGGTGTCCTTGAGAGGCTGGCCGAGGATCCAGGAGAACAGGAACCCGAACGCCTTGTTCGCGCACATGTTCAGGAACTGCATGGCCGCCTTTCCCATGGGGTAGACAAGCCTGGAGCCGTTTGCGAATTCGGCGTGCCCCGAGGCGATGGCTGCGTAGAACTTCGGAAGCTCCTCGGGGGGGACCGTGAGGTCGGCGTCGAGGATCATGAAAAGATCGCCCTCGGCGGCGGCGAACCCTGCCCGGACGGCATCGCCCTTTCCGTGGCCCTCCTGCCTAAGGACCTTGATCCTGCGCCTCGGGTGCTCCCTGGCGACGCGCCCGAGCTCCTCCCACGTGTTGTCCTTCGAATGGCCCTCGACAAAGATCAGCTCGGTGCCGGCGCCCATGTCGGGGGTGCGCAGGACCGCGGCCTCGATATTGCCCGCCTCGTTCCGCGCCGGGATCACAACCGACACGGTCAGGGGCCCCGTATCCCTGCCGCGCACGGAGCGGGCGACGCAGAACACGGAGAGGCAGAACCAGGAAAGGACCGGGGCGAACCACCGGTTCAGGAAGGTGCCGATCCCCAAAGCCCGGAAAGGGCAGAGGACCCTGGGCTGCACGGTGAGCGCCTTCCAATCGGCGAGCTCCATCAGTCCGAGGACGTCCGCCGTCGTCAGCCAGTTGCTGGGGGGCGGCTTCGGCGCGAGGCCCAGGGCGTAGCCGAGCGCGAAGGCCGGCCTCCAGAGGGACGATGGATAATTGACGATCAGCCGGGTACCCGGGTGGGAGAGTGCATGAAGCCCTTCGAGAACCTGCTGGACGTCGGCCGCGAAATTGAGGGTGTCCGAGATGACGATGAAGTCGAACCTCTCGCCCAGCTCGAGCGTTTCGGCGGCCTGCACCTGGAATTCGCAGTCGGGGGACCGCTCCCTAGCGGCCTCGATCTGCCTCTCCGATAGGTCAATGCCGACCTTCCGCTTCGCGCGCAGGCGGCCCAAAAGCTCGCCCGAGCCGCAGCCGACCTCAAGGACGGAGGAATCGGGCGAGATCAGGAGGTTGTAGTAATGGGCCAGGATCGCCCGATAGCTGACCGAGGACCGGCTGAGCTTTGACGGGGCCGCGTCATACCACGCGCGCAGCCGGTCGAGGTGCTCGGCGTTGATTTCAGATATGGACCGCGGCATGGGAGAACCCGATCAATCTAAGGATGCGAGCCCTTGAAGGTCATCAAGGCTGTTTCCCTCCATGGCGCATCGTTCCGAGATCAGCTTGGGTCATGAAATCCTTGAATGTCCCTGCATGCAACGTACGCCGTGCCATGCGCTGACGCCGTTTGAATTCTGGAACCACGCGCGCATTGGCTGCACTTTTTGTGTCGGTTCTTTTGGACTTCATATGGTTCCGCAGCGCTTGGTCGGGAATATTGTGAGGTTTTTGATGGCTCCCAAACATCTCCCTTGAAATTCAGATAAAGAGAAGAGCAATCACACCCGGGCTGGGAGGGTTACGCGGATTGTCGGGATTCAGGAGAACAGGCGGAATCGAATCCCGGATGCATCGGGGAGCATAAAATGCGGGCATATTGGTTCGTTTGCCGAATCCTTCTTGACGGGCTCCACTATGGCCCGTGAGGCGTCTGCGACTCAAGTGCTCGCCCGACGAACCCGGCCGGACCGGTGACGGGAATCATGTTATTTCGCCTTTTTGAGTACGACTAAGATGCGGGCTGCAAAGAGATTCGGCCAGCGCGACAGCGTGCGGTCGAGGCGCCGCCAGAGCCGGAAGGCGGCCGGCCCCCCGATCTGCGGGCCCGAGAATCCCCCCGTCGCGAAGTACTCGAACGAGGCGAGCGGCGTCACCTCGCAGAGTTCCCAGCCGGCCAGCCGGCCGGGCGCCTCGCGCCGCCAGAAGACCCGCGTTGCGGCCCCTTGGGCCGCAAAGTAGCCCGCGTCGCCGGGCCTGAAGCCGGGCGGCGCATCCCAGGTCAGGGGCTGGCGCATGGCGATCGGCTCGTGGTGGAAGAGGCCGTAGATAAGGCGCCCGGTCCAGCTGATCGCCGGATCGAAGATGATGACGCGGCCGCCCGGCGCCAGGACGCGCCGGAATTCCGAGAGGGCCGCCGCGGGGTAGCGCAGGTGGTGCCAGACATCGAAGAGGATCAGGTTGGAGATTCCTCCGTCGCCGTAGCTCAGGCGGTAGGCGTTCTCCTGGCGGTCTAGCCAGGGATTGGGGAAAAGGTCGGTGGTCACGCAGTCGGGGATGACTTCCTTGATCGAGCCCATCCCCGAGCCGAGCTCGACGATCTGCCCTCGGACCGTCCGGTCGAGGCGCGAGGCGATCAGTTCGTGAAAACCCCGGTACACGGCCCGCAGCTGCGGCTTTCGCTGCCAGGCCTGCCGGTTGGCCTGGATCTCAATGTCGTGCTGCCCGACCGGCAGCGAGTCACCCGCGTTCATCTGGTTAATTGGAAGGAACGGACAGGGTGCCTTAGATGTCCCATAGGGCTCAAGAAAACTCCGGATCCGGACCGGGTTTATGGTTGCCTTCGATTCCAAATTCCAGCGGGCTAAACGACTACTATTCTCCTGCGAATGAGACTGTCCTTAAGCCTGCCGCTACTGTTGCTCGCCATTGCCTCGCTTCGAGCGGAGACGCCCTCCATCCAGGGCACGCTGCCGGAAGACCAGCTCCCGGGCCTGAAGCCCCTCCTAAGGGCCGCAGTCGACCGGTCGCCGAACACGATCCTGCAAAGCATCAACATCGCCCAGCAGGAGGCGCAGAGATACGTTTATTCCGCTGCGCTCTGGCCGTCGGCCACTGCGAACATCAATTACTCCATCCTTGACGAATCCGTCACGGGTGCCGCGAGCAGCACCCAGAAGGGGCTCTTCTACAGTGCCAGCCTTAACCAGCCGGTCTTTCAGTGGGGAGCCTACAAAAACAGCGCCGCCATTGGGCAGCTCGGGGTGAAAATTGCCCAGCGGCAGTACGCCGACGCCTACCGGCTCCTCGCGACCACGATCAGGGAACAATACCTGGGCCTGGTTGCCAGGCAGATCGGGCTCAGGAACGGGCGCTACCGGCAGAAAATCGCGCAGGAGGCGTTCGCGACCAGCCAGGCGAAGTTCGATGCCGGCTCCGCGTCCCAGGCCGAGTTGCAGAGCTTCAAGCTCGCCCTTGAGCAGGCAACGCTTGATGCGGACCGCGCAGCGGAGGATTTGGCCTATTCGAAGCGGGTGTTCACGCGGCTCGTGGGCGTCGACGACCTCCCCGACGAGTCCATTCCGCTGGAGATCGGCCACCCGGAATATTCCGCGCCACTCGCGGATGCGGTCCTGACCGGATTCATGGCCGACGGGGTCGAGAGCACGTTCCTGAGCCAGGTGTACCAGATGTACGAGAGGCAGCAGGACCTGAACTATTCGATCGCGAAGGTGAGGCTCCTCCCGAAGGTTAATGCCTCCGTAAGCTACCTCCTGGAGGACCAGACGAATGCATATTCCGGGTACATCTCGCAGGTTGCGGTGCGGGAGGAGACCTTCAGCCTCGCCGCCAACTGGACGATATTCGATGGATTCGCGGCACGCGGCTCGAAGCTCTACGCGCTTGAAACCAAACGGTATTATGAACGCGTCCGTAAAACCTACATCGATTCCACCATCGATTTGATCAGCTACATGCGCCACCAGCTCGCCTTTTCGGCGCGCGCCCTGTCGCTGTCCGAGGTCCACCACGCGCTGATCGGGGCCGAGGTGAAGAAGGTGATGGACGACCTGAAGCTGGGCTACGCCTCACAGGCGACGGTCGAGGCGAGCACCATGAATCTCTATGGGACGGACGTCGACCAGGCGAACGCCCGGACCGACTACTTAAACCGCTGGACCGAATTCATATCGCTCGCCGGGCTGGATCCGGCGATCGCCAACATCTCCCCCCGCTATGTCCGATAAACCCGGCAGGTCCTTTTTCTGGCTCAAGGTCGTCCTCGCGGTCGCCGTCCTGGTCGCGATCGGCGCCGCCGCCGTCGTGTACGTGAGGGCGACGGCCAAGGTAGAGGTCGTGGTGAGCGGCGACGCCATCGACGCGAGGCCCGGCAGCGTGACCGTCAAGGAGGAGTACTCCATGGACATGAAGAGCGAGGTCGCCGGCCGCGTGCTCAAGGTCGGCTACACGCTATTCATCGGGATGCATGTCAAGGAGGGCGACCTCCTCGTTCATCTCGACACCGGCGACATCCAGATCGCGATCGACCAGGCGCAGAACATGTACAATTCCACGAAGGCGCGCATCGGGGTGGGGTCCGCGGCAACCTACCTGCTCGAGACGGCGAAGTCGGAGTTGGCCAACACCGAGCGCCTGTTCAAGATGGGCCAGGAGTCCGACAGCAACTTCCAGAAGGCGCGCCGGGCCGTGGAGACCCAGGAGCAGCAGCTCAAGCTCGAGAACGTCCGCGACCAGCAGGACCTGATCACGTACGAGACGGACCTGAGGAGCAAGAAGCGCCAGCTGGAGAAGATGACCATCACCGCCCCCTTTGAGGGCGAGGTCTCCGCGGTCTTCGCCCACCCGGGCGACCTGATCAACATCGGCTCGCCGATCGTGACGCTGATCACGACGAGCCGGATCGTGGAGGCGAAGATAAGCGAGGAGGACTTTGCGAACGTCAAGGTGGGCGAGAAGGCATCGGTCACCTTCCTTCCCTACGGCGAGTTTCTGTACAACGGGACCGTCAAGAAGATCCTGCCGACGGCCGACCCCGAGACCCAGCGGCACCTGGTGGACCTGGAGGTCACGGACATCGAGCCGGCCAAGCTGATCCCGGGAATCACGGGCGAGGTCTCGATCGTCGTGGGCAGGCGCCACGCCGACGCAATCATCCCGCGCAGGGCGCTCTTCAACGAGAGCGTCTACGTCGTCAGGGACGGCGTGGTCGAGCTTCGCAAGGTCAAGACGGGATACCTCTGGTTCCGGGGCGCCGAAGTCACCGAGGGGCTCAAGCCCGGCGAGCAGGTGATCGTGGAGGACCTCGACCAATTCCGGGACGGGAACCATATCCGCGTCGCGGAGCTTCCGTCGGACGTCGTGGACAAGAGGCAATAGCCGCACGGATGTCCCCGAACTTCCGAATCGCGCTCCGATTCCTGACGGCGAAGAAGCGCGCCATGGTGATGAGCCTGTCGTGCATCGTGCTCGGCATCGGGCTCTTCATCGTGACCCAGGCGACGACGAGCGGCTTCCAGGGCTTCTTCATCAAGACGATCCTGGGGACCAACGGGGCGATCCTCATCCAGGACAAGCTCCAGGCCACCATGCGCAGCATAGCGGCGGGCGGCTACAACTCGGGCTACGAGATCCGCCAGAAGGAGGGCCAGAAGTACGTGGAGGGCATCGACTACCCCAGGCAGCTGGCCATGGGGGTGAAGAGGTTCAACAACGTGGCGGCCGTATCGGAGGTCCTCCGAGGGACCGTCACGATCCGCAGCTCGTTCCGGGACCAGACGGGGCAGGCGTACGGCATCGACTTGGAGGACCACCTGCGGGTCTCGGACCTGGGCTCGCAGATCGTGCAGGGCTCGCTCGCCAACTTCCGGGTGCAGCAGGGCGGCGTCTTGGTCGGCCGCGTGATCGCGGACAAGCTGCAGCTGGAGGTGGGCGACACCTTCGAGATGGTGCACCTGGGGAACATCCACCACTACAAGGTGAGCGCGATCTACCAGACGGGCGTCAACGACATCGACAGCGTTCGCGTCTACCTGCAGATGAGCGAGGCCCGCGCGCTGTTCAAGAAGCCGACGGGGGCCACCTACCTGCAGGTGAGCCTGATCGACAAGGACCGGGCCAGGGAGGACGCGGTCGTCATGTCCAACGCCCTCCAGCACAGCGCGGCCGCCTGGCAGGACCGCGAGAAGTCGTGGCTCGGGGTCTTCCGGGCGTTCCGGATCGCGACGGCGATCACGGTGTCGGTGTTCACGCTCATCGCGGGGCTCGCGATGTTCAACACCCTAGCGATGATCGTCATGGAGAAGACCAAGGAGATCGCGATCTTGCGGTCCATGGGCTACACGCGCGAGGACATCTCGCGCATCTTCCTCTGGCAGGCGGCGATCGTGCTGGGGATTGGGATCGTCCTCGGGTGCGCGCTCGGCGCCGCGATCACCTACGCGGTGTCGCAGGTCCCGCTCCCGATCACGGGCATCTTCACGACGCACAAGTTCCTGGTCCTGTGGTCCCGCTGGCACTACATCGAGGCCGTGATGACGGCCGTCGCCATGGTCATGCTGGCCAGCCTGATCCCGTCCCGGCGCGCTGCGCGCCTCGAGCCGGGCGACATCATCCGGGGGACGGCCCAATAGGCAAACCTGTGGCCGAGGAATCCAAAGTCGCCCTGCGCTGCCACGAGCTGCACCGCTTCCTGGGAAAGGACGAGGGAAGGGTCCATGTCTTGAGGGGCGTCTCGTTCGAGGCGCTGGCGGGCAACGTCTACGCGATCGTCGGGCCCTCGGGCTGCGGGAAGTCCACGCTGCTCTATCTCCTTGGGCTCCTCGATCTTCCGGACTCAGGCGAGATCTGGATCAACGGGCAGCTGATGTCGAACAGCCAGGACTCCGTACGGACGGCGGCCCGCGGCGAGCACGTCGGCTTCGTCTTCCAGTTCCACTTCCTGATGCTCGAGTTCACGGTGCTGGAGAACGTCATGATGCCCATGCGCAAGCTCGGCCGCCTGGCGCCCGAGCAGATGGAGGATCGGGCCGCCCACCTCCTCGACTCCGTGGGCCTGCGCGAGAAGAGCCACCGGCTTGCAACCCACCTCTCGGGCGGGGAGCAGCAGCGGGTCGCGATCGCGCGGGCCCTCGCCAACCAGCCGACCATCATCCTTGCGGACGAGCCCACGGGCAACCTCGACGTGACGAACGCCGGCATCGTGTTCGACGTCCTGACCCGCGTGGCCAAGGAGAACGGCCAGGCGGTGGTGCTCGTCTCGCACAACCCCGACATCGCAGCCAAGTGCGACTTCACCCTCCCGATGCGGGACGGGGTGTTCATCTGACGGGCGCCCGGTCCGGGCGGAAAAGCGGGGGCGCGGGCAGGGGTCGGGCCCTTATTGCGGGGGCGGGGCCCGAATGCCTGAAAATATGGTTTACAACCCAAACGCGGCTCCCTTCTTTCGGGAGCGATTCCACCCACCAACCGACAATCCGTGAGCCACGATCCATCGCGAAAACGCTTCCTCGCCAGGATGCTCGGGTTTGCCGCCATGGGCGCGCTTGCGCCAGGCAGGATGGCGCAGGCGGCGGTGCCCGCGTCGACCAACAAGGCGGACGGCAAGGCCGTCGCCTTCCAGCTCCGGCCGCAGCCCCGCGCTGTCGCCCGGCGCGGTGGAGCCGCCTAGGCGGGCCGCCCCAGCCCGCGCCTCCCCGGGGACCATGCCCGCCCTTTTCCAGAAGTCGGCCAACAGGCTGCCGCTGCAGCTGATCCTGTACCTGTGCGTCGTCGCCTGCGTCGCGACGGCGGGGGTGACCTACTACATGACGCCGAAATACACGCGGGTCGGCTACGCGCCGATCCAGCCCGTGCCCTACAGCCACGCGAAGCATGTGGGCGAGCTGGGCCTGGACTGCCGCTACTGCCACAGCACGATCGACACGGCCGGGGCCGCCGTGCCGACGGCGCAGACGTGCATGAACTGCCACAGCCAGATCCGGACGGCCAGCCCGGCGCTGGCCTCCGTGCGCGCGAGCTTCGAGACCGGCAGGCCCATCCCGTGGGTGCACGTCCACGTGATGCCGAGCTTCGTCTACTTTGACCACTCGGTCCACGTCAACCGGGGGGTCGGCTGCGTCGAGTGCCACGGCAAGGTGAACGAGATGGACGTCGTCACGCAGCGCAAGCCGATGAGCATGGGCTTCTGCCTCGACTGCCACCGCGCGCCCGCGGAGCGCATGCGGGAGAGGAAGGACGTGTTCAACCTCGACTCGCCGACGATCGCGGAGGCAAAGGGGATCCTCGTGGCCCGCGAATTCATCCGCGAGTGGAAGATAAGCCCCCCGCAGAGCTGCTCGGGCTGCCACCGATGAAGCGCAAGAACGAGCATCCCGCGCCGTCCGAACGGGCGATGACGGGGCCCCGCTACTGGCGGAGCCTGGACGAGCTGGCGGGGACGACCGGGTTCCGGGCGGCGATGGGCCGCGAGTTCCCGGACGGCGCGTCGTCCCTGGACGGGGTCGACCGGAGGCAGTTCATGAAGATCATGGCGGCCTCGTTCGCCCTGGGCGGGCTCGGGCTCGCCGGATGCAGGCGGCCCGAGGAGAACATCCTTCCCTTCGGCAAGTCCGTCGAGGGGGCGGTGCCCGGGCTGCCCGTCTACTACGCGACTGCGATGCCGCTGCGCCGGTGGGCGGTCCCGCTCCTGGCCGAGACGCACCAGGGCCGTCCGACGAAGCTCGAGGGCAACCCGAGCTACGCCCCGCACGGGGGGGCGAGCTCGCTCCTCGCCCAGGCCTCCATCCTCGACCTCTACGACCCGGACCGCGCGACGGCCCACACCCGCGGCGAAAGCGCGATCGGGGCGGCCGAGGTGAAGGCCATGCTCGCCGGGATGGGCAGGTCGTTCGAAGCGACGGGAGGCGCCGGCCTGGCGTTCCTCGCCGACGAGTCCTCGTCGCTCACGCGGGCCCGCCTTACGCGCGTCCTGCGCGCGAAGTTCCCGAAGTCCATCTGGGCCGAGTATGAGCCGGTGGCCGACGAGCCCCCGGCGGAGGCGGCCCAGGCGGTCCTGGGCGTGCCCCTGAAGCCCATCTACCGCATCGGCAAGGCGAAGCGGATCGTCAGCATCGACGCCGATTTCCTGCAGGCCGAGGCGGGCAGCCTCTACTACGTCGGGGAGTTCGCAAGGGGCCGGCGCGTCGCGGGGAGGGACGACCCGATGAGCCGCCTGTACATGGCGGAGAGCGCGCTCTCGATCACGGGCACGATGGCGGACCACCGGCTGCGGCTCGCCTCGTCGCACATGCAGGCCTTCGCCGCGGCGCTCGCCGCCAAGGTGACCGGGGATCCGGCGTACGCCAAGGCGGCCGAGGGCCTCGACGTGGCGCCGGCCTGGATCGACGAGTGCGCGGCGGACCTGGCCGCGAACCGGGGCTCGTCCCTCGTCCTCGCCGGCTCGCACCTGCCCGCCGCGGTCCATGCGATCGCCTACGCGATCAACGATGCGCTCGGCAACATCGGGTCCACGGTGGAGTTCATCCTGGACCGGCGCCCGACGGCCCTGTCCATCAAGGACCTTGCGGGCGCGATCGGAAGGGGCGCCGTCAAGACGCTCGTCATCCTCGGCGGGAACCCGGTGTACAACGCGCCCGCCGACCTGGACTGGGCCTCGCTCCAGAAGTCGGTCCCGGAGGTGATCCGGATGGGCTACTACGTCGACGAGACCTCCGAGCTCGCCGCAACCCACATCGCCGCGGCCCACTACCTGGAGTCCTGGGGCGACGCCCGCACGCTCGACGGGACGCTGGTGGCGGTCCAGCCGATGATCCTGCCGCTCTTCGGGGGCCTGACGCAGACCGAGGTGATGGCCTCGATAGCCGGGCTCGCGAGCACCGAGCCGTACAAGCTCCTGTACGACGTCGTCGCGGCGATCGCCGGCGGCCCCGGCGAGAGGGCCGAGGCGCTGTGCCGGAAGTTTCTCCACGACGGGCAGCTCGAGGGGTCGGCGCTCAAGCCGTTCCCGGTCCGCTTCAACCGCGCGGGCGTGACCAAGTACCTCGCCGGAGGCGGCCCTCCGCCCGTCTCGGCGGGGGCGCTCGAGGTCCGCTTCGTGGCCGACGCCACCGTGGACGACGGCCGGTTCGCCAACAACGGCTGGCTGCAGGAGTGCCCGGACCCGATAACGAAGATCAGCTGGGACAACGCGATCCTCATTAGCCCGCGCCTGGCGAAGGAGTTGAAGATCGACTCGCCGGCCTCGCTGGTCCAGGTGGCCCGCAAGGACCTGGCCGACTTTGACCGCGGCCGCGAGAACGCCCACATCGTCGAGCTGACGATCGGGGGGCGCAAGATCCGGGGGCCCGCGCACATCCAGCCGGGCCTGGCCAACTACACGGTCGTGGTCCCGCTGGGCTACGGCCGGGCGAAGACCGGGCGGGTCGGGCAGGGGACGGGCTTCAATGGGTACGCCGCGCGCGAGTCCGGCGCCCTCCACGTTGCGACCGGCGCCTCGATCGCCGTGACCGGGGATAAGATGTTCCTCGCCGACTCCCAGTGGCACTGGTCGATGGAGGGCCGGGCCCTGGTCCGCGAGGCAAACGTTGGCGAATTCCGGGAGAACCCGTCGATCGTCAGGGAGATCGGGCTCGAGGCGGAGAGCCCCCCGGCGGTCCTGGGCCCCGAGCCGTCGGCCGTCAGCCCGGCCGAGCGGGCGACCCTGATCCCGCGCGGCAACTCGCTCTACGTGACGCCCGAGTTTGACGGCGTCCACCAGTGGGCAATGAGCATCGACCTGAACACGTGCATCGGGTGCAACGCGTGCGTCGTGGCCTGCCAGGCCGAGAACAACATCCCGATCGTCGGCAAGGAGCAGGTCCTGCGCGGCCGCATCATGCACTGGATCCGCCTCGACCGGTACTACTCGGACGGCAAGGCGGACGCGGGGGCGTTCGGAGGCGAGGGCAACCTGCAGATCCCGGAGGAGCCGCAGATATCGATGCAGCCGGTCGCGTGCATGCAGTGCGAGCTGGCGCCGTGCGAGATGGTCTGCCCCGTGAACGCGACCGTGCACGACAGCGAGGGCCTGAACGTCATGGCGTACAACCGGTGCATCGGCACGAGGTACTGCGCGAACAACTGCCCGTACAAGGTGCGCCGCTTCAACTTCTTCGACTGGAACATGCGCAGCCTCGACAGCCTCTACCTGGGGCCGCTGGGGCCAGAGGGGATGCCGGAGCTCGTCCAGATGGTCAAGAATCCCGAGGTCACGATCCGCATGCGCGGCGTCATGGAGAAGTGCACGTACTGCGTGCAGCGCATCGAGCGGGGCAAGATCGAGTGGAAGGTCAAGGTGGCCCAGGAGGGCCATCCCGGCGACGTCAAAGTCCCCGACGGGACGATCCGGACGGCGTGCCAGCAGGCGTGCCCGGCGGAGTCGATCGTGTTCGGCAACATCCTGGACCCCGAGAGCGGGGTCTCCAGGGCGAAGGCGCGGGAGCAGGACTACGCGCTCCTCGGCTACCTGAACACGCGGCCCAGGACGACGTACCTGGCGCGGCTGCGAAACCCCAACCCGAGGATGCCCGACTACGCGGAGCTGCCGCTGAGCCGGGTGGAGAACCGGGACAAGAACCACCCCCGGAAGGCCTGAGCCATGCCGCACGCAGCCCAACTTCCGGCCGGAGCCCCGGCGATCCTCGGCGAGGTGAGGCCGGCGTCGCTCCCGCGGGCGCAGCTCGTGGGCCACGGCCGCGGCTTCTCGTGGATCACGGAGAAGATCTGCGGGATCGCCGAGGAGAAGACGCCGCCCTGGTGGTGGTGGTGCTTCGGCGTCGCCTGCGTCATCGCGTCCTTCACGGTCGCCGGCCTCACGTACCTGGTCTCGACCGGGGTCGGCGTGTGGGGCCACCGGAGCCCGGTCAACTGGGCCTGGGACATCGTCAACTTCGTGTTCTGGATCGGCATCGGCCACGCAGGGACCTTGATCTCGGCGATCCTGTGCCTCCTGCGCCAGAAGTGGCGCACCTCGATCAACCGCTCCGCGGAGGCCATGACGATCTTCGCGGTCGTCTGCGCCGCGATCTTTCCGGTCTTCCACCTCGGGCGCATCTGGTACTCCTGGTTCCTTTTCCCCCTGCCCAACTCGAACATCGTGTGGCAGAACTACCGCTCGCCGCTCGAGTGGGACGTGTTCGCGGTGTCGACCTACGGGACGGTCTCGGTACTCTTCTGGTACGTCGGCATGATCCCGGACCTGGCGACCTTCCGCGACCGGTTCGCGGCGGCCGGCCGGAACATGAGGGCTAAGATCTACGGGGTCTTCGCGATGGGATGGCGGGGCTCGGCCCGCCACTGGAGCAACTACGAGATGGCGTACCTGATCCTGGCCGGGATCGCCGCCCCGCTCGTCCTCTCGGTCCACACGATCGTGTCGTTCGACTTCGCCGTCTCGCTCCTGCCGGGCTGGCACACGACCATCTTCCCGCCGTACTTCGTCGCCGGCGCCATCTTCTCCGGGTTCGGGATGGTGCTGACCCTGGCCCTTCCCCTCAGGGCGGTCTACAGGCTCGAGGACCTGATCACGCAGTACCACATCGACTGCATGTGCAAGATCACCCTGGCGACGGGCACCATGGTGGGCTACGCGTACGCGATGGAGTTCTTCATCGCGTGGTACGGGGCGAACCCCTACGAGGGCTTCGCGTTCATCAACCGCGCGTTCGGCCCGTACGCCTGGGCTTACTGGATCATGGTGACCTGCAACGTGGTGACGCCGCAGTTCTTCTGGTTTAAGAAGGTGCGCCAGTGCACCTGGCTCGTGTGGGTTCTCTCGCTCTTCGTCAACTGCGGGATGTGGTTCGAGCGCTTCGTGATCATCGCCACCTCGCTCGCCCGCGACTTCCTGCCGTCGAGCTGGGGCTACTACAGCCCGTCCGTGGTCGAGATCTTCACCTTCTTCGGGACCTTCGGGGTCTTCTCGGTCCTCTTCCTGCTCTTCATCCGCTTCTGCCCGATCATGGCGATGGCGGAGTTGAAGGCCGTGACCCCCCAGGCGATCCCCGATGCCGGGCACGCGCCCCCCGGAGAATCCCCCCATGGCTGAGAAGACCTACGGCCTCATCGCGACCTTCGACACCCCGGGCGCGCTCCTGCGCGCCGCCGAGCGGGTGCGCGACGCCGGCTACAGGAAGTGGGACTGCATCTCGCCGTTCCCGGTCCACGGGCTCGATGCGGCGATGGGCGTCGGGCGCTCGCACGTCCCGCGCTTCTCCCTCGCCGGCGGGATCACCGGGTTCTGCACCGGGATGGTGATGATCTGGTACATGGACAAGTTCGACTACGCGCTGTCCGTCGGCGGGAAGCCCTTCTTCAGCCCGCTCTTCGCCTTCCCGGTCTCGTACGAATTGACGATCCTCTTCACGGCCTTCGCGACGATCGGGGGGATGTTCCTCGTTAACGGCCTGCCGATGCACTACCACCCGGTGCTCAAGTACGAGCACATCCGGCGGGGGACGAGCGACCTGTTCTTCCTCGTGATCGAAAGGGCGGACCCGCGCTACGACGCAGAAAATACGAGGGCGCTCCTGGAGGGCCTCGGCGGCCGGGAGATTGCGGAGCTCGAGGGCTAAGGCCATGCGGACCATCTACCTCATCACCGCCTTCGTCGCCGTGCTGACCGTCTCCCTCCTCGGGCTTCGCGGCAGGCGCTTCGTCCAGCCCCCGGTTGACGTGTTCCCCGAGTGGGCCTTCCCCGGGATGAAGTATCAGCCGAAGCTTACCCAGCAGACGGCGAGTCCGTTCTTTGCCGACGGGCGCTCCGACCGCGCCCCGCCGCCCGGCACCGTGCCAGCGTCCTACGGGCCGGCGGGCCAGGCGCTTCGCAACGACGGCTTCCTCTATGCCGGCAAGGCGCCCGACGGGTCCTGGGCCCGCGGCTTCCCGAGGGCCCTCAAGGTGGACATGGCGCTCCTGGAGCGCGGCCGCGACCGCTTCACGATCTACTGCGCCCCGTGCCACGGGGCGCTGGGCGACGGCAACGGGGTCATGAGGGCCTACGGGATGGGCGCCACGGCGAGCTACCACGACGAGCGGCTGCGCAAGATGGCGGAGGGGGAGATCTTCAACACGATCACGAGCGGAAAGGGGCAGATGAACCCGTACGGCGACAAGCTGGCACCCGCCGACCGCTGGGCCGTGGTCGCCTACGTGCGTGCCCTCCAGCGGGCCCGGACGGGCGTGGTCGGGGATGTGCCCGACCACCACAAGGGGGAGCTCGAAGTCCAATGAACAATCCCGGCGCCAGGAAGGCTCTTCTAGTCGGCGTCGCCGGCACGGCGGCGACCGCGCTGGGGATCCTGGTCTCCGGCCCGCACGTGGTCGCCACCTCGTGGCTCGTCGCGTTCGGCTTCTGGGCCGCGGCGGCGATCGGGATGCTCATGATGATCCTCATCTGGCACGTGTTCGACTCGTCGTGGTCGGTGGTCCTGCGCCGGCAGTTCGAGCACGGCCTGGCGGCGTTCCCCTGGCTGGCGCTCATGCTGCTCCCGCTCGTCCTCGCCTCGTGGCTCGGGCAGGGCGACATCGTCTGGCCGTGGATGAACCCGCTCCACCCGGTCCACGGCGACAAGCTCGTGCAGGCGGACGTCCTCTATGAGAAGAAGGAGGCCTTCCTCAACATCCGGCTCTTCACGATCCTTTCGGTCGTCTTCTTCGCGCTCTGGATCTGGATCTCGGCGCGGCTGCGCAAGGCGTCCTTTACCCAGGACTCGGACGGCGACGTCAGGTGGACGCACAGGAACCGCTTTACCTCGGCCTTCGGCATCCCGGTGGTCGCGCTCACGCTCACGGGGGCCGCGATCTACTGGTTCAAGAGCCTCGAGTACCACTGGTTCTCGACGATGTACGGGGTGTGGTACTTCTCGGACTGCATGCGCGGGGCGCTGTCGCTTGGCGTAATCATCATGCTGTGGCTCCACGGGCGGGGCGACTTCAGGGGGATCCTGAAGACCGACCACCTCTGGGCGATCGGCCAGCTGATGCTGACCTTCACCGTGTTCTGGGCGTACATCTCGTTCGACCAGTACTTCCTCATCTGGAACGCGAACGTCCCCGAGGAGACGTTCTGGTACAACATCCGGGAGTACGGCGACTGGTGGTACGTGAGCCTGTTCCTCGTCTTCGGGAACTTCCTCCTCCCGTTCCTCCTCCTCCTTTCCTACCGATTCAAGGTCACGCACGCGACGATCCGCCGGATCGCCTACCTGATCCTGTTCGTCATCTTCATCGACATCGCGTACAACATCCTCCCGGCCTTGAAGGACGAGAAGGGCAACCCCCTGGCGTTCTTCTCGGTCAGGCTCCTCTGGTCCGTGACGTCGCTCGCCGGGGTGGGTGGCTTCTGCGTCGCGGCCTACCTGCGGAGCCTGCCGACGACCAAGCTGATCCCGATCCGCGACCCGCGCATCGGCGAATGCCTCCACCAGAATGAATGACGAGACGGCACCCCTCCCGCGGCCGGTCTCCCTCGCGGCGGTCGCCGCGATCTTCGTCCTATTGTCCGTTTTCTGGGCCCTGGCGGTGGGCGTGTACGTGCCCAACAGGCCGCCGGCCCCCCAGAACGAGGCGCCCGAGAACCTTCCCAAGGAGCTCGCGTGGAGGGCGACGCCGGCCAGCCGGAGGGCCCACCTGGCCGAGCTGCGCGAGAAGGAGGCGAGGCAGGCGGAGTCCTACGGCTGGGTGGACCGCGGCGCCGGGGTGGTGCAGCTGCCCATCGGGAGGGCCATGGAGCTGGTCGTCAGGGAGCACGGGGGCGGCCAGTGACATGAAGGACGAAGTCACAGCCGCCGATTCCTCGTCGCGCGCCCCGCTGCTCGTCCTCCTCCTGGCGGCGCTCGCCTGGCTCGTCGCCGCCGGGCTCCTGGGGCTCGTGGCGTCCATCCAGCTGCATTCGCCGAGGTTCCTGTCCGACTGCCCGGTCCTCACCTACGGCAGGATGGCCGCGCTGGCGGAGACGGCGTTCGTGTACGGCTGGCTCGCGAACGCGGGCCTGGCGCTCGCCCTCTGGATCCTGGGGAGGCTCGCGGGCGAGCCGCTCCGGGCGCAGGGCTGGGCTGTGGGGGGCGCGGTCTTCTGGAACCTCGGGGTCGCCGCGGCGCTGGGCGGCGTCGCCACGGGGGATGCCACCGGCTTCGCGCTCCTCGGCCTGCCCGCGTACGTGCACATGATCCTCCTCTTTTCGTACTCGGCGATCGCGGTCACGGGCATCCTGTCCTGGTCCGGGCGGATGCGGCGGGTCCCCTACGCATCGCAGTGGTACGCGGCGGCGGCCCTCTTCACGTTCCCCTGGATCCTGTCGATCGCGCACGTGATGCTCTTCTCGGCCCCCGCGCGCGGGGTGGTCCAGGCGGTGGCGGCGGGCTGGTACGCGCAGTGCGCCTGGACCCTCTGGCTGGCGCCGCTCGGCCTCTCGGTGGCCTACTACGTCGTTCCCCGGGCGACGGGCAGGGTGCTGCCCTCCTACGAGTTCGCGTCGCTCGGATTCTGGTGCCTCGTGTTCGTCGGGGGCCTGACGGGCGGCCGCCACCTGCTGGGGGGCCCGGTGCCCGCGTGGATCGCGTCGGTCGCGGTGGTCTCGGCCGCGCTGCTCCTCTTCCACGTCCTCATCGTGTTCCTCAACCTGCGCGGCTGCTTCTCCGGGGGCGGGATCGCCCTAAGGTTCACCGCGTTCGGGATCGCCGCGTACGCCGTGGGCGCCTTGGCCGATGCGGCCACCTCGTTCCACGGCGTGGCCGCCCAGACGCAGTTCACGTACTTTGACGAGGCCGCGAGGCAGCTGGCGCTCTACGGGGCGGTCTCGACGATGCTCTTCGGCGGGATCTACTTTGCCGTCCCGCGGATCACCGGCAGGGCGTGGTTCTCGGCCGGGCTTGTCCGCGCCCACCTCCTCCTCACGATCGGGGGGATCCTGCTCCTCGCGGGCGCCCTCTGCGGGGCGGCGCTCGTCCAGGGCCGGGACTTGGCCGATTCCGCGGTCGCCTTCGCGGCAATCGCGCACCACACGCGCCCCTGGCTCGCCGCGGCGACCGCGGCCCAGGCCATCCTCCTCCTCGGCAACATGGCGCTCGCGATGAACTTCGTCGGCACCGCGTGCAGGATCCTGAACGTGTCCGAGCCCGCGTCCTTCAATCCGCCCTCCGCGATGGAGGCGCACGCGCCGTGAGGAACGACGCCGTCTTCTTCCTCGGCCTCTGCGCCGCGCTGGCGATCTCCTGGACGGGAATCGTCCTCGGGTCCCATGCGCAGCTGGGATTCCTCGCGCCCTATTACGACGACAACCAGGGGACAAGCTTCCCGCAGTGGATGCCGGGCGCGGCCGCGCAGGGCCAGCTGGTCTACAGGGACCTCGGCTGCGCGGCCTGCCACACCCAGCAGGTGCGCCGGCCGGGCTTCGGCTACGACCAGGCGAGGGGGTGGGGCGAGCGCCAGAGCGTCGCCCGCGACTACATCTACCAGCCTTTCCCGCAGCTCGGCCTGGCGCGGGTCGGTCCCGACCTGGCCAACATCGCCGACCGCAAGCCGACCGCCCCGGATGAGGAGGACCTCCTTCGCATGCTCTACGCGGGATCGGAGGGCATGCCGCCGTACCGCTTCCTCTTCGAGGAGCGCCGGGTCGGCGCCGGAGCCCAGCACTCGGACCTGGCGCTGAAGCTGACGGGTGCCCCCGAGCCGAGACCCGGCTGGGAGATCGTGCCCTCGGCGCGCGCGCGGGCCCTGGTCGCCTACCTCGCGAGCCTGAAGACCACCTACGACTATCCCGAGGCGTTTCCCTTCGTTCCGCCGAAGCCGGAGGGGGCCCTTCCGGAGAAGGCGGCGGCGCCCGCTCCGGCAGCCGCGCCGGCGCCCGCAAAGTCGGGAGGGTCCCCATGAACGGCAAGCCCCAGCGCGATCCCCGCGTGGATCAGGCGGCCGCCACGGACGAGAGCCTCCTGGACGCCCATGAGAGGCTCCTGGGCCGCCATCCCGATGACGGCGCGCGCTACCGCCTGCTTCCGATCGGGATACTCTTCGCGCTGAGCGCCCTGGTGCTCTTCTCGGGCACGTACCTCAACCGCTACGCCGGCCACTACAGCGCGTCGATCTACAACGAGAACGCGAAACCGAGCATCGGCGGCGCCGCCGCGCCGAAGATGGACCCCCTCGCCGTGGGCGAGATCCAGTTCAAGAACGTCTGCATCACCTGCCACCAGGCGGGCGGCCAGGGCATACCGGGCACCTATCCGCCGCTGGCGGGCTCGGAATGGGTGACCGGCTCGCCCGCGCGGGCCGTCAGGATCGTCGTCTACGGGCTCAAGGGCGACGTCCACGTGCAGGGCCACCTCTTCAACGCCGCGGCGATGCCGGTCTTCGGCCAGCAGGTCACCGGGTCGGTGTACAACTGGAATGACGAGCGGATCGCCGCCGTCCTCACCTACGTCCGCCATGCGTGGGGCAACAACGCCGACCCGGTCTCGGCGGACGACGTCACCGCGATACGCAAGGCCGTGGGCGATCGCCGGGAGATGACCGAGGCTGAGCTCGAGCAGGTGAAGTAGGATATCCCTGAATGAGCCGCGTTCTCCACCCGTCGCTCGAGGTCATTGGATTCATCCGGCGACTGGGTCCGGACCCCCGGCCTTTACGCACGCTCTTGCCGAACTGCGAGGCGAACGCGGGGATATCCGGGGCCTCGAGGGCAGCCGTTCATGGTATTTTAGCCTCCGCGTGGGCCGCTTTGGGACCATCTTCGGCTGCGCGGCCGACAGCGCAAGTCTGCCATGAGACATAGGATAAGGTAAGGCGCCTTATGTCCGGGAAAAAGATCGAACGGCAGACGCATCTTCACCGGATGGTTCATACACGAGCCATCATTCTGTTTGCCCTCTCGATTCTTCTCTCCGTGGCTTTCCTTGAGATCGCCACCAAGTTCAGCTGTTCGGCCCATGCTTCCGGAGCGAGGTTGTCGCTATAATGCGGAATTCCCGCCGTTCGACCACCCACGGTATCCAGGTTTCCATCCGAGGCTCAAAAAATGCGCAGGGATTCCAAAACAAATGGGTGGCGCAGAACATGAATGTAAATATCCTGCAACAGCTGGAAACACCTTACACACGATTTGCGGCCGGTTGGGTGCTTGGGGGAATCGGCCTGATCCTGACAGCGCCCGACAGCCGGGCGCTGCCAAGTTTTGCCCGGCAGTTCAACGTGCAGTGCATCGTATGCCACACCGACTTTCCAATTCTCACCGACATGGGCCGCCAGTTCAAGCTGAGCGGCTACACCATGAGCGCGGAGCAGACCGATCTCCCGCCATTGGCGTTCTTCCTCCAGCCGTCCTTCACCCAGACGCAGGCGGGACAGGCCGGCGGGGCCGCGCCTGGTTTTGCCAACAACAACAACTTCGCCGTGACCCAGTTCAGCGTCTTTTATGCGGGACGGCTCCTCGGGCCCTACGCATCAAAGCTGTTCGGAACAGACGCGGCCTCCTTCCTGAACAAGATAGGGATCTTCTCGCAGACAACCTACGACGGGATCGGCAAGTCCTGGTCGTGGGACAACACCGAGGTGCGCTACGCAGACATCGGAACGGTCAGCGGGCACGGTCTGCAATATGGGGTATACATGAATAACAACCCCACGCTTCAGGATCCGTGGAACAGCACGCCCGCATGGAGCTTCCCCTTCACCAGCTCGGGCCTGGCTCCAACGCCGGCGGCCGGCACGCTGATCGACGGCGGACTGGCCCAGCAGGTCGCGGGCATTGGCGGCTATGCCATGATCGATAGCAGCTTATACGCCGATGTCGGCGCATACAGGATGCTCGGCTCCCGCTACCAGCGCGCCTTGGGCATAGACCCGTCGGGCCAGACACAGATCGTGGGCGCGGCGCCCTATTGGAGGATCGCCTACACCAAGCCGGTGAACGACGCCACCTGTGAGGTAGGTCTGTTCGGCCTGGCGGCCGACACCTATCCCGGGCGTGTCTCGAGTGCCGGGAAGGACAATATCACCGACGTTGGGATAGATTCGCAGATCCAGAAACCCGTCGGGCGCAGCGATATCACCGCGATGGTGACCGCAATCTACGAACACGACAAATGGGGGGCGAGCCAGGCTCTCGGGAACACGACCAGCGGTTCGGACTCATTGACCGAATTCAAGGGAACGCTCGACTACCTCTGGGACAAGACTTACGGCTGCGCGGCGCAGTACTTCGTCACTAACGGGACAAGCGATGCGCTGGCGTACCCAACCAGCCAGACAGGCTCACCCGACAGCAACGGGTTCATCCTGCAGCTCAACTATCTCCCGCTCAACAAGGGCACGGGCCCGTCCTTCTGGCCGAGGAGCAACGTGAAGCTCTCGCTCCAGTACGTCATCTACAACCGGTTTGACGGGTCCGTTGCGAACGTCGATGGAGCCGGCCGAAGTGCAAGAGACAACAACACCCTCCTTCTTGAGGCGTGGATTGCCTTTTGACTGCGGATCTCTTCCAATTCAACCTAATCAAGTCATGAAGATCAAAACCCTACCTGTTTCCCTTGTTCCCGCTGCCATGCTCCTCGCGATGGTGGTGGCTGCATCGCAGCCTTCTGCCCGCTCGGCCGACGATGAAAAGCTGGTCAAAATCGTGGCCAATGACACCCTGAAATTCAGCGTCACCGAGATCGTCGCAAGCCCGGGGCAGAAAATCCACGTCCAGCTCAAGAACGAAGGCACGATGCCAAAGGACGGAATGGGCCATAACTGGATACTTCTCGACAGCGAGGGGGAGGCCGCCACCTACGCTATGACGGCCATCTCTGCGCGCGACGCCGCCTACCAGCCCAAGGCGCTGGCCTCACACGTCCTAGCATCCATCCAGCTTCTGGGACCCAAGGAGGTCGGCGACGTCACCTTCTGTGCGCCAACCAAGCCAGGCAGGTACCCTTACATATGCTCCTGCTCGGGGCATTCGATGGCCGGGATGAAGGGCGTCCTGATCGTGAAATAGTAGCCGTTGTCGTCTGCGGACGACATCCTTGGTCCTCAATACATGGTGCAGGGTTGTTTGAACACAAGAACCCCGGCGGGATGACAATCAGGACAGCCGTTTGAATTTGGTGGACCTATGGGACGCCGAATCAGTGCCATCAATCCCTATGCTCCCCCACGGCCTCTTCTTCCAAGAGAGGCCCAATAACCGCCGCAGGGTATTGCCGTGCCCCGTCAGCCTCCACGAACAGAATCGATTTCAGATTTCGTTCGAAGCGCCAGGCGATGGGAACAGCTCCCATCAATCCCCTAGCCGCTTTCCGGGGAGCAGATAGTTCCTCACGTAGTCGGCCACGGCGTCGGCCAGGGGCGTTACCGGGCGGTCGTAGCCCGTCGCCCGCAGCTTCGAGATGTCGGCTTGCGTGTAGTACTGGTACTTGGCGCGCAGCGACTCGGGCATGTCGATGAACTCGACCTTCGGCTTGCGCCCGAGGGCGCTGAAGATGGCTCCGGCCAGCGTCAGCCATGTGTTCGCCTGGCCCGAGCCCAGGTTGAAGAGCCCGGAGGCCGTGGCCCCCTTTCCGGCGAAATGAAGCGTCATCTCGACCGCATCCTTCACGTAGAGGAAGTCGCGCATCTGCTCGCCGTCCTTGTACCGGGGGTCGTAGCTCCTGAAAAGCCCGATCCGCCCCGAGTCGCGGATCTGGGCGTGCGCCTTGCAGACGACGCTGCGCATGTCGCCCTTGTGCTCCTCGTTGGGGCCGAAGACGTTGAAATACTTGAGGCCGACGATCCGCTCGAGCCAGCCCTGGCGCCGGGCGTACAGGTCGAAGAGATGCTTCGAGTACCCGTACATGTTGAGCGGGCGGAGCCGCTCGATCGCCGGGTTCCTGTCATCCATGCCGTGGCTCCCGTCCCCGTAGGTCGCCGCGGAGGAGGCGTAGATGACAAGGTCCCGCTGGCGGTGATTGGCTAGGGCCTGGAGGTCGAAAATGTATTCACCGTCTGATGGCGCTCGATGCCGCCACAGAGGGACAATCGGCTGATGCAGTCGGTGGATTCGCCGCCCCAAACCGCCCAACAGACCTACATCTGTTTGGCTGAACGGACCACGCCTGGGAGTTCGATGAATAGGTTTGTGGGCAGGTGTTGGACTCCGGACGTCTTGATGGACTAAGCCAAGGCCTCCAAAGGCCGCCTTGCCGAGGTTTCGTCAGCTGGCCGGACTCAAGTCGGAAGAACAGTTGCGACGTCTGTGAAAGATTGGAGATCTTCATCGAATGATGCGATCCCGTCGCCATGCTCAACTGCAGTTGACGCCAAATATCCATCACCAAAGTCCACATTCGCCTTTGTGACGCGCTGCAGCGCATCAAGGACGCGAGGACGGTTGTCAACTTCAAGCACATCGGACTGCATCAACGGCAGCAGTTTCGCAGCGGCATCAGCCTTCGTATGCTTGTAGACGCGAGAAAGGACGTAGAAGGCTTCGGCAACAGTGACGGCCGAGATCGTCAGTCGAACCTTTCCCGCCTTCGCGCTCGCAAACAATCTTGCCGCGGCAGGAGACTGATTCGTGTCGTCATTCCGCAGAAAGCGGAGCACGACGTTGGCATCGAGATGATAACGAGGACTCATCTCTTCGCCCTCCCCCTCTCACTCCCTTCAGCCCACCCCAAGCGCGCCTTGCTCTTCTCGCCGAGTTCCCGGGCTTGTCCTGTGTGGGCGGAGCCCAAGAGCGACATGATGTCAGGCACTGGCCTGACCTGTGCGCTGCCATCCGGCAAATCCTCCCAAACAACCTCCGCCGATTTCCAACGAGCACGAAATTTCGCCGGGATCGTGGTCTGGCCTTTACTTGATATATGAGTCTTTACCATGACAGATATTCTTTACTAGACGAGGGCAGTCGTCAAATGAAATCAACAGGCAGTTGTCCCGATGTTCTCATCGGAGGGTCGTGATCCGGATGTGCAAACAGTCTGTTCGAGGGGAGTCGGCGAAATGACAAACGTACACCAACGTCGGAGATTCCCTTTTCAATGGGTTTCTCTTGACCGATCCGTTCCTCAATCGGATCTTAGCCACAGCCATTCCATCGCGGAGGCTAAATCCTGACCGACTTGAGCCTTGAGTTGATTACCGCGAGAGCGATCGCCTCGGGATCGTAGGGGTCCCCGAGCCATTCAAGGAGTCTGCGGTGCTCGGGGTGGCGCGGATTCGCCATCGCCTGGACGAGATGGTAGTACCCTGGTATGCCGCCACAGTCCTCGGGAGGGGCCGCGCGCGCTCCGGCAAGGCAGGTTGGCGGCGCAGGCCGAGTCTCGGGAAGTCCTTTTCGATTAGGACGTCGTGGCGCCATCCGTCCCCGAAGTCATATAGGTACGTGAGCCGATCGCCCTTCGCGTGTAGCAGGTCGCACAGCCGGAACTCGCCTTCATCGAGCTTCTCCGGGCCACCCGGCCAGTCCTCCCAGAGATCAGGATCGTATGTCTCATACGACTGGTCACCGATCCGAAAGGGATGCAGATGGCTATTGGTCCAGTCAAAGGCGTGCTGCAGCACAGCGTGGAATGTCGGAAGCTCGATATTCGCGGACACTAGCATGCGGCGCCAAATGGCTGGCTTGATGCCCTCCAGAGTGACCTTCAACTGCAATTGAGCGCGACCGGGCTCCAATTTCGTGGCGAGTTTGACCATGAGTAAAGGAAACTGAGCGACTCAAGAGCTAGCGCAGGACCAACGGCAAGGCTGAACGTTTCATCCAGACGGCGCTTCGCGAATGGGCATATGCCCATGCTTACCATCACTCCATTGAGCGCGCGGCCACTTTACCGTTGTGGCTGCACCGTTACAACTGGCACCGTCCCCATCACGCCCCACAAATGAACCCGCCCATCAGCAGACTCGCTCTAAGTGCGGACAAAGTAGTCAGACTCCACAATTAGTCGCCGAGGTGCCTGGCCGGGAGCAGGTAATTCCTCACGTAGTCGGCCACGGCGTCGGCCAGGGGCGTTACCGGGCGGTCATAGCCCGTCGCCCGCAGCTTCGAGATGTCGGCTTGCGTGTAGTACTGGTACTTGGCGCGCAGCGACTCGGGCATGTCGATGAACTCGACCTTCGGCTTGCGCCCGAGGGCGCTGAAGATGGCTCCGGCCAGCGTCAGCCATGTGTTCGCCTGGCCCGAGCCCAGGTTGAAGAGCCCGGAGGCCGTGGCCCCCTTTCCGGCGAAATGAAGCGTCATCTCGACCGCATCCTTCACGTAGAGGAAGTCGCGCATCTGCTCGCCGTCCTTGTACCGGGGGTCGTAGCTCCTGAAAAGCCCGATCCGCCCCGAGTCGCGGATCTGGGCGTGCGCCTTGCAGACGACGCTGCGCATGTCGCCCTTGTGCTCCTCGTTGGGGCCGAAGACGTTGAAATACTTGAGGCCGACGATCCGCTCGAGCCAGCCCTGGCGCCGGGCGTACAGGTCGAAGAGATGCTTCGAGTACCCGTACATGTTGAGCGGGCGGAGCCGCTCGATCGCCGGGTTCCTGTCATCCATGCCGTGGCTCCCGTCCCCGTAGGTCGCCGCGGAGGAGGCGTAGATGAACCGGGCGCCCGAGGACAGGGCCCACGCGGCCAGCTCCCGGGAGAACGCGGTGTTGTTGTCGATCAGGTACGAGGCGTTGCGCTCCGTCGTCGAGGAGCACGCGCCCAGGTGGAACACGGCCGAGAACGTCCCCAGGGCCGCCGGGCTCTGCGCGAGCCTCGAGCGGAGCTCCGGCCCCTCGACGTAGTCCGCGTACTTCAAGGGGACCAGGTTCCGCCACTTCTCGTCCGAGTGGAGGATGTCGCAGACGACGATGTCGTCGATCCCGCGCGCGTTCAAGGCCCAGACGAGCGCGCTGCCGATGAAGCCGGCCCCGCCGGTCACGAGAATTCGTCCGCCGAGGGCGTCCGCAGGCTTCACGCCGAGAGCTCCTCCGAGCGGGCCTTCGCCGCCAGGACGCACTCGCGGACCATGCCCCGGAAGCCGCGCTCGGACATTTTCCGCAGCCCGGCCGCCGTGACGCCGTTCGGCGAGGTGACCTGGTCGCGGAGGGTCTCGGGGTCGATGTCCCGGTGGGCGAGGAGGCGCGAGGCCCCAAGGAGCGTCTCGACGGAGAGGGTCGTCGCCGTCGCCGGCTCGAGGCCGGCGGCCACGGCCGCGTCGCGCAGGGCTGCGGCGAACTCGAACACGTAGGCCGGGCCGGACCCGCTGACCGCCGTGAACGCGTCGAGCTGCGGCTCCGGGAGCTCGATCGAGCGGCCGAGCGCGCCGAAAACCTCCTCAAGGGTGGCGCGGTCCGCGGGCCCGAGCGGGTCCCGCGCGCACCAGCCGGTCATGCCGGCGCCGATCTGGCCCGGCGTGTTGGGCATGCTCCGGACGATGTTTCGCGCCCGGGAAAACGCCCGGGAAAGGCCCTCGATCCGCTTGCCGGCGAGGACCGAGATGACGAGGAGGCCGGCGGAAAGCGGGTCCAGGCGGGGATCGGCGGAGGCCAGGTGCTGCGGCTTGAAGGCGACGACAAGCGTTCCCGCGCCGGCGACCAGCTCGTCAAGCGATCGGGCCAGGCGGATGCCCGTCCGCGAGGCGAGGGCGGACGCCGTCGCGCCCGAGCCCCCCATGCAGGCGATCCTGCCGGGAGGCCAGGCCTTTTCCCTGATGAGGCCCTCCACCATGGCGGCGGCCATGTTGCCGGCGCCCAGGAATGCGATCGTGTCCATGGCGGATTTCCCGGCCCTGGCGGCCTAGTCGTCGTCGTCCTGGCTGCGGTCCTTCCGGCGGGGATCCCGAACCGGGTGGATGAGAATCGCGCTTGCCCCGCCCTCCGGCCGCGGGGCCAGGGTGACCTCGCCTCCGAGGCTGCGCAGCGAATGCCGGGCGATCGTGAGGCCCATCCCGACGCCGACCGTCCGCTTGGAGCTCACGAAGGGCTCGAACATCCGGTCGCGGATCTCCTCGGCGATCCCGGAGCCATTGTCGTCGACCCGCATCTCGACCACCTTCTCGCCGCGCGGCCTCTCCACCAGGCGCGCGTGAAGAAAGATGGGCCGCGCGTGGGGGAGCGGATCGCTCCGGTACGCCTCCCAGGCGTTCATGAGCACCTTGGAGAGCACCTCCTCGAACGTCTCGATGTTGGTGTCGATCTCGAGGTCGCCCACGGGGTTGTCGACCTCGACCGGGGCGGAAAGCTTGTAGTCGGAGCGGAAGCGCCGGATGCCGCCGTCGATCAGCCGGGTGAGCCCCACGCGGGTGAGCTCGGGCCGGGACTTGACGACGAGCGTGCTCAGCTGGCGGACGATCCCGACGATCCTCTGGACCGCGTCGTCCAGGTTCTGCGCGTTCTTCTTCACGCCCGCCGGCTTGTCGAAGCCGGTCTTGATCAGGTCCAGGTAGCCGATGACGACGCCGAGGAGGTTGTTCAGGTTGTGGGCGATCCCCTGGGCGACGGCGCCGATCGTCGCGGCGCGGCGCGACTCGTCGAGCCTGCGCTGGAGATCCAGGTTCTCGCGGTTGATGGCGGCGAAGCGCAGCTGCGTCTGCACGCGGGCGACCGTCTCGTCCAGGTCGATCGGCTTGGTGATGTAGTCGACCGCGCCGACGTTCAGGCCCTCCAGCTTGCTCTCCTTCGTCGAGCGCGCCGAGACGAAGATGATCGGGATCGATCGCGTCTCGCTGCTCGTCTGGAGCCGCTGGGCCACCTCCATCCCGTCCATGTCGGGCATCATGAGGTCGAGCAGGATCAGGTCGGGCTTGCGCGCCTTGACCTGCTCGAGCGCCTCGAGCCCGTTGTTGGCCGTCAGGACCTCAAGCTTCTCGCGCTCCAGCTTGCGCTTGAGCAGCTGGACGTTGATCGGCTGGTCGTCGACAACCAGTATCGTTGCGTTGGCCATGGTCTCTCCTGTGGGGGATATGAGGATGGGGCCGGGGGGCCCGGGGGTGCAAGCCAACGCGCGCCCGGTCAGCAGCCCCCGCGCCGCCGGAAGGCCTTTACGGTATTCTTCATGAGCATGGCGACCGTCATCGGCCCGACGCCGCCCGGCACCGGCGTGATCTTCGAGACCAGCGGCGCGACGGACTCGAAATGGACGTCGCCGACGAGCCGGTAGCCCGCCTTCCTCGAGGGGTCGGAGACCCGGTTGATCCCGACGTCGATCACGACGGCGCCGGGCTTCACCATGTCGGCCGTCACGAACTCGGCCCTGCCGATCGCCGCGATCAGGACGTCGGCCTGCCTCGCGATCGAGGGCAGGTCGACCGTCTTGGAATGGCAGACGGTCACGGTCGCGTTGGCGCCCGCCCGGCGCTGGAGGGCGAGGAGCGCGACCGGCCTGCCGACGATGAGCGAGCGGCCGAGGACGACGACGTGCCTGCCCTCGAGCTCGACCGAGCTGCGCGCGAGGAGCTCCATGATCCCCGCGGGCGTGCAGGGAGCGAATCCCGCCTCGTCCCCCTGGACGACCTTCCCCAGGTTGTACGGGTGGAACCCGTCGACGTCCTTCTCCGGCGAGATCCTGGCGAACACGGCCGCCTCGTCGAGGTGGTCCGGAAGGGGGGACTGGACGAGGATCCCGTCGACCCCGGGATCCCGGTTCAGGCCGTCGACCAGGGCCTCGAGCTCCGCCTGGGCGATCCCCACCGGCGGCAGGAGGACGCGGCTCTCGATCCCGATCTCCGCGGCCGTCCGTCCCTTCTTCTTCACGTAGGACACGGACGCGGGGTCCTCGCCTACGCGCACGAGCGTGATGCAGGGTTTTCGGCCCCGGATCGCGGAGACCTCCGCCTTCAGCTCGGCGACAAGGGCGGCCGCAATCTGGTTTCCATCGATGACCTCCATCTACTTGAGGTGGAAGCCCACGACCTCGATCACGAGGTCATTGCTCTCCTTGACGGGGCTGATCGAGCCCAGCACGACGACGGCGTGGCCGGCGTAATTCGCGATCTGTTCCGTGAGCAGGAGTTTTGAGAGATCGACGTAGGCGATGCGCTTCCCCGAGGCGTCGAGAAGCTGCCAATGGTAGGGACGCCGGGGCTCAAGCATGGCCCGCGTGGACGCCAGCGTGCCCTCGAAAAGCTGCGACAGCGCGACTTCACTTCCCTGCGCGGGGGCGGCGGGCGCGGCGGAAACCGGGACGGCGGACACCGGGGCGGCGGACACCGGGGCGGCGGACACGGGCGCCGCGGGGGCCGTCGGCGCCACGGGGACTGCGGCCGGCTCGGCGGGGCCTGTGCGGATGTAGCCGACAAGGGTCTTCTCGAGGCGCACCTGGGTCCAGATGCCGTGGAGCCCGGTGATTGCGGCCTTGTCGCCCTTCTCGAACACCGCGAGGACGCCCGCGTCCTCCTTCGGCGCCATGTAGATGTTGGCGCCGGGCAGCACGTCCAGCTGCTTCGTGAGGTCCTTGTTCTTCACGTAGCCCTCGAAGGGGCCCTGGACCTCGACCGCGCTCCACCCGGAGGGTGGGGGGCCGGCCTTATCCGACGGCGCAGGCTGCTCCGAGCCCGCCTTGAGCACCGCGATGACGGGCGATGCAGGGTCGGGCTGGGTCTGGACTGCCGTCGAGACGCTGAGCGGCGCGGCGTCGAGGGCCGGGCACAGTGCGAAGCCGGCGGCTGTGAGGATGATTTTAATCTTCATTGGTGGATGATTCCGTGGGGGCGGTCGCCTGCAACTCGGCGTTCGGAGTCCTGGGCGACCGGAAAAGCTGTTCGATCTCCTTTGAAGCAAGATGTCGGGCTCCGCGCAACGGGATTCCCTTCAGGCGCACCGCGCCGATCTGGTAGCGGCGCAGGCGCTGGACCACGAATCCGAGCGCCGAGAAGAGCAGCCGGATCTCGCGCTTCTTCCCGTGGTGCATGTGGACGTCGAGGTCGTGGCCGGTGCCGTCGGGCCTGGGGTTCACGAGCGCCGCCCGCTCCACCTTGAGGCGCTCCCCCTCGAACGTGAGGCCCTTGACGAGCCTCGGCAGGCGGGAGGCGGGGAAGGGCTGCTTCACCGACACGAAGTAGCGCTTCACCACCTCGCTCGAGGGGTGCATCAGCCGGTGCGCCAGGTCCCCGTCCGTCGTCAGGATGATGAGGCCCTCGCTGTCCTTGTCCAGCCGGCCGGCGCAGAAGAACCGGAACCTGGAGTATTCCCTGGGAAGGAGCGCGAACACGGTGTCGGGGTTGTGGGGGTCCTCATTCGAGCAGACGAGGCCCCTTGGCTTGTTGACGGCCAGGGTGATCCTGGGCTGCGGCAGGGTGCGCACGATCTTGCCGCCCACCGTCACCTTGTCGCTCCCGGGCGACACCTTGAGGCCGATGGTCGCCCGCGCCCCGTTGACCCACACCTCGCCCTGCGCGATCAGCGCCTCCGCCGCCCGCCGGGAGCAGATGCCCGCATCGGCTATGAATTTCTGCAGGCGAACACCGTCATCGCCCGGCTTCTGCTGGAAGGAGGTGTCCCTCAATTTGACCGGTCAGGCTTGCGCGGGCCGCAGGGCATGGCAAACGCAAAGGCCGGACTGCCGGCACGCGCTCACAGCGGCTTGAGGCCGGCCTCGATTTCCCTGCGCCGGGGCTCGAGGAAGGGCGGCAGCGCCAGGCGCTCGCCGAGGCTCCCAAGGGGCTCGTCGGTGGCAAAGCCCGGTCCATCCGTGGCGATCTCGAAGAGGATCCCGCCTGGCTCGCGAAAATAGAGGCTTTTGAAGTAATAGCGGTCCACCGGCCCGCTCGTGGGCATCCCCATCCTCTCAAGCCGCTCGGCCCACTTGAAGTAATCGCCCTCGTTCGGGGTCCGGAACGCCACGTGGTGGACCCCGCCCGCGCCCTGGCGCGCCGGGGGCAGGTCCGGCTCCACGGCGACATGGAGCTCCGCGGCCGGGCCGCTCGCGCCCATGCCGTAGACATGCACCGTCGATTTGCTGGCGCCGCCGGACGCGTAGGTTCGCAACGGCCGCATCGCGAGGACGCCGGTCAGCACGCGCTCGGTCTCCCTGATGTCGGGCACGCTCATCCGGATTGGGCCAAGGCCGCGGATCTGGTGCTGGGCGGGAACGGGGCTCCTGTCCCATGGATGGGCCTCGCCTATGCCGCCGTCGTCGACGAGGCTCAGGCGCTGCCCCTCCGGGTCCTCGAAATCGAGCGCGCCCCGGCCGTCGCGGCTGAGGAGCCCGCCGTGCCGGACGCCGTGCTGCGCAAGGCGCGCTTCCCACCACGCGAGGGACGCGCGGCTGCCGACCCTGAGGCCCGTCTGCACGAGGCTGCGGGTGCCGCGCCGCTCGGGCGCAGCCGGCCAGTCGAAGAACGTCATGTCGGTTCCGGGCGCCGCGTTCCCGTCGGCATAGAAGAGATGATAGGCCGAGACATCGTCCTGGTTGACCGTCTTCTTGACGAGGCGCATCCCGAGGGCCTGGGTGTAGAAGGCGAGATTCTGGGAGGCGTTGGCCGTCACCGCCGTCAGGTGGTGAATGCCCGTGAGCTCTAGGGTGGGTTCCATGTTGGGTTGGCCGGAGCGGCCGAGCGCAGCATACACACAACGGGCGAGAAATCGCAAATCGGCGGCGTTTCCCAGGGGACCGCGCCGGCTCGCCCGCCGTGCCGGCACGAGCCTCCGAAGGCCGGGGCGGCGAACAGAGCCGGTCCTCCTGAAGCGGCTTGCAAGGGCTGCCGGGCTGCCTTTGTGTGGCCGGCCCCATTTCCATGACCGTTCCCGTCGCCAGCCCGGCCCACACGAAGGACAATCCATTCGCAGCCCGCATCACCGAGAACCACCTCCTCAACAAGCCGGGCTCGGCGAAGGAGACCCGCCATATCGTGGTAAGCATCGCGGGCAGCGGCCTGCACTATGAGCCGGGGGACTCGCTGGGGGTCTTCCCGACGAACCGCCCGCAGGAGGTGGATGCAATCCTCTCGCAGTTGGGGGCGAGCGGCGACGAGCCGGTGATGCTCCCCAGGGCCGCGGGGGGGCCCGTCTCCCTTCGGGAGGCCCTGTCCTCGAGGCTCGCGCTCGCGGGGCCGACCCGGCGGATCATGGAGACATTGTTGGCGAAGGCCACCGACCCGGCGGAAAAGGCGATGCTCGGGAAGCTGCTGGACTCCGAATCAAAGGAGTCCCTGGCCGAGTGGCTGCGCCAGCGCGAGTTCATCGACCTCCTCGCCGAGTTTCCAAGCGCCGGGCTCCGGCCGCAGGTGCTCGTGGACCACATGCGCAGGCTGGTGCCCCGCCTCTATTCGATCGCGTCGTCGCAGCGGGTGCACCCCCTCGAGGTCCACCTGGCGGTCGCCGCCATCCGCTACACGACCAACAGCCGCGACCGGGTGGGGGTATGCTCGACCTATCTCGGCGACCGGGTGCTGCTCGGGCTGAGTCTGCTCCCCGTCTTCGTGGCCCACCCCCATTTCGGGCTCCCCGAGGACGGCTCGAAGGACGTGATCATGGTCGGCCCGGGCACGGGGGTGGCGCCGTTCCGCGCCTTCGTCCAGGACCGCGCGGCCTCGGGGGCCAAGGGGCGCAACTGGCTGTTCTTCGGCGACCAGAGGCGGGCGACGGACTTCCTGTACGAGGAGGACTGGGAGCGGTGGCGCGCGCAGGGGGTCCTCACGCGGCTCAGCACGGCCTTCTCCCGTGACCAGCCGGAGAAGATCTACGTCCAGGACCGGATCCGCGAGAGCGCCGCGGAACTGTGGCCCTGGATCAGGGGGGGCGCCCATTTCTACGTGTGCGGCGACGTGAAGCGGATGGCGAAGGACGTCGAAGCGGCGCTCCAGGGCCTCATCGCGGGCCAGGGCGCACTGTCGCCTGCCGAGGCTGTTGACTACGTTGCGCTTATGAAGAAGGATGGGCGCTACCAGCGGGACGTCTACTGACAAACTATCAACACGATGCTCACATTCAACAACCGGACGGCATTGGTGACCGGCGCGGGCCGCGGGATCGGAAGGGCGATCGCGGAGACCCTGGCGCGCCAGGGGGTGTCCGTGATCTGCGTGTCAAAGTCGTCCGATTCGTGCGGCGCGGCCGCGGCCGCGATCACGCAGGCGGGGGGCAAGGCGAGGGCGCTCGCCGTCGACGTGTCCGACGGGGCCGCGGTCGCGCGGGCGGCGGAGGCCCTCCTCGGCGAGATCCCCGTCATAGACATCCTGGTCAACAACGCCGGGATCACGAGGGACGGCCTGCTCTTCCGGATGAGCGACGCCGACTGGAACGACGTCATCGCGACCAACCTGAGCAGCTGCTTCCACTGGACGAAGCACCTCGCGCGCCCCATGACTCGCGCCCGGTGGGGCCGGATCGTCAACATCACGTCGGTGAGCGGCATCCTAGGCAACCCCGGGCAGGCCAACTATTCGGCGGCCAAGGCGGGGATGATCGGGCTCACGAAGGCGCTCGCCCGCGAGTTCGCGTCGCGGGGCGTGACGGTGAACGCGGTCGCCCCCGGCTTCATCAAGACCGACATGACGAGCGAGTTCGTCGCCAAGCTCGAGCTGGCGGCCAGGATCCTGGAGGCCGTGCCGCTGAAGCGCTTCGGCGAGCCGGCCGACATCGCGGGCATGTGCGCCTTCCTCTGCTCCGAGGAATCCGGCTATATCACGGGTCAAGTTTTTACCGTTGACGGCGGCATGGCAATGTGAAGCCTGCGGTGAGCGGATTATCCCCAAATGGCCGACCAAAAAACCATAGACCAACGCGTTAAAGAGATCATCGTGAACCAGCTCAACGTGAACGAGGAGCAGATCACGCCGACCGCGTCGTTTCTTGATGATCTCGGCGCCGACTCGCTCGACACAGTCGAGCTGATCATGGCTTTTGAGGAAGAGTTCAAGGACGAGATCAAGGGAGAGATTCCGGAATCCGACGCGGAGAAGCTGCAGACCGTCGGCCAGGTCATCGACTACATCAAAGCCAAGGCCGGCCCAAGTTGACCCGTCGTTGACGGCATGCCGGCGTTGCGCGCGTTTCCCAGGCTGGAAATGGGCCGGACCCTGCGCTTCGACTCATGAAACACGGGATTTCATCGAGGCGCGTTGTCGTGACCGGCCTGGGGGCCGTCACCTCCATCGGCCATGACGTGGGCTCGTTCTGGTCCGGGCTCGTCGCCGGCAAGATCGGCATCCACCGCGTCACCCACTTCGACACGTCGCTCTTCGCCTGCCAGATCGGCGCGGAGGTGCGCCACTGGGACGTCAACCTCCTGATGGACCCCAAGGAGGCCCGGCGCAACGACCGGTACACGCATTTCGGGTTCGTGGCCGCGAAACAGGCCGTCGCGGATTCCGGGATAGACATGGCGAAGGAGGACGGCGACCGGGTGGGCGTCGTCATCGGATCCGGTATCGGTGGAATGCATACGTATGAGACGCAGATGCGCGTCCTCTTCGAGCGGGGCCCGCGCAAGGTGTCCCCCTTCACGATCCCCTCGCTGATCGGCAACATGTGCTCGGGCCTGGTCGCGATCGAGATGGGGGCCCGCGGCCCGAACTTCGGGACGGTCTCCGCCTGCGCGTCGGGCACGCATTCGCTGGGCGAGGCCGCGCACATGATCCGCCGGGGAGACGCCGACGTCATGGTTGCCGGCGGGAGCGAGGCGGCGATCACGCCATTCTCCTACGCGTCGTTCTGCTCGATGAAGGCCATGAGCACCCGCAACGACGAGCCGCAGCGCGCCAGCAGGCCGTTCGACAGGAACCGCGACGGATTCATCATGGGGGAGGGCTCCGGGATCCTCGTCCTGGAGTCGCTCGAGCACGCGCGGGCGCGGGGCGCGCGGATCTACTGCGAGCTCGCGGGCTACGCGGCGACGTGCGACGCCTTCCACATCACGCAACCCGACCCCGACGGCAAGGGCCTGTCGATGGCGATGCTCCGCGCGCTGGCGAGCGCGGGCGTCCATCCCGAGACCGTCGACTACATCAACGCGCACGGGACCTCGACCCCGTACAACGACAAGTTCGAGACCCTCGCGATCAAGCACGTGTTCGGGCACCACGCGCACAAGGTGCCCGTGAGCTCGACCAAGTCGATGACCGGCCACCTGCTCGGGGCCGCGGGAGGGATAGAGTCCGTGATCTGCGCGAAGACGATCGAGCAGGGCGTCATCCCGCCGACCATGAACCTCGAGGACCCGGATCCGGACTGCGACCTCGACTACGTCCCGAACGCCGCGCGCGCGTCCAGGGTCCGGACGGTCCTGAGCAACAATCTCGGCTTTGGCGGGCAGAACGCATCCGTGATCTTCCGCGCGATGTGAGGCGCGCCCCGATCGCCGCCCTCCTGATCCTCGCCGGGTGCTCCCCGCGGCCGGGAGACGCGCCGGTTGACCTGCCGAGCACGCAGGAGGCCAGGCGCCAGGTCTGGGAGACTATCCAGCCGATTGCCGCCATGCGGGGGATCGACCCGCAGTTCGTGTACGCGCTCGTTGCAATGGAGTCGCATTTCGACCCGCACACCAAGAGGGGCGACGCGCGCGGCCTCCTGCAGATCAAGCCGCGGGCCTGGGGGGTGGTGTCGGACATCCCCTACGAGACCGCCGTATGGGACTGGCGCACCAACCTGGCGGTGGGCATCGACGGGCTGGCCTCAACCAAGGCCGCCCTCGAGGCCAAGGGGGCGTTCTCGTATCCGCTCCTTTGGGCCGCGCACCTCTACGGCCTGGACTATGTCGCGGCGCGGGGCTTCGACATGGGCCGGATCCCCCCGCCGTCCAACCCCATCGCGCTCCGCCTCTGGTCGGGCGACATCCACCCGGTGCCGACGCCGAAGTAGCTCGGGGGCAAGCGCCAGGGAAAGTCAGGCCTTCTGGACCAGGCCGGCCTTCAGGGCCTTGACCGAGACCCAGACGCGCTTCGTTCCGCCATTGGGCATCTTTATCCGCACCCGCTGGAGATTCGGGCGGAATTTGCGCTTCGTGATGCTCGTCACGTGCATGCCGATCCCGCCGCTCTTCTTCGACTGGCCCTTGCGGTTGATGATGTTCCCCACGTGGGGATGGCGACCTGTGATAACGCAGACTTTGGACATGGTGGGATGCGACGGGTTAAAGGGAAGACGTTAGGTGGCCGCGCAATCGCCACGCAAGGCCAATTTAGCCTGCCGGCGGCGCGGGCGCGCCCTGCCGCACGGCCCAGAGGGCCTGGAACCTCTGGCCCATGTTGGCCGGATGGAGCAACTGGAGAAGCGAGAGCTTCTCGCGGCTCATCCTGCCGGCCTCGGCGGCGGCTACGGAGGCGATGAGCTCCCCGGAGTGAAGGGTGAAGAAGGCCTCCTGGGACTCGACGCAGGGATCGCCGAAGCCGAGGGGCCGCAGGGCGTCGGCGAGCCAGTCCCAGCAGACATGGCAGGTGAGGTCCTGCCTGCCGGGGGAATCCAGGAGGTCGTTTCCCTGGACATGGCCCCGGTACGCCCGAGCCGTGCCCTCCGGGGTCGCGTACGCGATCTCCTGCCAGGATTTCCCGTAGTCGAAAGCGAGAAAGAGGCCCCACCAGGGCTGCTCGGCCAGCTGCCGTGCCAGCGCCGCAGCCGCAAGCGGCGCGTCGATCACGTAGCCCTCCGGGGCGGAATCCGGGAGCGGGGCCGCGGGCGGCCCCCCGGCGTCGATCTCCACCTCCGAGAGGGCGTTGTCGCCGATCGAGACGCCGAGCTCGCGCCACCTGCCGGCGCGGAAGCGGAACCGGCGGAACGGCTGCGCGTCGAAGAGCTCGTTTGAGAAGACGACCGCGGGCCCCGCGATCCGGAGCGGCTCGCCGATCGCCACCTCCCGCGCCGACCGGAAGGGGTGGGCGATGCCGCGCAGGATCCCGGCGCCGCCCTCGGCTCCGACCTCGACAAACTCGGATTCGGCCGCGGCGGTCCCGAGAAGCCGGGTGCAGGCCGCGACGACAAGCCTGCCAAAGAGCGGTGCGGATGCGCTTGCAGTCAGGAAATCCGTCCCGGGCCCGTACCCGATCCTCGGGCCGCCCCTCCGGTAGTAGCCGGCGCCGGGGTCGTAGAGCGCCACGTCCATGAAGTCCGCGAAGCCGAGGGCGGCCTGCCCGCGCGCCCGCAGGCGAAGCGCCTCAAGGATCGCCGGGTCGGCTGGTGGGGCGGTCGAAGGCTTCATTTACAACCGTGAGCGGATGGACACACTTGCATCCATGTTCAAACGGATTCTCGTCCTCCTCGGGGCCGCGCTCCTGGGATTCGCCGCATGCCTGGGGGCGATCAGGCTGGCGGGCGCGTGGAGCCTTTTCCCGAACCGCGACCTGGACCGCTCGTCGGCCTACGTGCGCGAGGTGTTGAAGATCGTCAACGAGAACTACGTCGACCCGGGCGCGTCGGGCTACGATGCGCTCGCCCGCCTCTCGATCCACGGCATGGTCGATTCCCTGGATCCCCATTCGGAGTACCTCGAGTCCAAGGACAACCAGGAGCTTGAGGAGGACCTCGACGGCGAGTACGGGGGGATCGGGATCGAGGTGGAGATGCGCAACGGGGCGTTCACCGTCGTGTCCCCGATCCCGGGCTCGCCCGCAGACAAGGCCGGCGTCCGCGTCGGCGACGAGATCGTCAGCATCGACGGGAAGGCGCTGGAGCACGGCGCCCCCATGGAAACGGTCGTCAACCGGCTCCGCGGGAAGCCCCGCACCCACGTGAAGATCGGGTTCGTGCGCCCAAGCGGCGGCACGCGCATGGACCTGGATCTTGTCCGCCAGGTCATCAAGGTCGTGAGCGTGCGCGGGGCGCGCGTGATCGACGGGACGATCGGCTACATCCAGGTCAGGGACTTCTCCGAGCACACGGGCGAGCAGTTTGAGGACGCGCTGAACCAGCTCTTCAAGAAGGGGGCCGACAGCCTGGTGATCGACCTGCGCAACAACCCCGGCGGGCTCCTCGACGCGGCCGTGGAGGTCGCCGAGCCCTTCTTCAAGAAGGGCGAGCTCATCGTCTACACCCAGGGCCGCCGGCCCGCCGACCGGGAGAGCTACCTCTCGGAGACGGAGGGGGACCCGCTGACGATTCCCGTCGCCATCCTCATCAACGCCCAGACGGCGAGCGCCGCGGAGATCGTCGCCGGCGCGCTCAAGGACGCCGGCCGCGCGGTCATCGTCGGCGAGCGCTCCTTCGGCAAGGGATCGGTCCAGTCGATCTTCAAGCTGAAGAACGGCGAGGGGCTGCGGCTGACGACCGCCCACTACTTCACGCCGAGCGGGGTCAAGATCAACGCGCGGGGAATCTCCCCCCACGTGGAGGTCGTCATGAGCCCGGACGAGGATGTGAAGCTCGAGCGGCAGACCTTGCGGCCCGAGATCACCGACCCCGCGGACTTCAAGGAGCGGTTCGGGTTCGCCCCGGTCGAGGACAGGCAGCTCGACGCGGCGATCGATGTCCTGCGGGCCGCCCGCCTCGGCGACAAGTGATCCTCGCGTTCGAGAGCTCCTGCGACGAGACGGCCCTGGCGATCTTCGACCCGGGTTCGGGCATCGCCGGCGAATGGATCCACAGCCAGATCGAGCTCCACTCGGAGCATGGCGGCGTCGTCCCCGACATCGCGACCCGGGAGCACCTGCGAAACTTTGGCCCGCTCCTCGAGCGGGCGCGAGCGAGCGGCCACTGGGAAAAGATAACCCGGATCGCCGTCACCCGCGGGCCTGGTCTCGCCGCGTGCCTCGCCCTGGGCGCCGCCGCCGCGAAGGCCGCCGCGTGCGCCCTCCGGCTTCCCGTCGTGGGCGTGAACCACCTGCGGGCGCACGCCTGGTCGCCGTTCATCCCCGTCCACTCGGAGTGCCGGCAGGGCTTCGACGAGCGGCTCTCGGGGCTCCTGCCGCACCTCGGCCTCCTCGCCTCGGGAGGCAACACGCTGCTCTTCTCGATATCGGCAGATCGCGGGATCCGGCAGATCTCCTCGACGCGCGACGATGCCGCAGGCGAGGCGCTGGACAAGGGGGCGAAGCTCCTCGGGCTCGGCTATCCGGGCGGCCCGGCGATCGAGAGGCTTGCGCTCGGCGCCCGCGCGGACGCGTTCGACTTCCCGCGCGGCATCGGCGGGCGAGGCGACCTGGACTTCAGCTTCTCGGGGCTCAAGACGAGCCTGCGCTACCGCGTCCAGGCGATGACGGAGGACTCCGTCCGCGCTCGCCTTGGCGACCTGTGCGCGAGCTACCAGGCGGCCGTCATCGGCTCGCTCGCGTACAAGGCGGCGGCGGCCGCGGAGCAGGGCGGCTACCGGAGCATCGGGCTTTCGGGGGGGGTTGCCAACAACCGGGGGCTCCGGTCCGCGATCGAGGCGGTGGCGCGCCGCCGGGGAGCCCGGTTCCTTCCCGCGGAGCCGCGGCACACGGGCGACAACGCAGCGATGGTCGGGTTCGCCGCGTGGATCGACGCCGCCGACGCCGAGCGCTTCGCGGGCAGCGCGCTCAGGGCCGACCCCGGGGCCTACTTGTAGTCGCGGCGCAGGTTGCTGGGGAGGATCCCCAGCTCCTCGCGGTATTTCGCGACCGTGCGCCGCGCGATGCTGATCCCCTTTTCCTGGAGCTTGCTCACGAGCTCCTGGTCGCTGCTCGGGGACGCCTTGTCCTCGGCCGCGACGAGGGCCGCGATCATCTCCTTCACGCTCGTGTTGGAGACCGACGCGCCGCTGTCGTTCTGGTAGCCGGGCGTGAAGAAGTACTTGAATTCTAAGATGCCGTGGGGCGTGCGGATGTACTTGTTCGCGATGGCCCGGCTGACGGTGGTCTCGTGCACGCCCACGACGTCGGCGATCTGCGTCATCGTCAGCGGCTTGAGCAGGGAGACGCCGTGCTCGAAGAACGGCATCTGCGCCTTCAGGATCTCGCGCGTGATCCTCTCGATCGTGCGCTGGCGCTGCTCGATCGAATCGATCAGGAACTTGCCCGCGCGCATCCGCTCCCTGAGGTAGTCGCGCTCGCCCTTCGAGAGCGCGCCCTTTGCGATCAGGTCCCGGTAGGTGCTCGAGATCCTCAGCCTCGGGATATAGTCGCTGTTGAGGTGGATCTTCCAGCCGTTGCCGTCGTGCTCGACCGTGACATCGGGCACGACCACGCGGTTGTGGTCCTCGGCGAAGCGCCGCCCCGGCGCCGGGTCGAGTTTGCCGATCTCCTCGATCGCGCCCTGGACGTCGTCCGAGGCTGCCCCAAGCTTGCGCGACAGCTCGGGGATCCGGCGGCGCGCCAAAAGCTCGAAATGGTCCCGGATGATGCGGGAGGCGAGGGACTCGCTCCGGCCCTTGGCCGCTAGCTGCACGAGGAGGCACTCCGCGAGGTTCTGCGCGCCTATGCCCGGTGGGTCGAACGACTTCAGGGCGGCCACCGCCTCCTGGACCGACTCCAGGGAGAGGCCCGTCTGGAGCGCCGCGTCGGGCGCCGAGACCGTCAGGAATCCGCGGTCGTCAAGACTGCCGACGAGGTGCTGCATCGCCGTCAGCGCGTCGGGGGAGAGGTCGCCCATCTCGGCCTGCCTCATCAGGTGCTCCTGGAGGGAGGGCTCGGTCGCAACCGAGTCGAAGAAATGCTGGCGGCGCTCGGCGTCCGCCGAGGTGTAGGACTGGCTGCCCCCGGCGCTCGCCATATCGTCGCGCCAGTCGTCGTCAATCTTCCCGAGTATTTCGAATTCCTTCGAGAAATCCATTTCGTCGCGCTTCGTCTCGGCGCCCGCCTCGGCGGGGGTCCCCTCGGCGCCCGCCGCCGCGTCGTCGCCCGCCGCATCCGCCTCGCCGGCGTCGGGACCGTCCTTCTCGGGGCTCATCCCCTCCATGGGCAGCTCCTCGAGCGTCGGGTTCGCCTGGAGCTCCTCCTGGATGACCGAGCGCAGGTCGAGCGCGGCGACCTGCAGGATCTTGAGCGACTGGCGCAGCTGCGGCGCAAGGACGAGGGACTGCGTCTGGCGCTGGCGAAGCTCCTGACTGTAACCTCCTGCGCTCATAGGAGCTGAGGCGTTGGGAGCCTCATTGATCTGGCGGGTGGGAGACGGAGGCGGGAGCCACGCTCGGCTGGCGGTCGCGGACGCCGAAAAGGTCGCGAAGGTAGGTTCCCAGCTTCTCGTTCGTCGGGCCGTAGCCGTGGCTGTAAAGGTAGATCTCCAGGTCGTTGAGCACCTCGGCCGCCGACTGGTAGCGCAGGTCGCGGTCCCGCTGGAGCGTCTTCTGGATGATCGCCTCGAGCCTTTCGTCGATGTCGGGCCTGAGGGTGGAGAAGCGCGGGATCGGCATCGCCAGGATGTTCCGGCGGGACTGGGCGCGGTCCGGGTTCCTGAATATGTTGCGGCCGAGGAGAATCTCCGTGAGCACGATCCCGAGCGGGAAGAGGTCGGCGCGGGCGTCGGTCACGGCGTAGTTCGCCTGTTCGGGCGAGAGGTACTCGTCCTTGCCGGCGATCACCTTGCCCTCCTCGTTGTACATCAGGTTGAAGGCCTTCGCTATCCCGAAGTCCGTCAGCTTCACGTCGCCCTCGTAGGCAATGAGGACGTTCTTCGGGCCGATGTCGCGGTGGACGATGTTGAGGGGATGCCCCTCGGGGTCGCTCTTCTGGTGGGCGTAGGTCAGCCCGCGAGCGACCCGGGAGACGATGAACGCGGCGAGGTCGACCGGCACCAGGCGTTCGAGACGGCGGTGCTTCTCGATGAACTGCTCGACGTTCTGGCCGCCGACATACTCCATGACCATGAAGTACTGCCCGCCGATCCGCCCGAGGTGGTAGGTCTGGACGATGTTGGTGTGGATCAGGTCCGCCACGAGCCTCGCCTCACCGATGAAATTCTTCTGGAACTCGGGTATCGCGGAGTACTCCTCGCGGATCAGCTTCACGGCGACGGTCTTCCTGAACTGTCCCGCGCCATGCTGATGCGCCTCATACACGACGCCCATCCCGCCTTCCGCTATCTGGCGGACCATCTCGTACTTGAGCTCGTTGACTATTTGGGTGATCGCGGGCACCGCACCGATGGAAATGCCGGGCTCCGCGGCTTGCAAGTGAACATTCGGCGGTCGGCGTGAATTCTGCTGCACCGGCGGCACAGGAAAACCGCGCGGCCCGTTTGACAGCGGATTTACCAAACCTAGACTGCGGGGATGATCCTACTCACGCCGAGGGCTGCGAACCAGGTGCGCTCGATGCGGGCGGCCACGGCGTCACCGGCCGGGCGCCTGCGGCTCTCTGTCGAGCAGGGCGGATGCTCCGGGCTCCAGTATGGGATGTCGTTTGACGAGCCGAAAGCGGAAGACGCCTCGTTCGAGAGCGAGGGCGTCGGGATCGTCGTCGACCCCAAGAGCCTCGAGCATCTCGACGGCACGACGATCGATTTCGACGACGGGCTCCAGGGGAAGGGGTTCGAGATCCGCAACCCCAACGCGCACACGACTTGCGGTTGCGGGAAGTCGTTCAGCTGACGGCTGGTTGGCGCAGGGCTTCGTGGATGGCGACGATTCCCATCGTCATCGGCGACGAGGAGACGTCGCCAAATCCCGCCATGCGAAGCTCCTCCGAAAGGGCCTCGCGCCTCGGAAACCCGCCTATCGTGTAGCCGAGGTACTCGTAGGCGCGGCGGTCCCCCGTGAGGATCCCGGCCAGCGTCGGCACCAGGCGCCGGAGGTAGAGGTAATACGCGGGCCGGACCCAGCGCCGGGGCTGCGAGAACTCCAGGATGAAGAGGCGTCCCTCGGGCTTGAGGACGCGCCGGATCTCGGACAGGCAGCGCGCGCGGTCGGCCATGTTGCGCAGGCCGAAGGCGATCGTCACGGCGTCGAAAGTCGCCTCCCCAACGGGAATTTCCAGGGCGTCGCCGAGGAGGAAATCCACGCCCGAGTAGAGCCAGAGCCTGCGGGCCTTCCTCCTCTCGGCCCTCTCGAGCATCGGCTCGCAGAAATCCAGCCCGAAGACGCGGATCGAGGGGTGCAGCCCGCGCGCCATGGCAAAGGCGACGTCCCCGCTTCCGGTCGCCAAATCCAGGACATTGCGGGGGCGCGAGCGCCCCACGGCGGCCACCAGGCGGGACCGCCAGTAGATGTCGATTCCGCAGCTCAGGACCTTGTTGGCAAGGTCGTAGCGGTGGGCGATGCGCCCGAACATCGAATTGACGGCCTTTGGATCAGGCATGCGCCACCCCCGATATGTGCTGAAAGGTATTGACGCAATTCATGTCAGACGAGTAATTTACCACGCTTCAGTAAAGCTCTCACCAAAAGGATCAATTCATGTCCACGAACCTCACCAAACGCGAGATCGTGTTAGAGATATACCGGAAGGCCGGATTCCCGCAGAAACAGATCGTCGACACGGTCCAGCAGACCCTCGACATCGTCCAAAAAGCGCTATCAGAGGGACGCAACGTCGAGTTGCGAAACTTTGGTGTTCTGGAAGTCCAGGTGCGCAAGCAGAGGGTAGGCAGGAATCCCAACAAGCCCGAAGCGGAAGTCATTATTCCGCAGCGGGCCGTCGTCAAGTTCAAGGCAGGCAAGATACTCAAGCAGCAGCTGAAGAAGCTCGACCTGACCACCCTGCTCTGACGGAGGGCGGCGCCGGGACGACATAAGGTTCGCCCTGTGACGGACGTACCGCAACGTGTCCGTCGCTAATGGCCACGTTTCAGACTCTGCCCGGGTTTCGCGACTTTTACCCCGAGGACCTCGCGAAGCGCACCCAGATCTTCCGCCTGTGGCGGCAGACTGCGGCGTCGTTCGGGTTCGTCGAGTACGACACCCCCGTCCTCGAGCCGCTCGACCTCTACCGGGCGAAGTCCGGCGACGAGATCGAGGGGCAGCTCTTCAGCTTCACCGACAAGGGCGGGCGCGAGGTCGCGCTCCGGCCCGAGATGACGCCGTCCGTGTGCCGCCTGGTGGGAGCCCGGGCGAACGCTCTCAAGCGGCCGATCAAGTGGTTCAGCATCGCCGAGTTTTACCGCTATGAGCGGATGCAGAAGGGCAGGGGCCGCTGCTTCTACCAGTTCAACGCCGACGTGTTCGGCGAACCGGGCCCCGAGGCGGAAATCGAGCTGATCGCCCTCCTGATCCAGTGCATGCGGGCGTTCGGGCTCACGGAGAAGGACTTCTGCGTGAGGCTGAGCGACCGGGACCTCTGGTTCCACTACCTTGCTGCGCTGGGGCAGGACGAGCCCAGGATCCGCTCCGTCCTGGGGGCCGTCGACAAGTACGAGAGGAACGGGCACGACGCCTTCAAGGGCTACGAGGAGTCCTTCGGGCCGATGGCGCCCGGGCTCAAGCAGGGCGTCCTCGACTTCCTTGGGATCCGCTCGTTCGGCGCGCTCGAGAAGGCGCTCGAATCCTCGGGGGCGTCGGCCGGGATGGCCGGCCGGCTGGCGCAATGGCGGAAGCTCCTTGGGGGGCTCGGCGCCATGGGCCTTTCCGACTTCGTCCAGGTCGACCTCGGCGTCGTGCGCGGGCTCGCCTACTACACGGGATTCGTCTTCGAGGCCTACGACCGCAGGGGCGAGCTTCGGGCGCTCGCCGGCGGCGGGCGCTACGACGACCTCGTGGGCAGGCTGGGCGGCTCGGAGCTCCCCGCCGTCGGCTTCGCCATCGGCGACATGACCCTCGCCCTCCTGCTCGACGAGCGGGGGCTGTCGGCCGCGATCTCCCAGGCGCCCGACGTCTACTGCATCGTGGGAGGCGAACCGGAGCGCAAGGCGGCGTTCGCCGACATCAGCCGCCTGCGCGCAAACGGCTACCGCGTGGACTATCCCATGAAGGAGATGGCGTTCGGCAAGCAGTTCAAGGCGGCGGCGGACTCCGGGGCCAGGATCGCGCTGATCTACGGCACCGACGAGCTTGCGAGGGGCGTCGTCAAGATGCGCGACCTCGGCGGCCGGACTGAGCGCGACTTCCCGACATCCGAGGTCGAGGCGGCCGTGCGGGAGTTCTTCGAGGCCCGCTAGGCTAGATATCCAGAGGAAGGCATCGCATATCTTGCTGCGCTCCCGGGAAACGCGGATGCGCAGAATAGGGCAGGCACGACCTTCAGATGGAGAAACGAACATCAGTACGGATGCTATGAGGCCACCGAGCTCCTTGCTCGCTGGGGGCAATTGTCTGGCCCCAATCGGATGCGGGCTTTCTGCTTACGGCCTTGGCAATTGGAGCTTTGAACCGCTGCTTTGGTGAACCTCGGATGAATCGTCCAGCGCTTATCCGGAAAACCGCGTTTTGGGCGCTCCTGATCGCAATTGGACTGACTTACTCCCAGTCGGTTCTGACTCAAGACGCTCCATTCACAACCAATGAGCCGCAGGGGTATTACGGCGCATTGACCGACGCCTTCATGTCGGGGCAGTTGAACCTGAAGGAGAGGTTCGATCCGCGCCTGCTGAAGGCGAAGAACCCGTACGTGGCGCAGCTCGATGTTCTGCGACCCCACGATGCCAGTTTTTACAAGGGGAAATTCTACCTCTACTTTGGGGCAATCCCGGTGATTCTTGTGTACCTCCCGTGGAGAATGGTCACGGGAACGTGGCTTTCCGAGCATATCGGAACTGTCGTTTTCTGCTTCTCGGGCTTCATCATGGGCGCAGCCCTGTTGAGGCGGATTAGGGACAGGTATCTTCCGGATTGCGGCGATCATTGGCTTTGGCTCGGCATCGCAGTCATCGGTTGGGGAAACCCCGTTTTCTACCTCGCGCAAAATCAATCTTTTTATGTCGTGGCCGCTAGCGCCGCTTTCTTTTGCATCATGTTGGTCGCCGTCTGCACCGAACGGGCGCTGGCTTCCGCGAGGGGTTGGACCCGATGCGCGTGGATTGCCACGGCGAGTCTTGCATACGGACTCGCGATTGGCTCCCGTCCCAACTTTGTTTTCGGCCTGCCGGTATTCATTTTGCCGTGCCTTTATCTGTATGTGCGCATGCGCCGGAACGGCGGCGGCGGGTGGGGGCCGTGTTGGGCCTTTCTCGCTGCGGCAATCCTGCCGGCGGCCACCGTCGGTGCGGCTATCGCCACCTATAATTTCCTTCGGTTCGAAAGCCCCTTTGAATTTGGGGCACGTTACGCCTTTCAGGGATCTGCGGGGGACATGCGGCACGCGAAACTCTTCGGAACGGCGTTCCTGAGGGGAAATCTTTTCAACTACCTCTTCAGTACCGCTCCCTACGTCCGGTATTTCCCCTTTTTCGCGATCAACCGGGCCTACGGTATGGCGCTCTATCTGCCGTCCGTTCTCCTGGGGCCTCTGTATCTCCTGACCGTTCCATTTTGGCGGGCGCTCCGGGTCCCTGGGGCCCTCCTGGTGCTTTGCGTGATGCTCCTTGGCGTATTCGCATGCAATCTCCTGTCGCTGGGATTGTTCTTCTTGTTTGGCGAGCTTCGCTACATGGCGGACTTTGCCCCAACCGGGCTGCTGCTGGGCGCAATCGCGGGTCTGATTGTCATAAGCGGCGTGTCTAGGAGCAGCCTCCCGGTTCGATGTTCTGCCGCGCTCGTCGTGGGCGGCTTGTCCGCATTCTCCATTGTCAATGGATCCCTCGTGGCCCTGCAGGCGTCGACATCCCCATGGATCGCCAATGGCGTGGCCCGTTGCCTAGACCTTCCTGCATACTGGATCGAGCACGCCGTGGGAACCACGCAAGGCGCTTTGGAGATGAAACTGCAGTTTCCGCCGGGAAAGGCCGGTCGCCGCGAGCCTTTACTGAGCACCGGCCTGCCCGGCCAAGGCGACATCGTGTATATCGAGTATCTCGGGGCCAGCCACGCCCGAATCGGTTTTTTCCATTTGGGCGCAGGGGGCCCAACGAGTAGCGAGTTTACACTTAGCCCCGGCCTGCATCGTGTGTGCCTATCATTGGGGTCGCTCTATCCCCCGAAGGAATCGCCACAATTCACCGGGTACGCCGCAGGTGCCGTTGCGGCCCTCAAGCGCCACTTCGAGGTGAGCGTGGACGGCGCTTCGGTCTTGAACACCGCCGCAAGCTTCTATTTTGCCACTCCGGGTCTGGTCTTTGTGGGCGCCAATCCGCTCGCAGGTGACGTGAGCGACTCAGCATTCACCGGTCGAATCGCCAGCATTAGGCGACTTGGGCTGCCACCCATCCAGGGAAATTCGGGGAAGCGTGGGGAAAGCGGCCCGCTGCGCCTGCACGTTCGATTTCCGAAGGGCCAATCAGGGCCTGGAGAGCCGCTCGTCAGCACCGGCAAGCAGGGGGCGGGGGACATCTTCTTTGTCACATACCTTGGCGGGAATCGCATCCGCTTCGGACACGAAGATATGGGAAGCGTTGTGACGACCGAGCCCGTTGCCATCGATTTCGACAAGGAACATGTGGTCGATTTGGAAATGGGATCGTTGTTTCCTCCGAAGGCCGACTTCGCCGGCCTGTCGGGCGATGAGATTGGCAGAATCAAGAATCGCTACTGCGTAAGGCTCGATGGAAAACTTCTGATCGACGTGCCCCGGAGCTTTCAACCGAGCGAATCGAGCGAGGTTGTATGCGCGTTCAACACGATTGGTGCGACCACGGCAGTCGAAATGTTTTCAGGCACGATCGACGCGATAGAGCGAATCAAGCCGACGCCTCCCCAAGAGGGAGTCCGCTGGGGGCCATTGGACGCCGTGGTCATCTTCCCAAATGACATGACCGGCCTTGCGGAGCCGTTGCTCGTGACCGGTACCGCCGGGAGGGGGGATTTCCTCTTCGTGCAATACGCCGACCAGGGCCACGTGCGCATCGGCTTTGATCACTGGTCCGTCGGGGGGGCCCTCGGCAGGAGCGTAGCGGTCGACTTGACCACGGCGCATCACCTGGAGGCAACGATGGGATCATGCTACCCGCCAGCGGGCGACCGCGAGTGGCCCGCGCATCGGGCCGCCCGGAAGGATTGGCTAAAGGCGAACATCCAGATGAAGCTGGACGGCGCCGTTGTCTTCGATGCGAAGCTGCCGACATACGACGCACGACCCGATCAAATCACCCTTTGGGCGAACCCGATCGGTGGATCATCCTGCAGGGAAAGGTTCACCGGGACGGTGCTGAAGGCCGAGAGGCCCAGTTGGTAGGCGCCGACGTCGTACGGCCTCGAGGCGCGGCCCCAACAGGCCGCGCAGACAAGCAAATTAGAGAAGGTCGCCGGGTCCGAACGCGCCGGGCAGAAGCGCGGAGAGCTCCGTCTCGATCCGCCCCTTCGCGTCGCAGACGCTGATGACGAGCGCGTCCGGGCCGAACTCGTGGATCACCTGCCGGCAGGCCCCGCAGGGGGCCGTCGGCAGGCGCGTGGGCGTGTACACCGCCACCGCCCGGATGGAGCGCTCGCCGGCGGCGACCGCCGAGAAGATGGCCGTTCGCTCGCCGCAGTTGCACAGCCCGTAGGAGGCATTCTCGACGTTGCAGCCGGAGTAGACCTTGCCCGAGCCGCCCAGGACCGCCGCTCCCACCGGGAAGCGGGAGTACGGGGCGTAGGCTCGCGCGGCCGCGGACCGGGCGGCCTTCTCCAGGCGGATGCGGGCGGATTCCGATATCTTTTGCATGGCGGTTTGGTGGACGGGCGCCGCTGGCGGCCTAGCCGATGAGCTCCTTTTTCGTCTCGGCGAACGCGTTGATCGCCGTCTCAAGGTCCTTTTCGTCGTGCGCGGCGCTCACCTGGGCCCGTATCCGCGCAGCGCCGTGGGGGACAACCGGGTGGAAGAAGCCGATCACGTAGACGCCCTTCTCCAGCATCCGCGCCGCGAAGCGCTGCGCGAGGGAGGCGTCGCCGAGCATGACGGGCACGATCGGGTGCGAGCCTGCCTTGATCGTGAGGCCCGCGCGGGAGAGGCCGTCGCGGAACACCCGCGTGTTGCGGTGGAGCCTGTCCCGGAGCTCCGGGGAGCTGCTGATCAAGTCGAGGGAGGCGATCGAGGCCGCGGCGATCACGGGGGCCAGCGTGTTCGAGAAGAGGTAGGGCCTCGAGCGCTGGCGCAGGAGGTCGACGATCTCCCGGCGGCCGCTCACGTAGCCTCCCGAGGCGCCCCCGAGCGCCTTTCCGAGGGTGCCGGTCAGGATGTCCACCCGGCCCATTACGCCGGAGTGCTCGTGCGACCCGCGCCCGTTCGGGCCCATGAACCCGACGCCGTGGCTGTCGTCCACCATGACGATGGCGCCGTGCCGGGCCGCCGCGTTGCAGATCTCCCTGAGGGGGGCGATGGAGCCGTCCATCGAGAACACCCCGTCGGTGGCGATGAGCTTGAAGCGGGCGCCGGCCGCCTCGGCCTCGAGCAGCCTCGCCTCGAGCTCGGACATGTCGCAGTTGCGGTAGCGGTACCTCCTGGCCTTGCACAGGCGTATGCCGTCGATGATCGAGGCGTGGTTGAGCTCGTCGCTGATGACGGCGTCCTCCTCCCCAAGGAGCGTCTCGAAGACGCCTCCGTTCGCGTCGAAGCAGGAGGAGTACAGGATCGTCTCGTCGGTCCCGAGGAACGAGCTTAGGCGCGACTCCAGCTCCCGGTGGATCTCCTGCGTCCCGCAGATGAACCTCACGGAAGCGAGCCCGTAGCCCCAGCGGTCGAGCGCCTCGTGCGCTGCCTCGACGACGTCCGGGTGGTCGGCCAGGCCGAGGTAGTTGTTCGCGCAGAAATTGAGGACGCGCGCGCCCCCGGCGACCGCGATGTGCGAACCCTGGGGCGTCGAGATGACGCGCTCGCGCTTGGTGAGGCCCTGCGAGTCTATCTCGGAAAGCGTCTTTAGGATGTGCTCCCTGTAGGTCGGAGGCATGGGCGTCGGGGTGCGGGGTCTAGTCCCAGTTTAGGATGATCTTGCCGCTCTTTCCCGAGCGCATGAGCTCGAAGCCCTCGCGGAATTCGGAATAGGGCATCCGGTGCGTGATCACCGGGGAGATGTCCAGACCGCTCTGGATCATCGCGGTCATCTTGTACCAGGTCTCGTACATCTCGCGCCCGTAGATCCCGCGGATCGTGAGCATGTTGAACACCACCTTGTTCCAGTCCACCGCGGCGGCCGACGGCATGATGCCGAGGAGCGCGATGCGCCCGCCGTGGGCCATGTTGTCGATCATGTCGTTGAGCGCGCGCGGATTGCCGGACATCTCCAGACCCACGTCGAAGCCCTCCCGCATCCCGAGCTCCGCCTGGATGTCGGGCAGGCGCTCGCGGGACACGTCGACCGCCCGGGTCGCGCCCATCTTGAGCCCGAGCGCGAGCCGGGCCGGGTTGACGTCGGTGATGACGACCTTGCGCGCGCCGCAGTGCCGGGCGATCGCGACGGCCATGCACCCGATCGGGCCCGCCCCGGTGACGAGCACGTCCTCGCCCACCAGGTCGAACTGGAGCGCCGTGTGCGTCGCGTTGCCGAGCGGGTCGAAGCACGAAAGGACGTCGAGCGGGATGGAGGGGTCGACCGGCACGGCGTTCGACGCCGGGATGCACAGGTACTGCGCGAACGCCCCGTTCCGGTTGACGCCCACCCCCTTGGTGTCCTTGCACAGGTGCCTGCGCCCGGCCAGGCAGTTGCGGCAGACCCCGCAGACGATGTGCCCCTCGCCGTCGACCAGGTCGCCCTTGTGGAAGCGCTGCACGGCGGCGCCGACCTTCTCGACCACGCCCACGAACTCGTGGCCGATGACCATCGGGGTCTTGATCGTCTTCTGCGCCCATTCGTCCCAGTTGTAGATGTGCACGTCGGTGCCGCAGATCGACGTCTTCTTGATCCGGATGAGCACGTCGTTCGGGCCGGGCTCGGGCACGGGGACCTCCGTGAGGTCGAGGCCCGGGCCGGGCTTCAGCTTGGAAAGGGCAGGCATCGTGTTCGCGCTCATTTGGGTGTGCCCAATTCTTGCGCCTCGCCCCTTGCAAAACAATCCCGAACCGACGCTGCGCCGCGTCCGCTCCGGTGTTGCGTCCCCGGGCGCGGGGCTGTGCTCTGGGTGCGGCGCACGATGACCAACCGATTCTACGGGACCTTCGACAGCGAGACCTACGGCGGCGGCCGAAAGACCGACTACCGCAACGCGTTCCAGATCGACCGCGACAGGATCATCCACGCGCACGCGTTCCGGAAGCTCCAGTCGAAGACACAGGTCTTTCTCTCGGGGGAGTACGACTTCTACCGGACGAGGCTCACCCACACGATGGAGGTCGCGCAGATCGGGCGCTCGATCTGCCATTTCCTGCGGACGCGCAAGGGGCCCCTGCGGGACGACTTCTATATCGACGCCGACCTGGTCGAGGCGATCTGCCTCGCGCACGACCTGGGCCACCCCCCCTTCGGGCACTCGGGCGAGCGAACGCTCCAGGAGCTGATGCGGGGCCGGGGAGGATTCGAGGGGAACGCCCAGACGGTGCACCTGCTGACGGCGACCATGTACGAGGACCGCTCGGGGGTTCGCGGGATGCAGCCGACGAGGGCCCTCCTGGACGGCGTCCTAAAGTACAAGACCCTGTTCGGCGAATTCCGGAGGCCCCCGGCCAACCACTTCCTCTACGACTCGCAGAGGGACGTGCGCCGGTTCGTCTTCGGGGGATCCCCGGTCCCCAGGAGCCTCGCCCCCGGGGAGAAGCTGAACGGGTTCAAGAGCATCGAGTGCCAGATCATGGACTGGGCCGACGACGCGGCCTACTCGCTCAACGACATCGTGGACGGGGTCAAGGCGGGCTTCCTCACGATCGAGAGGATCGAGGCGTGGGGGGACGCGAATGTCGGGGACGCGCTCGGGATGCGGCTGCTGGACGAGCTGCTGGACGCCGTGCGGGCCGACCGCCTCGCGGGCGTTGTGTCGGACCGGATCGGGGCGTTCATCACCGGGTGCCGCCTGCGGGAGTGGGACAATTTCATGGCTGCGAGGACCCACCGGTACAGCTTCGAGCTGGTCGTCGCGCCCGAGGCGCAGAGCCAGGCCCTCTTCTACAAGCGGCTGGCGAACGACATCATATTCGAGAGTCCGCAGCTTCAGCAGATGGAGCACAAGGCCCGCAAGGTGCTGTTCGACCTCTGGGATTCATGCTGGCGCAACTACGTCGAGCCCGGGCGGCGGGTCGTGCGCATCCTCCCACCGGCGATCGGCGCCCTCGTCGACGCCGCCAGGGGCAGGCGCGCGAAGGCGCGCCAGATCTGCGACTGGCTCGCCGGCCTGACCGACGGGATGATCGTCCGCACGTACAAGAGGCTCTTCAACCCCGACTTCGGCTCGATCAGGGACCTGAGCTGAAGGCGGCGCGGGGCGGCTGCCGGCTCACGGCGCCGGGCGGGGAAGGCAGGGCTCGAAGGCCTTGGCGATCATCCGGGAGGTCTCCTCCCAGAGCGCCGCCGAGCCCTCGGCAATGTGCGAGTTGCGCGCGACCACGCGGTCCTGCGTGACCCCATGGCGCCTCCATGCGGCGCCCTCGGTGTTGCAGTTCAGGAGGCACGGTTGAAACCGGTCGATTGCCGCCGCGTACCTGGACTCGGGCGTCCGCCTGTCCTCGAACTCGTCCCAGAGCGCCCGGAACTCGGCGGCCTGGGCGCCGGGCAGCAACCCGAATATCCGGTCCGCGGCGAGGGCCTCGCGCTCGTGCTGGCCCGCCATCCTGGCCGTGTCGTACGCAAACGTGTCGCCCGCGTCGATCTCGACGAGGTCATGGAGGATGAGCATCTTCAAGACCCGCAGCATGTCCAGTCGGGGCTCGTTCGCGTGCTCGGCCAGCACGATTGCGGCGAGGCAGAGGTGCCAGGAATGCTCGGCGTCGTTCTCCGGGCGGCGGCTCTGGGTGCAGAGCGTCTGCCGGAATATCTCCTTAAGCTTGTCGACCTCCAGGATGAAACGCACCTGCTCCCCGATCCGCGTATGGCTCATCTGGTCGGACTAAGCCCCCATCCATCGGCTTGCGAGACCGGATTGGCGATGGAGGGGAGGGCCGGGGCGGGGAGCCGCGACAATCGCAGCCTCGCCGCGGCGGCGGCGAAGAGGAGGGCGACGCTCGCAAGGGCGACTAGCGTCCGGCCGGCCGCGGTCGCGAAAAGCGCGGGGAACTGCAGGAGCTCCGTGATCGCCACGCTCTGGGTCGCAACCGCGAGGAGCGAGTTCCTGCCGAGGAAGGCCAGTGGGCGCGCCGACAGCGCCCAGGGGAACCGCGCGCCGAGGACCGCGACGAGGTAGGCGACGCAGCCAAAGTCGGCCATGCGCAGGAGCCCCAGCGCGGGTTTGTTGAGCAGCACGCCGAAGACGGCGTCGGGCCAGAGCGAGGGCCAGTTCGCGTGCCGGATGCCAATCCCGTACGCGGCGACGGTCGCCGCCGCGGTGAGCGCCCACGGGCTCGGCCGGGAAACCTGGGCGATCCCAGAGGCGCGCGCGTGGCCGATCGCCACCCCGGCCACGAAGATGAACTGCCAGGCGAGGAGGTTGAACGAGCCCAGGTTCACCGGGTAGATCCGCGCGGCGTCAAGCGCGGGCGCCCATTGCGCCGCGAGCCAGACGGCGGCGCTGGCGGACAGGACGATCCAGCGGCGGCCCGACTCGAGGCCGCCGATCACGGCAGGAAGCAGGATGACGAAGCCGCAGTACATCGGCAGGAGGTCGAGGAGTCCCGGCTGGTAGAGGAGCGTGAGCCCCAGGCCCAGGGCCGCCGCCGGGTGCTCGAAGAAGAGCCTGGGGACGTCCATCGAGCAGAAGCCGCATGCGTACTCCGTCGCCTTGACGCAGAGGAAGGCCGCGGCGAAAGCCGCGGCGTGCCAGGCGTAGATGAGCCTGGCCCGGCCGACGGCGGCCGACCAGAGGGCCCCGGGCCCCCCGGCCCTGCGTTTGCGGGTGTAGACCCAGCCCGCCATGAGCCCGGACAGGAACACGAATCCCTCGGCCGCCGTGAACACCCCGAGCGGCTGGTCGGTCACCCCGCGCAGCTCCGTCGGAAGGTGGTTGACCGTCATGCAGACGAGGAACAGTCCCCGCAGCGTGTCAAACCGCAGGTCCCTCGCCGCCGGATTGGTTTCTTGCTTGGCCTCCACAGGGGATCGCGGACACCCTGTACCATGAATCGTTCCACATTGGTGGATTTGTTGCGAATGTGCGCAATTATCTGTGCCTCTAGCGGGTGCCTGCTCCCGGCCGCCGAATACCCGGCGGCGAGGCGGGGCCCGCAGGTCGACGATTACTTCGGGCAGAAGGTGGCCGATCCCTACCGCTGGATGGAGGACATCGACTCGCCCGAGACCGCGGCCTGGATCGGTGCGGAGCGCGCGTACACCCAAGCGGCGTTCGCCGGGATGCCCGAGAGGGCCGCGATACGGTCACGGCTCAGGGAGCTCTGGAATTTCCCCAGGTTCGGCCTGCCGCAGAGGGCGGAGGGGCGCCTGTTCTACACGAGCAACGACGGGCTCCAGAACCAGGCCGTCGTCTGCGTGGTCGACCACGCCGGGGCCACCCCGAGGGTCCTGATCGACCCCAACCTCCTGTCGGCCGAGGGCACCGTCGCGGTGACGGAGGTCTCGCCGTCGGAGGACGGCAGCCTCCTAGGCTACGGGCTCGCGGTCGCGGGCTCGGACTGGAACGAGTTCCACGTGCGCGACGTTGGCACGGGAAGGGACCGCGACGACGTGGTCCGCTGGGTGAAATTCTCGAGGCTGTCGTGGACCCGGGACGGCGGCGGGTTCTTCTACAGCCGCTTTCCCGAGGTCCCGAGGGGCGACAAGCTCTTCGGCAGGCTCTCCGGCAGGCAGCTCTTCCACCACAGGCTCGGCACGGCGCAATCCGAGGACCGGCTCGTCTTCGAGATCCGGGAGCATCCGGACTGGCAGTTCAGCGCGCGAGTGACGGACGACGGGCGGTACGTCGCGATTTCGGTGGAACAGAACAGCCAGACGCACAACGCGCTCTACTACATCGACCTCGCCGACCCGATGGCGCCGCGCGTCGACGCGGCCGTGGTGAGGCTGCTCGACCGGTTCGACGCGCACTACCGCTTCGTGGGAAACACGGGCGCGGTCTTCCACGTCTTCACGAGCCTTGGCGCGCCGCGGGGCCGGGTGGTGTCGATCGACCTCGGGTCCCCCGCTGCCGAGGCATGGAGGACGGCCGTCCCCGAGACCGCCGACAGCATCGAGGCGGGCGCGGTGCGTTTCGCGGGCGGAAAATTCGTCGTCGCGACCCTGCACGACGCCGTCGGCAGGCTCTCGGTCTATTCGTCCGCCGGCGCGCCGCTCGGCCAGATCCCGCTCCCGGGAATCGGCTCGGTCGGCGAGGGCGACTTGAGCGGCAGGGAGCGGGACCCCGAGGTCTTCTTCCGCTTCTCCTCGTTCCTCGCGCCGCCGTCGATCATGAGTTACAACCTCGATTCCGGGGCGCAGGCGGTGTTCCAGCAGCCGCGGACCCCGTTCGACCCGTCCCGGTTCGAGACCCGGCAGGTCTTCTGCACGTCCCGCGACGGGACCCGCTTTCCGATCTTCATCACGGCGCGGCGGGGCCTGCGGGCGGACGGCTCGGCTCCCGCGTGGCTCTACGGCTACGGCGGGTTCAACATCTCGATCCCGCCGGCCTACGCGGTGCCGCCCGCCGTCTGGATCGAGATGGGCGGGGTCTACGCCCAGGCCAACATCCGGGGCGGCGGGGAGTATGGGGAGGAGTGGCACCTGGCCGGCACGAAGGAGCGCAAGCAGAACGTATTCGACGACTTCATCGCCGCCGCGGACTTCCTGGTCGCGGACGGCTTCACGGCGAGGGACCGCCTGGTGGTCGAGGGCCGGTCCAACGGCGGCCTCCTCGTCGGCGCGGTGCTCAACCAGCGCCCCGACCTCTGCGCCGTGGCGCTTCCCGGCGTGGGGGTGATGGACATGCTCCGCTTCCACAAGTACACGGTCGGCGCCCCGTGGGCGGCGGACTACGGATCGAGCGATGATCCCGAGGGCTTCAGGTACCTGCGCGCCTATTCCCCGGTGCACACCGTCAGGACGGGGGTCCGGTATCCGGCGGTGCTCATCACGACCGGCGACCATGACGACCGGGTGTTCCCCGCGCATTCGTTCAAGTACGCCGCCGAGATGCAGCGCGCCGCCGCGGACAAGCCGGGCTCGGGCCCCGTGCTGATCCGGATCGACTCGAACGCGGGCCACGGCGGCTCGAGCGGGACCTCGCCGGTCTCGAAGGCAATCGACGAATGGGCGGACAAGATGGGGTTCGCCGCCCATTTCCTTCCGGCCGGCGCCCTGAGCCTGCCGAAGCAGCCGTAGGACGGGGTTTCCCCCGATGCGGGCGGGAGGGGGCGAAGTGCATGCGCACCTGCGTAATACGGGCCCGCGCCGCCGCTTTTCCTTGCTAGGCGCGGCGCCGGGGATTTCGATCACACGCATTTTGCGCACATGAAAGTACTCGTCGCAGACAAGATCTCATCGAAGGGTGTCGCCTGGCTTCGCACGCAGCCGGGGATCGAAGTCATTGAGGCATACGGGTCCTCGCCGGAGAAGCTCCTCGAACTCGTGAAGGACGTGCACGCGATCGCGGTGCGCTCGGAGACCCGGGTCACCGCCGAAGTCATTGCGGCCGCCCCGCTTCTAAAAGTCGTGGGGAGGGCGGGCGTCGGCGTGGACAACGTCGACGTCGATGCGGCGACCGAGCGCGGCGTCATCGTCATGAACACGCCGTCGGGCAACACGATCGCGACGGCCGAGCTCACCTTCACGCACCTTCTCTGCGGTGCACGTCCCGTGCCCCAGGCCGCCGCCTCCATGCGCGACGGAAAGTGGGACCGGAAGGCGTTCGCGGGCATCGAGCTCTTCAGGAAGACCCTCGGGGTGATCGGGCTCGGCCGGATAGGCGGCGAGGTCGCCCGCCGGGCCCAGGCCTTCGGGATGCGGGTCGTGGCGTTCGACCCCTACCTGGCGCCGAGCCGCGCCAAGGGGATGCAGATCGACTCGGTGTCCTTGGACGAGCTCTTCGCGCAGTCCGACTACATCACGGTCCACATGCCGCTCACGGACGACACCCGCTACATGATCGACGGGGCCGCCCTGGCGAAGTGCAAGAGCGGGGTGCGTATCTTCAATTGCGCGCGGGGCGGGATCATCAAGGAGTCGGCGCTCATCGACGCCCTCAAGGGCGGGCGGGTGGCAGCGGCCGGGCTCGACGTATACGAGGACGAGCCCCTCCCCGCGGCGAGCGAGCTGAGGAAGCTGCCGAACGTGACGCTCACGCCGCACCTCGGGGCGTCCACGGCCGAGGCCCAGGACGCGGTCGGAGTCGAGGTGGCCGAGCAGATCGCCGACGTCCTGAACGGGGGCGTCATCCGCAACGCCGTCAACATGCCGAGCCTCGACGCCGCGGCGCTCAAGGTGCTGAAGCCCTACCTCGACCTCGGGAGCAAGCTGGGGACGCTGCTGCAGCAGATCTGCCCGGAACAGGTCGGATCGCTCAAGATCACCTACCTGGGGAAGATCGTCGACCTCGACGCGAACGCGATCACCCGCGCGATCCTGCGCGGATGGCTGCGGCGGATCAGCGGCGAGAACGTCAACTTCGTCAATGCCCCGTTCCTCCTGGAGCGCCTGGGGGTGCGGTGCGAGGTGGTGAAGTCGACGGGGGAGTCCGACTACAACGAGCTGATCCAGCTCGAGGCCCTGGGGGCGGACGGCGCCGTGCGCAGCGCGGCCGGGACGCTCATCGGCAAGGCGAGCAGCCCGCGGATCGTCTCGATCAACGGGCGCGAGGTCGAGGTCGTGGCGACCGGCAAGCTGCTGATCATCGAGAATCGCGACGAGCCCGGCATGATCGGCTACGTGGGAACCCTCCTCGGCAAGGACAAGGTCAACATCGCCAACATGTCCTTAAGCCGCCAGGAGGCGGGGCAGACCGCGCTCATGGTGATCAACCTGGACAGCGAGCCGAGCGAGGCGGCGCGCCGCGAGCTCAAGGGCCACAAGGCCATCAAGCTCGCGAAGTTCATCCAACTGTAACGGCCCATGGCAATCCCCGCCGACCTCGGTGACATGCTCGCGGCCGCGGCCGTCGCGGGCTATCTGCTCGGGTCGCTGCCGTTCGGCTTCCTGGTGGCCCGCTCGCGGGGCGTGGACATCTTCCAAGTCGGCAGCAGGAGTCCCGGGGCCACGAACGTGCGCAGGGTGCTTGGCAGGGGGCCGGGGAACGCCGTGTTCGTCCTCGACCTGCTCAAGGGGGCGGTGGCCGCAGGCTGGCCGCTTGCGTGGGCGTACCTTGTCCTCGCCCACGAGTCCGGGGCCGGCCATGCCGGCGTCCTTGCGCAGGACGCGGCCAGCCGCGAACACATGCTCGGCTACGTGGGCCTCGCATCCGCCCTCGCAGGCCATTCGTTCTCCTGCTTCACGGGGTTCCGGGGCGGCAAGGGGGTCGCGACCGCCGCGGGGGGCCTCCTGGTCCTCATGCCCCTTGTCGCGATCGGCTCGGCGGCCGTCTGGCTGGTTGTCTTTCTCGCGGCGCGCTATGTGTCGCTTGCATCGATCCTCGCGGCGGTGAGCCTGCCCGTCCTGACGCTGGCCCTTGCCCGCGGCGCTGTCGCCCTTTGCGTCACGGGACTGATCGCGGCGTTCGTCGTCTTCCGCCACCGCGCCAACGTGCGGCGGCTGCTCAACGGGACCGAAAAGAAATTCGAGCGGAGGAAGCCCGGCGGGGCGCCGCCGGAAGGCAAGCCATGAGCGCCGTGCGCACGATCAACATCGGCCTGTGCGGCCTCGGAACCGTCGGCCAGGGCGTCTGGAAGCACTTCGGCCGCATGCGCCCCGAGCTCGAGTCGCGCCTCGGCGCGAGGATCGTCCTGCGCCGGGCCGCGGTGCGCAGCCTGTCGAAGGCCCGGGGCGTCAGGGTTGCGGCCTCGAAGCTGACGGGCGACGCGATGGCTGTCGCGACCGATCCCGAGATCCACATCGTGTGCGAGCTGATCGGCGGCACCGGGATCGCCAGGGAGGTCACCCTCGCCGCGCTTTCCCGGGGCAAGATAGTCGTCTCTGCCAACAAGGCCCTGATCTGCGCGCACGGCGCCGAGATCTTCGCCGCCGCGCGGCGCAACGGCGGCCATTTCCTGTTCGAGGCGAGCGTGGCGGGTGGCATTCCCCTCATCAAGGCCGTGCGCGAGGGGCTGGTCGCCAACCGGTTTCCGCGCATCTACGGGATCCTGAACGGCACGTGCAACTACATCCTCACGAAGATGGAGGAACTCGACGCCCCGTACCCGGTCGTCCTTAGGGAGGCGAAGCGGCTGGGCTACGCGGAGCGGGAGGAGTCGCTGGATGTCGAGGGATGGGACACCGCGCACAAGGCCTCGATCCTCGCGTGGCTTGCGCACGGGGTCTGGATCCGCCCGGAGCAGATGATCGTCGAGGGGATCGAGCGCATCACGCCGGCCGACTTTCGGAACGCGGCGGCGCTCGGCTACGGCGTCAAGCTTCTCGCCATCATCACGCGCGATTTTTCCACGGACCAGATCAGCGTGCGGGTCCACCCGACGCTCCTGCGCCGGGACAGCGTGCTCGCCCGGGTGAGCGGGGTCTTCAACGCGATCTCGGTCACCGGCGACGTCGTCGGGACGACCCTCTACATCGGGCGCGGCGCCGGCCAGGACGCCACGGCGAGCGCCGTCATAAGCGACATCGCGGACGCGGTCGCCCTGCTCCTTCACGGGAAGGGGGCCCACTTCATGGGGGAGGAGGAGCCGCCCGCGCTCGGAGGGGCCGTGATGGTGCCCCCGGAGCGGATACGCGGCCGCCACTACGTCCGGCTGACGGTCGCGGACCGCCCCGGCGTGCTCGCCCGGGTGGCAACCGTCATGGCGAAGAACCGCATAAGCATCGCAAGCGTGATCCAGAGCCCGTCCGAGCTAGCCGGCGCGGCCTCGCTCGTCCTCACCACCCACGAGAGCGACGAGCGCTCGATGCGCGCGGCGCTGCGCGCGCTCGCCCGCCTGGGAAGCGTGCGCGAGGCGCCGCTGCACCTGCGGATCGGCGACCTGGGGGACTGACGCCGCGCGAGGAATCTCCACACCATGCCCCGGATCGTACAGAAATACGGCGGAACCTCGGTAGGCGACGTCGAGCGGATCAAGAAGGTCGCCGAGCGGATAAAGGCCGCGCGGGAGGAGGGCCACGAGACCGTCGTGGTGCTCTCCGCGCGGGCCGGCGTGACCAACGAGCTCATCGCCCGCGCCAAGGGGCTCTGCCCCAACCCCAGCGAGCGGGAGCTCGACCAGCTACTCGCGATCGGGGAGCAGGAGTCGATCGCGCTCATGGCGATGGCGCTCCACGGGATCTCCGTGCCCGCGGTGAGCTACACGGGGGCCCAGGCCGGCATCCTGACGGACAAGGTCCACACGATGGCGAAGATCAAGATGGTCGAGCCCAGGCTCATCGAGAGGGACCTAGCCGAGGGCCGCGTCGTCATCGTCGCGGGCTTCCAGGGGATCGATGACGACGGCCAGGTGACGACCCTAGGGCGCGGGGGCTCGGACCTGACCGCGGTCGCGCTCGCCGCCGCACTCAGGGCCGACCGCTGCGAGATCTACACCGACGTCGACGGCGTCTACACGGCCGATCCGCGCGTCGTCAAGACGGCGCGCAAGCTGGCCGAGATCTCCTACGACGAGATGCTCGAGCTCGCCTCGTCGGGCTCGAAGGTGATGCAGTCCCGCTCGGTCGAATTCGCCAAGAAGTACGGCGTCGTCTTTGAAGTCCGCTCCTCGTTCAACCACAATCCAGGAACCCTCGTGAAAGAAGAAGTCGCCTACATGGAACGGGTCGTCGTCCGCGGCATCGCCGCCGACAAGGACCAGGCCAAGGTCATCGTGAGCAACATCCGCGACCAGCCCGGCTCCGCAGCGGCGGTGTTCCGCGGCCTGTCGAACGCGAACGTCAACGTGGACATGATCGTCCAGAACGTCGGCCGCCACGGCGTCGCCAACCTCACCTTCACGGTCCCCCAGGCCGACACCGAACGCGCCGTCAAGGCCCTTGAGCCCGTCCTCGCCGCGGTCGGCGGGGGCGAGGTGGCCGTGCACGGGCGCATTGCGAAGCTCTCGGTCGTCGGCGTCGGCATGAAGACGCACAGCGGGGTGGCGGCGACCCTCTTCCAGGCGCTGGCCGACGTGGGGATCAACATCGACCTCATCAGCACCTCGGAGATCAAGATTTCCGTCGTCATCGCCCTGGACCGCGCCGACGAGGCCGTCCGCGCGGCCCATGCCGCGTTCGGCCTCGACAAGGGCTAGGCCGGGGCAGGGCATGCGCTACGTCTCGACACGCGGCGGGGCCGCCCCGCTCGGGTTCTCGGACGCCGTGGCGGCGGGGCTTGCTGCCGACGGCGGGCTCCTCGTGCCGGAGAACCTGCCGGACCTCGCCCCGGAGCTCGAGGGCTTCCGGGGGCTGGCGTACGCGGAGCTGTGCTTCCGCTTCCTGCGCAGGTTTGCGACCGACATACCCCCGGACGAGCTGAGGGACTTGGTCGCGCGCTCCTACGCCGGCTTCGACCGCCCCGAGGTGGCGCCGCTCCTCGAGCTCGGGCCCGGGCTGCGCGTCCTGGAGCTCTTCCACGGGCCGACCCTCTCGTTCAAGGACATCGCGCTCCAGCTCCTCGGCAGCCTGTACGCGAGGCAGTGCGCGGTCCGGGGCGAGGCGATCAACGTCCTCGGGGCCACGTCCGGGGACACGGGCGCCGCGGCCATCGCCGGCCTCACGGGGCGTCCCGGAGCAGCGATCTTCATCCTATACCCCGACGGGCGGGTCTCGCCGCTCCAGGAGCGGCAGATGGCCTGCACGGGCGCCCCCAACGTGCACGCCCTCGCCGTGGAGGGGTCGTTCGACGGGGCGCAGGCGGTGCTGAAGGAGGTGTTCGGCGACGGAGCGTTCCGCGCGCGCTACCGTCTGTCCGCGGTCAACTCGATCAACATCGCCCGCGTGCTCGCCCAGTGCGTCTACTACCTCCACGCGTGGCTGCGCCTCCCGACGGAGCTCCAGGCCGCGGCCGAGTTCGCCGTCCCGACGGGCAACTTCGGCAACGTCCTCGCGGGCTGGATGCTCCAGAGGATGGGGGTCCCCATGCGCGGCTTCCGGATCGCCACAAACCAGAACGACATCCTCCACCGCCTCTTCACGACGGGCGTGTACGCCGTGGGCGAGGTCAGGCCGAGCCTCGCCCCGTCGATGGACATCCAGGTCGCATCCAACTTCGAGCGGTTCCTCTATTACAGCTCGGGCTGCGACGCAGAGCGGGTGGGGGCGGTCATGCGCGAGATGAAGGAGAAGGGTGTCTACCGCTTCGCGGATTTCGACCGGGACACGTTCACCTCGTCGCGGTGCACGGATGCGGAGATCCCCGGGATCATCCGGCGGGTCCACAGGGACTTCGGCTACACCGCCGACCCCCACACGGCCTGCGCCTTCAAGGGCCTCGACCCGTCCCGGCCGAGCGTCGTCCTGGCGACGGCGCACCCGGCGAAGTTCCCGGACACGATCCGGGCCTCTACCGGGGCCGAGCCCACGCACCCATCGCTCGAGGCGCTCAAGGCCCGGCCCCTCGTGCGCCACAAGATTGTGGCTGACGCCGCGGCGATTCGTGGCTTCATCGAGGCCCACGCCGTGTGAAAGCCAGAGCCCCCAAGCCACCCCCGGTGATCCGGGTCTACGACACCACCCTGCGCGACGGAACCCAGGGGGAGGGGATCAGCTTTTCGGTCGCCGACAAGCTGATGATCGTGGAGCGCCTGGACCAGTTCGGCGTGGACTACATCGAGGGGGGCTACCCCGGCTCCAACCCGCGCGACATCGCGTTCTTCGCGGAGGCCAAGGAGCTGAAGCCCAAGCACGCCCGGCTCGCCGCCTTCGGGTCGACCCGCAGGGCCGGCTCGAAGGCCGTCACGGATCCGCAGCTGCGCGTGCTTCTCGAGAGCGGGATGCCCGTCCTCACCCTGGTCGGCAAGACCTCGCTCCTCCACGTGAGGGAGATCCTCCGGACGACCCCGGAGGAGAACCTCGCGATGATCGAGGACTCCGTCCGCTACCTGACGGCGCAGGGGCGCGAGGTGATCTACGACGCGGAGCACTTCTTCGACGGCTACGTGGACAACCCGGACTACGCGCTGCGCACCCTCGAGGCGGCGGCCCGCGGCGGGGCGGCAAACCTGTCCCTGTGCGAGACCAACGGCGGCAAGCTCGTCCCCGAGGTGCAGCGGATCACGGCCGCCGTCGTGAAGCGCTTCGGCGGCGAGCGGATCGGCATCCACTGCCACAACGACAGCGGCCTCGGCGTCGCGGTCTCCCTCGCCGGCATCGATGCCGGGGCGACCCTGGTCCAGGGCACGATGAACGGGTACGGCGAGCGGGTCGGCAACGCGAACCTGGTGACCATCATCCCCAATCTCGCCCTCAAGATGAGGCGCCGGCTCTACTGCGCCCCGAACCTGGACGAGCTGCGGGACCTGTCCCTGTTCTTCGACGAGCTCGCCAACCTCCGCCACGACCCAAAGGCGCCCTTCGTGGGCCGCTCGGCGTTCGCGCACAAGGGCGGCCTGCACGCGAACGCGGCCCAGAAGGTGGCGCGCAGCTACGAGCACATCGACCCCGCCCTGGTGGGCAACAGGACCCGCGTGCTCGTCTCGGACATGGCCGGGCGGAGCAGCCTGGTGCTCAAGGCGAGGGAGTTCGGGATGGAGCTGGACGAGAAGAGCCCCGAGCTGAAAAGCCTCGTGGAGGAGCTCAAGGACCGGGAGTTCCGCGGTTACGAGTACGAGGCGGCGGACGCGTCCTTCAAGCTGCTCGTGGCCAAGATGCTGGGGCACCGCAAGGAGTTCTTCGCCGTCGAGGGCTACCGCGTGAGCGTCGAGCGCCACGGCGGCGAGATCTGGTCCGAGGCCACGGTGCGGGTTAAGGTCGGCGGCGAGTCGATCCACACCGTCGCCGAGTCCTCCGGGCCGGTGGGGGCCCTGGACAAGGCCCTGCGCCTCGGCCTGGAGAAGATCTACCCGCAGCTTCGCGACATGAAGCTGCGCGACTACAAGGTTCGCATCGTGGAGGGCAACGAGGGGACCGGCTCGAAGACCCGCGTCTTAGTCGAGAGCGGCGACGGCCACTCGGTCTGGGGGACGGTGGGGGTGAGCGACAACATCATCGACGCCAGCTGGGAGGCCCTCCGCGAGGCGGTCGAGTACCGGCTCTCGTCCACCGCGCCTTCCCCCTAGAGGAGCGGAGCGAGGAGCCGGCAGAGGTCCTCCGCGACGCTAGTGAGGAAATGCCGCCTCTGCTCGGGGGGCGGGGTGCATTCGCCGATCAGGCCCGCGACCCACGCCTTGATCGCGGCGACCTCGGGCGCCGTGTAGACCAGAACGCCGATCTCGAAGTTCACGAAGAGGCTCCTCAGGTCGAAGTTCGGCGAGCCGACCAGCGCCACGCGGTCGTCGATCACCATCGCCTTCCCATGGAGCATCCCGTCGTTGTAGACGACCATGTGCCCTCCGGCGTTGATCAGTTCCCTCGTGTAGGTGCGGCGCGCGAAGTCGGTCACCGGGTGGTTCGACTTGGCCGGGACGACCAGGGTCACGGTGCAGCCGGCGCGGGCCTTCACGATCAGCGAGCGCAGGATAACCTCGTCCGGGATGAAGTACGGCGTGACGATCGAGATGCTGTGCTCGGCCTGCTGGATCATCGAGACGATCCCCTCGTAGAGGGGGTCGCCCGGCACGTCGGGGCCGCTGGCCACGACCTGGACCTCGCAGGCGCCGCGGATCGGGGCGCCGCCAAACTGGGCGTCGGCGCGGGCCGCGTCCGGAGGCTGGCGCGAGACGAAGCTCCAGTCCGCGATGAACACCTCGCCCAGCACGAGCGCGCCCGGCCCCTCGATGACGGCGCCGAAATCCCGCCAGCGCCTCGCGTACCGGGCGGGCCCCATGTACTCGCGCGCGATGTTGCGGCCGCCGACCATCGCCGCCGTCCCGTCAAAGATCGCGATCTTGCGGTGGTTCCTCAGGTTGGCGGAGCCGCGCGAGGTGAACGGCAGGACGGGCATGAACCGCCCCACCTCGCCGCCGGCCTTCCGGATCGGCTCGACGAAGCCCCGGGACGAGGGGAAGCAGCCCACGGCGTCGAGGAGCAGGCGCACCTTGACGCCCTCGCGCGCGCGCCGGGCGAGCAGGTTGACGATCCGCCGGCCCGTCGCGTCGCGGCTGAGGATGAAGGTGGTGATGTGGATGGAGTGCCGGGCCGCCAGGATCCGGCGCTCAAGTTCGGCAAACTCCTCCTCGCCCGTGAACAGGAGGGTGATCCGGTTGCCTCCCACGGGCGCGAACCCGCCCGCCGCCGCCACCGTGTTGGCGACCGGGGCGTAGACCTCCTTCGTCTCGGTGACGCATAGGGACGGGACGATCGGGAGCAGGGCGGACTTGTTCCGGGCCAGGCGGCGCAGCTTGCGGCCGCCGAACAGGAGGTAGAGGGGCACCCCCAGCCAGGGGATGAAGACGATCACGAGGAGCCACGCGAACGTGTTCGCGGGCGCCCGCCGCTCGCTCATCAGCCTCGCCACCAGGAAGAGCGCGAGGAGGAAGCCGGCGACCGCCGCGAGGTGGGCCAGGATGCCACCCGGAACGAAACGGTACACGAACTGGCTGAAGGCGGTCATTGCGGGTTCGGCAGAAAGGTCTTGAATTCGGCGGCGGTAGACGAGATTTTTTCCGTTCCGCTTCTGGTAGGATACTCAAGTGGCCAACGAGGGCAGACTGTAAATCTGCTGGCTAACGCCTTCCCTGGTTCGAATCCAGGTCCTACCACCACTTCTCTCGTTGAAGAATGCAGGGCAAGGTGCGAGCCACGGCGGGCAAGCGTCGGCATCGTCACGCTGACGGGCACGGCAGCCATGATCGCGAAGGTCCTCTTCGTGATCTCCCTGATTCTCCTTATAGGCTCATTTTTCGCTGGCCGGAGGGCGTGGGCCAACGCGCAGTCGGGCCGGCGCTGGCGGAAATGGAGGCATCCTTGGCCCCAAAATGGGGGGAGATGTGGGCGCGCCTCGCCAAAAAGTTTGCCCAAAAAAGCCCTCGGCAGGTTCCAAGGTTTATGTCGCGCTCGGCCACCTGCGGGCCGACACCATCGGGATCCAGCTCCTGGTCACCAACCCGAGCCGGAGCGCCGTGGCGGCGGTGCACTACGGCGGGAGGATCCAGGTGAGGGAGCTGGAGTACGCCCAGGCGGCCGAGACCCTGTGCGGTTGCTTTCAAAACGGGCTGAAGGTGGACTGGGGACCAAGATTGTCCCATGGCGTTCAAAAACCTCGTTTAACGCACACCGTTTGCACACGCCGCGGCCGCCATCTCGTCGAGACGGAGACGGTCACCTTCCAAGTGACGGACGACGGCTACACCCGCCGCTCGGCGACCGGGCCGTTCAAGGCAAGGGCCGCCATCCGCTGGAGGAACATGGACGGCTTCGAGGCGCAGGTAGCAGGGCGCCTACTGGCCCGCTGACCCGCTGCGGGGGCCGCGGCGGGGCTGGGGACGGGCACCCGGTTTCTCGCAGGGGGCCTGAAGATCCGACCGGAGGGAAACACCCCATCGCATTGTGCGTGTCCAAGGAGTAGGCTCCGTCGACGTTCCGATCCAAAATCATACATGCAAAAGACAACCATTTCCCAAAAGGCCCCGTTTCTCGCCGCTGTCGCCTTGCTGTCGCTCGGGCTGGCGGCTTCCGTCCAAGCTGCCCCCTTCCCCCCGCTCACATCGCCGGCTACGACGGAGCATCGTCCCGGCAAGCTCGTGTGGGTCGATCTCTTCACCTCCAATCCCGACGCCGCGACGAAGTTCTACTGCGGCCTCCTCGGATGGACGGCCACCGCGATCGACCAGAAGGGCAAGTCCTACATCGTTTTCAAAAACGATGAAGAACCTGTCGCGGGTCTTGTCCCGCGTTCGGCCGCCAAGGGGAACCAGCCGTCGCGCTGGATCGGCTACGATTCGGTTGCGGACCTGCAGCCAACGCTTGCGGCAGTCAAGGATAGCGGCGGCTCGGTGCGCGCGCCGGCGAAGAACTTCCCAGACCGCGGCCAGCAAGCCATCATCTGGGACAACGAGCAGAACCCGATCGGCCTCCTCCAATCGGCCTCCGGCGACCCTGCGGACGACAAGATAGTGCCCGGCGAATGGAACTGGTTCGAGGTCTATTCCAAGGACCCACAGGCCACGTCGGCATTCTACCACAAGGCCCTCGGCTACGATGTCGCGCCGGAGACACGCTCCGGCCGCAAGAGCGAGTTCGTGCTTTCAAGCAGCGGGAGCTCCCGCGGCGGAATTGCGGGGCTTCCCGAAGGCGGGGATTTCAGGCCCAGCTGGTTGGGCGTCATCCTCGTGGCCGACATGGACAAGACGTTAGAAAAGGTCCCCGCGCTCGGCGGCAAGGTCTTGGTCGAGCCCCGCCCGGCCGAATTCGGCAGCCGCTTCGCGATCATATCGGATCCCACGGGCGGCACCGTTGGCCTCGTGCAGTATGTCGAAAGCGCGAATCCCGAGAAAACCCCATGAAAAATACCTCAAAATCAATTTTCGGACTCATTGTCGTTGCCGGCCTCGGGCTGGGCCCGATGACCGGCTGCGTCGGCGGCTATGTTGAGGCGGGTGCGCCTGCTGTCTACTACGGCGGGGAACCGTGGGTTCAGACCGATGTCGTAATTGGCGGAGGGGGCGGATGGTACGGGGAACACCGTGACAACGCGTATGTCCATCCGGACGCACGTCGCAACGACAACAGGCAAGCGGTGCGCCACGACAGCCAGCCCGCCCGCCGCGAATCTGGTCCCGCCAAGAAGCCCGACGACCATCGAAAGTAGGCGACCGCCGAGCGCCGCAATGAGGCTCAGTCGACCTCGGGAGTCCCGGCGGACGGGTCTTCCTTCGACCTCGAAACGTCGCCGCGAGCAATTCGCCCGCACGGTCGATCCCGTGGACAAGACCGGCCGCAAAACTTGTGCATAGGACTCGGCCGCGGACTCGGACTTGAACACACGACGCTGCCGGCGTGGCAGCTTGCGGAGCGTGTGCAGGTGCCACTTGTTTTTCCGAATGATGCGCGGCCAGTGCATGGACGGGGACCCCTAGCAATCGCGTGGCAGGACGCCAAGCTTCGCTCTAAAGCCAGTCCACTGTAAATCTGCTGGCTAACGCCTTCCCTGGTTCGAATCCAGGTCCTACCACCACTCCCGCCGCCGAAGGTCCATGGCTAGAAGAGCCGCGAGCGCGGCACCGAAGAGGGCCCCCGAGGCGGCGGCGACGGCCCCCGCACGGCGAAGCAGCCAATGGTCCATCCGCGATCCGCGGCCGAGCTCCACGGGCTCCGCGAACGCGAACCAATGGTCCCCCGGCGGGATGTCGACCACCACGCGCACGGCGGAGTCCTGCGGGACGGCCATGTCCGAGGCGTGCCAGCGGCCGCCCTGCAGCGGGAAAGACTCGTCGGGCTCGATGTCGTTGGCCGACTCGAGGCGCAGAACCGCCGCGTTCAGGTCGGGACTTCCGCACACAGCGACGTGGAGGAAGGGCAGGGTGTCCGCCGCGAGAGGCCGGCTGACAAACCGCGCCGGGCCCCTGCGCGCGATCCAGACCCTGCCCGCGGGCCCGGGCGGAGGCTCCGGGGCGGACGCGGGCTCGAATCCCGCCGAGCCGTCCTCCGGCGAAAGCGCCACGGCCGGGCGGATTCCCATCGCCAGCATTGCGCGGACGCCCGGGGCCGCGAGCATCCGGGCGAGCGGGTCCGCGGCCGGGAACGGCAGCTCGGCCGCCGGGGCCGAGCGGAGGGCCTCGGGATCGCCCGTGTCCAGGAATGCGCGGATGTGCAGGCGCTCCTGGGACTTCACCCTGGGAAGGTCGGCGAGGACCTGCGCGTGCGCCCGGCGGCTCTCGCCCCACAGCCCGATCGAGACGAGGGCGACCCAGACGAACGCGAGCGAACCCCACGCGCGGCCGCGCGATTCCCGGGTCCAGAGGAGCGCGAGGGCGAGCGCGTTGACGGCCAGCCCGAAGGCGTACAGGTCCGTGTATCGCGAGCTGCCCGGAATCCCCATCCCGGCCCGACCGTAGGCGATCGCGGCGACCTGCATCCACGTCCAGGCCGCGAGCGCGATCAGCACGGCCTCGTCGCCGGCAACGCGGCGGGTGCGCAGGCGCCTGGCCGCCAGGACGGCGACCGGCAGCTGCAGGACGAGGAACGCGACCGGCCACCCGCGGACCGGCCATGACAGGGCGGTGGCCGCGGCGCGCAGCCACGCCCAGGGGGAGCCGGACCTGAGGACGTCATGGCCGGGCACATGGCTCGCCGCCAGGAGGCCGACCGCGCAGAGGGACGCCAGGAGGGCCGCGGCGCCCGCCGCCCGAGCGGACAGGCGGCGCTCGAGGGCTGCCCGCGCGGCCAGCATGAGGAGGGCGGCGGCGGCGGCCATGAATCCCGACGACATCGTGCCCAGGCTCGCGGCGCCGACCAGCCATCCCGCCCACCAGCGGGGGCCCAGCGGCGCCGACGGCACGCAGAGCAGGAGGGTCCCGAGGGCGCCCCATTCGAGCAGGTAGAACTGCGACTGGAACCCCTGGAGCGTGTTCTCCCAGTCGAAGGGCAGCACGAAGAGAAGGGTGATGACCAGGGCGGCGCACGCATAGCGGAGCCCCGTAACGAGGCGCCGCGCGAACAGGAGGAGCGCCGCGCAAAGGCAGGCGTGTATCGCGGCATTCACGGTCATCTCCAGCAGGGGGTCCCACTGCCTGTTGGACACGGCGAGCGCGTAGTCTATGAGGCGGGTGAAGACCGGCCGGTGCTCGTTGTGCGGCCTGAGGAAGTCGGCGGCGCGCAGCTCGCCCTGCGCGCGGGGCGCAAGCAGCGCGTTTCCGACCGCGTCCCACTGGTCCATGTACGGCACATCGCTCCCGCAGGCATGCACGAGCACGAGCTTCGCGCCGAATGCGAGGCAGCCGCCCGCGAGCGCCACCCCCGCGGCGAGCATCCGCATCCGCGTGTTGAGCATCGCGGCCACATTGGGCGCGCCGTCCGCCGGGTCAAGGCGGGCGGCGGGCGCGGCGCGCGGGGGATTGATGCTTGATTTCTCCCGGCTCCGCCGCACGATTTTGCGCCGAGCGAAGGCAGCCTGGCGCGGTGCCAGCAGACCTGGCGATTGCAGGTTTTCAACCCCCCCAACACCCATGCAAGTCACGCTTACGTGGCTCGATTACCTCATCCTGCTGACCTACACCTGCTTTGTGGTCGGCATCGGCTTCGCTCTTCGCAAGTACATGCGAAGCTCGTCGGACTTCCTCACGTCCGGCCGCTCGATCCCGACCTGGGTCACCGGGCTGGCGTTCATCTCGGCCAACCTGGGCGCGCTCGAGCTCGTGGGCATGGCCGCCAGCGGCGCCAAGTACGGCATGCTCACCAGCCACTTCTACTGGGTCGGCGCGATCCCGGCGATGGTGTTCCTCGCCGTGTTCATGATGCCGTTCTACTACGGCTCGAGGGCGCGCTCCGTGCCGGAGTATCTGAAGATGCGCTTCGACGAGCGAGTGCGCGCGCTCAACTCGATCTCCTTCTCGGTGATGACCGTGTTCGCCTCCGGCATCTCGATGAACGCGCTGGCCAAGCTCCTGCACCTGCTCCTCGGTTGGAACTACCACGCCAGCCTCTGGATCTGTTCGGCAGTCGTGCTGGTCTACGTGCTCAAGGGCGGCCTCACCTCCGCCATCTACACGGAGGTCCTGCAGTTCTTCATGATCGTGCTCGGCTTCTCCCCGGTCGTCTATCTCGGCCTCAAGGACGTGGGCGGCTACCACGCGATGATCGGCATGCTCAAGGGCGTGGCCACCGACCCGAGCGCGCTCCACTTGAGGGAGGCCGGGACCGCCTACAGCTCCAACGCCTGGACGAGCGCGTGGCAGCCGCTGCTGGCCGGCCCGACCCACAACACGATGGGCGTGGACTGGTTCGCGATGGTATTCGGCCTCGGGTTCGTCCTCTCGTTCGGGTACTGGTGCACCAACTTCCTCGTCGTGCAGCGCGCCATGGCCGCGCGCAACATGACCGCCGCGCGCAACACCCCGCTGGTCGCCGCGGTGCCGAAGATGCTGTTCCCAGCCCTCGTGATCCTGCCCGGCATGGTCGCCGTGGCGCTGATGACCATCCCGTCCAAGGGCTACCGAATCCCGGCGCCGATCCTCGACAACGCGGTGTACGCCAAGGCGGTCACGGTGGTGGCCGCCTCCGCCGACCTGCCCGCCGAGCAGGCGTTCAGGGACGTGAGCGCCGCCGTGGGAAAGCGGATGGACCCCGCCAAGGTCGCCGCGCTCGTCAGGGACTATGCGGCGAAGCCGCTCGAACCCGACGCCTTCAACGACCGCCTCTGGAACGCCGTGGCGGAGTACGACTACGACGGCGTCATCCTCTCGCTCGTGAAGCGCTACTGCCCGCCGGGCCTGCTCGGCCTCGCGCTCACCGGCCTGCTCGCCTCGTTCATGTCCGGGATGGCGGGCAACGTCACCGCCTTCAACACGGTCTGGACCTACGACCTCTACCAGGCCTACATCGCCCCGAAGAGGAGCGATGACCACTACATGAGGATGGGCCAGGGGGCGACCCTCGTGGGCATCCTTGCCAGCATCGCCTGCGCGTATTTCGCGAGGATGTACAACAATGCCATGGACATCATCCAGCTGGTGTTCGCCTTCGTGAACGCTCCGCTCTTCGGCACCTTCCTTCTCGGCATGTTCTGGAAGCGCACGACGGGGACCGGGGCGTTCCTCGGCCTGCTCGGCGGCACGGTCGCCTCCGGCGTGGTGCACGCGCTGACCATCTCTCAGGGGAACGCCCCGGGCATGAAGGGCGGCTACCTTGCCGTCGTCCATACCTTCCCGAGCGAGATGGCGCAGAACTTCTGGCTGGCGCTCGCCGCGTTCGCGGTCTGCGTCAGCCTGACCCTCGGGATCTCGCTTGCGACCCGGCGCACCAAGTCCGACGAGGAGCTCACGGGGCTGGTCTATTCGCTCACGCCCAAGATCAAGGACGAAGGCACGGCATGGTACGGGCGCCCGGCCTTCATAGGCTCGGTGCTGCTCGCCGCGTGCGCCGTCCTCAACGTCATCTTCTGGTAGAAAGGAACCTATTATGGGACTCGATATCCGCTGGCCGATCGGCCTCATGTTCTCGCTCGTCGGGCTGCTGATGACGGCCTACGGCTTCGTCACGAGGAACGACGCCGAGGTGTACCGCCGCTCGCTCGGCATAAACATCAACCTCATCTGGGGGGTCCTGCTGCTGGTCTTCGGCATCCTGATGCTCTTCCTTGCGGCGCGGGGCAGGGACGGGGGCGGGCCGCCGGGCCCGAAGTAGCCGGCGCGTTACTTGAGCACCCGCTCGGTCGCCGGGTCGAACAGGTGGGCGTTGCCAAGGTCGAACGTCACCCGGACCCTCTGGCCGGCGTCAAACCGGTCCGTGGGGCTAACCCGTGCGACGAAGGACGTCGCGCCGGTGTGGAGGTAGAGGAGGGTCTCCGCGCCCATGGGCTCGGCCACCTCCACGCGGACCTCGGCCGTGCGGCCCGGATCCGGGGAGGAGACCATGGGCGACTCGCGGATCGCCTCCGGGCGGACGCCAAGGACGACGGGCCTGCCGATGTGCGAGGATGACCTGGCGGCGAGGGCGCCGTCGAGCGCGACCGTCAGCGGCGTGCCCGCCGGGTTGTCCTCGGCGAACGAGACGCCGCCCCCGTCCCTGCGCAGCGAGCCCCTGAAGAAGTTCATCGGGGGCGAGCCGATGAACCCCGCGACGAAAAGGTTGTCGGGGCGGTTGTAGAGCTCCAGGGGCGTCGCCACCTGCATGATGTCCCCGTCCTTCATCACGCAGATCCGGTCGCCCATGGTCATCGCCTCCACCTGGTCGTGGGTCACGTAGATCATCGTGGTGCCGAGGCGGTCGTGCAGCTTCGAGATCTCCGTGCGGGTCGAGACCCGCATCTTCGCGTCCAGGTTCGAGAGCGGCTCGTCGAACAGGAACACCTTCGGCTTGCGCACGATGGCCCTGCCGAGCGCCACCCTCTGCCTCTGGCCGCCCGAGAGCGCCTTGGGCTTGCGCCCGAGGTAGTCGCCGAGCCCGAGCATCGCCGCCGCCTCGCGCACGCGCGCGTCGATGTCGGCCTTCGGGAACCTGCGCAGCTTTAGGCCGAACGCCATGTTCTCGTAGACCGTCATGTGCGGGTACAAGGCGTAGTTCTGGAAGACCATCGCGATGTCGCGGTCCTTGGGGAGCACGTCGTTGACCACCTGCCCGCCGATTGCGACGGTCCCCGCGGAGATCTCCTCCAGGCCCGCGATCATGCGCAGCGTGGTCGACTTGCCGCAGCCCGAGGGCCCCACGAGGACCATGAACTCCCTGTCCTCGATCTCCAGGCTGATGCTCTTGACGGCGGCCACCCCGGGGCCGCCCTTCTCGGGGAAGACCTTCAGCAGGTTCTCGAGTACGACTCGCGCCATGGGGTTGGGATTGTTCGGGACCGGCCTCTTCCCTCCGCGGGAAATTCGGTCTTGCCAGTGGTTTTGTGGCTAAACAGAACGATTGCCTAGCGCTGGCAACTCCAAAGATTTCGAGCCGGCCCCGTATCCGGACGCATGATGCGCCCGGCCTCGGGGGCGCGGCGCGGGAGATCCGGCGGCCGCCGCGAGCCGATGACCTCCCAAACGCCAGCATTCCCCGCAGGTTTCCCGGGGGCTCCCGCGAGCGCGGAGCCCTGAGGCAACTCGATGAGCCTCTTTGGCATCGACTTGGGGGGGACGAAGATCGAGGGCGCCGTCGTCGACCCGGCTAAGCCCGGCCTCGCGGAGTGCCGCCTGCGCGTTCCCACCGGGGGCGCCCGGGGCTATGACCACGTGGTGTCGCAGGTCGTGAAGCTGGTCGGCTTGCTCGAGAGGGAGTCGGGGGTCAAGAGGCCGGCCTGCATCGGGATCGGCACGCCGGGGGCCATCGACCCCCCGACCGGCGTGCTCAAGAACTCGAATACGACGTGCCTGAACGGCCGGCGCCTGCGCGAGGACCTCGCCGCGGCGCTCGGGGTCGAGGCGCGGCTCGCAAACGACGCCAACTGCTTCGCGCTCGCCGAGGCAAGGCTCGGGGCCGGCCGCGGCCGCGGGGTCGTCGTGGGGCTGATCCTCGGGACCGGGTGCGGCGGGGGCGTGGTCGTCGACGGTCGGGTCCTCGACGGGCTGCACGGGATCGCGGGCGAGTGGGGGCACAACCCCATCCGCGGGGAGCGCACCCCGTGCTACTGCGGCCGCAGGGGCTGCGTCGAGACGGCCATCTCGGGGCCCGCGCTCGAGCGGTTCTACCGCGAGCGCACGGGCAGGCGCCTGAGCCTGCCCGAGATCGCCGCGCGGGCCGCCGGGGGCGAGCGGGCGGCCGCGGCGACCCTGCGCAGGCTCGGGGCCAAGTTTGGCGAGGCGATCGCCGCGGTCATCAACATCCTCGATCCGGATGCGGTGGTGATCGGGGGCGGGGTGGGCAATCTCGACCTGCTCTACGGGGAGCAGACGCGCCGGGCGGTCTTACGGCACCTCTTCAACGCGGAGCTGCGGACCGAGTTCCTGCGGCCGACTCTCGGCGACAGCGCCGGGGTGTTCGGCGCCGCCATGCTCACCTCCTCGTCCAGATCCGAAGGGAGGCGAGGAGAAAGTCCTCCAGGGCGGCGGCCCCGTTCAGGTTGACGCGCAGGAGGCCGGCGGCACGCTCGAGGCTGTCGACGGACGCCGTGAGGGGGCGGCGGGCGCCGCCGCCGTTTTCCAGGAGCTGGAGCGCATGCGCCCGCGTCGCCTTCTCGATGCCCGAAAGCATCCGCAGGCGGAGGCCCGAGGCGATCTCGGCCTCGATGGCCTCGAGCTCCTCGTCGCCGAGGCCCTCGGGCAGGGACGCCTTCCTGCGGGCGCCCTCCGCCACGCAGGCCTTCTCGAGCATCGCGCCAAACCGCGCGGCCAGCCCGTAGAGGCCGAAGATGCCCTCGGCGGCCGCGCGGCCCGCGCCGACGCCCTGGCCGAGCCGGACGAGCCACGAGCGGTAGTCGGCCAGCCAGGCGTCCCAGCCTCCGACGGAGACCGACGAGGCCAGTCCGGTGAAGCGGAAGTGGAGCACCCGGCTGCGGATCGTCGGCAGGAGGGCGTAGGGCCTCGCGGTCAGCAGGAGGAGGGTCGTGTCGGCGGGCGGCTCCTCGAGGGTCTTCAGGAAGACGTTCGCCGCGGACGCGTTCATCCGGTCGGCGTCGTGGAGGACCGCGACCTTGTAGTGGGACACGCTCGGCGAAACGTTGATGCGCCCGATCAGTTCGCGCACGGAATCGACCGTGATCTGGCGCGACTTTCCCGAGGGGCGGACCTGCAGGCAGTCCGGGTGGCGGTCGGGCGGGTAGGGGGAGGGCCGGGGGGAGCCGCGGCTGAGCAGCCGGTCGGCCAGGGCCATGGCGGCGTCCGAAAGGCCCCCGGAGTCGTCGCCCGCCAGGAGCAGGCCGTGCGAAAGCCGGCCGCGGCTGATGGCCCTCTCAATGACGGCCACGGCCGGTGTGCCCGCCAGGGCGGGCGGCCAGGGGACCGCGGCGGACGTCATCCCGTTATCCGGGACTTGACCGCTTCCCAGATGCTCTTCTCCGTCGCGGCCTCGCTCTTCCTGCCGTCCACGACGACGAACCGCCCCGGCATGCCCTTGGCGAGCACGAGGTACCCCTCGCGGATCTTGTTGTAGAAGTCGATGTTCTGGCGCTCCATCCGGTCCGGAAGGTCGGATGCCCGCTGGTGGATCCGCGCGAGGCCCACCTTTGTGGGGACGTCGATGACGATCGTCAGGTCCGGCATGACGTTTCCGACGGCAAAGCGGTTGATCTGGTTCACCGGGTCTGGCGCAAGGTTGCGGCCGATCCCCTGGTAGACGGTCGAGGAGTCGAGGTAGCGGTCGCTGAGGACTATGGCCCCCCGCACCAGCGCGGGCAGGATCGCCTCGCGCACGAGCTGGGCCCGCGCGGCGGCGAAGAGGAGCAGCTCGGTCTCCGGGCACATCTCGTCCCCCTTGGAATTGTGGACGATGATGTTCCGGATCTGCTCGCCGATCTCCGTGCCGCCGGGCTCGCGCACCGTGACCACGTCCCGCCCCATCCTCTGGAGGCGCTCGGCGAGGCGGGCGATCTGGGAGGTCTTCCCGCTGCCCTCGGAGCCCTCGAAGGAGATGAGTTTGCCGGTGTGCGCTGCCTTCTTTACCATGGACGCCGAGGATGGCGCAATTCGCGCCATTTGGCGAGGAACGTTTGAATGAATTGGACGAATCCGGCAAAACCTCCAACGATCAATTCATGCGCGCGGATTTTTGCCCTGTTCTCGCATCGACCAACATCGTCGAGATCTTCTCGCACTGCGACGTCGTGGGCCAGGTGATCTGCAGCGGCCTCGGCGTCTTCAGCATCGTGGCCTGGGCCGTCATGTTCGGCAAGAGGCACGAGCTCGTGGGCCTGCGCCGCCTCAACCTCTCGTTCGAGCGGCGCCTGCGGGACGAGCGCAGCGTGCTCGAGCTGCCCGAGAACCTCCGGTACCGGCGCGACATACCGTACGCCGACCTCCTGACGGACGCCATCGAGGCCTACTGGAAGGCGGCGGCGATCGGCAAGGAGAAGGGCATGGACACCGTCCGCTTCCGGCTCGAGCACGCCGAGAACGCGCTGCAGCGGGCGCTCGCGCGCCAGACGCTCCGCTACGAGTCCAACATGGTCTTCCTCGCCTCGATCGTCTCCGGGGCGCCGTTCCTGGGCCTCCTGGGGACCGTCTGGGGGGTCATGGACGCGTTCAGCGCCGTGTCCGTCCAGCAGACCGCGAGCATCCAGACCCTTGCGCCGGGCGTCTCGGCGGCGCTCCTGACGACGATCTCGGGCCTCCTGGTCGCGATCCCGTGCCTCTTCGGCTACAACCTCCTGTTCGCGACGACGAAGAGGCTGATCACCGAGCTCGAGAACTACGCGAGCTCGCTCGCCGACCGCCTGGAGCTGGAGTCGAAGTGACCCGGGCGGAGCCCGAAACCACATGGCCAGGAATTTCAGACGACCCCGCCCGTCCCATCCGATCGCCGAGATGAACGTGACGAACCTCATCGACCTGGGGTTCACGCTGCTGATCATCTTCATGATCGCGACCCCGCTCATCAACCAGGAGCAGACCATCCCGGTCACGCTCCCCGCGGAGTCGAGGAGCCCCCAGCAGAAGGCGGACAAGAGCACGCATTTCGTAGCGATTTCGGTCGACGCGAAGGGGAATACATACCTTGAGGAGCGGCCGATCCCCATCGGGATCGCGGAGCTGCGCAGCCGGCTCAGGCTATACGCGGCCGAGGGCAAGCCGCCCGTGATCAGGATACGCGGCGACGCCCGTGTCCCCTACGAGAAGATCATCCAGCTGATGGACGAGCTGAAGAAGGCGAACCTGCTCAAGTTCACCTTCGACACGCTTCCCCTAGCAAAATGAGCCCGCGGGCGCCCGCCGCATACGCCATATCCGCCCTCATCCACGGCGCGGCCGCCCTTCTCGTCCTGTTCTTCAGCTACGCCGCCAACAGCGTCGTGCGCGACTCCCCCAAAATCTTCGAGCTCGTGGCCGGGGCCGGAGACAACTACGCGGCCACCGTCGCCCCGGCGCTGGGAAGCCCGCGGGTGGTGAAGGTCGCCGCCCCGCAGGTCCAGCCGGCCCCGGTGCAGGCGGCCCCGGTGCAGGCAGCCCCGGTGCATGCGGCCCCGAGCGCGCCGCCGAAGCCCGCGAAACCCCCGGATCTGGTGGCCGACCTGAAGCGGGTCGAGGCGCGGCGCGAAGCCCGGCTCGAGGCCAAATACCAGAAGCAGCATGAGGAGGAGAGGAAGCGGCAGGCCCAGGAGGATCTCCAACGCCAGCAGGCCGAGGCGAGGGCTGCGGCCAAGGTGGCCCACATCGACGCCGAGGGCATCCGCGAGGGAGTGATCGGCGGATCCACCGAGAACAAGGTGGGCGGGGCCCGGGGAAAGGCGCTCACCCGGGAGGAGGGCAGCGAACTCGACGCGTATTTCTCGCTCCTGAAGGCGCGGATCAAGGAGAGCCACGTGCCGCCGGAGGGCGTGAGCGACACCCTCGAGGCCCGCGTGGAGTTCTTCCTCTCCGTGAACGGCTCGCTCTACCAGGTCAGGATCGTGAGGTCCTCGGGCAACCGCGAGTTCGACCGGTCCGTGATCGAGGCCTGCGAGCACACGCACTCGATCGGGCCGCGCCCCGACGGGAAGAGCGAGATGGTCCAGATGACCTTCAAGATGCGGGAGGACGAGGCTCCCTGAGGGCCCCCTTTCGGCCGCCCCATTCAAACCCCAAGACACCCATGAGCCGCAATCACCCCTGGCGCTGCCTTACGTATCTGCTCCTAGCGGCCCCGCTGGCCGCCCAGACGCCCGCGCCGCTTTACAAGGACCCGGCCCAGCCGGTCGAGGCGAGGCTCCAGGACCTGCTGCAGCGGATGACGCTCGAGGAGAAGGTGGCGCAGCTCCAGGGCTTCCGGCCCGCCGACCCCCAGCACGCCTTCGACGAGCAGGGCAATTTCAATGGGGGGGGCGACGCGGCGACCCTCTACCACGGCGCCGGCTCCGTCTTTGCGGGCGGCGGGGACCGGTTCATGCACTCGCCGCGCCAGGCGATCACGCGCATGAACTCGGTCCAGAAGTACATGCTGGAGAAGACCCGCCTCGGCATTCCGGTGTTTGTGATCGCCGAGGCCTTGCATGGCTACATGGCCGCCGGCGCCACCAGCTTTCCGCAGGCCATCGCGCTCGGCGGCACCTGGGACCCTGCCTTGGTCGAGCGGGTATTCACCGCGGCCGGCCGGGAGGCGCGCTCCCGCGGCGTCCACCAGGTCCTCGGCCCCGTGCTTGACGTGGCCCGCGATCCCCGGTGGGGACGATTCGAGGAGTGCTACGGCGAGGACCCCTACCTGGTCTCGCGCATGGGGATGGCGGCGACCTTCGGCCTTCAGGGCCGCGGCCCCGCCGTGGACACGGAGCACGTCGCCGTCACCCTCAAGCATTTCGCGGGGCACGGCCAGCCGGAGGGCGGCCGCAACATCGCCCCGGTGAACTACTCCGAGAGGGAGTTCCGGAGCGTCCATCTCTACCCCTTTGAAATGGCCGTGAAGGCGGCGCACGCCCACGCGCTCATGGCCTCCTACAACGAGTGGGACCGCGTCCCAAACCACGTGAACCACAGGCTCCTGACCGACATCCTGCGCACGGAGTGGGGCTTTGACGGCTTCGTGATGTCCGACGGAGGCGGCATTGAGTCCGTTGTCGACGAGCACCATGCCGCGGCCGGATACGCCGAGGCCGGGATCCTGTGCATCGAGGCCGGCGTGGATTTTGGCGGCGGCGGAAAGGGCAGGTGCTTCTCCACCCTGGCCGACGAAGAGAGGGCCGGGAAGGTCTCCATGGCGGCGATCGACCGCGCCGCGGCCGGCGTGCTGCGCGTCAAGCTCCTGAGCGGCCTGTTCGACCACCGCTACGCGGATCCCGACTACGCCGAGAAGGTGAACAACTGCGACGAGCACAAGGAGCTTGCGAGGCTGGCCGCCGACGAGGCGATGGTCCTGCTGAAGAACGAGAAACACACGCTCCCCCTCGACCCGGCGAAGATCAAGACGCTGGCGGTCGTCGGTCCCAACGCCGCCGACATCCACCTCGGCACGTATTCCGCGGTCCCCATGGAGGGGGTGGGGGTCCTGCAGGGCATCAAGGAATTCGCGGGAAGCTCGTTCCGCGTGCTCTACGCCGAAGGCTGCAAGCTCACCACCAACCACGCCTCCGGCTGGCTCGTGAACGAGAACCCCGTCCTCAACGACGCGGCGGATGACTCCCGGCTGATCGACGAGGCTGTGGACGTGGCGCTCAAGAGCGACGCCGTCGTCCTAGTGCTGGGGGAGAATGAGCTGCTCCGCCGCGAGGCGTGGAGCGAGCAGCACCTCGGCGACCGCGACACCCTGGACCTCGTCGGGCGCCAGCACGACCTGGCGAGGGCCGTCCTCGCGACGGGCAAGCCCGTTGTCGTGCTGCTCCTCAACGGAGGCCCGCTCGCGGTCAACTACCTGCAGGAACACGCCCCGGCCATCGTCGAATGCTGGTTCCTGGGGCAGGAGACCGGGCCGGCCGTGGCCGACGTGCTCTTCGGCAAGGTGAGCCCCAGCGGCAAGCTGACGGTCACGTTCCCGCGCAACGTGGGCCAGCTGCCCGACTACTACGACCACAGCCCGTCGCGCTACCGCAGCTACATCCTGACCGATTCCACCCCGCTGTATCCCTTCGGATTCGGCCTTAGCTACGCGAGTTTCGACTACAAGAACCTGCAGGTGTCGCCGGCCGCGATTGCGCCCAGCGGCACGGCGCAGGTCTCGGTGGAGGTAACCAACACCGGAACGGTCAGGGCGGACGAGGTCGTCCAGCTCTATATCCACGCCGTGGTCAGCATGCCCGTCCGCCCGGTCGAGGAGCTGAAGGACTTCACGCGCGTGACGCTCAACCCCGGCGAAATGCGCAAGGTCACGTTCACCCTGACGCCCGACAAGCTCGAGGCCTACGACATCAACATGCGGCGCACCGTTGAGCCCGGCGACTTCGAGATCCTGGTCGGGAAGTCCTCGGTCGACGTCCTGAAGACGACACTGGCCGTCAAATAGCGGCCCGGGGACGTCCGCTCCCCCTCGCTCCCGCTCGCAGTCGGGCGCGCATGAGCGCGACTCACTTTCCCGGGACGAGCCTCGCGCCGGCGATCCTGAACGCGTAGGCGTAACGGCAGGGCATTCCCTCCGGGGGAACCTGCGGAACGCGAATCGTGAGGGTATCGCCCGCAACCGCTGCATCCACCCGGCCGTCAAACCCGAGGAGGGTTACGGCGGCGTTTGCCGGCACGTCGACGCCGCGCAGCACGAGCTCCTTTCCCGGCCAGCCCGCGGTGATCGCATAGAGAGCCCCGGGCTTCTTCGTGAAGAAGGCCTGCTTCACAGCGTGGCCGTTCACGGGCCGCTGGCCGACCTGATCCAGCAAATCGTACTTAACCCTGTATTCCCCGTACTCCTGAACGGGCACGGAGCCCTCTGTCCACTGGCAGGAGCGGCCGGCGAAGCGCGTCCCGAAGATAGCCTCGCCGTTTACCCGTAGCCAGTCGCCCACCTCGACGAGGCGCTGCTGCATGATGACCGGGATCGAGCCGTCCGCGTTCGGGCCTATGTCCAGGAGGAGGTTGCCGCCGCGGCTCACGGTGTCGACGAGCAGGAGGACCAGCTTCCTGGCGCTCTTGTAGTCGTCGAGGGTTTCGGCGCGGTTGTACCCGTAGGAGAATCCAAGGCCCTCGCTCTCCTCCCAGGGATGGGAGGCGCCCTCCATCCCAGCGGCGTACTCGGTCGTGTAATACCCGCCGTGTTTGTGACGCGTGTCGCTGCCCCAGCGGTCGTCGACGACGACGTCGCTCCTTGAAAGGGATTCGTTGTAGAGCCATGCGAGCAGCTCCTCGCTCCTCCAGTCCTTCGACGGCATCTCCCATTCGCCGTCGCTGAAGATGATCGACGGTTTGTAGCGGGTGACGACATCCTTGAACTGCGGGAAGAGATGCGTGTCCACGTAGCGCCTGCGGTCGCTCAGCCAGAGCGGGTTGAACCACTCGTAGAGCGAGTAGTACAACCCGAACCTGAGGCCGCGGGCGCGCACGGCCCCGCAGAGCTCGCCCAGCAGGTCGCGCTTGGGCCCTGCCTCCACGCTGTTCCATGGTCGGCCCCAGTCCCTGCTGGCCTCCGCACTCGGCCACATGCAGAACCCGTCGTGGTGCTTCGAGGTCGGCACGATGTATCGGGCGCCTGAGCGGACGAACAGCTCGGCCCACTGCCCGGCGTCGAAAAGCTCGCACGTGAATCGGGGCGCGAAGTCCTGGTACTGGAAGTTGTCGCCGTAGTTCGCCCTGTGGAAGCGCCACCAGGGGTTGTCGGGCTTCCTGTCCGCGATCCGGTGCCAGTACCACTCGGAATACTCGCCCCTCACCCCCCAGGACGGCACCGAATACACGCCCCAGTGGATGAAGATCCCGAACTTGGCGTCGAGGTACCATTCGGGGCACGGCCGGGCATCCAGCGAGGCCCAGTTGGGCTCGTAGCGCGGCTCGGCGGGGGCGGCGGCGCCCGCCGTGCGGCGGCCGGCCAGCGGCAGCAACGCGGCGGCTGCGAGGAGCGCGAGGACGGCGCGGCTCACGGCGCCGGTCCGGCCTCCCCCGTGACAAGGACGACCGCGAAGCCGTCGTAGCCCTTGCTGCCGACGGTCTGGATGGCCGTCGCGCTGACGCGGGGCTCGGCGGCGATCATTTCCATGAAGCGGCACATGTCCCGGACGCCCGGATCCGCGCTGTCGGCCAGGGCCGCGTGCAATGCGCCGTCGGACTGGCCAAGCTGGTCCGTGATGTACCGGTCGGCCGCGGTCCAGGTTGTTTCGGGCATCGCAGGGCATATTCGGCACGGAACTCGGGGGGTCCAACTTTTTCCTATCGGAATGCGGGCAGCTCGGTTGCCCCGGAGCATCTGGATGGACATCCCCTCCGCCATTACCTTTCTTCGGAGCTCAAAGCAGCCCCGAGATGCCTATGAAGAGCCTTTCACTCCCGCGATGCCTCGCAGCCGCCCTAATCGCCGTCGGCGCCGCCTCGGCCCAGGACACGGACCACCAGCCGCGGGGGAACCAGATTCCGGGCCCGGGGCAGGGCCCGGGCAGGCCGGAGTGGGTGAGCGACCTTTTCGGATTCAGGAATGACCCGGCGGCGGACCGGGACGCTTGGCTGCGCGACATGAGGCTGTGGCGCGCGGAGCACAGGATCCGCATGGGTTACGACGATTCCGAGTACCGCCGCCCCGAGCTCCGATGGGCCCAGCGCAACTTCATCTCCCCGCAGGTGATGGTCGAGGAGCGCACCCTCTTTGACCCGGAGCTCAACCGGTGGACCGTCGACCGGTACCTGGACGACCTCGAGGCGCGCTACGGCGGCATCGACAGCGTGCTGCTGTGGCCGGTCTATCCGAACATCGGCATCGATAACCGCAACCAATGGGACCTGGTGCGCGACCTGCCCGGCGGGGTGGCGGCCCTGCGCAGGGCCGTGGAGCAGTTTCACAGGCGCAACGTCCGCGTGCTTCTCCCCACGATGGCGTGGGACAACGGCACGCGCGACCCGGGCGCCCCGCACTGGACGGTCACGGCCGAGCTGATGGCCGAGGCCGGCGTCGACGGGGTCAACGGCGACACATTCTCGGGTCTGCCGCGCGCCTACCGCGTGGCCTCGGACAAGACGGGCCATCCCGTCGTCTTCGAGCCGGAGATGCCGCCTTCGGCCGACGAGGGGCTCATCTGGAACAACCAGAGCTGGGCCTATTTCGATTTTGAATTCACGCCCACGGCCAACAAGCAGAAGTGGCTGGAATCAAGGCATATGCCAAATATCTCGGACCGCTGGGCGCGCGACAAGACCCGCGACCTGCACGCCGCATTCTTCAACGGGATCGGCTATGTCAGCTGGGAGAATATCTGGGGCATCTGGAACCAGATCACGGACCGAGACGCCGAGGCGCTGCGGCGAGTCGCGACGGTCGAGCGCCAGTTCGCAGACCTTCTGGTGTGCCCGGACTGGGAGCCGTTTGCGCCCACGCTCCGATACGGGGTCTTCGGGACAAAGTTCCCGCTGGAGGGCGTGACCCTCTGGCTGCTCGTGAACCAGAACGAGTTCGCGGTCTCCGGGCGCCAGATCAGCGTGCCGCACGCCGACGGGCGCCGGTACTTCGACGCATGGAACGGCGTCGGGCTCGACCCGGAAGTGAGCGGCGGCACGGCGACCCTCGCCTTTGAGATGGAAGGCCAGGGATATGGGGCCGTGCTCGCGGTCGACCCCGGCGCGGCCGTCCCCAATCTCGACAGGTATCTGGGAAAGATGGCTGCGCTGACGGCGCGGCCGCTCGCGGCCTTTTCGCATGAGTGGCATGTGCTGCCCCAGCGCATGAGCGATGTGCCGCCGTCGAAGCCGGCCTCGTCGCCGCCGGACGGGATGCTGAAAATCCCGGGCGGGCGCTTCGAATTCCGGGTGTCGGGGATCGAGATCGAGGGCTCCGACTGGGAGGGGCTGGACGTGCAGTACCCGTGGGAGACGTCGCCGCGCCGCAGCCATGACCATGTCATGCAGGTGGCGACTTTCTACATCGACCGGTATCCGGTCACGAACGCGGACTTCAAGAGGTTCCTGGACGCCTCGAGGTACAGTCCGGCGGACGGCCACAATTTCCTTCGCGACTGGAGCGGCGCCAGCCCGCGGCCCGGATGGGAGAGGAAGCCCGTCACCTGGGTGTCGCTGGAAGATGCGCGCGCCTACGCGAAATGGGCGGGCAAGCGCCTTCCGCACGAGTGGGAGTGGCAATACTGCGCGCAGGGGGCGGAGGGCCGCCTCTATCCCTGGGGCAACGAGTGGGACGGCGCAGCCGTTCCGAAGCCGGACAGGGGCAGGGACCTCACGGGCCCCGACGACGTGGATGCCCATCCGTCGGGGGCGAGCCCGTTCGGCGTGATGGACCTGACCGGAAACGTGTGGCAATGGACGGACGAATTCACGGACGCCCACACGCGCGCTGCGGTCTTGAGGGGCGGGAGCTACTATCAGCCGCAGGCCTCGATCTGGTATTTCCCGCAGGCGTACAAGCTAAACGAACACGGAAAATACCTGCTCATGGCCCCGTCCAAGGACCGGGCGGGCACCCTCGGCTTCCGCTGCGCCTCGGACTCCGAATAGCCCGCGCTACGCCTTCGCCGGCGCTCCCTAGGGCTCGCCGGGGATCAGGCGGCTGCGGTATTCCGAGTAGTCGGGCACGATGCGCTCGTAGACGGAGTCCATGAGCGGGGAGGAGATGATGAAGTCGGCCGAGGAGCGGTCGCAAGCGATGGGAATGTTCCAGACGACCGCCATGCGCAGGAGCGCCTTCACGTCGGGATCGTGCGGCTGGGGCTCGAGCGGATCCCAGAAGAAGATGAGGAAGTCGATCTCGCCATCCACAATCTTCGAGCCGATCTGCTGGTCGCCCCCGAGGGGACCGCTCTCGAGGCGCGTCACGTGGAACTTCAGCTCCCTTTCCAGGGCGGCGCCCGTCGTGCCCGTGGCGTAGACCTTGTGGTGGGCGAGGAGATCCCGGTTGAACTTGGCCCATTCGATCAGGTCGCGCTTCTTTTTGTCGTGGGCGACAAGCGCGATCTTCTTGTTCTTCTCCATTTGAATCGTCTTGTATTTCATGAGTTCGCCTTTCCGCGGCTCGGGACCGCTCGAGGCCTCCACCATCCCAATCTGGGGAATCCCGTCAAGAGAGCTGGCGATGGCGACTCGCGCCGGTCGGAACTTAGGGCGCGCTTCTCTCGGCTGGACGCAACTATGTCGTCGCGGCAGCGTCTTTCACCAAACCCCTTGCATGGAAGCCCGATGGAATCTTTCGCGCACCGTCCTGGAACCGCCTCGCCGGACGGGGAGGCAGGTCTCATGCGCACGGCGCCGGACGGACGGCACCCTGCAGCCGCTGCCCGAATCGCTTTGTCGTAACCACCATACGGAAAGACCTTTATGAAGGACACGGATGCGCCGCAACCCCCTGAACAGAACCTGTATGCCGAGAGCGGGCCGCTGGTCTACGAGCGGCCCACAAGAAGCCGCGGCCCCGCGGTGGCGGCCCTCGTCGTCATCCTCCTCTGCGGGTGGCTCGTGTTCCACATACTGTCCAAGCCGAGGACCAAGCCGGCGGCGCCTGCCGGGATTCCTGTCTCGTCCGCGCCGGCGAGGGCGGGGAACATCGACATTCTTCTCGATGCCCTCGGCACGGTTACGCCGGTGTACACGGTCACCGTGACAAGCCGGGTCGCGGGCGAGCTGAAGGAGATCCGCTTCCAGGAGGGCCAGATGGTGAAGAAGAACGACCTGCTTGCGGTGATCGACCCTCGGCCGTACGACGCCGTCTTGGCTCAGGCCAAGGGACAGCTGGCGCGGGACCAAGCGCTCCTGAAGAACGCCCGACTCGACCTGAGCCGGTACCAGAACGCCTACGAGCAGCACGCCATACCGGAGCAGCAGCTGGCGACCCAGCAGGCCATGGTGGAGCAGGACGCGGGGATCGTGCAGCTCGACGAGGGCAACCTGGCGGCCGCGCAGGTCAACGTCGACTACACCCGGATCGTCTCCCCGATCGACGGGCGGGTCGGGCTTCGATCAACCGACCTTGGGAACATCGTCCCGGCCGACGGGACAACCGGGCTGGTGACCATCACCCAGCTGCAACCCATCACGGTGATCTTCAATATCGCGGAGGATGACCTGTCCCGGGTGGCCGAGCAGCTCGCCGCCGGCCGGACCCTGCGCGTGGACGCGCTCGACCGGTCCCAGCAGCACAAGCTGGCCGAGGGCACCCTGCTGACGCTCGACAACCAGATCAACCCGACGACCGGCACCGTCCGCGCGCGGGCGACGTTCCCCAACCTGAAGGGCGAGCTCTTCCCCAACCAGTTCGTGAACGCCCGGCTATTGATCAAGACGCTGACCCAGGTGATCCTGGTGCCCGCATCCGCGATCCAGCGCAACAATGACGCCGCATTCGTGTATGTCGCGCAACCCGACAGCACCGTGCAGTACCGGGACGTGAAGGTCGTCGCGACGGAAGGGGATGCCGCGGCGGTCACCGGCGTGAAGCCGGGCGAGGTCCTGGTCACGGACGGCTTCGACAAGCTGCAATCCGGCTCGAAGATCGTGCTCAAGCAGCCCCCCGCGGCCCCGGTCCCGGCCGTGGCGGCGCAGTAGCTCGCGATCGAATGAATCCGTCGCGCCCGTACATCCTGAGGCCTATCGCGACCTCGCTGCTGATGGCTGCGATCCTGCTGATCGGCATCATCGCATTCCGACAGCTGCCGGTTTCCGCCCTGCCCGAGGTGGATTATCCCACGATGCAGGTCCTGACGTTCTATCCCGGGGCCAGCCCCGACGTCGTGGCCTCGGCAGTCACGGCGCCGCTCGAGCGGCAGCTGGGCCAGGTTCCCGGCCTGAACCAGATGCTCTCCACCAGTTCCGAGGGCGTATCGGTCATCACCCTGCAGTTCGTCCTGAGCCTCAACATCGACGTCGCCGAGCAGGACGTCCAGGAGGCGATAAACGCCGCGCAGAACTTCCTGCCCCCGCAGCTGCCGATGCCCCCGGTGTACAACAAGGTCAACCCGGCCGACGCCCCCATTGTCACCCTGGCGCTCACATCGGACACCATCCCCCTGTCAAAGGTCGAGGACTACACCGACACCCGCCTGGCGGAGAAGATCTCCCAGCTGCCCGGTGTCGGCGCGGTGACGATCAGCGGGGGCCAGAAGCCCGCGGTCCGGGTGCAGGTCAACCCGACGCAGCTCGCGTCCTACGGGCTCAGCCTCGAGAACGTGCGCACGACCCTGGTCGCCGCGAGCCTGGACGCGGCCAAGGGTAGCTTCGACGGCCCCACCCAGAGCTACCAGATCGGGGCGAATGACCAGATCATAACGAGCGCCGACTATCGCCAGCTGGTCCTCGCCTACAGGGGCGGCGGCCCCGTCATGCTCAAGGACGTCGCCAAGGTGGTCGACGGGATCGAGAACAACCAGCAATCCGCGTGGATGAACAGGGTTCCGGCGGTGATCGTGAACATCCAGCGCCAGCCGGGAGCCAACATCATCGAGGTCGTCGATCGCATCAAGGCGCTGCTGCCGAAGCTCAGGGCGACCATCCCCCCGGCGATCAAGATCGCCGTCCTCACCGACCGCACGGCCTCCGTGCGCGCCTCGGTCTCCGACGTCGAATTCGAGCTGCTGATCTGCATCGGGCTCGTCGTGGCTGTCATCTTCGTCTTCCTGCGCACCTTCTCCGGAACGCTGATCCCGAGCATCGCCGTGCCCCTGTCGCTGGTCGGTACCTTCGCCGCGATGTACGCACTCGGCTACAGCCTGAACAACCTGACCCTGATGGCCCTGACGATCTCGACCGGGTTCGTCGTGGACGACGCAATCGTCATGATCGAGAACATAAGCCGCTACGTCGAGCAGGGCGAGGCCCCGCTGGCGGCCGCGCTCAAGGGCGCCGAGCAGATCGGCTTCACGATCATGTCGCTGACGGTCTCGCTAATCGCGGTCCTGATCCCCCTCCTGTTCATGGGGGACATCACGGGCCGCCTGTTCAGGGAGTTTGCCGTAACCTTGAGCGTCACGATCCTGATTTCCGCCGTCGTCTCGCTCACCCTGACGCCGATGCTGTGCGCGAAGCTCCTGAAGCCCCAGGACCCGTCGCGCCAGGGCCGGGTCTACAAGGCCACCGAAAGGATGTTCGAGCAGACGATCGCCTTCTACGGCCGGACCCTCGACTGGGTGCTCGAGCACCGGAGGCTGACCATGGCGGTCGCGGTGGGGACGCTTGCGTTCACGATCCTTCTGTACGTCGTCATCCCCAAGGGCTTCTTCCCGGTCCAGGACACCGGGGAGATCCAGGGCGTTTCCGAGGCCGACCAGAGCGTCTCGTTCGCGGAGATGGCGCGCCTGCAGCAGCAGCTTGCGGCAACGATCCTGAGCGATCCGGCGGTCGAGAGCCTTTCGTCGTTCATCGGCGTCGACGGCACAAACACGACCCTCAACAGCGGGCGGATCCAGATCAACCTCAAGCCGCTCGAGGTGCGCAGGAAGTCAGCGGTGGAGGTCATCCGCAGGCTGCAGTCGGCCGTGGCGGGCGTGCAGGGGATCAGCCTGTACATGCAGCCGGTGCAGGACATCACCGTGGAGGACATCGTCAGCCGGACGGAATACCAGTACAGCCTGCAGGACCCCGACGGCGGGGAGCTTTCGAGATACGCCACGAAGTTCGTGGACCGCCTCAAGGCCATTCCCGAGCTGGTGGACGTGGCGAGCGACCTGCAGACGGGAGGACGGCAGAGCTCGCTGTCCTACGACCGGCTGACGGCCTCGCGCCTGGGAATCACCCCACAGAACATCGACGACAGCCTCTACGACAGCTTCGGGCAGCGCCAGGTGTCGACGATCTTCACGCAGCTCAATCAATACCACGTGATCCTGGAGGTGGCCCCGGAGTTTCAGACGAGCCCGGCCAGCCTCAAGGACATCTACCTGACCTCCGCCAGCGGGGGCGCCGTCCCCTTAAGCGCCGTGACCCAGACCACCCAGATAACCGCGCCCATCCTCATCAGCCACATGGGGCAGTTCCCGGCGACAACCGTCTCCTTCAACCTGGACCCTGGCGCGTCGCTGGGCGCCGCGGTCAAGGCGATCCAGCGCCTGGAAAAGGACCTGCCGAAGCCGCCCGCGATGCAGGGCTCCTTCCAGGGAACCGCGCAGGCCTTCGTCAACTCGCTGACCAACGAATCCGTCCTGATCCTGAGTGCCGTGGTGACGGTCTACATCGTTCTGGGGGTTCTCTACGAGAGCTACATCCATCCGATCACGATCCTCTCCACGCTGCCGTCGGCCGGGGTGGGCGCCATCCTGGCGCTGCTGTTCTGCCGGAACGAGCTCACGATCGTGGCGATCATCGGCATCGTTCTGCTCATCGGCATCGTGCAGAAGAACGCGATCATGATGATCGACTTCGCGCTCGCTGCCGAGCGCCAGGAGCACAAGACGCCGTTCGAGGCAATCCACCAGGCGTGCCTCCTTCGCTTTCGTCCGATCCTGATGACCACAATGGCCGCCATGCTCGGAGCCGTGCCGCTCGCCCTCGGCCAGGGCATCGGCTCGGAGCTGCGCCGTCCGCTGGGGATCGCTATCATAGGCGGCCTCATCTTCAGCCAGCTTCTGACCCTCTACACGACGCCGGTGATCTATCTGTTCTTCGACGAGGCGGCCGCCAGGATGACGGCCCGGCGCCGCTCCGCGAGCCCGCCCGCCGCGCCGTTGCCCGGGAACCCGCGATGAGCCTTTCGTCCCCGTTCATCAGGAGGCCGGTCGCCACCACGTTGCTGACGGCCGCGGTGGCCCTGACCGGCGCGGTGGCCTTCCCGTTCCTTCCGGTCTCTCCGCTGCCGCAGGTGGACTTCCCGACCATCTCCGTCTCGGCCTCGCTGCCCGGCGCCAGCCCCGAGATCATGGCCTCGTCGGTCGCCACGCCCCTGGAGCGGGAATTCAGCCGGATCGCCGGGGTCTCGGAAATGAGCGCCCAGAGCACGCTCGGCCAGACAGGCGTCACCCTGCAGTTCGTCCTCAGCCGCAACATCGACGCGGCGACCCGCGACGTCGAGTCGGCGATCAACGCGGCCCGGAGCTACCTGCCCAGCGACCTCCCGTCCAACCCTACGTACCGGAAGGTGAACCCGGCCGACGCCCCGATAATGATCATCGCCCTGACGTCGTCCACGCTGGCGCCGTCCGCGCTTTACGACACAGCCTCGACCGTGCTGGCGCAGAAGCTTTCGCAGGTCCAGGGCGTCGGCCAGGTCATCGTGGGCGGAAGCTCCGCGCCGGCGGTGCGGATCGATGTGAATCCGACGCAGCTCAACGGCTACGGGCTCCAGCTCGAGGACGTCCGAAAGGCCGTCGCCGCGCAGACGGCCAACGAGGCCAAGGGGGGCTTATCGGGCCCGACCCGCCGCTGGATGATCACCGCGAACGACCAGCTGATGAAGGCGGCCGAGTATCGCCAGATCATCGTCACCTACCAGGGAGGCGCCCCGGTAAGGCTCTCGGACGTCGCCAAGGTGACCGATTCGGTCCAGACCGTGCGGTCCCTGGGCCTGGAGAACGGCCGGCCGGCAGCCTCGATCATCATCTTCCGCCAGCCGGGCGCGAACATCATCACCACAGTAGACGGGATCAAGGCGGCGCTGCCCCAGCTCCACGCCGCCATCAATCCCAACATCGATCTCGACGTTGCCCTCGACCAGACCGCGACGATCCGCGCATCGGTGAAGAACGTGGAGACGACCCTCTGCATCTCGGTCTCGCTCGTCGTTCTCGTCGTCTTCCTCTTCCTGCGGGAGTGGCGCGCGACCCTGATTCCCATCGTCGCCGTGCCCGTCTCGATAATCGGGACCCTCGGGCTCATGTACCTTTTCGGCTACAGCATCGACAACCTTTCGATGATGGCGCTAACCATCTCGACCGGCTTTGTGGTCGACGACGCCATTGTCGTCCTGGAAAACATCACGCGCCACTCGGAATCCGGCATGAGCGCGGCCGAGGCGGCGTACACGGGGTCGGCGGAGATCGGCTCCACGGTGGTCTCGATGAGCCTGTCCCTAGTGGCCGTGTTCCTCCCCATTCTCCTGATGGGCGGGATCATCGGGCGTCTCTTCCGCGAGTTTGCGATCGCCCTGTCGATCACGATTCTCGTGTCGCTCGGGGTCTCGCTCACCACCACGCCCATGATGTGCTCGCGCCTGCTGCGGGGAGAGAAGGGCCACGGCAAGCTGTACATGGCCAGCGACAGGGCCTTCAAGCGCCTCCTCGGCGGCTACAGGAGCAGCCTGGCCTGGGTCCTCGACCATTCGGTGCTCGTCCTGTGCATCGCCATAGGGACCCTCGGCCTGAACGTCTTCCTGTACGTCATCATACCCAAGGACTTTTTCCCGCAGCAGGACACGGGGCGCCTGGTCGGCAACGTCATCGCCGACCAGGATACCTCGTTCCAGTCGATGGAGCAGAAGATCCGCAGCCTGGTGGCGATCGCGAAGGCGGATCCCGCGATCGACGCCGTGATCGCCTTCACCGGCGGCGGCGGCGGCACGACGACCAACACCGGGCGGGTCTTCATCTCGCTCAAGCCGCGCAACAAGCGGACGGTCGCTGCGACGCAGGTCATCAACCGGCTGCGGCCCAGGCTCGCGGTCGTCCCGGGGGCAACCCTCGTCCTCCAGGCGGTCCAGGACGTGAGGATAGGCGGGCGGGCGAGCGCCGCCCAGTACCAGTACACGATCCAGAGCGACAACCTGGACGAGCTCAACCAATGGGGCCCGATCCTGCTTACGACGATGAGGCACATCCCGCAGCTGACCGACGCCACAAGCGACGCGCAGAACAACGGGCTGGCGGCCAACCTCGTGATCGACCGGCTCACCGCCTCGCGGCTCGGGATCTCGCCCCAGACGATAGACAACATCCTCTATGACGGGTTCGGGGAGCGGGAGATCGCGACCACCTACACGCCCATCAACCAATACTTCGTCGTGATGGAGGTGGAGCCGAAGTTCTGGCAGAATCCGGACGCATTGAGGAACGTCTACGTCTCGTCGGCCGGCGGCGGGGTCGTTCCACTCGCGGCCTTCACCCATTTCCGGGCCTCGACGGCGCCGCTGTCGGTCAACCATTCCGGGGTCTTCCCGTCCGTAACGATCTCCTTCAACCTCGCCCCGGGCGTGGCGCTGGGCGACGCCGTCAGCCTGATCGATGTGGCCGAGAGAAAGATCGGGATGCCGACCACGATAAACGGTTCCTTCAGCGGGACGGCCCAGGCTTTCAATGCCTCGCTGGCTAACGAGCCGCTGCTGATCGCGGCCGCGATCGCGACGGTCTACATCGTCCTCGGCGTCCTGTACGAGAGCTACATCCATCCGATCACGATCCTCTCGACGCTCCCGTCGGCCGGCGTGGGGGCGCTCCTCGCCCTGCTGATCACGAACACCACGCTCAGCGTGATCGCGCTGATCGGCGTCTTCCTGCTGATCGGAATCGTGAAGAAGAACGCCATCATGATGATCGACTTCGCCCTCGAGGTCGAAAGGCGGGAGCACAAGACCCCGAAGGAGGCGGTGTTCCAGGCCTGCCTCCTGCGGTTCCGCCCGATCATGATGACGACCATGGCGGCGATGCTCGGAGGCCTTCCCCTGGCGCTCGGCACCGGCATGGGCGCCGAGCTGAGGCGCCCCCTCGGAATCTCCATCGTCGGCGGCCTCATCGTGAGCCAGGCGCTGACCCTGTACACGACGCCGGTCATCTACATCTACATGGACCGCCTGAATACCTGGATAGCAAAACTCAAATTCGCCCGGCCTCCCGAGGGACCCGTGGCGGCTCCCGACCCGGCGCTCCAGTGAAGACGATGAACACGCGATCGACGCTCGCGGCGCTGGGCGCCGCCCTGATCCTTGCGGGGTGCAACCTCGCCCCGCGCTACCGGGAGCCGCAGGCGAACGCCTCCGGGCAATTCAAGGAGGCGGCGCCCGGAGGCACCCAGGCGCAGGGCTGGAAGGTGGCCGAGCCGAGGGACGCCGTCCTTCGCGGCAACTGGTGGCAGATGTACGGGGACCCCCGGCTCGACGTTCTCGAGGAGAGGGTGGCGATTTCGAACCAGACGGTCGCTGCCGCCGAGGCCAACTACCGGGCCGCCCGGGCCCTGGCCAGCGAGGCTCAGGCTGCGCTTTTCCCGGCGGTGAACGCGGCCCCGTCGGTCATCCGCTCGCGCTCCAGCGCAGCCGTCGCCTCAGGCGGAGGCGGATCGTCCGGCGGCGGAACGGGACCCCGGACCTATTTCACGCTGCCCCTCGATGCCTCCTATGAGCTCGATCTCTGGGGGAGCGTGCGCAACTCGGCCGCGCAAAGTTCCTATGCCGCGCAGGCTGGCGCGGCCGTGGTGGCGACCGCCCTCCTCAGCACGCAGGCCACGCTGGCCCAGGATTACTTCTCGCTCAGGGCTGTGGACGAGCAGCGGAGGATCCTCGACACGACGCTGGCCGACTACGAGGCCAGCCTCCACCTGGTGAAAACCCTCTACAACAATGGCCTGGCCTCGGAGGAGGACATGGCCGAGGCGGACACGCAGCTGGCCGGCGCGGAGGCCCAGGAGACCGACCTCGGCATCGCCCGGGCGCAATATGAGCACGCCATCGCCGTCCTGATTGGGGTTCCCCCGGCGCAATTCTCCGTTGCGGTCGCCCCGTTCAATCCGGCATTGCCGCAGGTCCCGGTGGGCCTGCCATCGGACCTGATCGAGCGCAGGCCGGAAATAGCCGGGGCGGAGCGGCAGGTCGCTGCCGCCAACGCGGGCGTTGGCATCGCCCGGGCCGCGTATTTCCCCAACATCACGCTGAGCGCATCCGGGGGCTTCGAGTCGACGAACCTCACCCACCTTCTCGACTGGCCCAACCGCATCTGGTCCGTCGGCCCGAGCCTCGTGCAGCCCCTTTTCGACGCCGGCCTGCGCCGGGCGGCCAACGCGCAGGCGCGGGCCGAGTACGATCAGACCGTGGCGACTTACCGCCAGACGGTCCTGGCCGCGCTGCAATCGGTGGAGGACAACCTGACCAGCCTCCGGATCCTCTCAGTAGAGGTGACGCAGGAGCACAAGGCCGCCGTGGCAGCCCAGCACACCGTGCAACTGTCAATGGTCCGGTACCAGAACGGCATAGACAGCTACGTCAATGTCATCACGGCCCAGAACACCTTCCTCACCAACCGCCTGGCCGAATTGCAGGTCCAGCTCCGCCAGCTCACGGCGAGCGTGGCCCTGATCAACAACCTCGGGGGAGGCTGGGACAGGTCCCAATTGGGGAAGACGGCGGCTGAGGCCCAGAATCCGCCCGGCGCCGGAGGGAGGCCGGAGGCCCCGTCCGCAAACGCCGGGCCCGGCGTCCCGAATCCTCCGCCCCTGCCGGACACGGCGAAGAGGCCGCAGGACCTGCTCAAGCAGAATGAGCAGGACATGTCGCCTCCGCCCGCCCGGTAGACCCGGTGCCGGGTCACTGACTAATCGCGAGCTCGTAACCGCCGCCGGCGTTCAGCGCATAGGAGCCGGCGGTGAGCGCGGACGTTGTGGTGAGCAGGACTGCGCCCGGGCCGGCCGGCCGCACGTACGCCGCCGCCCGCTGCTCGCCGAACTGGACTGGGGCCGATGAAGCGCCCGGAAGCGCAATGCCCCGCCGGCCGTCCTTCAGGGTCTCGACGGGTGCCAGCTCGATCGGCGGCGTCCGGGAAGGCGCCGGGCCTATGACGAGAATGGTCACGGTTGGTCCGCCGGATTCCGGCCTGGGATCCTTTCCGTCAAACTCAAGATAGGCGATCTTTTCGCCCTTCTGGGCAAGGCGCCGGACGCCCGAGGACAGGGCCCCCAGGACCCCTGACGAGGCCTCCTCGCCGGTCATCGGATGGATTGTCTCCACTACGACGCGCCCGTTGTTTCGCGGCAGGGGCCTCCAGGCGCCCGCGCTGAGCAGGTAGGCCCCGGGACCCTTGGGAAAGGCGGGATAGACCGAACCATCGGCCGGCGGCGAATCCGGCTCCGCTCCCTCCGTTTGCGCCGCGAGGAACGTGTCGACCGGGAATTCCATCGTCCAGTGCGTGTCGCCCCTCATCCCGCCGGTTATCGCGTTCCCGGCCAGCGCCAGCTGCAGCGTATGGGCGACGGGCCCGACGAGAAAGGGGACGGCAAGGTTGTCGCTGAAGTCGAATTCCCCTCTGCCGGTCGTGGCCAGCGCCATCGAGGCGTCGGACGGATTCCACGTTCCCAGGAGATCCTGGTAGACGTTCAGCATGACCAGGGAGTGGATGCTCGCGGAGACCGCGCCCGTATGCCGGTCGACGCGCGCGATCTCCAGGCGCACCTGGGTGACCGAGCCCTGGTCGTCGCGGATGATGCCGTCGTAGGCGACTCCGTCGCGCAGGACGCTTCCCAGGCGGGCCGCGCGCGCCGCGCGCGCGGCATCCAGCGTGTCGAAATCGCCCCCCCTTACGGCCTCAAGCCGGTACGTGAACTTCTCGTCGTCGCCGTAAAGCGATCCGCGCTCAAAGCCGAGGCGCATCTCCAGGTCCCCGGCGTAGCCAAGGACGGAGTCGGAGGGCGCCTCTGCGACCGCTTCATTCGATCCGGACCGCAGGCGCACAGGCCTGCCCCCGGAGCGCCGCGAGGTGCCGATGATCGCGCCGTGCAGCGGCCGTTTCCACATGCGCGTTGTCGACTCGATCGCGGCCTGGATCGATTCGCCGTCCCCCGACCGGCCCGCGAAGCGCAGAAGAACCGCCTCCGAGGAGCCCGACGCCTTGGAGACGGCGCTGCCGCGATAGAGCGCCCCGGGCGCCGCGGCGGAGAACGCGCCGTCAAACTCCTCGGCGAGGCCGGCCTTGAGCGCCGCCGCCCGGCCCGAGTCCACGAACTGGAATCGATACCGGTAGAAGCGGTTCTCCTCCGACAGGATTCCCGTTATGGGATCCATCCGCAGGGCAAACGCCCACGCCTGCGTGTTCTCAAGGAACGGCCCGCCGTTGCGGACGGCCTGGTCGGTAGGGGAGGAGAGGGACAGGTTCGGACTCTGGAAGTCGTCGTCCGCGGACCAGGTGCCCTGGAAGGCTCGGGCATAGTGCCAGCCGCCCGCGTTGCGCAGAAGCGCCGTCACCCCGTTTTCCTCCGACAATCCCGTGATCTCGATATAGAGCGCCGTGCCCTGCTGGTCACCCGCACGGGTCGCCACCCCCTGAAAAATGGCGCCCGGCGAAATCCGCTTCAAGAACGCCTCCCGGCGGATATTGACCCCGACGGCGTGCGCTGCCTCGAGGTTGCGCCGCGTCTCGGCCAGGCGGCCGGCGAAGGCCTGCAGGTCCGCTACCTGCGGGCGCAGCCTCGCGTCATCGCGGGCGTCACCGTCCAGGTACGAGTTGTCGCCGAACGAGGAACGCGCCTCGCCCACCGGGTAGCCGCTGTCGTAGGCTCCGGATTCAAGCGCCAGGTTCCAGCTGTCGCCGTCGCGGCGGGCGTGGATGAAGGCCTGGTAGGCAAACGGCGCGTCTACCGGCACCGTCAACCGCAAGATCACCACCCGGTAGGGGTCAGGCGGGAAGGGCTGCAGGCGCGAGTATTCCGGCCTTTGGGACGTGTCCCCATCGGCCATGAACTTGCGCGCATCCGCGGTTGACTCGGGATCAAGCTTGAGCGTCCTGCGAAAATAGTCGGCTGCGTCGACCTTCGAGTAAAGCGGCCGAAGCGTCTTGGCCGTGGCGAAGACGGCCAGCCGCAGGTCCCCGTTCTCGAGTCGCGCGACGTCGATCCGCACGTCGGAGAACCGGACCTTCCCGGCGCCCATGGTCCTGTCGAGGAACGATGCCACCTCCTCCGCCCGGACCGGCATCCGCCACTGGCGCCAGGCGAAGACAAGGGCCAGGGCCAACGCCAGCACCAGGGCCGCGGCGACAAGGGCGCGTCTTGCGAGTGCGGGGGACGGTTGTGGCATTTCAGCTCTCCTTGGTCATCGGGTTGAGGCTTTCCATCGGGGCCCGGGCGCCTGCCCGGCGCATCAGCGGGCCAGGGCCTGCAACTGGCCCAGCTGCTGCTCGCATCGTCCTATGATGCGATAGAGCCCGTTGATTTCCGGCATCTCCTCCTCGGTCAGTTTCTTTTTCGGAACCGAGCGGTCCGTGTAGAAGAACTTGGTCATGGGGTTGAATTCGAGCTCTCTTCCGACCCACGCCAGCCCCGGGTTCAGCTCCGTCGAGACATACTCGTAGGGGTCATACGGCGTTTCCCGGGTCTTGCGGATATCGACGTCGTTGAAGTCCGGTGTTGTGGCGCCCGTGTGGAACCAGGGAGGGCCGAAGATGGTCACAGGCATCTCCGGCGTGCGCTCCACAGGCGACACGGGCTGGTTGACGAGGCTCCTGACCCGTGCCTCGGCGTCGTCCTGCTGCTTCTTTAACGCCGCAACCTGCGCCTCCGGGCTGAGCGGCGCGGCGGCGGCCGGCGATTGCGGGACGGGCTGCTGCTGGGCGCCTGCGGCTTTTATCGATATGACCAGGTTGTCTTTGATTTTGATGGTCGCATCGGGGTAATTCAGGATCCGAACGCCGGCTGCAGCGACCTGGCTCCTGGGGTTTCCGTTCTCGGCGATCACCTGCTGGTACGTGTCGCCGACGCTCGAGCCCGGGGCCGCGGCTGCCGTGAGGAGGAGGCCGGCGACGCACATCAGGGCCGCTCCTGCGCGCCGTGAGCGAAGGTTGTGCACAGCCGACTGGAATGCGGGGTCTGGATTCATCTGAGGCGCATTGTCACCGAATTGAAGCCCTCGAGGGAAATCACGACGGTGTCCCCGTCGGTGAGCTTCCATTCGTCGAAGTGCCCAAATTCGGCGGTATGCTGGGCCTCTACCGTGACGCTGACGGTTTTCCGGCGGTTGGCCCCGGGATTCGCCAGCGCGACGGCGAGGATTACGTCCTCGGAGCTTTCATTCTTGAGCGTAAGGATGAAGCCGGACCCCATTGACTTCCTCGACGTTGCGATGACCGGAAGGCTTCCGCCGTGGCTGGAGTAGTAGTGAAGCGAGTGGCTGGCCGTGCTCGCCCCCATCTTCTCCCGCAGGCCCCTGATGGTCTCGTTTTGCCTCTGGATCATGGCGGCGAGGATCGCGATGACGAAAACCGCGGCCCCAAGGAAGGTGAACAGCATGGCGACCAGCATGTCGGTGCGCCTATGGGGGCGGGGCTGGCCTTTTGCCTTTATTGGGGGGATTGACACTCGGTTCCTTGGGTTTGAGCAGGGGACTGTTACCAAAACTCCGCAGTGCGACAAGGGTGCAAACTCCCCCATGTCGCCGGGTGCTTTCGCCGTTTGCCCGATGTCCCTCGATGGAATTATACAACGCCTTGTTTATGAATGCCCTAATAACAACAGGTCCCGTTGCGCGTTCCCCGGCGGGATCGAGGTTCTAAGCGATCGAAATGGGGCTTTCGCCAAGCAATCGCCACGTGGCGCCTGGACGGCCTGCGGAGGGTGCGCCTGCGCAGGAGCGGGGCCCCCGGCGCAGGCCAACGGCGCGATCGGCCGGGATGGCGACCCGGTGCCAAGGCAAGACGCGGCACTTGAACGGGCGCATTGTTTGCCGTACTGATTCTGGGCATGAAATCAAATCCCGCTCTGGCCGTGGCCGTATCGATAGCAGTCCTATTCTGCATCGGGCTCATTTACCTGAACATTCGGCTCGTCGAAACCACGCGCCAGCTGAACGCATTGCGGGCGACAAGCGCCGCGGAGGAGGCGCACATGGTGTTGATTCAGGGATCGATCGATGCCTTCAAGAGGGACCTGAAGCAATACGACGAGGTAGTCGGATCCCACGGAACCCTCCAGATGCTGGCCAAGCGCATCGACGGCGGGGAGATGGATTTGTCGCTGAAATCCCTCAAGATAGTCTCCAAGGGCAAGTCGCTCGTCTCTCTGGGGTCCGTCGCCGACTCAGGCGGCGTGATCCAGCTGGCGTCGAGCGACGGCACGAGCAGCGCCGAGATTTCCGCGGCTCCGGGGAAGAGCCTGATCGGCCTCAAGGCGGCCACGGGGGCGGACCCGGCGCACGTTGTCCATGTCGCGTCGTACGGCGCCGAAGGGTACACCCTCCAGAAGGGCCCGTCGGACGATGCGGCGGCCAAGACAGACGGCGCAGGGCTCCAGATTCTCGACGAGGGGGCGGATTTCTACCTGGCCCAGAGCGGCGGGGGCAATGTCTCGATAGGCACCTCGTCGGCCGACGAGCGAGCCAAGCTGAGCATCTGGTCGGAGGGAAACCCAAGGAAGGGCATCTACCTTTCCCTGGGGACTAGGGATATCACGCCGTTCGTCTCGGTGACCGGCGCAGCATCCGGCGATTCGCTGACGCTGCTGCCCGACAGGCTTTCGCTGGCGAACCGGGATGGCACGGTCGTCCTGGCTGCCGCTGAGGACAGCGACGGGGGCTATGTCTTTGTCAACGACAAGGCCGGCTCCCAGCGCGTCTTGATGACGGCCAACGCCGACGGGAAGGGAACCATCTCTGTCTTCGGGAATGACAACCGTTCCAACACGCTGTACCCGGAGTATAACATTCAGAAGATAGGCTCCACCAAGAGATGACGGAGACCTTCCGATCCGCTGCACGCGAGCCTTGGCTGCGCGGCAATTTCATTATGTTAAGCTATTCCTCGCCCCGACACCATCGTGACATGTCCCGTGAATGAACCGGCGTTTCAGGACATCGTCCGGTTTCCGGTAATCCAGTACTACGAGGACGCCTTTCGAAAGGCGACCGGCGTGCCGTTGGCGGTCGTGCCGCCGGAGGAACCGACCCGGCGGCGCAGTTTTGGGCGCTCGGAGAACGCATTTTGCGCGCTCGCCGCCGGCACGGCGGCGGGCTGCACCGCCTGCCTCGAAGGCCAGGCTCGCGCGCAGCGGGGCGTCGCGCGACAGCGGGGGCCGCAGCAGATCAACTGCTTCGCCGGACTCACGGATGTGGCCGTCCCGGTCATCATTCGCGGGCGCCATCTGGCGACCCTGATGAGTGGACAGGTGTTTCGGCGCGAGCCCACCCAGCGCGATTTCGCCATGATCCTGGAATTCCTGGGCGTCCGGGAGGACCGCGAATGGGAGTCCAAGCTGCGGAAGGCCTATTTCGACACGCCCGTCGTGACCGCCGACCGATTCGAGGCGATCATCCACATGCTGAACGTGTTTGCGCAGTTCTTGGCAGACTTCGCCGATCGCCACGCGATCGCCCACTCGGCCGACGAGCCGCCGGCGGTGGCCAGCGCAAAGCGATTCGTCCAAGAGCGCGTCGACGAGCCGATCTCGCTGGCCCAGGTGGTCGCGCACGTGCGGGTAAGCCGCTTCTATTTCTGCAAGCTCTTCAAGCGGGCGACCGGCATGACGCTGACCGAATATGTGACGCGCGTCCGGCTGGAAAAGGCCAAGACCCTGCTCGTGGACCCCTCGCTGCGCGTCTCCGAAATCGTATATGCCTCGGGCTTCGGGTCCATCCCTCGGTTTAACAGCGTCTTCAAGCGCTACCTCGGCATGGCGCCGACGGCATACCGGGCGGCCCTGCGGGCCCAGATGCCGGCCTGAGCGGGCGGTAGGGGCCCCTCTGGGAAGGCCAATAGGCGATAAGTAAACGCCAAACGGCGAGTAGCCGCGGACCCGTTGACTTGATATTGTCAGTGGCATGCAGATAGCATGCCGGACCCGCGAGGCGTCTTTCAGGGCAGACCATCGGAGCGAGGGGCGCCCGGCTTCCGTCCAACCCAAAACAAACCCATGAAATTGATCCAAAAGCTCGCGTTGATCCTCCTGGGGGCGGCTGCGCCCGCCCTTGTCGGGACCGGCGTGATGCGCGCCGCCGACGATGAGGTCGATGCAGCCACCAAGGCGAAGATCGCCCAGTTCGACAAGGGCCCGTCCACGATCGACGTCTCGGCGTACCCCGCCGGCATCCAGAAGGACTACGCGGTGTTCCACGAGAAGTGCGCGCTGTGCCACACGCTGGCCCGGCCCGTCAACTCGGACTTCGCGCTGCCGGACGAGTGGTCGCGCTACATCAAGCGCATGATGCACAAGCCCGGCTCCATGATCAGCAGCGTCCAGGCGAAGAAGATCTACGACTTCCTCGTCTATGACTCCAGCGTCCGCAAGAAGGCCATGTTCGAGGAGAAGCTTGCGGCGGCCACACCGGCCGACAAGGCGGAGGCCGAGGCAAAGCTGAACGAGCTCCTGCAGGCCTACGCGCAGAAATGAGCATCGCGGATCCACGGGGTCCGACCACCATGCCTGCAACCTATCCCGTGGAACTGCCCGATGTCGGCTACTTCGCCCGGCAGGTGCTGTGCCGCGAGGGGTGCCCGGTCCGCACCGATTCCGGCGCCTATGTGCAGGCCATCGCGGACGGCCGCTACGAGGACGCCTACATCATCGCGCGCGCTCCCAATCCGTTCGCCTCCATCTGCGGCCGCGTGTGCGCCGCGCCTTGCGAGGCGAAGTGCCGGCGCGGCGCCCTCGACGCCGCCGTATCCATCCGGGCCCTGAAGCGGTTCGTCTGCGAGCGCTACGGGGTTGAGTCGGACGCCTTCGACATCGGGCGCGTCTATCCCGAGCTGCGCGACCCGCACCGCGAGAGGCTGGGCGGGGGCCGCAGGGTCGCGGTCATCGGCGCAGGCCCGGCCGGCCTCTCCTGCGCGCACGAACTGGCGCTGATGGGCTTCGCCCCGACCGTGTTCGAGGGCCAGAACCTGGCCGGCGGCATGCTGGTGCTAGGCGTGCCCGAGTATCGCTTGCCGCGCGAGATCGTCAGGGCCGAGATAGCGGCGATCGAGGCGCTCGGGGTGGAAATCCGCCTGAACACGCGCCTCGGAAAGGACTTTGCCTTCGCCGACCTCAAGAGGCAGGGCTACGAGGCGGTGTTCCTGGGGATAGGCGCGCACAAGAGCCGCGAGCTGGCGATCGAGGGCGTGCAGTTCGACGGGGTGCTCCGCGCGATCGACTTCCTGCTGAACGTGAACCTCGGCTACCGGGTGTCGCTCGGCCGCAAGGTCGTGGTCATCGGCGGCGGCAATGTGGCATTCGACGTGGCGCGCTCGGTCGTGCGGCAGTCGGAGACGATGGCCGGCATGAGCGAGGCGGAGCTGCGCGTGGCGCTGCGCCAGGCCGCGGCGGCGCTCGAGGAGCTGACGGCGAGGGACGCGGAGGCGCCCGACGAGGTGCGGCTCGCGCTCGACGTGGCCCGCGAGGCCATCCGCAGTGGCGTGCCGGAGGTGCACATGTACTGCCTGGAGAGCCTCGACGAGATTCCGGCCGCGCGCGAGGAGATCGAGGAGGCGGAGAAGGAGGGCATCCGGCTGCACACCCGCTACGGGCCGAAGCGCATCCTCGGGCGCGACGGCCGGGTTACCGGAATCGAGCTGGTCAAGGCCAGCCGCGTGTTCGACGAGAACCGGCGGTTCAACCCGCACTTCATCGAGGGCAGCGAGGAGACGGTGGACGCCGACTCGGTCGTCCTCGCAATCGGGCAGGGCCCGGAGCTTTCGTGGATACGCCCCGAGGACAATCTGAAGGTCACGCCGCGCGGCACGCTGCAGACCGATCCCGTCACCATGGCCACCTCGCGGCCCGACGTCTTCTCCGGCGGCGACGCGGCCTTCGGGCCGCGCATCATCATCACCGCCGTCGCCGAGGGCAAGCGGGCGGCCCGCTCGATTGCGAAGTTTCTCACCGGGCGCACGCCCGCCGAACCGCAGCAGGCGCGGGTCACGGTCTACGCACGGGAGCGCTACCGGATGAAGCCGGACTACGAGAAGCTCGTGCGGCGCACGCCGCCGACGCTGCCCCTGGACCGGCGCATCGGGATCGCGGAGGTCGAGAAGGCGTATCCGGCGCCCGACGCGCGCCAGCAGGCGGATCGCTGCCTCAAGTGCCACGTCGGGCCCGTCTTCAACGGCGACGAATGCATCCTCTGCGGCGGTTGCGCCGACGTGTGCCCGGAGTACTGCCTCCGGCTGGTGGACGTCGCGCAGCTGAGGGGAGACGAGACCCTGCAGGCCGCCTTCCTGGCGCGCTACGGGCGGGTGCCGGGCCGCGGCGAGCAGGGCGCCATCATCAAGGACGAGACCCGCTGCATCCGCTGCGGGCTGTGCGCCGTGCGGTGCCCCACAGGGGCGATCACCATGGAGCGCGTCGAGCTTGTGCCCGCCTGACATGAACGGGACCCTTCCAGACAATGGCGTTTCGCGCCGCGGATTCTTCCAGCTGACGCTGGGCTGGCTCGCGGCCTCGTTCGCCGCGGTTGCGACGGCCGTGGCCACCGTGCGCTTCCTCGAGCCAAACGTCGTGTTCGAGCCCGGCCAGCGCTTCAAGGCCGGCAAGCCCGACGACTACCCCGACGGGTCCATCACCTTTCTCGAGGCCGAGCGGGTCTTCCTCGTGCGGCGGGGCAACAGCTTCCGGTGCGTGTCGGCGGTTTGCACCCACCTGGGATGCACGGTGAACCGCGCGGGCCGAGGCTATCATTGCCCGTGCCACGGCAGCGCATTCAACGAGGAGGGATCCGTCGAAAGCGGGCCGGCGCCGCGGGGGCTCGCCTGGTTCCTCGTGACGCTGAGCAAGGACAACCGGTTGCTCATCGACAAGGCCCAGAGCGTGAACTCGGACAAGTACCTCATCGTGTGAAGACGCCGATGCCCAAACGAATCTGGCTCTGGTTCGCGCATACGCGCGTGGGGCGCTCCGTCTTCCGCGTGGGCCTGCCGCAAAGCAACCTGGAGCGGTCCCAGGCGATGGTCTCCAGCTTCCTCCTGCACGTGCAGCCGGCGAAGGTCAGCCGGCACGCGCTGCGGGCGTCCTACACGCTCGGCCTGGGCCTGATCTCGCTGTACCTGTTCCTCATCCTGACCGTCACGGGGGTGCTGCTGATGTTCTACTACGTGCCGAGCACCGAGCAGGCCTACGGGCGTATGAAGGACCTGCAGTACGTGGTCTCGGCGGGGCTGGTCGTGCGCAATATGCACCGCTGGGCCGCGCACCTCATGGTGCTGTCCGTGGCGCTGCACATGTGTCGCGTTTTCTACACCGGGGCCTACAAGCGGCCCCGCGAGTTCAACTGGGTGCTCGGCGTCGGCCTATTCCTCACGACCCTGGGACTGAGCTTCACCGGCTACCTGCTGCCCTGGGACCAGCTCGCATTCTGGGCGATCACCGTCGGCACGAGCATAGCGGGCTATGCGCCGCTGATCGGCCCGAAGGTTCAGTTCCTCCTGCTCGGCGGCAACGTGGTAGGCCAGGAGGCGCTGACGCGCTTCTACGCCCTGCACGTGATCGTGCTGCCGGCCATAGCCGGGCTCATGATCGCGGTGCACCTCTGGCGAGTGCGCAAGGACGGCGGGCTGTCGCGCCCCGACGGAACCGAGGACACCGTCCAGTCGATCGCGCTCGGCCAGCTGCCGACGAACAAGAGTTACGGCCTGATGGAGCTGGCCCGCGGGACGACGCCGCAGGTCGGCAAGGACCCGGACGATGAGGTGTTCTCGTGGCCGCACCTCATCTTCCGCGAGCTGCTGCTCTTCCTGCTCGTGGTCGCCGTTGTGCTCTTCCTGGCGGTCTTCTGGAACGCGCCCCTCGAGGAAGTCGCCAACGCGGTCCATCCTCCGAATCCGGCAAAGGCCCCGTGGTACTTCCTCGGGCTTCAGGAGCTCGTCAGCTACTCGGCCTTCTGGGGCGGGGTGGTAGTGCCCTCCCTGCTGGTGACGGCGCTGCTCCTGCTGCCCTACATGGACCGGCGTGTCCAGGGCGTGGGGCGCTGGTTCGCCCGCGAGCGCACGATCGCCAACGTCATCTTCAGCGTATGCCTGGTGGTGGCCGTCGCGCTGACGATTATCGGGACCGCATTCCGCGGCCCGAACTGGTCGTGGGTCGTGCCGTGGCGGCCGCCCCCGGCGATCACGGAGGGCCGCTGATATGCACGGGACCTCGGTCGGCAAGTTCTACGCCTGGTTCACCGCGCTCGGCCTCCTGGTCGGCGTTCTCGTGGGCCTCGGCTACTACCGCGACGAGTACCGGCCGTGGAAGGACTACCAGCGCCGGTTCATCCGGGAGGAGATCCGCCGCGCGTCGACGCCGGACCAGCGGCTGCTGGCCCAGAGCACGCCGGTGCAGGTCCGCCAGATCCTCCTGCCCGAGCTCAACCGCGTCGACCGGTGCACGACTTGCCATCTCGCGGTCGAGGATCCGAGCTACGGCGGATACCCGCAGCCTCTCGCCTACCACCCCCTGCATGACCAGCACCCGTTCGACAAGTTCGGCTGCACCGTCTGCCACCGCGGCCAGGGCCGTGCCACCAATATTGAGGACGCCCACGGCCACGTGCCGCATTGGGACGAGCCTATGCTGCCTCAGAAATACATCCAGGCGTCCTGCGGGCAGTGCCACGAGGCCAGCGACAACCCCGCCGCCCCGGAGCTGGCCCGCGGCAGCGAGCTTTTCGAGACCGTCGGCTGCCGCGGCTGCCACAAGCTCGCCGGAGTCGGCGGGAACATCGGCCCGGAGCTCGACAGGGTGGGCGCCCGCCGCTCGCCGGACTGGCTCAGGCAGCACTTCATCACGCCCGCCGCCGTCACGCCCGACTCGGGGATGCCGCCGCAGAAGTTCACCGACACGGACATCGACGCGATCGTGCTCTTCATGCTCAGCCAGACCGGCGCGGAGCTCCCCGGCTTCTACGCCTCGATGAAGGTGATCCCGAGCGCCAGCGAGGGCCGGCGCCTCTTCCAGCAGAAGGGCTGCCTCGGATGCCATTCCATGGGGGGGCAGGGGGGCAAGGTCGGTCCCGCCCTTGACGACGTGGGGCTGCGGCGCACGCCCGAGTGGATGATGCAGCATTTCCGCGACCCGCAAACCGTAAGCCCGGGCTCCGTGATGCCGCGCTTCGGCTTCACCGAGGCCGAGGCCCGGGCGCTGACCGACTTCCTGGTGCACCTGCGCGACCAGAAGGTGGGCCTGGGCATCCTCGGGCTGATGGGTCCGGTGGACCGCGGCCGGGGAATCTTCTCCAAGTACGGGTGCGCCGGCTGCCACGGGCCCGAGGGCAAGGGCGGGGTGCCCAACGCCAACGCGAAGACGGCGCAGCAGGTCCCTGCGCTGACGTACGTGGCCGACGGCTACACCAAGGCCGAGCTGAAGGGGATCATCTTCAAGGGCCAGCGCGAGATCCTTCCGCTCGATCCCCACCGGCCGGCGCCGCCCCTCTACATGCCGGCGTGGGGCAGCACGATCAAAGACGCCGAGGCGGACGACCTGGTCGCCTACCTGTTCAGCCTGAAGCCCAAGGGAGAGGACCTCGGATTTTGAGCGGCGCACATCCCACTTTCCCGATCGGGACCCAGAAACTCCAAGACGACCGCGTCCAACCCTCACCCGAGGAAGAAGCTCAAACATGAAAAACAACCCGCGAGCCTTGAATGCCTCCTTCCGCCCGGGACTCCGGGCGCCATCCGCCGTCCACACCGCATGGCCCAAAGCCGGCGCCTGCGGCGGCCTGCTCCTGGCGGCCGCGCTGCTCGCGCCGTCCACCTGCCTCGCGCTGCCGAGCTTTGCCCGGCAGCTGAACATGCAGTGCACCGACTGCCACACCGAGTTTCCGGTGCTCAACGAGTATGGCCGCCAGTTCAAGCTGAGCGGCTACACAAACAGCGCCGACCAGTCCGAGTTTCCGCCGATCGCCGTCATGCTGCAGCCTTCCTTCACGCATACACAGGCTCCCCAGGCGGGGGGGGCCTCGCCCGGGTTTGGCGACAACAACAACTTTGCGGTCACGCAGATTAGCGTCTTTTACGCCGGCCGGCTGTTCGGGCCCTATGCCGAGGCCCTATTCGGCAAGGAGGGGGCCGAGATCGCCAACAAGTTCGGCATCTTCAGCCAGACGACCTACGACGGCGTCGCCAAGGCTTGGTCGTGGGACAACACGGAACTGCGCTTTGCCAACACCGGCACCGTCCGCGATCAGGATGTGATCTACGGGGTTTACGCGAACAACAACCCGACCCTGCAGGACTTGTGGAATACGACCCCGGCCTGGGGGTATCCATTCTCCGGCTCCAAGCTGTCGCAAACACCCGCCGTTGGGACCCTGATCGAGGGAGGCCTCGCCCAGCAGGTGGCCGGCGTGGGCGTCTACGCCATGGTGGCCAACACCTTTTACTTCGACATCGGGGGTTATCACACCCTGGGAGCCCAGATGCAGAGGTCTCTCGGCATCGACCCGACAGGCGAGACCCAGATCACAGGCCTCGCGCCCTACTGGCGCTTCGCGTTCACAAAGTTGGTAGGCGATGCGCGCTGGGAGATCGGCACGTTCGGCCTTGCCTCGGACACGTATCCGGGCCGGGACCCGAGCGCCGGCACGGACCGGATTGCGGACTACGGGTTCGATACGCAGTACCAGGTGTCGCAGGGTCCCCACGATGTCACGGCGATGCTGAGCTGGATCTACGAGCGGCAGAGCTGGGATGCGAGCTACGCGCTTGGCAACACGGCGAATTCCTCGGACACGCTGGAGAGCGTGAAGGCGACCGTGAACTACCTTTACGACAAGACCTACGGGGCCACGGCCCAGTATTTTCTGATCGACGGATCAAACGATGCCCTGATCTTCAGCGGCAGCCAGGCCGGCTCTCCCACCAGCGACGGATTCGTGCTGCAGGTCAACTACCTCCCGTTCAACAAGCACGGGGGCCCCGCGTTCTGGCCCCGGAGCAATATCAAGTTCTCCCTGCAATACACCGTCTACAACCGCTTCAACGGGGCGCGGACGAACTACGACGGCGCCGGCTCCAACGCCCGGGGCAACAACACCCTCTACGCCGAAGCCTGGATAGCGTTCTAGCGGCCGCCCGGCAACATCGGAGCTAGGGAGCATGGCCGCGGGCCGACTTCGCGGGAATCACCGCGTTCCGGGCGCCGTCGGCGCCGGTTAGGGCGGCAGGCCCCGTTGACAGCACCCTCAGGCGTGGTAGGGCTCCCCTCATGAAAACCCTGATCCGGGCCATTCGGCTCATGGCGCTCCCTGTTCTCCTCGGGTCCCCGGCGCTTTGGGCGGGCTCCGAGGCCGCGGCGCCCGTCACCCCCCAGGCTTCGCCCGAGGCGAAGGCGCTGCTGCAGCTTCTGTACGATGTCTCGGGCAAGTACACCCTCACCGGGCAGCACAATCCTCCGAATGCCAAGAGCCGGAACTCCCAGTTTGCGGCCAAGTACATCGGCAAGACGCCGGTCATATTCGGCTCCGACTGGGGCCATGCAAAGGCCGGAGACTCCGACTCCTACCTTGCGCGGCCGGACATCGTGCAGGAGGCGATTCGGCAGCATCAGCTCGGCTCGCTGGTAGCCCTCTGCTGGCACGCGGTCCCTCCCACGGCCGACGAGCCGATCACGTTCCGGCAGCTTGCGAACAGTGACCCGAAGGCGCTGACCAGCGTGCAGGGGAAGCTCCTGGACGGCCAGTTCAGGGACGTGCTGACTCCCGGCACCGCTCTCTACAACCACTGGTGCGCGCAAGTTGACACGATTGCGGCGTTTCTGAAGCAGCTCCAGGACGCCCATGTGCCCGTCCTGTGGCGCCCCTACCACGAGATGAACGGCGACTGGTTCTGGTGGGGCGGGCGCACGGGAGAGTACAGCACGATCGCCCTGTACCGCCAGATGTTCGACCGGCTCGTGAACTACCACCACCTGAACAATCTGATCTGGGTCTGGAGCATGGATCGGCCCAGCCAGCCCGGAAGGGAGCATGCGAAGTACTTCCCGGGCATCCAGTACGTCGATGTCCTCGCCCTGGATGTCTATGGGAACGACTTTAGCCAGGCCTACTACGACAGCCTGGTGTCCCTGTCCCAGGGGAAACCCCTCGCCCTCGCGGAGGTGGGAAACCCCCCGGCGCCGGAGATCCTGAGCCAGCAGCCCAAGTGGACATACTACATGACGTGGTCGGGGATGGTCCGGAACACCCCGAGGAAGCAATACGAGGCCCTCATGCGGGACCCGCGCTACCTCGGGATCGAAGACAGGGCCTATTGCGAGGCGACCGAGCCCTACCGCAAGGCCTGCGGCCTGGAGCCCCTTCAGTATGCGCCCAAGGCCGCCGACTTCTCCGGGTCCTGGGTTCTCGACGAGGACAGGAGCGAATTCGGGCGGATGGGCGCGGGTTTCGCCCCGGCGCGGCTGGATGTCGTCCAGAGCGGCAACGCTCTTTCGATCAAGACAACCCGCATCGTCGAGTCCGCCGACGACCAGGTGACGGAGGAGCGGCTTACCCTCGATGGCGCCGAGTCCAAGTCGGAGTTCATGAACTCGCCGCGCGTCACCACGGCGCGCCTGACCGAGGCCGGGGACGCGGTGCAAATCGAATCCGTCGTGACGTTCGCCCGGGCCCAGCCGGGCTCGAAGATGACAACCAAGGACACGTGGAGGTTTATGGATGGCGGAAGGCGCCTCTCGATCCAGAGGCTCACGAACGGCTTCAGGGGCGAACAGACCATGACGCTGGTCTTCGAAAGGCGGTAGGGCCCGAGACCCGGCCCCGCCGGGCGATGGGCCGCCCATCGCGGGACGCGCCCCAAGGCGGACCGGGGCAGGACCGCCTGCACGCTGCAAACGCCAACCGGCGGCGGCAGGATACCCGGGTGCCGGCCTGTCCGCGGCCGATCCGCCTAGCAAGCGGGCGCTATTCTGCAGGGGCGGCGGGGCGCAGGGCCGAAAGGCTCAGGAAGAAGAGGACCATGAACACCGCGTCCGCGCCCATGAAGTACTTCCACATGGCCGGGACGTCGCCATGGCCCCAGTACCATCCGACTGTCGCGACGTAGCAGATCTTCAGGAGGATCCCGTACGGTATCAGGTTGCGGTTCTCGAGCGGCCGGCGGGCGATCGACAGGAACATCCAGCCGAAAATCACCAGGATGCCCGCCCCGAAATGCGCGTAGCCCCAGTGGTTCGGGGGAGTTATCCCGAAGAACGAGTAGAGCTGCGGGCCCGCAAGGATGAATGCGAGTCCCAGGAGCCCGTCATAGACGGCGGCAAGGATGTAGAGGATTCGGACTGCGAGTAGTGATTTCATGGCTAAGTAGTTTCGCGCGAACGCTGGGCAAAAAATCCCCTCCGCCGGTTGCGAGTGGCTTCCTCGCTGTAAATGTGCTCCCCGAGCCGGTAAAGGCCTTCCCGCAACTCCTGTGGCGTCATGCCGGCCGGCTGGTAGTTGACGTCGAACAGCGTGCATAGGTGCCACGCGCCCGGCTGCAAAATGCGGTTCTCGCGCACCAGGCGCTCGTACAGGGGCGTTCCTGGAAAAGGGGTGAGCGCCGTTATCTGCACGTCAAACGGGTTCACCTCGGCGACGAATCGGAGAATCTCCTCGAAGACGCTGGTGGTCTGGCCGTCCAGCCCGAGGATAAAGCAGGCGTTCACGGCAATGCCTGCCGATTGAATCCTTCGGATTGAGTCGGCGTACTGGGGCGCCCAGCGCGCCTTCCGGTCGGCCCGCTGCTCGAGTCCCGCAAGTGCGGCAGCCGAAGGGCTTTCAAACCCAATCAGCACCTCGCGGCAGCCGGCCCGGCACATGAGCTCCAGCAGCTCGGTATCTTCGGCCACGCTGACATCGGTCTCCGTGAACCACTTCGCGCGCAGCGGAAGCAGGCTCCTGCAAAGCTCCTTGCCCCATTGCTTGTCGACAAACGTGTTGTCGTCCGCGAATTCCATAAATGAATTCGGGTAAAGGTGTTGTATAACTGATATGTCCCGGGCCACTTGGTCGACCGGCCGACGGCGGTAGGGGGCCTTCAGCATCACTGTGGACGCGCAGAAGTCGCAGCGCCACGGACATCCCCGGGTCGTCTGGACCGTGTAGCGGTTGTAGGTGCGCCTCCCGAGTATCTCGTATCTGGGGACAGGCAGCGCCGCTATCTCGACGGGCGCGAAACTACTCGAATCGAACCGGGCCGCTGGCGCCTTGCTGGCCGCGGCCTCGACGACGGCGGGCCACACATTCTCACCCTCTCCGACAACCACGTAATCAGCATGCAGCGAGGCCTCCTCGGGCAGCACCGAGACATGCAGGCCGCCCATCGCCACGCGGACGCCGGCATTCCTGAGACGGTCCGCGATCGCGTATGCCTCAAAGATCTGCGCGGAGAACGTGCTGATCGCGACGAGGTCGAATCCGTAGACTTCGGGCGGCTCTGCGCCATCGGCTTCGGCCTCGAAGTAGTGCACTTCGTGCCCGGCGGGCGTGCAGGCCGCAAGATAGAGCAGCCCGAGGCTCGGGAGGGACGCGATCACCTTGCTGCGCTCGACGAATCCGGGGAGCGTCAGGCCGAGTTCAAGGAGCTTCTTGTCATGGGCTCGCACGCCGCTCATCGCGAGAAGGCCGATTCTCATCGGAGGCTCTTCAGGACGAGGGCGACCGCTGCCAGCAATTGGACCACAGGAATGAAGAAGAGGTGACGGAAGGGCTTCCGCCATGCGGAGAGAAAGCACACCAGGGGCATCGAGATGCCACCGCCCAGGAACAGCATCCCGGGCAGGCTTGCCGGGAGGCCAGCCCCGGCCGTCAGGGGAGCAAGGCCATAGACGACATTGAGCATGCCCAGGGCGGCCATCGCGATGTGGCCCAGCCTCACCAGACGCCTGCGAAACGACATATAGCCGCCGAGGAATTCCTCGCGGTGAAACCCGAGCCCTATGAGTGCGCCGCTCGCGAACGCCGCCAGGATAAGCCACCAACCCGCGGCGAAATTGAGCGGATGCATCATGGGAGTAGGGGAGTCTAGCCCACCGGGGCGATGCAACCACACGCAGCGCCCGTTGGCAATCTGCGACACGGCGATGGCCGCCAGCGTTCGGCCCCATCGCGGGAGGACGGCTCGGCAAGGATGGTTTCAGCAACCTACCGGCGCACGGCAAAGGCGCATCGCGGCGTTTGATAAGCTCCGGCGCCAGCAAACGTTGCGCAATTCGCGTTGATCTGGATGAGGAACCCCGCGAGCTGGGCTGCGGACTGCCCGAGGGCAAGATTGGCGCGGAGATTACCAAGAACTGGTGAGAGCCTGGGCGTCGCCAGGTTTAGAATTGGGATCATGGCCATCCAACCATACCTGGGGCTGTCTGCATGGGGGGAGACTCCGCAGCAGCGTGGTGCCGCAGTTCTCGCCGACCCACTTCTGAACAAGGGCACGGCGTTCACCGACCGCGAGCGAGATGCCCTGGGCCTTCGGGGTCTGCTTCCGCCGCGAGTCTTCACGATGGACGAGCAGGTTCAGCGCTCGCTCGGAGCCGTGCGCCGGAAGCAGGACAACATCGAGAAGTACATCTATCTGACCAACCTCCAGAATCGCAACGAGGTGCTCTTCTACCGCCTCGTCGTCGAAAACATCGAGGAGATGGTCCCGCTGATCTACACGCCGACGGTCGGAGAGGCGTGCCTGCAATACGGCTCCATTTACCGGCGCCCCCGCGGCCTGTTCATCAGCCTGAAGGAGAGGGGGCGCATCGCGGAGATTTTGCGCCTCTGGCCGCATGATGGAGTCCGGCTGATCGTCGTGACCGACGGGGAGAGGATCCTTGGGCTCGGCGATCTCGGGGCCCTCGGGATGGGCATCCCGGTCGGCAAACTCTCGCTCTACACCGCCTGCGCGGGCGTGCATCCGTATTACACCCTGCCGATAACTCTCGACGTGGGAACCGACAACGAGTCCCTGCAGCAGGGCCCGTTCTACATCGGGATCAACGGGCACCGCACGCGGGGCCCGGCCTACGACGAGTTCATCGAGGAGTTTGTGGCGGCTGTGAAGACGGTCTTCCCGAAGGCGCTCCTCCAGTGGGAGGATTTTGGAAACGCCAACGCGTTCCGGCTGCTCAATCGGTACCGGCACCGGATCCCGAGTTTCAATGACGATATTCAGGGAACGGCCTCCGTCGCCCTCGCAGGACTCTTCGGGGCGCTCCAGATCACGGGAGCCACCCTTTCCAGCCAGCGGATCCTGTTCCTCGGAGCCGGTGAGGCGGGCACGGGAATCGCCGACCTCTACGTGACGGCCGCTCGGGCGGAGGGCCTGAGCGAGGCCGAGGCGAAGGGTCGCTGCTGGTTCGTGGACACGAAGGGGCTTGTGGTGAAGAACCGTGGCGACGTGCTGGCCGAGCACAAGGTGCCGTATGCCCATGACCACCCATTCATCCCGACCCTGGCGGAGGTCGTCAGGGCGCTGAAGCCGACCGCCCTTGTCGGCGTTTCAGGGACGGCCGGCGGCTTCACGCGCGAGATCGTCGAGTCGATGAGCGCGCTGAACAAGAGGCCCATCATCTTCGCCCTGTCCAACCCGACTTCAAAGGCCGAGTGCACGGCCGAGCAGGCCTACACGTGGTCGAAGGGCCGGGCGGTCTTTGCCAGCGGGAGTCCCTTTGCTCCAGTTGAGTATGAGGGGCGCCGGCTGGTGCCGGGCCAGGGGAACAACATCTACATATTCCCCGGGGTCGGGCTCGGCGCGCTTGCAAGCGAGGCCGCGGAGGTCACCGACGAGATGTTCCTGGCGGCGGCCCGGACGCTTGCGGGCCTGGTTCAGCCGGAGGATCTCGCCGTCGGCCGGATCTATCCGCCGCTGACGAAGATCCGCGAGGTGTCCCTGCGCATCGCGGCAGCCGTCGCGGACGTTGCCCACCGGGCCCGGCTCGCCCGCGCGCCCCATCCGGGAGACCTCGCCGAGGATATCCGCGGCCGGATGTTTGTGCCGAAGTACCGCGACTAGGCCTGAGCGGGAGTCGCCGGGCGCCTCGCCGCAGCCTTCGATTCGAGGTATCGGAGCATCCCTTGCGCGGCGCGCCGCGCATCGCGGATCGCGTGCGTGACCAGGCTGGGGCCCCGCACTGAATCGCCGCCCGCAAAGACGCCGGCGATGCTCGTCATCTGGTCCCGGTCGACGGCCAGCCCGCCCCAGGCGTCCGTCTTGATGCGCGCGAGATCGCTGCCCGGCGGGAACGGCACGGGGTCGAAGCCGAAGGCCACGATGACGACATCCGCGGGCACGCTGAACTCGGAACCGGGCACGGGCCGGGGCTTCCGGCGGCCCGAGGCATCGAGCTCCCCGAGCTCCATCCGCACGCACCGGACGCTTTGCACGGAGCCGCAGGCGTCCGCCGTGACCTCGACCGGGTTGACCAGGAACTCGAACTGGGCCCCCTCCTCGACCGCGTTGAGAAACTCCCGCCGGCTCCCCGGCATGTTCGCGAGATCGCGCCGGTAGAGGCATGCGGCCTGGCTCGCTCCGCAGCGCAGGGCTGTTCTCAGGCAGTCCATTGCCGTGTCTCCGCCGCCGAGAATGATCACGCGCTTGTCCTTAACATCTACCGGCGGGATGTTCACGAGCGGAGATTGGACGTTCTTCTGGATGAGGAAGGGAAGGGCATCCACGATCCCCGCAGCCTTGTCCCCGGGGATGCCGAGGGGCTTCGACTTCTGGGCTCCGACCGCCAGAAACACGGCGTCGAAGTCGGCGAGCACCTCGGCCAGCGATATGTCCCATCCGACCCGGACGCCGAGCCTGAACAGGACCCCCCTCTTTCCCAAAAGGTCGATGCGCCGCTGGACGAGATGCTTGTCGAGCTTGAACGCGGGAATGCCGTTCATCAGGAGCCCCCCGGGGACCTGCTGCGACTCGAAGACCGTGACAGTGGTGCCCGCCTGCGAAAGCTCGTCCGCGCAGGCGATTCCTCCGGGCCCGGAGCCGACCACGGCGACGCGGTGGCCGTTGGGCAGGGGCGGCGTCGCATCGACGGCGCCAAGATCGAAGGCGTAGTCGTTGATGAACCGCTCGACCGATCCGATCGCGACCGGCTCGCCCTTCGAATTGAGAATGCAGGCCCCCTCGCAGAGCTTGTCCTGGGGGCACACACGGGAGCAGATCTCGGGCATGTTGCTCGTCGACCGGGACAGGGCCGCCGCCTCCAGAAACTGGCCCTGCGAGGCGAGCGCGAGCCATTCCGGAATCCGGTTGGACAACGGGCAGCCCTGCATGCAGAGGGGATCCGGGCACTGGATGCAGCGGCTGGCCTGGCTGCGGACGGTCTCCTCGTCGTAATCCGAATAGATCTCCCCGAAATCCCTCAGCCGGTCCGTAACCGCCCGCTTGGGCGGAGCGGCCCGCTGGATAAAGGCCCAAGCGTATTTTGAATTGCAGTCGGGCGAGGTTTCCAAGGGCATGGAACTGCGACACGATCGGCAGTTCAACTATGCAGTCAAGTCCGACGCTGCGATAGCCGACTATTGCCTTTCTCCGCGCATTAATTGGCGGCTCCGCCGAGGGCCGATGAATTGGCGGGCGCTTTGCTGCTTCGTGACGCCGCCGCAGGACCAAAAGGCTCGCATTTCGTTGCGGTTGCCCTGCGGAATTGCAAGCGCCACGGATTCCAATACCCCATGACCTCGAGTACACCGATTCTGCACGCTAGGCTGGTACGACATCTTTCAGGACGGCACCATCAGGAACTACGTCGGCATCAAGCTTCACGGGGGGCAGCGATACCGCCAGGAATGGCCAGCGCCTGGTGATCATTCCCGGCGGCCACGCCAGCTTCACCCAGAAGGTGGGCGACCTCGATCTGGGCAAGGACGCGGTGTTCGACACATGGGAGTACGGACTGCGCTGGTACGACAACCTCATGAAGGGAATCGACAACGGGATCGCCCGAGAGAAGCCCGTGAAGATCTTCGTGATGGGTAGGAACGTCTGGCGGGACGAGGACGACTGGCCGCTGGCGCGGGCAAGGCCCACGCGGTACTACCTGCACTCGGCAGGGGCGGCCAGCTCGCTGTCGGGAGACGGCCGGCTGAACACGGCGCCTCCGGCCGCCGAGCCGCCGGACAGGTATGTCTTCTACCCCGAGGACCCGACGCCCACGCAGGGCGGCCCCGTCCTCGGCGACGCGAAGTATCCTCCTGGCCCCCTCGACCAGCGGGCCGTGGAGGGCCGGCCGGACGTGCTCCTGTACACGACCCCCGCCTTCCAGCAGGAGATGGAGGTCACGGGCCCGGTGAGCCTGGACATCTATGTCAGCTCCTCGGCCGTGGACACGGACTTCACGGGCAAGCTCGTCGATGTCTGGCCTGACGGATTCTCCCAGAACCTGACCGACGGGATCCTTCGCGCGCGCTACCGCAGTTCCACGGAGAAGGCCGAGCTCATGAACCCGGGGGAGGTCTACAGGCTGACGATCGAACATTGGTCGACCTCCAACGTGTTCCTACCGGGCCACAAGCTGCGCGTGGAGGTCGCCAGCGGCAATTTTCCCCGTTTTGACCGCAATCTGAACACCGGCGCCAGTCCGGAGGCCTCCAAGTCACACATGCCGGCAACCAATGTCGTCTACCATGATCGTGACCACCCCTCGGCCCTGATCCTGCCTGTGCTGCCGTAGGAGGTGGCAGGCGCACCAGCAGGGCGTCACGAGGACTTGGGGGCCGGCCCCTCAGCGGGCTTCTTCCCCCCGCTCGGCTTTCGGGTCGCCGCCTTGACCAGCAGCTCGTACCACCGGCTTTCGTCGATGTACTCCAGGGTGCCGCCGAAGAGGATGGGCTCGTTGAGCATCGCGTATCCCAGGCTGTCCTTCCTCGAGGAGAGCAGGCCGGCGGTCGACAGGAGCTCCGCGACTTTTCCGCGCGCGCCGAACTCCAGTTCCAGCCTGAGCGGCTGCTTGAAGAGGGGCACGCCTTTCACGTAAGTGATCTGGCCGGAGCCCTTCAGATGCTCGTCTGGGGAGGTCATCTCTATGTCGGCCAGTCGAACCGTGCCGTCGGTGCCCCGTGTCGCCCTGACCGTGATCTCGTCGCAGCCGATCTCCGAGACCTGGTACGTGAAATTGAGGACCGCATCGGCGCTCTTGCTGAGGGGGCTCCCGGCCGAGCCGATGGACTCCTTCCTGATACCGAAGACCGAGCCCACGGCGTGCCCAACGGTGCCAAGAGTGTCCGAGACCGTAGCGGGAGCCTCCGGGAGCGACTCCGCCACGTTCGCCCGCAACAGCCGCACGATCCCCGCCTTGCTCGTCAGCCGGAATTCCGCCTGGGTGCGCCCGACAAGGTCGTCCAGGTTAATTCCCTTTCCTGCCAGCGTGCCATCGATGGAGAAGTGCCCCTCGAACACCGGATCGCCTCCGGGTTGCGGCGGAGGGAACAGGGGCGCCGCGTCGATTTCGCCGAGCGCCGCCGCGGCCTTGACGCTGTATGGGAACTCGGCGGCCGCGTCGAAGGAGATTGATCCGTCGACGTTCGTCAGGACGTGGCGATCGAGCCCTCCGCGGCCGCCCTTCATGCGGATGGATCCGCGGCCGATGTCGAAGGCCCCGCCCACGTGGCTGAAGTTATGCTCATCCGTCCGCAGCTGATCGAATGCAACCGTCACGTGCCCGGTCCAGTCCCCCCAGAACGGGACCGGGTCCCTCGCCCCGGCAGGCGCCGGCGGCCTGCCGGTCGGGGTGCCTACCCCCGCGGGAAAGGGGTCGCCGCCGAGCGCGGACAGACGGGCGGCCAGCAGGCGCAGGTGCTCCAGGGCGACGCTTCCACCCGTCACGCTGGCCTTGACCCAGGAGCCCTGTCTCTCGCGAACCCACGTTCCCTCGGCCGACACGTCCGACGCGCTCGACCCAAGGGCGATCTTGACCGGCACGACGAACGTCACCGCGCCGTAGGGATCGACATCCGCGCGCATGCTCGCCGCGATGGTGTTGCCCGGGCCGTGCCCGACCACGGCCAGCGTCCCCTCTACCTTCATCGACGTCCCCACGCTCGCGGAAAAATCGCCGGAGGCCGCGTGACCTGAAAACCGGCCGAGCGCCGGGACGGCCTGGCGCATCTCCATCGCCTCCAGGTCCGCGCTCCATTTCCCGGTGACCGCGATCTGGCCGTCGGCTCCCGCGGTACGGGACGCCCGTCCATCAAACGTCGCCAGGCGCCGGCCGGCGCTGGAGACCGCAAGGGGCGCCCATTGCACCTGCCACCCCTTGGGGCAGAGATCCGCGGCCATCGAAAGCGACAGGTCCAGGCCCCGCCCGAGTGTCCGGCCCGAACTTTCAACGGAGACTCCCGCGGCGGTGAGCGGGGTCCTTTGACGCAGGACGATTTCCCCGTCCGCCGCCCGCACGACGAATTCACCGGCCGCATCGCCCCCGGACAAGGAGGCCCCGTCAGGCAGGCCAGGAAGCCATTCCAGCGGCACCGCGCGGAGCGAAGCCTCAAGCCAGTCGCCGCGCGGGTCCGCCACCTTCAGGTCGCCCGTCCGCTCATTGAAGGCGAACGGCTGCAGGGATCGGACCACGCCGACCGGCCGGGCGCCCGCAATCGACACGTTCAGGCTATCCACCCGGACAGACTGTCCGCTGCGGGTCATATCAAATCGCGCCTCCAGTCTCACGGTCCCCAGGCGCTCCAAGGGACGAGTGACTACGCCCAGCCCGCTCACGGTCGCGTCCAGGCTGCCAGCGGCATGCACCAGCGTGAACGCGGCATCGGCGTCGAACCGGCCTTCCCCGGAGGCCAGGAATGGGGGCACGGGACCAGGGAGAGCGAGCGGCGCCAGGTCGGCGCTCCGCAGGTCGACCTTCCATGTGCCCGTCAGCCGCCGCGTCGTCCCGAGGAACCGGCCCGTGAGCGTCGCAAGGTGACGGTCGCCGCGGCTGAGGCTGAGACCGTAGGTCTCCTCGCCCGAGTCGCGGGGCGCCGCAATCTCGGCCGACAGGGTAAGGTCCTCCTGGCGCGATCCGCCGTCGCCCGCGAATCCGGCTGTGATGCCCACATGGCCGACGGTCCGCGGCGATTCCATCGCGATTGCGAGGCGGCCATGGAATGCTTTCGCCAGCGATCCCCGAGCAGTGGCTTCGACCGCGAAGGCGCCCTCGTGACCAGCGGACATGCCTCCGCCCGTGACGACGAGGTGCACCTGGACAGGGCTCTTCCCCGGTGAGGCTGCGAAAAGGACATCGCCCTCCAGCTCAACCCCGTCCAGGGACGCCTCGAAGGGAAGCTCCCACCCGCTCAGGATTCCGTGGAGGATGCGCGCCGCCTCCTGCGCGGAGGCGACCGCCGGATTCGGGGCCTCTCGGGCGCGGCTCAGGTCGAGTGTCCAGCCCTTCGCCACCAGGCTGCGCACCAGGACCTTCCGACGCAACACGGCCGCTGTGACCGGCAGCCTCGCCTGCAGGGAAGGCAGCTTGAGAACCGCGCCGCCGGATTCCAGACGCAGGTCCTCGATGTCGACTCCCCCAAACCCCGCTGACAGCGACTCCAGGGATCCCCGGAGGCCGGCTTGGCCGGCGAGCGCCCTCTGCGCGACAAAGGTCTGCACGGCCGGCGCGATCGCGGCCAGCACGAGAAGGGCGACAAGCGCGATCGCCAGCGCCAGGAAGGCCAGAAGAAGTCGGATGAGTTTCACGCGATGGACCAATCCGTCAGACCGCGCATGGCGGCCGGGGTGTCATCGAAATGGGCCGGGGCCGGCGTGTCACCTTCTATTGCCAGGGTCTCTGCGGATGTCACGGCTCAGCCCGGCGGCACCGGGTTCATTGGCCGTGCGGCTCGAACGGGACTCCCCGGCCAAGCGTCGAGGGCCCGGGGGGTCGGCGGCAGTTCCCGGGTCGAGAGAGCCGGCAACGCGGAGGGCTTCCAGGGGCGAGGGGAAGCTCAGGGATTAGCCAATTCGGCCAGAATGTCGCCGGTCGTCCTCACTCGGCCAATGCGGGGGAAGATCTTGGTGACCGTGAGCGCGTGCTCCTCTGCCGAAAGGGCAGACATGGCATCTTCCGCAAAGACCTGGTTGTACCCGTATTCATAGGCGAACCGGGCGGTGCTCTCGACGCCGATGTTTGTCGATATGCCGCACAAGACCATCGTCGCGATGCCGCGCCTCCTGAATTCCAGGTCGAGTTCCGTCCCATAGAAGGCGCCCCACTGGTGTTTGGTGATCACGAAGTCGCCCCCTTTCGGCCCAATCTCGGGAACGATGTCCGCCCAGCCGGGCGGAGGGATCTGAAACGGCGCGGCCGCGTCGGCGATCGGGCGCAGCGCGTCCTTGCCGTCCGGCGAGGGGCTGACCCGCACAAGGAACACGGCCATGCCGTTCTTCCTGAATGCCTCGGCGAGGGCCGCCGCGTTCTTCACGACGGCGTCCGACGCATAGGGGGCGGTTTGCCTGCCCACCACGCCCTTCTGGAGATCTATGACCACCAGGGCCGTCCTCTGTCTATCAATGGATGTGTTGTTCATGGCATTCTTCCGCTTAGAGAAAGTGCAGCGCGTCGACGGCCCGCGCCGACGCCCGGCCCCAATGGCCTGACGCCCCTGTTGCGCGGCGGTTGGCTCGCATCGGACAGAAGGGTAATCATCAGCTCGCCCGCCACTAGCAAAATGCACCGGGTGCCCACGCCCATCAGGGCCATGCCGGTCGGCCGCCGGCATGGAGTGCGCGAATGTATGGAATGGTTCCGCAACAGGCCAAAAGGAGTTGGGTGGGGCTCATTTGGCAAGACGGGCTTCGGTCGCCCAAGTGGCAAGGCTATCCAGGGCCCGGGGCAGGGGAGGGGACCGAGGCGCGCTCCCAATCGTTGACAGGTGGCAACGGCCCTAGCTCACTGCCGGGGCACCAATGACCCCGGCTCGATGACAGCCTTCGATCTCAAGATACCGAAAATCGGCGGCGGTCGTGTTGACGCAATCGACGAGCTGAAAGGCGCCGCAATCCTGCTGGTCATCCTCTATCACGCGGGAGGCGTCCTCGTTTGGCAGAACTTTTTGCATGGTGATGTCGGGGTCGACCTGTTCGTCATCCTGAGCGGAGTGGGACTCGCGCTCGGATCCCGCGTTCAAAGCGCGGGGGATTTTCTGTTCCGGAGGCTTCTGAGGATATTCCCCGCCTATTGGATCGTGCTCACCGTCTGCCTGTGGGCGAACATGCACTTCCTTCTGCTCACGTACTCTCCTTTCAACATCGTCATCCACTACCTCGGGATCCAGGCCTTGTTCGGGGACTTCTTCGGATTCGGGATCAATGACTCGTTCTGGTTCGTCACGCTCATCGTCGGCTTGTACCTGATATACGCCCCGCTTCGGCGTGTGCTGGTTAGGCCGGACCTCGTTGTTCTCTGGGGAGGGGCCATTTCCGCCGTCGTAGCCTACGCGTACTTCCTGCCGGGCCAGTCCGGTTGTTTCGGGCACATCGGCTTGCGCCTGCCCGGCTTTTTCTTCGGACTGCTTGCCGGTGCCCTCCTGCGGGACGGCCATCTTGAGATTCCATTGTCACCGGCGCTGGCGGCTGGGCTTGTTCTGCTGATCTACGTCCCCTACACGCACGGCATCATCTTTTACTCGGAGATCACGGCCTTCGCCTTGGCGATGGGCTACATATTCTTGTGGCGCGAGAAAGCCCCCGCCGGACTTGTGGGCCCGACTTCGCGTTGCCTTCGGTTCTTTGGAAAGTACTCGCTGGAGATATTCCTCATCCATCAGCCGCTGATCCGGGAGTACAACTTCTACATTCACGGCCGCTTTTTCGCCGACCCGAACCCGTCCGCGCTTTCGCGGATCGTTGGCATGATCATTGGCCTGGGTGTAACAATAATCCTCAGTGTTGAGGTTCATAGACTGCTGAGCCGCCTGTTGCTTCCTGCGGCCGGCGCCAAGAAAGCCCAATAGGGCCGTTCTGCACTCCTTCGCAGTTCCGGCTGACGGCCGCGCCTTGCCAGGGGGCGCCACGTTACTCCAGCGGGCACGGGGCTCCGGAGTCGTCTCTTGACGCTGCGTCACCTTGGCCCGACGTTCATCGGCGCTATGCCCAGCGCTGGAGAGACCCACAACCCTCCTTTGCGGCCGTCCGTGTTCCTGAGCTACGCATCGGAGGATCGGCCTGCAGCAAGCCTGATCCGAGACGCGCTGGCAGCCGCAGGGCTCGAGGTCTGGTTCGACGAGGAGGTATTGGCCGGCGGCGATGCCTGGGACCGGAAAATTCGCCGGCAAATCCGGGATTGCGATTATTTTATGCCGGTCATTTCCGCGCAGACGGAGGGGCGGCATGAGGGATATTTCCGCCGGGAATGGCGGCTGGCTGTCGAGCGGACGCTCGATATGGCCGACGACCACACCTTTCTTCTCCCGGTCGCCATCGACGCCACGGATCAGGCAAGCGCCCGTGTGCCCGAGAAATTCCTCGCAGTCCAATGGCTCAAGCTGCCGGGCGGCCAGCCGACACCCGCGCTCGAGGCGCTTTGCTCTCGGCTGATCGCTGGCGAGCCCACGGAGATGTTGGGGGCCCATAGACGGACTCGGGCCCGCCCCAGAAGCGAGGGCCGTCCCCAGCCGGCCCCTCGCGTGTCGCCCGCATTTCCTACGGAAGAGCCTGGGCAAAGGGTCAAATTCTGGTTCGGCGTGGCCGGTTGGGCTCTTCGATCGGCATGGGTTTTTTTCCAGCGCTTTCCCCGCTGGTTCCGGCTGATTATTTACGTTTGGATCGCCTTCCTTGCCTTGTCCCGGGGTTGTTCCAGAGGCCCGCGTCAGCCGGAAGCAACCCCCACGATATCGCCCGAGACGGCCGAGAAGCTCAAGGCGATCGCAGGCACGTACCAAGGCACATCAAACAAGGGCGACATCGCCAAACTGGGGCTCGGTATCGCGCGTGAGTTCTCGGGGGACGCCAGCGAGAACGCGAAGGAAACTAGCCCTCTCCTTGCCATACCATTCCTGGCCCCGGCCGACAGTCCAGCGGACGCAAAACTCGCGGACTCCACCTTTGCGCTTCTATACGGCAGGATTTCAATCTCACACCAGGGCCGGGTCGGCCTCAGCAAGGAGCCGCTGCCGTCGTTGGATGTCGGCGGAGCCGTTGCGCGCGGCCGCGAGAGCCATTCGAGCTACGTCCTCTACGGCGGCATCGAGGATCGCGGCGGTGCGCGGGTCCTCACTGTCGATGTTGTCGCGGTCCCGGACGGTTCCGTTGTCTGGTCCAAGAGTTATCCTGTCGCCAATGCGGACCCTGCGGCGATTGCGCCCGAGGTTGAATCAAGGCTTCCGTCCCTCGACGAAAAATAGGCCCTTCCCCCGGGCCCCTTGGCATTTCCCTGCGAATCATAGGAGCGCGTCTACTCTCGTGCATCCGCACCCGCGCGAGCCGCGATGAATTCGCCGGTTGAAGCGGGCCCCTCGACTAGCTGGTTGCGGGGCACAGCGAGATTTGTTCGTGTTTCCCGGTGGTGAACGCGCCCTCCTCCGAAACGCCAGCTTCCAAGCCAGACTTCCTCGGTGGCCTTGGGCCCGCGGCGCTGATCTTTTGCGCGACCATCCTTGCCTACCTGCCGGCGCTCTCGGGCGACTTCATCTGGAACGACAACGACTACGTGACCGCTCCGGCGCTGCGCACGCTCGGCGGCCTGGCCCTCATCTGGACCAAGCCCGGGGTGACCCAGCAATACTACCCGCTCCTCCACAGCGCGTTTTGGGCGCAGCACCGGCTCTGGGGGGACCACCCGCTCGGCTACCATATCGTCACCCTGCTCTTGCACGCCGGCTCGGCGGTGCTGTTCGCGCTTGTCCTGCGCCGGCTTTTCAATTCCGAGGGGTCCCGGCCGGCGCCCGCGGGGATCAGCCAAACCGCGGCCGGCAGGGGCGGTGCGCCTCCGCATCCTTCCTCGCCGCGACCCTGCGCTGGGGCCGGATGGCTGGCGGCGCTGCTCTTCGCTCTGCACCCCGTGCATGTCGAGTCGGTCGCCTGGATTTCGGAGCAGAAGAACACCCTCTCGCTTGCCCTGTACCTCGCCGCGGCCCTGGTCTACCTGCAGTTTGACGAGGCGCGCCGGCCCCGAACCTATTATGTCGCGCTGGCGCTCTTCGCATGCTCGCTGTTGTGCAAGACCGTCACGGCGACGCTGCCGGCGGCCCTCCTCGTCGTATTCTGGTGGAAGCGCGGCCGGCTCGGCTGGCGCCGCGACGTGCTGCCCTTGCTCCCGTGGCTCGGGCTGGGCGCGGCAGCCGGGCTGTTCAGCAGCTGGGTCGAGCAGGCCTACGTCGGCGCGCGGGGCGGGGATTTCGACCTACCCGTTCTCTCGCGCGTGCTCGTCGCCGGGCGGGCCATCTGGTTCTACGCCGGCAAGGTTGTGTGGCCGTTCGGCCTCAACTTCGTCTATCCGCGCTGGACGGTGGACGCCGCGGTCTGGTGGCAATGGCTCTTTCCTCTCGGCGTCGTCGCGGTCGCGGTCGCGCTCTGGACCCTGCGGCGGCGCACCCGCAGCCCGCTGGCCGCCTTCCTGCTCTTCGTGGGATCGCTCTTTCCTGCGCTGAGCTTTGTGAACCTCTACGGGGCGCGCTATTCATGGGTCTGGGATCACTGGCAGTACCTGCCCGATCTCGGACTGCTCGCGCTCGCAGGCGCGGCTCTGACCGCCGGCTGGCGCCGCGCGGCGCCGGGTCCACGTTGGGTGGGGCCGCTTCTCGCGGGCGCGCTCGCGGCGCTTCTCGGGGCGCGCACATGGGCCCATTGCTCGATGTTCCACGACAATCAGACCCTCTACCTCACCACCTTGGAGCGCAATCCGGGTTCCTGGCTGGCGCACAACAACCTGGGCCTTGCCTGGTCGAAGATGCCCGGGCGGCTGAAAGACGCGGTCGCCCAGTACGAGGAGGCGCTGCGCCTGAAGCCGGGTATTTCCGAGACGCACACCAACCTCGGCCTCGCCTGGTCGATGATGCCCGGGCGGCTCGGTGATGCGGTTGCGCAGTACGAGGAGGCGCTGCGCCTGAATCCCGACTATACGGATGCGCATTTCTATCTGGCCAACGCCTTGGTGCAGGCTGGGCGCGTTCCCGAGGCAATCGAGCACTATGAGGAGGCTTTGCGGTTACAGCCCGATCTCGCCGAGGCGAGCAACAACCTTGGAATGATCCTCTGCCGGATCGGACGGCCCCAAGAGGGGATAGGGCGCATCGAGGCAGCGATCCGGATGCAGCCGAGTTTCGCCCAGGCGCATTTTGCCAGGGGCGCCGCCCTCCTGCAGACTGGGCGAAGGGCCGAGGCGGTTGCCGAGTATGAAACGGTCCTGCAGCTGCGCCCGGGGGATCCTTCGGCGCTCCGGATGCTGGAGTTGATTCGCGCATCGCAGTAGGCATGCCACCCGCCGGGTCGCGGGCTGGCGGACCGCGGCTCACAGTCTTCCCCGGCGGTTGAAGCGCCGCCCTTTGGGAAGGGGAGGGCTGACCGATCTGGGCGGGCTCGGCCGCAATACCTTCAGGCAGCCAACCCGTGGGCAAAAAGGCCGGCGGCGGCCCCCAGGCTGAAGGCAACCCCCTCGCCGCGACGCTCGAGGCTGACCGTCACTTGTTCAACCGCCGGAGGAATCTCCTTTAGAAACTGGATTTGGAGCGTGGGCGGCCTAGGGAAAAATCCCCCCGCCGCGAGGGCCGTCTGCAGATAGTCGAAGTAGGCCGTGTTGTTGACATGGTCGTTGCCGTCGAAGTCCGAGTACCGAACCGAGATGGCACGCACAATGGAACCCGCCGCGGGCGGCTCCAGGCGGAGCTTTTCCAAGTCGGGGCACGAAACGCCGCCAGGATGTGTGGGAAACCCGTCGGCGAGTTCGCGGGGCACCCGGCAGATTGCCTTCGCGGCGACGTTCACGTACAGCCACACGGACGAGGCCGAGACGATCAGCTCCGTCCCGCAATGGGCGCGGAAATCCCGGTAGCCCTTGAAAGCCCGGATGCCCGAAGACCACGTGGTCACCCTCAGCGCCTCCTCGTAGCGCGGATAACGATGCACCGAGACCGCCATCCGATGGAGCACCCAGGATTCGCCGCGGGTCGCCTTCGCCCGGGCGCCCGCGCCGCACTGGTCGGCGTGCCTGATGGCCGCCTCCTGCAGGAATGCGAACAGGCTGCGGAGGGATAACAGGTTGTCGCGGTCGACATTCCAATAGGAGACCGACCCGTCGAGAACGAATTCTGGGGACACACCTTCCATGGGGCATCCATTCAACTGTGCGGGCAGACAGCGGCAACCTCTTCCTCGCAAAACTGCGGTGTTTCATTCCGTCATAGTTCGACATTCGGCCCAGGACCTCGCAACATCCGCTCAGCCTATAGGCGAACCCGTGATTTCCGCCAATATGCTGGGGCCGACCAATCCCTCCAATGCCTGACACAGTTTCCTTTCGCCTCAACGGGCAGCCAGTGAGGATCAGCGTCGCCCCAGACCGGACCTTGCTTTGGGTCCTACGAACCGATCTTGGGCTGACTGGGACGAAATTTGGCTGCGGCATCGTCCAGTGCGGCGCCTGCACCGTGCTCGTGGATCACCGCGCGGTGAGGTCCTGCTCGGTCGACGTCAAGTCGGTCCAGGGCACCGACGTGGTAACAATCGAGGGCCTCGCCAGTGACGGGAAGCTGCATCCGATTCAGGAGGCCTTCATGGCGCACGACGCCCTCCAGTGCGGTTTCTGCACGCCCGGCATGATCCTGACGGCCTACGATTTCCTGCGCAGACATCCCAATCCGACGCGCGAGGAGGTCATCGCGGGCATGGATGACAACCTCTGCCGTTGCGGGGCGCACGTGCGCATCGTCGATGCGATCCTGGCGGCGGCAACCGCCATGAGGGGAGGGAGCCCATCATGAGCATCCGTCAGGCAACCGATCAGCCAGGCAAGCTGGCGCTGGAGGCGGCCATCAGCCTGCCCACCCGCCGCGAATTCCTCAAGCGCTTCGGGACCGGCCTGATGGTCTGGGTCGTCCTGCGCCGGTCCGCCGGGGCCGAGGAGTCCGAGGCGGCGCATCCGGCGACCTTCCGCCCCAGGTCGGCGGGCGATTTCAACGCCTTCCTGAGCATCGGCGAGGACGGCCATGTGACCTGCCTCACCGGGAAGATCGAAATGGGTCAGGGGCCGATCACCTCGCTGCCCCAGATGCTCGCGGAGGACCTCGACGTCTCCATTGACGACATCAGTATCATCATGGGGGACACCGAGCTATGCCCGTTCGATGCGGGCACCTGGGGCTCGATGACCACGAGCTTCTTCGGCAACGTCTGGCGGGCGGCCGCAGCGGAGGCCAGGAGCGTGCTGTTGGAGATGGCCGCCGAGACCCTGCAGGTTCCCGTTGCGCGGCTTACCGTGGACCAAGGCGTGGTCGTCGATTCTAAGGATCCGTCGCGAAGGGTGACCTACGGGCAGTTGACCAAGGGAAAGAAGATAGAGCGTCGCCTGACGGTGAAGCCGAGCCTGAAGGCCCCAGGGCAGTTCAAGATCATTGGCAAGCCGCTCCTGCGCAGGGACTCACGCGAAAAGGTGACGGGTACGGCAAAGTACGCCGGCGACCTTCGCATGCCCGGAATGCTCTATGCCCGCGTGCTGCGCGTGCCGGCGCACGGGGCGAAGCTAAAGCATGTCGACACCTCGGCCCTTCGGAAGATCGACGGCGTCGTGCTTGTGCAGCAAGCCGACCTGGTGGCCGTCCTGCACGAGCTTCCCGACGTTGCAGACGACGCGCTCGGAAAGCTCCATGCCGAGTTCGAGCCCTCGCCATCCACGCTCGACGACAGGACGATCTATGCCCACCTCGAGCAGGCAAAGCTCGAGCCGACGGTTGTCGCGCAGGGCGGCGACATCGCGGCGGGCCGCGCGCTCGCCGTGCGCCGTCTCGACCAGACCTACCTCGGCGCCTACGTCGCCCATGCGGCGATGGAAACCCACGCGGCGCTGGCGCATGTCGAGGGAGGCAAGGCGACGGTCTGGGCCTCCACCCAGAACCCCTTTGGCGCCCGCGAGGAGATCGCCCAGGCGCTCGGCCTGCCCATTCCAAGCGTCCGGGTCATCACGCCGTTTGTCGGCGGGGGCTTCGGCGGCAAGACCTTCAACCTGCAGGCGGTAGAGGCCGCGCGTCTGGCCAAGGAGACCGGACGTCCCGTGCAGGTGATGTGGACGCGCGAGGAAGAGTTCTTCAATGACACGTTCAGGCCGGCCGCCGTCGTGAAGATCCAGTCCGGCCTCGACAGCGCCGGCCGGATCGCCTTCTGGGATTACGAGGTGCGCTTCGCAGGCGATCGCGCATCCGCCCACCTGTACGACATCGCGCACCACCGGACATCGGCGGTGGGAAGTTTCATGGAGCCGCCCGGATTCCATCCATTCCCGGTGGGGGCGTGGCGCGCGCCAGGCTCGAGCAACAACGCCTTTGCCCGCGAGTCCCATGTCGACCAGCTGGCTTCGATGGCCGGCGTCGACCCAATCGAGTTCCGCATGCGCCAGCAGAAGGACCCCCGGCTTGCCCGGGTGTTGAAGGCCGCGGCCGACCAATGGGGCTGGAAACCCGGGAAGGCCCCAAGCGGGCGCGGCCTTGGCGTGGCCTGCGGGGCGGATGCCGGGAGCTACGTCGCGGCCATAGCCGAGGTGGAGGTCGACAGGACGGAGGGAAAGATCAAAGTGAAACGCATTCTCGTGGTTCAGGAGATGGGGCTCGTGATCAATCCCGCGGGCGCGAGAATCCAGATTGAAGGCGGCATAACGATGGGCCTGGGCTATGCGCTGTCGGAGGAGATGCATTTCAAGGACGGCGTGCTCCGCGAGACGAACTTCGACAGCTACGTCCTGCCCCGCTTCTCGTGGCTTCCGAAGATTGAAACCGTCATACTCGACGCGGACGATTCCCCGCCAAATGGGGGCGGTGAGCCGGCCGTCATCCTGCCCGGTGCCGTGATCGCCAATGCCGTGCATGATGCAACGGGGGTCCGCCTTCTCGAACTGCCGATGTCGCCCGCCAGGGTCAAGGCAGCCCTCGCGGTTAAGGGGCAGGTGACCTGACGCGCATTTGGCGAAGGCGGGCCGCCCGATGCCGGCCCTTCGGGATCGCCTTGGGCATAGCCGCCTCGGGTCCCCGCTCTCCTATTGAGTGAGGGGCACACCGTCGATGCCCTGAGGCCTAAGGCTGCCCACCGGCGGTCCCCGCCGAACCAAGGCGCGGCGCCATTGCCGGATCACGCGCTCGCCCGGATCAGGCCACCTTGACTGATGAGCCGACCGACGATGAGCGGTAGGCGGCCTCCATCACGGCCACGCGCGCCGCCGCCTCGCGAACGGAAACAAGCGGCATGCCCGGCTGGCCGGCCACGGCGTTCACAAACTGCAGAAGCGGCAATACCGGGGCATGGGGTAGGTCCGTCCACGGCTGGTTGCCATCGGCGCCCCTTACCTGCGCACACTTGAAGAACAGCTCGCCCTTCACGATGGCAGCGTTGCCCTCCGTCCCGCTGATCTGCAGCGTCACCGGGTCCGAGATGTCCACCCAGCTGGCGGCCAGCGTCCCGATGATGCCATTCCTGAAGCGCAGGAGGGCCTCACCCGCCTCGTCGCAATCCCCATAGCGCCCGGTCACGACACGGGTCTCCGCTGTCACCGACTCAACGTCGCCGCAGAGCCACATCATGATGTCGAGCATGTGGGTGCCGAGGTCACCGAAGGCGCCGACGCCTGCGATCTTCGGATCCGCCATCCAGCGCCAATTCTCCCAAGGCCTGTCCGGCTTTTCGTCAAACCAGCCCCCCAGGGAGCCGTTGTGGCAGTTGGATCCCGCGATGCGCGTGATCCTTCCGAAGGAACCGCGTTCCACCTGCTTTTTCAGGAAGAGGTGCTGGGGCATCGTGCGCATGAAATACCCCGTAGTGAAGAGCACGTTGGCCTTCACGATGGCATCTGCCATCTCCGTGCTTTCGCTGGCTGTGATTCCAAGCGGCTTCTCGGCGTATATGTGCTTCCCGGCGGCCGCGGCCGCAAGGACAAGGTCCCTATGCCTGTTCGTCTCGGAGCAGATCACCACGGCCACGATCTCCGGGTCGGACCAGATCTGCTGAAGGTCCGTCGCGACCGCCGCACCAAGCTCTGCCGCGCGTTTCTCGGCCCTCACCGCATCATGATCCCAGGCGTATTTCACCCGGACATTCGCCTGGCCGCTGGTAAGGAGCTTTATGAAGCCGGGCGTGTGGATGTGCGCGCACGCGACGAAGGCCAAGACCACAGGTTTCACCGGCGCACTGCTCGCGGCCGCTTCCAGGCCAGCCGGCAGGGCCGCCAGGATTGCGGCGCCACTCGCGGCCTTGATAAAGCCACGGCGATCAAGGGTGGGGAATACAGGAGTGTTGTTTTGCATCGGGGTAGACGCCCTTCAAGCGGGCATTCCAGACCGTGTCAACGGCCCTGCCGCCTATGGCGGAGTCGAGCCGTACAATAGGTTTCCTTTCTAGCCGCCGTCTAGGATTATCACGGGACGGCGCGAAAACGCGGCCGTTCAGGGCCGGGATGAGGCGCCGG